>JAESFZ010000017.1_pt1 | contig 649049 bp, 679 predicted proteins | sample 9269561 | NCBI WGS metagenome assembly JAESFZ01 (sample SAMN14515552, study PRJNA621657) | algae metagenome | isolation source: Tildeniella nuda ZEHNDER 1965/U140 and co-occurring heterotrophs from wet... | place: Switzerland: Stansstaad, Zurih | collected 1965-01-01 | reverse complement strand
AGCCGGGTCCATGGTAAAGGACTGAGTCTTGAACGACTTGTCCTGCCGCGCCTGGCGCAGCGTCGACTGCATCGATTCGACGGTTTTGGTGATTGCGCTCAAACCATTATCGGCGGCTTCGATGGTCTTGATGCCGTTCGACATCGAGTCGAGCAGGTTCGACATGTCACTGGCGCGGCTGTTGAGCGAGGCGGCAGTGAAGAAGTTGGTGGGGTTGTCGAGCGCCGAGTTGACCTTGAGGCCGGTGGCGAGACGCTCCTGGGTCTTGGCCATCGAAGCGGCCGTCGACTGGAGCGAAAGCAGGTTCGAGCGAACCGCCTTGGAGAGATTGACTTCGGCCACGACACAAACCTTCTGGTCTGCTGCTGTCCCTCCTAGGGCAGCGTTCAACGCGGACTATGCGGCCACAGGTGTGAATGAGTGGTTATTCGGTGGCGATAGACTGTTGTTCGCACAAGAAAAAAGCGGGCCGGAGCCCGCTTCGTCTGTTCGGCATGCGCCGACGTCCTAGAACAGACGCAGCACGGCCTGGTCGGCCTGCGAGGCCATCGACAGGGCAGTCGAGCTGAGCTGCTGGCGGGTCTGCAGGGCGAGGAGGTTGGCTGCCTCCTGGTTGGTGTCGGCCAGCGTGAGATTTGCCGCGCCGGTCTCGAGCGTGTTGATCATCGACTTGGTGAAATCATTGCGGTTCTCGACGATCGACAGGTTCGAGCCAAAGGCCGAGGCCTGCGAGCGGAGTTTGCCAAGCGCGTCGCCGAGCTTGCCGAGACGGGCATCGAGCGAGGCGTCGTTGTCGAAGTCGGCATCCACAGCGGCGGCGATGCCGAGCGTGGTATTGTTCACCGAAGTCGGATCGCCGTCGGCATCCTTGGCCTGGATGTCGATGGTCGAGGTGCCGCTTTCGTTGAAGGTGAGCTTCAGCTTGTCGCCGCGGAGCAGGTTGATGGCGTTGAACGAGGCATCGTCGGCGAGCTTGTCGAGCTGGTCGCGCAGCTCGTTGAACTGCTTGACGAGATTCTTGCGCACCTCATTGCCACCGATATCGGCGGTGCCGGTGGTGCCGTCGATCTCGCCGTCAGAGCCGACGCCGTGCACCCTCAGCTCTTCGGTCGAGAGGTTCTCGATACGGAGTTTGCCATTGTCGTTGGAGGCGCGGACCTTGTCCTTGAGCGCCGTGGCGGTGTTGATGGACTGGACGAGCTGGTCGACCGTGTACGTGCCGGCGGTTGCACCGGCCGTCTGGGTGCCGGACGTGCCGAACACCGTAGCCGCATCGGCGCCGCCGACGGTGATGGTGTTCGAACCGTCTGCTGCACCTTCGAGATCGATGCGATTGCCGCTGCCCCCGACGGTCACGCCAGTTACGCCCTGCGCTGTCAGCTGCGCCTGGATATAGCTGCGGGCATCGGTGATGGTGCCGGCATTGGCAGAGGTCAGTGTGATGTTGGCGGTATCGGTGCCGTTGCTGATGGTGACCTGCTTGCTGCCGCTTGGGCCGCCCGCGGTTCCCGCGCCATCCACAATGCCGAGGGAGTTGCCTGCCATGCTGCCGGACGTGCCGGTGCCGCTGATCACCACGGGGGTCGCCGTCGTGCCGCTGATGGTAACTGTGTTGCCGGAGTTGGTGGCCGTGGCGTTCGGCGCCCAGACTGAAAATGCTTCGTTGAGCGCGCCTACGAACTCGGTCACGTCGTCGATCACGTCGTCGAAATCGCCTACCGCGTTGACCTGCGATTTGGTGATGGTCTGCACGCCTTGCGCGACGCCATCCACCGACATGAAGAAAGTGATTGAGTCGCTCCACTGCGTAGTGAAGTTGTTGGCGCCGCCGGTGAAAGTGAAGGTGTTGGAGCCGGCGGTCGATGCCGGAGCGGCGTAGTCGGCGCTGGCAACGAAGGTCGATTGCACCGCGCCGGCGCTGCCCAGCGACACGCCGACGGCGCTACCGCCAACGGCGCCGCCGGTAAACTCGAGCAAACCGGTGCGAGCCGGGTCCATGGTAAAGGACTGAGTCTTGAACGACTTGTCCTGCCGCGCCTGGCGCAGCGTCGACTGCATCGATTCGACGGTTTTGGTGATTGCGCTCAAACCATTATCGGCGGCTTCGATGGTCCTGATGCCGTTCGACATCGAGTCGAGGAGGTTCGACATGTCACCGGCGCGGCTGTTGAGCGACGCTGCAGTGAAGAAATTGGTGGGGTTGTCGAGCGCCGAATTGACCTTGAGGCCGGTGGCGAGGCGCTCCTGGGTCTTGGCCATCGAGGCGGCGGTCGACTGGAGCGAAAGCAGGTTCGATCGAACCGCCTTGGAGAGGCTTACGTCAGCCACGATACAAACCTTCTGGTCTGCCTAATTGCCCGCGTCCTGGGGCTCGGCTCGTCAATATGCTGTATCTATCGGGTAACATTCGGAAACGCCCGGTTAATCAGGCAGCGAAAACAGTCTTCCGAAAAGAAAAAGGCGGGCCGGAGCCCGCCTTCGTCTTGTCTTGGACTGACCGTCTTAGAACAGACGCAGCACGGCCTGATCGGCCTGCGAGGCCATCGACAGAGCCGTCGAAGACAGCTGCTGGCGGGTCTGCAGGGCGAGGAGGTTCGCCGCTTCCTCGTTGGTGTCGGCAAGCGTGAGGTTCGCCGCACCGGTCTCGAGGGTGTTGATCATGTTCTTGGTGAAGTCCTGGCGGTTCTGCACGATAGACAGGTTCGAGCCGAAGGCCGAAGACTGCGAACGCAGGGTGCCCAGGGCGTCGCCGAGCTTGCTCAGCTTGGCGTCGATCGAGGCGTCGCTGTCGAGGTCCTTGTCGGCAACAGTGGTGATGCCGAGCGTGGTGTTGTTGATCGAGGTCGCGTCGCCATCGGAATCCTTGGCCTGGATGTCGATGGTCGAAGTGCCCGTCTCGTTGAACGTCAGCTTCAGCTTGTCGCCGCGCAGCAGGTTGATGCCGTTGAAAGAGGCGTCATCAGCCAGCTTGTCGAGCTGGTCGCGCAGTTCGTTGAACTGCTTGGCCAGGTTCTTGCGGACTTCGTTGCCGCCGATGTCGGCGGTACCCGTGGTGCCGTCGACTTCGCCGTCCGAGCCAACGCCAGTCACTTCGAGCGCTTCGGTCGAGAGGTTCTCGATGCGGAGCTTGCCGTTGTCGTTGGAGGCGCGGATCTTGTCCTTCAGCGACGAATTGCCGTTGATCTCGGTCACCAGAGCGTCAACGGTCTTCACCGCACCGGCGGCCACAGCGGCAGTACCGGTGTTGGAAGCATCGGCGATGCCCGATGTGTTGGTGATGGTGTTGGCGCCGCCGCCGTTCACCACGCCCGTGCTAGTGATCGCGATGGACGACGTCGCACCGGTGGTGTTCGAGGTCAGCGACAGGGCAGTGCCCGAACCACCGACGGTAACGCCGGAAACGCTGGCGTCCGACAGAGCCTGAGTCACGGCGGCACGGAGATCCGCACCGCTGGTGATCGCGCCACCGGCGATGCCGGCATCGGTCAGGGTCTGGGCATTGATGGTGACGGCAGTGGCACCGGCGCCGTCGACGTTGATCGAGAAGTTCAGCTCGTCACCCGGATCGTCGAAGGTGACGGTCGAGGTGAAGTTCGAAGTCACGGCACCCGCGGTGGCGGCAGAGCCGGCGCCGGTGGTGTTCAGGTTGATGCTGACCGCGGAAGTGCCGACAGCGCCATCCTTGAACGACAGCGTCTTCACCGAGCTGGTGCCGATCGCAGTGGCGTCGATCGCGAAGGACTGGGTCTTGAACGACTTGTCCTGGCGCGCCTGGCGGAGCGTGGACTGCATCGACTCGACGGTCTTGGTGATCGACGAAAGGCCATTATCCGCAGCTTCAATCGTCTTGATGCCGTTGGACATGGAGTCGAGCAGGCTCGCCATATCCGAAGCACGAGAGTTAAGCGAAGCGGCGGTGAAGAAGTTAGTCGGGTTGTCGAGCGCCGAGTTCACCTTGAGCCCGGTGGCGAGACGCTCCTGCGTCTTGGCCATCGAGGAAGCGGTGGACTGCAGGCTCAGCAGGTTCGAGCGAACTGCCTTTGACAGATTTACATCAGCCATTTTGGAGGCCCTTTCTGGGTCCGTACTCAGTTACTAACCGTCTCTCCTGAGACGTGGCCGGATCATCGGTCGGCACCGGCAAAAGAAGTCTTAAGTTCGTTCGGTGAATTGAAGTTTGGTTTGGGCATTCGAGGCAAAGTTAATGAGCAGTTTGCTCGATGCTTCGAAGTGATACGCAAAGCCGCGTAGACAAAAAAAAGGCGGGCCGCAGCCCGCCTTTGGCGTTCGAGAGTGCCTGGCGTCAGAACAGGCGGAGCACTGCCTGGTCGGCCTGCGAAGCCATCGACAGCGCCGTCGAGCTGAGCTGCTGGCGGGTCTGCAGGGCGAGCAGGTTCGCCGCTTCCTCGTTGGTATCGGCCAAGGTCAGGTTCGCCGCGCCGGTTTCCAGCGTGTTGATCATGTTCTTGGTGAAGTCGGTGCGGTTCTGCACGATCGACAGGTTCGAGCCGAAGGACGAGGCCTGCGAGCGGAGCTTGCCGAGTGCGGTGCCCAGGATCTCGAGCTTCGCATCGAGGCTGGAGTCCGAGTCGAAGTCGGAGTTGACGACGTGGTCGATACCCAGGGTGGTGTTGTTGATGGCGATCGGGTCGCCACTCTCGTTCTTGGCCTGGATGTCGATGGTCGACGTGCCGGTCTCGTTGAAGGTCAGCTTGAGCTTGTCGCCGCGCAGCAGGTTGATGCCGTTGAAGGAGGCATCGTCGGCGAACTTGTCGAGCTGGTCACGCAGTTCGTTGAACTGGGTGACGAGGTTCTTGCGAACGGTGTTGCCGTCGATGGTGCCTTCGCCGGTGGTGCCGTCGACTTCACCGTCCGTGCCGACGCCGGTCACGGTGAGCTCTTCGGTCGAGAGGTTCTCGATACGGAGCTTGCCGTTGTCGTTGGAGGCGCGGATCTTGTCCTTCAGCGAGGTATTGGTGTTGATCTCCTGCACCAGGGCATCAACGGTTTTCACCGCGCCCGGAGCGACAGCGGCGACACCGGTATTGGATGCGGCCGCGATACCCGAGGTGTTGGTGATGGTGTTGGCGCCGCCGCCGTTCACGACGCCGACGGCAGAGATGGCGACCGACGATGTCGCGCCCGTGGTATTCGAGGTCAGTGACAGGGCAGTGCCCGAACCACCGACAGTGACGCCGGTCACGTTGGCATCCGACAGGGCCTGGGTCACGGCGGCACGCAGATCGGCGCCGCTGGTGATCGCGCCGCCGGCAATACCGGCGTCCGTCAGGGTCTGTGCGTCGATGGTCACCGGAGTGACGGCGCCGCCGTCGACCTGGATCGAGAAGTTCAACTGGTCGCCCGGATCGTCGAAGGTGACGGTCGAAGCGAAGTTCGACGACACGGTGCCCGCGGTAGCGGCAGAGCCGGCGCCGGTGGTGTTGAGGTTGATGCTGACCGGTGCAGTGCCGACAGCGCCGCCCTCGAAGGACAGCGTCTTCACCGACGCAGTGCCGATGGCAGTGGTGTCGAGCGCATAGGACATGGTCTTGAACGACTTGTCCTGACGCGCCTGGCGCAGGGCCGACTGCATGCCTTCGACCGTCTTGGTGATCGAGGTCAGACCGTTATCGGCGGCTTCGATGGTCTTGATGCCGTTCGACATCGAGTCCAGCAGGTTTGCCATGTCGGACGCACGACTATTCAGCGACGCGGCAGTAAAGAAGTTGGTCGGGTTGTCGAGCGCAGTGTTTACCTTGAGACCGGTGGCGAGACGCTCCTGCGTCTTTGCCATCGAGGCCGCGGTGGACTGCAGGCTCAAGAGGTTCGAGCGAACCGCTTTTGACAGGTTAACTTCCGGCATGGGTGGAATCCCTTCTGGCTAAATCGATAATCTCGTCCTGAGATTGATCCTGATCGTAGCCTCGGCCGGCTTAGGAATGGTTAACAGGATGCTGCCAGACGCAGTTAATTTTGTGTTCCGTGACGCACTGGCGTCACCCGCAAAACCTTGAATAACATAGGAAAATCGACGTTTCGGCAATTCTTGCCGAGCCCGCTGCGAGTGACCGCGAGTTAGGGAATCGGCGGTGCGAGGACGCAGAATCGAGGGTCAGACGAGCCGGTCGTGGAGGGCAAGCGAGCCCTGGGCGGGCAGGTCGGCGCTGCCGAGGCGAAGGATGATTTCGCGATCGCTGGTGGGCTTGGGCGGCAGCTGCCCCGAAAGCAGCGCCGCGGCAAAGGCCGAGCCCGGCGGAGGTGGCGGCGCGGGCAACGGCGGCAGCAGTGAAGCGGCGCTGTTCTGTGGGGGAGGGGGCGGCGCGGGTGTATCGGGCTGATCCGAACCGTGGGTGGAATCGCCAAGCAGCGACCGGGACCTGTAGTCCCCGACTGCTCCTAATCCCATCCTGATCGGTTCGGGCGCTATTCTGGCGCTCATGACCGGCATTCCCAATTGCCAATTAGCTGGCAAACATGCCGGTCCAGGCTTTCACCCTGCTTTCGTGGTTCGGCGCAATTTGCCGAAAACTGTAGCGATCAGAGCGCGCGGTTGATCGAGACGCCGCTCGCCGCCTGCGGCGGCTGGCCGGCAAGTTCGCCATTGGCGCCGTAGGTCTTGGGGCGGGCCCTGGCGCTCATCGCCTTGGCCACGTCGGTGAGCAGTTCCTCGGTGACCGAACGGGCGGTGGCGATGACGCGCAGGTTCTCGGCCATCTGCGTCGCCAGCCGATCGTGACCGCCCAGCAGCGCCTCGACGAGGGCAGGGGCTTCGGCGCGCAGCCGGGCCGACTGGCGCTGCACAGAGCGGGCATAGCCCATGTAGTCCTGCGCCAGGCGGGTCTTGTCGGCGGTCAACTGGCCCGCCTCCTTGGCGCGGCCGGCGCGGAGCAGCGTGGTCTCCTGGTTGAGCACGACCACGAGGCTTTCGAGCGTTTCCATGGCGAGGCCGCAGAGCTCGGCGGCGGGAAGGGAGTCGAGGGCCGCGAGGCGTTCGGCAGCTGCATTCATCATTTCAGCGCTCCGCTGGTTCTTGTTGTTGGGATGGAGTTCTGGGCGGCTTCCTGCGCCGCAATGAGGTCGGGCAGCAGCGCATCGGCGAGGCCGACGCCGCCCGAGCGGGCCAGCACGTCGGCCATCTGTTCGGCCTGCATGCCGCGCCAGGTTTCTTCGGCAAAGCCGCCACCCATGGCGCTTTCATCGGTCTTCAGCGAGGCGAACATTTCCTTCATCAAGGTGTTGAGGAAAACACCCTCAAGGTCTTTTGCCTGCTCGCGAAGATGGCCAACCTGGGCAGGCGACAGCGTCGTCGCCCTGTTCTGGCCGGCATAGCCCAGGCCGGAGGGAGAACTCAGCATCACAGCACCTCGATCTCGGCCTGCAGAGCCCCCGAGGCCTTCACCGCCTGGAGGATGGCGATGAGGTCGCGAGGGCTGATGCCAAGCGCGTTGAGGCCATCGACGAGCTCCTGGAGGCTCACCGATTCCGGCACTACCGCGAGGTTGCTGTCTGTGGTGCTCACCGAGAGATCGGTGCGCGGCTCGACCGCGGTCTGGCCGAGGCTCAATGGGTTGGGCTGCGCGACCGTGGGGCTTTCGGCGATGGTCACCGTGAGGTTCGATTGTGCCACGGCGACGGTCGAGACCCGCACGTCCTTGCCCATGACAATGATGCCGGAGTTTTCGTCGATGACGATTTTGGCCGGCAGATCCGTCTCGATCACCAACTGTTCGATATCGGTCAGGAGGTCGACTATATTGCCGTTGAAGTTGCGCGGCAGGTTGAGCCGGATGGTCGCCGGATCCTCGGGCGTGGCGCAGGGCACGCCGATGAAATCGTTGATCGCCAGCGCGATGCGGCGCGAGGTGGTGAGATCGGGGTTGCGCAGGGCCAGGCGCAGCGAGCGCTGCGCGCCGAGCACGAAGCCGATCTCGCGCTCGATCAGGCCGCCAGAGGAAATACGGCCGGTGGTCGGCACGCCTGAGACGACCGAGGCGGCATCGCCCTGAGCCGAGAAGCCGTTGATGGTCACCGAGCCCTGGGCAATCGCGTAGACCTCGCCGTCGGCGCCGAGCAACGGGGTGACCAGCAGGGTACCGCCCTGCAGGCTCTTGGCATCGCCCAGCGAGGCGACGTTGACATCGAGACGGGAACCCTGGGTCGAGAAGGCCGGAAGGTTCGCCGTCACCATGACCGCCGCGACGTTGCCGGTGCGCATGTTCTCGCCGCGGGTGTTCACCCCCAGGCGCTCGAGCATCGCCTGCAGGCTCTGCTTGGTGAACGGCGAATTGTTGAGCCCGTCGCCGGTACCATTGAGGCCCACCACCAGGCCATAGCCGACCAGCTGGTTGTCGCGAACGCCCTCGATATTGACCACATCCTTGATGCGGGCGGCAGCGGCATAAGTGACGCTCGGCTGCGGCACCAGCAGCAATGCCGTCACAAGACCAAACAGTGCGCGCTTGAGATCGAATTTGGCCATCTGGCAGTCCCCGGAGTGCGGCACATCCCCATGCGCCGTGATTGCCGGGGACGTTGCGAGAACCGTGCCAGTTTCGCCAACGCGTTGAAATGTAAAGAGAATGATGCTCAGCGCGGTCTGTCCGGCCGTTCAGGGCGGCAAGTCCTGCCGGGTACATTAACGTTTGCTTAACTGCTGGCGGCAGATTTTGCCGGGCAGTGGTTCGGGTGGTGAGTCCGGTGCGGATCGAGAACAATGCGCGGATAGGCAATGTCGCGGGTCGCTCTGCGGCCGGCCGCAGTTCGTCCGGTGTGGCGTTCGAGATCGGGCAGGGGCCGCAGGCCCAGGAAGCGCGGCCAACCGCCACGATCGCCGCAGCCACTTCGCTGGATGCATTGTTGGCGCTGCAGGCCGTCGAAGACCCGCTGCTCAAGCGCAAGAAGCTGGTGCGGCGCGGCAACCAACTGATCGACACGCTCGAGGGACTGCGCGGCGACCTGCTGGTCGGCCGGATGGCCGAAGGGCGCCTCAACCAGCTCATGGCTGTGTTGAGCCAGGCGCGGGAGCAATCAGAGCCCGGGCTCGACGCATTGCTGGACGATATCGAGCTCCGAGCCCGGGTCGAGCTGGCCAAGCGCGGACTGTACCCCGCCTGACACAGTCGGCGACTGTCCACTCACGGATTAATCACCAAGCTTTTGAAAGCTTGCGAAGCATGCCCTTACGCCACTATAAGGCCCGCCATTAGGGGCGTTTTGGAATCGAGTCAGAATGTCGACTGAAGTTCTTGAATACCGACCTACTCAGGACGAACCGTTTATGAACCCGCGCCAGCGGGAGTACTTCCGGCAGAAGCTGGAGCGGTGGAAGGAAGAAATCCTTCGGGAAAGCCGCGAAACGCTCGAGAACCTGCAGGAAGAAAGCCAGAACCATCCGGACATGGCCGACCGCGCCTCCTCGGAGAGCGACCGGGCACTCGAGCTTCGTACGCGTGATCGGCAGCGCAAGCTGATTTCAAAGATCGATGCGGCGCTCAAGCGGATCGAGGATGGCACCTACGGCTATTGCGAAGAAACCGGCGATCCGATCGGGATCGCCCGGCTCGACGCCCGGCCGATCGCCACGCTCTCCCTGGAAGCCCAGGAAATGCACGAGCGGCGCGAGAAGGTGTACCGCGACGAATGACAAAGAGGGCCCGCAGCGATGCGGGCCTTGTTGTTTTCCGGGTGGTTGAACGACCAGGGCGCTTCAGCGGCCGAGCAGCATGGCGAGCTTGGCTCCAACCATTCGCGTCACGAACCTGAGCGGCGTGCCGCTGACGCTCGGCAGGTCGCTGGGCAGCGTGACACCGGCAGGGACAAACCTGGTCTGGATCCGCATCTCCAGCGGTGGCGCCGGCGGCTCGATGCGGTCGCGATAGACCGGCGTCCAGTGCAGGATCGGATCGAGCCGCGCCAGCATGGCCGAGTTGCAGCAGCTGGCGACCATGCGCTGCGTGGTCGAGGCCGGCTTGAGCTTGTAACCCTCGAGCAGCTCGGCGCCTCTGGTGCAGCGCACTCGGTCGTTACGATAGAGCGCATAGGGCGTGCCGGCGCCGGCATCCAGAATTGCCGGCGCGCCGGGCAGGGCCTCGATCAGCCGGGAGCCGGCCTGGCAGTCGTCGCAGTGGCAGACAACGCTGATCACCGGCGTGCCGGTAAGCTCGAGCTCGACTTTGCCGCAGGCGCAGCGGGCCATGTAGCGTGCCGTCATCGCTGCCGGCTGCCATAGGCGGCGAGGAACACCCGCACACCGGCTTCGGCGTTGCGGCGCAGTTCAGCCGCGGATGGAATGGCGGCGTCGCCGAGCAGCATGGCCTGGTTCAGCGGCGCCGACATGATCAGCCAGTTGAAATGCTCCGCGGCGGTTGCCGGGTCACCGATCGTCAGCAGGCCGCGGGCCGCGAGGTTTTCGAACACCGCGGCCAGCATGTTCATGGCGCGGGCAGGGCCGCGCTCGTAGAGCACCCGGGCCAGCTCCGGGAAGCGCGTCACTTCGCCGATCACCAGTCGACGCAACTGCATGATGCGCGGCGTCAGCACCACCGTAAGCTGGCGGAGGGCGTATTCGACCAGGTAGTCGGCGAGGTCCTCGTCAGCGCCGAGCTGGGCCACATCGTTGTGCACGGTGTCGCCGGCGCCGGTGGTCATGCCGCCGACGATCTCGATGAACAGTGCTTCCTTCGAAGAGAAGTGCTTGTAGACGGTCTGCTTGGACACCGCGGAGAGGGCGGCGATCTCGTCCATGTTGGTGCCGAGATAGCCGCTCTTCAGGAATACCTCGGTGGCCGCATCGAGGATCGCCCGGCGTTTGCGGGCCGAGCGGCCGTCGCCTTCCGCATCCGCCTGTTCGTTCACTTCCAGCCCCATCGATCCGCCACTTTCCGAGAAATCCACAGCCGCGATTGACATCACAGTACTGGACAGTCTAGTTTCTGACAACAGCGTAGAACTGGACGGTCCAGTTCTGGTGGCGGTGACGAGAGTCGCTGCGAGGGCAGGGAGAGGGTTTGAATGCCGAACCGACGCTTGATGCTGGTTGCCGCGGCGATTGGGGCGCTTGCCCTGCCGATCCCCGCGACGCCGGCCCAGACTGCAACCAAAGCGCAGACCGATAATCCGATCGCAGGAGATGTTTCGATGACTGATGCCAGCAAGTCCGCCACCCTCAAGGTTCCTGGCGCGACACTCTACTATGAGGTCAAGGGCCGCGGCCCGATGCTGCTGATCATCCCGGGCGGTCCGCAGGATGCCGGCGTGTTCGCCGAGCTGTCGCAGCAGCTGGCCGATCGCTACACCGTCGTCGCCTACGATCCGCGCGGCAACTCGCGCTCGACATTCGACGGCGAGATCAAGCCGCTGCTGATGGACCAGCAGGCGGATGACGCCGCGGCGCTGATCGAGGCGCTCGGCAGCGGTCCGGCCTATGTGTTCGGCACCAGCGGTGGCGCGCAGATCGGACTCAATCTGGCCGCGCGGCATCCGAACCTGGTCAAGGCTCTGGTGGCGCACGAGCCACCCTCGATGATGCTGATGGATGACCCGAGCGAGGCGGTGGCGGCCGACAAGGCGCTCTACGACACCTACCTCAAGGATGGCGTCGACGCAGCGATGGGGATGTTCTTCTCGATGAACGGGCTCGATGCAGGCAGCGACGCGTCCAAAGCGCCGCCGGAGTTCGAGATGCCACCGGAAGAAGCGGAGACTTTCGCCCGGGTGAGCGGCAATTTCGAGTACTGGCTGGCACACGGCATGCTGCCGCTGTCGCTCTATGTGCCGGATGTGGCGACGCTCAAGGCGGGCAGTCCGCGCATCATGGTCGCCATCGGCGAGGCATCGGCGGGCCAACCGATCGAGGAGATGAGCCTGGCGCTCAGCAACAAGCTTGGCATCAAGGCGACACCGTTCCCCGGCGATCACATGGGCTTTGGTCCAAACGCTGCCGCGTTCGCCGCCGCGCTCGACAGATCGTTCGCCAACTGAAGGGAAACGCCATGCATATCCAGTTCGCCGAGTTGCCGGTGTTCGACCAGGATCGAGCCATTGGCTTCTATGTCGACAATTTCGGCTGCGAGGTGGCGGCCGATGCGCCGATGGGCGCGGACGGCTGGCGCTGGGTGGAGGTGAAGTTCCCCGGCGCGCGCACGGCGCTGCACTTCCTTCGCCGCCCCGACGATGAGCCGTCGGCAGAACCGGTGCTGGTGCTGGTCGAGGCCGATGTGACGGGGACGATCGAACGGCTCCGTGCCAAGGGCGTCGAGATCATCACCGAGCCGGGGGAAGCCCCCTGGCAGCCGGGCCGCGTCGTCGCGGAGTTCCGCGACAGCGAGGGCAACCGGATGGTGCTCGGCAGCCATTGAATCCAGGAGGGCCCGGCAGAACCTTTATTTTCAGTCGCGGAAGGTGCGGAACGAGGAGATGTTGCCGTCCAGCCACCAGGGCAGGATGGCGACATCGCGGCTGAAGTCTTCGCAACGGCGGAACCTGCGGTCCTCGCAGACCTCTACCGTCATGGCGCCGCTGATGCTGATCGAGGCGATGCGATTGTTCCAGGAGCCGAGGTCGCGGTTGCTGTCGCCGGCGCCAACGCAGAAGCTGCGGCCGCGGAAGCGGATATCGTCGTAGAAGCAGGCGCGTCGCCGGACGTTGTCGCCACCGCCAGTGCGCGACAGGAAGTTCTGCGACACCCAGCCGCTCGGCCCGCCATGGTTGATCCAGCACCAGCCTCCACTGCAGTTGCTGATCCTGACGCTTTGGCCGGCGCGCAACACATCGACCACCGCGTAGCTTGTGCCTGGCCCACGCCGAACATTGACGCTCGAGGTCGCGACGGCATTGCCGGCGCTGCTGCCGCGGCCTGGGTTGTCGGGGACGATGACGAAGGTCTCCTGCGCCAATGCCTGGGGCAGGGCGCCGAGGCCGGCGGCCAGGAGCGCTGTGATGAATAGTGCTTTCAGCATGTCGAGCCTCGCTGGTCTGGTCGAAACAAATCTCGCGTTCTGTACGGTTTCGTACTGCGCCTAGTGGACATGTTGGCCTATCGTTACACTAAAATACTGGCATCGGCGTGAGGTATCTGGGTCGTGATCAGTTCAAAATCATTGAACCGATTTCGAGAGTAGTTGCATCATATTTGATGTCACATGGCCGTCGGACGCGAGCGGAAGTTTAGGCAATGGCTGCGATGACCGACGGCGCTTGTCGAGCGCGGAGCCCCGAGATGGCCTGCCGCAGGCTGCCAATGGGGCGTTGCCGTTCACGCCGGGCGAGGGGGCGGAATTGAGCGTATCGACCCGGCAGATCCGCGAACCCAGCTACTTCGACGCGCTGGCGCCCCTTGTGGTGCTGGCCGTGCTGATCGCCGGAGCGGTGCTGCTGTTCGGCCTGAAGGCGACCGATGGGCCGCTGCAAGTGGCGATCATCCTCGCGGCGATGTTCACCTCGTTCATCGTGCTGAAGAATGGGCACAGCTGGGAGGAGGTGGCGGAGGCCGGGCGCAAGGGAGTGTCGTCGGTGGTCGGCGCCATCTTCATCCTGTTTGCGGTGGGCGCACTGATCGGCACCTGGAACATGGCGGGCACCATCCCGACGCTGGTCTATTATGGCATCCAGGTGATCAATCCGGACTGGTTCTACCTGGCGTCGCTGCTGGTCTGCGCTGCTATTGCCATGGGCATCGGCAGTTCATGGACGACCGCCGGCACCATCGGGGTGGGACTGGTGGGCCTTTCGCTGCTCGCCGGTGTCTCGCCCGCCATCACGGCCGGGGCGGTGATCTCCGGCGCCTATGTCGGCGAGAAGCTCTCGCCGTTGTCGGAGACGGCGATCCTTGCCGCACAACTGACCGGCACCACCATCTACGAGCACCTGAGGGCGCAGGTCTGGACCTCGGTGCCGGCACTGCTCGTCGCGGCGATCGGCTTCGCCATGCTCGGTTGGGCCGACAATTCGAGCGGCGCCAGCGACAGCGTGATTGCCTCGGAACTCTCGGCGCTGTCGAAGCTGTTCAACATCAGCCCGCTGACGCTGCTGCCGCTGCTGCTGTTGATCGTCCTGTCGATCGCCAAGGTACCGCCGTCGCTCGCCATTATCGGGTCGGCGCTGTCGGCGGCCTTGCTGGCGCCATTCCTGCAGGCCGAGGCGGTGCTGCGCTTCGTCAACCAGCCGGACCTGGCAGAGCCGCTGGCTTTCGTGAAGGCGGGCTGGCAGGCGATGGGCACCGGGTTCGTGGCGAACTCGGGCATCGAAGTGGTCGACAGCCTGTTATCGCGCGGCGGTATGGCGAGCATGCTGCTGACCATCTGGCTGATCCTGGGCGCTCTGGTCTACGGCACGCTGCTCGACGAGTTCGGCTTGCTGCTGAAGCTGGTGACGCCGGTGCTGATGCGGGCCCGCAGCACCGGCTCGCTGATCGCTACCGTGGTCGGCACGGCGTTCGGGCTCAATATCGTCGCTGGCGACCAGTATGTAGCGGTGGTGCTGCCGGCCCGCATCTTCCGCGCCGAGTTCAACAAGCGCGGACTTGCCGCCACGAACCTGTCACGGGCAGTGGCGGATGGCGGCAGCGTCACCTCGCCGCTGATCCCGTGGAATTCGTGCGGCGCCTACATGGCGGCGGTACTGGGGGTGCCGACGCTGATCTACCTGCCGTTCTGCCTGTTCAACATCGCCAGCCCCCTCATCACCATGCTGCTCGGTTTCAGCGGCTTCCGGATCGAGCGAGTAGAGCCGCGCAGCGGCTCGTGACGCCAGCGTCGGCGGGGACATCCCAGCGATATCGAGCACGAGGTCCGCGGGCCGTTCCGCCCGCCCCTTGACTCCCAATCCTGTCTCCACATATGACATCGGTGTCATGACATCGGTGTCAGTCTGATGGATGATGCAGGGGGAGGAACGCGTGGCGACGATTTACGACGTGGCGAAGGCCGCCAAGGTATCGCCCAAGACGGTCAGCCGGGTGCTGAATGGGGATGCGCCGGTCGGCAAGAAGACGCGCGACGCGGTCAATGCCGCCATCACCGCGCTGGGCTATGTACCCTCCAATGCCGCCCGCATGATGCGGTCCAACAAATCCGGGCTGGTCGGGCTGATCACCGGCGCCATCTCCGACACCATCGAGCCGGCCCAGCCGGCGGGCCTGCCCGAACTGCTGCTGGTGCGTGGCATCCAGCAGACCATCGGGCTCACCGGCAAGACGCTGATGATCGCGGACTCGGGCAACAGGTCGGAACGCGTTCCGGACCTGATCAAGACCTTCCTCGAGCACCGGGTCGAGGGCCTGATCTACGTGGCGCCTTACCACCAGAATGTCCGGTTGCCGCCGGTGCCCGACGACACGCCGATCGTCTTGACGAACTGCTTTGATGAGATCGGCACGCCGGCCGTCATTCCCGACGATCGGCGCGGCCAGCACGACCTGGTGGCGCGGCTTATCGCTGCCGGACACCAGCGCATCGCCTATCTGACGTTGCGCGAGGATATCGTCGCCACGGGCCTGCGCCGCAACGGCTATCGCGAGGCGCTCGGCGAGGCCGGCATCGCCTACGACCCGGCCCTGGTGCAATGCGGCGAGATCGGCAGCCCGGAAACCGAGACCCAGGTGCTGTGGACGGCGATCGACCGGATGCTGAACCTGAGCCAGCCGCCAACGGTGTTCTGTTGCGGTAACGACCGCCAGGCGCTGAAGGTCTACGGCATCCTGCGCTCGCGCGGGCTCGCTGTCCCAGACGACATCTCGGTCGCCGGCTACGACAATTACCGCGTGATCGCCGAGACGCTCTATCCGCCGCTGACCACGGTGGAGTTGCCCTATACCGCCATGGGCGTCAGGGCAGCGCAGCGACTCCTCGAGCTGATTTCCGGCGAAGGCCGGAACGACGCCGGCACCGACGTGGTCGGCGGGCCGGTCTACTGGCGCCAATCGGTCACCGAGCGGCGACCACCCAACGTCTCACAGCTAAAACTCGTCAGGGAGGACTAATGACAGTGAGCAAACTTGCATTCGTTACGGGCGTTCTGTTCAGCACGGCGCTTTCGTCGGGCGCCGCCTTCGCCCAGACCACACTTTCGATGTGGTACCACGGCGCCGGCAGCGAGCAGGAAGTATCGATCCTCAACCAGATCACCGCCGACTTCAACGCCAGCCAGTCGGACTGGAAGGTCGAACTGCAGGCGTTCCCGCAGGCCGCTTACAATGACAGCATCGTGGCGGGCGCGCTGGCCGGCAACCTCCCCGACATCGTCGACGTCGATGGTCCGGTGATGCCGAACTGGGCCTGGGCCGGCTATCTGCAGCCGCTCAAGATCGACGAGAGCAAGATCGCCAGCTTCCTGCCCGGCACCAAGGGCGTCTGGAACGGCCAGCTCTATTCGATCGGCCTGTGGGACGCGGCGATTTCGCTGGTCACCCGCAAGTCGATCCTCGATGAGCTCGGGCTGCGCCAGCCGACCCTCGATCAGCCCTGGACCAAGGATGAGTTCATGGATGCCCTGGCGAAGGCCAAGGCTTCGGGCAAGTTCGAGTATGCGCTGGACCTCGGCACTGCCTGGACCGGCGAGTGGTACCCCTATGCGTTCTCGCCGTTCCTGCAGAGTTTTGGCGGCGACATCATCGACCGCTCGACCTACAAGACCGCCGAGGGCGTGCTGAACGGCGACAAGGCTGTGGAGTTCGGCACCTGGTGGCAGGGCTTGTTCACCGACGGCTATGCCGAGGCGACGCAGGATCCGGCGGCCCGCGATGCCGGTTTCAACTCGGGAAAATACGCCTTCTCGTGGAACGGCAACTGGGCGGCCCTCGGGACGCTTGCCGCCTATGACGACGTGCTGTTCCTGCCCGCTCCCGATTTCGGCAACGGTCCCAAGATCGGCGCGGCCTCCTGGCAGTTCGGCGTTTCGGCCAAGTCGGCGCACCCCGATGGGGCGTCCAAGTTCATCGAGTTCGCGCTGCAGGACAAGTATCTCGCCGCCTACTCCAACGGCATCGGCCTGATCCCCGCCACCGCGACCGCTGCGGCAATGACCGAGAACTACAAGGAAGGCGGCAAGCTCGCGGTGTTCTACGAGCTGTCCGAGAAGCAGGCGCTGGTGCGCCCGGTAACCCCGGGCTACGTCGTCGCCGCCAAGGTGTTCGAGAAGGCGCTGGCCGATATCGCCAAGGGCGCGGTCGTGGCCGACACGCTCGATGCGGCGGTCGATGAGATCGACGCCGATATCGAGAAAAACGGCAACTACGGCTTCTAGGGCTTAACTCCCTCTGGCCCTGGGGGGGGATCCCGGCTTCGGTCGGGGTCCCCCGCGCAGGGGCCTTCGCGAGATCCATATGGCTTCCAAGTTCACGCGCTCAAATCGGGTCGGCTGGCTGATGGCCGGGCCGGCGGCCTTCCTCATCGCCATGTTCGTGGTGCTGCCGTTCATCTTCGCCATTGTGCTGAGCTTCACCAACCAGCGGCTGATCTCGCCCAACCCGACCGAGTTCGTCGGTCTTGCCAACTATGAACAACTGCTCGGTATCGGCGTGCTGACGCTGGAGCCCGAGCGCGACGCGGCAGGTGCCGTGCTGCGCGATGCCGCCGGGGCGCCAAAGTACCCGACGCTCCGCAGCGTCACCCGAAACAATCCCGATTTCCCGCAGTTCGCCGGCATGCGCGAGTGGTTCAGCTTCCAGTTGGGTGACAATCCCACCTATGTGCTGGCCCGCGACGTCGTCTTCATGAAGGCGATCGTCAACACCTTCATCTTCGTCATCGTCGTCGCTCCGGTGCAGGCCGGGTTGGCGCTGGTGCTGGCGCTGCTGATCAACCAGCGGCTCAAGGGCATCAACCTGTTCCGCGCCATCTATTTCATGCCGGTGGTGGTCTCGATCGTCGTGGTGTCGCTGCTCTGGCGCTTCATCTATGACGGCTCCAGCGGGCTGTTGAACAACCTGCTGGCGGCGCTGAGTTTCGGCACCTTGCCTCGGGTCGACTGGCTCGGCGACCCCTCCACCGCGCTTGGCGCCATCATCGCCATGTCGATCTGGCAGGCGGTGGGCTTTCACATGGTGATCTGGCTCTCGGGCCTGCAGACCATCAGCCCGACGCTTTACGAGGCAGCGGCCATCGAGGGCTCGAGCAAGTGGCAGGTGTTCCGCTACGTCACCTGGCCGGGCCTCCGCAACACCGCCGTGCTGATCCTCATCGTCATCACCATGCAGGCCTTTGCGCTGTTCAGCCAGATCGACGTGATGACCGGCGGCGGCCCGCTGGACTCGACCCAGACCATCGTCTTCCAGGCGGTCGAGCGCGGCTACGGCAAGCAGGACATTTCCGGCGGCTCGACCATCTCGGTGATCCTGTTCGTCATCGTGTTCTCGATCTCGCTGATCCAGCGCTACCTCACCCGGGAGAAGCAGTGATGGCGACGATCGCCTCCGATAACCGCGGCCTGCGACTCGCGGTACGCTATGCCGTGCTGATCCTGATCGCGGTGATCTTCATCTTCCCGCTGATCTTCATGGTGATGTCGAGCTTCAAGCCCGACCAGCAGCTGCTGAACGATACCGGCAGCTTTGCGGCCTTCCTGCCGGTGGGCGATATTTCGCTCGACAACTATGCCGATGCCTTCAAGCGCGCCCCGGTGGGGCTGTTCATCTTCAACTCGGTGCTGGTCACCGGCGTCACGGTGATCCTGTCGCTGCTGATCTGCTCGGCCGCAGCGTTTGCCTTCGTCTTCGTCGATTGGCGCGGCCGTGAGCTGGTGCTGACGGCGATCCTTGCGACGCTGATCGTGCCGTTCGAGACCATCGCCATCCCGCTGCTGCTGATCGCCTCGAAACTCCCCTGGCTGGGGCTCGACGGGTTGAGCTTCGGCTGGCTCAACTCCTACCAGGTGCAGATCGTGCCGTTCATCGCCGACGGGCTGACGATTTTCCTGTTCGTGCAGTATTTCAAGGATCTGCCGGGCGAGCTGATCGAGGCGGCACGCGTCGAGGGCGCCACCTGGGGGCAGGTCTACCGCAAGGTGGTGATGCCGCTTTCCGGTCCGGTGCTGGCGACGGCGGCGATCCTCAAATTCCTCGTCATGTACAACCAGTACCTGTGGCCGCTGATGGTGGTGCAGCAGGAAGGCTACCGCCCGGTGATGGTGGGTCTGCAATACTTCTTCCAGCTCAACCGCGCCTGGGGCGAGATCATGGCGTACCTGTCGCTGATCACCGTGCCGGTGCTCGCTTTCTACCTGTTTCTGCAACGCGCATTCATTGCCTCGATCGCCTCGACCGGCGTCAAAGGCTGACGGAGTTACTCATGGTCATTGCCCTCGAAAAGAAGTGGATCTGGGACAGCTGGTACGTCAATGACGGCCAGCGCTGGCACGGGTTCTTCCTGCAAGCCGACAAGAGCCTCGGCGACCCCGACCTCCGCCATTTCAACGTCACACAGGGCCATGCGGTGTCCGACAACCTGATCGACTGGCAGCACCTGGGCACCACGTTCGCGCCCAGTGCCGGCCCGGCCTGGGACGACTACACCACCTGGACCGGCTCGGTGATCCGCGGCGACGACGCGCTCTGGCATTTGTTCTATACCGGCACGACGCGGGCGGAGCAGGGGCTCTACCAGCGCATCGGCCACGCCACCTCGACCGACCTGCACAACTGGCAGCGTGTCGGCAACGGGCTCTGCCTCGATCTCGAAGGCCCAGCTGCGGCCCGATATGAGGTCGAGCACGCCATCGGCCACTGGCATGATCGCGCCATGCGCGACCCTTGGGTGATGCGCGACCCCGGCGGCAAGGGCTGGCTGATGTACTTCACCGGTCGCGTCCTCGGCGTTGCCGAGCCCAATGGCGGCGGCGCCATCGGTTTCGCCACTTCGCCGGACCTGATGACCTGGACGCTGCAGCCGCCGGTGTTCTCCGGAGGCTTCGGCCAGCTCGAAGTGCCGCAGGTCTTCGAGCACCAGGGCAAGTGGTATTGCCTGTTCTGCACGTCCGGTCAGCACTGGTCCGAGGCCTACAGGCGCTTCAACCCGCAGAATCCGGTCACCGGCACGCACTACCTCGTTGCCGACGATCCGCGCGGCCCCTGGCAGATCGCGCCCGGCCCATTCCTCGACGGCGCCGAGCCGTGCCAGCGCTACGCGGCGCGGATCGTCGAGACCAGTGACGGGCTGCGCATCCTCGGTTTCGCCGATACCGGCAAGGCGCACTTCGCCGGTTACATCACCGACCCCGATCCGGTTGCCGTCGGGCCCGACGGCCTGCTCGCGGTGACCCCGATCAGAGACGCAGCGGAGTAGCAGTCATGGCAAGCGTGTCGCTCAAGGCCATCCAGAAGGTCTACGGCTCCACCGAGGTGATCAAGGGCGTCGACATCGACATCGCCGATGGCGAGTTCGTGGTGTTCGTCGGACCCTCGGGTTGCGGCAAATCCACCCTGCTGCGGATGATCGCCGGGTTGGAGGACATCTCGGGCGGCACGCTGACCATCGGCGACCGGGTGGTCAACGACCTGCCGCCCAAGGACCGCTCGATCGCCATGGTGTTCCAGAGCTACGCCATCTTCCCGCACATGACGGTGCGCGAGAACCTCGCCTTCGGCCTCACCATCGCCAAGGCGCCCAAGTCTGAGAAAGACGCCAAGGTGGCCGAGGCGGCGCGCATCCTGCAGATGGAGCACCTGCTCGAGCGCCGCCCCAGCCAGCTCTCCGGCGGGCAGCGCCAGCGCGTCGCCATCGGCCGCGCCATCGTGCGGCATCCAGGGGTGTTCCTGTTCGACGAGCCGCTGAGCAACCTCGATGCGGCGCTGCGCGTCGACATGCGCATGGAACTGGCAAAGCTCCACGCCGACCTCGGGGCGACGATGATCTACGTCACGCACGACCAGGTCGAAGCCATGACGCTGGCCGACAAGATCGTGGTGCTCAACGCCGGCGTGGTGCAGCAGGTCGGCTCGCCGCTCGAACTCTACCATCACCCGGCCAACCTGTTCGTCGCCGGCTTTATCGGCTCGCCGAAGATGAACTTTTTGAAGGCCAAGGTCGAAGCGATCGACGGCACTGGCGTCAAGGTCGCCTCCGGTGACCTCGGAACGCTGGTGCTGCCCAGGACCGCCGTTGCCGCCAATGTTGGTGACGAGGTGACCGTCGGCCTCCGCCCGCACCATCTGGCTCAGAACGGGCACGGGCTCGGCGGGCAGGTCGTGCTGGTGGAGCGGCTCGGCAACGAAACCCTGGCGGTGGCGCGCCTGCCCTCCGGCCAGCAGATCGTCGCCGCTCTGCCGGGCGACGTCGAGATCGCACCCGGCGCGCCGCTCGGGCTTGCACCAATGGCCGACAAGGCCAGCCTGTTTCTCGGCTCGGGGATGGCAGCCTAGGGAGACCGCAAGGTTGGTGGGGCAGGGGAGCGCCGGCGGCCTCTCCACGTCCGCGCTAGAGACTTGTCGAGACCTGCGCGATCATCTGCCATGCTCCCGACTTGTTCCTTCCGAAGCAGATGCCCCCGGCGTAGGGTTTCCGCAGTTCCACCTTCTCGTGCGCGATAAAACCTGTTCCGCCGTCGGGTAGATGGATCGCGTGCCAATAGATTGGCGCGTCGGTCTGATAGTCGACAACATAGAGCAGGTCTGGCATCAGCGTCGCTGCAACTTCCGCCTTGGCGCCCGCCGATTTCAGCACCGGGGTCGGCGCATCGACATAGAACAGGGCCGAACTCGGTTCGCCGAGCTGGTCGGCAAGCTTCTTGACCGCTTTCGGGTCGTAGCTGCGGTAGGCGTAGCTGCAGATCGCCCCTTTCAGCATCGGATCACTGCCCCAGGACTGCCCGTCGGTGAGCGCGTCGACGATGTACTGCCGCGCCGCCTTGAGCTGATTGGGTTGTGACGGACTGCCGTCGGGCAGGGGCTCCACGTCGCCGCCGATATAGTTCGACAACGCTACGAGCTTGTCCTCGGTTGTGTTGAACGGCCCAACCGACTTCCTGTGCCGCGGCAGAGCCAGGTCCAGAGCTCCGTCGATGACGGTCAGCCGTTCAGCAATCGTCGCGCCGATAGCGTCGCCATTGTCCGTACGGACTGCCTTGAGGAAGTCAGTCGCCGTACTGACCAGTTCGGCCGGAGGCGTCACCGTGCTCGCCGGAGCGAGCTTCACCGGCGTGTAGGCGGGACCGCCCAGCGCAGGAGAGACTAAGACAAGACCGATCAGCGATGCAGCAAACGAACGCAAACCACCCCTCCAATGCAGCGCCATTATTGCCTGGCCTGCCATATCAGACGGTGCTCGGAGCGTATTCCTTGGGGCGCTGTCTTTGCGACCTTCGGCTCCGTTGCACCACATGGTGCAATTGCATTAGCTCTTGGCGAGTTTCAACAACAAATCGGGAATGGTCGTCACTTATGAAACGCGCTCTGTTCGCCCTGGTGTTCCTGCTGCCATGCGGGGCGTTTGCCGACGACCGATCGCACCAGTTCATCGACCTTCAGGGCGAGGCCCGGACAGATAGCTGGTGGAGCAGTTTCGCCGAATGCGTTGGCCGGGCCAAGTCGCTAGTGCCCTTCGCATCGGTGATCGGGCACGCCACTCCGGAGGTGATAGAGGAGCGCGCCAACATGTTCTGGATCATCTCGGTGAGCCGCCTGACGCGCGATCGTGACGTGTCCCAGGACGAGGCTACCCGGATCGCTGGTGAGCAGGCCCAATTGGCCTACCAGTGGCAGCAGGATTCCAATCTCGTCTACACCGCCGCCAGCAAGATGGACTGGGAATTCGACCGCCAGATCACCCTGTGCGAGAGCCACCTCAGGGACTACGCCGCCGCATTCCCCGAGGATTTCCAGCAGTAGGAGGGGGACTGCCGACGGCAGACGGCAGCAAGTGACCTCGGTAATACAGGCGCTGCCTCAGCGTCCGCGAAAGCGCTCGGCCGGCAGGATTGTCGTGGCGTTCCTTAGAAGATTGCCGTCACCTCGCCTCCGCTACGCCGCAGCCTCGCGGTTGTCGTCCAATGCGCCGACCATGTACTGCACCAGCTCGGTGGCGTTGGTTTCGCCGGTGCGCTTCTCGGTGACCTTGCGGCCGCGATGCATCACCACGATGCGGTCGGCGACGGCGAAGACATCGGGCATGGTGTGGGTGATGAGGATCACCGGCACGCCCTGGTCGCGGAGCCGGCGGATCAGTTCCAGCACCTTCTGCTGTTCGGGCACGCCGAGGTTGTTGGTCGGCTCATCCATGATCATCAGCCGCGCCTTCCAGTAGATGGCGCGGGCGATGGCGACGGCCTGGCGCTGGCCGCCGGAAAGGCTTTCGATCGGCTGGGTGAGGCTGGGGAACTGGATGTCGAGCGTCGCAAGGCTCTGCTCGGATTCGGCCAGCATCAGCTTGTCGTCGAGGGTGTTGATCAGCCCGCCGAGATAGCGGTGCTTCACCTCGCGGCCGAGGAAGATATTGGCCGGCACGTCGAGATTGTTGGCGAGCGCCAGGTCCTGGTAGATCGTCTCGATGCCGGCGCTACGGGCGTCGCTCGGCTTGGGGAAGCTCACGGGCTTGCCCTCGAAGCGGATCTCGCCCTCGTCGGGCAGGTGGACGCCCGAGACGCACTTGATTAGCGTCGACTTGCCGGCGCCGTTGTCGCCGAGCAATGCCACCACCTCGCCGGGGTTGATGTCGAGGCTGACATTGTTGACGGCGGTGAGGCCGCCGAAGCGCTTCGTGAGGTTGCGGATCGACAGCACGGGCTCGCTCATGATCCCCTCCCGCGGCGACCAAGGATCAGGTCGCGCGACTGGTCGATCAGCACGGCGATGATCACCACCGCGCCGACGACGATGAATTGCCAGAACGCCTGGACGTTCATCATCACGAGGCCAGTGGTCAGCACTGCGATGATCAGCGCGCCGATCACCGTGCCGACGATCGAGCCGGCGCCGCCGAACAGGCTGACGCCGCCGATGATCACCGCGGCAATGGAGCTGAGCAGCAGCGGGTCGCCGATCACTGCCGAGCCGGCGGTGAAACGCAGCGTCGACAGGAACCCGGCGATGCCGGCGGTGACCGAACTCAGCATGTAGAGCTTGACGATGTGGCGATCGACCGGAATGCCGGTGCGGAGCGCCGCCTGCATGTTGCCGCCGATGGCGTAGGTGTGCCGGCCGAACTGGGTGCGGTTGAGAATGAACATGCAGATGAGCACCACGATAGCGGTGATCACCACCGGCCAGGTGAAGATGCGATCCATCTGGCGCAGCATGGCGCCGGTCACATCGGGCCGGAAGAACGCATAGAAGCCGCCGCCTTCGCCGTTGACCACGTAGAACAGCGATTCATTGCCGTAGTCGCGGATCTCGGCGGGGAGGCCAATCACGGTGGTGTTCTCGGAGAACAAGAGCGCCATGCCGCGGACGATGAAGGACGAGCCGAGCGTCACGATGAAGGCCGGCACCTTGAGCTTGGCGATGATCAGCCCGTTGACCAGCCCAACGCCGGCCGAGGCACCGACCGCGGCGAGGAAACCGAGGGTGGCGGCAAGCAGCAGTGGCGCGCCGGCGTTGAACGAAGCGCGGATGGCGTGCGCCGAGACCACCGAGGCGAGGCTCATCACCCAGCCGACGCTGAGGTCGATGCCCGCCGAGATGATGACGAAGGTCTGCCCCAGCCCGAGCAGCAGCACCGGGGTGATGGCGACGAGGATGTTCATGGCGTTGCGCAACGTCAGGAACGTCGCGCCGCCGGCCAGCGGCACGGCGATGATGAAGAAGACGATCATCAACCCGAGGAATACCCAAGCCCAGAGCCGGCTGGCGAGAAGGATGAAACGCTTGTCCGGCGGGAGCCGCGGCTCCGCTGGAATTGCCTTGCTGTCGGTCACGGGCGCCCCGATGGTGGAGTGGCTGAGGCGGCCGGGGCCTCAGCCCCGGCCGGGTTCGGAGCGTGGGGCTAGTTGCCGACCTTGTAGATGAAGCGCGAGTAGTTCGGATCGGCGACATTGTCCTTGTCGATGATCGCAAAGCCGGTCTCGACGCGGCGCGGCAGGCTGGTGACACCGGCAGCGTCGGCGACGGCGAACTGCACCGCCATGTAGCCCATGTCGAACGGCTTCTGCGCCAGGACCAAGGACACCACGCCCTTGTTCATCAGCTCGATGGCTTCGGCGGTGGCGTCGTAGGCGACGACCTGCACATGTCCGCCGAGGCCGGCATTGACCACCGCGTTACCGGCGCCACCGGCGCTGAACACGTTGGTGCCGAATACGCCGGCGAGGTCGGGGTTCTGCTCGATCACCGCGGCAGTCTGCTGGGCGGCCTTGTTCTGGTCATCGAGGTTGTAGTCGGGGCCGAGCACCTTGATGTCGGGGAACTCGTTCTTCATCACCTCGGCAAAGCCCTGTTCGCGGCCTTCGACCGACGAGACGTTGGGGTTGGTGGAGTTGATGTAGACCGTGCCCTTGCCGCCGATCGCCTTGGCGAGGCCGCGGGCGGAGATACGACCGCCTTCGACGTTGTCGGAGCCGATATAGCTGATCGGGAAGGTCACCGGGCCGTTGGCGTAGTCGCCGTCACCGAGGAAGGTGTCGACGGTGATGATCTTGATGCCGGCATCGAGCGCTGCCTGCAGCGGCGCCACCATCTGATCCTTATCGGTGGGGGCGGTGATGATGTAGTTGAGGTCGCCACGCGCCACCATCGCATCGAGGATCGGGGTCTGCGCCTCGACGCCCCAGGTCGGCGGCACCTGCGTCACCACCTCGACGCCAAGATCCTTGGCCGCCGCTTCGACGCCCAGTTGCATGACCTGGTAGAACGGATCGACCACGCCCGGCAGGAAGCCGATCTTGATGTCGGCGGCCGAAACACTGGCAGTAGAGAGCAATAGCGTGCCCAGCAGGGCAGCAGTCATCGTCGACGCGTTGCGCATCGAAACCTCCCCTCATTGTTATGATCCGGCGGCTCCTTTGAACTCCTCCGCCGGATCAACAACGATAGGCCTGCGCCACCGCATTTGTAAACTGGCCGGATATATTCAAGCCGCGCTAGTTCAACACGATTTCGCGCTCGATGCCGATCGTCTCGAGGAAGTCTCGGTCGTGGCTGACCACCAGCAGCGCGCCGTCATAGGCGCCGAGCCCGGCCTCCACGGCCTCGATGGCGTGGATGTCGAGATGGTTGGTGGGCTCATCGAGGATCAAGAGCTCGGGCGGCTTGCCGCTGCCGATGGTGCAGGCCAGCCCGGCGCGCAGCATTTCGCCGCCGCTCAACTGCCCGACCGGCTTCAATGCGGCGTCGGCGCGGAACATGAAGCGGGCGAGAGCGGAGCGGGCCGTGGTCTCGCCGTCATCAGGGTTGAGCCGCAGGTAGTTCTCGCGAATGGTCTGACGCGGATCGAGCAGGCTGACCTCCTGGTCGAGCAGGGCATGCCGGCGCGCGATGCGGACGGCACCGCTCTGCGGCGCCAGCGCGCCGGTGATCAGGCGGAGCAGGGTGGTCTTGCCCGAGCCGTTCGGCCCGGTGATCGCTACCCGTTCCGGCCCGGTGATGGCGAAGCTCAGGTTTCTGATCACCGGGGCATCGGGCACTGGCCCGCCGGTGAGCCGATCGAGCTGCAGGACGGTGGTGCCGTTGGCGAGGCCGCTCGGCTCGAGCCGCACCGACATCGGCTGCAGCACCTCGATCTCGGCCCGGGCGGCGGCGAGGGCGGTGCTGGCCGAGGCGCGTCGCCGTTCGCTGAGCTTCATCTGCTCGCCGCTGGTGTTTTCCGCATTCATCTTCATGCCACCCAGCATGATGCGCGGGATATCACCCTTGGCCGCCTTGCGGGCGCCGGCGCCGTCCTTCCTGGCCTTGCGCTCGCGCATCAGCTGGGTCTTGCGGTCGAGCTCATCGAGGGTGCGTTCGGCGCTGGCGAGGCCCTGCTCGGCGGCTGCGAGCTCGATGGCCTTGCGCTCCTGGTAGAGGTCCCAGTTGCCGCCATAGGTGCGGGCGCCGATGGTGGTGAGTTCGACGATGGCATCCATCTCACGCAGCAGGGCGCGATCGTGGCTGACGACGATGGCGCCGCCGCGCCAACGCTTCAGCAGCTCGGTCACCGCGGCACGGCCGTCGCGATCGAGATTGTTGGTGGGCTCGTCGAGCAGCAGGATATCCGGCTGCTCGATCAGCAGCGCGGCCAGCGACAGACGGGTGCGCTGGCCACCGCTCAGCGTGGCGGTAGGGCGGTCGAGGGCAAGCGCTGGCAGGCCGACATCGGCAAGGGCAGTCTCGATCCTCGCCGGCAACAGCCAATCGGCCTCCTCGGCGTCTTCGACCGAGCCGGTGCCGGCCTCGAGCCGATCGAGCCGAGCCAGCTGCTCGGTGCAACCGAGGGCGTCCGCGACGCTGGCGTCGGAGCGCTGCACCGTCTGCCGCAGCACGCCGAGCGTGCCGGACACCACGATCTCGCCGCCGCTGGGCGCGAGTTCGCCGAGCAGCAGCTTGAGCAGCGTGGTTTTGCCCGTGCCGTTGCGACCGATCAGGCCGGTGCGAACCGGGCCGAAGGAGAGATCGAGATCTGAGAAGAGGGCGACGCCATCAGGCGTCTTGTAGCTCACCGCTTTGAGCGAAATAGAACCGGGCATAGTTGGACTCCGGGTGACGGATCAGGGTGGTTTGATCGGTCATGCGGATATCCATGGGGACCTGCCGGTTGGTGCTGCGGATGGGCGGAAAATAGGGATGATCGCCGAGATGTCAACCTCCGGCTCGGGGATCACAAGCCCGCGAGTGGGCGTAACTGACCGGTGTCGCGAAGCGAATGCAGAAGGGAGCAGGAGAGGCAGTCTCCTTGCCCGTCACCATCAGGAGCCTGACTATGAACGTTTCCATCGGCCTTGCGATTGGCCTGCTTTCCGTTTGGCCAATGCTTGCCGGAACTGCGACGGCAGCGGGGCCGCAACCATCCGCGGTCGTCGAACTCTTCACCAGCCAGGGCTGCTCGTCGTGTCCGCCGGCCAATGCGAACCTGATCGAACTCAGCCGCCAGCCGGGAGTTCTGGTGCTCAGCTTTGCGGTCACCTATTGGGACTATCTCGGCTGGAAGGACAGTTTCGGCAAGGAGGAGTTCACCGACCGGCAGCGCGTCTACGAGCCGCCGCTGCGGCAGCGTGGACCCTATACGCCGCAGATGGTGGTGAACGGACGCGCCACCGTGGTCGGCAATGATCTCGACGAAGTGGAGCGCCTGATCGCGACCACGCCGGCGCCGGTGGGCCCGGTGGTCTCGCTGACAGGCAATGGCGTAGAGATCGGTGCGGCAGATGCATCGCCTGTGGGGGCGGATGTCTGGCTGGTGCGTTACGATCCGAAGGTGGTGGAGGTACCGGTGGGCCGCGGTGAGAACACCGGCCGCACGCTGCCGCACACCCATGTGGTCCACAGCCTCGATCGCCTGGGCAGCTGGACAGGCGCCGAGCTGTCGCTGGATATTGTTCCGGCCGCGGCCGGCCTCCGAACCGCCGTGCTGGTGCAGGAGCCGAACGGCGGCCCCATCCTCAGCGTGGCCACCGACTGAGCATCAGGGCGGATCGATCGTGCGGTTGGCTGCAATGGCCGCGAACCAGTTGGGCGGGCGTTCGATCATCCGGCGCACCACCGGTCGTTCGGGCCCCTGGTGCAGTTTGCGCAGCTGCTCGCCGATCACCTCGTCGGCATGGGTGAGCCGCTGGTTGTGCCGGGCATACTCGGTCCAGGTCGGGCTCTTGTAGCTTTCGACCCAGACATCGGTCTCCGAGAGGTCGCGGCGCAGCACCCATTCGCGGGCGCCGTCGCGCATCCGCACCCGCTTGCGGTCGGCCATGACGCGCAGGAACTCGCGCACATCCTGGGGGCGGATCTTGTATTCGATGCTGATGACGATCGGCCCGGAGCGCGGTTCGATCGGCAGCGCGATCTGCGGCTCCTGCCAGCGATTGGCGGGGTCTAGATCGAGCAGCACCCGAGGCGGGATCGACAGCACCAGCCCGACGCCGGCGCCGACCACTAGCGCGATGGCCGAGGCGACCAGCGCGTTGCTGACGCCGAACTCTTCACCTGCGACGCCCCACAACCAACTCCCCGCAGCGAGGCCGGCGAAGGTCGCGGTCTGATAGAGCGACAGCGAGCGGCCAACCACCCAGCGCGGGGTCGAGAGCTGCACCGTAACGTTGAACAGCGTCAGCGCCAGCACCCAGCAGGCGCCGCCCAGCAGCAGGGCGACGCCGGTGAGCCATGGCGAGGGGCTGAGGCCGGTGACCGCAGCGCAGATGGCAAAGCCGAGAAAGGCGAGGCGGACGATGGCTTCGCTGGAGAACTGTTCGGCCAGCCGGGCACTGATCAGCGCGCCGCCAACCGCACCGAGGCCGAAGGCGCCGAGCAGCAGACCATAGACCAGCGGACCACCGCCAGGGATCTGGCTCGCCACCACCGGCAGCAGCGCCAGCACTGAGCTGGCCGTGAGGCCGAAGATGAAGCTGCGGACCAGCACTTTGCCCAATTGCGGCGACAGCGCCATGTAGCGGATGCCGGCAAACATAGCGGCGCCCACCGCCTCGCGCGGCAGGCCGGCAGGGGCAGGGGCCGGCTTCCAGCGCAGCAGCACGAAGAGCAGCCCGAGATAGCTCACGAGGTTGACCGCGAACGCGGCCGCGGCGCCGGCCACGGCGACGATGATGCCGCCCACCGCGGGCCCGAGGCTACGCGACAGATTGAAGCCGATCGAGTTGAGCGCCACGGCCGAGCCGACGCTGGAGCGCGGCACCAGGTCGCCCACCGAGGCCTGCCAGGAGGGGTTGTTGAGCGCCGTGCCGCAACCGATGAGGAAGGTGAAGGTGAGCAGCAGCCAAGGGGTGATCAGCCCGAGCAGGGCGCTGAGGGTGAGCAGTGCCGAAACTGCGAGCATGAAGAACTGCGCCACCAGCATGACCCGGCGGCGCGGGAAGTTGTCGGCGATGGCACCGCCGAGCAACGAGAACAGCATGATCGGCAGCGAGGTGGAGGCCTGGACCAGCGCCACGAGGTCGACCGAGTTGGTCAGCGCCGTCATCATCCAGGCGGCGCCGACGCCCTGGATCAGGGCGCCGAAGCTCGAGACAAGGTTCGCAACCCAGATGCTGCGGAACGTCGTGTGCTGCAGTGGCTGCAGGACCGATGGTCGATCCTTGGCCATGGGTACCCCCGATCAGCTCAGGTAGCGGCGCGTCAGGTGCTCCTGGAAGTGGCGCGAGTTCAGCTTCTCGCCGGTGGCGCGCTGCAGCAGCTCGGGCGTCGAGTACTTACTCGCCTGGCTCCAGATCTTGTCGCGCCGCCAGTCGTTGATGCCGACGAAGCGGCCGTTGCGCATATCCTCGCGGGCATTGGGCTGGTCGCGCTCGATGGCGCTCCACAGCTGCGCCGCGATGATGGCGCCGAGCGTGTAGCTCGGGAAATAGCCGATAGCGCCGGACGGCCAGTGCACATCCTGCATCGGGCCATCCTTCATGTTGTCGATGGTCGAGAGCCCCAGATACTCGCGCATCTTGGCATCCCAGGCTTCCGGCACATCCTTGGGCGCCAGCTTGCCGCTGATCAGGTCCTGCTCGAGCTCGAAGCGAAGGATGACATGCAGCGGGTAGGTGGCTTCGTCGGCATCGACGCGGATCAGGCCACGCTCGATGAAGTGGACATGCGCGAGGACGTCCTCGAGGTCCCAGCCGGCGATGGCCGCCTCACCCAGCTTCTCGCGCACATGCGGCATGGCCCATTCCCAGAACTCGGGCGAACGGGCGATCTGCTTTTCGACGAACAGGCTCTGGCTCTCATGCATGGCCATGCCGCGGGCTCGGCCCACCGGCCAGTGCGTCCACTCCTTGGGCAGCCCCTGCTCGTAAAGGCCGTGGCCGGTTTCATGCAGAATGCCCATCAGCGAGGTGAGGAACTCGCCCTCGGTATAGCGGGTGGTCATGCGGATATCTGTGGGAACGCCGCCGCAGAACGGGTGGTGCGAAACATCGAGGCGTCCGTGGTCGAAATCGAACCCGACGGCCTCCATCATCACGAGGCCCAGGGCCTTCTGCTTGTCGATGGCGAAAGGGGCGTTCAGCGGCTTCAGCGGGCGCCTCGCCAGCTTTTCTTCCTGGTGGGCGAGGGCCGCCGGGACGAAATCCTTGAGGAAGCTCTTGAGGTCGTTAAGCACCGGCGCCACCTCGGCGACGCGGTTGCCGGGGTCATACTGCTCCATCAGCGCGTCATAGGGTGAGAGGCCGAGCACGTCGGCGCGCAGTTGCGCTTCCTCACGTGCTGTCGCCACGAGGCCCTCGAACGCCGGCAGGAAGCCGGCCCAATCGCCCGAGGGGCGCAACTCGCGCCACAGTTGCTCGGCACGGATGCGGGCGTTCACCTGCTTCCTGACGAAATCGGCGGAGAGGCAGGTCATGTTGGTGTGAACGCGGCGGAACTCGCGGATGGCAAGCGTCTGCATCTCGTCGAGCGGCTCGGCTTCGGCGTCGCCGAGCCAGTCGCCGACTTCCGGCGCGGTCGCCATCTCGTGATACATGCCGGCCAGCACCGACATGGTTTCGGCGCGCTTTTCACCACCGCCCACCGGCATCATCACCGCCTCGTCGACGCCCAGCATCGATTGCGCGTGCTCGATGGCCTCGAGCTTGCGGCTGAGTGCATCGAGTTTGGAGAAGGCGGAATTGGGAGAGGGCATCGAGGGGCTCCAACAAGCGAGTGGCGAGTAGTGAGTAGCGAATAGGCAAGGGCGGCGAAACCCCATTCGCTACTCGCTATTGGCCATTGGCTAACGAATGCGGAAAGGGCGCAGCCACGACGGCTGCGCCCCTGCATGCCGGCGATGCCGGCTCAGAGCGCCGCGCGGCAGACGACCTGCACCTGGTATGCGGTGTTGTCGAGGTGCATCTCGCCGCCGTCCGCCGAGTTGTGCTTGCCCTTCTTGTTGTTCGCCTTGGAGTCGGCATAGGCGCTGAAGCCGATGAAGGCCAGGGCGGTGGTCTTGCGGTCGTTCGAAAGCACCTGCGCCTTGGTCATGCCGCCGGCGAGCTTTTCCTTCATCAGGTTGTCGCAGGCCGTCTTGGGTGTCGTCGCCCAGGTGAGGCTGCCGGGCTTGGCATGGATTTCGTGGCTCTTGCCGTAGACATCCCAGCCCTCGGACTTGCCGACGTTCTTGCTGAACAGGGCGCCTTTGCCGATACCGAAGATTTCGACCTTCCAGACCCGGTTCTGGCCGGCGGCCTTGGCAAAGACCCGCACCAGGTACTTGTGGGCCTTCTGCTCGGAGCCGGTGTAGCCCGAGGCCCTGGCGTCGACATAGATCGGGACCAGGTCGATGCCTTCGGCGACGATGTCGACCTTGGCCATGTTGCTGCCGGCCTGGGCCGGGGAAATTGCAGCAAGAGGTGCCGCAACCGCCAGCATGACCGGCAGCGAAAGCAGCGTCAGTCGGCGTTTCAGTGAGGTGGTTTGCATGGTGGACACTTCCATTGCGATGAGACGAGGTTGGCAGAAGCCTGCGCCGAGCAGCCTAAATCGCCACTGAACTCGCTGTTCACGTCGCCAAGTCGTTGTCCGCAAATGGGGAAAGGGCGCAGCCGGGGAGACTGCGCCCTCTGGGGCGGGTTCTGTTCTGGAACCGGCCGAGGCTGACGGCACCAATGGGGGATTGTGCCGCCAGCGATGGGGAGACCTCGGAGGAGGCGACCTGCGCCTCTCCTTGAGGACTAGAAGGGGAGGATCGCGTCGGCGATCTGCTGGCCGTAGCGGGGTTGCTGGACCTGGGTGATCTGGCCGCGGCCGCCGTAGGAAATGCGGGCTTCGGCGATCTTGGACGAGGGGATGGTGTTGTCGGCGTGGATATCCTCGGGGCGGACGATGCCGGCGACGATCAGCTCGCGCACTTCGAAGTTGACCCGCACTTCCTGCCGGCCCTCGATCACCAGATTGCCGTTGGGCAGGACCTGCACGACGACGGCGGCGACCTGGGTAGCGAGGCTTTCCTTGCGGTTCACCGAGCCCGAGCCGCCATCGGCCATATCGCCCGAAGTGGTGATCTTGCCCGAAGCCTGCACATCGGCCAGCGGCACCTTGCCGCCGAAGATCGAGCCGAGCACGCCGCCGACGCTGCCTTCCGACGACGAGGTACGTTCGCGATCGGTGGAGTTCGAGATCTTGGCGCTGTCGTCGATGGTGACCATGACCGTCAGGATGTCGCCGATCTTGTGGGCGCGCTGATCCTTGAAGAAGCCGCGGGCTTCGTTCGAGAACAGCGAGTTGGGCTGGTACGAGGCCACCACCGGCTCCGGCATCGGCATCTGCACCGGCCGATAGCCAGCCTGCGCCGTCGGGTCGGCAATGGCGGTCAGCCGCGGCTGTTCGCCGACCGAGGCCAGGTTGTCGAGGGTCGAGCAGCCAGCGAGGACGGCGGTGAGGGCGAGGGCGGCGAAGAGTTTGATCGGGTTCATCTCAGTTGTCCTTTTGCCCATCACAGCCCGGCGACCTCGAGCTTGGTGGCGGCGGTGGTGATTTCCACCGCGCCGTTGGCCGTGGCGACGCCATTGAGGATCTTGCGGGTCACGCTGTTCATCACCTGCACCGGTTGGCCGGCGACGGCATCGCCGAGCGATTGGCCGATCACGGTCAGGGTCATCGGGCCGGTGCGCAGCAGTACGGTGACCTCGGTGTTGCGGCGCACCGCCAGCGGCTCGGTCACATCGGCGGCCTTCAGCATGACGCCGGCACGGGAGTTGCGGCGGAGCTGCTTGCCGACGAGATCGTCGAGGCTTTCGACCCCGGACTGATCGGCGAAATCGAGCGACACCCGCTTCATCTCGATATCGGCGGGGGTCAGCACGGCGCCGGCCTTCAGCGAGGCAGCGAGGTGCGGGACTTCCACCAGCAGGTCGATGCTGCCGGAGACATCGATCGGCAATTCCATGCCCGCGATCTGGAAGCGGGCGGCAAAGCTCGCCGCCCCGGGCTGATAGCGCAGCGCGACCAGCGTCACCGGGGTCTCGACGGCTTCGGCATTGTAGCTGAGCGCCGGGTCGCTGAAGCGGGTGTGGAGCTCGGCGCCAGCCGGAACGAGGCCACGGGCGGCGAGGTCGTTCGAGATGAGGCCGGAGAGGACGGCGGCGTCGACCACGGTGGCGCGGCGTTCGACGCGGACGCTGAGCAGGCCGTCCTGGCTGTAGTCGGCGAGCCCGGCCTTGGCGGCCGCCGCACGCACCGCATCGAGGCTGACGATACCGGTGGTGCCCGGAGCCGGAGCGCGGAACAGGGCGCGTTCGGCCAGAAGCCCGGCGTCCTCGAACATGTCGCCGACAGTGATGACCGGGTGGTTGACCGAGACTTCGGCCTTGAGCACCGGCGCAGCCAGCGCGGTAGAGGTGGCGAAGGCGAGGAACAGGGCAGGGAGGAGGGTGAACTTCTGCATCTAGGTTCTCCCGATCAGCGCAGCTGGCTGGCCGACTGCATCATCTCGTCGGCACCGGAGATGACGCGGGCGTTCATCTCGTAGGCGCGCTGAGCAGCGATCAGGTCAGCAATTTCGGTGACGGAGTTGACGTTGCTGGCTTCGAGATATTCCTGCAGCAGGTCGCCCATGCCGTCCTGGTTGGGCGTCCCTACCTGGGCCGGGCCGCTCGAGGCGGTCTCGACGAACAGGTTGTTGCCGGCAGAAGCGAGGCCCGCCTTGTTGACGAAGCGCGCCAGCTGCAACTGGCCGACCGTGGTCGGAGTGGTGTCGTTGTCGAGGAACACTTCGACGGTGCCGTCAGGGCTGATCGACACCGAGTTGGCATTGCCAGGGATAGTGATGCCGGGCTGGATTTCGTAGCCGTCGACATTGACCAGTTGGCCCTCGGGGCTCCGTTCGAACGAACCGTCGCGGGTGTAGCCGGTGCGGCCGTCGGGCATCTGCACGACGAAGAAGCCTTCACCGCGGATGGCGACGTCGAGTTCCTTCTCGGTCGGGGCGACGGTGCCCTGGCTCATGACACGGGGCGTCGCCGCGGTGCGCACGCCCGAGCCGACCTCGATGCCCACCGGGGCCATGGTGCCGGTCTCCGATGTGGTGCTGCCGGCCTGGCGCTGCACCTGGTAGAGCAGATCCTGGAACTCGGCGCGCGCCCGCTTGAAGCCGGTGGTGCGCATGTTGGCGATATTGTTGGAAATGACTTCGACGTTGCGTTCCTGGGCGGCCATGCCGGTCGAAGCGATGTAGAGGGCTTTCATCTTGTCTGCTCCGATCAGCCGTTGAGGTTGCCGAGTTTCTGGATCGCGGTGCGGCGCTGGTCGTCCTGCTTGGAGATCAGCGAGGCGACGCTCTCATAGGCGCGCTGCACACGGATCATTTCGGTCATCTCGCCGACGCCGTTGACGTTGGATTTCTCGAGCGAGCCCTGCAGCACCAGGGTCTGGGTGGCATCGAGCGGGTTGGTCCCGGCCCACAGGTTGCTGCCTTCGCGGGTGGTCGATTGCGGGTCGGCGAATTCGACGAGGCGCAGGCGGCCCTTCTGGCCGGCGCTGGAAGAAACCGAGCCGTCCTCGCCGATGGTGATGTCGGTCTCGCCGGCGGCGAACTGGATCGGACCGCCAGTGCCGAGCACCGGATTGCCGTTGAGATCGACCAGGGTGCCGGTCGGATCGATGGCGAGTGAGCCGGAGCGGGTATAGCGCTCGCCGGCTGGGGTCTCGACCGCGAGGAAGCCATCGCCCTGCAGCGCCACATCCAGCGGATTGCCGGTCTGGACCAGCGAACCGCCGCTCATGTCGTGGATGGTGGTCCAGTCGTCGGTATAGCTCAGGGGCTGGTCCAGGGTCGGGAAGTCGCGATCCCGGGCGACCGGCATCAGGTATTCCTCGAACAGCAGCTGTTCGGATTTGAAACCGGTGGTGTTGATGTTGGCGATGTTGTTAGCCACCACGTCCATCTGTCGCTGCAAGGCGATCTGCCGCGACAATCCGATGAGCTGCGCATTTTCCATGGCCGCTGAAGTCCCCGTTACGTCCCCGAACCGTTCGACCTCCCCAGGCCGTCGGGCTCGCCATTAACACTGCAGCAACCATGCCAAGTCGCCATTTCAAGCAAAATCAATATGTTAGAGAGATTGATGGCCCGGCAGAGTTCGTCGTCTGGCTAGATGTATGGCAAAAACTGCCCGGCAAAATGTGCCGGGTTGGTGCGGTTCGTAACCAATCGTTAACCCTCTGCCGATTAGCTCGATCCTGACCGGAATCGTCCGGCCGGGCAGGGGTTTGGGGCATGACGGCTGAAGCCGATATCGAGGGTGGCGAAGTCGCCGCGCCCCAAAAGAAGAAGCTGCCCATCATGCTGATCGCCATGGCGGCCGCCGTCGTGGTGCTGCTCGGCGGCGGCGCTGCAGCCTATTTCCTGTTCTTTTCAGGCCCGAAGCCGGACGAGGCGCATCTGGCGGCAGTGCCCGAGACCTTCATCTTCAACCTGCCGACCATGACGGTGAACCTGCGCGGCGACGGCGAGCGCGAGCAGTTCATGAAGCTGACCGTGGCGCTGGAAGTCGCCAATGAAGAGGTGATGACCGAGATCCAGCCGCGCATGGCCAAGGTGGTCGATGCGTTCCAGGTCTATCTACGCGAGCTGCGCAAGAGCGACCTCGAGGGCTCGGCCGGCATCTATCGACTGAAGGAAGAGCTGCGCCGCCGCGTCAACATCGCGATCTTCCCGGCGCAGGTGGATTCTATCCTGTTCAAGGAAATCCTGGTGCAGTGATGGCTGGCCCCGGCGAACAGGACAAACTCAGCGACGAGTGGGGGCTGGATCCGGCGACCAGCGGCGCCTCGACGCCGGCAACGCAAACCGCCGAAGACGATATGGGCGCCGAGTGGGCCGCCATGCTCGAGGCGGACAGCGCCGAGGCCGGCGCGGCTGACCGGGTGCTGAACCAGGATGAGATCGACAGCCTGCTGGGCTTCGATCCCAATGCCGGCGGTGGCGCCGAACTCACCGGTGTGCAGGCGCTGATCAACTCGGCGCTGGTCTCCTACGAGCGCCTGCCGATGCTCGAGATCGTCTTCGATCGGCTGGTGCGGCTGGCGACGACGTCGCTGCGTAATTTCACCTCCGACAATGTCGAAGTGGCGCTCGACTCCATCTCCTCGGTACGTTTCGGCGACTACCTCAACTCGATCCCGCTGCCGGCCATTCTCTCGGTGATCAAGGCCGAGGAATGGGAGAACTACGGCCTGCTGACCGTCGACTCCTCGCTGATCTATTCGATGATCGACGTGCTGCTGGGCGGCCGCCGGGTCGGCGGACAGATCCGTGTCGAGGGTCGGCCCTACACCACCATCGAGATGGCGCTGGCGCGCCGCATGATCGAGGTGATCCTCGAGGATACGCACCGCGCCTTCGAGCCGGTGACGGAGGTGAACTTCCGGGTCGAGCGGCTCGAGACCAATCCGCGCTTCGCAGCCATCTCGCGCCCGGCCAATGCGGCGATCCTGATCGAGCTCAGGATCGAAATGGACGATCGCGGCGGCAAGATCGAAATTCTGCTGCCCTACGCGACGATCGAGCCGATCCGCGAGCAGCTGCTGCAGATGTATATGGGCGAGAAGTTCGGCCGGGACCCGATCTGGGAAGGCCACCTCGCCACCGAGATATTTGCCGCCGACGTCGAAGTCGCCGCGATCCTGCATGAAATGGATCTGCCGCTCAGCCGGGTGCTGTCGATGCAGCCAGGCGATACGGTGATGTTCGATCGCACGCCGAGCGATCCGATCGGGCTCAGGTGCGGCGACGTCGACCTCACCGAGGCGATCATGGGGCATATCGGCAACCACGTGTCGGTGCGCGTGTCGCGGCCGCTGAACGCGCCGAAGGTAACGATGGCGGCGTTCGAAGCCATCGATGAAAACAAGCAGGAGGGGCGCTGATGTTCGGTTTGCCGTTGGGAATCGTGATCGAAACGCTGGTCGCGATTTTGCTCGCTACGACAATCGGCTACTGCGTGATCCTCAACCAGCGTCTGAAGCGCCTGCATTCGGATCGCGGTGAGCTCAAGCAGATGGTGGCCGACCTGGTACAGGCCACCGGCCTCGCCAATGCGGCGATCCAGGAATTGAAGCACACCGCGCAGGAAGCCGAGACGGTGCTCGAGGCACGGCTCGGAGAAGCCGAGCGCTTCGGCGTCGAACTCGCCCAACACGTCAATGCCGGCCAGCAGATCATGGATCGGCTGGCGCGGATCACCAGCGCGGCGCGCGGCACGCAGCCGTTCGACGACCGGCTGGATGAACCCAACAAGGTGCAGTCGGCGCTGCAGCAGCTGTCGATGCGCCCGCGCATCCGGGGTAACGCCGCCTGATGAAAACGCCGCGCCTGCTCCCCGTCGTCATAGCTGCCGCCACCGCGCTCCTGCTCTTCAAGGGCATCGGGCTGGTGACGACTGGCGGTTATGTGCTGACCGGTACCGGCAGCGCGGTGGCGGCAGGTGGCGGCGGCGGCCACGCTGCACCGGCCGCGGCGACGGCCGGCGGGGCGGATCCTACCATGGCGCTGCCGCCTGACACGACGATGGCCGATACCAGCCCGACGCTTGCCGACGAGGCTCCGGTCCTGCCGCTCGAGCCCGAAGGTGCTGCCGAGGCGGGCGGCCACGGCGCGACGGCAGCCGCTGAGCCGGCCGCCGAGGAGGGCGCTGCACCGGCGGCCGAGGGGCATTCCACAACACCGATCGAGGTGGCCTGCGCCCCCGAGGCGGCCCCCGCTGCCGCGGCGGAGGCCGGGCATGGAGCGCCGGCCGAGGGGGCTGCGGCCGCCGCCGAGCCACTTGCCGACTGTCCGCCGTCGGTCAACGAACATGGCGACGCGCTGCCGATGGAACTGAACAGTGCCGGCGTGCTGGCGCCGATGCAGGGTGAGGGCGGCAGCGAGGCCGAGCTGCTCGACCGGCTCGGGGAGCGCCGCGACTCGCTTGATGCACGCGAGAAGGAACTCGAGATGCGCATGGCGCTGGTCGAGGCGGCGGAGAAACGGCTCGACGAGCGGACCGAGACGCTGAAGGCGATCGAGGCGAGGATCAATGCCCTGGTCGACGAGAAGAAGGCGACAGAGAACGAGCAGTTTGCTGCGATCGTCGCCATGTACGAGACAATGAAGCCCAAGGAAGCGGCCACCATCTTCAACCAGCTGGATATGCCGGTACTGATGCGGGTGGCCAAGGCCATGAACCCGCGCAAGATGGCGCCGGTGCTCGCCCGCATGGATCCCCTGAAGGCGAAATCGCTGACCGCGGGGCTAGCCACCGAGCAGCCGGAGCCGGCGCTCGATGTGCCGGTCGAAGACCTCGCCAGCCTGCCGCAGATCGTCGGCCAGTAGCTGACGAACCCGGCATTTCTGCAGCGTTTCTGCGCACGCTGGTTAGGCCCCCGTTAAGCCCGTCTGCCTATGCTCGCCGCACCAGAAGAGTGTAGGGCGGGCAGAAGCCGGCATGACATCGCGGGTCGGACATCGGCGAGGGACGTTCGCGTTCCCGTGGCGCCTGGTTGCTGTGGCGTTTCTCATCGCCTGCAGCCTTTGGCCCAACTTCGCTTCGGCACAGGAAAAGGCGCAGATTTTCGCGACCCCCGAGAAGGGGTTCGGGCGGCTGATCATCGCGTTTCCCGAGCGGATGGACCTGCCCAAGTACAAGGTGAAGTACGAGAACGGCGTGCTCGCCATCGAGTTCGAGCAGCCGATCTCCATCCTGTTGCCCGATATCTCGCTCGCCATGCCCGACTACGCCACCATTGCGCGCGTCGATCCGGACCAGCGCGGCATCCGCATCGGGCTCAGGACCACCTTCAACGTCAACCGCATGGATGCGGGCGAAAAGCTCTATATCGATCTGCTCCCGACCAGTTGGGTCGGCCTCCCGCCGGCGCTTCCGGCCGAGGTGGTGAAGGCGCTGGCCGACCGTTCGGAAAAGCTCGCCAGGATCGCCGAGCAGAAGCGCAAGGAAGAAGAGGCCAAGGTCCTGCAACCGGTGGCCACCGTTCGGGTCGGCCGCAACCCGACTTTCCTGCGCATCCAGTTCGATTGGAATGTCGATGCCAAGGCCAAGTTCGCCCTGAAGGGGGCCAAGGGCACGCTGAGCTTCGACTGGCCGGTGCCGATCGATCTCTACGCCCTGAAGGCAGACATGCCGCCCGAGTTCAAGGGCGCCAGCAACGCGGTCAGTCCAGCCGGGTCGGCTGTAGATTTCACCGTCGCCGAAGGCGTGGTGCCGCGCTTCTACGAGCTGTCGCCGCGGCAGTTCGTGGTCGATGTCGATATCGCGCCCGCGGAGGGGCTGAAGGCAGCGCTGGCGGCGGAGGAAGAGGCCAAGCAGGCGCGGCTCGACCTCGAGGTTGCGGCGGCCGAGCAGGAGCAGCGCCGTGCCGCGCGGCTCGGGCTCGAGACCGGACACGACGACAGCACCGAGCTTTATCCGGCGACCCGGGGCGTGGTGACCCCGACGGTGACCACGGTGGGCAAGACCGTGCGGATTGCCTTCCCGTTCGACGCCGATACGCCCGCCGCGGTGTTCCGGCGCGGCGATACGGTCTGGATGGTGTTCGACACGCCGCAATCGGTGGTGGCGCCGCCGCCGTCCGATGCGCTCGCCAGCATCGCCAGCAATTTCGAGATGGTCGCTGCCGGAGAAACCAAGGTGCTGCGCATGGACCTGTCGGCCGACCGGCTGGCGACGCTGGGTTCGGAGGGCAGGGCGTGGGTGCTGTCACTCGGGGATGCGCTGCTCAGCGCCACCGAGCCGATGACGCTCGATCGCGAGCGCGACGAGAACGGCAGGTTCGAGATGACCGCCGACATCCAGCGCCCCGGCAAGGTACACGTGCTGCGCGATCCGGTGGTCGGCGACAGCCTCAGGGTCGTCACCGTGATGCCGCCGGCGCGCGGGCTGACGCGCGACCTGCAGTTCGTCGATTTCGATGCGCTCCGCTCGGCGCATGGCCTGGTGATCAAGCCACGCAACGACAGCCTCGATGTCGAGGTGGAAGACAAGGTCGCAGTGATTTCCGCCGAAAGCGGCCTGACGCTGTCGACGCTGGAAACGTCGCGGAAGCTCGATGCGGGCAACTCGCCGGAGTTCCGCCAGAGCTATCTCGATCTGGGCGTCTGGCGCGAGGACAACCCCGAGAAGTTCACCGCCCGCAAGGAAGAGACGATGGCGCGGGCGGCCGCGGCCGAAGGCCAGTTGCGCGACGCGGCGCGACTCGACCTGGCGCAGCTCTATGTCGCCAACGACCTCTCTTATGAAGCGATCGGCGTGCTCGGCATCCTCGACGAGGAGCTGAAGAACGAAGATCTGCGCAAGAAGACCCGGCTGGTGCGGGCCATCGCCGATACGCTGGCCGGGCGCTGGCGCGAAGCGCTGACGACGCTGAACGGCGGGACCTTCCCCGAGGAAAGCGATGCGCTGATGTGGCGGACCATTGCCCGCACCGACAGCGGGGATTTCCGCGCGGCGCGGCTCGATGCGATTGCCGCCGAAGGGGTCATCGAGACCTATCCGGTCTGGATCCAGACCAGGTTCCTGTTTGCCGCGCTGCGTGCTGCGGTCGAGACCAATGACACGCCGATGGCCTTGCGGCTGCTCGGCGAAGTGGATTTCCCAAAGCTCGACCCGGAGCAGACCAGCTTCTTCCAGCTGATGCAGGGCAGGGTGGCCGAGCTCGAAGGCCACGACCAGGATGCCGTCGATACCTATGGGCAGGTGATCGCCTACGACTTCCGCCCGACCCGGGCCGAGGCGGTGTACCGCACGCTGTTGCTGTTGCGCAAAGAGGGGAAGGTCGACCTGGCCAAGGCCACCGACACGCTTTCGGCCGAGGCGCTGATGTGGCGGGGCACGGCGCTCGAGGCCGATATGCAGAAGCTGCTGGCCGAACTCTATTTCGCCAACCACGATTACCGCGACGGGTTCGATGCGGTGAAGCAAGCGGCTGCCAGCTTCCCCGAGAGCGAGTCGACCGACACCCTGCTCGCCGAGGCGCAGACGACGTTCGAGGACCTGTATCTCAATGGCGCGGCCGACAACCTGAGCGATCTCGACGCGCTGGCGCTCTACTACGATTTCCGCCAGCTCACCCCGCCGGGTACCCGCGGCGACGAGATGATCCGGAACCTGGCGCGCCGACTGGTCAAGGTTGACCTCTTGACCCAGGCGGCGGACCTGCTCGAGTACCAGATCGACAGCCGGCTCACCGGGGTGGCGCAGTCGCAGGTGGCGGCCGACCTGGCGTTGATCCGCATCGCCGACCGCAACCCCGAAGGCGCGCTGCGCGTGCTCAACCGGACCCGGCTGGCCGACCTGCCGCCGCAGCTCGAGCGGCAGCGCCGGGTGCTCGAGGCGCGGGCGCTGATCGATGCCGGGCGGCAGGAGCTGGCGCTCGACCTGATCTCGAAGCTGAGCGGCAAGGATGCCGACATCCTCAGGGTCGACGGCTACTGGAAATCGAAGAACTACGCCATGGCGTCGGAGCTGCTCGAAATCCTCAGCGCCCCGACCGACGGCAAGCTGTCGCAGCCGGCGCGGATGAGCGTGGTCAAGGCGGCGGTCGGCTTCGTGCTGGCGGGAGACGAACTGGGCCTCTCCCGCATCCGCTCGAAATTCTCCGAGCAGATGGCGAACTCGGCCGAGTGGCCGCTGTTCGAATACGTGACCCGTGACATCGCTCCGCAATCGGTGGAGTTCCGCAAGGTGGCACGCGAAGTGGCCAGCGCGGATTCGCTCGATGCGTTCCTTCAGTCGTACCGGGAGCTTTATGGCAGTGCCGAAATGGTGCCGGACAAGTCGGTGCCTGGGGCGGCTTAGGGGGGGCGAAGGTTGCCTTCGCCGCCGGTGGCTGCGGACCCCCACCCCTGTCCCCTCCCCGCAAGGGGGAGGGAGACCCTTACACTGGCATCGCGCTTCTATCGTCTCCCTCCCCCTTGCGGGGAGGGATCAAGGGTGGGGGGCAGCCCGCACCGGCGGCGACGTCCGTGCCTGAGGCCGCACTAGGTACTCACAAAGCTCCGGATCAGCGAGCCGGCGACAAGGTGCCAGCCGTCGACCAGGACGAAGAAGATCAGCTTGAACGGCAGTGAGATCACCACCGGCGGCAGCATCATCATGCCCATCGACATCAGCACCGAGGCCACCACCATGTCGATGATGACGAAGGGCAGGAACAGCAGAAAACCGATCTCGAAGGCGCGCCGCAGCTCCGAGATCATGAAGGCCGGTATCAGCACCTGCAGCGGGATCGCGGTGCGATCGGCGGGCGCCGGGGTCGATGACATGTCGAAGAACAGCTGCAGGTCGGCGGGCCGGACATTGGCGGCCATGAAATCGTGCACCGGCGCCGAGGCGCGGGTGAAGGCTTCCTCGACCTGGATCTGGCCCGATATCAGCGGTGCAATGCCGTTGTCGTAGCTCTGCTGCAATGTCGGGCCCATGACGAAGATGGTGAGGAACAGCGCGAGGCTGACCATCACCGAGTTGGGCGGAGCAGTCTGCAGCCCGATGGCGGTGCGTAGCAGCGACAGCACCACGACGATGCGGGTGAAGCTTGTCACCATCACCAGGATGGACGGCGCGAGCGAGAGCAGGGTGATCAAGCCGACGAGCTGGACCGCCCGTTCGGTGATGGTCGCGTCGTTGCCGAAATCGATCGAGATGTCCTGGCCGAAGGCGAGGCCGGGGAGGATCAGGGCGCAGAGAAAGGCAAATAGCGTCAGGACCCGCCGGAGGGCCGGGCGGCTAGCGGCTGTCCGCCTTGGATCCGTCCCCGAGATTGCGTTGAGCGCCAAGCGCAGCCCGCCCGTTGTCGATGCCTGCGGGCGTTGTAGCTGAGTCGGGTTTGCCGCGGCCGGAGTTATCCCCAGTCATCGCCGGCATCGGGATCACCGCAGGCTCCATGGTGCTCACCGGGCGCAGCAGGCCGGTGTGCCGGAGCGAGGTGGATTTGCGCGCGCCGGGCCGGACGAATTCACGCAGCCGCTCGATCTCGGACTTGCTGAGCGTCGGGGTCGCGGGCGGCGACACTTCCTGCTCGACGGTGCGGCGGTTGGGCATCGGCGGACGTTCGACCGGGATGCCCGTTTCGACGATGACATCCTGCGGGCCGCCGGTGAGGATCAGGTGTTCGACGTTGTCGCGCCGGATGATCAGCAGCTGGCGCTTGGCGTCGACCTGCATGTGATCGATGACGCTGAGCCGGCGGTTGCGGCCACGGCCGACAACCGTGGTGCCGCGGGTCAGCAGCTTCAGCGCCCACAGGCCGAGGACGATCAGCACCAGCACGATACCCAGCGCGAGGATCGAGTTGACGATGGTCCCGGCCGACTCGCCCAGCAAACTCGTCATGAACTGCATCGCCGCACACTCCCTCGTCGCTCGGGGTGGCCATCCGAACGCAAATCAGTGGAACTTCTTGCCCAGTAATGCGCTCAGATTATGCAAAATGCGAGACAACTCGGCGTGCGAAGTCACGTGGTTAATGTCTCGTTAACGCTTGCTAGGCAGGATTTGCCCGGTTCCCAAAGGGGATTCTGGACCCGCCTCACCATGAAACTAGGACTGCTCGACGCCATCAGCGAGAAAATGCGCTGGCACCAGACCCGACAGACCTTGCTCGCCGAGAATGTCGCCAATGCCGATACACCCGGCTACCGCGGTCGCGACCTCAAGGCCTATGGCTTCGAGGAGCACATGAAGAGCCTGTCGACGGCCAAGATCGCGACGGTGACGACGCAGCCGGGGCACATCGCCATTTCCGGCACGGACGCCGACGGGTTCGGTGCGCGGACCATGAACAGTTTCGAGATCACTCCCGAGGGCAACGGCGTCACGCTCGAAGACGAGATGATGAAGGTGGCCGGCAACCAGATGGACTACCAGGCGATCACCGCGCTCTACACCCGCTCGGTCAAGCTGATCAAAACCGCCCTCGGCAAGCAGGCATAGCGATGAACGATTTTCTTTCGTCCCTGAAGATCGCCGCCACCGGGTTGCACGCCCAGTCGGCCCGCATGCGGGTGATCGCCGAGAACCTCGCCAACGCGGACTCCGCCGGCAAGACGCCAGGCGAGGACCCGTATCGGCGCAAGATCCCGACCTTCAAGGCGGTGATGGACAACGAGCTCGGCGCCACCAAGGTCGAGATCGGCCGCATCGCCTACGACCAGTCCGATTTCACCTCGCGGTTCGAGCCCGGTCACCCGGCAGCCGATGCCACCGGCTATGTGCGCTATCCCAACGTCAACTCGCTGATCGAGACGATGGATATGCGCGAGGCGCAGCGCAGCTACGAGGCCAACCTCAACGTCGTCACCGTCACCCGGCAGATGCTGGGCTCCACCCTCGATATCCTGCGCGGCTGACGCGCGTTCCTAGGATCTGATCATGGCTCTCCCAATCAACGCCGCCACGGCGGCCTATTCGAACGCCGCCAAGCTCCTGGGGCAGGCGCAGAAACCGCAGCTCAACCAGGTTGCCGATCTCGGCGGCGGGCAGGATTTCGCCAAAATGCTCGGCCAGGCCGTGCAGGGCGTGGTCGACAGCGGCAAGGTCTCCGACACCAAGGCGATGGAGATGGTCAACGGCCGTGGCGACATGGTCGACGTGGTGACCGCCATCAGCCAGACCGAGCTGGCGATGGACACCATGGTGACGGTGCGCGACCGGGTGATCTCGGCTTATGAGGAAATCATGCGGATGCCGATCTGACGGTTCGCGACTCGCGATATCCTGACGTATCGAACTGATGGGCGCTCCCGGATGCAGCTGTTCTCCACCCCTGCCATTGCCCAACCCACTGCTGTCATCCCCGCGAAGGCGGGGATCCAGCTCTCGGCTGGCGCGGGCGGTGACGTGGACCTCCGCCTTCGCGGGGATGACACCGAGGGGGACGCGGGCATCGGTGGAGCATTGACTGTCGGAGGCGTCAAACCATGACCGGCGCCGCGGTTCTCGACCTCGCCCGTGAGGGCATCTGGGTGATGATCCTCGTCGCGGCGCCGATGATGATCGTCGGGCTGGTGGTCGGCGTGGTGATCGCGCTGTTCCAGGCGCTGACGCAGATCCAGGAAATGACGCTGGTGTTCGTGCCCAAGATCCTCGCGATCTTCGTCACCATGCTGCTGGCGCTGCCGTTCATGGGGGCGATCCTGGGCGGCTACATGACCAAGCTGGCCGACATGATCATCACCGGCGGCTGACGATGATCTCGCTCAACTGGCTGCCCGAGACCGCCTATTTCTACGTGCTGATCTTTGCCCGCGTCGGATCGATGCTGATGCTGATCCCGGCGCTCGGCGAAACCAGCATTCCGGCCCGGATGCGGTTGAGCTTCGCGCTGGCCTTTGCCGCAGTGCTCTACCCGATCGTGTCGCCGCAACTGCCGGGCTTGCCCACCAACCTGCCGGAAATGCTGGTGGTGGTGCTGCACGAGGTGATCGTCGGGCTGATCCTCGGCGCCATCGCCCGGCTGGCGGTCTCCGGCACGCAGACCGCCGGCGCGGTCATTGCCTCCTCCTCCGGTCTTTCGGTGGCGCAGGCGGCCGATCCGACCAATGGCGGGGTGCAGGGGGCGCTGATCGGCGCCTTCCTCAGCTTTCTCGGCATCGCGCTGATCTTTGCCACCGACCTCCACCACGTGGCTTTGTCGGCGATCCACGACAGCTACATGATCTTCACCCCCAAGGAGCCGCTGATGTTCGGCGACGCCGCCCAGACGGTGGTGGATACGGTGGCCGGCGCCTTCGTCATCGGCGTGCAGATGTCGGCGCCGTTCATCGTCTTCGGCCTGGTGTTCAACCTGGGCATGGGCATCCTGAGCCGGCTGATGCCGCAGCTGCAGGTGTTCTTCATTGCCATGCCGGCGACGGTGGGCGTCGGGCTGATCCTGATGGCGCTGCTGCTCGCCATGATGATGGGGCTTTATCTCACGCATTTCGAGGGCGTGCTCGCCATGCTGCGTGGCGTTCGCTAAATGAGCGACGAGGCCCCGGAACAGTCATCGAAAACCGAAGACCCTTCGGAAAAGAAGCTTCGCGACGCCCATGAGAAGGGCGACGTGGTCAAGAGCCAGGAGGTCAATACCTGGTTCATCCTGTCCGGCTCGGCCCTGGTCTTCGCCATGATGGCAGGGCCGACCAGCGCAAGCCTCGTCGAACAGCTGAAAGTGCTGCTCGGCAATGCCGAGAAGTTCGAGGTCGGCAGCCAGGCGTTGACGGCATTCTGGAGCGGTCTCGCCGGCTCGATCCTGATGGTGGCGATCCTGCCTTCGATCGTGCTTGCGGCGTTCGGGATCGCGGCGAACCTGGTGCAGCACCGGCCGCTGCTGTCGCTCGATCCGATCAAGCCGAAATTTTCGAAGATCAATCCGATCGAAGGCGCCAAGCGGCTGTTCTCGACCGAAGCGCTGGTCAACTTCGTCAAGGGGTTGATCAAGCTGGCGGTGGTGTCGGCGGTGTTGTGGTTCGTGCTGGCGCCCAAGATCGACAGCCTCGAGATGATGATCCAGCTCGAGCCGGCGATGATCGCCGCCGAGTTCATGGATCTGAGCCTCTCGATCTTCGGGGCGGTGCTGGCGGTGGTCACCATCGTTGCCATCGCCGACTACGTCTACCAGCGCAATCGCTGGTGGAACCGGCTGAAGATGACGGTCCAGGAGACCCGCGACGAGTACAAGCAGCAGGAAGGCGACCCCAAGGTCAAAGGCCGCATCCGGCAGGTGCGGATGGAGCGCAGCCGCAAGCGCATGATGGCGGCGGTGCCCGAAGCGACGGTGGTGATCACCAACCCGACCCACTTCGCCGTGGCGCTGAAATACGATCGCGAGATGGCGGCGCCGCAATGCGTCGCCAAGGGCGCCGACGCCATCGCGTTGCGCATCCGCGAGCTCGCCAAACAGCACGACGTGCCAATCGTCGAGAACCCGCCGCTGGCCCGCGCGCTCTATGCCAGCGTCGATATCGACCAGACCATCCCGACCGAGCACTTCAAGGCCGTCGCCGAAGTCATCGGCTTCGTGATGCGGCTGAAGCAGAAGCGCGGGTGGACGGCGGGGTAGGGGGCGTTGGCGGCGCAACGCCTCCCAGACCCCCTCTCTTGCAAAAACTAAGGACTTAGCTGCGCTAAGTCCAAGTTTTCGCTTTCTCCCCCGCCAAGGGGGAGAGTCCTGACTGATGCTACGAAGCGAACGGTGGCCACGGATCATCTCCCCCCTTGCGGGGGAGAAAGCGATTTCTTGGGCTTAGCGTTTGCTAAGCCTTAGAAATCGCAAGAGAGGGGACCCTGGTGGGCACAATTGTTCCCAACATCCTCCTGTACGAAGCCCGCGCTCTCCCCCTCACAAATCCGCCCGACGCGACGGGGATAACGCCATTGCGGCTACCCAACCGACTTATGCCTTTGCTAGACCTTGAGAAGGCCGATTCGGCGTGACTTTTCCCCGGGGCACCCCCAGCGCATGGCACCTCTGCCGCTCGACGAGGACAACTATCCCAACCCGCTGCTGAACCGCGGGCGCAGCAGCGCCGGGTTGTGGCGCGTGGTGGCGCTGGCGGCGTTCTTCATTGCGGGCGCGGTGCTGCTGGCGACGATGGGCGACCGCATCCCGGCCGACCTGATCCTGGTGTTCCTCGGGTTGCTCGCCGTGGTGGGCGTGTTTTGCCTGTTTGCGGTGGCCGCCGGGCTGTTCCGCTTTTCCGCCAGCGAGGATACCCAGACGCTGAGCCGCGCCGTGGTCGACAGCCTGCCGTTCGGTGCGCTGGTCACTGATCGCGAAGGCAAGATCAGTTACGTCAACGCGCATTACGGCGAGTTCGCCGGCGGGGTGACCGACGGGGTGCCGGTGTCGGTGCCGCGGCTGTTCGCCGGAGAACCCGAGGCCTCGGAGGCGGTGTATCGGCTGGCGCGCGCGGCGCGCGACGGCCGTCCGGCCATCGAAGATATCCGCATCATCGGTGGCCTCGGCGGCTCGGTCGGTGGTTCGACCAAGCCGTTCTGGTACCGGGTCGGGGTGCGGGCGCTGCCCACCATCGACGAGGGCGGCAAGCCTTTGGTGCTGTGGACGGTCGAGGACATCACCCGCGACCGCGAGCGGCAGGACAATGCCTTTCTCGAGCTGCAGCGCGCCATCGACTATCTCGACCACGCGCCGGCCGGTTTCTTCTCCGCCGATGCGCAGGGCAGGGTGCAGTATCTCAACTCGACCCTCGCCGACTGGCTCGGCTTCGACCTGGCCGAGTTCGAGTCCACCGCCATCAAGCTCAGCGACATCGTGCGCGGCGACGGCGCCAGCCTGTTGATGCGCGGCCGCTCGGACGGTGAGATCCGCACCGAGATCATCGATATCGACCTGGTGCGCCGTAACGGCACCAGCTTCCCGGTGCGCCTGATGCATCGGGCGGCGCGCCTCGCCGACGGCGAGCTGGGCGAGACCCGTACGCTGGTGCTCGATCGCCGGCAGGGCGCCGACAAGGAGGAGGCGCTGCGCGCCTCCGAAGTCCGCTTCTCGCGCTTTTTCAACGACACGCCGTTCGCCATTGCTACGCTCGACAAAGCCGGCCGCATCATCCGAACCAATGCGCCGTTCAGCCGGATCTTCGACTGGGCCGGCGGCGAGCAATCGATCGACATGCAGCCGATGGCCGACCTGCTGGCCGAAGGCAACCGCGACGCCTTCGCCAAGGCGATCGAGGGGGCGCTGGCCAGCCGCTCCGAGATCGAGCCGGTGGATGCGACGCTGACCCGCGGCAGCGACCATGCGGTGCGGCTCTACGTTTCGAGCTCCGAGGAAGCCGAGGGCGCCGCCGAGCGGATCAACGTCTATGCGCTCGACATGAGTGAGCAGCGCAAGCTCGAGGCGCAGTTCGCCCAGGGCCAGAAGATGCAGGCGGTGGGCCAGCTGGCCGGCGGCGTGGCGCACGACTTCAACAACGTGCTCACCGCCATTATCGGCTTTGCCGACCTGCTGCTCCTGAAGCACAAGCCGGGCGACCCCAGCTTCGCCGACCTGATGTCGATCAAGAACAGCGCCAACCGCGCCGCCGGGCTCACCCGCCAGCTGCTGGCCTTCTCGCGCCGGCAGACGCTCAGGCCGCAGGTGCTGGAGGTGCCGGGGCACCTCGACGACCTGACGGTGCTGCTGAAGCGCTTGATCGGCGAGCAGATCACGCTGGGCGTCGAGCATGCCAACCCGGTCTGGCCGGTGAAGGCCGACCTGGTGCAGCTCGAGCAGGTGGTGGTCAACCTCGTGGTCAATGCGCGCGATGCCATGCCGAACGGCGGCACCATCACGCTCAGGACCCGCAACGTCACCGAGCAGGAGTCGCAGGGCTATGCCTATCGCGGCATGCCGGCGGCGGATTACGTGCTGATCGAAGTCGAGGACACCGGCACCGGCATGCCGCCGGAAATCCTCGAGAAGATCTTCGAGCCGTTCTTTTCCACCAAGGAACTGGGCAAGGGCACCGGGCTCGGGCTCTCGACCGTCTATGGCATCGTCAAGCAGTCGGCGGGCTACATCTACACCGACTCCGTGGTGGGCAAGGGCACCACGTTCCGCATCTTCCTGCCGCGCTATGTCCCGGTGGAGGGCGAAGCGCCGGTGAAGCAGGCCGTCGCGCCGGTGAAGGATCTCACCGGGCATGAGCGCATCCTCCTGGTCGAAGACGAAGACAGCGTGCGGGCGTTCTCGGCCCGGGCGTTGCGCACCACCGGCTATGAAGTGTTCGAAGCCGATAGCGGTGACGAGGCGCTCGATGTGCTGGAGGAGCTCGACTACAAGATCGACCTGATGATCTCGGACGTGGTGATGCCCGAGATGGATGGCCCGACGCTGCTTACCAAGGTGCGCGAGCACATGCCCGAGCTCAAGGTGATCTTCGTTTCCGGTTATGCCGAAGAGAACGTCCGGCAGGACATTGCCGACAACCAGAGCGTCGAGTTCTTGCCCAAACCCTATTCCCTCGACCAGATCAACTCCAAGGTGAAGGACGTCCTGGGCAAGATCGAGCAGGGCGCCGAATAGCTCGGGTAGACGCGAAAGCGGCCCGCCACCGGGCCGCTTCGGAGGTAGCGTTTCGCGTGCATCGGGCCTATATGGCTCGAATGGATACCAGCCTTCCCAAGATCGACCAGTTCCTCGCCGCGCTCGACAGCGCCGTCGCCGATGGCAGCTTCGTGCGCCTGGCGCTGCGCCTGCCGTTCGGCGCCGATGAGATGCTGAAGAGCGTCGACATCAAGCCCGCGACCATTCGCGAGCAGCTGAAGCTCAGCTTCACCTTCCACCACCAGACGCGCGACCTGGTGCAGAACCACCCGCCGGCGGGCGCCATCGGCCAACTCAGGCGGCTGATCGAGAAGGACTTCCACCAGGCCTTCCTCTACACCACCCGCTTCGACCTGCAGTTCGACAGCCAGGGCAAGTCGCCGCGGCTGAAACAGAGCGAGCCGACCAGCAAGGCGCCGGCCTCGCTGTCACACGATCGCGCCAAGGCCCGCCCAATTCCGGCGGCCGGCAAGAAGTGGCTCACCGAGCTTGGCGTTACCGGCGCCGACGGCCAGGTGCTGAAGGCGGCGGGCGACAAGTTCCGCCAGATCAACCGCTATGTCGAAATCCTCGGGCCGCTGCTGAAGGCGATCCCCGAAGGCAAGCTGAACCGCGTCGTCGATATGGGCGCCGGCAAGGGCTACCTGACCTTTGCGGTGGCCGATTACCTTAGGCAGAATCTGGGGCGCTCCGCCGAAGTTGTCGGCGTCGAGTTCCGCGACGACCTGGTGAAGTTCTGCAACGACACCGCGCGGGTGACCGGTTTCGGCAACCTCAGCTTCGCGCAGGGGACGATCGAGAATTTCGATTCCGCCGGCGCCGACGTGCTGATTGCACTGCACGCCTGCGATACCGCCACCGATGATGCCATCGCCAAGGGCATCGCGGCGGGCTCGGAACTGATCGTCGTGGCGCCCTGTTGCCACAAGCAGATCCGGCGCGAGATCGAGACCTCGAAGCGCGGCAACGCGCTGGATTTCCTGATGAAGCACGGCATCTTCGTCGAGCGGCAGGCCGAGATGGTCACCGACGCGATGCGCGCCATGATCCTCGAGCATTTCGGCTACTCGACCAAGGTGTTTGAGTTCATCTCCGACGTGCATACGCCCAAAAACGTGCTGATCGTCGCGACCAGGACGAAGCGCGGCAAGGATGCTGCGCAGCTCAAGAAGCTGGCGGAAGCCAAAGAGTTCTTCGGCATCCGCCGGCACTATCTCGAGGATGCGGTGGGGCTTTAGCCCTTCTTTCCCTCTCCCCTTGAGGGAGAGGGTGTCTTGGCGCAGCCGAGACGGGTGAGGGGAAGTATCGCTCCTCGCTCCGTTCGTAGCGCGCTACGCCTTGCTGCGCCTACCCCTCATCCGCTCTTCGGGCACCTCGCGACGAGGGCTTTGCCCCCGTCCGCTGACCTCAAGGGGAGAAGGTGGAGCGGAACCTGTGGACCTTACGCTACCCGCCCGTTCGGCAGCGGCGTGCCTTTTTCCACGAGCTTCCGATCCGCCAGGGCGTCCCACAGGGCGTCCGGTACCTTGACGTTCCACCAGTCCAGAATGCCGTTGAGTTCGGCCGGCGACTTGGGGCCGGGGAGGATGTTGCAGATCGCCTGGTGCGCCAGCGGGAACTGCAGGGCGGCGGCGCCGAGCGGCACGCCGAATTCCTTGCACAGCGCTTCGAGATCGGCGACGCGCTTGACGATGTGCTCGGGCGCCTTGGCATAGTTCCAGGTGCCGGTGCCCATCAGCGCGCCGCCGTTAAACGGACCGCCGCAGACCACCGAGGCGCCACGTTCGAGGCAGGTGGTGAGGAACGGGCTGAGCGAGGTCTGTTCGAGCAGGGTGTAGCGGCCGGCGAGCAGGAACACATCCCAATCACCGAGCGCGAAGGCATCCATCAGCACTTCCCACTCGTTGACGCCGAGCCCGATGGCCGAGATCTTGCCGGTGGCCTTCAGCTCTTTCAGCGCCTTGTAGCCGCCGTCTTCGGCCAGCTGCTTCCAGTAGATCGGGTTCTGCTCGGCACTGTGGGTGGCGAGACCGATATCGTGCACGTAGAGGATGTCGACCTTGCTGAGGCCGAGGCGGGCGAGGCTCGCTTCATAGGAGCGCATCACCCCCCAGTAGCTGTAATCGTAGACCTGCTCGAACGGCAGCGGCTTGACCCAGTTGTGCGGGTAGTCGCGTTCGGCTTCCGACTGCACCGGACGCAGCAGGCGGCCGACCTTGGTGGAGACGGCGACGCCGGCGGTGCGGAAGCGCAGGCCATCGCCCATCAGGTGCTCGGAGCGGCCGTAGCCGTACTGGGGAGCGGTGTCGAAGTAACGGATGCCGGCATCGAGAGCGGCGCCGACAGTGGCGCGGGCCTGCTCATCGGGCACCTCGGTGAAGATGCCGGCGAGCGTCGCGCCGCCGAGGCCGAGCTCGGTCAACTCGAGATCGGTCCGACCAACCTTGCGCTGCTTGAAACTGGTGGCGCTCATCTATGTGCAAACTCCCTGGGCCCAACGGCGGCGGACACTGACATGTCAGTTGCACGGGGTAAACCAGCCAAAGGGCTTAGGGCAAGGGGGCAAAGGAAGGTCCGCCGCCGGCCTCATCTCCCCCCTTGCGGGGGAGAATGGAATTTCTTGGGCTTAGCTTCTTGGCTAAGCCTTAGAAATTCCAAGAGGGGGGACGTGGAAGGCACGGTGGCTCAGACGTCCCCCCTCTTGCGAAAACTAAGGACTTAGCTGCGCTAAGCCCAAGTTTTCGCTTTCTCCTCCGCAAGGGGGGAGATGCGGAGAGTCCGGCGCCACTAATCCTCCCGAAACGCGTGGCTCAACTGCGCCGCCAACGGCCCCAGCAGATACGACAGCACCGTCCGATCCGCGGTGCGGAGGAAGGCTTCGGCCGGCATGCCGGCGGTGACGTGCTGGCCGTGGGGCAGGCGGGCGAGTTCGGTTTCAGCGAGCTTCATGCGGATCGAGAAATAGGCGACGCCGGTTGCCGGATCGCGCGACAGATCCGGCGAGATGGAATCGACCGCGGCCACCAGCTCGGGCGTGGTGCGTGCGTCGAGCCCGGTGAGCCGTACCGAGGCGGCCTGGCCGACCGTCAGCTTGTCGACGTCGAGCGGCGAGACGCGCGCCTCGAGCGCCAGCCGGTCGGTATGCGGCACCACCTGCATCAGCGTCTCGCCGGCCGCCACCACGCCGCCCACCGTGCGGACGATCGACTCGTGCACGATCCCGGCCTGCGGAGCGCGGATCTCGAGCTTTGCCAGGCGGTCCTCGGCGGCGATCTTCTGCTGCAGCAGTTCGGCGATCTGCAGGCCGACATCGCGCAAGTCCTCCAGCACGCCGGCGCGGAAGGTCGCGATGTTCTCGGCGATCTTGGCACGGCTGCCGGCGATGGCAGTGCGGGCCGAGGCGATCTCGGCGGTGAGGTTGCCGGCCTCGCCTTCGAGTCGCGCCAGCTCGCGCTTGGAGCTGTTGAGCCGACTGGCCTCCATCAGGCCGTCGCGGAACAGCGCTTCGGCATCGGCAACCTCGTCGGTGAGGATTTCGGTCTGCCGGTGCACGGCGGCCTGCTGCGACTGCAGCCCGGCGATCTGTTCGCCCAACTGGCCGATCTGTTCTTCCAGCTGGGTGCTGAGCCCCGCCTGCGCCTCGGCCCGGCTCTGGCGCAGCCGCTCCTGGGCAGCGAGCAGGCCATCGAGCGTCGCGCGGTCGGGCCAGTCCTCGAGGCCGGGCGGAAGCGTCAGCGTGTCGTTACCGATGCTCTCGGCCGTGAGCCGGGATTCCAGGGCGAAAGCGGCGCTCAGTTGCGAGACGATCACCGCCAGGTTGGCGGAAACCGTGGTGCTGTCGAGCTGCACCAACAATTGCCCGGCCTCGACGGCATCGCCGTCCTTGACCAGGATGGTGCTCACCACGCCGCCCTCGGGATGTTGTACGCGCTTGCTGCCTTCGAGCGGCACCACGGTGCCCTGCGCCACCACGGCGCCGGATATCTCGGTGGTGCCAGCCCAGCCTCCCAGCAGCCCGACGAACAACGCCATGGCGCCCAGCCCGGCGACGGCATGCCGCCCGAGGCTTTTGAGCGGGTCAGCCATTGATCCGCACCCCTTCGATGCGCGGAGCAGGGGCCGTCACCTGCCGCAGCACCTCCTCCTTGGCGCCGAACGCGCTCTGCCGCCCGTTCACCAGGTAGATCAGCTTGTCGCAGACGGCGATGGCGCTGGGGCGGTGGGCGATGACGATCACCACGGCGCCACGCGCCTTGGCGGCCGTGAGCGCGGTGGTCAATGCGTTGTCACCGGCGAAATCGAGATTGGCGTTGGGCTCGTCCAGCACCAGGAGGAATGGATCTCCATAGAGGGCGCGCGCGAGGCCGATACGCTGGCGCTGGCCGGCGGACAGGGCGGCGCCGCGCGAGCCGATACGCGTATCGTAGCCATCGACCAGGCCGGTGATCAGCTCGTGCACGCCCGCCAGCCGCGCCGCCTTCAGCACGCTTTCGCTGTCGGCATCCGGGCGGAAGCGGGCGATGTTCTCGGCGACGGTGCCGTCGAACAACCCGACACTCTGCGGCAGGTAGCCGATGCGGCGGCCGAGCTGGATCGGCTCGAAGTGCGCGAGCTCGGAGCCGTCGAGCCTGACCTCGCCCTGCATCACCGGCCAGATGCTGCAGAGCCCGCGGGCCAGCGAGGTCTTGCCCGAGCCGGACAAGCCAAGCACGCCCATGGCTTCGCCCGCGGCCAGCGTGAAGCTGACACCGGCCACCAGCGGTGGCTTCTGCAGGTCGGGCCCGGTCGCGAAATGGCGGACCTCCAGGGTGAATTGCGGGTCGGGAAGGCTCAGCCGGTTTATGGCTGTCGGCTGCGCTGCGAGCAGCAGCTCGATCCGCCCGAGCGCCTGCCGGGCGGACGTGAGCCCGCGCCATTGCGCCACGACCTGTTCGACCGGCGCCAGCGCCCGCGAGGTGACGATGGAGGCGGCGATCATCAGCCCGGCGGAGAGTTCGCCGCGGATAACCAGGTAGGCGCCCAGCGCCAGCACTGCCGATTGCAGCAGCAAGCGGAACGACTTGGTTACCGATGCATAGAGGGCGCCGACGTCCAGAGCACGGTTCTGCACCTCGGCCAGCGCCGTGGAGCGGGCCTGCCAGCGGGTGGCGACGTCATCCAGCATGCCCATGGCGAAGATCGGCTCGGCATTGGCGCGGGCATCCTCGCCCAGGGATTGGCGGTGGGCCTGGGCAGCGGCGGCTTCCGCCGTGGGGCGGCCGGACAGCCGTTCGTTGATCACGAGGAGGATGGTCGCCACCAGCGCGCCGCCGGTCGCCAGCCAGCCGAGCGCCGGATGGAACAGGAAGACGATGGCCAGGTACACCGGCAGCCAGGGCAGGTCGAACAGCGCCAATGGCCCCGGCCCGCCAATGAAGCTGCGAACGGCATCGAGATCGCGCACGGCATCCGGGCGCATGGGCCCGAGCGGCACCAATCCGGCGCGCAACCCGGCCCGAAACACATCGGCGGCGATCGAGGCCTCCAGCGCGCCGGCGAAGCGGTAGGCCATGCGCGAGCGCAACAGGTCGAGCAAAGCGAGGAAGGCGTAGGTGCCGGCGACCAGTGCGAACAGCGCGAGCAGGGTCGGCACCGAGCGGCTGGCCAGCACCCGATCGTAGACCTGCAGCATGAACAGCGGGCCGGTGAGTACGAGGAGGTTGGTGCCCAGGCTCATCAGGCCGAGCGCCAGCAACGGGAAGCCGGTGCGCCTCAGAAGGGCGCGGACGACGCTTTCGCGCCGGGCGCCGTTCGACATTTTCACTACCCCGTCGCTGCCCGGTTGGGCGAGTTAGGGCGGAGTGTCGTTTCGGCCACGCCATGCATGAACCGGCGGGCTCGGATAGGAGCTATGCTCGAGCGGCATGCCGGGGTTGGCCCACAATGACAAAAAACCCCGAAACACTGGGGTTTCGGGGTTCAGTGTATGCGGGGTTGGTGCCGCATTTTTCAGCAACAGGTCTTTGGGTGCCCCCGTGCCGAATTGAGAGGCAGGTCAGACGATCCAGTCCGACGATGCCAATAGGGATTCGAGCGTTGCGCCATTGAGGGCCATGACGAGCGGATCGCCATGTGCATCGGCGACGCGGATCTCGACGTGGTAGCCGCTGCCATCGACATCGATACCGAGCGTATCGAAGCTGTCGCCGCCGCTTGCCGCCGCCTCGCGGAACGCTGCGAGGAAGGCCTCGGGCGAGCTGAAGCTGGTCAGCCCGGTGTCGAGCCGGTCGCCGGAGCGCAGCGAAAAATCCTCGACCGTGTCGCGACCGGCCGAGAACACGAAAGTGTCGGCGCCCGAACCGCCGTTCAGCAGATCGTCGCCTGCGCCACCGAACAGCCGGTCGTTGCCGGCCTGGCCATAGAGATCGTCGCTGCCGTCGCCACCCGACAGATAATCATTGCCGCCACGGGCGAAGAAGCGATCGTCGCCACCGAAGCCGAACAGCTCGTTGTCGGCATCATTGCCGGTGAAGCTGTTGTTTGCGGCGTTGCCGAACCCGTTGATGGCGCGATCGCCGACCAGTTCGAGCGCCTCGTTCTCGTCGCCCAGCACATAGCTGGTCGAGGCGACGATGCGATCATAGCCACCGCCCGACAGCACCACGTCATGCACCGAGGTCACGGTGATGCGGTCGGCGTCGTCGGAGCCGAAAAAAGTGGTCGGCAAGTCAGTGAGCGTCGATGCTGCCACCGTGCCATCGGCAAAGCGGAACGCCTCGATGCCGCCGACGATGTCATAACCGCCACCGGCCTTGTGGACGACGAAGCGGCCGGAGAGGTCGCGGGTCAGGGTGTAGTCGTCGCGCTCGCCGGCATAAGCCAGCACATCGGTGCCGAGCCCGCCGTCGATCACGTCGTTGCCCTTGGAGGCGAATACCAGGTCATCACCCTTCTCGGCGTAGAGCCGGTCACTGCCATTGCCGCCGACGAGGATGTCGGCCCCGGCCCGAGCGTAGAACTCGACGCCGCTATCGTTGGCGACCAGCAGCTCGCTCTTGTTGGTGCCTTTGACCACGTCGAAGGTGACGGTGTTGGCGTGGGCGTTGGTAGGGGCGCCGTAGCTGGTGCCCTCGTCATTCACGAACAGCGTCGGCGACAGGTAGGTAGCTTCGAGCTCGGTGCGTTCCGAGCTCAGCACGGTGACGATGTTGTCGTGGTCGTCACCGCCGTGGAAATTGATGTCGCGATTGGTCTCGCGCACCTGGATGGTGTTGTTGGCCTCGCTGGTCCAACTGGCGAACAGCACGGCGTGGCGGGTGTCGAAGGCTTCGAGTCCGACCAGCTGGCTGTCGTAAAGTGCCTTGAGCTGGAAAGCGTAGCCGTTGCCGCCATCGCCCTTGTTCACGGCGCCATCGACCGAGAGGTTCGAGGCCTCGAGGAAGATCGACTGGGCGAAGGTGAAGCCGTTGGAAGGCGCGTTGTCGATGGCGATATCGAACAGTTTGACGTGGCTGGTGCCTGACAGCGAGATCACGTTCGAGCGGTCGAACGAGGCTTCGACATTGCTGAAGTTGCCCGGATCCTGCTCGGCGAGGCCGGATTGGATGGTGAAGCCGCCGAGCTTGACGTTCTCGGCCACCTCGATCTTCTGCACCGAGGCAATGGTGGAGAAATCGAAGGCCAGCCCATTGGTCAGCCGCACGGTGTTGCCGTTGACCGAGGCGACCTCGACCATCGAGGTGCGGAGCGGCTTGTCTTCGCGCCACTCGGTGTCGCCGATCGAATCCAGATATTCGGGGGTGTTCTCGAGCTCGATCCACAGGTGATCGCCGGCCTGAAGCCCCGAGGCGTCGGCCAGGTGCAGGTACATCGAGCCTTCCGCTGCCGGCTCGTCCAGCGCGAATTCTCCAGAGTAGCTTGGGACGTCGATGATGCCGCCGACCTGGAAGGCGCCGCCGGCGCGAGCATTGCCGACGAGTTCGATGGTGGTTGCGCCCGAGCCGGTGCCCATCACCGTGATGTCGTCGCGGTTGATGACGACGGTCTCGTTGAACTCGAAGGTGCCGGCGCCCATCAGAATGGTTTCGCCGGCCGGAGCCGAGTCGATAATGGCCTGCAGCTCGGCCGCGGAGGTCGAGGCGGATACGGTGATCATCGGGAGTACCTTTCGCTATAGGTGGAGGTAGACGCGAATGCCTCCCTTTGCACCGCATCGGCAGTGTTCTCTGACGAGCGCTAATCCCGGCTGAGGCCGATCGATCGGATTTGCACCAAATTGCTAAGAGAACGTCCGCACCTCGCCCGCCAATCTGGGCGGGGAGGGGGCCGGAATGTGCACGCTGTGGAAAAACGGCCCCACAAAGCAGAAAGCCGGGCATGCCGCCCGGCTCTCCAGAACTCAACGATGGCCGGCGCTCAGAGCTGGCGGACAGTCACCGGGCGATCTTCGTTCCAGGCCACGGCGTTGCGCAGCGGCAGGCCGAACTGGCTTTCCTCGATCTCGAACACGTCGCCGGGCTCGGTCTTGATGCCGTCGGCAAAGCTCAACGTCGCGGTGCCGAACATATGGACGTGGATGTCACCCGGCTGGCGGAACAGGTCGTACTTGAAGTGGTGGTGCTCGAGGTTGGCGATGGTGTGGCTCATATTGTCCTCACCGCTGAGGAACGGCTTTTCCCACAGCACCTTGCCGGCACGCAGGATGCGTGACATGCCCGACACGTTCCGCGGCAGTTCGCCGACCCTCAGCTCCGGCCCGAACGAGCAGAAGCGGAGCTTGGAATGGGCGAGGAACAGGTAGTTCACCCGTTCGGTGACGTGATCGGAGAACTCGTTGCCGAGCGCAAAGCCGAGACGGAACGGCGTGCCGTCCTTGCCGATGTAGTAGATGCCGGCGATCTCGGGCTCCTCGCCCGCGTCCTTGGCGAAGGCCGGCGAGGGGATCGGCTGGCCCGGCGCGGCAACGGTGTAGCCATTGCCCTTGTAGAACCATTCCGGCTGCACGCCGATTTCGCCCGGCTTCGGCTTGCCGCCTTCGAGGCCCATGCGGAACATCTTCATCGAATCCGTCAGCGGCGCCTCGGCCTGCTGCTGGTTCGACTTGTGCATGGCGTCGCGGGTCGAGGCCGAACCGAGGTGGGTGAGGCCGGTGCCGGTGACATAAAGGTGCGTCGGATCGGGATGATCGACCGGCGCCAGCAGCCGACCCTCATTCGCCAGCGCCTCGCGGTCGAGCTTCTGGCCGAGACCCTTCTCGATCACCACGGCGCGCAGCGACAGCCCGCGCTCGGCAGCTTCGGCGGCGAGCGCGTAGACGCTCTGGGCCCCGGTGACAACGCTGGTGACGCCGCCTTCGGTGGCGCCGACGGCGCGCGCGCCCCTGTCGTCCTGGAACTGGATGAGATGCATGAAGCCCTTCCCCCTCGGTTTTCGTTGCCGCCCTATAGCGCGGCGCGGCGCCGAATGCATTCGGATTTTGGATGTAGATCACCATTGCTGGTGTTCATGGCGTATCGCCGTCGAATCGCAGCCCTCCAGTGCGTAAGGAACAGCGAATTTACCCCCTTGACGATTTGGAAACGAAATGAGAACAGAATAGGTACATTCGATGGACATCTTATCGGTTTGCGCGGCGCGGACCGAAGTGGAATAAGGGAGACCGGTGATGGCTGCTGTTGCGCCTCTGCGAGTTATTGAGGGATCGATGGATAAGGACAAGGCGCTGGCGGCAGCGCTGAGCCAGATCGAGCGGAATTTCGGCAAGGGGACGGTGATGCGCTTCGGCGAGGGCGCCATTGCCCAGGTCGAAGCGATTTCCACCGGCTCGCTCGGACTGGATATTGCACTCGGGATCGGCGGGCTGCCGCGCGGCCGCATCATCGAGGTGTTCGGGCCGGAAAGCTCGGGCAAGACCACGCTGGCGCTGCATGTGGTGGCCGAAGCGCAGAAGAATGGCGGCATCGCCGCCTTTGTCGACGCCGAGCATGCGCTCGACCCGGTCTATGCCAAGAAGCTCGGCGTGAAGGTCGATGAGCTGCTGATTTCGCAGCCCGATACCGGCGAGCAGGCGCTCGAGATCGCCGACACGCTGGTGCGCTCCGGCGCCATCGACGTGCTGGTGGTCGACTCGGTGGCGGCGCTGACGCCGAAGGCCGAACTCGAAGGCGAGATGGGCGATTCGATGCCGGGCCTGCAGGCCCGCCTGATGAGCCAGGCGATGCGCAAGCTCACCGGCTCGATCTCGAAGTCGAAGGCCATGGTGATCTTCATCAACCAGATCCGCATGAAGATCGGCGTGATGTACGGCTCGCCCGAAACGACGACGGGCGGCAACGCGCTGAAGTTCTACTCTTCGGTTCGCCTCGACATCCGCCGCATCGGCGCGATCAAGGAGCGCGAGGAAGTCATCGGCAACCAGACCCGCGTCAAGGTGGTCAAGAACAAGCTGGCCCCGCCGTTCCGCCAGGTCGAGTTCGACATCATGTACGGTGAAGGCATTTCGAAGACCGGCGAGCTGCTCGATCTCGGCGTGAAGTCGGGTCTGGTCGAGAAGTCGGGCGCCTGGTTCTCCTACGACAGCCAGCGGCTGGGGCAGGGGCGCGAGAACTCCCGCCAGTTCCTCAAGGATAATCCGGCGATCGCCGACGAGATCGAGAAGGGGGTGCGCGAAAGCTCCGGCATCCTCAGCGAAGCGCTGCTGGCCGGTCCGGAAGGCGACGAGGGCGACGACGGGGAGCCGTGATCGGCATCCGTTACGGAGTGAACGAGAAGGGCGCCCAGGTGGCGCCCTTTGGTTTTTGGATGGGGGGGCTGTTCGGCCCCTCTCCCCACAGGGGAGAGGGTAGTGGAGCTAGGACCGACAGGTCCGTAGCGGAACTCGGGTGAGGGGTTCAGTCTCTCAACGAGCGCTCGCTGCGCCGCTGAACCCCTCACCCAGCTCCGGTACGTCGCTGCGGTCCTACCTGCGCTATCCTCTCCCCTCAGGGGAGAGGGGGGCTGGGGCACGGTCACGGCACCCAACCGCCCAATCTGCCGCCTCTTGCCACCCCGCGCTGGACACAACCGCAAGCCCCGCGATAGAAGGCCTTTCCTGTTGTTCTTGGCGGGGCTACGGCCTCGCCATTTGTCTGTAAGAGACCCGTCATGACGAGCGTGAACGATATCCGGTCGAGCTTTCTGAGCTACTTTGCGAGGAATGGTCACGAAGAAGTCGCATCGAGCCCGCTGGTGCCGCGGAACGATCCGACGCTGATGTTCACCAATGCCGGCATGGTGCAGTTCAAGAACGTCTTCACCGGCGTCGAAAAGCGCGACTATGTGCGGGCCACCACCTCGCAGAAATGCGTGCGCGCCGGCGGCAAGCACAATGACCTCGACAATGTCGGGTTCACGGCGCGCCACCACACTTTCTTCGAAATGCTCGGCAACTTCTCGTTCGGCGACTATTTCAAGGAGCACGCGATCGAGCTGGCCTGGAACCTGCTCACCAAGGAGTGGGGGCTGCCCAAGGAGAAGCTGACCGCGACGATCTACCAGGACGACGACGAGGCGATGGCGCTCTGGAAGAAGATCGCCGGACTGCCCGAGGATCGCATCGTGCGGCTCGGGGCCAAGTCGAACTTCTGGCAGATGGGTGATACCGGTCCGTGCGGTCCGTGTTCCGAGATCTTCTACGATCACGGCGACAAGTACTGGGGCGGCCCTCCGGGCTCGCCCGAGGAAGATGGCGATCGCTTCGTCGAGATCTGGAACCTGGTGTTCATGCAGTTCGAGCAGTTCGCCGACGGCTCGCGCACCAGCCTGCCCAAACCTTCGGTCGACACCGGCTCGGGTCTCGAGCGCGTTGCCGCGGTGATGCAGGGCACCAACAACAATTACGAGATCGACCTGTTCAAGTCGCTGGTCTCATCGACCATGCACGCGACAGGTTTCAACGGCGACCCGACGACGCCGAGCCTGCGCGTCATCTCCGACCACGTACGCGCCATGAGCTTCCTCATCGCCGAAGGCGTGCTGCCCTCGAATGAAGGCCGCGGTTACGTGCTGCGCCGCATCATGCGCCGCGCCATGCGCCACGCGACCCTGCTGGGCGCCACCGATCCGGTGATCCACAAGATCGTGCCGACGCTGGTCAAGGAAATGGGCCTGGCCTATCCCGAACTGGTGCGCGGCGAGCAGATGATCGAGGAGACGGTGCGGCTCGAGGAGCAGCGCTTCCTCAAGACGCTGAGCCGTGGCCTCGTCATCCTCGACGAAGCGACCGCTTCGCTGAAGCAAGGCGACATGCTCGAGGGCGTCACCGCCTTCAAGCTCTACGATACCTACGGTTTCCCGCTCGACCTGACGCAGGATGCGCTGCGCACCCGCGGCATCAATGTCGATCTTTCCGGCTTCGAGGACGCGATGGCGCGCCAGCGCGCCGAGGCGCGCAAGAGCTGGGCTGGTTCGGGCGAAGCCAGTGAGGACAAGGTGTGGTTCGCGGTGGCCGATCAGGTCGGCCCGACCGAGTTCCTCGGCTACGAAACCGAGACCGCCGAAGGCGCCGTTACTGCGCTGGTCAAGGGCGGCGCCATGGTCGACGAGCTGAAGGCCGGCGACGAAGGCTATGTGGTGCTCAACCAGACGCCGTTCTACGGCGAGAGCGGCGGCCAGGTCGGCGATACCGGCACGCTCGCCGGCGAAGGCATCGCGGCAACGGTGACCGATACGGTCAAGAACAATGGCGTGTTCGGCCACAAGGTGAAGGTCACCGAAGGCACCATCAAGCTCGGCTCGCCCCTGGCGCTGATCGTCGATCACGATCGGCGCTCGGCGATCCGCGCCAACCATTCGGCGACCCACCTGCTGCACGAGGCGCTCCGCCTGGTGCTGGGCGATCACGTGGCGCAGAAGGGCTCGCTGGTTTCGGCCGACCGCCTGCGGTTCGACTTCGTCCACACCAAGCCGATCACCCCGCAGGAACTGGCCGACGTCGAGGAGATTGCCAACAACATCGTCCTGCAGAACTCACCGGTCGAAACGCGCCTGATGGGCGTCGAGGAAGCCAAGGAGTCCGGGGCGAGGGCGCTGTTCGGCGAGAAGTACGGCGACGAAGTGCGCGTCGTCTCGATGGGTGACCCGACCGGCAATGCGGTCGGCTGGTCGGTCGAACTCTGCGGCGGCACGCATGTCCGCCGCACCGGCGATATCGGGCTGATCACCGTGCTCGGCGATTCCGGCGTGGCCGCCGGCGTGCGCCGCATCGAGGCGTTGACCGCCAAGGGCGCGCGCCAGCATGCCCGCACCAATGCGAACCTCGTCGCCAGCGTGGCCGATGCACTGCATGTCGGCCCGCATGAGGTGTTCAACCGCATCGAAGTGCTGCAGGAGAACCTCAAGAAGGCGGAGCGCGCGCTCAGCGACGCCAACAAGAAGCTGGCGCTCGGCGGCGGCGGTTCTGCGCCGGCCTCGGCCGACGAGAAAGTCAACGGCGTCACCTATGTCGGTCGCGCCGTCGAGGGCATTTCCGCCAAGGACGTCAAGGGCCTGGTCGATACCGAGAAGAAGCGGATCGGTTCGGGTGTGGTTACGGTTGTGCTGAAGGGCGATGACGGACGCGGCACGGTTGCCGTGGGCGTTACCGAGGACCTGACCGGCAAATACTCGGCCGGCGACCTGATCAAGCTCGCGACTGCGGCTCTGGGCGGGCAGGGCGGCGGCGGCCGTCCCGACATGGCGCAGGGCGGCGGTCCTGATGGCGCCAAGGGGGCCGACGCCATCGCGGCGGTGCGCGGCGGGCTTTGAGCCCGGGGGAGCGGCGCCATGGCAACGCTCCCCCGCTCATTCGGTCGCGAGGCATTCGGCGGCGATCCGGCGAACTACGACAGCGCGCGACCGCCTTACCCTGAGGCGACGTGGCAGGCGCTGCGCCAGCGCGCCGGCCTTCGGGCGGGCATCGACATTGTCGAGATCGGCGCCGGCACCGGCCTCGCCACCCGGTTGCTGCTGGCGCACGAGCCGCGCCGGCTGGTTGCGATCGAGCCCGATCGGCGCCTCGCGGGGTATCTGCGGGCCGCGGTTCCAGACGACAGCCTCGTCGTCGTCGCCGAGCCATTCGAGACGGCTGAACTGCCCGGCGGTTCCTTCGATCTCGTCGCCTGCGCCACGGCATTTCACTGGCTCGATCCGGTTCCCGCGCTGGCGAGGATTCGCACGTTGCTCCGGCCCGACGGTCACGTTGCATTGTGGTGGAACGTCTTTGGCGAGCCCGGGCGGCCCGACGACTTTCATGATGCGACAGCCCGGCTGTTCGCCGGGCATCCGACCAGCCCATCCGGCGGTGGCACGGTAGCGCTCCCATTCGGCCTGGACACGGAAGCCAGGTTGGCCGACTTCGCGACCGCCGGGCTGCTGGCCGATCCTCCACAGGTGCTGCGCTGGACACTGCGGCTCGATACCGGCGCGATGCGACGGCTCTACGCGACCTATTCGAATGTCGCGGCGCTGCCGCCCGACGAACGCCAGCGGTTGCTTGACGGGCTCGCCGAGGTAGCCGAGCGACAGTTCGGCGGCGTGGTCGAGCGGAACCTCAGCACCTCGATCTATACGGCTCGCCGCTAGACCGGATCCGGTCCCGGCCCCTTGAAATCATCCGGCGAGGGATTGTCCCGCCGGGCGCGATATTCCGCCCAGCGCCCGGCGATACGGGTACGGGCGCCGTCGGCGAAGATATTGGCCAGCCCGGCGGCGACGATGACGCCGAGCCCGGCGAGGCTGATGGCATCGGGCACTTCATTGAAGAACAGCGCGCCGAACAGCAGTGCCCAGATGATCTGGCTGTACTGCATCGGCGCCACGCGGCTGGCAGGCGCCAGGGCTACGCCCTTGAGCTGCAGCAGATAGCCCATGCCACCCAGCACGCCGCAGGCCACCAGTGCGGCCAGCAGCAGCGGGTTGGGCCAGCTGAAGCCAACAACCAGGACGCCGGCCAGGTTGGCCGCCAGCGTGAACAGGCCAGGCAGGGCGAACAGCGTCACCCGCCGCTCGGCACCCGAGATCAGCCGGATGGTGGTGAGCGATACGGCGGCGGCGAGGGCACAGATGAAGGCGGCGATGTGCCCCAGTTCGATCTCGCGGAAGCCGGGTCGCACCACCAGCAACACGCCAAGGAAGCTGATCACCACCAGCGCCCAGCGATCGACCGGCACCTCCTCCTTCAGCACCACGACCGAGAGGATCGTCGCCAGCACCGGGATAAGGAAGACCAGGCAATAGGCTTCGGCGAGCGGGATGGTGACGAAGGCGTAGGTGATCAGCACGGCGCTCAGGGTGCGGCAGAGCGCGACGAGGATGATCAGCTTGGGGCGGTTAAGCTTGAAGGTGTCGCGCCAGCGCTCCTCGCGCGGCTTCGAGAACAGCGCCGGCAGGAACGAGAAGATGGTGGTGAAGAGGCCAATCTCGAACACGCTCAGCGAGCCGCCGAGCGCCTTCACCAGTGCGTCGGCGGTCGAGAACGATGCCATGGCGCCCAGCGCGCAGAGCACGCCGAGCGACACCGGTGAGAGGGAGCGCAGCATCTATTTGCCCGGAGCGGCCTGGGCCTGATCGTCGGGCTCGCTGCGGCGCGGCAGCTTGGCGTCATCGCCGAGCGGCGGGCTGACTTCCGAAATGGCGCTGGCCGGGCCGAACACCGACAGGCGCGAGAAGATACGGATGCGGGTTTCGTCCGACATGACGTTGAGGATGCCGCAGATCGCGACAACCACCAGCCCGCAATAGGCGACCGTGTCGGGGTACTCGGCGTAGAACAGCGCGCCGAAGACGATGGCCCAGGCAATCTGGCTGTACTGCGCCGGCGCGATCATGCTCACCGGGGCGTTACGGGTGGCGGTGATGAACAGGATGTTGCCGGTGCCGCCTAGCGCGCCGATCAACACCAGGAAGGCGAACTCCTGCGGGGTCGGCCAGTGGAAGCCGGCGATGAGCATCAGGATCGAGTTGATCACCACCACATAGCCGAGCGGCAGGCCAAGCAGGCTGACGCGCTTTTCGACCGGCGCAACCTTGCGCAGGGTGGTGGTGGCGATGCCGCCCATGATCGCGGCGCCAACCGCCATGAGATGGCCGAGTTGCAGCTCGCGAAAACCCGGCCGGACGACGAGCAGCACGCCGCAGAAGCTGGCGCCGAGAAACAGCCAGCGCTGCCAGGTCACCGTTTCGCCGAGGAAGGTGCGCGACAGCGCCACCACGAAGATCGGCGCGAGGAAGGCGATGGAATAGGCCTCGGCCAGCGGAATGTGGGTGAAGGCGTAGATGATGCAGAGGTTGCCGATCACCCCGGCGATGGAACGCAGGTGCACCAGGTAGGGGTGGCGCATGCGGTGCATATGCCGCCAGTGCTCACCCTTGGGCTTGGTGAAGATTGCCGGAATGAATGAGAACAGCGCCGTCCAGAAGGCGATTTCGAAGACGGAGAGGCTGGTGCCGAACCCTTTGATGATGGCGTCGCAGCAGGAATAGAGCAGGTAGGCAAAAAGCGCGAATGCGACGCCGACGGGCATCTGAGGGGGAATCCGAAGCGGGAGGGGCAACTGGTATGTTAGTTGCGTATACGACGACGGCCGGTGGCCGTCGATGGGCGTGAATGCCACAGGGGCTAATTATTTCGTCTCTACTTGAAACGGGCGTCGGCGAGCGGCCCGATGGTCTCGATCTTGTTGGTCCAGATGTAGCCGGTAAAGTTGTCGGGCACCTGCGCCAGTAGCTCAGGCGTGTCGATGCCGGCAGTGCCGGGATCGCCCGAGCTGTAGGGCCCCAGCAGGATCACCTCGGAACCGGCCTGTCTGAGCCGCTCGAGGAACAGGTTCGGCCAACCCCAGACGAACGGCGCGACATTGATCGGCAGCATCACCTTGGTGTTGCGGCAGGCATCGGGGACGAAGCCGGTCCAGCCGAGCCCTTCATATTGCAGCAGGCAATCGATCAGGCCCTTGCGCGACCAGACATTGAGGCCGTCGATCAGCTCGGCGGCACGATAGGTCGGCGGATCGCCGCCATAGGCGCCCCACACGGCCGGCCGCCATTGCGGGTGTGCTGCAAGCAACTCGGCCAGCATGTCGCCCTCACGCACCTCGTTGCTCTTGAAGTTGACGAGGAAACGTTGCGCGGGCAGGGCGGCGAACACCTCCTTCAGCTCGGGCATCAGTCCGACGCCCTTGCCGCGGAACGGGTAGGTGGCCCCATCGTCGGCCGTGTAGCCATAGCCGATATCGAGCAGCTTGAGCGATGCTATGTCGTGGGCGCGCGTCTCGCCGGTGCCTTCGGTGCGGCAATCGACGGTCCAGTCATGCAGCACGGCGAACTGCCCGTCGGTGGTCGGGTGCACGTCGAGCTCGACGATGTCGGCGCCGGCGGCAAATGCCGCCTGCATCGAGGGGATGGTGTTTTCCAGGTAGTCGTGCGTCGGCTGGTCGATCCGCTCGGCGGTGCAGGTGTCGTTCCTGAGGTCGGCGCGATCGAAGGTCTGGTGCACGCCGCGATGGGCGATCAGTTCGACCGTGCCCTCAGGCGGCGCCACGCGCCAGGACGCATTCCAGACGTAGACCGCGGCGACAATGACCGCGAGGCCAAGCAGAATCTTCTTGAACATCAGTACCCCTCAAATGCGGCTGACGCTCGTTTTGGTTCGTGGCCCAACTATGGCCGAAGGGTACTAGCCGCAGTTGAGTTTCGAGCCGAGGAAATCGGTCTCGCACTGGACACGCCTGAGGGTTGCGAGGTCTTCGTCGGTGGGGGCTTCGCCGTTCGGCTTGATCACGATGGCCTCGACCACGACGCTGCTCTCGCCATTGAGGATACCGAACCAGCTGAAGGTCGCGGCGGTGTCTACGAAGGCGCCTTCGCGCACGAACCCCGTCTCGCTCGAGACATCGTTGGTGTAGGCGCGGCCCAGCGCGCCCTGTGCGAGGGCGCTGTCATAGAGCCGGCGCGAGCCGACGCGCTCGAAGACGAAGACATCGCCCAGGTGCGAGACGCGGGAGGTGGGCGTACTCGCATCGACGATGAGATCGGTGGGCATGGTGGGGAGCAGCGGCGGCAGCGCGGTGTTGAAGCGATTGGCGTCGATATCGGCCTCGCCCGGCAGGTCGAGGCTGTCGATATCGGCATCGAGTGGCAGGAAGAAACTGTTGAGCGGGCCCTTGGCGAAGATGCGCTTCAGCGGGTCGCGCCCGACGCCGGCGCTGGACCAGCCATGCTGGCGGTTGAAGAAACTGGTGCTCGCGGCATTGAGTCCATCGAGGCCAGGAGTGAAGTAGAGGGCGATCTCATAGTCGCCGTCCGTCGCCGTCGAAGCGTCGGTTGCGGAACAGCTGCCGATATCGAGCAGCCGGTCGCCCAGCTTGTAACCGGAGATCGATCCGGCGAACTCGGCCTTGCCGATCGAGGGCGTGTAGTCGGACTCGAAACGCCACTGCATGTCGTAAGGGTCGGCCCGCTCATCGATGGCCAGCAGGCGGAAGCAGGCCTCGCGAATGGCCGAAGGCAGGTCGGTGATCCAGCCGGAGGACGGCGTTGGAGGTAGCGTCACCCGCGCCAGGTACAGGTCTTCGGCAGTCAACAGGTTGTAGGTCTGGTCCGGTCCCATGCCGACCATCTTGAAGATGACCTCGGGATCGACATTCCACTTCACCAGTTCCTTGACCATGCGGGCGAGCGAATCCCGGGTCTGGCCCTGCATGGCCATGGCGCCGCGCTCGTTGAGGGCGTTGATGAAAGCTTCCTCGTCGGCATAAGGGGCATGAAAGCCGACGACGGAGCCAGGTTCGACCATCCGGTCGACATAGGTGCCGACACCCTCCTGGCTCGACCAGGCGGAGCCGCCCAGAAAGGCGAAGGCGCAGGCCGAGTAGCAGGTGCTGCCACGTTCGACGACGGTGGCGATGTGGTTGGCGCGGAGGAAATCGGCCAGCGCCAGCCCCTCGTAGTAGCTACCGCCGGGACCGTTGAGCGTCAGCACGGCGGTCGCCCCACCATCGGGGCCGATGCAGGAGAGGCGGCATTTGACGAAGGTGTCGTACATGTCCTGCAACGTCGCCACGTCGCCGTCCAGCGTCTCCCCCTCGTAGTGCAGGTGCGGCACGGGATGCGCAGCGGAATACTGCATCGAGACGATCGAAATAGTGGCGGCCGATGCGCTCAACGGCAAACCGAAGGCGATCGACAGCAGCGCGATCGAAAAGGCGAGAAGACGCATACGGAAGCCCCCCTGAAGAACTGTAGTTCTAGGAGCTTTGACGCCGGTGGTTCAAGCATCCTTGGGGCGAGCGCGATCGGCTAGAGAGCGCGAACCCGGTTGTTGCGCGGCCCATGCTCCAGTTCCACCAGGCCCAGCGCCTCGAGCACCGGCGTCACGTAGTTGGCGAAGCGGCCGCGAAAGCCCTTCCTGATGCCGTACCAGCCACCTACCGGGTTGGCGGGGGAGCGGGCCCAGGCCTCGACCGTGCCGGGCTTGGCGTCCTTCTGCTCGTCGGCATTGCCCAGTTCCATCCAGTCGCCATGCTGCTTCAGCATCTGGTGCAGGTCTTCGATGGCGCTGAGGTGATAGCGGAGCTCGGTGCCGGCGGCGATGCAGACTAGGGCCGGCGGCGAGGCATAGGGAGCGCGGTAAAGCGTGATGTCGCTGCTGCCCGGTGGGGTCTTGAGCAGCCACGGATCGTCTTTGGTACCGGCTGGCATCGTTCGCTCCTTGGTTGGCGGAGACGACTATAGCCCGCCCGCGCGAATGCGGCATCAGCGCAGGCGACCGAGCAACGTACGCAACCTGTTCCACCGCATGCCGGCGCGGGCGGCGATGAGCTGGCAAAGGTAGTAGGGGCCGAGGCCGGCGCGGCGCGCATGGCGCCACCAGCGGTCACCGCCAGGCAGGCCAAAGTGGCGCCATGGCTTGAGGTAGGCGAAATGAATGATGCGCGGGCCGCTTCTCTGCACAGCGACTGCGGCGCGGAGCTGGGGAATGACGTCGGGCCATTCGCCGCCCGGCAGCGCCTCGGGGAACACGTTCCAGCGCGGATCGAGAATGGCGATGTTGCCGCGAAATGCCGCGTTGGTGGCGCACTGGTCGGCGTAGCGCAGGGCACGGCCGAGGCGTCGCACGGTGTCGTGCATCCGGAACGCATAGTCGAGATCGCGCAGTTGGCGCAGGTCAAGAACGGCGACGCCGGCCTGGACGTAGTTCAGCATGGCGTCGTCGGTGTCGAAACCCAGCGCGGTGCGCAGGTAGTCACGCGTGTCGTCACGCAGGCGCTGCCGATCGGGCGCGGAGGTCAGAGCCCGGTCGATGAGACGGATATCGCGGACGGCTCCCATGGGCTTGCCATCGAGCGATACGTGGAACAGTTCGCCCAGGTCGGCTTCGACGATCAGATCGACATCGAGATAGATGACACGATCCAGCTCGGCGAGGACCTGCGGCACGGCGAAACGGAACAGCGTCGAAGGCGGGTAACCGCCCAGCGTGCCGATATGCGCGTAGGGATTGGGCAGGCGATGCAGGACGATCTCGAGCCGCGGGTGCCGCCAGCGTTGCACCTGCCGGACGGCCCAGGTGTCCGGGCCATCGTAGAGGACGTGAAAGGCGACGCGGCTGCTCGGTAGGGCGCTGGCCGCGATCGAAGTCGCGACCACCAGAACGAGCGGCAGGTAACCCGCATCGAGCGCGGTACAGACGGCGATTGCGTCGCCGCCTGCGGCCGCGTTTGGCATCAGGCAGCCATGGCCTTCTTGAGGTTGGCGTCGATGGCATCGAGGAAGCCCAGCGTCGACAGCCACTTCTGGTCCGGACCGACCAGCAGAGCCAGGTCCTTGGTCATCTGGCCGCCCTCGACGGTGTCGATGCAGACCTGCTCGAGCGTCTCGGCGAACTTTGCCAGCTCGGCATTGTTGTCGAGCTTGGCGCGGTGCTGCAGGCCGCGGGTCCAGGCGAAGATCGAGGCGACGGAGTTGGTCGAGGTCTCCTTGCCCTGCTGGTGCTGGCGGTAGTGGCGGGTGACGGTGCCGTGGGCGGCCTCGGCCTCGACGATCTTGCCATCGGGGGTCATCAGCACCGAAGTCATCAGGCCGAGCGAGCCAAAGCCCTGGGCCACGATGTCGGACTGCACGTCGCCGTCATAGTTCTTGCAGGCCCAGACATAGCCGCCGGACCACTTCAGCGCCGAAGCCACCATGTCGTCGATCAGGCGGTGCTCGTACCAGATCTTCAGCTCGTCGAACTTCGCCTTGTAGTCGCGGTCGAAGATCTCCTGGAAGATATCCTTGAAGCGCCCGTCATAGGCCTTGAGGATGGTGTTCTTGGTGGAGAGGTAGCACGGCACCTTGCGGTTGATCGCGTAGTTGAACGAGGCGTGGGCGAAGTCGGCGATGGAATCGTCGAGGTTGTACATGCCCATGGCGACACCGGCGGACGGGGCGTCGAACACGTCGTATTCCTGCACCGTGCCGTCATCGCCGACGAACTTCATCGTCAGCTTGCCCTTGCCGGGGAACTTGAAATCGGTGGCGCGGTACTGGTCGCCGAAGGCGTGACGGCCGACGATGATCGGCTGGGTCCAGCCCGGCACCAGGCGCGGCACGTTCGACATGATGATCGGCTCGCGGAAGATCACGCCGCCCAGGATGTTGCGGATGGTGCCGTTGGGCGACTTCCACATCTTCTTGAGCTGGAACTCTTCGACACGCTGCTCATCGGGGGTGATGGTGGCGCACTTGATGCCGACGCCGTGCTTCTTGATGGCGTTGGCGGCATCGACCGTCACCTGGTCGTTGGTGGCGTCGCGGTTCTGCACCGAGAGGTCGTAGTACTCGATGTCGAGATCGAGATAGGGAAGGATCAGCTTGTCCTTGATCGCCTGCCAGATGATGCGGGTCATCTCATCGCCGTCGAGATCGACGACAGGGTTGGCAACTTTGATCTTGGCCATGCGTAAGCTCCTCAGCGGCGCGGAAAATCTGATGCCGCGGCTAATAGCATGAAATCGGCCGAGCGGAAGCGCCCGACGGGCATTCTCCATTCGCCCATGGCACAACTCAGATTGACACCGTGCATATACACACTATCTATCGCCACATGGATGATTTCAGCCGGTGCATGGTTTCCAATACGCGGATGGCGGCGCGGGCGATCACGCGGCGGTACGACGCCTATGTCAGGCCGTTCGGTATTACCTCGACGCAGTACTCGGTGCTCGGGCTGATTGTCGCCTCGGGCGAGCGCAACGTCAGCGAGCTGGCGGAACGGCGCGGCTTCGAGCGGACGACGCTGACACGCAACCTCGATCGGCTGGAAAAAATGGGGCTGATCGCCTCGCGGCCGGCCGAGCACGGCAATGGCCGGATCTGCTCGCTGACCCCGAAGGGCAGGGCGCTGGTCGACGAGTTGTTGCCGCTGTGGCGCAAGGCACAGGCAGAAATCCGCGCCGAGCTCGGCGCCGACGGCTTCGAAGATACCCTGATGAAACTGCAGCGGCTCGCCACCATCTGAACAGGATGGGCGGGCAATACCCTCGACCGCACCCGTGTAACTACACATAAGGAACACTTCCGATGGCAACTCAGTCCGATCCGATCGTCGTTACCGGCATGGGGGTGGTGAGCCCGCTGGGCACCGGCGTCGAAACCGTGTGGTCGCGTCTCATCGCCGGCAGGAGCGGCATCGTCAGAAATACGCGGTTCGACGTGACCGACTATGCCGCCAAGGTGGCGGGACTGGTGCCGACGACACAGACGGACCCGCAGGGCTTCGATCCGCTGGTGGCGATCGATCCCAAGGACATCAAGAAGATGGACCTGTTCATCCAGTATGGGCTGGTGGCGGCGCAGGAGGCGATAACGCAATCGGGCTGGGCGCCGGCGACCGAGGAGGAGCAGGCGCGGACCGCTACGGTGATCGGCACCGGCGTCGGCGGTTCGCCGGTCATGGCGCATGCGGTGGAGACGATCATCGAGAAGGGCCCGCGGCGGTTGTCGCCGTTCACCGTGCCGAGCTTTCTCGCCAACCTCGCGGCCGGCTGGATCTCCATCCGCTACGGCTTCAAGGGGCCGATCGGCGCGCCGGTGACGGCCTGCGCAGCCTCCGGGCAAGCGATCGGCGACGGCATGCGGCTGATCCTCACCGGTGAGGCGGATGTGGCGATCGTTGGCGGGGCCGAGGGCTCGGTCGATCCGATCTCCGTGGGGGGCTTCGGCGCCGCGCGAGCGCTGGCGACGGCATTCAACGATGACCCCGAGGGTGCATCGCGGCCGTTCGACAGGAAGCGCGATGGGTTCGTCCTCGCGGAGGGCGCGGCGGTACTGGTGATCGAGCGGCTGAGCCATGCCAGGGCACGCGGCGCCACCCCGCTCGCGATACTTTCCGGTTACGGGACATCGGCCGATGCGTACCACCTGACCGCCGGCGAGCCGGGCGGTGCCGGGGCGCAGGCGGCGATGCGCGGCGCGTTGCGGATGGCCGGACTGTCGCCGGGCGAAATCGACTACATCAATGCGCACTCCACCTCGACGCAGGTGGGCGACGCTGCGGAACTGGCCGGCATTGGCGCGGTGTTCGCCAACCGCGGCAAGGACCTCGCCATCTCCTCGACCAAGTCGGCCACCGGCCACCTGATGGGCGCGGCGGGCGCGATCGAGGCGCTGTTCTCGATCCTTGCGATCCGCAATGGCATCGTGCCGCCGACGCGCAACCTCGAGGATCCGGACGTGGGTGAGCGGTTCAACCTGGTGCCCAAGGTAGCGCAGGAAAAAACCGTGCGGCACGCGCTGTCGAACGCCTTCGGCTTCGGCGGGGTGAACGCGACGTTGGTGTTCTCGGCGATCTAGCTGCTGACAGGGCGCGGCGACGGTCTCATGCCGTCCCGCGCCCAAGGTGGGCAGCTCGATTGTGCGCATGGGGGCAATGCTGCGCAGATACCGGCGGCATGATTTGGCGAGGCCGCAACACTGGGCATGCAACGTCACACCCGCTCGATGGAGGAACTGCAAAGGCCCGGCCTGCCTTGCCGCTGCATATTAGGGGAGTAACGAGCCAGCCGAAGTAATCAGGACGGTGCCTCGTCTGGCAATCTTGCGATACTTTATTTATGAAGCCTGTCCCGATGCGTTTGGTGGAATCGAGGTTTGGGATGGCGAAGAAGCTGCAGCCAGCTGAAGAGACGGATACGCCGGTCCGCAAGCGCGGCCACGGCGTTCAGAAAGTCTACGAGAAGCTGCGGCAGTCGATCCTCGATCTCAGCCTGCCGCCGGGCAGTCCGCTCGATGAGATGCGGTTGTCGGAAGAGTTCGACCTGTCACGCACCCCGATCCGCGAGGCCATGGTGCGGCTTGCGGCCGAGGGGCTGCTGACCACGCTGCCCAACCGCAACACCATCGTCGCGCCGATCGATTTCATCAACCTGCCGGTGTATTTCGAGGCGCTGACGCTGATGTACCGCGTCACCACGCGTGCGGCTGCGGTGCATCGGCGCCCCGAGCACCTGGTCCGGATCCGAGCCTTCGAAGCGGCCTATGCCGATGCGGTGCGCCGCCACGATGCGTTGGGGATGATCGGGATCAACCGCGATTTCCATGTCGCGGTGGCCGAGGCAGGGGGCAATCTCTATTTCACCCAGCTGTTCGCCCGGCTGCTCGACGAGGGGCGGCGGGTTATGCGGGTCTTCTACTACTCGTTCGACGACGATCTGCCGCGCCAGTATGTCGATGAGCACGCCGACATGGTTGCCGCCATCGAGGCGCGTGACGCAGACCGGGCCGACGCGCTGGCGGCGACGCACGCCGCGCAGATCGTGCGGCAGATCCAGACCTACATGGCGCGCGACACCACGAGCCGCATCGATCTGGCACTGCAGGAGCGGTAGGACCGGGCCGAAGCCCGGCTGGCTCCGCGGGTTTTGAAGGGGCACGACGGCTGGGTCGCCTCTTCCCACCCCGGAAGGCGAGAGTGGCGCGGACTGATGCTCCGCGCCTCGGCAGGCCCCCGCCTACGCCGCCTTGGACCAGGTGGCGTACCAGGTGCGGAAACGCTTGAGCGACTGTTCGGCAAAGCGCTGCTGCGCCGGGCTCAGGGCGTCGGTCTCGTTGAAATGCAGCTCGTATTCCTTCTCGCCGTTGAGCACGAGCAGGTACTTGAAGAACAGCACCAGGTCCGGGCCGGCGTCCCAGGTCGAGAGGGTGATCAGCGCTTCCTCGAGTTCCCTGGCGCGGCGGCGGGCAACCGGGTCGCCCTCCTGGCCTTTGACGCACAGGTCCACCAGGTGCAGCACTTCGCGCGGCAGGCAGTTGCCGATGCCGGTAATGGCGCCGGCGGCGCCGCACTGGATGAAGCCGTGATAGACGGCGGTATCGACGCCCACCATCAGCGTCAGGTCCGGGTCGGCCGAGGTGATGTGTTCGGCGGCATAGGAGAGGTCGGCCTCACCGCCGAACTCCTTGAAGCCGACGAGGTTCTTGTGCTCGGCGCGCAGCGCGAAGAACAGGTCGGCGCGAGTGGCAAAGCCGTAGTAAGGGCTGTTGTAGATCACCGCCGGCAGGTCCGGCGCAGCCGCGAGCAGGGCCTTGAAATGGGCATGCTGCGCCGCGGCTGACGAGCCGCGCGAGAGCACGCGCGGGATCAGCATCAGGCCGGCGGCGCCGACCTTCTGGGCATGGGCAGCATGGGCCACCGCCGCCTTGGTGTTGACCGCGCCGGTGCCGACGATCACCGGGATACCGGCTTCGACCAGGCGCTCGACGCCCTGCATGCGCTCGGCATCGGTGAGCAGCGGCCAATCCCCCATCGAGCCGCAATAGACGACACCCGACATGCCGAGCCCGATCAGCTCTTTGGCCTTGCGCACCAGCGCATCGAAATCCGGGGTCCGGTCGGCGCGACACGGGGTCATCAGGGCGGGAATGCACCCGGTGAACGGGCTCTTGTCCATAAGGTCAGCTCCAGCAGCTAAGGGCAATCAAACGGTTCATCAAAGCGTATTGCACTTCGTTGTCATCTCCCTATAGGGTTCAGCCGACAGTTTGTCGACAGGAGAAATCCAATCCTGCACGTGGGGTGCCGATTGGAGTTGAGGAGTGGCACGATGATCGATCCGACAGCGCTGCGCGCGGCGGTGGCCGACGGGTTTGGCCAGCAGACGGAGTGGCTGGGCAAGCTCGCCTCGTTCGACAGCACGCGCGGCAACGAGGCGGAGTGCCAGGATTGGCTCGCTGGCGAGTTCGCGGCGCGCGGCTGGGCGGTGGACAAGTACAGCATCGATGAGGTGGAGATAGCCGGCCTGCCGGGTCACTCGCCGGTTGTCGACGCCGACTATTCGAAAGCCGTGCAGGTGGTGGCGACGCACGAGGTCGAGGCGCCGGTCGGGCGGAGCCTGATCCTCCAGGGCCACATCGACGTTGTGCCGGTAGGGGCGCCTGAGTTGTGGTCGCAGGACCCGTTCAAGCCGGAGATCCGCGACGGCTGGATGCATGGCCGCGGCACCGGCGACATGAAGGCCGGCGTTTCGGCCATGGTGTTCGCGCTCGATGCGCTGCGCCGGCTCGGTTACGTGCCGGGCTCACGCGTGCATATCGAGACGGTGAGCGAGGAGGAATGCACCGGCAACGGGGCGCTCTCGACGCTGGCGCGAGGGTATCGCGCCGATGCGGCATTCATCCCCGAGAGCATGGGGCACCGGATCATCCGTGCCGAACTGGGCTCGGTGTGGTTCCGGCTGCGCATCCTGGGCCGGCCGGGGCACGTGTTTGCAGGCGCATCCACGGGCTCGCACGCCATTCTGGCGGCCATGGCCTATATCGAGGCGCTCAAGGGGCTGACGGCCGAGATCAATGCCGAGGCAGTGACGCACCCGTATTTCGGCGCCATTACCGACCCGGTGAAGTTCAACCCCGGCAAGATCCGCGGCGGGGACTGGCTGGGTTCGGTCCCGTCGTGGTGCGAACTGGAATGCCGGCTGTCGGTGCTGCCGGGACATGGCCTCGCCAATGTGCGTGAGCGCGTCAGCGAGACAATTCGTCGCTGCGCCGCCGCGCTCGAGGCCGAAATGCCGACGCTCAGCTGGATCGGCTTCCAGGCCGATGGCCACGTCTTTGCTCCCGGCACCGCGGCAGAGGCGCTCCTGGCCGATATCCATGCCGAGGTGCTCGGCAAGGCGCTCGAACCGCTCAGCATGACGGCCACCAGCGATACCCGGTTCTACGACCTCTATTACGGCATTCCGGCGCTTTGCTACGGCGGCAATGCCCGGGGCATGCACGCGCCGTCTGAGGCGGTCGAGCTCGCGAGCCTGCAGACGACCACCGAGGTCATTGCCCGTTTCGTAGCCAGTTGGTGCGGCCTCAAGGCGGCATGACGGGCAAAGTTTGGGCAGGATCGGGGGCAGAATCCATCTTGTCGACAAACTAAATATTCGCTCATACTGACATGAAAGCGTCGCAAGCAGGACCTCAATGCGCCTAACCGAGCAGAACCAGATGCCCCATCGACGGCTCGACGCCGTACCGCGCGCTATGGCGGTGACCGGTCGATGAGTGCAGCACTGAGTTTCACCAACGCCCGTCTCGTCGACCTCGAGCGCCAGGTACTGAGCGCGCCGACCAGCGTCTCGGTGCGTGACGGCAGGATCGCCGGCGTCGGTGCAGCGGCGGCGCCGGGGGACGAGGTGATCGACCTCGGCGGCCTGACGCTGATGCCGGGCTTCATCGATTGCCATTTCCACGTCGTGGCCTGGTCGCTCGACCTGTGGGCCAATGCCATTGCGCCGGACAGCCTCGCGGCTGTGCGTGCCACCAAAGTGATGGAAGGGCTGCTGGCCGATGGCTTCACCACGGTGCGCGATCTCGGTGGTGCCGATTTCGGGCTGGTGCGCGGCGTCAACGAAGGGCTGATCGCCGGGCCGGACCTGGTTATCTGCGGCAAGGGGCTGTCGATGACCGGCGGGCATACGGACCTGCGCCAGCGCACCGACAGCCGCCCCGATACCCTGGGCTGGCGGGTCGGCAATATGGGCGTCTTGGTCGACGGGGTCGACGAGGTGCGCCGCGCCTGCCGCAAGATGATCAAGGAAGGCGCCCGGTTCATCAAGGTGATGGCCAATGGCGGTGTTTCCTCGCCGAACGATCCGATCGACGGCCTGCAATACTCCGACGACGAGATCCGGGCGATGGTCGAGGAGGCGAGCAACGCCAACACCTATGTGTCGGCGCATGTCTACTCCGACGCCTCGATCCGCCGCTGCGTGAAACTGGGCGTCAAGTCGCTCGAGCACTGCAACCTGATCGGCGCCGAGACGGCGGCGATGGCGGCCGAAGCGGGCTGCATCGCCATCCCGACGCTGGCCGCCTATGAGGGTTTGAAGCTCGAGGGAGCCCAGCTCGGCCTCGGCGAGGCCGAACAGCTCAAGCTCGACGTGGTGCGCGATGGCGGCCGCAACTCGCTCGGCATCATGCGTGAGGCCGGTCTGTCGATGGCCTTCGGCACCGACCTGCTGGGCCAGCTGCGCAAATATGGCGGGCTCGAGTTTGCGCTGCTCGCCGAGGTGCTGACGCCCAAGGAAATCCTCGGCGGCATGTGGGAGGCCGGGGCCCGACTCTGCCGCATGGAAGGCGAGATCGGCACCATGGCGGCCGGCGCACGCGCCAACCTTGTGGCCTTCGACGTCGACCCGTTCAGCGACATCGCGGCGCTGGGCCGGCCGGCCGAGCACCTGAAGCTGGTGGTCAAGGACGGCGTCGTCGCGCATGACCGGAGGCGCGCATGACGCCGGACCTTGCGCACGCATTCCGGCTGGCCGAGGGCGAGCACGCCGCCGAGGCGGTGTTTGCCTATGCCCGGGCCGGCATCCACCAAGCGGCCGGCTCGCTCCTCACCACGGCTTCGGTCTATGACCTCAAGCAGATGCGCTCGCGCCGGGTGTGGACCGACGATGCGGCGGCCTATCCGACGGGCAACTTCAAGCGGCTCGACCGCAACCGCTATTTCGAGACCGTGATCGAAGGCCGTCGCCCGTTCTCCTCGACCAGCATCGAGGAGATCGCCACGGTGTTCTTCGACTGGCGGAAGATCCTCGAGCTCGGGTTCGAATCCAACATGAACCTGCCGGCGATCGCCGATGGCCGCGTGATCGGCACCATCAACCTCTTGCATCGCAAGGGACATTTCACCGCCGACCGGGTGGCGCTGGCGCTTGCCTGGCAACCGGTCGCGACCCTCGCCTTTCTTTTGCTCGACCTCGATGGGTCGGAAGGCGCCAACTTCCACGGAACCTACACCGCCGGCGCACCGGCGGCGATGGAAGGATAACTCGCCGCCCTCGCTGGCGGCGCATTACGTGGTCCGGTTTTCACGGGCCCAAGGGAAACGCAACAGGAGCGGGACAGACGTCCCGACAGGAGACAACGCATGCATAAACTCATTGCCGCGGCACTGCTGGCCACGTGCCTCATCCCCGCCACCGCCATGGCCCAGGAGCCGATCCGCCTGGCCTTCCTCGCTGCATCGAGCCAGAACGGCTACAATGATGCGACCTGGCAGGGCGTGAAGGCTGCCGCCGAGAAGGCCGGCGGGGTCGAGGTCGAGATCTTCGACGGCGAGTTCAATGCCGCCACCCAGTACAAGCAGGTGGAAGACATCATCGCCGGCGGCCGCTTCGACGGCATCATCATTGCTCCCAACGACACGGTCGGCATCGCCACCGCGCTCGAGGAAGCGACCAAGGAAGGCCTGCTCGTCGCCTCGACGCTGTTCCCGGTCGGTCCGGAACTGACGGTGATGACCCCGCAGGTCCCCGGCCTCACCACCACGGTTGCCTCCAATCCGGTCGACGGCGCCTCCGCCCAGGCCGAGGAAGTGGTGAAGTTCTGCGCCGACAAGGATCCCTGCAACGTGGTGATCATGATCGGCCAGCTGCAGTTCCCGTTCGACAACCTGCGCTACAAGAGCTTCGAGACGGTGCTGGGCCAGCACGCCAACATCAAGGTCGTCGCCACCGGCGAAGGCAATTACAGCCCGGATGCGTCGCTGACGGCGTTCCAGGACATCATCCAGGCGAACCCCAAGATCGACGTGGTGCTCTCGAACGCCGACCAGCACCTGCTCGGTGTCGAGATCGCGCTGGCCGATGCCGGCATCCCGATCGAGCCGATCTACCTGATCGGCGGCGGCCTCAACCAGATCACCGTCGACAAGATCAAGGCCGGCGTGTTCGACGCGACGCTCTCCGGGTACCCGTATTCCGAGGGGTTCTATGCGGCCGATGCGCTGATCCGGGCCAAGAAGGGGGAGACGGTCGAGAACTGGATCGACCCCGCCACCAAGGCCACCAATCCGCTGATCGTCACCAAGGAATGGCTCGACGCCAATCCGGACTTCAAGGCCGAGTGGGAAGGCTGATCGGAAGGACAACATCCGTGCCGGGGGCGATATCGCCCCCGGCACCCCGGGCATCGAGCAGCAGGGGACGCCCATGACCACTCCAACTATTGCCGTGCGGGTACGCGGCGTTGCCAAGAGCTTTGGCGGTACGCGCATCCTCGAGGGCATCGACGTCGAAATCGCCGCGGGCACGGTGCACGCGCTGGTCGGCGAGAACGGCGCCGGCAAATCCAGTCTCGGCAAGATCATCGGCGGCTATTACACGCCGGACGAGGGTGAGGTCGAAATCCTCGGCGCCCGGGTGGTGCGGTTTTCGCCGCGCGATGCGTTGGGTCTGGGCGTCGCGATGATCCACCAGGAGCTGCAGCTCGCGCCCGAACTCAACGTGGTGCAGAACGTGTTTCTGGGCCGCGAGAGCCAGCGCGCCGGCATCCTGGTCGGCGGCGACGCGGCGCGCTTCGCGGCGCTGGAGAAGGCCTGCGATTTCGGCATCGATCCCTTCGCCAAGGTGGCGACGCTGCGCATCGCCGAGCGCCAGAAGGTCGAGATCATGCGCGCCATCGCCCGCGATGCGCAGGTCATCATCATGGACGAGCCGACCTCGTCCCTGACCGAGGACGAAGCCGACCGGCTGCATGAGGTGATCCGGCGGCTGAAGGGGCAGGGCAAGACAGTGATCTATGTCAGCCACTTCCTCGATCATATCCTCGCCAATTGCGACAACGTCACCATCATGCGCGACGGCAAGGTGGTTCGGACCTCGCCGATGGCGGGTGAGACCAAACAGACGCTGGTCGATTCCATGCTTGGGCAGGCGGCCGAAATCCTGTGGCCGGCATTGCCCGCCGCCCCGGCCGAAACGCTGCCGCCGATCGCCGAACTGCGCGGGGTCAGCACCGGCACGGGACTCTCCGATATTTCCCTCGCCGTCCGTCCGGGCGAAATCGTCGGACTGGTCGGTCTCGTCGGTTCGGGCCGCACCGAGGTGGCGCGCGCCCTGTTCGGCGCCGACCGGATTACCGGCGGCGAGTATCTGATCGAGGGCGCACCGGTCAGGCGTCGCTTCACGGTGCACGATGCCATTGCCGCCGGCGTGGCGCTGGTGCCCGAGGATCGGCGCAAGCAGGGCCTGGTGCTGACCCAGCCGACCCGCTTCAACATCAGCCTCGGTACGCTCGGCCGGATCAGCCGCCTCGGCATCCTCGACCGCGGCGCCGAGGTTCGCCAGGCGCGCGACATGATCGGCCATTTCGGCATCGTGCCGGGGGCAATCGACGGCCGGGTGGCACGTTACTCGGGCGGCAACCAGCAGAAGGTGCTGCTCTCCAAATGGGCGGTGGCCAAGCCCAAGCTGCTGATCCTCGACGAGCCCTCGCGCGGCGTCGATATCGGAGCGCGTCGTCGCATCCACGATTTCATCGTCGAGATGGCGCGGCAGGGCGTCGGGGTGCTGCTGATTTCATCCGAACTCGAGGAAGTCATCAACCTGTCCCACCGCTGCTACCTGCTCAGCGAAGGTCGGATCTTCGCCGAAGAGCCCGCCGCCGCATTGACGGTGGAAGCGGCGCTGACCCGCGTCTTTCTCGAACAGAACAGCCAACGCAATCGCCAGGAGGCTGCCAGCTGATGGCCGACACCACACTCACCAAACCCGCAGCCGCGCCCCGGCGCTTCGATATCGGCGACTTCGTGCGCCAGTATGGCGTGCTCATCATCATCGCGGTGATGCTGGTCGCGCTCACGCTGCTGTCGCCGTCATTCCTGACGCCGCGGAACCTGTTCAACATCCTCAACCAGTCGACGCCGCTGTTCATCATCGCCTGCGCGCTGACCCTGGTGATCATCGGCGGCGGGTTCGACCTCTCCACCGGCGCGATTTTCGGTGTCGCCTCGGTGAGCGCGGCCTGGCTCGCCATCAATGTCGATCCGCTGGTCGCGATCATCGCGGCGCCGCTGATCGGCTTGCTGCTCGGTTCGATCAACGGCGTCATCATCACCGCCTTCAACGTGCACTCGTTCCTCGTGACGCTGGCCACCAGCCTCGTCTATCGCGGCATGGCCATCCTCATCACCAACGGCAAGCTGATCCCGGTGCGGGTCGAGGAATTTGCCTGGCTCGGTCGGGCCAAGCTCGACCTGGTCAATGTGGCGGTGCTGGTGATGCTGGCGTTCATGGCGCTGATGATGTTCATCCTCAACCGCACGACGCTGGGCCGCGCCATCTTCGCGGTGGGCGGCAACGAGGAAGCGGCGCTGCTCTCGGGCATCCGCACCAACCTCGTCAAGATCATCACCTTTGCGGTTTCGGGCGGCGCCGCCGGGCTTGCCGGAGTGATCACCGTGTCGCGTCTCTCGATGGGCGAGCCGCAGGCCGGCACCGGCTACGAGTTCGAGGCAATCGCCGCGGTGATCCTGGGCGGCACGTCGATCATGGGCGGCGCCGGCGCCATCTGGCGCTCGATGGCCGGCGTGCTGCTGATGGCACTGATCGGCAATGGCTTCAACATCCTCAACGTGAACCCGTTCTTCAAGGACCTGACCACCGGCGTGATCATCGTCTTGGCCGTCGCGCTCGCCGCGACCGGCAACAAGCGCTGAGTTCGCGCCACCCCCAGCATATGGCGCCGTCGGCTCGCGGCCGCGGCGCGCAAACGAGAGACTTAGATGTCCGACAAGATTACCCGTGTGGCCACCGATGTCGGCGGCACGTTCACCGACCTGGTGTATTTCGAAACCGATATCCGCACCGGCGCGCAGAGCGTCAGGACCGACAAGTCCGACACCACGCCGCCCGACTTCGAGAAGGGCGTGCTCGACGTGCTGCAGAAGGGGGGCGTCGAACTCGACAGCCTCGATTTCCTCGCCCATGGCACCACCGTGGTGATCAACTCGCTGACCGAGCGCAAGGGCGCCAAGGTCGGCCTGATCACCACCAGGGGGTTCCGCGACGTGCTGGAGATCGGCCGCGGCAACCGTCCGGACTTCTTCAACCTCAAGTACAAGAAGCCCGAGCCGTTCGTGGCGCGATACCTGCGCCGCGAGCTCGCCGGCCGCATCGATTTCCACGGCAAGGAGCAGGTGCCGCTCGAGCTGGGCGACCTCGCCGGCATTGTCGCGGACTTCAAGGCCGATGGCGTCAGCGCTGTCGCCATCTGCTTCATCCACGCCTATGCCAACCCGGCGCATGAAGAGGCGGCGCTGGCCGAGCTGCGCCGGCTGTGGCCGGACGTGGTCGCCGTCGCCTCGCACCAGATCACCCGCGAGTGGCGCGAGTACGAGCGCACCTCGACCACCATCCTCTCGGCCTATGTGCAGCCGGCGGCGCAGCGCTATCTCGAACGGCTGGAAACGGGCCTCCGCGACCAGGGCTATGCCGGCGGGCTCTACGTCATGCAGTCCAACTGCGGCGTCGACGCGGTGGAGTCGATCAAGCAGACGCCGATCACCATGGTCGAGTCCGGCCCGGCCTCCGGCTTCTGGGGCGCAGCGGAGCTCGGCCGGATCATCGGCGAGCCGGACGTGCTGGCGCTCGATATCGGCGGCACCACTGCCAAGTGCTCGCTGATCAAGGGCGGCCACGTCACCATCAAGACCGATTACTGGATCGAACGCGACCGCAAGTCCGCCGGCTATCCGATCATGGTGCCGGTGGTCGACCTGGTCGAGATCGGCAATGGCGGCGGCTCGATCGCCTGGGTCGACGAGTTCGACAAGCTCCATGTCGGGCCGCGTTCGGCCGGCGCGGTGCCCGGGCCGGCCGCCTATGGCCGTGGCGGCACCAATGCCACCACCACCGACGCCAACCTGGCGCTCGGCCGCATCAACAAGGATTATTTCGTCGGTGGCCATGTCACGGCCGACATGGAGGCGCTGAACGGCGCGCTGGCCGAACTCGGCGGCAAGCTGAAGATGAGCAATATCGAGGTGGCGCGCGGCATCGTCCGCATCGCCAACTCCAACATGGTCAATGCGCTCAAGCTGGTCTCGGTGAATCGCGGCTACGACCCGCGGGATTTCACCATGGTGGTGTTCGGCGGCGGCGGCCCGATGCATGGCGCCGAGCTCGGCAAGGAGTTGGGCGTCAAGAAGGTCGTGGTGCCACGCGGCGCCTCGGTATTCTCCGCCTGGGGCATGCTGATGAGCGACCTGAGGCGGGATTACTTCGTCACCCAGCTGATGGATGCCGACGATCACCAGACCCTGTCGCGGTTGCTCGGCACGACACGCGAGCGCGCCATCGCCGATTTCGTGCGTGGCAACGTGCCGGCCGACAAGGTCAGCATTACCGGCTTTGTCCGCGTGCGCTACCAGAACCAGGAGTTCGCCGTGGAAGTGCCGCTGCCGGCGGGCGAGCCGAGCCCGGCCTCGATGGCCGAGCTGATCGCCAATTTCCACGATGCCTATGAGCGCGAATACACCTATCGGCTCGATGCCGGCGTCGAGATCATCGGGCTGCATCTGGTGGCGGCTTCGGAGGTCGGCAAGCTCGAAATCACCAAACTCCAGCGCACCGGCGCCAGCCTGGAGCAGGCGATCAAGGGTCGGCGCGAGGTCGACTATGCGACCGACGGCATCCATGAGGCCACCATCTATGACGGCACCAGGCTCGAGCCCGGCATGAGCTTTGCCGGCCCGGCGGTGATCGAGGACCCGGGCACCACCGTGGTGATCCAGCCGGGCAACCGCGTCAGCGTCGACGACTACGGCAACATCCACATCGCGATCCAGGGCTGAGCGACATGAGCAAGCACGACCCCGTCACCTTCGACATCATCCAGAACGCCCTTGAAGCAATCGCCGACGAAATGTTCGTGGCGCAGCGCAAGGCCTCGATGTCGGCCATCATCTACGAAGTGCTCGACCTGTCGTCGTCGATCCTCGACCCGGTCGGCGATATCGCCGCGGCCGGCGCCGGCATTCCGGCCTTCATCGGGGTGCTCGACAAGGCGGTCAAAGGCATCCTGAAGAAGTTCCCGCTCGAGAGCGTCCGGCCGGGTGATCTCTATGCCTCGAACGACCCCTATTACGGCGGCGTGACCCACCTCAACGACATGGTGCTGGCCTCTCCGGTGTTCGCTGGCGACCGGATCGTGGCATGGGTCGCCAATATCGCGCACTGGAACGACGTGGGCGGCAATGTGCCGGGCTCCATGTCGGCCGACGCCACCGAGATTTTCCAGGAAGGGGTGCGTATCCCGGCGGTCAAGCTGTTCGACCAGGGCGTCGCCAATCAGGCGGTGTTCGACATCCTTTACGTCAACACCCGGCTGCCGGATTTCCTCAAGGGCGACCTGTGGGCCGGCATTGCAGGGCTCCGCATCGGTGAGCGCCGCGTCCAGGAGCTGCTCGCCAAATACGGCGCCGACACCTATCTCGCCGCCGTCGCCGACTATATGGACCTGGGCGAGCGTCGGGCGCTGGCGGCGCTCAAGCAGATGCCCGCCGGCACCTACGACTATTCCGAAACCCAGGACGACGGCGCGGTGCACAATATCCGCCTCGTCATCACGCCGGAAAAGTTCACCGTCGACCTCAGGGGCAACCCCAGGCAGTCGGGTTCGAAGAACTCGTCGCGCGAGGGTTCCGAGATCGCCCTGCAGCTCGCGTTCAAGGACTTCACCGATCCTGACGGGCCGGGCAATGGCGGGTGTTTCCGCCCGCTCGAGGTGATCACCGAGCCGGGCACCATCTTCCACGTCGTCGAGCCGGGGGCGCTGGGCTACTACTCGGAGGTCGAGATCCGGCTGTTCGACATGACGCTGCGGGCGCTGGCCCACCATTTCGGCGGCATCGTGCCGGCCGGCAATTTCGCCTCGATCTGCGGCACGGTGATGGGTGGCAAGCACCCCGATACCGGCCGCCACTACACCATCGTCGAGCCGCAGGTCGGCGGCTGGGGCGGCTGGGAGGGCAGCGACGGCAACTCGGGCCAGTTCTCGGGCTTTCACGGCGAGACCTTCAATTGCCCGGCCGAGATCGCCGAAGCCCGCTACGGCATGTTCGTCGACCAGGTGGCGCTCAACGCCGAGCCGGGCGGCGAAGGCCAGTGGCGCGGCGGCAAGGGCATCGAGGTGCACTATCGGGTACGCGGCGACAACAACTTCCTGTCGCTTGGCTACACCCGCTCGACCATGCCGCCCTGGGGCGTCGGCGGCGGCCTCGATGGTTCGCTCAACTATGTCGAGCTGCGCCGTACCGACGGACGCAGCGAGCGCTACTCGTTCGCCACCAATGTGGTGGTCAATACCAATGACGTGATCCGCATCGTCACGGCCAATGGCGGCGGTTATGGCCACCCCAAAGATCGCAGCAGCGACGCCATCGCCCGCGACATCCGCGACGGCTACCTGACCCGCGAACGGGCGCTTGAGATCTATGGCACGGAGGGCAAGCTCGGGGGCTGAGCAAGCGTAGCGTTGGGGCCGCGGCCGGTTATTTCGGCGGCATCGCGGCCACCCAGCGCTCAGCGGTTTCTACCCAGTCGCGCAGGTCGTCGTCTTCCTCGATGGCTTCAGCTTCCACCCAGATGAAGCCGCGCATGGCCTTGTCGCCATGGATCATCTGGGTGGCGCCCGGGCGGGCGAGGGCAGCCTCGTTGTTGTCCTTGCCGACGCTCAGCAGGATGCGACCATCCTTCTTGCAGCCGACCAGGATGTGGCCGTTGAGGAGGAACGTGAGCCCGCCGAACATGGTCTTCTCGGTGATGCGCGGGTCGCCGTCGAGAATGTCGCGGATGCGCTCGGCGAGGTGCGTCATGGTGCTGGAGGCGGCTTTCATTTCGGGGGCAGGGTCTCCGCGTAGGTGAGCGCGTAGGCGATCCAGCTGTGGAGCGCCGCCTCATCGGCGGTGCCGCTGGCGTCCACGGCGATGAAGCCGGTCATCGGGCGTGGGCCCATATGCATCTGATAGGCGCCGGGCCTCGCGAGCGCCGCCGCCTGCCGTTCGGGGTCGATGCGGACCAGCAACTCGCCCTTGGCGGTGGTGCCGATCGCCATGTTGCCGTTGAGCATGAAGCCGATGCCGCCGAACATCTTCTTTTCCACGAGGCCGGTCGGCAGCAATGGGCGAAGGCGAGCGCCCATGGCGTCGGATGCACTACTCATCAGATGGACTCCGGATTGCGATAGGTGTCGTGCTGAGGGATGGCCTCGGGCAGGGCGTCCCAAGCGTGATGGCTGCGGGCGAAAATCAGTTGGTTGGGTGCGAACCAGTCGGCGTCGGGACCGAACAGGCCGACCGGCAGCATCAGCAGTTCTGGCGCACGGCTCGACTGGGCGTAGAGCGGCGTGCCGCAGGTTGGGCAGAACCAGCGCGTGAGCGTGGCCCCGGAATGGGCTGGTCGAGCGTAGCTGGCCGTGGGGCCGGTAACGAGGACGTCGGCCAGTCGCGCCAGCGCGACCGTCGAGTGGCCGGTGCCGGTGGCGCGCTGGCAATCCTCGCACGAGCACATGAACATCGAGCGGATGCGGCCTTTCACCGACAGCGCCACGGCGCCGCAGGCGCATCGGGTGCTGAGTTCGATTTCGGGTTTTCCATTGGCGGTCATACGCCATGCTGACACCGAGGGTTTGCCATCCGCAAGTCGCCTGCTTGATCGCCGACCAAGCTCGCTTTAGACGAACGCCATGGTTTACGCGCCCCACTATCCAATCGAAACCGAGCGATTGCGGCTGCGCCCGTTCACCCGTGGCGACGTCGACGCGGTGTTTGCCTACCGCCAGCGCGAGGATGTGGCGCAGTATCTGTTCGATGGGCCGATGAGCCACGAGAGCGTCACCGAAGTGGTGCAGATGCGTGTCGGGCAGTACGAGCTGGGGGTGGAAGGCGACAAGGTGTTCCTCGCTGCCGAACTGAAGGAGCCGCAGCGCGTCATCGGCGAAGTGTCGCTGATTCTCAGGGACGGGCCGGCTCGCCAAGCCGAGATCGGCTACATCTTCCATCCCGAGTTCCACGGGCGGGGCTATGCCACCGAGGCGGCTCGCATGCTGCTCGAGATGGGTTTCGAGGGCGCCGGCATGCATCGGATCTACGCGCGCTGCGACGCGCGCAATGCCGGTTCGTGGAAAGTAATGGAGCGACTGGGTATGCGGCGAGAAGCACATTTCCGCGAGCATGCTCTGTTCAAGGGAGCCTGGGACGAGGAGTTCGTCTACGCCATGCTGGAAGGCGAGTGGCGGGACAGCGCTACACGCTAGATCGTCATCCGAGCGGAAGGCGCCAAGTCACGGTCGTGCCCACCCACCGGCTGTCATCCCTGCGAAAGCAGGCACACCTGGAAGCGCGCTAAGTACCGTCCAGACCTTGGCTATTCCGCCTGAGCGAGCGGATTTAGCAAGATATTTCAACGACTAAGGCGGAACCGCCATCAACCCGTCGCGTTGCTGGACTAAGCAGCACCATGAGGGGAGGAGCGGAGATGGCGATGCCTGATTTTCCGATTGAGACTGAGAGGCTTACTCTCAGGAACTTCCACAGGTCCGATCTCGACGCGGTCATGGCGTATCATGCCTTGCCGGAGGTGCAGCGCTACCTCGACTGGAAGGCGCGCGACCGGGTGGAGGTGAAGGCCGCGCTCGATGCCATGTGCGTGCAGCATCGGCTGACGCGGCCGGGGGACGTCCTGACGCTGGCCATGGTGCGAAAAGCCGACGACATGCTGATCGGGCAGATTTCCTTGCGCTGGACCGATGCGACGGCCGGGCAGGCCGAACTGCGCTTCATCCTCAGCCCGGCGCAACGGCGACAGGGCTACGCGCGCGAAGCGGTGCGCGCCATGCTGGACCTCGGTTTCAACGAGCTGGGGCTGCACCGGATCTATGCCCGATGCTCGGGACGAAACCAGCCCTCCGCCAAGCTGCTGAAGGATATCGGCATGCGTCTCGAAGCGCATTTCCGCGAGCACGCGCTGTTCCAGGGCGAATGGGACGAGGAGCTGCACTTTGCCATCCTGGACCGGGAGTGGCTGCGCGGCAGCAAGGTGAAGGAACTGCGACACCACATGGTCGCCTGACCTCACGCGCGCGATACAATAGAGCGAAGTCAACGCAGCGTCGACTTGGTAAAACTACATGGCTGGCATGCAATCGGCCTGACCCGAGTCAGGTCGCGTGCTCTACTTGTTTGTGCTGAGGCATCGCGTTTCGCCAGAATGCTGATTGAGGGGTCAGGCGTTCGGCGCGATGTCGTGAATGGACGCACGTGTAGAGGACCCCATGGACTTGACGCCCGCGGCCGGGGGCAGCCGCACCCCTCGCTTTCTGTCGTTTCACGCGCGCGACGTGCTGCTCGTCGCCATCCTTATCTTCCTTGCCGCCATCGCGGGGAGCCTGTCGCGGCCGGTCGGGTTCCTCGCCGTGTTCTGGCCGGCCAATGCTGTCCTTGCCGGGGTACTGGTGCGCTCGAGCCGGTTGCGCACCCTGCCGGTGATGGTCGGGGCGTCCGCCGGGTATCTGGCGGCGGCGATGGTGGTGGGCGACTCCCTGCGCCTGGCGCTGGTGCTGACCGGTGGCAACCTGCTTGGTGCATTGGCCTTCACCCTGCTGTTCGGCGCGCTCGAGGCTGAAGACCGGGCGCTGACCCGACCGCAGGGGGTGATCTCGCTCTTGCTGATGGCCTGTGCTGCCTCGGCGGCCGCCGGGGTGGTCGGCGGGGTGGCGCTGAGCGAGATCAGTGGCCTCAGCTATTTTGAGGCCTGGGCCGGCTGGTTTGCTGCGGAGTTGGTGAACTATCTGGCATTCCTGCCGGTGCTGCTGACCGTGCCACCGCCGTCCAGGTGGCTGCCCCTGCCCAGAGTCAGGGCGGAGCGGGCCTGGCCGCTGCTGTTGCCGGTGGTGGTACTGGCCGCGGCAATCGGTCTGTCGCTGCTGGTGGCGCATCCCGTAGCCATCGTGTTTCCGGTTCCGGCGCTGATCTGGTGTGCGCTGGCGCTGCCGCTGGCGGCAACAGCGGTGCTGGTAATGATGTATTCCGGTCTCGCGATGATCGGCATCAAGCTGGGCCTGTTCGACCTCGGGCTCGGCGCCGACGTGACCGGCGACGCGATCACCGCGGTGCATATGGGGGTGGCGCTGATCGCGCTCGGCCCGATGGTGATCGCCAGCGTCAACGCCGAGCGCCGCCGCCGCATCGAGCAGCTCGAGCGGCTGGCGCGGCACGACTCGCTGACCGATGCGCTGACTCGCAGCACCTTCATGGAGGCGGGGACGGGGTTGCTGGCGCAACTGCTGGGCGAGAAGGCGGCAGTCGCCGTGCTGGTGCTCGACGCCGATCACTTCAAGCAGATCAACGATGTTCACGGTCACCCCTCGGGCGACCGCGTGCTGGTGGCGGTGGCGGCGGCGATCCGTACCGCGATCCGACAGGGCGATCTGTTCGGTCGGATCGGCGGAGAAGAGTTCGCGCTGGTGCTGCCGCGGGTAAGCCGGCGAGAGGCGCAGGCCGTGGCCGAGCGGATGCGCAAGGCCGTTGCCAACCTGGCGGTAGTGCTGGAGAGCGGCAGCCTGCAGCGGATCACTGTCAGCATCGGGGTGGCATTCGACGCTTCGAGCCGCGCCGGCCTCTCCGAAATGGTTTCGCTCGCCGACCGCGCGATGTATGAGGCCAAGCGGGCAGGGCGCGACCAGGTGGTGGTCTGCGACTCCGACGGATCGGGACGCCCGCCGATGCATTGAAAGGACCTGGGTGCCGATGGCCGGAACCGACAAATCGCAGGAGTTCAGCTATCGGCCGAGCCCGGCCATCATCCTGTGCGAGCCGCAACTGGGCGAAAATGTCGGCACGACGGCGCGGGCGATGGCCAATTTCGGGCTCTGGGACCTGCGACTGGTGAACCCGCGCGAGGCCTGGCCGAACGAGCGTGCCATTGCCGCCGCGTCGCGGGCCGACCATGTGATCGAGAAGGTGCGGGTGTTCGATACCGTGGAGGAGGCGATAGCCGACCTGCAACTGGTGTTCGCCACCACGGCGCGCCGCCGCGACATGCAGAAGCCGGTTTACGGGCCCGAGGAAGGGGCGCAGCGGATCATCTCGCACATCGCCGGCGGAGCGAAGGCCGGGTTGCTGTTCGGGCGCGAGCGCTGGGGCCTCTACAACGAAGAGGTGGCGCTGGCCGACGCTATTGTCACCTTCCCGGTGGAAGCCGCATTTGCCTCGCTCAACATTGCCCAGGCGGTGCTGTTGATGGCGTACGAATGGCGCCAGCAGGCAGACAAGGGCGAGGTGTTGCCGTTCAGCGGCGGGCTTGATCCGGTGGCGCCGCGCGAGGAGCTGATCGGGCTGTTCCTCCACCTCGAAGAGACGCTCGATCGCACCGGCTTCTTCAAGACCGAGGACAAACGCCCGACCATGGTCGATAACCTCCGCGCCGCGTTTACCCGGGCGCAGCTCTCGACCCAGGAAATCCGCACGCTGCGCGGGGTGATCTCGTCGATCGACCGCGCGCATCTGAGGCAGGGCCGCAAGGCGCGGGAAGCTGAAGCTGCAAAGGCGGCCAAGGGCGAAAGCTGACCTCAGCCGTACCCGACAGCGTCCAAAGTATGCTTTGACGCCTCCGCCGCGGGCGTGGCATCAGGCTCTATCATGTCTTCTCCCACCGCTGCCGAGCCCTCCAAGCTCGCCTTCAGTTACCGGAACTTCCGCTTCTTCTGGCTGACCACGCTGCTGGTCAGCTTTGCGGTGCAGATCATGTCGGTGTCGATCGCCTGGCAGATCTACGACGTCACCGGGGAGGCGTTCCTGCTCGGATTGGTGGGCTTGTCGCTGTTCCTGCCGGCGCTGGTGCTGATCCTCGTCACCGGGCTTACCGCCGACCGCTTCAACCGGCGGATGATCATGGCGATCTGCCTCGGGGTCGAGCTGCTCTGCGCCCTGGGCTTTCTCGCCTTCGTCAATGCGAGGGCGCACGAGGTGTGGCCGATCTTCGGCATCCTGGTCGTCCTGGGGACGGCGCGCGCCTTCTGGAGTCCGGCAGCGCAATCGCTGGCGCCCAACCTGGTGCCGCCGGAAGCCTTGGCCAATGCGATCACCACCAATATGTCGGCCTGGCAATTCGCCTCGATCGCGGGACCCGCGGTGGGCGGCTTGCTCTACGGCATCTCTCCGTCGGTGGCCTTCGGCACCGGCGCAGCGCTGCTGGTGGTCGCCATGGGCTCGGTGCTGATGATCTCGAAGCCGCAGCACCGGGAATCACACCAGGCGACCAGCCTCGAGACCATGCTGGCCGGGTTCCGCTACATCTTTTCGAACAAGGTGGTGCTGGGCGCCATCTCGCTCGACATGTTCGCCGTGCTGATGGGTGGTGCGGTGGCGCTGCTGCCGATCTATGCCAAGGATATTCTGCATGCCGGGCCGCAGGAACTCGGCTTCCTGCGCGCCGCGCCGGGCATCGGGGCGATCGCCATGGCATTGTTCCTGACCCGCTTCCCGATCCGCGACCATGCCGGCAAGCTGCTGTTCCTATTCGTGGGGCTGTTCGGCGCCTTCACTGTGCTGTTCGGCGTCTCGACCACGGTCTGGCTGTCGGTGCCGGCGCTGGCGCTGGTGGGCGCCTCGGACATGGTGAGCGTCACCATCCGCGAAACCATCATGCAGCTCTGGACCCCTGAGGAGGTGCGCGGCCGGGTGAATGCGGTCAATTCCGTGTTCATCGGGGCTTCGAACGAGCTCGGCGAGTTCCGCGCCGGTACGGTGGCGCATCTGATCGGGCCGGTGCCGGCGGTGGTGATCGGTGGTGTCGGTTCGATCGCCATTGCGGTGATCTGGAGCCAGCTGTTCCCGGGGCTCAGGAACCAGCGCACGCTCGACCGGAAGATGGCGTAGCCCATCGCAGGGTTACGAGTTGAAATAATCTGTGTTCGGAACTTAAAGCGCTGAACAAGCGCGCGTGGGCTAGTTCTCCATTGCTGGCCGGAGCGTCCGGCTGCATGCGAGGGAGGAAAGGATGCCTCAACACACGGACAACTACGAACTCAAGTGCCCGGAGAAACTGGGCAGCAGACCACCCAAGAACAACCAGCCGAACATGACGGCGACCGACGTGCACATCAACCAGACGGACGCGAGCGTCGAGGTGCTCGGAACCGGCGGGATTGATCCCAACAGCCCGGTCAGTCCGCATGGCGTCGGTATCGACGCCAACGGCGTGATCGACATCACCGGGATCAACGTGAAACCCGGCGACACGATCTCGGTGCGGCTGAAGCACAAGAAGAGCAATGCCAGGCTGCCGCTGGTCTACCACTGGACCTATCCGGTGGTGGGTGCCGGCAATGGCGAAGACCAGACGCTGGCGATGCTCGACGAGGAGGGGCCGGCCACCGGCGTAGCGAGCGCTGAGTTGCAGCCGCTGCTCGAAGCCCTGCTCGAAGCGATCGGGCCACTCGAAGGCAGGGCGCGCCGCAAGGAACGCTGAGGCTCTCCCTGGTCGTGCTTTTGAACCGGAAAGTCTGCATTTTCCCAAAAGCACTTTGGCCCAGGCGCCGCCGGCATCCCCGAATAGCCCGCGGCGCTTGACTCCTGCCGCTTCCGCCTCTATCACGCGCCCACTTGTCGAGCCCCCGGGCTCCTCGAGCGCACCCGGGATTCCCTGAATTCAGAGAATCTGTCGGTCCGTTCCGCAAGGATGGGCAGAGGAGGGCGCAATCACTTTCGACGATCTATGAAAGGATTCCGATGTCGAAGCGCGATTCAGTTAAGCACAAGATCGACCGCCGTCTTGGCGAAAACCTGTGGGGCCGTCCGAAGTCCCCGCTCAACAACCGTGCCTATGGCCCCGGCCAGCACGGCCAGCGCCGCAAGGGCAAGACCTCCGACTACGGTCTGCAGCTGCGCGCCAAGCAGAAGCTCAAGGGCTACTACGGTTCGATCACCGAGAAGGCCTTCAAGAAGCTCTACACCGAAGCTTCGCGCGTCAAGGGCGACACCGGCGAGCGCCTGATCGGCCTGCTCGAGAGCCGTCTCGACGCCATCGTCTACCGCGCCAAGTTCGTGCCGACCGTGTTCGCTGCCCGTCAGTTCGTGTCGCACGGCCACATCCTGGTCAACGGCAAGCGCGTCAACATCCCGTCCTACCAGGTCAAGGTCGGCGACAAGGTCGAGGTGCGTGAGCGCTCCAAGCAGCTCGGCATCGTGCTCGAAGCCAACCAGCTCGCCGAGCGCGACGTTCCCGAGTACGTGGAAGTCGACCACTCCAAGCAGACCGCCGTCTACGTTCGCGTGCCGGCTCTGTCGGATGTGCCGTACCCGGTGCAGATGGAACCGAACCTGGTGGTGGAGTTCTACTCGCGCTAATCGCGCGGGACACATCACGGAATTGGAAAGGGCCGCCCGATTGGGCGGCCCTTTTGTTTTGCGCCACGCGAGGCTACAGCTCGACTGCGGCGTCGGGCTTTGGGGGTTCGATTTTGGGCGTTTTGGAACGGCTGCACGAACACTCCAGAGCTATCGGAGGGGTTGATGCGATTGCCGGCGACGGCGGTGTGGTCAGCTATCGGGAGCTATATGAGCAGGTGCTCGCCGCGGTCGATTTCCTCGGCGCGGGCGGCATTGACGATGCGGCCGTCGTAGGCCTCGCCATCGAGGACGAAGCCCAGCACCTGATCGCCGCCTTGGCCTTGCTGGGCATCGGCGCCGATCACGTGACGCTGGCCTCGCACGACACCGTGTCGTTCAAGCACTCCCTGGTGCAGCGCCTGAAGCTCACGCACGTCGTTGACGCCGGGATGGATGAGCACTTGCTCGGGCTGGCGCATGTGAAATGGCCGGCGTTGGAAGGTGCGATCGGCCAGGCGATGTCGCCGAGCAAGCGTGAGGGGGTCGTCTACTTCAATACCTCCGGCACGACCGGCGAGGTGAAGATCGTCCCGCTGGCCGATCGGCAACTTGCGGCGCAGGCTCGACACCATCCGGATTATGCCGGGGAACGGCTGCTCCGGCTGGGCTCGATCGAACACAACATCTCGAAGCGGCTGCGGCTCTATTGCGTCTATAGCGGGGGCACCAACGTCTTTGCGCCGAAAGGCGCTTTCGACCTGGTCGAGTTCTGCGCCCGCCAACGCGTCAGCGAGCTCGATGTGTCACGGATGCACGCAAGCGACCTGGTGGCCCTTGGCACGACAGCGTTCCGCGACGTGACGGTCAGCGTGGCGGGCTCGCCTGTGCCTTTCGATGTGCGCCGCCGGGTCGAAACGGATGTGACACCGCTACTGACGGTGCGCTATGGCGCCACCGAGTGCGGCACGATCGCCTTTGCCGGCCCCGGGCAGCACGATGAGCTGGAAGCTGTGGGCTTGCCTGTAGCTGGCCTGGAGCTGGAAATCGTCGATGGCCTTGACGTCGCGGTTGGCACCCTCAAGGCCGGCAACATCCGCGTGCGCGTTGCGGGAATGGCAACGGGATATCTGGGGAACCCCGCGGAGACCCGGCAGCGCTTCCGCGACGGCTGGTTCTATCCCGGCGATGTCGGAACGCTGCTGGAAGATGGTCGACTGGTGGTGCATGGCCGCGCCGACGATATGATGATCCTCAACAGCATCAACGTGTTCCCGGCCGAGATCGAGCGCATACTGGAACGGCATCCGGCCGTGCTGACATCGGCTGCGTTGCCGCTTGCGTCGCGCGTGCATGGCCAGATCCCGGTCGCTGCGGTGGAGCTGAGGCCGGGCGCGGTGGTCACCTCCCGCGAGCTGCTCGACTACGCCCGAGAACAGCTGGCCCTCAGAGCGCCGCGGCGCATCATCGTGCTCGAGGCGCTGCCGCGAAACGAACAGGGCAAGATCCTGCGCCGGGAACTCGTCTCGATGTTCGAGTTCGGCAAACCCGGGGCGTGATGGCGGCAACCATCCACTCCGACCCGGGAAAGGAAAGGCCGCTCCGGGGAGCGGCCTTCGACGTCATGCGCTGGCGGCGCCGGACAGGGACTCCTTGATGGGCTCCTGGTCGCGGGGGATGTGGCTCTCAAACAGGCGCAGGCGCTTGTAGACCGAGATCAGCTCGATCACCGTACCCCATGCTCGCGCCAGGAACTGGAACGATGCCGCCACCTGCCCGAAGGCCTGCTGGACCTGTTGATACAGGCCAAGCGTCAGCGTGCCCGCGAGGATCGACGGGGCCAGCATGAGCAGCGGAATGTAGCCTGCCAGCTGCAGGTAGCCGTAGCGCGCAAAGTTGAAGTAGGTGTAGTGCCAGTAGATGCGGAAGTAGTTCTTCTGCACGGTGGCAAAGATCTCCCGCACCGTACGGGGCTCGGCGCGCTCGGGGTCATCTTCGCCGTAGACCAGCTCCTTGCGGTATGCGGCCTCGACCTTCTGGTTCTCGAACTGCAGGCCGGGCAGCTTGAAGCCGATGGCTGCCAGGAACACGGTTCCCAGAGCCGCCGACACCAGCGCAACCCACACGAGGCTGCCGGGGACGCTTCCCAGGATCGGCAGTTCGGTGATGTGCTGCGACAGCCCCCACAGGATCGGCAGGAAGACAGCGAGGGTGATCAGCGCGTCGAAGAAGCTCGTCCCGAGATCTTCGACGATCTGGGCAAAGCGCATCGTGTCTTCCTGCACGCGCTGGGCGGCGCCTTCCGTCGTGCGGATCGAGCTCCAGTAGCGCATGTAGTAAGAGTTCATGGCCTTGCGCCATCTGAACACGTAGTGGCTCGTCACGAAGCTCAGGATGACCAGCACCAGAATGCGTGGAACCGTAACGGCGATGATGGTGGCGATCTCGGCGTAGAACGTAGGTGCGGGCACCGACCCGGGCTTTGAGAGCGCGCTCTGCAGGGTATTGAAGAACGTGCCTTGCCAGTTGTTGACGAAGGCATCGACCTGCACGTTGAAGTAGGTGATCAGGAGGATGGCGGTGGAGCCGACCACCGACCACCAGTACCACTCGTTGCGTTCATAGAAGAACCAGAAGACGCAGAAGATCAGGGCGACCATCAGCACATACTGATAGAGCCACGCCTGCTCGCCGGTCAGGAACGCGCCCTCCGGCGTACAGGCCGGAGCGGCGACGCCGTCAGGGGGGGCGCTCTGTGCTGCCTCCGGCGCCGCCGGCGTTGCCTGGTCCGTCTGCGGAGTGGCCTCTGTAGCTGCCGGGTCGCCGGTGGTTGCGGGCGCGCACATCGGGGCAATCAGCCAGCGATCGAGGCTGGCGACCGATCGCATCGAGTCGCCAAAGAACGGAAAGGCGATCGTCGCAACCAGCATCCAGAGGGCGGCTGAAAGGAAGAACAGCCTGGGGTTGGGGAAGAATGAGCGGAACACGAGGCGACTCCTTGGGGTTCCGTGAGATCGCGTCATCTAACTGACTAAATTCGGAACCGGCAAGGAATGAGGGCGAACCTTGCCGCGAGTTAAAATGGCCGCAAGCTTCCGGTAAGGCGCGCGGTTTGCTACAGCAGCGCCATGAACGAAATCGTCAGCCCAGCCCAGTTCCAGACGGACGCCGAGGACATCACCGGTACGCATCCGCTGTTTGCCGCGGCGCCGCGCAGCGTCGAATTCAACAAGCTGCGCAAACGGCTCGTGCGCAACATGCGCGAGGCGATCGAGAAATTCGGCATGGCGCGTGCCGGGGAGAAGTGGTTGGTGGCCATTTCCGGCGGCAAGGACAGCTACGGCATGCTGGCGCTGCTGCTCGATCTCAAGTGGCGCGGGCTGTTGCCGGTGGAACTGATCGCCTGCAACCTCGACCAGGGGCAGCCGAACTTCCCCAAGCACATCCTGCCGGAGTGGCTGACAAAGCATGGCATCGCGCACCGGATCGAGTACCGGGACACCTACTCGGTGGTCACCAGTACCCTGCCGCAGGGGGCGACCTACTGCTCGCTCTGCTCGCGGCTGAGGCGCGGCAACCTTTACCGCATCGCGCGCGAGGAGGGGTGTTCGGCCCTGGTGCTGGGTCACCACCGCGAGGACAGCCTCGAGACGTTCTTCATGAACATGTTCCATGGCGGCAAGCTCGCAGCGATGCCGCCGCGGCTGATGAATGACGATGGCGACGTCGAAGTGCTGCGGCCGATGATCTATTGCGCCGAGCCGGACCTCGAGAAGTTCGCCGAGCACATGGCCTTCCCGATCATTCCCTGCGACCTCTGCGGCTCGCAGGAGGGGCTGGAGCGCAATGCCATGAAGGCGATGCTCAACGACATCGAAAAGCGGATGCCGGGGCGCAAGGACATCATGATCCGGGCGCTCGGCAACGTCCGGCCGAGCCATCTGCTCGACCCCAAACTGTTCGACTTCCTCGGTCTCCAGAATGCGCCCGGCGACGGCGCCTCCGGCGGCTGATCCCGACCACCCAACCCCGAGCGACCATGTCCAGTTTCGATATCGACCGCCTTGCCGTCATTCTGCGCGATGCGGCCAAGGCAGAAATCCTGCCGCGCTTCCGGCATCTCGATGCCGGCATGGTGCGCCAGAAGACCGACGCGATCGATCTCGTCACCGAAGCGGACGAGCAGGCGGAGCGGCGGATCAAGGCAGCGGTCGAGGCGGCCTGGCCCGCTGCGCTGTTCGTCGGTGAGGAATCTGTGGCGGCGAGGCCGGCGCTGCTGGACGAACTGGATCGAGCCGAGTTCGCCATCGTCGTCGATCCGGTGGATGGCACGGCCAATTTCGCCGCGGGGTTGCCGCTGTTCGCGACGATGGCGGCGGTGGTCAGGAACGGCGAGACGATTGCCGGGATCATCTACGACCCGATGGGTGACGACTGGGTGCTGGCGGAAAAGGGCGGCGGGGCCTGGCAGCGGCGGCCGGACGGTACGCAATGGCGGCTCAAGGTGGCGACGGCACCAGGGCTCGCCAACCTTGTCGGGCATGTGTCGATCACCTTCCTGCCGACCGACAGCAAACCCAGGGTGCTGGCCAACCTCGCCAAGATCAAAGTGGCGGCCAATTACCGCGTCGCCGGGCATGACTACCGGACGTTCGCGACCGGCTTCTCGCACTTCGTGATGTTCAACAAGCTGATGCCGTGGGACCACCTGGGCGGCACGCTGATCTCCGAGGAGGCGGGTGGCCATGTCGCGCGGTTCGACGGTTCGGCCTACCTGCCGAGCCACCGCGACGGCGGGCTGCTAATTGCGAGTGACCGCGATACCTGGAATTTACTGCGCTCAGAGGTGTTTACGGTATAGTGGCGGTCTGAACTGGGCGAGGGGAGACGCGGTTTGGACCAGCTGAACTATTGGGCGATCGCCGATCGCGAGGTCGAAATCCAGAACCCGATCACCGATCGGAAGCTGCGTCTGCTCGATGACTACTGCGCGATCCGTGATGGGATGAGCGTTCTCGACATGGGCTGCGGCAAGGCCTGGCTGATGCGACACTGGGCCGAGAAATTCGCCATCCAGGGCGTCGGCATCGACATCAATGCCCGCTTCCTCGAAGAAGCGCGGCGCAAGAGCCCGGCGCGGGGACAACTGACCTTTCACAATGCGTCGGTGAAGGGTTTCCAGGTCGAGCCCCAGTCATACGACGTGGTGCTCTGCCTCGGCGCCGCGGCATCGCTTGGCGATGTCCCGGCGGCGCTGGAATGGATGGCCGCCGCAGCCAAGCCTGGCGGTTCGCTGGTGCTCGGCACCACCGTGCTGCGGCATGCTCCGGCCGTGCCGAAGGGCGATATCCTGCCGCCGGACACGGTGAGCATGATCGGCGTGATGGAGCGGCATGGCGCCGAAGTGTCGGCAACGATCAGCGCGTCCGACGCCGACTACGAGCGCTACCAAAGCCACCAACGGCACGCGACCCTGACCTGGGCGCGCGAGCACCCCGGCCATCGCGACCATGCCGAAGTGCTGCAGAAGAGCCGCGAAGACTGGATGCACTACCAGAGGATCATCCGGCCGATGCTCGGCTGGACGATCTTCGTGGGCCGCAAGCAGGGCTAGCGTCGTGCGCTAGTGTCCCGCGTCGGCATGCGTCTCGTATTGCGGACTGACGCCGAACAGCTTGCCCTTTTCGGCGATCAGGATGGAGATCAGCACCAGTGTCCCCATCGTGGCATAACCGAGCGCGTTGGGCAGGATGGTGCCGTTGAAGTGCTGGCCGATATAGGTGCCGATCAGCGCGCCACCGACCGTCTGGGTGAAACCGAACACCGACGCGGCGGTGCCGGCGACGTTGCCGAGCGGCTCCATTGACAGCGAGTTCATGTTCGACGCGGCCCAGCCGAAGAAGAACTGGATCACCATCAGCAGCCCGAAGAACACCGGGAACGGCACCGGGCCCATCAGCGCCACGGCAACCAGGATAAGCGCAGCCCCGAGGTAGACCAGCGCGGCAGAATGGCTGAGCCGACGCATGCCGAAGCGGCGCACCACGCGCGAGTTGATGAACTGCGCAACGGCGATGGTGCCGGCCATGGCGGCAAAGGCCACCGGGAAGTAGGGGCCGAGCCCATAGATCTCGACGAAGATCTGCTGGCTGGCCGAAATGAAGCCGAACATCGCGCCGAACAGGAAGGTGCCGGCAAGGCCGTAGAACAGCGCCACCCGGTTGGTGACGACAATGCGGAAGCCGTCGACCACCGAGCTGAAGCTGAGCGGCCGCCGGTATTCGGGATGCATGGTTTCGGGCAGCCGGAAGAAAGCCCAGAGGCTGATTGCCGTCGCCAGCCCGCCCATGAACAGGAAGATGTCCTGCCACGGGCCGGCAAGCAGGATCAGTTGCCCGATGCCGGGGGCAAGGATCGGGATGGCCATGAACACCATGAAGGTCAGCGACATGATCTCGGCCATTTCCCGGCCTGAGAACTTGTCGCGCACCACCGCCGTGGCAATGACGCGGGTGCCGGCCGCGCCCATGCCCTGGATGAAGCGCAGGGCGAGCAGGGCGCCGAAGGTGGGCGCGAAGGTCGCGGCAAAGGCGCAGATCAGGTAGATGCCGAGGCCGACCAGCAGCGGGCCCCGCCGGCCGAACCGATCGGTGAGCGGGCCGAAGGCGAGCTGGGCGATACCGAAGCCGAACATGTAGACGCCAACCACGAACTGCCGTTCGTTCTCGTGGCTGATGCCGAATGCTTCGCCCATATAGGGCAGGGCGGGCAGCATCACGTCGATGGCCAGCGCGTTGAGCGCCATCAGTCCAGCAACAAGGATAATGAATTCGACGCGGGACAGGTCCCGCGTGGTCGGCGACGTATCGGACATTGTTTGCTCAGATGTGGCCAGGGAGGGCCGGAAAGGCCGGGAAGATGCGCGCATCTCCGGCCTTTGGCAACCCGTGACTGATCAATACTTTCGAGAGGCGGAGGTTATTGCGCCGGCTGCAGCTGGAACGACTTGGCGCCGAGTTCGCGGATCGGCAGGTGAATGGCCGCCGAGGCCAGCCCGAGCAGGATGCCCAGATACCACACCAAGCTGTAAGAGCCGGTGTGATCGTAGACGAAGCCGCCCAGCCACACCCCGACGAACGAGCCGAGCTGGTGGCTGAAGAAGGCAACGCCATAGAGCATGCCCATGTAGCGGGCGCCGAAGAACAGCGTCACCAGCCCGGCGGTCAGCGGCACGGTGGAAAGCCACAACAATCCCATGGCGGCGGCGAAGATGTAGGCGCTGACCTCGGTGACCGGGAACAGCACGAACAGCCCGATGGCCACGGCGCGGCTGAAGTAGATCGAGGCGAGCAGCAGTTGCTTGGGCAGCCGGCCGCCGAGATAGCCGGCGCTGAGCGAGCCGATGATGTTGAACAGCCCGATCACCGCAATGGCCCAACTTCCGACCTCCGGGGCGAGCCCACACTGCACCAGGTAGGCCGGCATGTGCACGTTGACGAAGGCGAGGTGGAAGCCGCAGACGAAGAAGCCGATCACCAGGAGGCGATAGGAGCCGAAGCCCCAGGCGCGGCTCAGCGCCTGCATGAACTTGAGGTCGGCCTGTCCGGCAGCGCGCTCGGTGCGACCACGCAGCGCCAGGGTGAGCGGGATCACCAGTGCGAGGATCGCAGCGGCGTAGATGAGGGCGCTCTGCCAGCCGAAATTGCTGATGAAGGCCTGCCCGATCGGTGCGAAGGCGAACTGGCCGAACGATGACGCCGCCGTAGCGACGCCGAATACCAGGCTGCGCTTTTCCTGCGGCACGCGGCGACCGAAGGCGATCATGACGATCGAGAACGACGAGGTCGCGATGCCGACACCGGTGATGACGCCGGCCGAAAGGTTGAGCATCGAGCCAGTGGGCGAGATCACCATCAGCGCAAGGCCCGCCGCATAGATCAGCAGGCCGCCGACGATCACCTTGGCGGTGCCGTAGCGATCGGCAAGTCCGCCGGCAAACGGCTGCGCAATGCCCCAGGCAAGGTTCTGGATCGCCATGGCCATGCCCCAGGCCTCGCGCGTCAGGCCGAGGTCGGTGGTCATCGGCAGGGTCAACAGGCCAAAACTGGTGCGAATGCCGTTGGTCACCGCCGCGATGATGCAGCCGCAGATGATCAGCGCAAAAAGCGGCGTTGCCACTGAGCGAGGGGCGGTGATCGAGGACATGGCGGGGACTCGGATGAGGTGGGCAAAGCGGGACTGTGTACCTACACCCCTGGCCGGCAGGCGCGGAAACGCATTCTGGTTATGCCAGCCATCAGCTTGCGTGATCGTGGCCTCATGCCGCAGTTGTCTGGCGACGGGAGAGGACTATATGCGGTGGCAGCAACGGAGCTTCGCCTCGTGATCCGCCACATCGTCTTCTTCACCGCCAAGCCGGCCAACCTCGACGCCGTCGTCGACGGCCTCAATCTCTTGGGGCAGATCCCGCATTCGCTGCATTTCGAGGTGACGCGGAACAGCAAGGTCGACCAGTTCGGCAATGAGGTGGATGTGGTGGTGTATGCCGAGTTCGCCGATGAAGCGGCGCTCGCCGCCTACAAGGCGCACCCGATCTATGCCGAAGCCACCCGCCGGGTGCGGCCGTTGCGGGAGCTGCGTTTCGCGGCGGACGTTCCGGCGCGCGCTGCGGATGTCATTCTGCGCCGCTCGGCCTGACCCTGCGAGTAGGATTTTCTACGGCCGTCGCAAGAAGGGGCCGCGCGCGGATGGAATTTCCAGCATTCGAGTTGTGCCGGACCTGACTGCGGATCAGCTTGCCCGGGAAACGGGGGCGAGCGTAATGGACATCAAGGAAACCGAGCCGATGCTGGTGCTGAGCGCCGCGCGACGGCTCACCATCCCGCAGATCAAGGCCACGGCGGCCGGGCTTACTATGGCGATCCATGCCGACGCCGAGCGGTCCGGGCTCAAGGTTTGTGGCCCATGGGTATTCATCGCCCACAACCTGCCACGTGACAGCAAGACCCCGTTCGATATCCGCTTCTGCCTGCCCGTGGCCAATGCCGAGGGCTACCGCGGAGCGTTCGAGGTGGAGCAGCTCGAGCCGATCATGGTGGCGAGTGCCGTCCATCAGGGGCCGATGCGGACGCTGTTCACGCAGGGTTACGGGCCATTGGTGAGCGAGATCGAGCTGTCGCGCCACGCGTTCTCCGGCGAGAGCCGGGAAATCTACCACCAGTGGGCCGGGCAGGGCGCCCGATATCATCGAATCGAGATCCAGTTCGGCCTTGCCTATTGACCCTCGGAGCAAAAACGAAGGCCACGCCCGGCGGGCGTGGCCTCACGTCGGTTCGGCAAATAGAGCTGTCAGGCGGTCTGCTTGACCGCGATGCCCTTGTCGGCGAGGTGCGACTGCAGTTCGCCGGCCTGGAACATCTCGGTGACGATGTCGGCACCGCCGACGAACTCGCCCTTGATGTAGAGCTGCGGGATGGTCGGCCAGTTGGCGTAGGCCTTGATGCCCTCGCGCAGGTCCTGGTTCTCCAGCACGTTGGCGCTCTGATAGTCGACGCCGAGATAGCCGAGAATCTGCACCACGCGGCCGGAGAAGCCGCACATCGGGAAGTCGGGCGTGCCCTTCATGTAGAGGAACACGTCGTTGTTCTTCACCTGCTCGTCGATCAGTGCGTTGATGTCGCTCATATGCATGCCTTTCAGGCCGGGGAGGATGCCGGCTCCGTTCTGGTGTTAGATAATCCTGCAATGCGGCGCTGTCGAGGTGCTCATCGTCATTTGACGATGCATTGGCGATCAGAGCTGCTTGAGCAGCCGCACACTGGGCAACATCAATCCACCGCGGCTCCTGTGCGTGGTGCGTTCGAGCTCGCGATAGCCGTGGCGCTCGTAGAAGGATTGCGACGAGAGCGCCGAGTGGACCCTGGCGAGCGTGGCGCCGGCCGCGCGCATGCGACGTTCCGCCTGTTCGAGCAGCGCGCTGCCGATGCCCCGGCCCTGGAACGCGGGGTCGATGTAGAGCCCGATGACTTCATCGGTGCCGTGGTCGCAGAAGGCGATGACGCGGTCATCCGCGACGGCAACATCGAACCAGCCATTGGCTGGCACCACATACTGGTCGGGCCGCAGCCCGAAGGCCCAGCTCTCGCGCTCCTCGAGTGAGTAGTAGGCGTCCGATGTGGCCATGATGGCGCGCTGGTGCAGGCGTTGCATGGCGGCGCCGTCGCCCGCCTGCATCGGCCGGATCGTCCAGCTCACGCCAGCCTCGCGGCGATCCAGGGGTGCCTGGTGACGTCCTCGAGTTCGTCGTACTGGACCGCTTCCCAGCCATGGGCACGGGCGGCTTTCACCACGTCCTCGCGATCATCGAAGAACAGCGGCGGCTCGGCCTGCGACCCGAGCCGATTGCTGACCCAGTCGAAATAGGGTTTTGCCGGCTTGGCGTGGCCGACACGCGCCGAATGGAACATGTCGTCGAACAGCTCGCCGAACTTCAGCTGCTGCCACAGCCACTGGGCGCGCATATGCTCCTGATTGGTGGCGACAAACAGCGGCGTGCCCCTGGCCTTCAGTTGCGCCACGATATCGAGCAACGGCTGGTTGACGTTGCTGTCATGGCTCAGCCAATAGCCGGCAAACGCCATGCTGGGACCGCGATAGCCGAGGCGGGGCAGGGTGCGATCCAGTGCTTCGAGCAGCGACATCTGCCCGACGATCACCTTCTTGATGAAGATGTCGTGGATGAACTCGGTCTTGAAGCGGCTGGGATCGACGCCGAGGTCGGCAAGCAGGTTCTCGTCCCAGCGGACCTGCTTTTCCGGGCGCGCGTGGTAGCCGTGCACGAGCACGCCGTCGACGTCGAAGAGGACGGTGCGGGTCATTCGGCGGCTCCTGATCCTCCCCCGCGGGGCGGGGGAGGGGGACCAGCGAAGCTGGTGGAGGGGGCCGCGTTCTCTCGGATGGTCACCACGACTGCTTCCAGTCCCTCCGGGTCGAGAATGTCGCTCGCCATGAACCGGATCACCTGAATTCCCTGATTGTTCAGCCACATGGTTCGCCGTTTGTCCTGTGTGGCTCGTGCAGCATTGTCGTGCGCAAGGCCGTCTACTTCGATCGCGAGCTTTCGATCAGCGCAATAGAAGTCGAGGACAAAAGGTCCGACTGGATGCTGTCGGCGGAAGCGGAGGCCGCCGATTTTGCCGCCGCGAAGCAGCTGCCAGAGAATGACCTCAGGCAGGGGCATTTCGCGGCGCATGCGCTTGGCGCTGCTAAAGCTTCTCGATGATGCCCGCACGATTGGCTCCCCCCTCCACCGGCTTCGCCGGTCCCCCTCCCCCGCCACGCGGGGGAGGATGAAGAGGGGCTAATCCGGCGCCTTTGTCTGTAGCGCGAGGGAGTGCAGCACGGTGCCCATGTCGGCGCCGAAGGCGGCGTTGACCATCTGGTGTTGCTGGACGCGGGTCTTGCCGCGGAAGGCTTCGGAGGTGACGGTCGCTGCGTAGTGGTCGCCGTCGCCGGCCAGGTCGCGGATTTCCACGATGGCGTCGGGAAGCGCCTTGAGGATGCGTTTTTCGATTTCGTTGGCGGCCATGCCCATGGCAAGTCTCCCGGTGGTTGAGCCCAACTGAGATATGGCATGCGGGGAGGGGCCGTTCAACGGAGCGGGCGCCGGTTTCCCGACGCCCGTCCCAGGCTCGATTGGTCTATGCGGCCTGGCGCTTGGGCAGCTTCCAGTTGGGGCGGACCCAATGGCAGGTGTAGCCGTTGGGGATGCGCTGCAGGTAGTCCTGGTGCTCGGGCTCGGCCTGCCAGAACGGGCCGACCGGCTGCAGCTCCGTCACCACCTTGCCTGGCCACAGGCCCGACGCATCGACGTCCTTGATGGTGTCCTCGGCGACCGCCTTCTGCTCGGCGTTCTCGTAGAAGATCGCCGAACGATAGGCGCGACCGACATCGTTGCCCTGCCGATTCCTGGTCGAGGGATCGTGGATCTGGAAGAAGAACTCGAGGATGTCGCGGTAGCTGATGCGGTCCGGATCGAAAATGATCTCGACCGCCTCGGCATGGTCACCATGGTCGCGGTAGGTGGCGTTGGCCTTGCCATCGTCGCCCGAGTAGCCGACGCGGGTGGAGATGATCCCGTCCTTGTGGCGCAGCAGCTCCTGCGCGCCCCAGAAACACCCGCCAGCCAGAACCGCCCGCTCAGTGGTCGTCATGATGGTCTCCATTATTTGGGATGCGCCTTATATACGCACTGACGGGGCAGAATGTTACACTTGGTCACGAATTTGGCATCGGAGGCGTGCGTGGGGGAGGAGTCCGACGTAGCCGACACAAGCGCCGGGTATGACGATGCGGCTCAGGAGCAGGTGCTGCGCGCTATGCCGGGCGGAGGCGAACTGATTGCCATGTTCGGCTACGTTCCCTGGTTCCACGACGATGGCAGAAGGCAGCGCCATTCGCGCTCGCCTACCTCTGCAAATCTGCAGAGGTAGGCCGCCAATTCGCGGATTGAGGCCTCGCACGGTGGTGGCCTATCCAGCCGGCATCACCAACAGGAGATAGCCATGTCCAACCAATATCCGATGACCATGATCAACAAGGCCACCGTGTCGGCCTATGTCGCGGCAATGAATGCCGGTGATGAGGTGGCGCTGCGCGCGGTGTTCGCTGAAGGCGCCGTCATCGTCGGCGTTACCGGCGAAGGCTCCGTGGATTACGCCATGCCGGTCTGGCAGCAGTTGCACTCGGGGCTGAACATGCGGCTCGAGGTGCAGTCCATGGTGGCCGAGGCCAACGTCGTCGCCGTCCGCTTCATCGAGCGCGGCAGTTGGACCGGCCCGTTCCTCGGCTTCACCGCGCCGACCGGCAAAGCCTATGAGCTCGTCGCGATGGAATGGTTCGAACTCGAGCTCGGCAAGATTACACGTCGCTGGGGCGTCAGGGATTCAGCCTACCAGGCCAAACAAGTGGGCTTTCCGGCTGCCCCGACCAAGGGCGATGTCAAGGCTGCCTGAGACTACGCCTCCTGCCAATGCGGTCCGCGTCCGGCCATCCGGTCGCGGACCGTCGCAAAGGTCTCGGCCAGTGCCGCGACGAGGAACTTCACGGGCGGGCTTTGCCGCAGGCTTTCCGGATAGATCAGCCAGACATCCCCCCTTGGCGTGTCGTCGAGATCGGGCAGGACGCGGATCAGGTCCGGATTGTCGGCAGAGATGAAATACGGGAGCGGCCCGATGCCGACTCCAGCTCCGACGGCGGCCACCAGGTTGGGCACCGAGTTGCACCGCAGCGCGACGGGCGCATCGGGCGCCAGTCCTCTCAGCCACAACAGGCTTGAAAGGCCAGCGAGGCTGCCGCTGCCGGCAATGATCGCATGGTGCCTCAATGCGTTCAGATCGTGCGGCACGCCGTGGCGGTCGGCGTAGCTGCGCGAGCAGAACAGCGTCCAGACGCTCTGCCCCAGCCGGCGGCGCACGAGGCCCGGGTCCTGTGGCTCGGAGCCGACGCGAATGGCGATGTCGACCTCGCCACGCAATGGGTCGAGCCGCCGGTCGTCCGCCACCAGATCCACCTGTAGCGCAGGCTGGGTGTCGCGCAGGCGTGACAGCAGCGGCGCCAGTACTGAAGTTGCCAATATCTCCGTGGTGGTGATGCGTACGACACCAGCGATATCGCGCCGCCAGGCCTGCGATGCTTCCAGCAGCGCCGTCGCGGCCTGCTCCATCGGTTGCACCAGCAGCAGCGCTTCTCGCCCTCGCTCCGTTACCCGGTAGCCGTCGGCGCGGCGCTCAAACAGGGCGATGCCGAGGTTCTGCTCAAGCGCCTCGATGCGCCGTGCAACCGTCGTCTGGTTGACGCCGAGGCTACGAGCGGCGCCCAGCGTTGAGCCCGCCCGGGCAACAGCAATCAGGTACCGCGCGTCGTTCCAGTCGAACGGCATCGAGGTCAGTCGAAGATCTCGCCCGCCATGAACTCCGGGAACCAGCCTTCGTGTGCCGCCCGGAGGTCGGAAATCGCCAGCGGGCGGGCTTCGCCCAGGGTTAGCGAGGTGCCGCCGGTATTGCCGATCCACGGGGCGAAGACGCCGGCATAGGGGTAGACCTCGGCGTAGAACTTATCGAGGTTGGCCCGGCTCATGGTGACGATGTAACGGCCCTGGTCTTCGCCGAAGAACAGTGGCAGCGGGTCGCCGCCGTCGAGCTGGTTGACCGTGGCGCCGATGCCCGAGGCCATCGCCATCTCGGCGAGCCCGATCGCGAGGCCGCCATCGGAGAGATCGTGCACTGCGGTGGCGACGCCGTCGCGGATCAGGATGCGGACGAGGTCGCCGACCTTCTTTTCGTGCTCGAGATCGACCGGCGGTGGCGTGCCGTCCTTGCGGTTGAACAGCTCACGCAGGTAGATCGACTGGCCCAGATGGGTGCCCCACCAGTCGGGCGCGCCGAACAGCAGGATGGCTTCACCCTCGGCGGCAAAGGCGGCGCGCGCCATCTTCGACCAATCGGGGATCAGGCCGACGCCGCCGATGGTCGGGGTCGGCAGGATGCCGCGGCCGTTGGTCTCGTTGTAGAGCGAGACGTTCCCCGAAACGATCGGGAAGCCCAGCGCACGGCAGGCATCGCCGATACCCTTCACCGCATGGACCAGCTGACCCATGATTTCCGGGCGCTCTGGGTTGCCGAAATTGAGGTTGTCGGTGGCGGCCAGCGGATCGGCACCGGTAGCCGTGAGGTTACGCCAGCACTCGGCGACGGCCTGCTTGCCGCCCTCGTAGGCGTCGGCCTCGCAGTAGCGCGGCGCGACATCGGAGGTGAAGGCCAAGGCCTTGGTCGGGTGGCCGTCGACGCGGATGACGCCGGCATCGCCGCCCGGGCGCTGTAGCGAATTGCCCTGGATCAGCGTGTCATACTGCTCGTAGACCCAGCGGCGCGACGAGAGGGCGGGCGAGCCGAGCAGCTTCAAGAGCGCATCGGCAATATCCATCTGCGGGATGTCGTCGGCGGCAAGCGGCTTGGGCGGCACCGGCGCGACCCAGGGGCGGTCGTACTCCGGCGCTTCGTCGCCCAGTTCCTTGATCGGCAGGTTGGCGACTTCCTCGCCTTGCCACATGACGCGGAAGCGCAGGTCATCGGTGGTATGGCCGACGGTGGCGAAATCCAGCTCCCACTTCTCGAAGACGGCGCGAGCTTCGGCTTCCTTTTCGGGATGCAGCACCATTAGCATGCGCTCCTGGCTTTCGCTGAGCATCATCTCGTAGGGGGTCATGGCGTCTTCGCGAACCGGCACCATGTCGAGGTTCAATTCGACGCCGAGATCGCCCTTGGCGCCCATTTCGACGGCCGAGCAGGTAAGGCCGGCCGCGCCCATGTCCTGAATGGCGATCACCGCGCCGGTGGCCATGAGCTCGAGGCAGGCCTCAAGCAGCCGCTTTTCGGTGAAGGGGTCGCCGACCTGCACGGTCGGGCGCTTCTCCTCGATGTCGTCCCCGAACTCGGCTGAGGCCATGGTGGCGCCGCCGACGCCGTCGCGGCCGGTCTTGGCGCCGAGGTAGACGACGGGCAGGCCGACGCCTTCCGCCTTGGAGTAGAAGATCTTGTCGGTATCGGCGAGGCCGGCGGCAAAGGCATTGACCAGGATGTTGCCGTTGTAGCGCTCGTCGAACTCGACTTCGCCGCCCACGGTGGGAACGCCGAAGGAGTTGCCGTAGCCGCCGACGCCGGCGACGACGCCGGAGACGAGGTGCTTGGTCTTTTCGTGCTTGGGGTCCCCGAAGCGCAGCGCATTCATCGCCGCCACCGGGCGGGCGCCCATGGTGAAGACGTCGCGCAGGATGCCGCCAACGCCCGTCGCCGCGCCCTGGTATGGCTCGATGTAGCTGGGGTGGTTGTGCGATTCCATCTTGAAGACGATGGCCTGACCGTCGCCGATGTCGACGACGCCGGCATTCTCACCTGGGCCCTGGATGACGCGCTCGCCTGATGTCGGCAGGGTGCGCAGCCATTTCTTGCTGCTCTTGTACGAGCAGTGCTCGTTCCACATCGCCGAGAAGATGCCGAGCTCGGTATAGGTCGGCGCGCGGCCGATCAGCTGCAGGATCTTCTGGTACTCATCGAGCTTAAGCCCATGATCGGCAACGAGCTCGGGGGTGATGGCGACGTGGTTGTTGAAGGTCATGCGATTCCGGCCTTGATCCGCGTGATGCCCCTATAGCGAAACCTCACGCGCGATGACACCGAAAACGCCTCAGATTTCCCCGCCGACCAGCATGGCGAGGCTGGAATTGTAGTATTGCGGATCCCCCGTGACCTCGTCGCCGAGCCAATCGGGCAAATCGAGCTTGCCGGTCGGGGTTTCGAGCTCGACTTCAGCAATCAGCAGCCCGGCGTGACGGCCCTGGAACTCGTCGACCACCCAGTCGCCGCCCGGGAGGTCGAGGCCGTGGCGCAGCTTTTCGATCTGTGCGCCGCGGATGTAACCCAGCATCTGGCGCGCGTCGGCGATCGGCACTTCGTACTCGAACTCGGCTCGGGCGAGAGCGGAGCCGCCGCTCTTGATGGTGAGGTAACCGACGCCGTCGTCGACCGTGCGGACGCGAACAGTGACGCCGCTGCCGGCGGTCAGGTAGCCTTGGCGCAGCAGCTGGGTGGAGGTCACGTGCTCGCGCCAGCCGTCGCCGGTGATCAGGTACTTCCGCTCGATCTCGATCCCCATTACTCGGCGGCCTCGCGTCTCATCCAGCCCTCGAGATAGGCAGAAAAGCGCGCCTCGATCGCCTTGGGTTTCTCGGCGAAAACCTGGCGGCCCAGGGTTGCGATCCTCGCCTCTATCTCGGCCTGCCGCCGATCCGTCGCGTCGATGGCAAAGTTCACGTCGACATCCGCGCCGAGGTCGGTGGGCGCCGTGCTCAGCAGCCCTTGCAGCACCGCGAGATCGTGATGCACCCCCAACAGGTCGGCGAGGTCGCCGGCGCATTTGTGAGCCGAGGGCAGGATCTCGCCAGCACAATCCTCGAGCAGTCCCAACTGGTTCCAGTGGTACTTGCTGTATTTGCGCCACTCGTGAAAAGCCTCATCGGTCCGGCGGCGCTGGGCCTCGCGGCGGGTATGCCGGCCACGGCGGTAGGTGTGCCTGAGACCGGCAGTGAGCGTCCCCAGGTCGATCCGATCGATCCGCCAGGCACCGCTGCGGCCATCGAGTTCACGCATCCGATCGGCAAAATCCCGTAACAGACCGGTTTCCTGTTCGGGGCCGGGCGGTTCGGCGGCCCAGGCGATCGGCCGGCCTGCCCAACTCATGAGATCTGCGTAAGTCGCGCGGGTTACCCGCATATCGCGCGCCGCGGCGAGGTGGCGCGAGGCGTCGCGAACAAAGGCGTCTTCGGCGACGAAGCCGGCAAAGCCGGGACGAACCAGGCGGAACAGGGCGCGCAGCTTCTTGCAGCGCCGGCGGGCTTCGTGCACCCGCTGTTCGGGCGCCTCGTGGATGTTCTCGGCGCCGGCTATCGCCTTGCCGATCTGCTCACGCGCTATGCGCAGGAACCCGTCTGCGACGGTGACATCGTCCCGCGACCACTCGAAACCCATGGACGATCCCGCCCCATTGAAAGGGCAAGCTTAGGGTCGGGCGAGTGTCACAAACAAGGCGTCAGGCGCTCGCCGCCCGACGGCGGCCGAGCCAGCGATCGACGGCGACCGTGACGACGTAGATGATGATGAAGCCGATCAGCATGAACAGGCAGTTGAGCGCCACCTGTCCGTAGCCGAACTCGTTCGCCCGCAGGATCGGGTAGGGGTACTCATTGACGAAGGCGCCGCGGATCATCACCACCACGAGGTAGGCGAGGGGATAGATCAGCAGGCGCGGAACATCGGCGTAACGGAGCGTTCCGTGGCCCGGCGTCAGGAGCCACCACAGGACGAACAGCCACGGCGCCAGATAGTGCATGTAGATGTTGAGGATCTGGCCGAGCCCAGTGGGGTCGGTAAGCCCCGACAGGAAGAAAATGTAGTAAAGCGATACCATGGCGATGGAGCCGGCGGTCAGGGCCCGAGCGAACGGCGTCTGCCACCAGCTCAGCCACTTCCAGCCCGAAAGCGCTGCGACGTAGCAAAGCGCCATCATGGCGTTGCTGAGGATGGTGAAGAAGGTGACGAAGTAGAACAGCGCGCCGAGCACGCTGTCACCGTCAGCGAGGCGGGCGACCAGCGTCAGGTAGAGCTGCAGCACCAGTGAGATCGGTCCGGCAATCGCACCGAACCAGAGCAGAAGCGTCCGTAGGGTCACATCCCCCTCCGCATCGCTAAACCGGGCGTACGGCCATGCGGCCGAGCAGCTTGTCGAGGCCTACGGCCACGACGAAGGTTGCCAGGAATACCACCACCATGATGAGGCAGTTGATCGCTACCTGCCCGTAACCCAGCGTGTTTGCCTCGAGGATCGGGTATGGGTACTCGCCGACGACAGTGCCGCGCAGCATGGCCCAGCCCAGGTAGACGAGAGGGTAGATGGTCATGGCCGGAATATCGCGGAACGACAGGCTGCCGTGCGGCTGGAACGCCAGCCACCACACGACGTAGATCGTCGGCGCCACATAGTGCAGCACGTTGTTGGCGAGCAGCGACCAGCCGGTCGGACTCCAGAGCCCGGCCAGCAGCACGTGGTAGAAGACGCCCACCACGGTGATCGACCCCCAGACCATCGCCCGCGTCGTCGGGCGGCGCCACCAGTCCAGCCACGCGCCGGGCGTGAGGTCCGACAGGTAGACCAGCACCACGAGGCCGTTGGTCAGGATGGTGAAGAAGGTGAAGAAGTACCACAGCGCGCCAAGCAGGTTGTCGCCGCTGCTCAGCCGCAAGCTGACGGCGAGCCAGAACTGCAGCAACAGGATGGCGACGCCGAGCACCAGCCCCACCCACGCAACGATCCGTCCCAGACTCATCGTGTGCCTCCGCCAGCAGGAGCAGGGTAAGCACTACCTCCGGGCGGGGTCAAACTGCGGCAGCACGGCGCGCCAGAAGCTTGTCGGCGCCGACCAGCACGAGTGAGAAGATCGTCACCGCCACCAGCAGCACCGCGACACCGATCGCCACCCCGCCATAGCCGAACTTGTCGGCGTCAAGGATGTCATAGGGATACTCGTGGACGATGGCGCCCCGCAGCAGCACCCAGGCGACATAGCCGATGCCGGGCAACAACATCAGCCCGATCTGCGAGAAGCGCAGCACGCCGTGCGCGGCGAACAGGGCCCACCAGACGAGATAGAGAAGCGGCGCCACATAGTGGAGCAGCACGGTGGCGATGCCCAGTGCGCCCTCGAGCTGCAGGGTGGGGGCCAGCATGAAATGATAGTAGAGCATCACCAGCGTGATGAAGGCGGCCGCCGAGGCCATGATAACCGGCCGGCGGAACCAGCCGAGCCAATTCCAGCCGGAAAGGACCGCGGCATAGGTCAGCAGCATCCACAGGTTGGTCAGGTGGGTGAAGTAGGTCCAGAAGTAGATGAAGGCGTCAGGGAGGGACCGCGCCACCGCGTTGGTGGCGGAAACGGTCATCACCGACGGAAAGATGGCCCACCAGTCGAGCGCGAGACCAGTCGCGCCGACGAGGATCGCCACCCAGGCGAGCAATATCCGCAATTTGGCAATCTCGACACAGTTGCAATGCTGCCGAGACTAGAGTGCGTCGCGGCGCTTCGCTAGCCAGGGGGCGCGGGGCAGGTCAGGCAGCCTCGAGCAACGCCGCAAACAGATTGCGCCCGTCGGTGCCGCCATGGGCACTTTCGATAAGGTTCTCGGGGTGAGGCATCAGGCCGAGGACGTTCTTCTGCGCATTGAAGACGCCGGCGATGTCGTTGATCGAGCCGTTCGGGTTGGTCCCCTCGGCATAGCGGAACGCCACCTGGCCATTGCCTTCGACGGCGGCCAGGGTCTCGGGATCGGCGAAGTAGTTGCCGTCGTGGTGGGCGACCGGGCAACGGATCACCTGACCCTGGGTGTAGCCGCTGGTGAAGGCGGTGGAAGCATTCTCGACCGAGAGCTTCACCTCACGGCAGACGAACTTCAGCGAGGCGTTGCGCATCAATACGCCGGGGACCAGCCCGGCTTCGCTGAGGATCTGGAAGCCGTTGCAGACGCCCATCACCTTGACGCCCTGAGCGGCGCGCTCACGGATGGTGTCCATGGCGGGAGAGCGCGCGGCAATTGCGCCGACGCGCAGATAATCGCCGTAGGAGAAGCCGCCGGGAATGACGATCAGGTCGACCTTGGGGATCTCGGCATCCTTATGCCAGACGACCGCCGGCGCTTCGCCGCCGATCTTGGTCAACGCGGCGATCATGTCGCGATCACGGTTGAGGCCGGGGAACACGACGACGGCGGCTTTCATCGGCGGATCTCGCAATGGGACGGTCAAACCGCCTTTTGGTTAGTCGCGCCACGAAAGGCAAGCACAAAGCGCCGATTGTCACTGCCGCCGCATGGACAGCGATGCGACTCGCCCGTATAAAATAACTGACCGGACAGTTATTTTAGGAGTTGTTATGCCCGAGATCGAATGGCTGCCGCCCGCCCCGCGACAGGGCCCGCTTGGTGCCTGGGACCGCTTCGTCGGACCGGGGGCGACATCGGCCGAAGAATGGGTGCAACTGATCTTCGGGCTGGGCATCGCGGTGGCCTGTCTTGCAAGCTTCGGCTGGTCCGGCGGCTTCGCGGCAGGTCCTGTCGCCATTGGCGTGGCGATCGTCCTGGCCGCCGATCTCGGTGGCGGCCTCGTCACCAATGCGACATCAGCGGCCAAACGCTGGTACCACCGGCCGGGGCACGGACGGGCAGCACACCTGAAGTTCGTCGCCGTGCACGGTGTGCACATTGTTGCGGTCGCCGCAGCGTTCGCTGCCGATGGCGTCCTGTATTTCTGCATGGTCTACGGCTACCTGATGCTGTCGGCGGGGCTGATCGTGCTGGCGCCGCTCTACCTGCAGCGACCCGTGGCGATGGGGGCAGCCGGCCTCGGTATCGCCTTGGCGCAGTTGCCGTTGCTGGCAGTGCCGGCGCTCGGCTGGTTCCTGCCGCTGCTGCTCTTGAAACTGCTCGTGGCGCACCTGCTCAAGGAAGCACCCTACGCGCCCGAGCAGGGTGAGACCGCGCCATGATCGTCCGCGACCTGGAGCCGGCGGAATACGAAGCGGCGGCGAGCCTGCTTGCCGCATCGTTCAGCGACGATGCCGGTGTTCTGGCCGTGGTCCGGCACGACAAGCAGATTGCGACATGGTTCAGAGCGGTGCTGCCACTGCTTGCGGCAGCCCCGGGCCGATTGCTCGGGGCGCTGGAGGGCGATGCGCTACGTGGCGTGCTGGTCGGCGGGCATACCAGCGGACCGGGGGTAGGGCGGCAGATTTCCTGGCTGGCGCGCGCGCTGGCACGTGTCGGTGCCGGTCCAGTGTGGCGCACCATCCGGCATGACCAGCAGCGGGTGCAGACTTTTCCCACCGGTGGTGCGCGCGTTGTCGAATTCGTGGCCGTCGATCCAGCCCAGCGCGGCGGTGGCGTCGGGCGGGCGCTGTTCGCGGCAAGCCATGCTGACGGGGCGCCGCATTGGCTCGAGACCACGCGAGAGCGCAACCTGCCGATCTTTGCCCGACTCGGCTACGTGGAGACGAGCCGGCGCGAGGAACATGGCGTCAGCTACGTCGCCATGCAGCGCCCAAGGGAGCAGCGATGAGCCCCAGACCCGACGTCAGTGCCCAGCGCGTACCGCAGATCCTCATGGCCGCTGCCGAAGTGATCGGCCGGCGCGGCCTCGGTGTCGCGACGGTGGGGGAGATCGCCGAGCATGCCGGGCTCAGCAAGGCGCTGGTGTTCAAGTATTTCCACAACAAGGACGAGCTGGTTGCAGCGCTGGTGGGCAACCTGTTCGAGGGCGTCGCCGGGCCGCAGCGACGGCCGGGCGTCGCCTGCGCACAGACGATCCGCGACTGGGCGGCCGACATCGCTGTGGCGATCGAGGGCGACGCGTCGTTTCCGGCCATTGCCGCCGAGCTGCTGGCCACCGCGTCGCGCGACACGCGGCTCCGGGCTGTGGTGCAGGGCGCCTACGGTCGGCTGCGGGCCGAGCTGGCGGCGCTCATCGCCATTGGCGTTGCCGAAGGCGAATTCCGCGCCGTGGATGCCGAGGAAGCGGCGACGGCCATTATCGGCCAGATCGAGGGCGCCAACGTGTTGCGCCTCGTCTCGGACGATCAGCCGTCGCTGGGACAGGCCTATGCCGCCGGGATCGGCCTGCTGCTCGATGGGTTGGCGGCTACTCGGCCGGCTGCACCACCGATGGCTTGACGTAGCCACGGCTGCCCGGCGTGCCGGGGAGGTGAGCCCAGGCGGGGCGCTCGAACAGGAACTTGCCCCAGCCGGTCTTCTCGATCAACCAATAGAGCACCAGCGGCGAGATGAGCGCGATGCTCATGACGATGACGCTGACGGTGCTGACGTCGCTGATCAGCCCGGTCTTCAGCAGCAGCGTGCGGCTCGCGGCCATCGGGATCGAGAAGCTGAGATAGACGACGATGGAGTGCTCGCCCAGCCAGCGCAGCCAACCCATCCAAGGCAGCCTGATCAGCAGCGCGGCGGTCAGGCAGACGGCAAGCGAGCCGATGAAGCCGAGCGCCAGGTGCAGCACGGGCAGGGCGGCATACCCCATGGTGATGCCGCGCGGATGCAACTGCGAGCCGCCGGCGAACACCAGGTAACCTTCGATCGCGGCATAGGCCAGCAGCGCCAGCGTGGTCCAGAGCGGGTTGCCCTGCGCCGCGGCGACGATGCGGAACACCAGCGGCGCAAAGGCGTAGCCGGCGTAGAAATAAACGAAGTAGGCAGCGAAGTGGTCGACGAGAGCGATGCCAGTGCTGACCGGGAAGATCTGCAATGCGGCAGCGGCGGCGAATGCCAGCCAGTGCGGCACCTTGAGGCTGAACAGCAGCTTGGCCACCAGCGAGTAGACCGCCAGCATGTAGATGAACCACAAGACGCCATAGGGTTCGACGATGGCCCAGAGGATCTGGTTGCCGACCGAAACGAAGTCGCCGGTGCCGAGGCCGACCTTGAAGACAATCTGCAGCACGGCCCAGAGCGCATAGAAATAGAGATAGTGGACGATGCGGCGATCGGCGTAGGCGGCCCAGGGGCGCGCGATCACCTGGCCGAGGAACAGGCCGGAGATCAGGAAGAACTCCGGCATACGGAACGGCGTAGCCCAGCCGATGATGTAGTGGAGGATGCCGGTGCCGTTCAGGTCCTCGCCGACGCCGTAGGCTGAGTGCATCATCACCACGAGGATGATGGAGAGACCCTTAGCGGCATCGACCCAATCAAGGCGGTTGGCTGCAGTCGGCATTTTTCGGTGGGCTCCCCGGGGCGCGTCCCGCGCGTTCTAGCGCTTGGAGCCCTGTATGGGGCGAAATGCCTGCACTTAGGCTTAAGCCAAGTGCTTAATATCTAAAGATTTATCGGACTGCGAGGCCGTGGGGCCGCCGGCCGGCTCAGAACGGCAGCGACAGGTGGGTGGCGAGCAGGACGCCGATGGTCATGAAAAACAGGGCGGAGAGCGAGAAGGTCTTGATCATTTTCGGTATCGGTCGGCGGGCGCGACTGCGCTTGGGTCAGGGCGGTGTTTAGGTCGGTTCGCCGGACCGGAATAGTCACGGCCCGTGCATGGCTCCAATGCGCCTCGATGGCTGAATGGAGTCTGAACCAGCACGGTTAATCGAGAGCTGTGACGCAGCCCCGCGGCTATTCGGTGAGCGAGCGAGGGCAGAAACGTGGCGGTGCCGACGTTGTGGTATCCGCATCACGCGACCAAAGTCTAAGGCGGTGTCTATGCCGAGGCGAGCGGTACTCGTGCCCACTCACCGGCCGTCATCCCTGCGAAAGCAGCGAGCCAACCATCAGCTGGTGCGCACGGCGACATGCGCCCCCGCTTTCGCAGGGATGACACCGAGTGGGGGAGAGATTTGCGGCCGGCCACGCCGCTCCCGCTTTGCGGAGAGAGCGAAGGCGCTACCGCAAGCGCTGAGGCTGAGCCTCAGACGGGAACCGACGCGTAGGCGGCAAACAGCAGGCCGAGCGCGAGAAAGAAAGCAATCGACAGGGAGAACGTCTTGAGCATCGGAGCGGTCTTTTACTGGTACAGGCTCAGGGTTACGCGAGCGGCCCGTACCATAAGCGGTGAATCTTAAGGCGTGATTTCTATCGTGTAGTTTTCGATGACGGTGTTCGCCAAGAGCTTGTCGCACATCGCCCGGACATTAGCCTCGGCCTGTGACAAATCGGATTCACCGAGCTCGAGGTCGAACACTTTGCCCTGCCGCACGGCACCGACGCCGGAAAAGCCGAGGCTCTTCAGCGAACCCTGGATGGCCTGACCCTGGGGGTCGAGGACGCCGGATTTGAGCGTGACGGTGACGCGGGCTCTCATCGAAAAATTCCCGAAAAAGCGAGGCTCGCCGCCTCGTCATTGTCGTGGTCGCGCGCCCATGAGCGCGCTCCGGCGGCTATTGCACGAGTCGCGGACCGGTGGTCAACGCGTTGTCGGTTTCCACAAGAATACCGAGACGCTGCGCCACTTCACGGTAGGCGTCGACCAGCCCGCCGAGGTTCTCGCGGAAGCGGTCCTTGTCGAGCTTGTTGCGGGTCTTGATGTCCCACAGCCGGCAATTGTCCGGGCTGATCTCGTCGGCCAAGACGATGCGCATCAGGTCGCCGTCATAGAGGCGCCCGCATTCGATCTTGAAGTCGACGAGCTGGATGCCGACGCCCATGAACAGGCCGGTGAGGAAGTCGTTGACGCGGATGGCGAGCGCCATGATGTCGTCGAGTTCCTGCGGGGTCGCCCAACCAAAGGCGGTGATGTGCTCTTCCGACACCATCGGGTCGTTGAGCGCATCGTCCTTATAGTAGAACTCGATGATCGAGCGCGGCAACTGGGTGCCGGGCTCGAGGCCGAGACGCTTGGTCAGCGAGCCGGCCGCGACATTGCGGACCACCACCTCGAGCGGGATGATCTCGACTTCCTTGATCAGCTGCTCGCGCATGTTGAGGCGGCGGATGAAATGGGTCGGGATGCCCAGGCCATTCAGCTTGGAAAAGATGTACTCCGAGATCCGGTTGTTCAGCACACCCTTGCCGTCGATGATCTCGTGCTTGGCGCCGTTGCCGGCGGTGGCGTCATCCTTGAAATACTGGATCAGCGTCCCGGGCTCCGGGCCCTCGTAGAGCGTCTTGGCCTTGCCGTCATAGATCTTGCGGCGACGGTTCATATGAGCCCTGCCTCTCGGACAATGTGGGGAATTGCGGCGTTCATGCGCCAGAATGGCTGCGTAATGCAAGCTCTTTCACCTGCAACCGAGCCTTGCGAGCCGGCACCTCCGGCGCGGGAAATCCGCCGCAGCTGCGGGTTTGCCGACGAGCCCCGCGCATCCAAAAGGCTCGCCGACCGTTGATCGGATTGACCAAATGCCGCGACCGGCACCCGTTGATTTGGCAGGCGGTCCAGCTTATGTGCAAACCCATCGAGGGCGCCCGACTGCCGGGCAGATTTGCGGAGAGCGTAGATGTCGGGATTCAACGATCGCGAGAAGGGTCAGGAAGCGAAGTTCGCCCACGACTCGGAGCTGCGCTTCAAGGCTGAGGCGCGTCGCAACAAGCTGCTGGGGCTGTGGGCTGCCGAGCACATGGGCCTGAGCGAAGAGCATGCCAAGCAGTATGCCGCCGAAGTCGTCGCTTCCGACTTCGAGGAAGCCGGCGACGAGGACGTGTTCCGCAAGATTTCGGGCGACCTGAAGGCGAAGGGCGCATCGGTGTCCGACGATATGATTCGCCAGAAAATGGCCGAGCTCGTCGCCGTGGCGCGCGACCAGGTGCTCAACGAGGGTTGATGCCCTCGCGGTAAGCCAAGCGAAACCATCGTCTCGAATTGCCTTGCGCCCCATGGGCGCGAGGCGTTTCGTCTTGCTCCTGCGAGGAGGGATCGAGATGGAACACACTCTGCTCATCGGCCGGCGCCCTGCCATGGCGCTGATTGCCGGGGTGATGCTCGCCTCGGTCGCCGGCGTGGCGCTGGCGGACGGCACGACGATCACCGGCACGGTGGTCTATCGCGAGCGGATGCTGTTGCCCGAGGGCGCGGTGGCGACGGTGCGGCTGGAGGATGTGTCGCTGGCCGACGCACCGGCCAGGCTGATCGCCGAGACCAGCGTGCCGGCAAGCACCAGCCCCACTGCCTTCAGTATCGACTATGATCCCGCACGGATCGAACCCGGGCACACCTATGCCTGGCGCGCCAGCATCACTGCCGGCGACGAACTGATGTTCACCACCACCGAGCGCCACACCTTCGATCCGGAGGCCACCGGCGTCGAGCTGTTGGTGCAGCGCGTTGCCGGCCCCGATACGGCTCAGCTGCCGTTGGCGGGGGCGTGGCTGGCCGAGGATATCGATGGCGGCGGGGTGATCGACTACCTGCAGACGACGCTGGAAATCGGCGCGGACGGCAAGGTCTCAGGCAATGGCGGCTGCAACCGCTTCAGCGGCAGCGCCACCATCGAGGGTGGCAAGATCACCTTCGGCGACCTCGCCTCCACCATGATGGCCTGTACCGAAGCTGCAATGGATCAGGAAATGAAGCTCCACGCGGCGCTGGCCGCTGCCCGGAGCTATCGCATCGATGCGGCGCAGCGGAAGCTGTTCCTCGACGATGCCACCGGGAAAGTCGTGGCGCGGTTCTCGGCGATGTGAGCCGTTCAGATCCGCTGCATCAGGCGGGTGAACATCAGCAGGCCTTCGGGCCACGGACCGTGTCCCGAGGCAAGGTTGATGTGCCCGGCCTCACCGGCAAAGTGCAGCTCCGAGCCCCAGGCGGTCGCCATGTCAGCGGCGCGATTGGGGGAGACGTAGCTGTCGTTGGTGGACACCACCAGCAGCGAGGGGAACGGCAGCGGGTCGGTCGGCACGTTGTCGAAGCTGCGACCTTCGCGCGGAAAACCGGGGCCCTCGTGATCGGGCGGCGAGACGAGGAAGGCGCCCTTCACCTTGCCGGCCGGGAACCGGCCCGCCGCATGCACCAACGCCGAGACGGCCAGCGAATGGGCGATCAGCACCACCGGGCGCTCGGCCGCCTCCACCGCTTCGACGATCGCGGCGGTCCAGTCGCGCAGATCGGGGTCGTCCCACTCGTCCTGCTCGACGATCCGGCCGGTAGAGAAGCGCTCGGCCCAGCGGCGCTGCCAGTGTCCGACGCCCGAATTGCCCAGGCCTGGCAGGATCAGGATATCTGCGTCCGCAATTCTCATACGCCGCGCTTTCGGTTCATGAAGTAGGCGTGCTCGTAGCGGTGGAGATCCACCGACGGCCCGTGTCTGTCGTAGAAGCCGACCGCGCCCGGGACGGACAGCAAGCCCATGCCGACGCCATCGCCCAGATGCTCCCGGCACGCCTCGAGCAGACCCTTGCCGATGCCGCGGCCCTGGAAATCATCGTGCACGGCGAGATCGCCGCAATAGGCGACCCAGGCGAAATCGGTGAGGCAGCGGGCAATGCCGACGCAGCGGCCGTCGAGGCGGGCGCTGACGATCAGGTCGGCGCCCTCGATCATCCTGGCGATGCGGTCGCGATCGTTGATCGGCCGGGTCGACCCGAGCGCACTGTGGCCGACCACGTCGATATAGTCTTCGACGGGCAGGGCGGCTTCGCGCGCATAGACGACGGCCATCAAACCTCCGGTCCGAAGACGCGCTCGAACAGCGCATCGACATGCTTCAGATGATAGAAATCGTCGAACATGGCGTCGATCTCGGAGGCGCTCAGCTTTGCCGAAACTTCGGGGTCGGACTTCAGCAGTTGGGCGAACAGTCCGGCGCGGTCGCCGCGGGCCTGCCAGACCTGCATGGCGTTGCGCTGCACTGCCGCGTAGGAGTCCTCGCGGCTGAGGCCGGCCTGGGTCAAGGCGAGGAGTACGCGCTGCGAATTGTGCAGCCCGCCGAGCAGGTCGAGGTTGCGCTTCATGTTCTCGGGATAGACCAAGAGGTTGTCGATCAGCCCGACCAGGCGGTTGAGGGCGAAATCCAGCGTCACCGTCGCATCAGGGCCGATCATCCGCTCGACCGAGGAGTGCGAGATATCGCGCTCGTGCCAGAGCGCCACGTTCTCCAGTGCCGGGGTGACCATGCCGCGCACCAGCCGGGCGAGGCCGGTCAGGTTCTCGCTCAGCACCGGGTTGCGCTTGTGCGGCATGGCCGACGAGCCCTTCTGACCGGGCGAGAAGAATTCCTCGGCTTCCAGCACTTCGGTACGCTGCAGGTGACGGATTTCGGTCGCGACGCGCTCGATCGAGGAGGCAATGACGCCGAGGGTGGCGAAGAACATGGCGTGCCGGTCGCGCGGGATCACCTGGGTGGAGATCGGCTCGGGCTTCAGCCCCAGCTTTTCGGCGACATAGGCTTCGACCTGCGGATCGATGTTGGCGAAGGTGCCGATGGCGCCGGAAATGGCGGCAGTGGCGATCTCCTCGCGTGCCGCAACGAGCCGGGCGCGATTGCGGGCGAACTCGGCATAGGCCTCGGCCAGCTTGATGCCGAAGGTGGTCGGCTCGGCATGGATGCCGTGGCTGCGGCCGATGGTGATCGAGTATTTGTGCTCCTTGGCGCGCTTCTTGAGCGCCGCCAGCAGCCTGTCGATGTCACCGAGCAGGATGTCCGAAGCGCGCGACAGCTGCACCGCAAGGCAGGTGTCGAGCACGTCTGACGACGTCATGCCCTGGTGCAGGAAGCGCGCCTCCGGGCCGACGATTTCGGAGACATGCGTGAGGAAGGCGATGACGTCATGCTTGGTGGTGCGCTCGATCTCGTCGATGCGCTCGACGTCGAAAGTGGCGTTGCCGCCCTTGGCCCAGATGGTCTCGGCCGCTTCCATGGGGACGACGCCGAGTTCAGCCAGCCTGGTGGTCGCGTGGGCTTCGATCTCGAACCAGATCTTGAAGCGGGTCTCGGGCGACCAGACGGCGACCATCTCGGGGCGGGAATAGCGCGGGATCATGGGCTTATGGCTCTTTTTTCGCGTAACCGATGCGCTACGCAGTAACGGCGGTGGCGGCGTTGCGGATGGCCGCGATGCGGCCGGCATAGGTTTTGGGGTCGTTGCCGGCGAACACCGAAGTGCCGGCGACGTAGAGATCGGCCCCGGCATCGGCAAGCGCCTTGGCGTTGTGCTCGGTGACGCCGCCATCGACCTCGAGGTCGATCGGGCGGCTACCGATCAGCGCACGCACCTGGCGGATCTTGTTGAGGCTCTCGGGGATAAACTTCTGCCCGCCGAAGCCGGGGTTGACGCTCATCACCAACACCAGGTCGACATCACCGATGACGTGCTCGATGGCGGAAACCGGGGTCGCTGGGTTGATGGCGACGCCGGCGCGCTTGCCTTCGGCCCGGATCGCCTGCAGCGACCGGTGCAGGTGCGGGCCGGCCTCGGCATGCACGGTGATCGAGTCGGCGCCGGCCTTGGCGAAGGCGGCGAGATAGGGGTCGGCGGGGGCGATCATCAGGTGGACGTCGATGATCTTTTTGGTGATCGGACGAATGGCCGAGACGATCAGCGGGCCGATGGTGATGTTGGGCACGAAATGGCCGTCCATGACGTCGACATGGATGTAGTCGGCGCCGCCTGCATCGATGGCGCGAATCTCGTCGCCGAGCCGGGTGAAATCAGCGGAGAGAATGGAAGGCGCGATGCGGATGGGGCGGGACATGGGGCCTCGGTCAGGTAGGGGCTGACATATGGGCTGCTTAGCCTTCCCGGGTGTTTACGACAAGTCTTGTGCGTTGGGGTGCCCCGCGCTCTGGCATCTCAGTCCGGAATCGCCGTCGCCGGATCGCCATCCACCGCCGCGGCAAGCTTGGGCGGCAGCAGGTCGAGCAGGTAGCCCAGCGACAATGGCGTCTGCCAGCTCATCGCCGCGCTGGCGAGGCCGTCGCCGTCGTCGAGCCAGATCGAGCGGCCCTCGGTGGCGAGCTTGCGCCCCTGATAGAGGCTCATCGCTTCTACCTTGTTCTGGATCTCGGCGTTGTCGGCCGGCCAGATCGCCACATCCATGTCGATGAGCTCGATGAATTCGGGGCTGATGGTGATGCGGTTGTCGGGCTGGGCCAGCTTGTCCAGGTCGGCCGGGAAGGTGAGGCCGAGATCGATCAGGAACTTGCTGGCGAGATCATTGCTGCTCCAGGCATCGAAGCTGCCGTCCTCCCAGAGGTAAAGGTTGGTGCCGGTCTTGCCCTCGAGTTGCGGGTACTGCTGCCGCACTGCTGCAAAGCGATCGGCGAAGCTGTTGATGATGGCGTCGGACTTGCTGGTGCTGCCAGAAGTCGCCTGGTCGATGATGGTGAGTTCGGCCTGCCATGGGGCGCCCCAGTGCTGGTAGCCGGCGGGAGTGACCACCACTGGGGCGATCTTCGAGAGGTTCTGGTACATCGCCTCGTCCATGGTGACGTAGATGGCGATGATCAGGTCGGGACGTTGCGCGGCGACCCACTCGAGGTTGATGCCGTCGGCGGTCATCACCTCGGGCGTGGCGTTCACCGCCTTGCGCGCTTCGTCGGCCCAAGGCCAGGTGGCGTAGGGGTGTTCGCCCCACCATTCCTTGACGCCGACCGGGGCGATGCCAAGCGCATAAAGGAAATCCTGCTCGTGCATGCCGACCGATACGACGCGCTGCGGCGGCGCCGGAATCGTGGTGGTGCCGTAGACGTGTTCGACACTCACCGGGAAGTCCTCGGCGAAGGCCGGTGCGAGCAAGGCAGCGAACAGGGCCAAGGTGGTCAACAGCAATTTCATCTCAAATTCCTCGAAGCGATCAACCGCCGCACTAGAAGAAAGATGAGTATGATAGTCAAGTTTGTGTGGCGCTTCACAACGGAGCGAGCGGCGGCCCGCCGCATTGCCTTCGGCCCCGAACCGGCTATGACTTCGCGCGATTTGTCGGAGGCATGATGGACGGGTTTTCGTTCTGGCTGGTGTTCGGGGCAGGGGTGCTGAGTTTTCTGAGCCCCTGTGTGCTGCCGCTGGTGCCGCCGTACCTCACCTATATGAGCGGCGCGAGCTTCGACCAGCTGCGGGATGACGGCGCCACCGCCGGGGTGATCTGGCGGAAAAGCGTCTTCACCTCGGTGTTCTTCATCGCCGGGTTCTCGATCGTCTTCATCCTGTTCGGCGCCACGGCCACGGCGTTCGGGCAGGCGTTCCGGCAGGCGCTGCCGATCATCACGCCGATCGCCGGGCTGTTCATCATCGCCATGGGGCTGCACTTCCTCGGGGTGTACCGGATCGCCTTCCTCGATCGGCAATTGCGGCACAACGGGCCCGGCGTTGCCAGCGGCCCGGTGGGCGGGTTCCTGCTCGGGCTGGCCTTCGCGGTCGGCTGGACGCCGTGCATCGGGCCGGTGCTGGCGGCGATCCTCGCCGTGGCTTCGACCAAGGAGACGGCGCTCGATGGCGCCGCACTGCTCGGGCTCTATTCCCTCGGGCTGGGCGTGCCGTTCCTCCTCGCCGGCATCGCCATCGGGCCGTTCCTCACCTTCTTTTCGGGCTTCAAGAAGCACCTGGGCATGGTCGAGAAGGTGATGGGCGGCTTGCTGGTGATTACCGGGCTGCTGTTCCTTACCGGGCAGTTCACCCGCATCTCGTACTGGTTCCTAGAGACCTTCCCGGTTCTGCAGCAATTCGGGTAAGCGCGGCTTAACCGTCGCCGCCGAAATCCCGGCGTCGATGGTTCGATCACGGTTCCGTCAACAGCCGATTCACTGCCGTTCGCGATAGTCGCCGCAACCTTGGACGAGGATTGGGCGATGGCTCTCGAAGCCTATGCAGAAGATACCCCGCCGCCGCGGCAGCAGCGTCAGCGCCTGACCGTGGTGCCGGTGGCGACTGTGACACTCGCGCATCGGATCGATGACGTCGCGGCCAACTGGTCGGCGCTGGAAGCCGCCCAGATCGAGTCGCCGGGCCAGAACCTCGCCTTCACCCGTGCCTGGGTGAGTGCATTCGGTATTGCCGAAGCCGACCAGTTCTACCTCGTGGCCGCGTTCGATGGCGAACCGGTGGCGCTGTTGCCGCTTTGGCGTCGGCGGGTGAGGGGCGTACGCCTCCTGTCCTGGTTCCCCGGTCCGCATGTCGGCTGCAACGCGCCGCTGGTCGATGCGGAGCGGCTGGCGACGCTTGGCTCGGTGGAGCGGGCGGCGCTGTGGTCCGCCATGCTCGAGAGGCTCGAGGGCGCCGACCTGATCTACCTCAAATCGGTGCCGCAACTGTTCGTCGCAGGTGTCGACATCTTCGCCGAGCTCGGCCGGACGATCGAAGCCGAGACGCTCTATCGCGCTCAGTTCTCGAGCTGGGACGATGCCAATACGACGCAACGCTCGAAATCGCGCCGCAAGCACGATCGCCAGCAGGGTGAGCGGCTCGAGGCGCTGGGGCAGGTGGCTTTCGAGGAGGTGCGCGGCGGGCCGGCGGCCGTGGCTATCCTGGACGTGATGTTCCGCCAGCGCGCCGCGCGCTTCGTCGCCATGGGTGTGCCGGACCCGTTTGCCGAGCCGGGCGTGCGAGACTTCTACGACGCGACTTTGTCACCTGGTTCGGGGATCGATGTCCGCCTGCATGTGCTGCGGCTCAATGGCGAGATCGTCGCGGTGCGCTACAACATCGCGCATGGCGAGCGGCTGTTCTGCCTGATCAGCTCAATGAGCGACGATGCCACCATCCAGACCGGCTCACCGGGCAAGCAGTGCCTACTGCGGGTGATGCAGACGGTGTTCGATGCCGGCTACCGCGTGTTCGACATGGGCGCCGGCTTCACCGACGAGAAGCGCCATTGGTGCAACCTCAAGCTGCCGGTACGCCAGCACTATGTGCCGCTGACCACGCTTGGCACCGTCGCTGCCAGGGGGCACCTCGGCTGGCAGGTGCTGCGGCAGAAGCTCAAGGCGAACAAGGCGGTGATGAGCGCGGTGAAGGCGGTTCGCGGGCGGATGCTGAAGGCGAAGGCCGAGCCGCCGAGGACCGAGGGCGATGAGCACGGTCACTGAGAGCGCCGTCAGTCTGCGCTTCTCGGGCGACGATCTCGACCCGGCCCAGATCGCTCGGGTCTTGGGTGGGCAGCCTGAAATAGCCTATCGCAAGGGCGAGCCGATGGGTGGAGGCAGAGGCATTGGCCGAACCGGACTATGCTCGTTCGGAGTCCCCAGGGAGAGTCCCGGCGATCTCGACAGGCAAATCGGCAGGCTTCTCGACGGCCTGTCGTCGGACCTAGAGATCTGGCGAGAACTTGCCCTCCGATACCGAGGAGAGTTCTTCATCGGGCTCTTCCTCAAGGACGGAAACGAGGGCTTGGGGCTCGAAGCGCTAACGCTGGAACGTCTGGCGCAGCGGGGGCTGAGGGTCGATCTCGATATCTACTATCGGGGCGGGAGCTAGATCAGTTTCAAGCCCTTCATCGACGAATGCCCGGATTTCCCGATGATGATGTGGTCGTGCACGGTGATCCCCAGCGGGCGGGCGACGTCGTTGATCCGGCGGGTCATCTCGACATCCGCGGAGGAGGGTGTCGGGTCACCCGACGGGTGGTTGTGCACCAGGATCAGCGCCGTAGCGCTCAGCTCCAGGGCGCGCTTGATCACTTCGCGTGGGTAGACCGGAGCGTGGTCGACGGTGCCGGTCTGCTGCACTTCGTCGACGATCAGGCGGTTCTTCTTGTCGAGGAACAGGATGCGGAACTGTTCGACATTATCGAACGCCATCTGGGCGTGGCAGTAGTCGATCAGCGCCGTCCATGAGCCGAGGATCGGCAGGTCGGGCGTCATCCTGTCCCGGGCGAAGCGTTGCGCCGCAGCCTGGATGATCTTGAGGTTGGTGCCGGAAATCTCGCCCAGGCCCTTCACCTCGGCAAGACGGGCTGGCGGCGCGCCGAACGCGCCGGAGAACGAGCCGAACTTCTGGATCAACTCCTTGGCGATCGGCTTGGTGTCCTTGCGCGGCAGGACGATCTGCAGCACCAGCTCGAGCAGTTCATAGTCGGCCAGCGCATCGGCGCCGACTGAAAGAAATTTCTGCCGGGCCCGCTCGCGATGGCCGAGATAGTGGGGCGGGGCTGCCTCGCCGAGTCCGTCCGGCGATGGCTTCTCCCCCTTCGGCATCGGCTAGCGACGCGCGTCGAGCGGGTTGAACAGGCCGCGTGGCGAGAGCGTGAAGATCTCGACGCCCGTCTCGGTGATGCCGATCGAGTGCTCGGCCTGGGCGGACAGCGTGCGGTCGCGGGTCACCGCGGTCCAGCCGTCGGCGAGAATTTTCACGTGCGGACGGCCCAGGTTGATCATCGGCTCGATGGTGAAGATCATGCCCGGCTTCAGCGGCACGCCGGTGCCCGGAACGCCGAAATGCATGATGTTGGGCTCGTCGTGGAACAGCTGGCCGACCCCGTGGCCGACGAAATCGCGGACCACGCTCATCCGTTCGGCTTCTGCCAGCGCCTGGATGGCGGCGCCGATATCGCCGGTGGTAGCGCCGGCCTTGGCCGCCGCGATACCGGCGGCGAGACCGGCATAGGTCACGTCGATCAGCCGTTCGGCCTTCCGGCTGATTTCGCCCACCGGATACATGCGCGAGCTGTCGCCGTACCAACCGTCGACGATCAGCGTCAGGTCGATATTGACGATGTCGCCTTCGCGCAGCGGCCGCTCCTCGGGAATGCCGTGGCAGACCACATGGTTGATCGAGGTGCAGATCGAGTGGCGGTAGCCCTTGTAGAACAGCGTTGCCGGGATGGCGTCGTGGTCGCGGGCGAACTCATAGGCCAACCGATCGAGCGCCGCGGTGGTGACGCCGGGCTTTACCGCATCGACCAGCAGATCGAGCGCTTCGGCGGTGAGCCGTCCGGCCTTGCGCATGCCGTTGAAGCCGGCTTCGCCGTGCAGCGGGATCACCCCCGAGGTGCGGCGGCTCTTGGTTTCGGCTTCGACGTAGGTGATCATGGCAACTCCGTTCGCAACGAAGGTAGGCGTTCGAGCCCAGGATTGGAAGTGTGTTGGCGCTGCCAGCGCACCGGCAATACTGTGGGCAACCGGCCCCGATGAGCTGCCGGATTGCTTGACCTTTCGGGCTTTGGTGAGGCAATGCATTGTGCCTCGCAAATCCGGGGCCGCCATGCCATCGCCCGAACCCGTCACCGCCGCCCTCGTCGTTATCGGCGATGAAATCCTGTCCGGCCGGACCAAGGATGTGAATATCGGCGCCACGGCGGACTACTGCACCGAGCTCGGGATCGAGCTCAGGGAAGTGCGGGTGGTCTCCGATGTCGAGGACGACATCATCGCCGCGGTGAACGCTGTGCGCGCCCGCTACACCTACGTGTTCACCACCGGCGGCATCGGGCCGACGCATGACGACATCACCGCCGACGCGATCGCCAAGGCGTTCGGTGTCGGATTGCCGATCAATGCTGAAGCGCGCGCCATGATGGAAGAGCGCTGGAAGCAGAGCGGCACCGAGGTCAACGAGGCGCGGCTGCGCATGGCGCGGATTCCCGAAGGCGCGTCGCTGATCGCCAATTCGGTGAGCGCCGCGCCGGGTTTCCGGATCGGCAACGTCCACGTTATGGCCGGGGTGCCCAAGATCATGCTGGCGATGCTCGAGGCGATCCGGCCGACGCTGAAGGGCGGCGACAAGATCAAGTCGATCACCATCCGCTGCCGGGTCGGCGAGGGCACCATCGGCGGTCCGCTTGGTCAGATCCAGCTGGCGTATCCCGACGTGAAGATGGGCAGCTATCCGCAGATGGGGCAGAGTTTCGTGATGACCGAGCTGGTGCTGCGCTCGTCAGATGAGGCGCGGCTGGCCGAGGCGACCGGCCGAGTGCGCGAGATGGTTGCCGAGGCGCATCGCGCCGCCGGCCTTTCGCCGGACGTCGAGGCCTACTGAGTTTCCGGCCCCAGGGGCCATACCGACAACAGGCGGCGGGGCCGCCGCAGGAGAAGCAATTGAACCAGACCTCGCAGAAATCCTTTCCCGTGACGTGGGACCAGTTCCATCGCGACAGCCGGGCGCTCGCCTGGCGCCTACAGGCGCTCGGGCCGTTCGATGCCCTGGTGGCGATCACTCGCGGCGGCCTCGTGCCGGCGGCGATCGTGGCGCGTGAGCTCAACATCCGCGTGGTCGAGAGCGTGGCGGTGAAGAGCTACGACCACCAGAACCAGGGCGGCATCAAGGTGCTGAAGCCCATTGCCCCCGAACTGCTGGACAAGGCGCGCAACGGCGGCAAGCTGCTGATCGTTGATGACCTGGTGGATACCGGGGCCACGGCGCGGGTGGTGCGCGACATGCTCCCCGGCGCGCATTTCGCCACCGTCTACGCCAAGCCCAAGGGCCGCGAGATGGTCGACACCTTCATCACCGAAGTCAGCCAGGACACCTGGATCTTCTTCCCGTGGGATCTCGACGTCGCCTACGTGCCGCCGATCTCGGGTGGGACGGACTGAGCATGCAGGACGCGGAGGTTCTTGATCGCCGCACAAGTCCTGACGGTCTGCTTCACCTCCGCATCGAGCGGTACGATGATGGCAGCCTGGCGTTCGGTTTCGAAGAGTCCGACTGGCATCAGCACCCTGACATGTTCGAGCCCAGGGGGCGAACGCCCGAGCAAGTGGCCTGGGCGTTCGCTGATGACGTGGTCAACGACCGCCTCGTCATCGTTCACAATCGACAGGACGATCGGTACTGGGTCCTCGATACGATCGAGTATGAACTGGAGCTTTCGGGCGCATATGCTCCGCTCGAGTTTCGATACTGGAGCGTTGGCAGGATAGACCGAGCCGAGTTGCTAGAGGGATCGATCGACTTCAAGCCGCTCGGCTCTGTGTAGCGGTTACAGCTGCTGCACCACGTTGATCCATAGGCCTGACGGATCCTTCAGGCTGAAGCGGCGCTGGCCGAAAGCCTCGTCGGTCAGCGGGTAGTCGGGTTCCTTGCCGGTGGCGCGGACTTCCTCCAGCGCTGCCGCCGCGTCCTGAACCTCCAGCTCCATGCTGGTCCCGGCCGTATAGGTCTCGGGGCCGGGCGGGTAGGATGGGTGCGTGGGCGACATGAAGGCGATGCTGGCGCCATCGGCCTGCATCAGCACGAACCAGTCGTTCTCGAACAGCACCGTGAAGCTCAGGTGCTTCGCCCAGAAGTCGCGGCAGGCGATGAAGTGCTCGGTGACGGTAATGGGGTAGCGGTCGATGAACTGCATGTCGGCCTCCTGTGCCAGGGTCAGGGCGACAGGGATAGCCGACGGACCCTGACGATCGACGTCAGGGTTTATCGCCCGCGACGGTTTCGGATGGCTGACGCTTCAGACCATGAGCCAGCCCGGCGGCGAGCGATCCGTCGGGTCCACCGGGTAGGGGTAAGTCGGGCCAAACCATTGCTTCGGGCCGATGACCAGCTTGTCCGGCGCGCCCCCGAGCCACGCCGCCCACCAGCTGAAGGTCGAGTTGGCGATGACGAAATGCCGGCATGAGGACATCAGAAACATGTCCTCGTAAGCCGAGAATCCGGTCACCGGGCGCAATCCCTGCCAACCCGCCAGTTCGGCCAGGGCGATGTCCGCGTCGTCGCTGAACAGGAAGTAGGTGGGCTCCTCGACCTGCGCCTCCAGCGCGGACCTGGCGCGGAAATAGTGGTCGGCATGCAGCAGGCCGAAGAAGGCGACGGTTTCGGGCGATCTGGTGTAGTCGCCCCGGCGGATATGGACAGCCACCGGATTGCGGACTGCTGCGATCTCGGCGGCGAGGGTGGCGGTTCTCGGCGTCGCCAGGCGCCTCACATCGAATACCCGACGCACCGAGGCCTCATGGCCCTCGAAATAGCGCCACGACTGCAGGAAGCCGGACAAGGCGGCGGGGGCCGTCAGTTCGAGAAAGCGTGGATTGAAACCCTCATTGCTGACAAGCGACTCCGCGCCGCGAAACGGGTCGGGCAGCAGTCGCAGCGCGATCGCAAGACGGCGGATGATCCGGAACGGCGGCACACGCGTCGTTTGCAGCTCGATGCCGAAATCGAGCAAGCCCAGGCGGCGGTCACCACGATCCTTGCGCGCGTAGTGACGAATGTCGACGAGCAACTCGGCCCCGAGACGCTCCGCCAGGGCCAGCCCGGCGGCGTACTGGAACATCTGGTTCCCAAGGCCGTCGTGGATCTTTACCCCGACCAGGTTGGGTCGCGCACCGCGCAACAAACACCCCCTTCGCCGCGGAACCAGTATGGCGGGAAATTGTGTGGTTGTCAGCGTCCGAGCCGATATGGCAGTGCTCTGCGGTCGCGGGCGTGATGGAATGGTAGACATACCGGACTTAAAATCCGGAGGGGGTATCCCCGTGTGGGTTCGAGTCCCACCGCCCGCACCAGGTCTGGAGGAGAAACCGATGTTGCTGAAGCTCGAGGTGCTGGAGGCGATCAAGCGTGGCGACATCACGCTGCAGTTCCGGCGCTGGACCCGGCCGACGGTCAAGCCGGGCGGGACATTGAAGACCAAGGTCGGCCTGCTGCAGATCGGCCGCATCGACGACATGTCGCCCTCGGCGGTGACCGAGGCGGACGCCAGGAATGCCGGCTTCAGCGACGTGGCCGAGTTCAACAGATGGCTCGGTACCATGAAGGAAGGTCCGCTGTTCCAGCGAATCGAGGTCAGCTATCTCGGCGACGCGCCATGATCCGGCCTGCGCTTTTCGCCGTCGCCCTGATGCTCGCGACTTTGCCGGCGCTGGGCGAGGAGGCTTGCGAGACCTGGACCGCTGGGGCGCAGGAAGACGAGGGCGGGCCGGTATTCACCGTTGCTGCCTGTGCCACGGACCGGCCCGATACCTATCTGTTCATGACCTGCTCGGGCAACGAGGTCTTTATCCGCTACGACCTGGCGGCGGGCGCCGAGCGCTCCGCCGATGAAGACGAAGTCGACGATGTCGACTTCACCGTAGGCGTCTCCACGCAGCGGCTGTCGATGCGCTACGAGGCGATGGACGGGATGTTTGCCGGGAGCGTGCCGGCAAACGGACCGCTGATCGCACTGTTGAAGTCCGGCGAGGGGCTGAACGTCGTCGATGCCGATGGCCGCTACCCGATCCACAGTTTCGGACTCACTGGCTCATCCAACGCGCTGACCCGGCTGGTGCGGCAGTGCAACTAGGCGCGCAGGCGCTCGCGTAGCCAGGGCTGGTCGTCGAGGTTGGGGCCGGTGACGGTGAAGCGGCCGAGCGAGCCTTGCAGTGTCCGTTGCAGCACCACCAAGGCCCGGACCCATTCGGTGTAGAGACGGCGCGAGCGACGTACGCCGTCGAGCGAGACGCAGCGGGTGTTGGCGGCGTGCCAATCGGGGCGGCGCGCTTCACGGGCAAAGCGGCGGATAACGGTGGCGTGCGGCACCGGCAGGGCGAGCACCGCCCAGTAGACCGTCAGCGCGTCGGCGTCGGCGCCAGTCGCAGTCTCCACCGATTGCTGGCGAAAGGCCCAGACGAGCAGCTCCTGAATGTCGATCCGTTGCGCCATTTCACCTCGCAGGCAGGTAGTCTGCGGAGGAGGAACGAGCGATGAAATACCGAGTTTCCACATTTCTGACGGATAGCCGGAGAGCTGGTTGATGCGTTGTAAAACCCGCTGTCGCAGCTTCTGCGCAAATCGATATTGACCCTCACGTAGCGTCAGGGACTATCGCGTATCCCGCGGAGAACGCGTGTGATGAAAACACTGACAGTCACAGAGGTTGCGAGGCTGTCCGGGGTATCGGTCCGGACGCTGCACCACTACGACCAGATCGGTCTGCTGAAACCGGCGTTCACCGGGCAGAACCGCTATCGCCACTACGGGCAGGAGGAGTTGCTGCGGCTGCAGCAGATCCTGCTGCACCGAGAACTCGGCATCCCGCTCTCGGAGATCGGCGCCATCCTCGATGCGCCCGGTTTCGACCGGCTGTCGGCCTTGCGCCAGCAGCGCGAGCGGCTGAGCGAGGAGGCGAAGCGCTATGCCCGGCTTGTCAGGACGATCGACCGCACGATCGCCAGTCTGGAAGGAGATCGCGCGATGAGAAACGCGGATTTGTACAAGGGCATCTCGCCCGACAAGCAGGCCGAATACGAGGCCTGGCTGGTGGAGCAGTTCGGCGGCGACATGCCGGAACGTATCGCGCTCAGCCGGCGCAAGTATGAGAGCCTGTCGGAAGCCGACAAGCTCGAGCTCAACCAGGAGCTGCACGACATGGAGCAGGGGCTCGCCGAGGGGCTGCGCCGCGGCGTGCCGATGGGCTCGCCCGGCCTCGATCCTCTGCTTGCCCGGCACCGGGCATGGGTGTCGCAAATGTGGGGCCGGCCGTGCCCGCCCGAGGCCTATGCGGGTCTGGCTGACCTCTATCTGTCTCATCCGGATTTCGTCGCCCGCTACGAGACGATCGAACCCGGATTTGCCCAGTACCTCGCGGGCTCGATGAAGGTCTACGCCAAGCGGCAGGGGTAGGAATCTGGCCGCCGGATTAATTGCTCCGGCGGCCGGAACGTTTGGCTGCCGGCCCGCATTATCCGCCCCGAACGCCAACCCTCCAGGGAGACCGGGAATGCACAAGGACGAGATCAAAGGCACTGCCAAGCAGGCGCGCGGCAACGTCAAGGAAGCCATCGGCAAAGCCACCGGCGACCGCAAACTTGCAGCCGATGGCGCCGCCGACAAGCTGGAAGGCGCGGTGCAGAAGGCGGCCGGCAAGGTGAAGCAGGCGGCGCGCGACGCGCTCAAGCACTGAGATCGTCCGACGACGCGCAGAGGCCGCCCACGGGCGGCCTTTTTGCATTAGGCTCCGGGTATCCAGCACGGAGTCGCGGGCATGATCGGCAGCATCCTGACGGGGGTCATTGCCCTCATTCATATCTACATTCTCGTCCTCGAGATGTTCCTGTGGGACAAACCGCAGGGCATGAAGGCGTTCGGTACGACGCCGGCTTTTGCCGCCGAGTCCAAGACGCTCGCCGCCAACCAGGGACTCTACAACGGCTTCCTCGCGGCAGGGCTGATCTGGGGCATCTGGCTGGGGGAGGCGGGCGATCCGATCAAGATCTTCTTTCTGCTCTGCGTCGCGGTTGCAGGTGTGTTCGGAGCGGTCACCGTTGGTCGCAAGATCTTGTTCGTACAGACAATTCCCGCTGTTGTGGCGCTAGTTGCGGTCTGGCTCGCCTGAGCTTTTGCACAAGCTGATGGATACTCGCCTGGACATAAATTGCCCACGCGAGCGGAACTGGCTAACCTTGCCTCGCGGACGGATCTGAGGGGCGATAGACAGTGAGCTATCTCGAACTGATGCGGAGGCACCGCCTCCGAACGAGGGCGGTGCCGCCCTATTTCCGGCACAAGGCCGAGGTCCTATGACCTCAAGCAAGACAGTATCCGTCGCCTGGACGGAAGACACGCCGGAGGCCACTTGGGAGCCTCAGCAAACTGGGGCGCGATCCACAGTGAAGCAGGTGGTGTTCCTGGTCGATTTCGGCATGGTCAGCCACGGGTTGGCGCCACTGTTCGTCGACGGCCATGCTACCGAGCTCGGGTTCTGGGGCTTTTCCAACGACATCATCCGCCGGTTGACGCGGCTCAACGAGCTGTATGACCGGCAGGTCAACTGGGACAACCCGAACGATCCGACCTGGCGAATCTCCGAGCGCGACCGCAACGAGTTCAACGCGCTGCTGCCGTTCCTCGTCTCGGAAATCCAGATTGCGCTGGGCGACAAGTGGGAGATCGTGCTGGAGAGTCAGCCGATCTAGGGGGCGCTGGGGCCTGTGCCCTGTTGAAGTGCTCACTGCTGCCGGTGCGTGCCGACCCCCACCCTTGATCCCTCCCCGCAAGGGGGAGGGAGACGATGAAGTCGAGATGTCAGTGTGAGGGTCTCTCTCCCTTGCGGGGAGGGGACGGGGGCGCTGGCACAGAATGCAGCACTCACTCAAAACTGTAGTGCAATCGTACGCACCCAGTGCCCAGCGTGTGCGACGACAGCAGCTTCAGGCTCCTTTCGAACCCCGTCGCCGGGAACAGCGGGAAGCCGCCGCCGAGTAGTTGCGAGATGACGTAGATCTCGATCTCATCGAGGGCGCCCCGCTCCATGAACGCCATCTGTAACTGGCCGCCGCCGAGCATCCAGACGTCGCCATCGTCGAGCGCCCTGAGCTCGGCGACCAGTGCGTCGATATCGGTGCGGGTTTCGAGCGGGCCGATGGGCGAGGGCAGGGGGCGCGAGGTGACGACGATGACGCGCTGCTCGCCATAGGGCCATGGAATGTTCTCGCGCACCAGCCAGTCATAGGTGCCGCGGCCCATCACCACGGTGCGGATGCGCTTGATGAACAGGTTGTAGTCGAACTCACCCAGCTGCATATCGGTGCGCTGGGTCAGCCAGGCGAGCGACTCCTGGGGGTCGGCGATGAAGCCGTCGAGGCTCGAGGCGATGTAACCGACGATGCGGGCCATGACGATTCTCCTTGGTGATGCTGGCGTAATGCATTTATAAACGAACATTCGTTTATATTGGAAGCCATGTCCAGACCCCGCAAGATCTCTGATGAGGATGTGGTTGAGGCGGTCGCTGCGCTGGTGTCGCGCGAAGGCCCGGCCGGCCTGACCTTTGCCTCGGCATCGGCAGTCACCGGCCTGTCGCCGGCGACTCTGGTGCAGCGCTATGGCAATCGCGAGGCGCTGTTGCGCGCGGCATTGCTGTGGATGTGGGATCAGCTCGACATCAATGTTGCCGGCGCCGATGCGAGTCATCCGGTCGATCCGGACGGGGCGATCGCGCTGCTGGTGCGGTTGTCGGCCGGCTATGGCGCGGGCGACGAAGCGGCGCAGGGCCTGCTGCTGCTGCGTGAGGATTTTCGCGACCCGGTGCTGCGGGCTCGCGGCGTGGCCTGGAACCAGGCGATGAACCGGGCGCTGGGCCGCAGGCTCAGCGATGATCCGGCCCGGCAGGAGCTGCTCGGCCGGCTGATGGCCAGCCAGTGGCAGGGCGCCGTGCTGTGGTGGGGGTTTTCTCGCGAGGGCACGCTGCGCAGCTTCCTGCGGCGGGAACTGCGAGAGTGGTTGAACGTCAGCGGCATCTCGTAGTTTTCGGGTTCAATCCGCGCCCGACGCTCACTACATTGCTCCAATGCACTACCGCATGCTCGACACCGCTTTGGGACCCATGGCGATCGGCTGGACCGACGCGGGGATTTCGCGCCTGTTGTTGCCGGGCGATACGCCCGAGGAGATGCAGGCGCGGCTCCGGAAGGCGGATGGCGTGGAGGACGCCGACGGACGGCCGGAAGTAACAGCGCGAATTCTCGCCTATGCCGAAGGGGCGAACGACAATTTCGCCGATGTGCCGCTCGACCTGTCGCGCGTACCCGAGGTCAACCGGCGCATCTACGAGCATATTCGCGGCCTCGCCTGGGGTCAGACCACCACCTATGGCGCGATTGCTCGCTGGCTGGGCGACGTGGCGCTGTCGCGCGCGGTCGGCGCTGCCATGGGCGCCAACCCGATCCCGCTGATTGTGCCGTGCCACCGGGTGCTGGCCGCTGACGGACGCACCGGTGGGTTCTCGTCGCCGGGCGGCGTTCGGGCCAAGATGGAAATGCTGGCGCTGGAGAAAGCCGCTTCGCCGACCGGGCAGTTCTCGTTCGGCTTCTAGCCTGCGCAGGCCTGGCGCTGCGGCACGACGCCGTCGAAGATCGCGGTGATCGTCGCGGGGACGCCGGTACCCATGAAGGTCGCGAAGTCGGTGGCGGAGACCAGGCCGTCGCGGCCCAGCCGCTGCAACGCGGCGGCGATCCGCGCGTGATAGACCTGCATGAAGGCGAAGGTGCCGTCCTTCTCGACCTCGTAGACGCTGGAGCCGGCCTCGATTTCCCCGCCGAACATCTCGCCGAGCACGGCCATCGGCGCGCCCTGCACGCCCATGCCGAGCCGGATCATGTCGACGCGCGCCAGGTAGTCGTTGATCATGGCGACCAGCGCGACCTTCTGCTTCGGATCGCAGAAGCGCATGCTCTTGGTCGCGATGCGGCACTCGATCATGGTGGCCATCGGCCCGAAACCGTCGGTGACGGCGCGGTTGGCGAGGAGGGTATCCGCCGGCATCTCGTCGCTCGCCGCGCGCGCCTTGGCGCGGCAGCGGGCGGTATCCTCATCCGTCCAGGTCAACGCGGGGTCGGTGAAGGCGACGAGCTGCGCGGATGGCGCTTCGGGTGGTTGTGGTGCGCGGGGCGCGAACCAGGACGCGTAGCCGAAATAGGCGAGGCTGCCGACCGCGATGACGGCGAGCACGGTGACCAGGAGATCGACGATACCGAGCCGGGCACCGGGGACGGCTGACGGCTTCGCCGTGCTCCGCGCATCGCGTACCAGATCACGCCCCGACATGTCTGCCCCACAGCACAGCTCGTGGGCATGACACTAGCGCAGAGCCGTGAAGGTAGCCTTTCGCCATTGGCGAGAATGCAACTATGGCCGCAACCTGCCGGCTACTGTCCGCGCTTGAAGACCTTCAGGTGCCCGAGTTGCTTCACCACTCTGCTGGCGACGGTTTCGATCGGATCCGCAATCGACACGGCGAGCACGTTCTCGTCCGGGGCGGGCCGTTCGAGCGTCGCGAACTGGCTGTCGAGCAGTTTTGGGCTCATGAACTCGTGGTTGCGGGCTTCGATGCGCTTGCGAATGGTGTCGATGTCGCCGTCGAGGAAGACGAACAGGATCGGCTCGCCTGCCTTCTCGGTGAGGAAGTCGCGATAGACGCGCTTCAGCGACGAGCAGGCGCCCACGGCGACGCCCTTGTCAGCGGCTGCCTGATGCAGCGCGCCGGCCAGCGTCTCCAGCCAGGGCCAGCGATCTTCATCGGTGAGCGGGATGCCGTTGCGCATCTTCTCCTTGTTGGCGGGCGGGTGGTAGCCGTCGCCGTCGAGGAACGGCGCATGCAGCCGCCGCGCTATGGCCGCGCCGGTCGCCGATTTGCCTGACGACGACACCCCCATGGCGATGATGATCCGCGCATTTTCAAACGGTGGCAGTGAAGGCGCCGTCGACATAGAGGATGTGTCCGTTGACGAAGGTGGAAGCCTCGGAGGCGAGGAAGACGGCAGCGCCGCCCAGTTCGGCCGGGTCGCCCCAGCGGCCCATCGGGGTGCGCTTTTCGACCCAGGAGTTGAACTCCTGATTCTTCAGCAGCGCTTCGTTGAGCTCGGTGCGGATATAGCCGGGGGCGATGCCGTTGACGTTGAGGCCGTGCTTTGACCAATCGACGGCCATGCCGCGGGTCAGGTTGGCGATCGCCGCCTTGCTCGCCGCGTAGGGGGCGATCGAGGGCCGCGCCAGGTTGCTCATCACCGAGCAGATATTGATGATCTTGCCGTTCTTGCGAGCGATCATGCCGCGCGCCACGGCGCGGCCGACGATGAAGGCCGAGGTGAGGTTGGTGTCGATGACCTGTTTGAACTTGTCGAGCGGCCATTCCTCGAGTGGCGCGCGGTGCTGCATGCCGGCGTTGTTGACGAGGATGTCGATGGGGCCGATTTCGGTTTCGGCATGAGCGATGGCGTCCTCGACGCTGTCCTCGCTGGTAACGTCGAAGGCCAGCGCCTTGACGTTCAGCGCACCGTCTTCGGCGAGCCGCGCCGCAGCTTCACCCAGGGCAGCAGGGTCGCGGCCGTTGAGGATCACCTCGGCGCCGGCGCCGGCCAGTGCTGCGGCGATGCCGAAGCCGATGCCGCGGCTCGAGCCGGTGACCAAAGCGCGCTTGCCGCTCAGATTGAATAGAGAAATCGAGTCCAAAGTCAGTGCCCCTCCCAGGCTCAGGCGGCGCGAGACTAGTGGATGATGCGCGGCTTGGTAAGACCAAGAGGCCGATGCGGTGAGGAACGTGCACAGGCAGGTGGGGCAGGGCTTCGATGGGGTGGCATTCGGGCGTCGCCCGTGCCAAAAAGCCGCGCAATGAAATCCTAATGACTCCCAATGGAGATAATGATGGCGTCTGCCGATATCGGCCTGATCGGGCTCGCAGTAATGGGCTCCAATCTGGCGCTCAACATCGCCGAGAACGGCTACACCATCGCGGTCCACAACCGCACTGCGTCCAAGATCGATGATTTCGTCGCCATGGCCAGGGAGCAGGGGCTCGATCAGAAGGTCGTGCCGGAGGCCGATCTGGTGCAGTTCATCCAGTCGGTGAAGCGGCCGCGCTCCATCATCATCATGGTCAAGGCCGGCAAGCCCGTCGACGAGATGATCGAGCAACTGCTGCCGCATCTCGACGCCGGCGATGCCATCCTCGAATGCGGCAATTCGCTCTATACCGACAGCCAGCGGCGCTACGAGTACCTCAAATCCAAGAATATCGGCTTCCTCGGCATCGGCGTTTCCGGTGGCGAAGAGGGCGCGCGCCACGGTCCATCGATCATGGTCGGCGGCCCCGAGCAGCAGTGGAAGAACGCCCAGCCGATCCTCGAGGCGATCTCCGCCAAGTTCAACGGCGAGCCGTGCTGCGCCTATCTCGGCGAAGGCGGCGCTGGCCACTTCGTCAAGATGATCCACAACGGTATCGAGTATGGCGACATGCAGATGATCGCCGAGACCTATGGGGTGATGCGCGACGGGCTGGGGATGAACCCGGCAGCCGCCGCACAGGTGTTCAAGGACTGGAACAAGGGCCCGCTCAACTCCTATCTGATCGAGATCACCGGCTATGTGCTCGAGGCGATCGAGCCCAGGACCGGCAAGCCTCTGGTCGAGCTGATCCTCGACAAGGCCGGCCAGAAGGGCACCGGCACCTGGACCGCAATTGCGGCTCAGCAGCTGGCCGTCCCGGCTACCGCTATCGAAGGCGCCGTGGCGGCGCGGTCGATCTCGTCGCGCAAGGACGAGCGCGTGGCGGCCGAGGCCGTCTATGGCAAGCCCTCGGCCGGCAAGGCGGACGTATCGCTGGCCGACCTCGAGAAGGCGCTGCTGGCCGGCAAGATCGTGTCCTACGCGCAGGGCTTTGCGGTGCTGTCGAAGGCCTCGGAAGAGTTCGGCTGGAACCTGCCGCTCGCTACCATCGCCAAGATCTGGCGCGCCGGCTGCATCATTCGTTCGCGCTTCCTCGATCAGATGTCGGCGGCCTACGCCAAGGGCGAAGCCATCAACCTGCTGATGGTGCCGGATTTCGTCACCATCATGCAGGACGCGCACAAGTCGCTCAGGAAGATCGTCGCCGCCGGCGCCATCGGTGAGTTCCCGCTGATCTGTCTCTCGGCCTCGCTGGCCTATTTCGACAGCTACCGCCAGGCCCAGGGCACGGCGAACCTGACCCAGGGCCAGCGCGACTTTTTCGGCGCGCACGGCTTCGTCCTCACCGACCGCGAAGGCGAGCAGCACGGCAAGTGGCCGTCGACGCTGGGGAAGTAAGCGAAGCGAACCGCATCCAAGGAAATCCCCGCGAGAGCGGGGATTTTTTGTTTGGGCTACTGGCCTGCCGGACGTTCGAGCGGGTCGCCGTTCTCGTCATGCGGCGGGGTCTGCTGCTGGCCGGGTTGCGCCATCTCGTGGACGTGGTCCTTCTTGGCCACGCGCGGGCGGTGCATCAGGTCGAAGCGGCGCACGGTGTAGATGAACAGCACGGCTGCAACGATCACCAGGATGCCGGCGCCGAGGAACGGCGCACCCGGAAAATAGCCCGGTGTGCCGGGAGCGGCCTGAGTGAAGTGGCTGAACAGCTGGGTTGCCAAGAGGGGCCCGAGGATCGAGGCCAGCGAGTTGGTCGCGTTGATGGCGCCCTGCAACTCGCCCTGGGCATCGTCGGGTACCTGGCGTGACATCAGCGAGTTGATGGCCGGACCTGCGACACCGGCGAGCGAACCGAAGATCAGGAAGAAGTAGAGCGGGATCTCGGAGTGGATCGACGCCGTGCCGATGAAGGCGATCGACGCGGCCAGCATGCCGAGCAGGACAGTGGACCATTCGCCGATCCGCTTGGTCAAGAGGCCCACCAGCAGCGCCTGGCTGGCGGCAAAGCCGATGCCGAAGCAGCCGAGCGCCACGCCGATCTGCGCCGACGAGAAGCTCAGCACTTCGATGGTGAAGAAGTTCCACACCGAGGGGAACGACTGGCTGGCAAGCACGAAGATGCCGAGCGTTCCGAGCAGCCACAGCACCACGGGGTTCTTCGAAAGGCTCAGCAGCACGCCGAACGGATTGGCGCGGCGGATGTCGAAGGGGCGGCGCTTGTCCTTGCCGAGGCTCTCGGGCAGCACGAAGAAGCCGAACAGCAGGTTGGCGCCCGCCAGCACGGCTGCGGCATAGAACGGCCAGCGCGGCCCGAGTTCACCGAGCAGGCCACCCACCACCGGCCCGAAGATGAAGCCCAGCCCGAAGGCGGCGCCGATCAGTCCGAAGCGATGCGCGCGCTTCTCGCGCGGGGTGATATCGGCGATGTAGGCGGTGGCTGTCGCCACCGAGGCCCCGGAGATGCCGGCGATGGTGTGGCCGATGAAGATCAGCACCAGCGAGTTGGCAAACCCCATGATGGTGTAGTCGATGGTCAGGCCCGCCAGCGCGATCAGGATGATCGGACGGCGACCGAAGCGGTCCGAGAGGTTACCGAGCGCCGGACCGAACAGGAACTGCATCAGCGAATAGGCAAAGACCAGGTAGCCGCCGATCACCGCCGCCTCGGCGACGCTGCCACCCGAAAGCTGGCCGATCAGCTGCGGCAGCACCGGCAGGATGATGCCGTAGCCCAGCATGTCGAGGAAGATCGTGATGAGCACGCAGGCGAGCGTGAGATTGGATTGCGGAGAAACGGGCATGCGGGGCGACTATTCCCAATTTGGAGCGGCAGTTGACACATCGCCTCCGGCGAAGGCAAGCGCCAACGGGTTAGTGGACGTCCTGCTGTGGCGCTCGCGGGGCCGGCGGTAGGCCCTCGGGGTCGGGAGCGGCATCATAGCCGTAGAGCCAGGCAAGCCGCTTCAAGTGTCCGCGCGGGCCCTGCAATTTGACCACGCTGTTGCGGGCCAGCGTGAACGGCCACTCGAGATGAAAGGCAAAGCCGTTGGCGTCAGAGAGCTTTCGTACCCGCTCGACGCGTGGCTGGCGCAACGCTGCGTAGCGGCGGAGCGCCGACTCGGCATCAGCCTCGGTCATCAGCAGTGGCGCCAGGATGGCGGCATCCTCGATGGCCATGGCAGCGCCTTGCGCCTGGAACGGCAGCATGGCGTGCGCGGCATCGCCGATGATGCCGACGCCGCCTTCCGACCAGGTCGGCGTGCTGATGGTGGAAACCGGCCAATAGCCCCACTCGTCGCCGGCAGCTTCGCGGATGGCTGCGAACTGCCGGCTTTTCAGCGCCGCCCAGGGCAGGTCGGGAGCGCGTGGCGGCTCGGTGCCGAAAGTGCGCGCTGGCTTGGATTTGGCGAACAGCGCGACGTTGACCTGGCGTCGGTGCGGCAGCGGGTAGGTCACGGCATGGTAGCCGGGGCCCCATAGCAAGCTGGTGCGATCGGGCGCCAGCACGCCGTCGAAGGCAGATTGCCCGAGGGTGATGCGCCAGGCGACCATGCCGGAATAGCTCGCCTCGGGCCCCATCAGGACGCCGGTGCGGGTGCGCGAGTTGACGCCATCGGCGCCGATGAAGGCGAAGGCGCGGGCCGAACGGGACTTGCCGTCGGCCTCGTCGACGGTAACGGAAACGCCGCGCGAATGGCTCACCACGTCATAGGCCCGCACGCCGAACAGCATGTCGATATTGGCGAAGCGCTTGCATGCCCGGTACAGCACCTCGGCCAGGTCGGCGCGGTGCATCACGGTGTAGGGTACGCCGAAGCGCTGTTCCATGACGGCGCCGAGTTCCAGCGTCATCAGCGGCCGCTCGGCGCCATAAGGATAGATGTCGATGCCTTGAGGCTCGAACGCCGTCGCTGCCAGCGCCCGGTCAAGGCCGAGGCGGTTGAGGATCTTTCGCGCGTTGGGGCTGACCTGCAGGCCGGCGCCGACTTCCTGCACCCTGGAGTTGCGCTCGAGCACCACCACGGTCGCGCCGAACTTGGCAAGCGCCAGCGCCAACGTCATGCCGGCAATGCCGGCTCCCGCGATATAGACGGTGCGTCCGTTGCCGGACATCGGGGAAATCAGGCGGCTTCGGAGTGATACACGGCCGAGAGCGGCTCGGAGGTGCCGGGCGCCAGCTCAGGGTTGAAGACATAAAGGGTCGAGCAGTACGAGCAGACCGTCTCGTTGTCCTTACCCATGTCGATATAGATGTGCGGATGATCGAACGGGGGCAGGGCGCCGACGCACATGAACTCCTTGGAGCCGACCTCGATACGCGCCAGACCCTGGGTGTTGTGGAAATGCGGGGTGCTCTCGTGCGCCATCGGATGGTCCTCGGGTTCGAATTCGGCCGGAACATAGCCAACGCGCGACTGATTTGGAAGCACGGCGGCGGATCGATGAACCCGGGCTGAGCGCGTTGGTGGCCGCCCGTTCAGTCACGCCTGCTATCCATTGCTGACCGATGCACGTAAGGCATTGAACGCAATGAGGGAAAAATGAAGTCGAGCATTCTTGGCGCAGTCGTTGCCGCGTTCGTGTCGTCTGCCTTGACGCTGTCTCCGGCGGTTGCCGGGGGCAACTTTGTTGAGCGCAACTACCTCGGATGCGCCACAAAGTCCGAGATGTTCGGCATCCTGCGGTCAGCCGGGCTGAAGCCGAAGAAGATCGTGAAAGTCGGCGACAACTTCGTGCTCATTCGCGCCATCGAGCTCAGGACCGGCGATCTTTACGACTACGCCGTGCTGCCGTGCCAGCTGATGATCGACGGTCGCTTCCCGGTCAAACGCTGACCGAAGGTGCAGGCAGTTGCTCGACTGGTGCGACGGGTCTAGACACGACCTCCAATCATGAGGCCGCTTCCTTGCTCCAGTTCAGCTCCGCCGGAATCTCGATCGCCTATGAAGTGCACGGCGAGGGCAAGCCGATCCTGTTGATCCACGGCTTCGGCTCGTCGGGTAAGGTCAACTGGATCGACACCGGTTGGGTGGAGACGCTGGTCGAGGCCGGCTACCAGCCGATCACCTTCGACAACCGGGGCCACGGCGCTTCGCGCAAGCTCTATGATGCGCAGCTGTATTTCGCCCACGAGATGGCCAGGGATGCCAAGCGCCTCCTGGATCATCTCGGCATCGTCAGGGCCCCGATCATGGGCTACTCGATGGGGGCCCGCATCGCCGCCTACCTGATGCTGCAAGACCCTGGCGCCGTCAGCTGCGCGGTGTGGGGCGGCATGGGGCTGAACCTCATTTCCGGCCTCGAGGACAGCGAGGAGATCATTTCCGCCCTCACGGCCGAGTCGCTGGATCAGGTCACCGGACGGACCGGGCGGCAGTTCCGCATCTTTGCCGACCACAACAAGGCGGACCGCGCCGCGCTCGCCGCCTGCATGGTCAACTCGCGCGAACCGATGCGCGAGGCCGATGTCAGGCGTATTACCCAGCCGGTGCTGGTGGCGGTAGGAAGCGACGACGATATGGCTGGCTCGGCTGAGGGCCTCGCGGCGCTGCTGCCGCAGGGCGAAGCCTTCACCATCGAACGCCGCGATCACATGCGCGCCACCGGCGACAAGCAATTCAAGGCGGCCGCACTGGAATTCCTCGCGCGACACGCGGCGGAGTAACCATTCAAGGCGAGTTCAGCTGAGGCGAACCAATCTGTGCGCTATGGGTTGGTATCGGAGCACGTTTTGGCTTATATCGGCATCCGCCGATGGAGAGCGTTATGAGCACGAATTTGAAGACGGCCAATGTCACGGCCATGGACCCGGTGTGGGACGCGGTCGTCTCGGGGGCCCGACAGGTGGTTGCCAGCGAGCCGTCGCTGACCAATCTGCTTTATTCCAACGTGCTCAATCATGACTGCTTCGAGGACGCGCTGGCCCATCGCCTTGCCGAGCGGCTCGACCACCCCGACGTCTCGGCCGACCTGATCCGCCAGGCGTTCCGCGAGGCACTCGACTCGCGACCGGAGATCGGGCTCGAGTCCCGAGCCGACCTGGCGGCGACGCTGGAACGCGATCCGGCGCTGCACAAGGCGGTCGATTGCTTCCTCTATTTCAAGGGCTTTCACGCCATCCAGACGCATCGCTTCGCGCATGCGTTGTGGCTGATGGGGCGCAAGGATTTCGCGCTCTATCTGCAGAGCCGTTCGAGCGCGGTGTTCCAGGTCGACATCAACCCCGCCGCGCGGATCGGCAAGGGCATCATGCTCGACCATGCCACCGGTTTCGTCGTCGGCGAGACCGCCACCATCGGTGACAACGTCTCGATCCTGCAGGGCGTGACGCTGGGTGGTACCGGCAAGTCCGAAGAGGATCGCCATCCCAAGATCGGCAACGGCGTGCTGATCGGCGCCCATGCGGTGGTGCTGGGCAATATCCGGGTCGGCGATTGCGCGCGAATTGGCGCGGGCTCCGTTGTGGTCAAGGAAGTGCCGCCGCGGGTCACTGTGGCCGGCGTTCCGGCGCGTATCATCGGCGAGGCGGGCACGCCGCATCCGGCCTCGGTGATGGACCAGTTGGCCGTGGTGCAGGATCTCACCGGCTGATTCTTCGGCCCTTTCGTCGGCGCCTCGGGTTATTTACGCTCCTCATCGCGGAAAAATGCGTGGCACGGGATTGCCCGCCGGGGCGCAATGCCTATTGTGGCGATCCCAAATCGACCCCGCGCATGCCCTTGAAGGAGCCGCCGTGAACCATCCTGAAATCATCAAGCTCCAGAAATTTCTGCAGCAGAAGTTCGGCAATCGAAACATCGACGTTCGTCCGCGCAACAAGCAGAACGACAGCGTTGAAGTGTATCTGGGCGAGGAATTCCTCGGCCTGATCTACGTCGACGACGAGGACGGCGACCGGTCCTACAACTTCCAGATGGCTATTCTCGACGTCGACCTCGACGAGATTCACTGAAGTCCATCTGCACGGCGCGCTCTACAGCGCGCCGATCTGCCCCAGCCTGGCGGTGAGTTCCGCATCGAAATCACGCCAGTGCTGCAGCGCCGGTTCCGGGAAGGCGTAGACCGCCGCCACTCCGGGCCCGAGATAGACCGTCCTCAGGCACTGGCCGGTGGCCGCCGAGGCAATCGGCTTGGAGCATTTGGCGACGAACGGCTCGGCCGACAGCGGATCATACCAGACCACTTCATCCTGATAGCCGCCATCCGCCCGCAACGGTTTGCCCACCAGACCGGGCGGGCCGCTCAGTTGCTCAGGCAGGAACTGGTGCAGGTAGACGCCGTCGAGCAGCGCGGCGCTCGGCCGGGCCCGGCTGCGCGGCAGCAGCGTCACGTCGACCGGCTCAATGTGACCGTCATCGCCGAACGGCAGCTCGAAGCGCAGGTCGATCTGCTTGGCAAAGCCCTCGATGCGCTGCTCCTCGTAACGGAACCAGGAAAGCGGAATTTCGAGATCGCGACCGCCGAGCGTGCGGGTGAGGGTGGTCTCGGTGTCGAGCCGATGGGCCTGGGTGCGGGCACTGCGGCCAGCGGCGTCGATCAGGTAGGCGACACCGATTCCGACGAGAGCCAGCAGCACGGCGATCGTGGCGAGATTGAAGCCGATCGAGTGATGGTGGGGTCTGTGGGCCTGAGCCTCGCCGGCCATTGATGCAAATTAACCAGTGTTGTGTGCGTCAGGTGACAGCCCACTGGGCGCTGGATATGCTTAACAAAGAGTTAAGATGATCGTTCAGGGGGCGCGTGAATGCTCAGGGAATTGCTGTTGGCCGGCTTGATCATGGCGGTTGGGCTCGCCATCGCCGGGGTCGGCACTTACCTCTACCAGTGGCTGGCCAACACCCAGGCGGCATTGCGCTATGACGGCAAGACGTTCGTCCACAGCCTCGGCAATGTGGCGATGAGCTTCGTGTGCGGCCCGTTCATCATGCTGCAGATGGGGTGGCAGCACGATCGCAACGGCACCTTGTCGATCAGCTCGGCGCTGATCGCAGCGTTCGTCGGCTTCGGCTGGGCCTTCATCACCGGCCTGATGTTTGTGGGCAGCTACTTCGCTCTCGTGGCCTAGGCCGCGCCGCCGCCAATGGCGCCCTCCGTTGCAGTGGAGCTGAAGCCGCATGATCGGCTTTGGGCAGGGGCGGTCGCGGCGGAAGCCGAACGGCTTGCCGCTGCCCTTGGCGCTGCGCTGCTGGCCGTCCATCACATCGGGTCGACGGCCATACCCGGGATCGTCGCCAAGCCCGTACTGGACATCGTCCCGGTGGTTCGATCTCTTGATGCGCTTGATGATGCTCGGGCGGAGGTGGAGGCCCTCGGGTACCAATGGTGGGGCGAATACGGTCTCGCCGGCCGACGGTTCTGCACCCTCGACGATCCCGCGACCGGCAAGCGCCGCATTCATCTGCACTGCTACCAGCAAGGTGCGACAGCGATCGGGCGACACCTGGCGTTTCGCGACTATCTGGTGGCTCGCCCCGAACTGGCGCGCCAGTACGAAGCCGTAAAGCGGCGGTGCTTCGGGCAGCACCCCACCAGTTCGCACGACTACAGCACCTGCAAGGGCGATTGGATCAGACGCATCGAAGCCGAGGCCCTCAAGGCGCTCGGCTGAGGCTTACTTCGACGCAACGAAGGTGGCGCGGGGATCGACCAGATCCACCCACTGGCCGGCGTCGGCCTGCGACTGGCGCTTGAGATAGGTGTAGGGCGTCTCGTTCCAGACCAGGATACGGCCATCCTGGTTGTCGAGCACCAGGTCGCCACGGTCGGTACGGACCATCAGCACGGCGTGGCCGGTGCCCTTGGCCTCGCGCACCACGGTGACCAGCAGCGTCGACGCGTTCCAGCCGGCTGTGATCAGCGCCTTGCGCTTGGCCAGCGCGAAGTCTTCGCAATCGCCATAGCCGTCATCGGGGTAGGCCCAGTACTCGGCGACCTTGTAGTAGTCTTCGTCGGTGATGGCGGTGACCGCGGCGTTGACGACGTTGTTGACCTCGACAAGTTCGGCCCAGCGGGCCTCGGTCAGCACCATGGCGCTCACAGCGTTCGGGTTGGCCTTGCACTCGCCGCGATGCGACTTGCAGAACTCGGAGGCGCCTACCGGGATGCTGGTGATGCCGCCGGCCTGAGCAAAGGCCGGATTGGTGAAATCGACCTGGTCGGCGTGCGCCGGCATGGCGAGAATGAACGCCGCCATTCCGACTGCGACTGCCGCTACGATGAACCCTTTGAACTTCGACATCGTGGTTGCCCCCTGACGGAAGCCACGATGCCGGGGGCGAATTGCCCCGAACGAAAAACTGCAAGCTAGTTTTTATGCGAATTCGAACGGTCCTGGTGAGGACTCGTTATCCATAGCGGATCGGACGGAGAGTGTGGGTCAGTTGACCCGGAGGTTCTGCTGCACGACGGTCAGCATCTCCTGGGCGGAGACGAACTCGACCGCGACGCCGTCGCCGAAATGGCGGACCACCCGAGCCCGCATGCGGCCGAGGGTAACCGGAGTGCCCATGGCCGGCCGAACGGCAAGCTCGATCGCCGCACCCGACAGCGAGATGTCGATGATCTTGCAGTTGTAGCGGCGACCATCGTCGAGGACGACGGTGGAGTGACGGTTGTCGGGAACCACGCGCTCGTGCCGCCGGTCTTCGGGCAGGTTGAGCAGTTCCTTGTTGGCGAGCCAGGTGAGCTGGGCCGCCATCTTGTCGCGCTTACGCGAGGTGGCGACGATATCCATCTTGAAGCCGCCGTCGATGACGTCGGTGATGTCACCCTCGATGCGGCCGAGATGGTCGATGTAGGCGATGACGCGCTCACCGGCCACGCCGGAAATCGGCGCGATCACCACAGCATCGCCCGGCGACATCTCGAGCACCTGACAGGGGAACTCACGACGGTCGGTCAGCATGTAGCGGCCAAGCAACGAGACCCGGACACGCTGGAAACGCGGCAGTTGCGCATACGAGCGGGCAGGTCGCGCAGAACGTGCGTTATCGGTGAGCATCAGAGGAGACCTGCCGGGGCCAAGCGATTGATTGGCCTACACTAGTCCGCTCTTGGTTAATCGAAGGTAAGGTTTGGGGCGCGCAATGCGCCGAACCGGCGATTTTTAGCGCCGACCGCCGTCGATCACCGCGAGGTGGGCGTAGCGGCGGGCCGTGCGACCGAACACCGTAGCGCTCATCGGGGTCGGGACCGTGGTGCCGGCGCTGGCAAACACCAGATCCTCGGCCGGCACGGCGGCAGCGACATCGCTCGCCATATCGGCCAGCGAGACATCGTCGGGCCAGATCAGGCGCAGGCCGGTGATGCGCTGCTCCATGACCGGCTGCACCCCGAACCAGTAGGGCTCATCGATCGCGGTCATGGCGCCGAGCAGGCGGGTCTGGGTGCTGCCATTGTGGCGCAAGGGCAGGAGGATGGTTTCGACCGACAGGCGCGTGTGCACCGCCGTCGTGCCCTGGAAGGTGACAAGGGCAACCGCATGATCCTCGGTGACGGCGCGGACCAGGGTGTCGATGGCGTCGCGGTCACGTTCGTGCCACAGGCGCGTAAATGAGCGGCTTTTCAGTTCGCGGGCATAGACCGAGCAGAGGTGCGAGCCGGCGAGGCGGAAATCGAACTCGCTGGAATCGTTGAGCTCGAGGATAAAGGTGTTGGCGAGGGCGGAGCGGATTCGGGTCGGGTCGATATCGCGCCGATCCGGCGCACTGCGAGAGCCGCGAAGCGCATTCCAATAGTCGAACAGCGCCTTGGTGCTGGCCTTTTGCATAGTCTTTTTGCCTTGTTCCCAAACCCCGAGCATCGCGTCCCGGAGAAGGGGCGACCGCCGCAGCACCAAGAGTGACAAAAGCCTGAGCGGAAATCGCCCTTAAACAATTGTTAGGGTTAACGCGGCGGTCCCCGTGTGGATAAGTCGGGGGAATGGGCTACAAAGCCCGGAAAACCGGGAGTTTTCATGTCTGACGAGCAAAATCACCAACAAAATCAGGCGTCTGGCGGTCGGGAGCCGGCCATCCTGCTGCCTGGGGTGATCACCGCGTTACTGGGCCTGATGTTGGCCGTACACCTCGCCAGAACCTTCGTTCTTAACGAACAAGGCGACCTGCAACTGATCTATTGGCTGGCCTTCATCCCTGCTCGTGGCATCCCCGGAGCAGGGTTCGATGGCGGGTGGATACCGCTGCTCTGGACACCGTTTTCTCATGCCTTTTTGCACGCGGGATGGGAGCACCTTTTAATCAATTGCGCCTGGTTGGCCATTTTCGGCACCCCGGTGGCTCGCCGATACGGGCCGCGCGCCACGGTGATTCTCTTTCTGGCGAGCGCCGCGGTCGGTGCGGCGTTCTTTGCGGCGACCACGTTGCCCGAAGTGCAGCTGCTGATCGGCGCCTCGGGTGGCGTTGCGGGGCTGACAGGTGCGGCGTGTCGCTTCATCTTCCAGCCGGTGATCGTCGGGCGCGATCCGGAGAGGGGGGAGGAGCGCGTGCTGGGGCGCCGGATGGCAAGCCTCGGCGAGCTGATGCGCAACCAGCGTGCCGGCTTCTTCATTGTGGTGTGGCTGGTGCTGAACGCGGCCGTGCCGTTCCTGCCCATGCTGATCGGGCAGTCCATCGGTATTGCCTGGCAGGCTCACCTCGGCGGTTTCCTCGCCGGCCTGTTCCTGGCGCCGCTGTTCGAACGCCGCCATTAGGGAGCCACTGCAAATGAGCGACATCACGGATCTTACGGCGCGCATCGTGACGCTGGAGACGACGATTGCTTTCCAGGACCAGGCGATCGAGGAGTTGAATGCCGCGCTCGCCGAGCATTTCAAGCAGATCGAGGCGCTGAAGCGCGAACTGCACAACCTCGGCTCGCAACTGCGCGACGTCGAGGCGCATCCGGCATTGGCGCCGGCAGTCGAACCGCCGCCGCCGCACTATTGAGGCTTGTAGAGCTTAACTCTTGTAGACTTGGGCCGGATCGAACAGCCGTGCCTCGCCGCTCTGGCGCAGCGTGTCGGTGTTCTCGACGATGCGGTAAAAGCAGCTCTTCCGGCCGGTATGGCAGGCGGCGCCGCGGCCGGTCTGTTCGACCAGCATGAGCACGACATCCTGGTCGCAGTCGGTGCGCATTTCCACGAGGCGCTGGATCTCACCTGAGCTTTCGCCCTTCTTCCAGAGTTTTTGGCGCGAGCGAGAATAGTAGTGTACCTCGCCGGTCTCGATGGTCAGCCGCAGGGCTTCGGCGTTCATGTGTGCCACCATCAGCACGCGATTGCTGCCTGCCTCCTGCGCCACCGCGGTGACGAGGCCATGCGCATCGAACTTCGGCGCGAACAGGGTGCCTTCCTCAAGCTCGGCGTGGCTGAGGGGAGTGGGGTCGGCGAAGGTGGTGCTCATGTGGGCGGTTCTAACCCGCACCCGGCCGACGCTCAATCCTCGCTTTCAATCCTCCAGCGCGATCCAGATTTCGACGGTGCCGAGGCCGGTGTGCTCGTTGAAGTCGGGGCCGTAGTACTCGATGAAGCTCCAGGGGGCGTATTTCTTGCGATACCCCGAGGTCGGCAGCCACTGCGCGAAGATCGCTTCGATGGTGGAGCGGATGGTGGTGATGTGTCCGCGATGCGCAAGGCGGGCATAGCGCTGGGCCGGAACGGTGATGAGCGTGAACTCGCGCGGCAGTTCGGCGGTTTCCCGCACCTCCATGCCGGCCATGTATTCGCACTCGCCGGTCTCGGGAAAGTAGCGCCCGGAAAGCCCGTAATAGACACCGGCAATCTCGCCCGGCACGTTGCCGACGAATGGGTTGAACCGCTGCCACTGCGCCGGGATCGCGGCGTCGCCGTTCATCACGTGGCGCGCCAGAAGCCCGGCGATGCGCATCGGCGGACGGGTCTCGATGCGTGGCGCGCACAGCTCGACGGGCACCTCATGATCGATCCGCAACGGCTCGAGCAGCGGCAGATCATCTAGCCGGCCGCGGCGGCGGACCTGGTCCGGGGTAAGACCGATCAGCTCACGGAAAGCGCGGGTGAAAGCCTCGTGCGAACCGTAGCCGGCATCGAGCGCCACGGCGAGAATATCGGGGGCGCCGGCAGCCAGTGCCTTGGCGGCCTCGGTAAGTCGGCGACCGCGAAGGTAGGCGGAGATCGAGTAGCCGGTCGCTTCGGGGAAGATGCGCGACAGATGGAAACGCGACACGCCCGCGTGCACTGCCATTTCCTCGAGCGTCAGCGGCATGCCGAAGCGCGATTCGATGATCCAGAGGGTCTTGGCGACAGCGGACATGGGTTCACCCTATGCCCGCTCTTACCTAGCAGACTTGATCGCTGTTGCGGTCGACTTCTCAGCGCTTGCCGAGCATGGCGAAGAAGCGATCCTGTTCGTTGCGGTCCTCGGCGAAGACGCCGGTGAAGCGCTGGGTGATGGTCAGGGCGCCATGGGCGCGCACGCCGCGCATCGACATGCACATGTGCTCGGCCTCGATCAGCACGGCGGCGCCGCGCGGATTCAGGTGCTCGTTCACCGCGTCGATGATCTGCGCCGTCATGTTCTCCTGCACCTGCAGCCGGCGGGCATAGACCTCGACCAGGCGGGCCAGCTTGCTCAGGCCCACGACGCCGTCATGGGGCAGGTAGGCGATATGCACCTTGCCGAAAAACGGCACCATGTGATGCTCGCAATGCGATGAGAACGGGATATCGCGCACCAGCACGACGTCGTCGTAGCCGCCGACTTCCTTGAAGGTCTTGTGCAGCACCTCGCGGGCGTCGTCGCCGTAGCCGGCGAAGAACTCGCGATAGGCCTTGGTGACACGGTGCGGAGTTTCCAGCAGGCCCTCGCGCGTCGGGTCGTCGCCGGCCCAGGCGATCAGCGTACGCACCGCCGCTTCCGCTTCTTCGCGGCTGGGACGGGCGATTTCAGGGACGAGTTTGACATGCTGCGGCTTGGCGCTGGCGTCCATCTTTGGTTCCTCGGTCAATAGCAGGCGACAGACGCAATACGTCGCCCCACGGTTCCCGGTTCGCTGTCAGTGACGATGGACGCCGCTGACTTGTTGCATCTCCATCACTATATAGGTGGGCAACGACAGCGGCCAAGAAACAGTTTCGCGAAAAGATGGAACTCAGCGATCTTTATTCGGACCGGATCCTCGAGCTGGCCGGCAACCAGCCACGGCCAGGGCGCCTCAGCGCTCCTGATGCCAGCGCTCGCAAGGTAAGCCGGGTGTGCGGTTCGACCATCGAGGTGGATATCACCGTCACCGACGGAGTGATCACCGGCTATGGGCACGATATCCAGGCTTGCGCGTTGGGGCAGACTTCGGCGGCAGTAGTGGCGACCCACGTGGTGGGCACGCCGGTCAGCGAGTTCCGCCGGGTGCGCGACGAGATGACGGCGATGCTGAAGGCCGATGGCCCGCCGCCGGCAGGCGAGAAATGGGTTGACCTCAAATATCTCGAACCAGTGCGCGAGTACCGCCCCAGGCACACCTCGACGCTGCTGGTGTTCGATGCGGTGTGCGAGGCGCTGGACAAGCTCGAGGCCCCGCGGGTGGCGGCTACCGGCTGATGCACCGCGTCGCGCAGGTGTTCTGGAGCATCGTCGACTGGCCGTTCAAGCTCGTCTCGTATGGGCTGATCCAGGGCTATCGCTACTCACTGTCGATGTTCATGGGCCGCACCTGCCGGCACGCTCCGAGTTGCTCGGAGTTCACCCGCGACGCCATCTGGCGGCACGGCTTCTGGCCTGGCGGCTGGATGGGCCTGGCGCGGATCGTCCGGTGCCGACCGGGTGGCACACATGGCTACGATCCGGTGCCGGAGCGGCTGCCGACTGACGCACACTGGTATGCGCCGTGGAGCTACGGGCGCTGGAAGTAGCGCCGCAGGGATCGTTTTTCGTTCTGCGCCGTTGTTGGTGACGGGCCGGAATGTTCTGCCCGGCTGGATACTTAACCGGAAGGAAGACGAGATGGCATTCGACGGCGTGGGTTGGCTTGCGGCGATCATCATCGGCGGCATAGCGGGATGGCTGGCCGGACGATTCATGAACAACAGCAGCGGCGTAGTGATGAACATCATCCTGGGCATCGTCGGTGCGATTGTCGCCAGCCTGGTGTTCGGGCTGCTGGGCATCTCGTTCGGCGGCTGGTTCGGCTACCTGATTGCCGGCGTGATCGGCGCCTGCATTCTCATCGCCATCGGCAGGGCAGTGGGCAGGCGAACCTAGCGCTGCTCCCGCCGCATCGACGGTTCGCGCCCGGAGCCCCCGTGCTCCGGGCGATTTGGTGCGTCCGCTTGGCGTAGCCCCGCGACGCATGCTAGACACCCCGCCTTGCCGGCACTTCCGCCGGCAATTTCCATTGGAGATGAAAATGATCAAGGTGACGTTCCCCGACGGTGCAGTACGCGACTATGCGCGTGGCACCACCGGGACCACCGTGGTCGAGGGCATCTCCCCAAGCCTCGCCAAGAAGACGGTCGCGATGAAGTGGAACGGAGTCCTCAGCGACCTCTCCGATCCGCTCGAGGCAGACGGCAGGATCGAGTTCGTGATGCGCGACAGCGCCGACGGGCTCGGGCTGATCCGGCACGATGCCGCGCACGTCCTCGCCGAGGCGGTGCAGGAGCTGTGGCCGGCGACGCAGGTCACCATCGGTCCGGTGATCGAGAACGGCTTCTATTACGACTTCAAGCGCGACACGCCATTCTCGGAAGACGATTTCCCGGTCATCGAAAAGAAGATGGCCGAAATCATCGCGCGCGGCGCCGCCTTCACCAAGGAGATCTGGACGCGCGACCAGGCCAAGCAGGTGTTCAAGTCGAAGGGCGAAGACTTCAAGGTCGAGCTCGTCGACGCGATCCCGGCTGACCAGTCGATCAAGATCTACAAGCAGGGCCAGTGGTTCGACCTCTGCCGCGGGCCGCATATGCGCTCGACCAAGGACGTCGGGACGGCGTTCAAGCTGACCAAGGTGGCCGGCGCCTATTGGCGTGGCGACAGCAACAATCCGGTGCTGAGCCGCATCTACGGCACGGCGTTCGCCAACCAGAAGGAACTCGACGACTACCTGCACATGATCGAGGAAGCCGAGAAGCGGGATCACCGCCGCATCGGCAAAGACCTCGATCTGTTCCATCTGCAGGAAGAGGCGCAGGGTTCGGTGTTCTGGCACCCCAAGGGCTATGTCCTCTACAATCAGATGGAGGCCTATATCCGCCGGCGGGTGAACGCCAACGGCTACAACGAGGTGAAAACCCCGCAGCTGATGAGCTCGAAGTTCTGGGAGGCCTCGGGCCACTGGGGCAAGTACCGCGAGAACATGTTCGTGGTGCCTGACGAAGTGCCCGGTACCGAGGAAACGGGTCCGGTGCTCTCGGGCAAGGCGGAACTCATGGCGTTGAAGCCGATGAACTGCCCGGCCCATATCCAGATCTTCAACCAGGGGATCAAGAGCTACCGCGACCTGCCGATCCGCATGGCCGAGTTCGGTTGCTGCCACCGCAACGAAGCGCATGGCGCGCTGCACGGGCTGTTGCGCGTGCGGCAGATGACGCAGGACGACGCCCACATCTTCTGCACCGAGGAGCAGATCCAGGCCGAGACCGAGCGTTTCGTCCACCTGTTGTACTCGGTGTACGAGCACATGGGTTTCGAGAACGTCGTCATCAAGCTCGCCACGCGGCCGGAGAAATTCGGCGGCACCATCGAGCGCTGGGATGCGGCGGAGAAGGCGCTGGGCGATGCGCTCAAGGCCACCGGCTACGACTTCGTCATCGCCGAGGGCGAGGGCGCCTTCTATGCGCCCAAGCTGGAGTTCCACCTGAAGGATGCCATCGGGCGTTCCTGGCAGGTGGGCACGCTGCAGCTCGACTATGTGTTGCCCGAGCGGCTCGGCGCCATGTACGTGGCCGAGGACGGGACCAAGAAGTATGCGGTGATGCTGCACCGCGCGATCCTCGGCTCGCTCGAGCGCTTCATCGGCATGATGATCGAGCACTATGCGGGCAAGATGCCGATGTGGCTGGCCCCCACCCAGGTGGTGGTCGCGACCATCGTCTCGGAGGCCGACGACTATGCGCAGAAGCTGGTCGACCGGCTGAAGGCGGGCGGGATCCGGGCCGAGCTCGACGCACGCAACGAGAAGATCAACTACAAGGTGCGCGAGCACTCGGTGCAGAAGGTGCCGCTGATGTTCGTGGTCGGCAAGCGCGAGGCGGAAGAGGGGACGGTGTCTGTCCGTCGCCTCGGCACCGAAGGCCAGCAGGTGATTGCCGCGACCGACGCCATCGTCGAGCTGATGGCGGAAGCGGTGCCGCCGGACCTCAAGCGGCAGGCTGCCTAAGGCAGGAATAGGAAAGGGGCCGCAGCGATGCGGCCCCTTTCATTTGCGTCAGTTGATTGGCACTTCGTAGTAGCAGTTGTCGGCGACCTGCAACGTCTCACCCGACGTCAGCGCCGCGCGCAGGCTCTCGATCAAGTAAGTGCAATCGTCCTTCTCGGACTGGACCAGCGAGCCCTGGTCGAGCTGCTCGCAATAGCCGCCCGGGCGCTTGTAGCTCTCCGGCGCACCGGGACCGCAGAGCGGATTGGTGCTTGAGTCGGCCAGCACCGGCGTGGCGACTGGGAACGCCGCAGAGCTGGCGAGCAGCAGGGCAATAGCAATGAACTTCTTCAAGAGTCTCTCCTTGGATGGGTGGGCCAGCGAGCTGGCGCGGAGGCGAACGTCTCGTCCGCCGATGGGAGAGGCTTAGGCAGTACGGCGTGAACTGAAGCCGAACCCGGCATTCAATGACGGTTCATAATCATAATACGACTTATGAATGTTTGGAAACGATCAATCTGAACGAAAAGGGCCCGTCCGATGGACGAGCCCTTCTGCATGATGGCTGACTGTCGGTGCGCTTACTGATCCTCCGGCCCGTCGCCGTCATCGACGATGCAGTACTGACCGCAGCTACCGTCCCCATTCGATGCAGAGCCATAGGCGCCGATCTGCTCGCAATAGCCGCCGGGGCGTTTATACGCCTCGGGAGCGTCGGGACCACATTTGGCGCTGATGCTGGCGTCGATTGCAAAGGATGGGGTTGCAGCCGGGAATGCTGCGAGGGACGTGCTCAACAGCACTATCGTAAAGAGTCGGTACATTTCGCGCCTTATTGTGCTTGGTGACGGTGGTATTGCGGAAAAGCAAGTTATTGTCCGCCGAATGAGCGGATCATTAGATGCGTTCGCGTGAACTGCTGTCGAACTTGCCGTTCAGGCTCGGTTCACCGTCGGGCCAGGTGAGCGCAAGACGAAAAAGGGCCCCTCCGATCCGGAAGGGCCCCTTTTGGTTCAGCTCTGTGTTCAGCTCGCCTAGGCGGCAGCGATCTGGATGGTGATCTTGCAGGCGTCGCGGGCCGGCTGCGCCGGGGCGGTGCGGCAGAGCAGCCGGGCGGCTTCGTCGCCGACGCTGCGATAGGCAAACCAAGCCTTGGCCGGGATGCGGACGAATGATCCGGCTCCGACATAGCCGGCCGCGCCATTGACCATCAGCTCCACCATGCCCTCCTGGACCACGAGTACGGTTTCAGCCGCCTCGTGCTGGTGTGGGCCCACCTGGACCTGCGGCGGCAGGGTGTGCGCCTGCGCCTGATACTGGAAACCGGCGCCGCAAGGATTGGCGACGTGAACGACGCGATCCCCGGCGATGAAGAATGCATGCCTCGACATTGTGAGTCCCCCCAAGGGACGTGTGTCCGAAACGTGCTGCCATACCTAAGATAGGGCAGATGAACGGCATTTGAATAGGCGGAAAGAAGAAGCGGCCCGGAGGCCGCTTGCTGAAAGTGCCTAGACGGCAGCAAGGGGGTACACAGGCCGCTCGTAACAGTACTCGGCGACGAATACCGGCCGGGCCGTGCCGCCCACTACGAAGCTGGTCGGAATGTATGGCGTGCAGCCATCCTCGGTTTCGATCAGCGACTTGTTCTCGGTAATGGTGTCGCAAAAGCCGCCCGGGCGCTTGTAGCCTTCCGGGGCGTCGGGACCACACAGCGTGCTCTTGCTGGCGTCGTAAGCGAACGACGGGGTGGCGACCGGGAAGGCAACAAGCGACGCGGCCAAGAGGGCCAGCGCGATAGTCTTGTGCATGCTATTCTCCTGCTAGACGGGCAGTCCGCGCGACGGCGGAATGCGAGGCGGACCATGTCGTCCGCTTCGATGCGGGTCTGATAGGAGTGAGGCTTTGAACGGATTCCGAACCTGCGGTTCAGGAGGAGTTCAGCGAATTGTCGGGTCGCGGAACTGTACGCCGAGTTCCTTGACGGAACGCCAGATGACGACGCAGGCCTGCGGGCGGACCTTTTCGACCACCAGGTCGAAGGTCCGGGGGATACGGGTAACCGAGGCGACCTCGAGCTTGGCGCCGGTCTCGGACAGGTTGCGGATAATGCAGCGCATCCGGGTGCGCCCGCCGTCGAAGACGATTGTCGCCTCGATCATGGTGTTGCGGCGCGGCGAAAGCCGTTTCTCGAGACGAATATCCAAGCTCAAACCCCCAAAGCCCGCGCGGGACAATGCCGATGCGGCGTTGGCGAACTCCTTACGGAATGGATAAAGTTACGGCGCGAGTTGCCTATTGCATTCCGGCCAGTTGCAGGCCTTGTAGATAACGCGCCAGCAGTGACGGATACATGAAGCGCAGCCCATCGCCGATCGAGGCGATGCTGACATCGGGGTGCGCGCGCTGGAAACGCTCGAGGGCATCGCGAGCCGCGGCAAGATCTCCGTGATGCGCGTAGTACACCGCGAGGTCGCGATGCGGCCAGGTGAGCCCCGGACGCTCGGACATGGCGCGCTGCGCCCAGCCGATAGCCTGCTGCGGCCGGCCGGCGGCGAAGTTGGCAAGGCCCATGCCCAGGTGCACGTTGAAGGCGAACGGATCCATGGGCGAGAGCCGCGCCGAGCGCTCGAAGGCGGCAAGGCCCTCTTCCGGGGTGCCAAGGTAGACGTGGCCCCAGCCGCGGCGCATCCAGGCCCAGGCGTGATTGGGGTCCAGTTCCAGCGCTCGATCGGCAAAGGTGGCGGCCTGTCGGACATCGCCGCCCAGCATCATCATGGCAGACGCCAGCGCCGTCAGGGCTGTCGGATCGTCGGCGATCTGCTGCGACGCGGTTTCGACCAGGGCGGCGGCCGTGCGGCGCTCGGCGGCGAAGTCGGCTGTCCAGTTATAGGCAACCTGCTGACCATGCGCCCAGGCGGCCAAGGCAGCGGCGAGGCCATAGTGCGGCTCCAGCGCCAGCGCGCGGGTCAGCAGTTCGATCGCCTCGTGATTGTCTTCGGGGCTGTGCGACCACAGGTGGGGCAGGGAGCGCATCACCAGATCGTAGGCGGCCAGCGTCTCGGGTCGTTTCTTGCGCGCTCGCTCCACTTCGGCGCGACGGATGGAGGGTTGGATGGCGCTCGCCACTTCGGCCGCCATGCGGTCCTGCAGGTCGAACAGGTCGGCGACTGCACCATCGACCCTGTTGGACCAGATATGGCTGCCGGCCTCGGTCTCGACCAGCTGCGCGGTGATGCGGACGCGTTCGCCGACCCGGCGCACCGAACCTTCCACGACGTAGCGCACACCGAGATCGCGGCCGATCTGGCGGATGTCGATGCCGGCGCGGCCCTTGTAGGTGAAGGCCGAGTTGCGGGCGATGACGAAGAAGTCCTTCACCCGGCTGAGTGTCGCGGTGATCTCTTCGACCACGGCATCGGCGAAATAGCTCTGATCGGCTTCCCCGGACAGATTGTCGAACGGCAGCACCACCACCGAGGGACGGTTGCTCGGCGGCGGGGGCGGCGGCGACTCGGGCTGTTGCGGGCGGATCAGTCCGGCGGGATGCCAGGCGTAGATGCGGACGGTCTTGGAGATGTTCTTGAGCTCGGTCGGCCCCATGTCGACAAAGGGCAGCTCGATGGTGCCATCGAGATACTGGTACATCCACTTGGTGATGCACATGCCGCCGGCGGGGGAATGACTCTGCACCCGCACCGCCAGGTTGATGCCCGAGCCATAGAGGTCGTTGCCGGCTACCAGCACGTCGGCAAGCACGATGCCGGCGCGCACCTGGAACATCTCGCCGCCCGGAGCGTGGATCTTGCGCTCGTGGATCTGGCGTTGCAGGTCGGCGGTCCACTGCACCGCCGCGACGACACTGTTGAACTCGGCCAACAGCCCGTCGCCCATGGTCTTGAACACCTTGCCGCCGGCCGCTCCGATGGTGCGCGAGATCAGCCGATCGTAGACCCGCTGCACGAGGCGCAGGGTTTGACGTTCACTGCGCTCGACAAGGCGGGAATAACCCACGATATCAAGCGATACGATCGGGACCAAGCGGCGATCTGGTTGAGCCATACTGTATGCTTCTGCTGCAAGCTCTCGCTCTATAGCACTGTGAAATGTAACGGAGATAGCTGGCGTACGTTCTGCTTCAGAACAATTCGCGCCGGCGCAGTCTTGCTCGGCCCGCCGATGCGCTCATGCCGCCGGCTGGCATGCGGCGGCGCGGTCGAGCAGCAGGATGCGCTCGCGCTCGTTGCGGGTCAGGCTGGCGGCGCGCTCGAACTCGGTTCGCGCCTCGGCCAGGCGACCGAGCTTGACCAGGAAATCACCCCGCACGCTGGGCAGCAGATGGTAGCTCCGCATGGCCGGGTCATCGGCAATGACGTCGAGGATGGCGAGGCCGGACGCGGGGCCGAATGCCATGGCATGGGCGACGGCACGGTTGAGCTCAATCACCGGGCTCGGGGTCATCTCGGCCAGCATGTCATAGAGCGCAGCGATCCGCCGCCAATCGGTATCCTCGGCCTTGCGGGCGCGGGCGTGGCAGGCGGCAATCGCGGCCTGGAGGACATAGGGCCCGGCGCCGACCAGGCTTTCAGCCCGGTCGAGGGCGGCAAGCCCGCGGCGGATCAGCATCTGGTCCCAGAGGGCGCGATTCTGTTCGAGCAGCAGCACCGGTTCGCCATTCGCGCCGGTGCGGGCACGCAGCCGCGAGGCCTGGATTTCCATCAGCGCGACGAGGCCATGCACTTCGGCATCGTCGGGTGCGAGACCGGCGAGAATGCGGCCGAGCCGCATCGCCTCCTCGCAGAGCTGCGGTCGGGTCCAGTCGTCGCCGGCGGTGGCGGAGTAGCCTTCGTTGAAGATCAGGTAGAGCACCTCGAGCACCGAGGCCATGCGCCCGGCGCGCTCTTCGGCGCGGGGCACCTCGAACGGCATGCCAGCTTCCGCGAGGCTCTTCTTGGCGCGCACGATACGCTGGGCGATCGTCGGTTCGGCGGCGAGAAAGGCGCGGGCGATCTCGTCGGTAGTGAGGCCGCCGAGCAGGCGCAAGGTCAGCGCGACGCGCGCCTCGGGCGAAAGGACGGGGTGGCAGGAGGTGAAGATCAGCTTCAGCAGGTCGTCGCCGACATCGTCGTCGAGCGGGGTATCGAGGTCGGGCGCAGTGGATTCGATCTCGCGCAGGTCGTAGCCGAGCTCGTCGAGCTTGCGCGCCGCCATCTTGTTGCGCCGGAAATAGTCGATGGCGCGGCGCTTAGCGGTCTGCATCAGCCAGGCGCCCGGATTGCGGGGGACACCGCTTTCCGGCCAGTGGTTGAGCGCGACGATCAGCGAATCCTGCGCCAGCTCCTCGGCGAGGCCGACGTCGCGGACGATTCTGGTCAGGCCAGCGATCAGCTTGGCCTGCTCGATGCGGAATACCGCCTCGATGGCGCGATGGGTTTCTCTGTCGGTCATGGCGGCGGATCAGACCAAATCCGATCCGCCTGAGCAAGGTGTTGCCCCGCGCCATGGCACGGCGCCTACTCGGATCGGCGCAGCGCGCTGCGGGCTGCGTCCTTGCTGGCCATGGCCTCGGTATAGGCGTCGCCGAAATCCTCTTCGGTGAAGAGCTGGCGGATCTCGATCTCGACATTGCCGTGCCCATCTCGCTTGGGCCAGGTTTTCACCCACTCGATCGCCGCCTCTCGCGAGGGAACTTCGATCAGCGTGTAGCCGGCGATCAGTTCCTTGGCCTCGGCAAACGGGCCATCGATCACCGTGGGCCTGCCGTTGCTGAACTTCACCTTGGCGCCGCGCGAGCTCGGCATCAGGCCGGAACCGGCGATGACGATGCCGGCTTTGGCGGCATCCTCATGGAACTGCGTCATGTCGGCGATGAGATCGGCCCCCGGCATCACCCCGGCCTCGGTCTCGGCGTCCGCCTTGCGGATGACCATGAACTTCATGTCTGTGTCCTCGTAACAGTGATCAGTTGGTGATGGGCTTCTGGTTGGCGTCGCGCCAGGCCTGTTCCTTGGCGACAGCCTCCTGGGGGACGATCTCGGCAAAATCGGCTGCCTCGAAGACGCGGCGGAGTTCGATGGTCTCGCCATCCTCGAACGGGATGCGCCGGACCCACTCGATAGCCTCCTCGCGCGACTTGACGCTGATGACCCAGAAGCCGGCGATCAGCTCCTTGGTCTCGGCAAAGGGACCGTCCCTCACCACCAGAGTGCCGGCTTCCGAGGTGACGCGTGCGCCCTGGCGCGAGGGGTGCAGGCCCTCGGCGGCGAGCAGGATGCCGGCATTGATGAGCGCTTCATTGAAACGCCCCATCGCCTCGAAGGCCTCCGGCGGCGGCATGATGCCGGCTTCGCTGTCGGCAGTGGCTTTGACGATGATCATGAAGCGCATCTTCGGTTCTCCTTGTGCCCGCGGATGTCGCGCTCGACAGGGGCGCAAACTCATCCAGCTTCGATGACACGACGAACGAGCGCTCGGCAGATCGACAAGTGCGACGAAAATTGTTCGGAGGCGGTCAGTAGACCGTGGTGAGAACCTCGATCTCCTTGGCCGCGCCAGGCTGGACCTGGAACTCGCGGTTGTAGACCTGGTCGCCACGCTTGGCGAAGACCAGGTAGTCGCCTTCACCCAATACGGTCGAGGGGAAGGCGCCGATATTGGAGAAGACGGTCTGGCCGTCGGCGGTCTTCACCGTCCAGTCGATATCGGCGATGGCTTCGCCGCCGGCCTCGCTGACCAGCTTGAACGAGATCTGCGCGGCGCGATGGTAGAGCGTCGCGTCCGTCAGTTGGCCGGGCTCGACGCGGAGGTCGGCGCGCACCACGGCGTTCACGTCGCCGAAGTAGGAGACGATGTGGTAGGTGCCGGCATTGAGGGTGACGATGTCGTTGGGGCTGAGGTTCTGCGCCACCAGCGTGCGATCGGCCTCGGTGCTGCCGCTGGTGTAGATGTCGAAGCGGAGCAGGTTGATCGGGATGGCGACGTCACCGGTCACCGCCGCGTTGAGGCGCATGGCGCCGGCATCGAGGATCAGGGATTTCGAGTTCTCGCCCTCGGCGACGGTCAGCGTGTCGGTGGTCTGGGCGCGGCCGTAGGCGACATGCACGACATAGCTGCCGGGCGGCAATTGCAGGTGCGCGGTGGCGTCGTCGGATTTCTGCGCCAGCACCAGATCGCCGGCGGCGTCGGTGCGGGTTTCGAAGACGCGCCAGGTCACGCCGTCGGGCAGCGAATTGCCGTCCTCGGTGATCTTGGCCATCAGCGTGACCGGCTGCGGCGTGGTGTTGACGGCGACGGCCTCGGCAGCAGCGGCCGCCGGACCGGGGTCGATTGCGGCTGGCGCGGCAACATCGGCATTTGCCAACTCGGCTGCGGGAGCCGCGGCCGGCTGCTCCACCGTTTGCGGCATGCGGTCGGCGCGGCGGGGCAGGGGAACCGGCGGGTCCTCGGCGATGGCCAGCATCGGCGCGAGCATGGCCGCGATCCCGAGAATGCCGATCCAGTACCTGAGCTTCACCTCTAGACCCCGCAAACGGCGCCCCGCAGCGCCTCGCTTCAATATGCCTCGCGTGCCTACGCTTGGATTAGGGAAAAGCTGTGTCATAAGGGCCGGACGCTCGCAAGGACCAGACCATGCCCATCAACGCCGCAGTGCGCGACTACCTCAAGACCCGCCGTTCCGTCGGCATCGGCTTCCTCAAGGATCCCGGTCCGACGCCGGAAGAGCTGCAGGAAATCCTGACCATCGGCACCCGGGTACCCGACCATGGCAAGTTCGTGCCGTGGCGGCTGATTCTGATCGAAGGCGACGACCGGATCAAAGCCGGCGAGAAACTCGCCGAGATCGCCAGGCGCAAGCGGCCCGAGCTCGATGAGGCAGGGCTCGACATCGAGCGGCGCCAGTTCCTGCCGGCGCCGGTGACCATCGGCGTGCTGCTGTCGCCCAAGCCGAACCCCAAGGCGCCGGAGATGGAGCAGCTGCTGTCGGCCGGCAATGTCTGCTTCAACCTCTCGCATGCCGCCTTCGCCATGGGCTTTGCCGCCAGCTGGACCAACCGCTGGTATGGCTTCGACACCGAGGCGCAGACCATGCTAGGCGCGCGCGGCGGGGAGCGGTTCGTCGGTTTCATCCATATCGGGACGCCGACCACGGTGATCGAAGACCGCGACCGGCCGAACCTCGACGAGGTAGTGACGCGTTGGCAGGGCTAACCATTCGTTAACCAATCGCGGGTGATTGGTTAACCGAACGTTAGCAACGGACCCTTCGAGTCGATGGGCGTGAAGCCGATATCGGTGCCGCAGCCGCTTGCCTATGCCATGGATACGGCAGGGGCGAAGAGCGACGTCGACTTCGACTATCTGCTGCGTACGGCGATCCGCGAAAGCAGCCTCAATCCCGAAGCCAAGGCCCGGACGTCGAGCGCGACCGGGCTGTTCCAGTTCCTCGACAGCACCTGGCTGCAGGTGATGAAGCAGGAGGGGCCGCGCCTCGGCTACGGCCAGTATGCGGACTCGATCAAGGTCGACGCGGACGGCGATTACTACATCGCGGACAAGGCGCTGCGACAGGAAGTTCTGAAGCTGCGTGAGGACCCGCAGATCGCTTCGGACATGGCGGCAGCCTTCACCCGCAGCAACGGCGCGTACCTGTTTGAGAAGTTCGGCCGGATGCCGAGCCCGGGTGAGCTCTACATCGCGCATTTCCTCGGAGCGCAGGGAGCGGAGAAGCTGTTCAACGCTGGCCTCAAGGATCCGGACCAGATCGCCGCCACGCTGTTCCCCAAGCAGGCCAAGGCCAACCGGGCGATCTTCTATGAAGGCGGCGAGGCGCGAACGATTCGCGAGGTCTACCGGGCGCTGGTCGACAAGCATGACGGCGCCGTCGATCCACGCTTTGCCACCCAGCAGTTGGCGGTGGACCCGGCGTCGCCAGCCGGCAAGTGGGATACGACCCCGGTGCCGTCGCGATTCTCGCCCGACGACATGTCGTTCACGGCGCTGTTCTCCAACGAGGGCGAGGTGCAGGGCCGCACCCTGATGAGTCCGGCGACGGAGGCGCAAGGCAGTGCTCTGTTCACTCAACTCTACGGGCAGGACGGCACTCTGCCAAAACCCCCGAAATTATGGTGAACCGTTCCTTAAGCCTTCCCCGATAGCGTCCTTTTCGACGCCTATCGGAGAGTGGGATGGTTGCGTACCAGGATTTCGTCGCGCTGAGCCAATCGCGCGACAGTGAGGAGCGGGGGCAGGCGGCCCACCTCGCTGCCATGGCCTATCTCAACCACTATGGTCCGGCTGATGAGCATGCGGCGCTCTACGCAGCGCTGATCGGTTTTCTCGACGATCCCTCGGTGCGGGTCCGCGGCGCGCTGGCCTATGGCCTGCTGCACGCCACCGAGGCACCGCGGCCGATTCTGCTGGCGCTGCTGCAGGACAGCCCGGTGATCGCGCGCGCCGTGGTGCAGTACTCGCCGGCGCTGGTCGATGCCGACCTGATGGCGCTGATCCCTCGCGCCGATGAGGCGATGCTGATGGCGACTGCGACGCGGGAGCGGTTGAGCCGGCGGGTCGCCGAAGCCCTGGTGGCGAGGGGCGGGCGACCGTTGCTCGCCAAACTGCTGGATCGGCCTGATGTGCCGTTCTCCGCGGCCATGCTGCGCCAGGTGGCAGACCGTGAAGGGGCTGATGACGCCGAGCTGCGTGGGCTGTTGCTGGCGCGAGACGACCTGCCGGCCGATGCGCGGTTGATCCTCGTGCAGGCCGTGGCCGTCGCGCTCCGCGGGGCCCGGATGGTTGCGGGTGCCGTGGCACCGCATCGGCTGGAGCGCCTGCTGCGCGATGCCACCGATACGGCGCTGACCGCGATCGGCGAACAGGAAGCCGCGGCGGGCAGGGCACCCTACGCGGCGGAACTGGTCGAATCGGAGTTCGTGTCGACCCGGGTGATGCTGCACGCCATCGTTCAGGGCCACGTGCTGTTTTTTGCCGATTGCGTGGCGCAACTCTCCGAGACGCCGCGTGACAAGGTGTTCACGCTGCTCGAACATGGCAGCCGCGCGGCGCTCAATGCGTTGTTCGCGCGCTGCGGCCTCAGCGAGTCGGTACGCAACATGCTGGCGCGGCTGATCTTTCACGCCCGCGCCGCCGACCTTGCGGACGACCTGGCGGCGCGGCATTTCGTGGTAACGGCGCTGACCGAAGAACTGATCGTCGAGCATGACGGGGTGATCCCGCCGGAGCTCGAAGAGGCCTTTGCCTATCTGAGCGAGCAGAACGTCATCCTGGCGCGCCGGGCGGCGCGCGGGGTGATGTCGGCGTTTGCCGGGATGACGCAGTCGGAAATGGCACTGCCGCAGCTCGAAGCCGAGGACCGGCTGGCGCTGCCCGCCGCCTAGGCGGCCGAACGGGGTCAGTAGCGGAACTGCTCGCTCAGCACGCGCTCGTCGAGCCCGGTGCCCGGATCGAACAGAAGCGTCACCTTCTGGTTACGGTTTTCGCGCACCGTCACCTCGATGACCCGCTGGAACTCGACGTTGTCGGCCACGGCGCTGACCGGGCGCTTTTCGGCCTCGCGAGTGCGGAAGGTGACGACGGCACGGTTGTTGAGGATGGCGCCGCGCCAGCGGCGCGGCCGGAACGGCGAGATCGGCGTCAGCGCCAGGAGCGGCGCGTCGATCGGCAGGATCGGGCCATGCGCGGAGAGGTTGTAAGCGGTTGAGCCGGCGGGCGTCGCGACCAGCACGCCATCGCAGATCAGCTCCTGGAGGCGGGGCTGGCCATCGACCAGGATTTCCACCTTCACCGCCTGATAGGTCATGCGGAACAGCGACACTTCGTTGAGCGCCAGCGCCTTGTGCTCGGAGCCGTCGGCCAGCCGAACGTTCATTTCGAGCGGGTAGATGTGGGTGGGCTTGGCGGCGGCAAGCCGGGCTGCCAGCCCGTCGGCCGCGAACTCGTTCATCAGAAAGCCGACCGAGCCGAAGTTCATGCCATAGACGGGTACGTTCGTGCCCATCTTGCGGTGCAGCGTCTGCAGCATCAGCCCGTCGCCGCCGAGCGCCACGACGGTGGTCGCGGCGTCGAAACCGCTGTCGCCATAGCGTTCGCGCAACAGCTCGGCGGCGCGGTCCGCCTCCGGTGTGCCGCTCGATACGAAGCTTACCCCTTCGATGCGTTCCGTCACGGCCGCCCCTCGCTGCTGAGTTCGCTGCCTAGCATGCACCGGTGCCGCGGGGAAGAACGGGTTGATTGAGCCCTTCGTCTCAACTACATGAGCGGCAACGGATTTGAGGATAGAAATGCGCGCCGAAATCACCAAGGTCATCGCCGAAATCGAGCAGGTCGTAAGCCTGCTGAGGAGGCATCTTTGACTGGGATACAGCTGAAGCCCGCCTCGACGATCTGACCGCCCGCACCGAACACCCCAACTTCTGGGCCGACCCCGAAAAGGCCCGCCCGATCATGCAGCAGCGTGACGAACTGGACGTGCAGGTGAAGGCCGTGAAGGCCTTCGAAGCGTCGGTTCGCGACAATACCGAGCTCATCGAGATGGGCGAGGCCGAGAATGATGCCGACGTGGTCAAGGAGGCCGAGCAGGCCCTGCACGAAACGCTGAAGGAAGCCCGTTCGGCTCAGGTCGAGACGCTGCTTTCCGGCGAAGCGGACGGCAACGACTGCTACCTTGAAATCCATTCCGGCGCCGGCGGCACCGAGAGCCAGGACTGGGCCAACATCCTGTTGCGCATGTACACGCGCTGGGCGGAACGGCGGAAGTTCAAGGTCGAGACGATGGAAATCCACGACGGCGAAGAAGCCGGGATCAAGTCGGCGACCATCAAGGTGACCGGGCACAACGCCTATGGCTGGCTGAAGACCGAGAGTGGCGTGCACCGGCTGGTGCGCATCTCGCCCTATGACAGCGCGGCACGCCGGCACACCAGCTTCTCGAGTGCCTGGGTCTACCCGGTGGTCGACGACACCATCAATATCGAGATCAACGAGAGCGACCTGAAGGTCGATACGTATCGTTCGTCCGGTGCTGGTGGCCAGCACGTCAACACCACCGACTCGGCGATCCGCATCACGCACGTACCGTCAGGCATCGTCGTCGCCTGCCAGCAGGAACGCAGCCAGCACAAGAACCGTGCGACCGCCATGGCCATGCTGAAGGCGCGCCTCTACGAGGTGGAGCTGCAGAAGCGCGAGGAGGCCGCGAACGCCGAATCCGCCGCCAAGACGGATGTCGGCTGGGGCCACCAGATCCGCAGCTATGTGCTGCAGCCCTACCAGATGGTGAAGGATCTGCGCACCGGCCACGAGACCTCGAACACCTCGGCAGTGCTCGATGGCGATCTCGACGACTTCATGGAAGCCTCGCTTGCGGCGCGCGTCACCGGCTACGCCGACAAGGTCGCTGACGCCGAATAGGCGCAGGGGCGCGGGGTCGGTGACGCCGATTAGGCGCAGGGGCGCCGACGCCGAATAACGAAGTTGGCCGGTAGCTTCGCCACCGGCCAACAACCATCCGAAGACCCGAAATCGAGATGAAGCGCCCAGGGCCACCTTGGCGCTACTCTTCTGTTACCGGTAACGTCTTGCGCACGCATGATGCATTTGAACTAATGCAAGGTGCCGTGAGTTACGTCACTCATTCCGCACACGCCTGGGAAGCGCACGATGGAGGACGACGACCTAGTCGACAGGATCTACGAGGCCGGGGCGGTTCCCGATCTCTGGCCGAGCGTGCTCGAAGCGCTGGGGGAACTCGGCAAGGTTGCCGGTACCGTGTTGTTCGCGGTGCGCGGCGAGGCGGCGCACTGGACGGCGTCGCCCGGCCTCGTCGACATGTCCCGCGGCTACTTCGAAGGCGGCTACCCTGGGCACGATGACCGCACGGCGCGGTTACTTGCCTATGACCATCCCGGCTTCGTCACGGACCTCGACGTGTTCACGCGGGAGGAGTGGGAGGCCGACCCGATCCGTAAGGAATTCTTCGTACCGCGCGGCTTCGGCTGGGGCGTGGCGACCGGCATCAAGGTGCCGACCGGCGACCTGCTGATCTTCCACGGCGAGCGGCGGCTGGAGGATGGTCCGGTTGAACGCGAGGTGGTCGAGCGGCTCGACCTGCTGCGGCCGCATCTGGCGCGCGCGGCGCTGATGTCGGCGCGCATTGCCTTCGAGCGAGCCCAGGGGGCCGTGGCGGCGCTCGAGATGGTGGGGCTTCCCGCGGCGGTGCTGGGACCACGTGGCGCCGCCATCGCCACCAACAGCATGCTGGAAGCGCTGACACCGTCTGTGGTGCAGTCACGGCCCAGTCGGCTGGCGCTCGCCAACCCGCGCGCCGACGAGCTGTTGACCACGGCGCTGGCGGCGGCTGAGGCCGGACTTCACACCGGACCGGTGCGTTCGATCCCGGTTCCGGCCGACGATGGCAGCGCACCCATGGTGGCGCACATCCTGCCGATCCGCGCGTCGGCCCGCGAAGTGTTCACCGGCGCGGCAGCGGTATTGCTGATGACACTGGTGACGTTGCGCGAATTGCCGGATGCCGGGGTGATCCAGGGCCTGTTCGACCTGACCCCGGCCGAGGCCCGGATCGCCCGGGCGCTTGGCGGCGGGATGACCATCGGCCAGATTGCCTCGAGCACGGGCGCCAGTGCGGCAACGGTGCGCAATCAGGTGCAGGCGGTGTTCGGCAAGACCGGCATGCATCGGCAGGCCGACCTGGTCGGCCTGCTGCAGGGGTTGCAGCCGCTGGCTAGCGCCCCGACCCCACCGTCGCGATTGCCGCCGCGTAAGTGATGCCGCCGCCGAAGGCGACCAACCCGAGCCGGTCGCCCGGCTTGGTGATCGGCAACGCATCCATCAGCGCCAGCGGAATGGTCGAGGAACTGGTGTTGCCGAGGTTACGGATGATCGAGTGCGCCGGACGGCCCGAACGGCGGGCGATGGCGTCGATGATGCGCTGGTTGGCCTGGTGCGGCACCATCAGGTCGATATCGTCCATGCTGATCCCTTCGGCGGCGCAGGCCGAGGTCAGCGTCGCTGACATGGCGCGAACCGCATCGGCGAACACCTCGCGGCCGTTCATCTTGATGTAGCCCTCGCCGGCCCGCGGCACGCTCAACAACTCGCCCGATTCCGGGGCGCCGGCGATGGTCGGCTGGGCGAAGGTGAAAAGCGTCGGCTGCTCGTGGCCTGGCCCCTGTACCAGCGAGGCGGTCGCAGCGTCGGCGAACAGCACCGCGGTGTTGAAGTCGTTCTGGTCGAGCAGCGGCGACAACACTTCCGAGGTCACCACCAGCACCCGCGCTTCGGGATTGTTGGTGACGTAATCGCGGGCCTGCGCCAGCGCATAGAGATAGCCGGAGCAGGCCGCATTGATGTCATAGGCCGGCAGACTGGCGCGGCCGACGGTACTGACCGCATCGGCGACGCGACAGGCCAGCGACGGGGTGATCACATCGGGCGTGCCGGTGGCAGCGATCACCAGGTCGATGTCGCTGATATCGAGATGCTGCTCGTCGAGCAGCTTTTGCGTCGCAGAGACGGCGAGCGAGAACACGGTTTCGCCCGGCTGTACCCAGCGGCGGCTCTCGATGCCGGTGAGCTTGACGATGTCGCCGGCGTCGCGGGTCTGCCAGTTGCCCTTGAGGTCGGCATTGTGAACCTTGCGCCCGCCCGTGACGCCGGCAATGCCGGCAACGCCGACCGGAACATCAGCGCGGCCGATAGTGACCGGGGCTGCCTGCGGCGCGCCGCGTCGCTTCAGGATGGCCTTGTCGATGCGTTCGGCGGTGACCGTGGTCTGCTGGCGCGCCACGCTGGCGTCGGCTTCGACGAACATCAACGGCGCGCCAACGGCGATCTTCTGCTTGGGCGCAACCGGGATCGACAGCACCTTGCCGGTGACGGTGGCCTGCACGTCGACTGCGGCCTTGGTGGCCTCGACCACCGCGACCAGGTCGCCGGTCTTGATCATGTCCCCCGGCTTCACCAGCAGTTCGACCACCTCGACTTCGTCGTCGGCCGGGCCGGAACCGATGGCGGTGATGGCGGCCGGTCCGGCATCCGCCTTGGGCGCTTCCCAGGCAAGATCGAACTCGAGCAGCGCGGCGGCGGCTTCCATGATCCGGCGATAAGAGGGCAGGGTGTCGATCTGCCGCTCGAACTGGAACGGCACGTGGATATCGTCGCGGGTGACCCGTTTGGCGCTGACCGGCATGCCGGCCTTTTCCATGACCGTCGCCATGACTTCGGCGCCGAAGCCGGCGGTGTGGTTGTCTTCGTGCACGACGAGCAGGCGCTTGGTGCGGCGGACTGAGCGCAACACTGCGTCCTCGTCCCAGGGCGAGATCGAACGCAGATCGATGACGTCGAGCTCGGCACCGGCGCCGGACAGGGTCTCGGCCGCCAGCAGCGACTGGGTCAGCGGGTTGCCCCAGGTGACCAACGTCAGATCGTTCCCCGGGCGTACCGCGCGGGCCTTGCCGGGAACCACGAACTGCCTGGCGGTATCGTCCGAAGTGCGGCGGTCGGAAAGGTTGAGGCCGCTCTTGGGATAGAGGAAGACGGTCGGGCGCTTGCTCTGGAAGGCGGCGTTGAGCAGCCCCGCGGCGTCGCCGGCACTCGAGGGCATCACGACGTCGATGCCGGGCACATGGGCGAGGATCGATTCCAGCGTCTGCGCGTGGAACGGGCCGAGGCCGGCCTTGTAGCCACCGCAGCTGACCATCAGGATCACCGGCGCCTGCCAGGTTCCGTCGGTGCGCCAGTACATCGAGCCGAGCTCGGAGATGATCTGGTTGAAGCCGAGCGGCAGGAAATCGGCGAACTGGATGAACGCCACCGGACGCTGTCCGGTGAGGGCGCGACCGATCGAGGTGCCGACAATGGTCGATTCCGACAGCGGAGCATTGCGAACGCGGCCGGGGAAGGCCGTCGACAGGCCCCTGGTGACGCCGAACACGTCGCCCTTGGGATCTTCGATGTCCTGGCCGAGCAGGTGCACGTCGCGGTTGGCGGCAAGCTGGTCGCGCAGCACCCGGTTCAGCGCCTCGCGCATGGTCAGATTGGGCGCCTTGGCGTCGCCGCGATATTCCTTGGCGTGCGCGAACTCGGCCGGATAGGGCGCCTTGGCCTCGCCGGCGGTCTGCGGCACCGCTTCGCCGCGCGCCTCGACCACGGCAGCCGCCACTTCGGCAATCAGGCTGGTTTCGAGCTGCGCCAGCGCCGAGTCGCCCATCTGGGACTCACGCAGCGCCTGGCGGATGGCCTCGAGCGGGTCGCGGTTCTTGCCGGATTTCAGCTCGTCGGCGGCACGATAGAGCGCCTGGTCGTCGGCATTGGTGTGGTCCGACAGCCGCTCCAGCTCCATCAGCAGCAGCGCGGGGCCGCGGGTGGCGCGGGTGTGCGTCACCGCCGACTCGAAGGCGGCGCGGGTGGCAGCGAGGTCGACGCCGTCGACGCGGCGGATCGGCAGGCCGAGGAAGCTGTCGGCAGGGCCAGTAGGCAGATCGAAGAAGGTCTGGCCGGGCGTCTTGGTGGAGATCGCCCAGTTATTGTTCTGGATGACGAACACCACCGGCGCACCGGTGCGCACAGCTTCGCCGACCGCCTCGAGGAATTCGCCCTGCTGGGTGGTGCCGTCGCCGACGCAGCAGATCACCACCGGGGAATCGGGGTGGAACTTCACCGCCTGGGCGTTGCCGACGGCGTGGAGCGCATTGTTGCCCACCGGCCCGACCATCGAAGCGACGTTCAACTCGCGGGCAGAGTAGTGGGCGCTCATCTGCCGGCCGGCGGAGTGCGACGGACCGGTTGCAAGCAGGCTGCGGAAGAATTCGACCAGCGGCAGGCCGCGCGCCAGAAGCAGTGCCTTGTCGCGATAGTGCAGGTGCAGCCAATCCTGCTGGCCGAGATAGTCGGCGATCAGTGCCGTCGACTCGTGCCCGGCGCCCGAGACATGGAAATGCGCCAGACCCTGCTTGACCAGGTCTTGCTCCACGCGGTCGATCTCACGGGCGAGAAACATCGCCCGGTGCAGCCGCAGCATCGTTGGAATGTCTGAGGTCATCAGCATTGTGGCGGGAACCTAAACCCGTCCCCCGCGAAAAACCAGAGCAACTAGCTGGTCTTGCTCGAATGCATGGCTGATTTGCCGAAGGCGTTGCGGCGCTGCAATCGGTGGAGCCCGCGTCGGCGTGCTAGGCCCCGAGAAAGCGCGCCAGCCGCTTGCCGGCTGCGAGATATTTGCCCGGATCGACCGCGACGTCCTTGCGGCGCACTTCGAAATGCAGGTGCGGGCCGGTCGAGCGGCCGGTAGAGCCGACCTTGGCGATCGGGGTGCCGGTGTTCACCACCTGGCCCTGCTTGACGAGGAACGCGCTGAGATGGCCGTAGCGGGTGACGAGGCCAGTGAGGTGGGTGATCTCGACCAGGTTGCCATAGCCGGATTTCTCGCCGACGAAGGTCACTTTGCCGTAACCGGCGCTCAGCACCGTGGTGCCCTTGGGCGCCGGGAAGTCGAGGCCGGCATGGAAGGCGCGGCCCCCGGTGAACGGATCCTTGCGATTGCCGAAGGTCGAACTGATGCGGTTGAGCGAGTCCATCGGCTTGTGGATCGGTGCCAGGTCGATGGCGCCGCGCGCCGCCTTGAAACGGGCCAGCGCGAGATAGACGTCGTTGGCGTCGTCGACGATGCCGCCTTCGTCTTCACCGCCGACCGGCGGCTGGTAAGGGCCGCCGACAGCGTCGGTCAGGCCATCGGGCATGTTCGGCTTGATGCCCAGCCCGCCCAGCACGTCGAGAATGGTGTCGGTCGATTCGGTGGCCGAGACCGACAGCGCCGCCAGCGCCATGCGGCTGTCGTCCATCATCCTGGTCATCGAAGCGCCGACCTCGGCGAGATCGTCGGTGGCGGCGACCGGGGCGATGCTGGCCACCGGGGCTGCATCCTCGTCGAGGGTCGGATCGGCGGCCGCGGTCTCGATGCCGAGTTCCGCCGCCTTGGCAGCGAGTTGCTTCACCAGTTGATGCTGCTCGAGCAGCACTTCCTGCTGCTGGGTCAATTCCTGCAGCTGCAGGTTGATGTCGCCGGCCTGCGCAAACTGGCGCGAGTGCAGGCGATCGACCTCGACGCGCAACTGAGCGATGCGATCCTCGTAAGCCGAAACCACCACGTCGTTCTGGCCATTCAGCAGCGCCGCGATATCGGGGGCCATCAGGAAGCCGACAAGGGTCAGGACGTTGGTGCCGAACAGCGCTGCGAAGGCCAGGTAGAACAGGCCGGGCCGGATGCCCGGTTCACGTTTCGCTTTCTGCGGAGGAGCTCCGAACATTTTTGCGACGGGCTGAGAGACCGGCTGCACCGCCGGCTGAACGCCACTCGATTTCGCACGCACCGCCAGAACTCCGGGACGCCACTTCACTGGTCCCGATCATGATCTGTTAGGGTTAACAAACGCGAAAAGCCCGGCTGCAGGCGGGACTCAGGCCTTGGCCCGCCTGGGTTTGGCGGGAGCGGGTTTGGTCTTGGCGGGAGCCGAGCCGGCGTTCGCGAGCAGGGCGCGAGTCGCGGCGAGCACTTTTTCGGCGTGGCCCTTGATGCGGGTAGCGTGGAAAACCTCGGCGACCTTGCCATCGGGGCCGACCAGCACGGTGATGCGCTTCACGCCCATGTATTCGACGCCCCAGAGCTTCTTGAGCTGCCAGATGCCATAGGCCTCGATGGCCTTGCGCTCGGGGTCGGCGGCGAGGACGACACCGAGGTTGTACTTGTCGCGGAACGAGCAGTGCTTCTCGACGGTATCGGGGGAGATGCCGACGACCACGGCGCCGAGTCGCTTGAATTCCGGCATCAGGTCGGTGAACTCGATGTTCTCGAGGGTGCAACCCTCGGTATCGTCCTGCGGATAGAAGTAGAGCACCACCGGATGGCCAAGATGATCCGACAAACGGAACTTCTCGTAGCTGTCGGTGATCAGTTCGAAGTCTGGGGCAGGGCTGCCGGGAAGAGGAAGGGTCATGTGGTCCGGTTCGGTAATCGGGAAAACGCCGGAAAAGCCGCGCATCCAAGGGGTGTTAGTGCCATATTGCAGCCGGTATCATCTGTCAGTGAACCGCTGCTCGGTTTGATTCTAGGATAGGGCGGCAAAGCGAGCGGCCTCAAGTCGGAAAGCAGTGAAACCTACTCCAGCCCCTGGCTCCCAGCTCCGCAAGCGCTCGGCATGGCGCATCCTGGGTAGGATCGCAGCGGCGGCAGTCGCCGCGCCTGTCATTCTGCTCGTCGTCATGTACGCCGTGCTGCTCGTCACCCCCATTCCATTGCCCTTCGTCAGTTCGCAGGTGCGCAACCTGGTGCTGAACTCGATGCCGTCAGGCAGCAAGCTCGAGCTGGGCGACATGGCGCTGGCCCTGGAAAACTTCGTGTGGCCGGTGATCCAGTTCAAGCCCGTCACCTTCACCGACGTGAAGACCGGCGGCACCGTCAGCATTGATGCGCTCGAGGTCGGGTTCTCGCCGCTCCGGGCACTGGTCGGCCAGCCCGGCGCCACCGTCACCATCGTCGGCCCGCATCTGCAGGTGAACCAGGACCTGTTCGGGCCCCGGCTTGCCAAGTTCGAGTACGTGGACGAACCGGATGGCGGCCGTACGGTGCGGATCATCGAAGGACAGGACCAGTTCCCCGAAGTGAACCTGTCCGCCGGCGGCGTCGATGTGAAAGGGCAGGTGCCGGACGCCAATCTGGGCATCCGCTCCGACAATGACTGGTTGGTCTACAACCTCGAAGCTGCGGCCAAGGGTATTGCCGGCATCGTGCAACAGGCCAAGCTGGGCAATTTCTCGCGCCTGGTGGTCAAGCGCGGCGCGCTCGACATGAACGATGCGCTCTACGGCGTGCTCAGGCATTTCACCGAGATCAACATCGACATCGCGCCCAATGCCGACGGCAAGTCGGCCTCGGGCAACTTCTCGGCCGGCATCGGCGGATCGGTGATGAACGGCATCCTCGAGTGGGTGGAAACCGACGATGGCGGGGCACGGCTCAAGGCATCGATCACCAACCTCGACCCCGGCGCCTTCGCCCCCTTCGTGGGCGAACAGGAAACGGCGATCGCGGTGGTCGGCACGGCGTCGGTATCGATCGATGTCGGTTTCACCGTCGCGCAGAAAATCACCGATGGGCTGTTCCACATCGACCTGACAGGCATGGATGTGCGGGCCAACGGGCAGTACTTCCCGATCGCCACCTCGATCGCCGAGGTGGTGTGGGATCCGGCCATCGGCCAGTTCACCATGGGCGAGATGCAGGTCAGCATCGCCGGCAGCACCGGCTATGTCAGCGGCGTGTTCAAGCTCGGGCTCGATCCGTTGTACGGGCCGATCGTCGGCATGAAGGTGGCGGCGCGCGACGTCGCCATCGCCAACGAGCAGGGCATGCCGGATGCCCCGTTCAGCGAGGTCAGCTTCCAGGGCTGGTCGGCGCCGCTCTATGGTGCCACCGGTATCGACCAGTTCGAGGCCAGGAAGGCCGACGGCAGCCAACTGGTATCGACCGGGCGCATCGACATGGTGCGTCGCGGCACCGGCTTCGAGATGAACATTGCCGGCGACGGGCTTTCGGCCGACGACCTCAAACGGCTGTGGCCGGCGTTTCTCGCCAGCGAGTCGCGCGACTGGTTCGTCAAGAACGTGGTGGGCGGCCGGATCAAGAAATCGACCATGCGCTACGACTTCCCGATCGGCTCGCTCGGCGAGCCGGGGGAGAACAAGCCGATGCCCAAGAACGCGATGTCGATCGACATCGTCGGCGTCGGCGTCAAGATCAAGGCGCTCGACACGATGGATCCGATCACCATCGAGGGCGAGATGAAGCTGAGCCTCAAGGACAGCGACATCCAGATATCGGGCGACGGCGCCACCATCCCTACGCCAAAGGGCAACATCTCGATCGCCAACGCGGGCTTCATCATCGGCTCGAACAGCGACACCGAGGCGGTGTACGAGATCTCCGGCGACCTGTCGGGCGGCATCCCGGCGCTGATCGACTGGGTCAAGACCAACCAGCCGGACGCGCTCAAACAGGTGGCGCTGCCGAAGAACTTCGACGCCGTCAAAGGTCAGGTGTCGCTGGGGCTGGTGGCAACCATCGTCACAGACAAGAAGACCAACCAGCCGCGGACGATGGACTACGTCATCAATGGGACGCTGCAGGACCTCGAGACCTCCGAGCCGATCGAAGGGCATACGGTCGGCAAGGGGCAGTTGCAGTTCCGGGTGACCCAGGCGGGTTTCAATGTGGGCGGAACGACCGAGTTCGATGGCGTGCCCGCGGCGATCTCGGCCATGGGGACACTCGACCCCAAGAAGCCCGATGTGGTGCTGACCGCCAAGGTCGATTCCGGCGCGTTCAAGAAGTTCGGCGTCGATACCTCGGCGTTCCTCGATGGGCCGTTGACGGTTACGGCGAAGCCGCAGAGCGACGGCAGCATCCAACTGGTGGCCGACCTCGAGGACGCCCGCCTCAACGTCAAGGATCTCGGCATCAGCAAGGCGGCCGGCGTCAAGGGGACGGCGCAGGCGCAGATCAAGCTCGACGGCGATGCCGTCACCATCAACGATCTCGATCTCGGGTTCGGCGACGTGAAGCTCGCCGGAGGGCTCGACTTCGATCTCAAGGAAGGTCTGCAGTCGGCGGAGTTCACCTCGTTTGCGCTGAGCCCGGGCGACCAGGCCCAGATCTCGCTCACCCCGATCCGTAACGGCTACCAGGTGCGACTGCGCGGCGACCAGCTTGACCTGAAACCGATGCTGCAGCGCTTCTTCAGCCTCTCGGGCGATTCGACGGGTGGGCCGCAGGCCACGGCGGTCAACAACCAGACCATCGCGGTCGACCTCGAGCTGAAGCGGGCGCTCGGCTTCTACAAGACCACCGCGTTCAACGTGAACCTCGACCTGGTGCTGCGCGGCGCGGATCTGCAGCGGGTAAACCTGCAGGCCAATCTGGGCGGCAATCGCAGCGTTTCGGTGACCACCAACCCGACGCCGGACGGCAAGGTGATGTCGGTGGCGTTCAACGATCTGGGCACGCTGCTCAGGCTGATGAACGTCTATCCCAATGTCGAGGGCGGCGTCGGAAGCCTCGTGGTCGAGACGATCAAGGACCAGAAGATCGATGTCGGTCAGTTCGCGTTGCGCAACTTCGCTTTCGTCAATGAAGGGAACGTGGCGCAGATTCTCGGCAATCACTCGCAGTCCAAGCAGATGATCGCCCGCTCCAACAAGCTGGAGTTCAAGAGCGCCGAGGCGGAGTTCGTGCGGCGCAGCGACCGGGTGGAAATCACCGACGCGGTGCTGGCGGGCTCGACCGTCGGCGGCACGGCACGCGGTTTCATCTATACCGACAAGCGGCAATACGACCTGACGGGCACTTATGTGCCGCTGTTTGGTCTCAACAACGCGTTCTCCAAGCTGCTCGGGCCGCTGGCCGGGCGCGATGGCGAAGGCCTGTTCGGGGTGACCTTTGCGGTGCGCGGCCCGCTCGACAAGCCGGATTTCAAGATCAACCCGATGTCGGCCCTGGTGCCGGGCGCCTTCCGCCGGATGTTCGAATACCGCGCCAAGGAGATTCCGCGCGTCGAGTAGGCGCCGGGATCTGGTTGATTTCGATCAAAGTATAGGTTGGCGCAACGGCTTACGATCTCCACATGATGGCTTGGAGGTACGTGAAATGTACGCACATATTCTCGTCGCAACGGATGGTTCGGAACTCGCCTCGCGCGCCCTGGACCATGCTCTGGGTCTCGCCAAGGCGCTCGGCTCGGCGGTGACCATCGTCACGGTGACGGAGCCTACCGCAGTGCTCGGGGGCGGCTATGCCACCGTCGCAGGTACGGCGTTCGACCCGATCCCCGAACTGATCGAAGCGCAGGAAACGGCGGCCAAGGAGCTGCTTGGCAAGGCAGAGAAGGCGGCGACAGCTGCTGGGGTGACCGCCAAGACGGTCTACGTCAATGACAGTTTTCCGGCCGATGGCATCATCTCGACGGCCAATTCGGTGGGAGCCGACCTGATCGTCATGGGGTCGCACGGTCGCCGCGGGCTGGGCAGGTTGCTGCTCGGCAGCCAGACCAACAATGTGCTGGCGCACACCACCATCCCGGTGTTGGTGACGCGCTGAAATCGGTCAGACCTGGAGTGCGCCTCGTGAGGATCGCACTCCAGTTCAGTTCCGCATCAGACCGGCTTCAACAACGCGTGCTTCTTCTTGCCAACCGAGAGCTTGATCACGCCTTCCGGCAACAACGCCGCCGTGCCGAGGGTGGCGCGATCGTCGGTGGCCGGCTCGTCGTTGACCCGTACGGCGCCCGACTGAATGTGCCGACGCGCCTCGCCATTGGACGCGGCGAGACCAGCCGCAACGAGTGCGGCGAGCAAGCCGATGCCGGCATCGAGATCGGACTTCGACACCTCGGCGGTCGGTAGCGACAGGTCGAGCGCTCCGGCCTCGAAGGTGGCGGCGGCGGTCGAGGCCGACTGCTCCGCCGCTTCTCGGCCGTGGACAATGGCGGTGACTTCCGTCGCCAGCACTTTCTTGGCTTCGTTCAGCTCCGAACCGCCGAGCGCCGCGAGCTTTTCGATCTCGTCGAGCGGCAGGCGGGTGAAGATCTTGAGGAACTTGCCGACATCGGCATCCTCGGTGTTCCGGAAATACTGCCAGAAGTCGTAGGGGCTGAAGAGTTCGCCGTTGAGCCAGACAGCGCCGGAGGCCGACTTGCCCATCTTCTCGCCCGAAGCCTTGGTGAGCAGCGGGGTGGTCAGCGCATAGAGCTGCGGGCCGCCCATGCGGTGGCTGAGGTCGACGCCGTTGATGATGTTGCCCCACTGGTCGGAGCCGCCCATCTGCAGCACCGTGCCGTAGCGCCGGTTGAGCTCGGTGAAGTCGTAGCCCTGCATGATCATGTAGTTGAACTCGAGGAAGCTCAGCGACTGCTCGCGGTCGAGCCTGAGCTTCACCGAGTCGAAGCTCAGCATGCGGTTGACCGAAAAAAAGCGGCCGACATCGCGCAGGAACTCGACATAGTTGAGCTTCAGCAGCCAATCGGCATTGTCCACCATGATGGCGTCGGTCGGGCCGTCGCCATAGCGCAGGATGCGCGAGTAGACCTTCTTGATGCTCTCGATGTTGGTCTTGATCTTTTCGACGCTGAGCAGGCTCCGCTGGTCGTCGCGGAACGAGGGGTCGCCGACCATGGAAGTGCCGCCGCCCATCAGGCTGATCGGCCGATGGCCGGTTTCCTGCAGCCAGTACAGCATCGTCACGGTAATCAGGTTGCCGATATGGATGCTGGTGGCCGTCGCATCGTAACCGACATAGCCGGTGATGCGCTCCTTGGCCGCGAGGGCATCGAGCCCTTCGGGATCGGAGATCTGGTGGATGAAGCCTCGCTGATCGAGGACGTTCAGGAAATCGGATTTGAACTTGGCGGCCATCGGCTTGCCCTATGTAATCGACCGGCTCGTCATGAGGGCAAAGCGCACCCCCATGAGGACCTCATCCCGAGCCTTCCGAAGGAGGAGGTCCGGGGCGTATGGCTAGCGCCCCTTGCCCGCCGCGATTTCCGCGCGGCGCCGGTCAAGATAGTCGGCGCAGCGTTCGGTGAGTTCGTCGATCTTGCCTTCGTAGAAGTGGTTGGCACCTTCGACCTGCTGCTGCTCGATGGTGATGCCCTTCTGCGTCTTCAGCTTGTCGACCAGCTTCTGCACCGATTGCGGCGGCGCCACGCGGTCCTTGTCGCCATGGATGATCAGGCCCGAGGACGGGCAGGGGGCGAGGAAGGAGAAATCGTAGAGGTTCTCGGGCGGGCTCACCGAGATGAAGCCCTCGACCTCGGGACGGCGCATCAGCAGCTGCATGCCGATCCAGGCGCCGAACGAGAAGCCGGCGATCCAGCAGCCGCGCGACTCACGGTTGAGGCTCTGCAGCCAGTCGAGCGCCGCGGCGGCGTCCGAGAGTTCGCCGATGCCGTGATCGAACAGACCCTGCGAGCGCCCCACGCCACGCGAGTTGAAGCGCAGCACCGAGAAGCCGCGCTGCGCGAACATGTAGAACAGGTTGTAGACGATCTGGTTGTTCATCGTGCCGCCGAACTGCGGATGCGGATGCAGCACGATAGCGATCGGAGCGTTGGGGTCCTTGCCCTGCTGGTAGCGCCCCTCGAGGCGGCCTTCGGGTCCGTTGAAGATGACTTCTGGCATTAGGTCGTTTCCTTGACCGCTTGTTCTTGGGCCCCACCGTACCCCTATGCGCTGGGCTCATGCCTCGCGCGCAGGCCGGTCTGTCGGCTTGACGAATGCTACGCCGCTGCCTAAAACATGGGCCGAAAACTCCAGTTTCGAATAATTCTAAACTGGGTTTTCGAAGGCGGCAGTTGGTGTTCCAACCGCTTCCGGTTGCTGGTGAGCGCTCCTTGTAGAGAAAGTGAGCGCCCGATTTCAAGAATTGTTTCAGTCCAAGCGACCGCCCCGGCGTCGCGGACGGCGTTTCGAAGCGGAAGAGGCAGGCCTCGGTTCTATGGCGCGACAGTCGATCTATCTCGATCACAATGCGTCGGCGCCGTTGCTGCCGGAGGCGCGTGCCGCCCATATCGGGGCGCTCGACCTCGTCGGCAACCCCTCGTCGGTGCATGCGCAGGGCAGGGCGCTCCGTGCGGTGATCGACAAGGCGCGGGCGCAGGTGGCGCGGCTTGCCGGCGCCGAGCGCGACCAGGTGGTGTTCACCGGTTCGGCGACCGAGGCGATCACTCAGGCGATCGTCGGTGGCGCCAAGGCGTTCAACGTCGATGCGATCGTCGTTTCGGAAGGCGAGCACGCTGCGGTGCTCAAGGCCGCCGAGGCGACGGGATTGCCGGTAAAGAAGGTCGGCCTCGAGGCCGACGGGCTGATCAAGGTCGAGGAGATCGCAGCGGCACTGGCGGCGGCGGACCTCGTCGGCATGCGTCTGCTGGTGGCAGTGCATCTGGTCAACAACGAGACCGGCGTCATCCAGCCGGTCGACCGTATCGAAGTGCTGGTCGGCCCCAGCCCGCACTACCTTTTTGTCGATGCAGTGCAGGGCTTTGGCAAGGTGGGGCTCGAATTTGCCTCGCGCGCACCCGATATGATGGCGGTCAGCGGCCACAAGATCGGCGGGCCGGCCGGTATCGGCGCCTTGCTGATGAAGGGCCATGCCGATCAGGTTCGTCTGATCCCCGGTGGGGGCCAGGAGAGCGGGCGCCGTGGCGGCACCGAATCGGCGGCGGCAATCGCCGGGTTCGGCGCGGCGGCAGAAGTGTTTGCGGAGCGGTTCTACCACGCCAATGTCAGCGAGCTGGTACGGACCGCCGAGGACGGCATGCGGTTGATAGCGCCTGACCTCGTGGTCTTCGGCGAGAAAGCCGACCGGATCGGCAATGTCAGCAATTTTGCCGTGCCGGGATTGAAGAATGCGGTGGCGATGATGGGGCTGGACCTGCTTGGTCTCGCTGTCTCATCGGGTTCCGCCTGCTCGTCGGGCAAGGTTGGCCCGAGCCATGTCCTGGCGGCCATGGGTGTGCCGGCAGAGCTCGGCGAGTGTGCAATGCGTGTGAGCTTCGGCTGGTCCTCTTCAATCGAGGACGTCGAGGCTTATCTGAAGGGTTTTGGCGAAGTCGTCGGGCGTCATCGCGCCCGCCACGGCGTCGCAGCATAGGAAGAAGACGATGGCCCGTTACGATATCCCGACTTTGAAGGAAGAGATCGAGGACGATACCGTTGAGAAGGTACTCGCGCTCGATGTCGAGAAATACAAGTACGGGTTCGAAACTCAGCTCGAAGTCGACAAGGCTCCCAAGGGCCTGAACGAAGATACGATCCGTTTCATCTCGAAGAAGAAGGATGAGCCGGAGTGGATGCTGGAGTGGCGGCTGGACGCTTACAAGCGCTGGCTGACCATGGACGAGCCGACCTGGGCCAAGGTGCACTACCCCAAGATCGACTTCCAGGACATGTACTATTACGCGGCGCCCAAGAGCGCGGCGAAGCCGAAGTCGCTCGACGAGATCGATCCGGCGCTGCTCGAGATGTACGAAAAGCTCGGCGTGCCGCTGAAGGAACGCGAGATCCTCGCCGGCATCGAGCAGCCCAAGGTGGCCGTCGATGCAGTGATCGATTCGGTCTCGGTCGGCACGACCTTCCGCGCCGAACTCGAGAAGATGGGCATCATCTTCTGCTCGATCTCCGAGGCCATCCGTGAATACCCGGACCTGGTGAAGCAGTATCTCGGCTCGGTGGTCCCGGTCTCGGACAACTACTATGCCACGCTGAACTCGGCGGTCTTCACCGACGGCTCGTTCTGCTACATCCCCAAGGGCGTCCGCTGCCCGATGGAGCTCTCCACCTATTTCCGCATCAACGAGGCCAAGACCGGCCAGTTCGAGCGTACGCTGCTGATCGCCGACGAGGGCGCTTACGTGTCGTATCTCGAGGGCTGCACGGCGCCGGCGCGCGCCGAGCACCAGCTGCATGCGGCCGTGGTCGAACTCGTCGCCCTCAAGGACGCCGAGATCAAGTACTCGACGGTGCAGAACTGGTTCCCCGGCGACAAGGACGGCAAGGGCGGCGTCTACAATTTCGTCACCAAGCGGGGCGATTGCCGCGGCGACAACTCCAAGATCAGCTGGACCCAGGTGGAAACCGGCTCGGCGATCACCTGGAAGTATCCTTCGTGCATCCTGCGCGGCGACAACTCGTCGGGCGAGTTCTACTCGATCGCCATTTCGAATGGCTATCAGCAGGTCGATAGCGGCACCAAGATGCTGCACCTGGGCAAGAACACCACGAGCCGGATCATCTCCAAGGGCATCGCGGCGGGCTATTCCGACAACACCTATCGCGGCCAGGTTTCGGCGCATGCCAAGGCCAAGGGCGCCCGCAACTTCACCCAGTGCGACAGCCTGTTGATCGGCGACAAATGCGGCGCGCATACCGTGCCGTATATCGAGAGCCGCAACGCCAGCGCGGTGTTCGAGCACGAGGCGACGACGTCGAAGATCTCGGACGACCAGATGTTCTACTGCATGCAGCGCGGCCTCTCCGAAGAGGAAGCGGTGGCGCTGATCGTCAACGGCTTCGTGCGCGACGTGCTGCAGCACCTGCCGATGGAGTTCATGGTCGAGACGCAGAAGCTGATCTCGATCTCGCTCGAGGGCAGCGTCGGCTGATGACCGAAGTGGTGACGCTGTACCGGCCAGTTGGACCCGAGGAGCTCGCGCTGATTGCAGCGTCGGGGCACTTGGCGTTTCCGCCGCGCCTGCCGGAACAGCCGATCTTCTACCCCGTCACCAACGAAGCGTACGCGACGCAGATCGCCCGCGATTGGAACACCAAGCACGGCTCGCGTCAGGGTTTTGTGACGCGTTTCGACGTGGAGGCCGCCTATGCCGGCCGGTTTGAGCGGCAGGTGGTCGGCGGTCGCGAACATGAGGAACTATGGGTGCCGGCCGAGGAGCTTGAAGAGCTCAACCGGCACATCGTGGGCAAGATCACAGTGATTGCCGAGTTCAAGGGCGAGGATGCGCAATGACCGAGGCGCCCCGCTACATCGTCAACGTTGCCGACCTCGAGCTGAAACGGCTCAAGGTGGGCAATCGCTTTGAGGTGGGGCTGCACGATATCGATGCAGCGGTCGGCACCGAGCAGATCGGCGCTACGCTGCATGTGGTGCCGGCCGGCAAGACCGCCTGGCCGTACCATCGGCACCACGGCAATGACGAGCTGTTCTTCATCGTTTCGGGCGCCGGGACTTACCGGGTCGGCGAGCAGCGGCTGCCGATCAAGGCGGGCGACTGCATCGGCGCGCCGGCCGGCGGCGAAGCGCACCAGATCATCAATACATCCGACGCCGAGCTACGCTACATCGCCTTTGCCAACCACGGCCGGGCCGACGTCACCGAGTATCCCGACAGCGGGCGGATCGCCGTCGATATCGCGCACGGCAACGATCGGGAGCCGATGTCGATCTTCAGCACCGCCGGCAAGCTGACGCCGTTCGGCTACTGGGACGGCGAAGATACCGAGGGCGACAAGTGAGCCGTCCTGTCATCAACATCGCCGACCTCGCGCTGGAGAGCTGGAGCAAGGGTGGCAAGTACGCCTCGACGGATGCCTCGTTCGGCCGCAGGATCGGCATGACCGGCATGGGCATCAGCTACAACGAGGTGCCGCCCGGCAAGAGCGGCTGTCCCTATCACAACCACCACGTTGAGGATGAGCTGTTCATCGTGCTCGAGGGCGAGGGGACCTATCGGTTCGGCGCCGAGAGCTATCCGATCAAGGCCGGCGACGTGCTCGGCGCACCGGCGGGCGGTCGCGAGGTGGCGCACCAGATCATCAATACCGGGGCAGTGACGCTCCGCTACTATGGGGTTTCGACCAAGGCGCAGAGCGAAGTGGTCGAATACCCGGACTCGAACAAGTTTGCTGCTTTCAGCCGGCTGAGCGACGGGAAGAAGCCCTTCGACATCATTGGCCTGGCTGATGCCTCCCTCGACTACTGGGACGGCGAAGACATCGGAGAAGTGAAATGACCACCCCCATGCTCGAAATCCGCGACCTGCACGTCCGCATCGAGGAACGCGAAATCCTCAAAGGCGTGAACCTGATCGTCCCCAAGGGCGAAGTGCATGCGATCATGGGGCGCAACGGTTCGGGCAAATCGACGCTCAGCTACGTGCTGGCCGGCAAGGAAGATTACGAGATCACCGGCGGCGAAGTGCTGCTCGACGGCGTCAACATCCTCGAGATGGAGCCGTCGGAGCGCGCCACTGCTGGACTGTTCCTTGCCTTCCAGTACCCGATCGAGATCCCGGGGGTCGCTACCATGACCTTCCTCAAGGCGGCGCTGAACGCCAAGCGCAAGGCCAATGGTGAGGGCGAGCTGTCGACGCCGGACTTCATGAAGGCGGTCAAGGAAGCCGGCAAGGCGCTGCACATCGATGCCGATATGCTGAAGCGCGCGCTCAACGTGGGGTTCTCCGGCGGCGAGAAGAAGCGCGCCGAGATCCTGCAGATGGCGCTCTTGAAGCCCAAGATGTGCATCCTCGACGAGACCGATTCCGGCCTCGACATCGATGCGCTCAAGGTGGTGTCGGAAGGCGTCAACGCGCTGCGCGATGCCGACCGCTCGATGCTGGTGATCACCCACTACCAGCGGCTGCTCAACCATATCGTTCCGGACGTGGTGCACGTGTTCTCGGATGGCCGCGTGGTCGAGAGCGGCGGCAAGGAACTGGCGCTGGAACTGGAAGCCAAGGGCTATGCCGGCTTCGACGAAGCCGCGGCATAAGGACCGATGACCATGCATGTCCCCGTCCGGCTCGGGCCGGCTGAAACAAAGCTCATCGACCAGCTGACGGCCGCCGGCGCGGTCGCGGAGGCCGAGCGCCTCAGCGGCGCCGGGCTGCCGACCCGGCGCGTCGAGGCCTATCACTACACCGACCTCAAGCAGCTGCTGCGCGCGGTGCCCGACCTGGCGGCCGCCGCCACCGAGGCCAGCGCTCCGGCGCTGCGCGTCCCCGGCGCCTATCAGTTGATGATCGCCAATGGCGTGGTGCAGGAGAGCGGCACGGCGCCGGCCGGCGTCATCGTCGGCAAGGCGGCCGGCAGCGTGCTCACGACGCGTGACGATGTGGTTACGCGTCTCAACCTGGCGCTGACCCGGGAATGCCTGACGCTCGACCTCGACGGTTCGGTCGATCCGGTGATCCAGATCGATCGCCGCACCGAAGGCGCCGCCGGGCATTCGACCAGCGCCGCCAAGATCTTCGTTGCCGACGATAGCAGCGCAGTGATCGTCGAGACCTATTCGGGCAGCGAGGAGGCCCATCTCGGCAACCACGCGACCTACCTGGCGCTGGGCAAGAACGCCAGGGTGACCCACATCACCGTCAACCTTGCGGCAAAGAAAGCCACGCATTTCGCCTCCAACGAGTACCATCTCGCTGAGGGTGCGCAGCTGAGGACGCTGATCATCAATGCCGGTGCGGCACTGAGCCGGACGCAGCTGTTCCCGCGCTACGAAGGCGCCGGTGCCTATGCCGACATTACCGGGTTGAACCTCGTCTCCGAGGGCCAGCACGCGGACATCACCATGGATGCGCTGCACGCCGTGCCGCACACTTCATCGAAGCCGCTGTTCAAGTCGATCGCTCGTGGGCGCTCGAAGGCGGTGGTGCAGGGCCGGCTGGTGGTGGCCAGGGATGCGCAGAAGACCGACGCCAAGCTGATGAGCCAGGGGCTGATGCTCTCGGACGAGGCCGAGATTCTCACCAAGCCCGAGCTCGAGATTTATGCCGACGACGTGGTCTGCGGCCACGGCTCGACCTGTGGCCAGCTCGACGAAGACTCGTTGTTCTACCTGATGAGCCGCGGCATCGCGAAAGCCGACGCCGAGACCATGCTGGTGCGGGCCTTCCTCGCCGAACTGATCGACCCGATCGAAGACGAGGCGCTGAACGAGGCGCTGACAGCGGTCATCGAGGGGTGGTTGGCGCAGGCATAGTCCGGCGCGCGTGGCGCCCCTCACCCGACCCTCTCCCCCGGGGACGCTTTTGCGCTCCCCTGGAGGGGCGAGGGGGCGATGTGGCGCCGACCGTGCAAAGTGCGTCCCGTCGCCCCTCTGGGGAGAGGGCTAGGGTGAGGGGTAGCCCCCCGCAGGAACTTTGAGATGACCTTCGACCTGAACCAGATCCGCGCCGATTTCCCGATCCTCGAAGAGAAGATCCACGGCAACCGGCTGGTCTATCTCGATAGCGGCGCTTCGGCGCAGAAGCCGAACCAGGTGCTCGACCGGATGGATTGGGCGCATCGGCATGCCTATGCCAACGTCCATCGCGGTCTCCATACGCTCGCCAACCGGGCGACCGAAGCTTACGAAGGTGGCCGCGAGGCGACCCGGCGTTTCCTCAACGCCAGTCGACCGGAAGAGATCATCTTCACCCGCTCGGCCACCGAGGCGATCAACCTCGTCGCGGCATCGTTCCTCGGTCCCAGGATCGGGGAGGGCGACGAGATCGTGCTTTCGATCATGGAGCACCACTCCAACGTGGTGCCCTGGCACTTCCATCGCGAGCGCAAGGGCGCGGTGCTGAAGTGGGTCGACGTACGCGACGACGGCAGCTTTGACCTCGATGCGTTCGAGGCGGCGCTGACGCCGAAGACGCGGATGGTGGCGATCACCCACATGTCCAACGTCCTGGGCACGGTGACGCCGATCAAACAGATCGTCGAAATCGCCCATGCGCGAAACATCCCTGTGCTGGTCGACGGCAGCCAGGGCGCGGTGCATCTCAAGGTCGACGTGCAGGACCTCGGCGTCGATTTCTACATCTTTACCGGCCACAAGCTCTATGGCCCCACCGGCATCGGTGTGCTGTACGGGCGCTACGACCTGCTTGCCGACATGCAGCCCTATCAGGGCGGCGGCGAGATGATCGACACCGTCACCCGCGATACCGTCACCTACAACGAGCCGCCACACCGCTTCGAGGCCGGCACGCCGCCGATCGTCCAGGCGATCGGGCTGGGCGCCGCCATCGACTATGTCGAGGGGGTTGGGCGCGAGGCGGCGCAGGCCCATGAAGCGGAACTCACCGGTTACGCGATGGAGCGGCTGGGGCGGATCAATTCGCTGCTGCAGATCGGCACGGCGCCGGGTAAGGGCGGCATCTTTTCGTTCGAGGTGAAGGGCGCCCACGCGCACGACGTGTCGACCATCCTCGATCGCTACGGCATCGCGGTGCGGGCCGGCACGCACTGCGCCATGCCGCTCTTACAAAGGTTCGGCGTCACCTCTACCTGCCGCGCCTCCTTCGGCCTATATACCGGCAAGGATGACATCGACGCGCTCGTCGAGGGCATCGAAAAAGCACGAAGCTTCTTTGCGTGAGAGCGCGAAACCGTTTCGTCTAAGGAACTGATATGTCTGACGAAGTGAACGAGATTGCCCCCGAGGTCGAGGTGACCGAGCCGAATGCCGGCGACGCGCCCCGCATCACGCCCAATGTCGGCGCGGCGATTCCCGCCGAGGACGTCGAGCGGATCACCAAGGACCTGATCGGGGCCCTGAAGACGGTCTACGACCCCGAGATCCCGGTCGATATCTACGAGCTCGGGCTGATCTACAAGGTCGACCTCGACGACGATCGCAACCTCACCATCGACATGACGCTGACCGCCCCTGGCTGCCCGGTGGCCGGTGAAATGCCGGGTTGGGTGGAGAATGCGGCGCGCAATGTCGAGGGCATCCAGGATGTCACCGTCAACATGGTCTACGATCCGCCGTGGGACGCTTCGCGCATGAGCGAAGAAGCCCAGGTGGCGCTGAACTGGTGGTAAGTTCCGCGCTTTAGGTCTATATATCGTCTTGTTACGATGAAGGTCCTGAACCGATGCCTTTGAAGATCATGAGCCTCACCGATGCCGCCGTCGAGCGCATCAACGAGATCATCGAGGACAGCGAGAAGCCGGTGGTAGGCGTGCGTGTCGGCATCAAGGATGCCGGCTGCGCCGGCCAATCCTACACGCTCGCCTATGTCAGCGAGCCGGTGCAGGGCGACGACCACATCGAGGAGAAGGGCGTCCACGTCTATGTGGAGCCCAAGGCGACGCTGTTCCTGCTCGGCACGGTGATGGATTTCGAGGAAGACATCCTCAAATCCGGCTTCACCTTCAAGAACCCGAACCAGACCGGCGAATGCGGCTGCGGCGAAAGCGTGCAGCTGAAGCCGGCGGATCTGAAGGCGCTTGCCGAGGCTCGGGCGCACGCCTGACGGCATCGAACTCAGGGCAATCGGCATGGCTGGTGTTGAGAGAGAAGACGGTCAATACGGCCCGGCTGTCATCCACAGACCGCTCGTCCCTCTGATGAACGACACCAAATGGGCAGAGCTCCGCTTGGCTATGCTCGAGGTCGAGCCGAGACCAACTTGGAGCGCGGTGAGCCGGCAGACCGATGTTCGCTGCGATCCAGACAGCGATTGGTTCTACCATTTCCGCATTGGTTCATATTCCGATCTTCTGTTGGTCGATATCGGGACACCCGAGCCACAGCAGCGGGCCGAGGTCCGCGCAGCCCTCAGGCGCATCCATCTGCCGGCCGAGGAGACGACTGGCGGTTTTCGCGTGCTTGGTTACGCCTTGGAAGGACAAGCAGTCGGCTACATCTGATGCCGCGCCGGGACTGGAATTAGCCCGCGACATCCTCTAAACCCATTCCGCTTGCTTCAACCTCACCCCGGCGACGCTCCGGGCCCAATCGACAGCTCGATGTGTCCGGCAATGCCGGAGTGAGTGCGGCCGTTGTGCCGCTCTGTGACGGAGTCCCCCATGACCGCTGCTGCTTCCTCAAAGCTCGAGGCTTTGACGATCGTTCCGCCTGATCATCCGCTGGTCGGCCGGGTCACGCCGCCGGGTTCGAAATCGATCACCAATCGCGCGCTGCTGCTGGCGGCGCTGGCCAAGGGGACGAGCCGGCTGACCGGGGCGCTGAAGAGCAAGGACACGGCGCTGATGGCCAAAGCGCTGATCCAGATGGGCGTCAGTGTCGAGGAGCCGGATGCGACGAGCTTCGTTGTCATCAGTGATGGCACGCTCAAGGCGCCAACCGAGCCCCTGATGCTCGGTAATGCCGGGACGGCCACCCGGTTCCTGACCGCGGCGGTGTCGCTGGTCGAGGGCAGGGTGGTGGTGGATGGCGACGAGGCGATGCGCAAGCGCCCGATCGAGCCGCTGTTGGTGGCGCTCCGTTCGCTCGGCATCGACGCCTCCAGCGAGACCGGCTGCCCGCCGGTGGTGATCAACGGCACCGGCTCGTTCGGCAGCGGCCGGGTCGAGATCGATGGCGGGCTCTCCAGCCAGTACGTCTCGGCGCTGCTGATGGCCGCGCCGTTCGGCGAGGGGCCGATCGAAGTGGCGCTGACCGGCAAGGACCTCGATGCCCGCGGCTACGTCAACCTGACGCTCGCAGCGATGCGGGCGTTCGGCGCCAGCGTCGAGCAGCTCGACGAGATGACCTGGCAGGTACAACCCACCGGCTACCAGGCGACTGATTTTCACATCGAGCCCGACGCGTCGGCGGCGACCTACCTCTGGGCTGCGGAAGCCCTGACCGGCGGGGAGATCGATCTCGGCGTGCCGATGGACGCTTTCACCCAGCCCGACGCCGAGGCGGCCAAGCTGATCCGCATGTTCCCGCACATGCCTGACGTGATCGACGGTTCGCAGATGCAGGATGCGGTGCCGACGCTGGCTGTGCTGGCGGCGTTCAACGAGACGCCGGTGCGCTTCGTCGGCATCGCCAACCTGCGGGTGAAGGAATGCGACCGGATCTCGGCGCTTTCGACCGAACTCAGCCGTATTCGGCCGGGCCTCGCCCATGAGGAGGGCGACGACCTGGTAGTGTCGTCCGACCCGCGCCTCGTCGAGCTCAAGCACCGCAAGCAGCGGACCAGCATCGAGACCTATGAGGACCACCGCATCGCCATGAGTTTTGCACTGGCGGCGCTGAAGATCGGCGGGATTACGATCCTCGACCCGGATTGTGTGGGGAAGACGTATCCCGGGTATTGGGATGCGTTGCGGTCGTTGGGCGTGGAGACGACCTAGTCGCCCGTCGCTTCGCTCCGGGCGACTAGCCGCTACGCCGCGACAATATCCTCGTCCTTGAGGTCGGTCTCGCCGACCACCACGTTGCGGCCGCGGTGCTTGGCGGCGTAGAGGCAGCGGTCGGCCCGCTCGATCAGGCTCGAAGGGGTATCGCCTTCGCGGTACATGGCGACCCCGAACGAGGCGGTGACACGGCCGAGCTTCTCGTTGGTCGAGCGCTTCAGCAACTCCTTGGCCTGGATGGCCTTGCGGATATTGTCCGCGAGGATCACTGCGCCTTCGAGGTCGGTATCGGGCAGAACGGCCGCGAATTCCTCGCCGCCATAGCGGGCAGCGATGTCGCGCCCCTTGATGTTGGATTTGAGTGTCATGGCGACGAGGCGCAGCACCTGGTCGCCGGTCTGGTGGCCCCAGGTGTCGTTGAAGCGCTTGAAGTGATCGATGTCGATCAGCATCAGGCACATGTGGTCGCCATGCTCCTGGGCCCGGCCGACGGCGCGCAGCAGGCCGTCGTCGAACGCCTTGCGATTGTAGACCTTGGTCAGCGGGTCGAGCAGCGCCTCGCGGCGCACATCGTCCAGGTCGCGCTGCAGCGCTTCGATATCGTCGCGCGAGGCTGCGAGGTTCTGTTCGAGCTGGTGGTTGGCATCCTGCATGCGGCGCGTTTCCGCCAGCAACGCATTGGCCAGTGTCCGCAGCCTCGTGGCATCCAGTTCTTCCGAGCCCAGATCGCCGCTCGCGACCTGCAACGAAGCCGAGTAGGCGCTCGCCGTGGTCATCGCGGTGTCGATGGCGTCGTGGATGGCGACGATGCGGTTCGACATCCGCTGCGATACGCCCGAGATGCGCTCGTTGGCGTCCTGGGCACGCAGGAACTCGTTGTAGAGCCGCTCGGCGACATCGGCGGTCGGATTGCCATCGCGGAAGATCGCGTTGATGCGGGCGTTGAGCGCCGGATTGATGCCGGTGGCGTAGGTGTAGAGCAGTTCATAGAACTGCGGGTAGGGAGGAATCGTAGCGCGCTTCAGCAGGTCCAGCGCCGAATTCGCATAACCCAGGGCGCGTCTGAATTCCTGTTCTGACACCGTTCCCCCAGGCCCGGCTCCTGCCGGTCTTTTCGGCCGGCATTGTCAGTTGTTCCGCATTAATGAGGCGTAAAAACCCGGCGATCTGTTAGCAATTCTACTGAGATCGCCGAGGAAAGTCTGTAGATCGCCGCTATTTCCTGAGGAGGAAGGCCGGGATCGGGCCGTCAGAACCGAACGGCGAATCGGCGACGATGCCCTCGATGTGCTGAGTGCGGGGCTCGCGGGCCGGTTTTTCAGTGCCGTTACCGCGATTTTCATCACGGCTGCTGTCGCGCCGCGGACGCTCCGAGCGTTCCCGGCGGGGCTCCTTCGCCTTGCCGTCGCCACGCGCTTCGCGGGCGGGCCTGGCGGCTGGCTCGTCGGCGCGCTCGGCCGAACCGCCCAGCTTCACCTCGGGGATGTCCTTGGCGATCAGCTTGGTGATGGCGTCGACATACTTGCCGTCCGACGGGGTGGCGAGGGTAATGGCAACGCCGGAGCGGCCGGCGCGGCCGGTGCGGCCGATGCGGTGCACATAGTCCTCGGCGTGGGTCGGCACGTCGAAATTGAACACGTGGCTCACCGCAGGAATGTCGAGGCCGCGGGCCGCGACGTCGCTGGCGATCAGCAGCTGCAGCTTGTCCGACTTGAACGCATCGAGCGTCTCCATGCGGCTCTTCTGGTCCATGTCACCATGCAGGCCGCCGGCCGAGAAACCGTGGCGCTCGAGCGAGCGGGCAAGGGTGGCCACATCGCGCTTGCGATTGGAGAAGATGATCGCGTTCTTGAGGTTGTCCTCGGCGCGGATCAGCTGGCGCAGTGCGGCGCGCTTTTCTTCCGGCTTGCCGGAGACGCGCACCAGCCGCTGCTCGATGGTCTCGGCGGTCGAGTTCTGGCGGGCAACCTCGATCTTGATCGGGTCGCGCAGGAAGCGGTTGGTGAGGCGCTGGATCTCAGGCGGCATGGTCGCCGAAAAGAACAGCGTCTGCCGGCGCGGTGGCAGCAGCCCGCAGATGCGCTCGATATCGGGGATGAAGCCCATATCGAGCATGCGGTCGGCCTCGTCGATGACGAGGATGTCGACGCCGGTGAGCAGGATCCGGCCGCGCTCGAACTGGTCGAGCATGCGTCCGGGCGTGGCGATCAGCACGTCGGCGCCGCGATCGAGCACCTTGTTCTGATCCTCGAAGCTGACGCCGCCGATCAACAGCGCGACGTTGAGCTTGTGGTTCTTGCCGTACTTCTCGAAGTTCTCGTGCACCTGCGCCGCGAGTTCGCGCGTCGGTTCGAGGATCAGCGTGCGCGGCATGCGGGCGCGCGCCCGGCCGCTTTCCAGCAGCGTCAGCATGGGCAGCACGAACGAGGCGGTCTTGCCGGTGCCGGTCTGCGCGATGCCGATAATGTCCTTCTTCTGAAGGACATGCGGGATAGCCTGCGCCTGAATATCGGTGGGCTTGGTGTAGCCGGATGCGGCAACCGCATCGATCACCTTGGCGCTGAGGCCCAACCCGGAAAAGTCATTTGCCAAATCAGTGGTCCGCTCAAGTAGGGAAGGCAGGTCGACGGGCAGCTACTTGAGGAGGTGCGGGTCGACGAAGGGGTCGCAAAGTACAAGCCGGCTAATCAGGCTTCGCCTCGCAGCAACCAAACCGGACTCCGCCCTGTCCGGGGCTCTCGCGTAGCGCGCCCGGAACATAGTGGAAACCCCTTGCGAGTCAACGGCATTTGCAGATGCGGGTTTAATTGCGTGCCGATCAGGCGCTGCCGAGATCAAGCATGACGATTTCGGGCCAGTTGCCGATCCGTACCGGGATGACGGAGCAGCCAAGGCCCCTGGAGACAATCAACTCGCGCCCTTCGACATTGTAGTGGCCGGCGGGGAACCGCCGCGAGCCAAGCGATGCTGCCCACGGCCGCCAGCCCAGCAACGAAATCTGGCCGCCATGGGTATGTCCGGAGAGCGTCAGGCTGACGCGGGCAGGCACTTTGGCAAAGATGTCGGGCTCATGGGCGAGCAGCAAGGTCGGCTCGCCCTCAGGGATCGCGGCGAGCGTGGCATCGAGATCGTCGAGGCCCCAGGTGTGCCGGCCGTCATGGGTGCCGCCCGGCAGGATGCCCATCTGGTCGCCCAGGCCGGCCAGCCAGAACGCCCGCCCGTCCTTCTCGAGGCGGATGGCCTCATTGACATAGGTCGGGATGCCCGCATCGCGGAGCGCGGTCAGGGCACGTGGGGTCACCGTGTGGTCGGCCTGGAAGTCACGGTCCTCCCAGTAGTCGTGGTTGCCGAGCACGGCGTGCACACCGAGCGGGGCGGAGAGCTTCCCGAGCGCCGTGGCCCAGTCGACATTAGCGACCTGGCCGGTCCTTAGCCGCATGCCGCTGACATAGTCGCCGAGCAGCAGGATGACGTCGGCGCCGAGCTCCTGCGTCTGCGCACACAGCTGTTCGATGCGCCTTAGGTCCATCCACGGCTCGCAGGCATGGAGATCGGCGATGACTGCGGCGCGGAGCCTGAGGCCTGCCGGCCAGCCGCGCGGCGTGAGGGTGTAGTTGGTGACGCGCGGGCGGGCGAGGGCCTCGATGAAGGGGTAGGCGGCCGTGGCGATCAGCCCAAGCACACCCACGCCGAAGAGCTTCAGCACCCCACGCCTGGTAATCATGTTCGTCCCTGACCCCTCAGGGACGACTGAGCGCTGTCCCTAGATATCCAGATCGGTGACGAATGCGGCGTTTTCCTGGATGAAGTCGAAGCGGGCTTCCGGGCGGTTGCCCATCAGGCGGTCCACCGAGGACTTGGTCTCCTCGAAATCATCGCGAATGCGGACCTGCAGCAAAGTGCGGGTCTTCTTGTCCATCGTCGTTTCGCGCAGGTGCACGTAGGGCATCTCCCCGAGGCCCTTGAAGCGGGTGATATCCGGTTTCTTGCCCTTGAACTCGGCGGCCAGCAACTGGTCGCGATGCGCGTCGTTCATCGCGTAAGCGACCTTCGGGCCGGAGCTGATGCGGAACAGCGGCGGCATGGCGAGGTAGAGGTGCCCGCCCTCGATGAGCTTTGGCATCTCCTGGAAGAAGAAGGTCATCAACAGCGAAGCGATGTGGGCGCCATCGACGTCGGCGTCGGTCATCAGGATGATCTTGTCGTAGCGCAGGTCGTCTTCGCGATAGCGCTCGCGGGTGCCACAGCCGAGCGCCTGGATCAGGTCGGCGATGGCCTGGCTCGCCTGCACCTTGTCGCGGGTGGCGCCGGCGACGTTGAGAATCTTGCCGCGCAGCGGCAGGATGGCCTGGCTCTTGCGATCGCGCGCCTGCTTGGCGCTGCCGCCGGCCGAGTCGCCCTCGACGATGAAGATCTCGGCGCCCTGGGCGGCCGATTGCGTGCAGTCGGCCAGCTTGCCGGGCAGGCGGAGCTTCCGGGTCGCCGACTGGCGGTCGACTTCCTTTTCCTTCTTGCGCCGCAGCCGTTCTTCGGCGCGTTCGATAGCCCAGTCGAGGAGCTTTGAGGCCTGATTGGGCGAGGCGGCCAGCCAGTGGTCGAACGGATCGCGCAGCGCGGTGTCGACGATGCGGGTCGCTTCGGGCGAGCTCAGCTTGTCCTTGGTCTGGCCGACGAATTCCGGCTCGCGCACGAACACCGAGAGCATGGCCGAGCACTGGACCAGCACATCTTCGGCGGTCAACTGGGCGGCGCGCTTGTTGCCGCTCAGTTCGGCATAGTTGCGCAGGCCACGGAGCAGGGCGACACGCAGGCCCTGTTCGTGGGTGCCGCCGTCACCGGTCGGCACGGTGTTGCAGTAGGAGTTGACGAAGCCGTCGCCGAGGCACCAGGCCACCGCCCACTCGACCGAGCCGTGCGTGCCGGGTTTACCGATGGTGCCCGAGAAGATGTCCTCGGCGATGCGCGGCTCGCCTTCGATGCGGTTGGCGAGGAAGTCGCGCAGGCCGCCGGGGAAATGGAAGGTCGCCTTGGCCGGCACGTCGTCCTTGGCCAGGCTCTCGTCGCAGGTCCAGCGGATCTCGACGCCGCCGAACAGGTAGGCCTTCGAGCGCGTCATCTTGAACAGGCGGGCGGCGGAGAACTTGTGTTCGCCGAAGATTTCCGGATCGGGGTGGAAGCGCTGCGTGGTGCCCCGCCGGTTCTGCACCTTGCCCACCGTTTCGACGCCGCCGAGCGGTTTGCCGCGCGAAAAGGCGATGCGGTAGAGCATCTGGTCGCGGGCGACCTCGGTCACCAGGCTGTCGGACAACGCGTTGACCACCGAGACGCCGACGCCATGCAGGCCACCAGACGTCTCGTAGGCCTTGCCGTCGAACTTGCCGCCGGCATGCAGCCGCGTCATGACGATCTCGAGGGTCGAGACGCCGGGGAACTTCGGATGGTTCTCGACCGGGATACCGCGGCCGTTGTCGGTGACGGTGAGGAACCCGTCCTCACCCAGATGTACCTCGATGCGGCTGGCATGGCCGGCGATCGCCTCGTCCATCGAGTTGTCGATGACTTCGGCGAACAGGTGGTGCAGTGCATTGGCGTCGGTGCCGCCGATATACATGCCGGGGCGGCGACGCACCGGCTCGAGGCCTTCGAGCACTTCGATGTCGGCAGCCGAGTAGGAGGCTGCGTGGGCAACGCTGGCAGTGGCAGCAGGGGGCTTCGGGGCAGGGGTCGCAGGCGTGCGCTGCGGTGCGGCGTCCTCGCCGTCAGAGCCGAAAAGGTCTTCGATCGCCGCCATGAAATCTCCGTCCGAGGCGCGAATCGGGCGCCTCACAAGCTCTAGCATACTTGCTGCTTTGGGTGGGTTAAGCGGGAGGTAGGGCTCGGCGCTCGGCCTGTCAACCGGTCGTGAACGGCATGTGAACGCACGGTTCCGCGAGCGTTCAACGCTCGGGGACTATTCCGCCGCTCGAGATTGCGGAGCGCCCAGCTGGGGCCGGTAGGCAGTGTCCGGGCTGGGCGTTCGGCAATCTCACATCGATTGTGCCTGATATCACCCGGAATTCCGGCTCTCACGTTGCCCCGCAACATGAACGCTGGATGAACGGGCGATACCGCATTGGTTAAGAATGCAACCTTTAGGGTCGTGGCACGCTAGTGGACCTGGCACCTGAAGAAGACTTTATAGGAGACCACCATGACCCCGATCCTTTCCACTGTGATGAAGTCCGGCCGTGCTGCCATCGTCGCGGTGACGCTCGGCGCAGCCACCCTCACGGCCATGCCGGTCCAGGCCCAGTCAGAGCCGCAGTTCAGCTTCCAGCTGGGCATTGGTGGCGGCAACGACGCGCAGACCTACAGCAAGGGCAAGAAGCAGGGCCGGATCATCATCGATGACTGCCTGACCAACCGTCAGGTTGAACGCGGCCTGCGCCAGTACGGCTTCCGCAATGTCGATGTCATCCGCAACCTCGGTCGCGATCGCGTGCTGGTTGTCGCCTCGTGGCGCAACAAGGACTACGTGATGAAGGTCGATAAGTGCTCCGGCCGCGTTTACGACGTGAAGCGGCTGAAGAAGTTCCGTGGCCAGCCGGGCTTCAGCCTGCAGTTCAACTTCGGCAACGGCTACTGATCCAGTTCCGGCGGGAGCCGGTTCCTCCCTCGCGCTCCCGCCAGATCCCGGCCCACCAGGGCCGGGATTTTTGTTTGGCGAGGTGCAAAGGAGAACGAAATGAAAGCCAATACGCTCATCCGCGCCGCCGTGCTCGGGCTGGCGCTCGGCGCTTCGGTCCTGCCGGTGCAGGCGCAGAGCATGCAGTTCCAGTTCGGCTTCGGCACCGACGGTTTCGGGTTCCGCCGACCGCTGGTCTGCATCGAGTTGACCGATCGGCAGATCCGCAATGCCGTACGCGATCAGGGCTACTCCAACATCTACCTGAATGTGCGCAACGACCGCCGCATCCAGGTGCGGGCGACGCGTGGCAACTGGGTCTATCTGCTGCGGGTCTCCACCTGCACCGGCGCGATCCTCAATCGTGAACGGCTGCGTCGCAGCTGACAGAATCGCCAATGAATCCAATGCGCCCAGTTCCGCACAACGGACCAGGCGCATTGTTTTGGAGCACTTGATTCAGACTTCGTTTGCTTCTCGGAAGCACTTTCTTAAGCGCTCGCGGGTATGAATTTCACATACGGTTTTTGTTCGGAGTAGCCGTATGCGCGCCCAAGCCAAGAGCGGTCTCGCGTACCTTGAGACAGCTTTGAGGGCGCCACGCGACAGCGGATGGCAGCAGGCCGGATTTGATAGTTTTGCGTACCGGCTTGCCCATCTTGCTCTGCCTCGCCCCCTGACCCTCGCCGCCATCGCGACGCTGTTCTACCTGGTGTGATTGCCAAACCGGCGTCGCGGGGGTATTGAGCAGCGCGTCCGCAATGCCAACCAAGGAGGGTCGCGTGGGCTATCGTCATGACCAGCACCGCAGTCGCGGCCCTGTTTCGGCCCTGCAGCTTTAGTTGCAGGGCTGGCCGAGCGGGTCCGGACGTCCTCGTCGTCTCACACCATTCTGGTCTGCCCAAGCCGGTTCCGCCTGACGCGCGAACCATTGACGGCATCGGTCCACCTGTGGACCGCTAGAATTCCAGAGAGACGAAAATGGGCTCGATCAGCCTCAAGAACCTTTCCATCACTGCTACCGACCCGCTGTTTCGCGACCTGAGCCTCGTTGTCGCCGATGGTGACCGGGTCGGGCTCGTCGCCGGCAACGGGCTGGGCAAGACCTCGCTGCTGCGCGTCATCGCCGGGCTGGCGGAGCCCACCAGCGGCGAAGTGGTCCGCTCTCGCGGGCTGCGCATCGGCTATGTGGAACAGGACGTGCCAGCGGCGCTGATGCCGCTCAGCATGCGCGACGCCGTGCTCGAGGCATTGCCGGTCGCCGACCGTGAGACCGATGCCTGGCGGGCCGATGTGGCGCTCGATGGGTTAGAGACGCCCTATGAGCTGCGCGACCGGCTGGTCTCGGCCTTGAGCGGTGGCTGGCAGCGGCTGATGCTGATCGCGCGGGTCTGGGTGACCGATCCCGATGCGCTGCTGATGGACGAGCCTACCAACCACCTCGATCTGTCGAAACTGTTCCGGCTGGAAAGCTGGCTCAACCGCGAGGCCCGCAACATTCCGCTGATCGTCGCCAGTCACGACCGCGACTTTCTCGATGCGGTCACCAACCGGACGCTGTTTCTCAGGCCTGGTACGTCGCGCTACATGCCGCTCAGCTACTCGGCGGCCCGCCGCGAGATCGAACGGGAGGATGCGTCCCAGGAGGCGCAGAACGAGCGCGACCTCAAAGAGGCGAGCAAGCTGAGGAAGCAGGCGGCCAAGCTCAACAATATCGGCATCAACTCGGGCAGCGACCTGCTGGTGGTCAAGACCAAGCAATTGCGCGAACGGGCGGCGAGGATCGAAGAAGCGGTGCGACCGACGCATCGGGAACGCACGGGCGAAATCCGGCTGAGCAATCGTGGCACGCATGCCAAGCTGCTGGTCGGCATCGAGAACGTGACGGTGACCACTCCTGCCGGCCAGGCGCTGTTCAAGATCGACAAGCTCCACATCTTCCAGGGCGACCGGGTGGTGCTGTTGGGCAAGAACGGCGCCGGCAAGTCGCAACTGGTCAAACTCATCCACCGCGCCATGGTCGAGCCCGACTGCGTGCCTGGCATCAAGGTCACGCCGTCGCTGGTGCTGGGCTATACCGACCAGGACATGTCGCAGCTGCCGGTGAAAGAGACGCCGGAGAGCTTCATCTCGGTGACCTTCAAGCAGCCCGATGCACGGGTGCGGAGCCTGTTGGCGACCACCGGCTTCGTTATCGAGAAGCAGTCACGGCCGATCGGGCAATTGAGTTTCGGGCAGCGGGCGCGGCTGGGCCTGTTGGCGCTGCGGCTGACCGAGCCGAACTTCTACCTGATGGACGAGCCGACCAACCACGTCGACATCCCGGGTCGTGAGGCGTTGGAGAGCGAGATCCTGGCGCACGAGGCCACCGCCGTCCTGGTTTCGCACGATCGCAGCTTCGTACGAAATGTCGGAACCCGCTACCTCGAGATCAGCGGCAAACGACTCAGGGAGGTCGAGGGACCGGAAGCGTTCTTCGAGGACATGATGCTGGAGGCGGAGCAAGTCTAGATCGTTTGGCTTAGTACAAATGACCCACGACGCCGCGTCGCCGCAGAATAGCTGAGCAGAAATCACTCTTCTTGGGTGAATGTCCCGTGTTGCCCCGCGGAAAATAGTGTTTCAAGCCGCAGCAGGTAAGGTATGGGTCATAGCCGCATAGGCAATCTTGCGTACGATAGTGCATGAGATTGTGCGGTGATGGCTCAGACGATGCAGAACGGAACGCCTGGCAGCGTTGGGACGGGCACTCGCAGCGATGTTCGCTTTATCGGCGATGTGATGGGCAATTACGTGCTGGCTGCCCGGGCGCGGACGCCTGACGCGGTGCAGGTCTTCGCCTGTCGCGCACGCAGCGTCTCGGCTCATGAGGCTGTGGTGCACGCTCCGGTCAGCGGTGCTCCCGGTGATGCGCTGACCATGACCTTGCAGGGCCTTGGCATTATGCGCGGCCGGATCACCCGCACCCTCGATGGTGGCTTCGCGGTAGCGTTCGAATGCACGGGCCGGGAGCGGGCGGCACTGGCGGCCCGGATCGACTGGTTGAAGCGACGGACGTTGAAGGCGGTCAGCGATCGGCGTGCGCACAAGCGGGTGTTGCCGCGTGAGACCCGGGCAAATCTGACGCTCGGTGATGGGCGGCGCTTCGACTGTTTCATCATCGATATGTCGCAGTCCGGCGTCGCGGTCTCGGCCGATGTGCTGCCACCGGTTGGTTCGCTGGCTGGGGTTGGGGCGATCCCGGGCCGAGTGGTGCGGCACATCGAAGCCGGGTTTGCGGTGCAGTTCGGGGAGGTGCAGCAGATCGGCCAGCTCGAGGCGCTGCTGACGCTCAGGACCAGCGACCACCGCATCCTGGCCGGCGCGCGATTGCAGCTGAGCAGGTAGCGCTCGCAGCGATACGGCTAACAAACCCTTACCGACGTAGTGCGGGCTTGCCGCTAGGGCGCAACCGGCCGTTCAGGCTTTCACGCTAGCGTGATGATAACGATTACATCGAGCGCAGCAAGGAAGCTCGCAAATGGGGCAGAACGCCTCCCAGCGCGCTGGCGATATCCGCTTCATCGGGGCGCTGATGGGGCGCTACCTGCTCGCCAGCCGCAAGAACCGCAGCCATCGCGTGCAGGTGTTTGCCTGCCGGCTGCAATCGATCTCGCCGCAGCTGATGGTGGCGTCAGCGCCAGTGCTCGGTGCGCCGGGCGAGGAGCTCTCGGCCAATTTCGAGCCATTCGGCAGCGTCAGGGGGCGGGTCGAGCGGCTGATCGATGGCGGCTTCTCGATGGCGATCGAGACCACCGCCGAGGAGCGCGACCTGCTGATCAAGCGCATCGGCTGTTACAAGAAGCGGGTGTTCCATGGGGTCGCCGACAAGCGGGCCCATCGGCGCGTGATGCCCGGGGATCCACGCTCGACTATCCTGTTTGCCGACGGGACACGGCTGCCGTGTCTGATCATCGATATGTCGCGCTCAGGGGCGGCGTTGTCAGCCGACGTGCAGCCAGACCTTGGCACGCCCCTGGCGGTAGGACGAGTGGTGGCCCGTGTGGTGCGCTGGCTTGATGTCGGCTTTGCGGTGCAGTTCGTGGTCGAGCAGGAGCCGGACAGGCTCGAGGACCGGCTGCATCTGGTCGATGCGTAACTGCTAGCGCTCGGTCAGGGCGAGCTTGGCGCCTAGCGCCACGAAGGCAGCGGCGAAGGTGCGGCGCATCCAGGTGAGGACGCGCGGGCGGGTGACGATATGCTGGCGTACGGCCGCAGCGAATACGCCGTAGATAGCGAAGATCACGAAGGTTACGGCCATGAATACGGCGCTGAGCTCGAGCATCTGGGGCAGGGCCTCGGCACTGTCGGTTCGTACGAACTGCGGCAGGAAAGCGAAGAAGAAGATCGACAGCTTCGGATTGAGGATGTTGACGAGAACGCCCGAGATCAGCACTTGGCGCACCGATTTGGGCGCCGCGTCGGTATCGACGCTGAGCGCGCCTTTCTCCCTGAGCGTCGCCCAGGCCATGTAGAGCAGGTAGGCGACGCCGAGATACTTGATGACCTCGAAGGCAAGCGCGCTGGTGTGGAGCAGGGCGGCAAGGCCGGTGATGGCGGCTGCCATGTGCGGAATGATTCCCAGCGTACAGGCAAACGCGGCGAAGATGCTGGCGCGCGCCCCGCGGGTCAGGCCGGCGGCGAGCGTGTAGAGCACGCCGGGGCCGGGCGAAGCCACGATGACCAGGGTGGTGATGAGGAATTCTGGCGTCATGACGAGCTCCGGACCAGCAAGGGCCCGACAGCATAGCCATGCCGACAAGGAGCGCCAGAGGCTTGGAGCGGCTGCCGATTTGGTAACCGGGCCAAGCGCTGCTAGGCTCGCGACATGAAGCGCATCGTGCAAAGCCGGCTGGTCGACTCGCCCTTCGTCGAAAGCGTCAGTTCCGTTCGTTTCGATACGACCGGGACGACGCTGATGCAGCCTGACGGCTGCTGGGACATCGCCATCATCAAGCGCGGCGACGATACCATGGTGCTGCGCACCGGGCTCACCACGCAGCCGGTGGTCTACGAGCACGAGGCGGGCGACGAGCAACTGGTGATCTCGTTCAAGCCGCACAGCTTCATGCCGCTGATGCCGGGCGACATCATGCGCGATGAGGGCGTGATGCTCGAAAAGTTCGGCAAGGCCGGCTTCTGGATCGGCACCGACGTACGCGAGATCCCGACCTTCGAGAACGCCGACGTGTTCGTCGAGCACCTGGTCCGCGACGGCATCATCGACAGCAACGAGCTGGTCGCCTCCGTGGTGGGGGGGCAGCCGAAAGCGATGACCGAGCGGACGCTGCAGCGGCATTTCCTCAGGACCACCGGGCTCACCTACAAGCACTTCACCCTGGTGCAGCGGGCGCAGAAGGCGGTCGCCATGCTGCAGATGGGCCGGCCCGCCGTGGACGTGGCGCTCGCCCTGGGCTTTTCCGACCAGGCGCACATGATCAACTCGCTCAAGGCGATCATGGGTCAGACGCCGAAAGAGATCGTGCGGGCGATCCCCGATCAGGTTGTCGGAAACTTCCAATAACCGCGAACGGGGGTTGGGTACGAAGGGGTGTCTTCAACGATCACCCCCGAACGGAGTACCCGAAATGGCCACCATCTCCCCCTTCAAGATCGACGTTTCCGCGGCTCAGCTGCAGGACCTCAAGGATCGTCTGGCCCGCACCGTGATGCCGAGCGAAGTCGATGGCAGCTGGGCTGCCGGTCCGACCAACGCCTATGTCCGCGGCGCCGTCGATCGGCTGCTGAACGGTTTCGACTGGCGCAAGGCCGAGGCCGAGATCAACGGCTTGCCGCAGTTCACCACCGAGATCGACGGCCAGAACGTCCATTTCATCCATGTGAAATCGGCCGAGAAGAACGCCACGCCGCTGCTGCTGATCCACGGCTGGCCCGGCTCCATCGTCGAATTCCTCGACGTGATCGGGCCGCTGACCAACCCGGTGGCGCATGGCGGCAAGGCCGAGGACGCGTTCGACGTGGTCGTGCCGTCGCTGCCAGGCTTCGGCTTCTCCGGTCCGACCCGCGAGGCCGGCTGGAACAATATTCGCATCGGCAAGGCGTTCATCGAGCTGATGAGCCGGCTCGGCTACCAGCGCTTCGGCGTGCAGGGCGGTGACGCCGGCGCCATCATCGGGCCGGAGATCGGCCGGCTGGCCCCGGAGCGGATCATCGGCATCCACCTCAACGCCGCGACCATGGGCTTCATCCCGTTCGGTCCGGTGTCGCCCGAGGAGCTCGCCACCTTCACCGACAGCGAGAAAGTGCGGCTGCAGCGGGTGCAGCGCTTCATGGCCGAGCATTTCGGCTTCAACATCATGCAGTCGAGCCGTCCGCAGACGCTGGCCTACGGCATCTCGGACTCGCCCGCCGGGCTGCTGGCCTGGATCAGCGAACTGTTCACCAGCTTCGGCGATCGCGTCGACGCGGTGCCGATGGATCGGTTCCTCACCAACTTCATGATCTACTGGTTCACCGGGACCGCGGCCTCGTCGATCCGGCTCTACTACGAGAACGCTCACGATCCGGAGGCCTGGTCGCCCAAGGCCAATTCGGGCGTGCCGACCGGTATTGCGGTGTTCGGCTTCGACGAAGTGCCGATCCGTCGCTATGGCGAGACCAGCAACACCATCGTGCGCTGGAACGAGTTCGATGTCGGCGGGCACTATGCGGTGCTGGAAGTGCCGGAAGTGTGGGTCGGCGACGTGCGCGGCTTCTTCAGCCAGATCGGCTGACGCAGCGCGGTCAAAAGGCAAAGGGCCCCGGCGGGGCCCTTTCTCGTTCCGATCAGGCGGCCGGCTGGCGCCGGAACAGGCCGCGGATCGCTTTCCAGGCCGGGCCGATCAGCTTGCCGGCAACCGGGATCAGCAGCAGTCCGAGCGCCAGGCCGAGCACCAGGTCGGCAAGGATGGTGGCAAGCCCCGCGATGAAGCCTCCGAGCGCCGGCAGCATTTCCTCCGCGCCGTGCGCGATGGCCTCGATAAGGTGTTCGATCTGGGTGAAGCCGAACTCAGCGAGGCCATGAACGACGATGCCGCCGCCGACCCAGATCATTGCAGCGGTGCCGACGATGCTGAGCGTCTGCATCACCCAGGGCATGGCGATGAGAATGCCGCGCCCGGTGGCGCGTCCCGCGCCGGTGCGGCCCTTGTTGGCGAGCATCAGGCCGAAATCGTCGGCTTTGACGATCAGCGCCACGGCGCCGTAGACGGCGGCGGTGATGCCGAAGGCGACGACCACCAGCACCAGCGCCTGCTCCCAGAACGGCAGCCCGGGCAGGGCAGCAAGCGCAATGGTCATGATCTCGGCCGAGAGGATGAAATCGGTCTGGATGGCCCCCGCGACGCGTTCTTCCTCGAGCTTCCTGGGGTCGGACGCCACCGCCGCGGTGGCCTCGGCCTCGTGGGCGTGGGCCTCATGCGGGAACAGCGCTTCGAACACCTTCTCGGCGCCCTCGTAGCAGAGATAGGCGCCGCCGATCATCAGCAGCGGGGTAATCAGCCAGGGTGCAAAGAAGCTCAGCGCCAGCGCCGCCGGCAGCAGGATCAGCAGCTTGTTGCGGATCGACCCGACGGCGATGCGCCAGACGATCGGCAGTTCTCGGTCGGCGGAAAAGCCGGTGACGTAGCGCGGCGTCACTGCCGTATCGTCGATCACCGCGCCGGCGGCCTTCAGGCCGGCCTTGGCAGCCTGTCCCGCGACGTCGTCGATCGAGGCCGCGGCGACCTTGGCGAGGGCGGTCACGTCATCGAGAAGGCCGAGTAGTCCAACGCTCATTGGGGAGTACCATGGTTGCGGGCGCCATGCGCCTCAGTATCGAGAGAGCGTCGGCAGGAATTCCGGGTGCGCCGCCGCTACTGCCGAACGGAGCCAGAGCCGCGCCGCCTCGTCAAGGCGGGGCACGCAGCGGGCGAGATCGAGCAGGTCCTTGTCGCGCGGCTCTTTGCACTTGTAGAGCAGCTGGATTTCCGGGGCGATAACCGGCCAGCCCGACGCGGAGCGGGTGAAGACCGTGTCCGGAGGCCGCCGCACCGACAGCTCGCGCCGATAAGCCCATTGCCCCTGCAGCTGCGCTTCCGCGACGATCTCGAAATCCCACAGGGTCTCGCCGTGACGGCGAAGCCAGAGGCTGAACGGTGGGTCAGGGAGCGCGGTTCCGGGCACGTAGACGGCCAGTTGCTTGTTGCGGGCGATGGCGATCTCGAAGCGATCGAGCATTGGGAGCAGGGCAGGCAGATCTGCCAGAAAGCAGCTGATCTCGATATCGGAATGCGGACGGCTGATCTCGCCTTGCCACAGATCGAGCGCCCAACCGCCGGCAATGCCCCAGGGCACGGCTGCCGTAGCCAGCCAGCCGACGAGTTCCGCGGGCTCAGTCTCGCGCCAGCGACCCGACATCAGAGCCCGCTCAGGCGGGTGGTTTCCCGTTTGCCCTGGATGAAGCCGGCGCGAGCCGAGGGAGCACGGGTGGCGAGATCCATCTGGTTGGTGCCCATGGCAGCGCGGGAATCGGGATCCGGGGTGATCACTTCGACACGGCTCCCCGCATTGCGCAGCCGCTCGACCTCGCTGGTGAGGTCCGCGCCCGGAGGCCGATGCAGGCCTTCGAACTGCCCCGGCGGCAGCGGCCCGGTTCGACCACTGAAGGGTGACAGCACGATGACGTTCCGGTAGCCCGCGGCGAGGTCGGCATTGTCGACCGAGCGCACGCCGCCGGAGATGTAGCGCGTGCCGTTGATCTGGTGCGTCGGTCCGGCGCCGGGGAGCGAGATGGCGGCGGTTGCCGCGTCCACCAGCGCGACCCCGGAGTTACGGTCGAAGGTGGCGAGCTCGCCGGTGTCGGCGTTGACGGCGACGATGAGCAGCGGGCGCTCCGGCCAGTCGGGGCTCGGCAATCGCCGGGCCACCAGCGCCCGCCGTTGTTCCCGGATCTCGGGACCAAAGGCTGGGTCGCTCTCGATACCGTAAGCAGCCATGGCGCGCTGCAGTTCGGTCTGGGTGGCTGCGGCCGCCGAGATGGTCCGCATCCGCTCGAACACGGCTTCCATCCGCGGCCCGGCCGCCTGCGGTCTGGGCTGGCCCGCTGGCGGAACTGGCGGCGGGGTCAGCGTCGCGGCCAGAAGTTCGGCCGGCGGAATGCCGCTCAGCACCTGGGCGGCCGCATTGGCGCCGGCCGAGGTGCCGATCACCAGGTCGGCGATCTCGGTCAGGTCGAAGCCGGCGTCGGCGAGGCCGGCGACAATGCCGATCATCCACGCATTGCCGGCAGCGCCACCACCGCCGAGCACCAGGGCAAGGTTCTTTCGAGTCATCCCGACAGTGTTCCGCGCGGGGGCGCAGCTGTCCATCGAAAAGCAGAAGGGCCCGTTGCCGGGCCCTTCCAGATTCCGTCGATCACTCCGGCGCTTAGGCCGAGTAGTACATCTCGTACTCGACCGGGTGCGGGGTGTGCTCGAACTTGATGACTTCCGTCATCTTCAGCTCGATGTAGCTGTCGATCTGGTCGTCATCGAACACGCCGCCGGCCTTGAGGAAGTCGCGATCCTTGTCGAGGGCCTCGAGGGCCTCGCGCAGCGAGCCGCAAACGGTCGGGATCTGCTTCAGCTCTTCCTTGGGCAGCTCGTACAGATCCTTGTCCATCGGGTCGCCCGGGTGGATCTTGTTCTTGATGCCGTCGAGGCCGGCCATCAGCAGCGCGGCGAAGCCGAGATAGGGGTTCGCCAGCGGATCGGGGAAGCGGACTTCGACGCGCTTCGACTTCGGCGACTGGCCGAAGGGAATGCGGCACGAAGCCGAGCGGTTGCGCGCCGAGTAGGCGAGCAGCACCGGAGCTTCGAAGCCCGGCACCAGGCGCTTGTAGCTGTTGGTGGTCGGGTTGGTGAACGCGTTGATCGCCTTGGCGTGCTTGATCACGCCGCCGATGTAGTACAGCGCTTCCATGGAGAGGCCGGCATACTGGTCACCGGCGAACAGCGGCTTGCCGTCCTTCCAGATCGACTGGTGGCAGTGCATGCCCGAGCCGTTGTCGCCATAGACGGGCTTGGGCATGAAGGTCACGGTCTTGCCGTAGGCCTGGGCAACCTGCTGGATCACGTACTTGTAGATCTGCACGTCGTCGGCCGACTTGATCAGCGGGGCGAACTTGATGCCCAGTTCGTGCTGCGCCGAGGCCACTTCGTGGTGGTGCTTTTCGACGGTGACGCCCATCGAGGCCATGGCGGCCAGCATCTCACCGCGCATGTCCTGCGCGCTGTCCAGCGGCGGCACCGGGAAATAGCCCTTCTTCAAACCGATATGGTGGCCGGTGTTGCCCGACTCGTACTCGGTGTCGTTGTTGGTCGGCAGTTCCGAGTGATCGACCTGGAAGCCCACCTTATAGGTGGTGTTCGAATAGCGGACGTCGTCGAAGATGAAGAATTCGGGCTCGGGGCCGAACACCACGGTGTCGCCGATGCCGAGTTCCTTGACGTAGGCCTCGGCCTTCTTGGCCGTGGTGCGCGGGTCGCGGTTGTACGGCTGGTAGGTCAGCGGCTCGAGAATGTCGCAGTTGATGGCGAGGGTCGGGGCGCCGAAGAACGGGTCGATATAGGCCGAGTTCGGATCGGGCATCAGCACCATGTCGGACTCGTTGATGGCCTTCCAGCCAGCGATCGAGGAACCGTCGAACATGGTCCCTTCCTCGAAGAGATCCTCATCGACGACCGTCACGTCCATGGTGACGTGCTGCAGCTTGCCGCGCGGGTCGGTGAAGCGGAGGTCGACGTACTTGATGTCCTCGTCCTTGATCTTCTTGAGGATGTCGCTTCCAGTGGTCATTAGGTTCCCCTGTGTAAGTCTGGAGTTGATGCTAGGGCAGGTAGACGCGCGAAGAGGTGCCCCTTAGAGCGCGTCGTCGCCGAATTCGCCGGTGCGGATGCGGATAGCCTGTTCGATCGAATAGACGAAGATCTTTCCGTCGCCGATGCGGCCGGTTTGCGCAGCCGTGCGGATCGCTTCGATCGCTTTTTCGGCGAGATCGTCGGGGCACACCACCTCGACCTTCACCTTGGGCAGGAAGTCGACGACATATTCCGCGCCCCGGTAGAGCTCGGTATGTCCCTTCTGACGGCCGAAACCCTTGGCTTCGGTGACGGTGATACCCTGCAGGCCAACTTCCTGCAGCGCTTCCTTCACTTCGTCGAGCTTGAACGGCTTTACGATAGCCTCGATCTTCTTCATTCAGGCCTCCAACAGGCACCGGTCGGGTGCCGCTCGGTTGTATGCAGGGTCCGTGCCAGCTCGCCAGCACGGGAGAAAACCTTGCCAAAATAAGCGCCTAGGACGAACATCTGATCCGCCGCACTAGGCACGTCCGCTGCGGCATGCACAAAGAATGTGCATCACGCTGCAGATTTGCGCATTTCGGTGATCCGAAACGAGCAAACCGACAGTGGCAAAGATCGGTTTGCAGCGAAAGTGGGCAAATGCTCGGGTTGACGCGCCATAGAGCTGTCTCGTCTCTCGCGAGGTGACGCGGGATCACAAATACCTCACATTGCGACGGTTTCGCCCCATGGAGTTCCCGATGGCCCACGGTTCAGGCCGCACCTATCTCGCTATTCCGGGTCCCTCCGTGGTGCCCGATCGCGTGCTCAATGCCATGCATCGGGCCTCGCCCAACATCTACGAGGGCGAGATCCTCGACATCACGTTCGGTGTGGTCGCAGATTTGAAACGCGTGGTGATGACCAGCCAGTACGTGGCGATCTACATCGCCAATGGGCACGGTGCCTGGGAAGCGGCGATAACCAACATGTTCTCGCGCGGCGATAGGGCACTGGTTGCCGCCACTGGGCGCTTTGGGCATGGCTGGGCCGAGGCGGTTGAACGGATGGGCGTTGAGGTCGAGATGATCGATTTCGGCAGATCCGCGCCGGTCGACGCGAACCGCATCGCTGAGGCACTGGCCGCCGACAAGGCGCGGCAGATTCGCGCCGTGCTCGTGACGCATGTCGATACCGCTTCGTCGGCGCGCAGCGATATCGCAGCGATCAGGGCTGCCATTGACGGGACCCGTCATCCAGCGCTGCTGGCCGTTGACGCCATCGCCACGGTCGGATGCGATGAGATGCGGATGGACGAGTGGGGCATCGACGTTCTGGTCGGGGCTTGTCAGAAGGGCCTGATGCTGCCGCCCGGGCTGGGTTTCGTGTGGTTCTCCGACCGCGCGCTTGAGGTTTCGCAGCGTGCCGGCCTCTCGACGCCGTACTGGGACTGGCGGCCCAGAGGCCTAGCGCAAGAGTTCTACCAGCTTTTTGGCGGCACGGCGCCCACCGCGCACCTGTTCGGCTTGCGGGAAGCCCTCACGATGATCCTCGAGGACGAGGGGCTGCCGCAGGTGTGGGAGCGGCATGAGACGCTGGCGCACGCGGTATGGGCGGCATTTGACGCCTGGGGCAGAGGCAACGACGTGATTGGCCTCAACATGGCTGACCCCAACTGCCGTGGGCGCTCGGTGACTGCGGCACGGATCGGCAATGGCGGGGCCGGTGCACTGCGGAAATGGCTCGAGGTCGAGGCAGGCGTGACTTTGGGAATTGGTCTGGGCATGGCGATGCCGACTGATCCTGCCTATGCCGACTTTCTGCGCGTCGCACATATGGGGCACGTCAATGCGCACATGTTGCTCGGAGCGCTGGCGACCATGGAAGCGGGAATGCAGGCTCTCGAGATCCCGCATGGCTCCGGCGCGATCGAAGCAGCTGCATTTGCCGTCGGCCGTCGGGCCGGACGCCGCTGACCGGCCAAACGCCCTTTGACCTTCCCCAATTCTTCACATATATGCACGCGACCCGGCCGACGGGGCACCTTGCGGGTGTGGCGGAACTGGTAGACGCACTGGATTTAGGTTCCAGCGCCGCAAGGCGTGGAGGTTCGAGCCCTCTCACCCGCACCAGAGCTCGCCAGCGCGACTGCCAGCGACTTCGGCCAAACGAGTTTTGAAGAGACAACGGGATACCCCAATGCAGGTCACAGAAACCCTCAACGAGGGCCTCAAGCGCAAACTCTCCCTGGTCATCCCCAAGAAGGATCTCAGCGACCGGCTGGATGCGCGGCTCGACGAGCTCAAGGGCACCGCGAACATCAAGGGTTTCCGCCCCGGCAAGGTGCCGACCGCGCACCTGAAGAAGGTCTATGGCCGCTCCGCCATGTCGGAAGTGCTGTCGGACGCGATCAACTCGACCGTGTCCAAGACCCTCGATGACCGTTCCGAGCGCGCCGCGACGCAGCCGAAGGTCGACCTGCCGGAAGACCAGGAAGTGATCAACAAGGTGCTGGACGGCGATGCCGACCTGAACTTTGACGTCAGCTACGAAGTGCTGCCGCCGGTCACCCTGATGGACTTCAAGACCCTCGCCGTCGACAAGCCGGTGGTGGAGCTCGACGAGAAGGACGTGGACACCGAAGTGCAGCGCGTCTTCGCGCAGCAGCGTGGCTACGAGGAAAAGGGTGAGGACGGCGTCGTCGAGAATGGCGACCGTCTCGGCCTCAGCTTCAAGGGCACGATCAAGGGCGAGGCTTTCGCCGGCGGCTCTGCCGACCACGCGCACCTGACGGTCGGTTCGGGCGAGTTCATCCCGGGCTTCGAAGAGCAGCTCGTAGGCATGAAGAAGAACGAGACCAAGACCGTCAAGGTCACGTTCCCCAAGGACTATGCGCAGGACGAGCTGGCCGGCAAGAAGGCCGACTTCGAAGTCACCATCCTGCATATCGACGGCCCGAAGACCGGTGAGCTCAACGACGAGTTCGCCAAGACCCTCGGCCTCGAGAACGTCGCGGCGCTCCGCGACGCAGTGAAGGACCAGATGAAGGCGGCGCTCGATTCGATGGGCCGTCAGGCGATCAAGCGGCAGATCCTCGACCAGCTCGACGAAGGCCACAAGTTCGCCGTTCCCGAGCAGCTGGTGGAAGCCGAGTTCAACACCATCTGGCAGCGCGTCGTGCACGAAGTCGAGCACCACGGCCGGTCCTTCGAAGACGAGGGCACGACCGAGGAAGCGGCCAAGGAGCAGTACCAGAAGATCGCCGAGCGCCGCGTGCGCCTTGGTCTCGTGGTCGCCGAGATCGGCAACCAGAACAAGGTCGAAGTGACCGAGGAAGAGCACCAGCAGGCGCTGATCGCCGAAGTGCGTCGCTTCCCCGGCCAGGAACAGCAGGTCTACGACTACTACCGCAAGAACCCGCAGGCCCTCGCCGGCCTCCGCGCGCCGGTGTTCGAGAACAAGGTGGTGGATTTCGTCACCGAGCTCGCCAAGAAGACCGACAAGCCGATGACCCGCGCCGAGCTTTCGAAGATCATCGCTTCGGAAGAGGACGAGGTTCCGGAGGAGCACCACCACTAAGCTGGTGCTTCGATCACAGTTCAGGGCCGCCCTCGGGGGCGGCCTTTTTGTTTTGCGTGGGGGCGGTTAGGGTCGACGTCATGACCAGCGAGCACGCCCTCCTGACGCCCGCCGAGATGTCCCGCGCCGATGCGCTGGCGGTGGCATCTGGCATCCAGTCGTTCAAGCTGATGGAGGCGGCGGGTAATGCGGTGGCCGAGTTGGTGGCTGAGCGCTATCCCGACGGGCAGGTGCTGATCCTCTGCGGCCCCGGCAATAATGGCGGCGACGGGTTCGTGGCCGCCAGGAAACTCAAGGAGCTGGGCCGCGAAGTGCGGGTGGCGCTGTTCGGCGAGCGCGACCGGCTGACCGGTGATGCGGCGTTCTTTGCGGATCTCTGGAACGGGCCGATCCAGGCGGCGCGACCGGACGGGCTGCGCGGCGCCAAGGTGGTGGTCGACGCGCTTCTCGGCGCCGGGCTCGATCGCGATATCGAAGGCGGGCTGGCGGAACTGATCGAAGCGGTCAATGGGCTGCGCGCGCCGATCGTCGCTGTCGACGTGCCCTCAGGGATCGACGGGGCAAGCGGGCAGGTGCGTGGCGTCGCGATCAGGGCCGACGTGTCGGTGACGTTCTTCCGGCTGAAGCCGGGGCATCTGCTGCTGCCCGGCCGAGCCCGTTGCGGTGAGGTGGTACTGGCAGAAATCGGCATACCGGAAACGGTGCTGGGCGAGATTCGTCCCGTCCTTGGCCGTAACAGTCCCGACCTCTGGCATCTGCCCAAGCTCGATGCCGAAGGACACAAGTTCACCCGTGGCCACTGCGTGGTGATGTCGGGCGGGCCGCTGCAGACCGGCGCCAGCCGGATGACGGCCACGGCGGCGTTGCGAAGCGGGGCAGGGCTGGTGACGCTGGCCGGCGCCCACTCGTCGCTGCTGATCCAGGCCAACCACGTCACCGCGATCATGCTGAAGCCGGTCGACGGTGCGGCGAGCCTGCAGCTGTTGCTGCAGGACCACCGCATCAACACCGTGGTGATCGGGCCGGCGGCGGGGCTGGGCGAGGCAACCAAGGCCAATGTGCTGGCGGTGCTCGCGAGCGATGCGGCGGCTGTGCTCGATGCTGACGCGCTCACCAGCTTCAAGGACAGCCCCGAAGCGCTGTTCTCGGCGATCAAGGCCAGGCCTGAGCGTCCGGCGGTGATGACGCCGCATGAAGGCGAGTTCGAACGGCTGTTCGGACAGGTGGATGGTTCGAAGGTCGACCGCGCCCGTTCGGCGGCGCTGCGCTCAGGCGCCGTCGTGGTGCTGAAGGGCAGCGACACGGTGGTGGCGGCGCCCGATGGGCATGCGGTGATCAACGACAATGCGCCGCCGACACTGGGCACGGCCGGTTCGGGCGACGTGCTGGCCGGCATCATCGCCGGGCTGCTGGCACAGGGCATGAAGGGGTTCGACGCCGCCTGCGCCGGGGTGTGGATCCACGGTGAGTCCGGAAACCTGTGGGGCGGCCCGGGGCTGATCGCGGAGGATCTGCCGGGGTTGATCCCCGATGTGCTGAGGGAACTGCTCGCTTAGTCCGCTACCAGCTCGGCCCATTGGCTGCTCCACTGGAGCTCAGGCGCCATGGTGACCGCAACCCGCTCCACACCGTTGATGGCGGTCAAGAGCTTCACCTCGAGAAACATCAGCGCCGGGTCCATCGGAGGGCCTCGTTGGGGTTCGGCGCTGAGCATCCCGCCTGGCCACCACGTAACCGCCTCGACGTCCTCTCCATCCTCGCCGGGATCTAGCTCCATAAGGATGAATGGTGCCAAGCCGAGCAACGTATCGAGGTCTACACGCCGGTACCTGGGTGGCTCAGTTTTGGAATACTCACCGATGAGTAACTGGCGCCGGGGCATCTCCGCCCAGATGTCGTCCAGGGTCTTGTCGGTCACCACGCCACCTCCAGCCGCTCCAGCCCGTGGAAGTGGTAGATGTTCTTGTACTGCGGTTCGGTGGCGAGCTTCAGTTCCGGCAAACGGTCGAACAGCGTCTCCATAGCCACCTGCAGCTCGATCCGCGCCAGCGGCGCACCGATGCAAAAGTGGATGCCGGCGCCGAAGCTGACATTGGCGCCGTCCTTGCGGAACGGGTCGAACCGGTTGGCCTCGGCGAAGCGCGAGGGATCGCGGTTGGCGGCGCCCAGCATCAGGCCGATGGTCTCGCCCTGCTTGAAGCTCAGGCCATTGTCGAGCGTCACGTCCTGCAGGGCGTAGCGGGTGAACATGTGGAGCGGGGCGTCGAAGCGGATGCACTCCTCGACGGTGGCCTCGGTCTGGTCGGCATCGGCGAACAGCGTCATTGGATCGAGGCCGCTCTCGAGGATGGCCTTCACGCCGTTGCCGGTGGTGTGCACGGTCGCCTCGTGCCCGGCATTGAGCAGCAGGATGGTGGTCGAGATCACCTCGTCTTCGGTCAGCTTCTCGCCATCGACCTCGGTGGTCAGCATGTGGGTGAGCAGGTCTTCGCGCGGTTGCCGGCGACGCTCGGCGATCATCTCGCGGACATAGTCCATGAACTCGATCGAAGCCTGGTTGGCGTCGAGTTCGGTCTCGTAGGTGACGCCGTACATGTACATGGCGACCATGCGGTTGGACCAATCGACCAGTTGCATCGCCATGTCGCGCGGCATGCCGATCATCTCGGCAATGACGATGGCCGGGATCGGCGCGGCGAAGGCGCGCAGCAGTTCGACCTGGCCATCAGCTTCGAAACCGTCGATCAGTTCGTTGGCCAGCCGCTCGATGCGCGGCCGCAGCTGCTCGACATTGCGCGAAACGAAGGCGCGGTTGACCAGCGCCCGCAGTCGGGTGTGGGTCGGTGGCTCCAATGCCAGGAGCGAGTATTTTTCGGTCTGATCGAAGACGGCGCTGTGGGCCTTGGGCGGCGCCATGCCGAGCTCCTCGCGGCTCATCAGGTGGAGGATCTGCCGGCCGAAGCGTTTGTCGCGCAACAGCAGGCTCACATCCTTGAAGCCGGCGAAGCACCAGTGGTTGTAGTTGTCCCAGAAGAAGGCCGGCGAAGCGGCGTGCACCGCGTCGTAGAAGGCATAGGGGTCGCGGTAGAAGGCGAGTTCGCGCGGCTGGGCGCTGGCGTGACGATCGGCGAGAGTGAAGGGAGCGGACAAGAGAAGACCCGTTGAAACTGATACTGCGGGCCATGCTATACGGCGCGTCGGGCGGTCGTGAAGCCGTCACGACCTGCTGAAACAGCTTGCCGCAGCCAGAAAAGTGGCTAGTAGCCTCGCCAGACATTGATTGGAGTTCGAGCCCTTGAGCGACCTCACCCTGACCGAAGCGATCGACAACATCTACACCTCGCTCCGCGAGAACAATGCGGACATTGACGTCCACATCGCGGCGCTGAAGGCAGCGATGGCCAAGGACGGCGTCAAGGAAGCGGTGTTCGATCCGATGAAGCTGGCGCAGAACAACCGCCAGGGTCGCAAGATGATGCAGTCCTACTTCAAGAAGCGCGGCGTGGCGGTCGGGTTCAAGGCCTGAGCCGGCCCGATCCCTCCCCATACGGGCAGGTTCCGCTGATCCCCGGCTTTGCGCGATTATGTGAGTATTGCGGCCCGCCACATTGGCGCCTATCTGTCGCTTTACCCGCCCTTAACAGGGCATCGCCTTCAGTCGGCCGCGAGCGCTGATTCTTCCTTCCATAAGGGGCAAATCTCGAAATGAGAGATCCGGTCGATACCTTCTACAACTACCTCGTGCCCACCGTGGTCGAGCAGACGACGCGCGGCGAGCGCGCCTTCGACATCTATTCGCGCCTGCTCAAGGAGCGCATCATCTTCGTGACCGGCCAGGTCGAAGACCAGATGGCATCCCTGATCGCGGCGCAGCTGCTGTTCCTCGAGTCGGAAAACCCGAAGAAGGAAATCAGCCTCTACATCAACTCGCCCGGCGGCGTCGTGACCTCCGGCCTCGGCATCTACGACACCATGCAGTTCATCCGCCCGCCGGTGGCGACGCTGTGCATCGGGCAGGCGGCCTCGATGGGCTCGCTCCTGCTCGCCGGCGGCGAGAAGGGCCTGCGCGCGGCGCTGCCCAACGCTTCAATCATGGTGCACCAGCCGTCCGGCGGCTATCAGGGGCAGGCGACCGATATCCTGATCCATGCCCAGTTCACCGAGAAGCTGAAGCGCCGGCTCAACGAGATCTACGTCAAGCATACCGGCCAGGACTACGAGGCGATCCACAACGCCCTCGAGCGCGACCGCTTCCTCAGCCCTGAAGAGGCCAAGGATTTCGGTCTCATCGACTCGATCTTCGAGAAGCGGGCGGCGCCAGACGCGTGAGTGGGGTTTTACCTATTAAGGTGAATCCCAACGGCGTACGCGAGTGTGACACTTGTGTGATTGTGTGGGTCCCGGCTGGCCGTTAAGGTCGGTCGGGCTTACATTTTGTTTAGGTATCCGGGGCTAGCGTTCTATCCTAGCCGGGAATGGGAGCCCCAACTCCCAGGAGTGACAGGATGTCCAAGGACACGACCAGCGGCGAATCCAGCAAGAACACGCTTTACTGCTCGTTCTGCGGAAAATCGCAGCATGAGGTCAGAAAGCTTATCGCCGGACCGACGGTGTTCATCTGCGATGAATGCGTCGAGCTGTGCATGGACATCATCCGCGAGGAAAACAAGACCTCGATGGTGAAGTCCTCGGACGGCGTGCCCACGCCGGCCGAAATCTGCAAGGTGCTGGATGACTACGTCATCGGCCAGGCGCGCGCCAAGCGTGTGCTGAGCGTTGCCGTGCACAACCACTACAAGCGCCTGCACCACGCCACCAAGAACCAGGACATCGAGCTTTCGAAGTCGAACATCCTCTTGATCGGCCCGACCGGTACCGGCAAGACGCTGCTCGCGCAGACGCTGGCCCGCATCCTCGATGTGCCGTTCACCATGGCTGACGCGACGACGCTGACCGAAGCCGGCTATGTCGGCGAGGACGTCGAGAACATCATCCTCAAGCTGCTGCAGGCCGCCGACTACAATGTCGAGAAGGCGCAGCGCGGCATCGTCTACATCGACGAAGTCGACAAGATTTCCCGCAAGTCGGACAACCCGTCGATCACCCGCGACGTGTCGGGCGAAGGCGTGCAGCAGGCCCTGCTGAAGATCATGGAAGGCACCGTTGCCTCCGTGCCTCCGCAGGGCGGCCGCAAGCACCCACAGCAGGAATTCCTGCAGGTGGATACGACCAACATCCTGTTCATCTGCGGTGGTGCGTTTGCCGGGCTCGAGAAGATCATCTCGGCGCGCGGCGAGGGTTCGGGCATCGGCTTCTCGGCCGTGGTCAAGGACCCCAAGGACCGCCGCGTCGGCGATCTGTTGAAGGATGTGCAGCCGGAGGACCTGGTGAAGTTCGGGCTGATCCCGGAATTCATCGGCCGCCTGCCGATCCTCGCGACGCTCGAAGATCTCGACGAGCCCGCACTGATCGAAATCCTGACGGCGCCCAAGAACGCGCTGGTGCGCCAGTACCAGCGGCTGTTCTCGATGGAAGAGGTCGAACTGACCTTCCACGAGGATGCGCTCAAGGCGATCGCCAAGCATGCCATCGAGCGCAAGACCGGCGCCCGCGGCCTGCGTTCGATCCTCGAAGGCATCCTGCTCGACACCATGTACGACCTGCCGTCGCTCGATGGCGTGGAAGAGGTGGTGATCAGCGAGGAAGTGGTGAACGGCAAGGACGCACGTCCGCTGTACATCTATGCCGAGCGCAAGAAGGAAGAAGCGCTGTCCACCAGCGCCTGACCTCTCGACATCGAGCTTCGAAAGGCCCCGTCATCCGGCGGGGCCTTTTCATTTGAGGCACGGCCGTCGCATAAGAGGACAGACTGGAGGCGGCACCATGCGGATCGGCGTGGCACTCGGCAGCGGCGCGGCGCGCGGCCTGGCACATATTCCCTACATCGAGGCGATGGACGAGCTGGGGCTGAAACCGTCGGTGATCGCGGGCTCCTCGATCGGGGCGCTGATCGGTTCGGGCTGGGCCAACGGGATGAGCGGCGCCGAGCTGCGCGAGCATGCCTACAGCGTGCTGGGCAGCCTGCAGCAGATTGCTTCGACGCTGTGGAACCGCAACCGCTTCAGCTTCAAGCAGATGGTCGAAGACGGGCTGTCGATGCAGGTGAACTCGATGGGGATCACCACCGCCTTCCTGCCTGATGGGTTTCCCGACGATTTTGCGCATCTGAAGGTCCCGTTCTCGGTCGTCGCCACCGACTTTTACGCCTGGAAGGAAATGGTGTTCGACAGTGGCCCGCTGCGGCCGGCGATCGCCGCATCCCTCGCGATTCCCAGCCTGTTCCGGCCGGTGAGTGTCGAGGGCCGCTACTACATCGATGGCGGCGTCACCGACCCGCTGCCGCTCGGGCTCATCGCGGGCAAATGCGACGTGCTTATTGGCATCGACGTGCATCGCACGCCCGAGCTGCTCGATGCGTCGCGCGAGCCGAGCATTACCGATTCCGCCGTGGTGGCGACCGAGATCATGTCGCAAAAGCTGGTCGACGCCACCGTGCTGCAATACCCGCCCGACGTCTACGTCCGCGCCGAGGTCGGGCCGTTCGGCGGCAGCGAGTTCTGGCGGGTGCGCGAGATCGTCGACAACGCGGCCGGCGACAAGGACCGCTTCAAGCGAGCCGTCTCGGACGCGCTGCTGGCGCACAGCATCCGCAAGGCGAACCGTCCTTGACTGATCTGCCGGCCGAACTCAGCGCCGCTGTCCGACGTCTTGCCGAGGGGCGCAAGGGGCTGGGCGACAGCTCGGCGCGGATCTCCGAGCACTATCGGCAGCGTGGCGCGTCGCGGCAGGTGATCGGCGGCGCCGACGACGCAATCGCCTATGCGCTGAGCCGGATGCCGGCGACATACGCCGCGGTCTCGGCCGTGCTCGAGGAGGTTGTGGCACGGGTGCCCGGGTTCGCACCGCAGACCTTGCTCGATGCCGGGGCCGGGCCGGGAACGGCGGGCTGGGCCGTGGCTGCGGCGTTCGAAGGGATCGCGCCGACATTGATGGATCACAACCGGGCGTTTCTGGCGCTCGCCGGCACGCTGGCCGAAGGGACGGCGCTGGCCGGCGCGCCATTGCTGGAGGCCGATCTCGGGCGCTTCGAGCTTGCCACCCGATACGACCTGGTTACCTGTGCCTATGCGTTGACCGAACTGCCGGACGCCGAGATGCTGGCGGCAGCCGAACGGCTGTGGCGGCACAGCGACGGCGTACTGGCGATCATCGAGCCGGGCCGGCCGCGCGACTACCAGCGGCTGATGGCGGTACGCCGGCATTTGATCGAGCTCGGGGGCAGGGTGCTGGCGCCCTGTCCGCACGAGCGTGAATGCCCGCTGCTCGAGCCGGACTGGTGCCACTTCTCGGTGCGGCTCAGCCGCAGCCGCGACCACATGCGGATGAAGGGTGGCACGCTCGGCTACGAGGACGAGAAGTTCAGCTACCTGGTGGTAGCGCGCCCTGGTCTTGGGGAGGCGGCGGCAGGGCGGGTGCTGCGGCGGCCGGAGGAAAACAAGTTCTCGGTGACGCTGGCAGTCTGCGGCGCCGACGGGCTCGAAGCGCGCACCGTGCCGAGCCGCGACAAGCCGGCATTCAAGGCGGCAAAGAAGCTCGACTGGGGCGATGCGATCGCCGAGTAGGCAGTTGTCTGCTCAATTCCGTACCATTGGTTCACTTGTCGCTCTCGGGGACGAGGCGTAATCTCCTTTGCCAAGCGGGGCACAAGAGGAAGAACCATGAAGTTCAAGGACATTCTGGGGACCATCGGCAACACGCCGGTCGTCCGGATCAACAAGCTGGGCCCGAAAAACGTCAAGCTGTACGTCAAAGTCGAGGCGTTCAACCCGCTCGGATCGGTGAAGGACCGCCTGGCGCTCGGGGTCATCGAGGCGGCCGAGAAATCCGGCGCGCTGAAGCCAGGCCAGACGGTGATCGAGGCCACGTCGGGCAATACCGGTATCGGGCTTGCGATGGTTTGCGCGGCCAAGGGTTATCCGCTGGTCGTCACCATGGCCGAGAGCTTTTCGGTCGAGCGACGCAAGCTGATGCGCTTTCTCGGCGCCAAGGTGGTGCTGACGCCGGCGGCCGAGCGCGCCAACGGCATGATCCGCAAGGCCGAGTCCCTGGCCGAGGCGAATGGCTGGTTCCAGACCCGCCAGTTCGAGAACGAAGCCAACCCCGAGATGCACTCGCGGACCACTGCGCAGGAGATCGTGCGCGATTTCGCCGACGAGAAGCTGGATTACTGGGTGACCGGCTTCGGCACCGGCGGCACGCTGACCGGCGTCGGCCGGGTGCTGCGCGAGAAGATGCCCAACACCAAGATCATCGTCGCCGAGCCCGAGGGCGCGCCGATGCTGACCAGCGGTGAGGGCCAGGAACGTCGCGCCGACCATGCGGCGACGGGCAGCCACTCGGCGTGGAAGCCACATCCGTTCCAGGGCTGGAGTCCGGATTTCATTCCGTGGATCACCAACGAGGCGGTCACCGAGAAGCTGTTCGACCAGGTGCTGACTGTTGCCGGTCCCGATGCGATGAAGCAGTCGATGATGCTGGCGCAAAAGGAAGGCATTTTCGTCGGCATCACCGCGGGCGCCACTTTCGCCGCAGCGCTGAAGGTCGCCGAGACTGCGCCGGAAGGCTCGACCATCCTCGCCATGCTGCCCGATACCGGCGAGCGCTACCTCTCGACGCCGCTGTTTGCGGACGTGCCGGCCGATATGTCGCCCGAAGAGGAAGCCATCTCGATGTCGACTCCCGGGCAGCAATTGCCGCCGAAGGTCGCGGCTTAGTTCGGCGGTGAGCGGGTCAGCTGGTGCGGGCTGACCCCCACCCTTGATCCCTCCCCCTAAGGATGGGGAGGGAGACGCAAACTGAGAAGCCAGTGTTTTGGTCTCCCTCCCCTTGTTCAGGGGGAGGGGACGGGTTGGGGGGCGGCCCGCACCGGCGTCGGAGCGAGTCCGCTCTACGCCGCCACCCTCGGCACCGGTCCCACATAGAGCGATTTCGGCCGGATCAGCCGCCCGTTCGCCGCTTCTTCCCTGGCATGCGCGATCCAGCCGCCGATCCGGCTCGCTGCAAAGATCGCAGTGAAGGCCGAGCGCGGAAAACCGAGCGTTTCGAGCAATAGGGCCGGGTAGAACTCGACATTGGTGGCGAGCACCCGGTCGGGCTTGTGTCGCTTCAACGCTGCCAGCGCCGCGGCCTCGACCTGCTGGGCCAACTCGACCCGGGTCGTATCGACCGCGCCGGAGCGGGTGAGCCGTTCGAGCGCGGCCTTCAGCACATCGGCGCGAGGGTCGCGCACCCGGTAGATGCGGTGGCCAAAGCCCATCAGGCGCCGGCCGTTCTTGAGCTCGTTCTCGATCCAGGCCGCAGCCTTATCGGCGGTGCCGATGGCGTCTAGCATGTCGAGGACGGGACCGAGCGCACCGCCATGCCGCGGGCCCTTCAGCGCACCCAATGCCGCCAGCGCCGACGAGTTGAGACCGGCGAGGGTCGAGGCCACCACACGAGCCGCAAAGGTCGAGGCATTAAGCCCGTGGTCGACCACGGTGACGAGATAGCTGTCGAGTGCCGCTGCAGCCGCCGGATCCGCTGGTCCGTCGCCGAGCATGCCCAGCATATCGGCGGCATGACCAAGGCCGGGCTGCGGCGCGCGCAGGCCTTTGCCAGCCTGCAACCGGATCGCCGCCGGCAAGGCGACCGCAGGAGCCGCGGTGAGCAGCAAGGCAGTTTCGAGATCCGTGCCATCGGGGAGACGTGCCATCACCGCCCGGACACCGTCGTAGACCGGCAGTTCGGTCAACAGCGTCTGTTCGCGTTCGACCGTGCGGTAAACGGCCGCTCTGGCGTCCGCCAGCGGTGTGGTCAGGTCGCGCGGCAGATCGGCAAAGAAGCCATCCCAGAGCAACCCGAGCACCTGCTCGTAGCTCACATGCCCGGTTAGTGCGTCGAGCGGCTGGCCACGGATGATCAGCCGACCCGCCTGGCCGTCCACATCCGAGAGGATGGTTTCGGCGGCGACGACGTCTTCGAGTCCATTGCTCATCTGAGCCTCCTTGGCTGTTTGACAAGGAAGGTAGGCGCGCTAACATTGACGTCAATCTTGATCATATTGATCAACATGCGAGGTCAACATGTGGCTCAGTGCAACCGAGGCGCTGGCGCGGCTCGGCTCCAAGCCGCAATCGCTCTACGCAAGCGTCAGTCGGGGCCGCATCCGCGCCAAACCCGACCCGGCGGATACGCGCCGAAGCCTCTATCGCGAGGAGGACGTCGACCGGCTGGCGTCGCGGTCCCGCGGGCGGCGGAGCTCGTCCACTGTTGCGTCGGAGGCAATCAGCTGGGGGGATCCGGTGTTGCCCTCGGCCATCTCCACGGTGAGTGGCGGTCGGCTCTACTATCGTGGCCTCGATGCGGTCGAGCTGGCGAGCGCAGCGCCACTGGAGGAGGTTGCGACGTTGCTCTGGGACGGCACGTGGAGCCTGTCGGCGAGCGTGCCCGGTCCGGCTGCCGCGACGCCGATCGCTGGGGCTTTCGTGGCCCTGGCAGAACGGGCGGCGGTCGGTGTTCCGAGTTCGGGACTGGGGCCGTGGCAGATGCGGAGCGAAGCGGCGAGCGTCCTCGGAGGCATTGCCGATGCAATGCTCGGTGCCGGCGCCGGGCCGCTGCACGTCCGGCTTGCGGAAAGCCTCGGGCGGCCTGCAGCGGCAGACGTGTTGCGGCGGGCGATGGTGCTGCTGGCCGACCACGAACTCAACGCCTCGACCTTTGCGGCGCGGGTGGCGGTGTCGACCGGTGCGTCGCTGTCGGCTGGAGCGCTGGCGGGCCTTGCGGCCTTCACCGGGCCTCGTCACGGCACGGCTGCCGCGGCCGTTCTGGCGCTGGCGCTCGATATCGGCCCGCATGCGGATCGGCCGGGCGACGGTCTGCGGGAATGGCTGGGGGAGGGGCGCGTCATTCCCGGTTTCGGGCACCGGTTGTATCCACGCGGCGACATCCGCGCCGAGGCGCTGCTGGCGGCGATCGAGGTGCCGCCGGCATTCGCAACGCTGGCGCTGGCGGCCGAGGACCTGTTGGGGGATCGGCCCAATGTCGATTTCGCGCTTGCCGCGCTGACCGCCTGCTACGATTTACCGCCGCATGCGCCGGCCACCACCTTTGCCCTGGCGCGCAGCGTCGGCTGGCTGGCGCATATGCTCGAACAGGTGGCGAGCGGCCAGTTGATCCGGCCCCGCGCGCGCTACGTCGGGCCTGCCGTGCCGGCGGTGTAGCGGCCGACGGCTGATGCAGCGGCAGCACACAGTAGTGCCGCATTGCGGGCATACCCGTCATTACGGGTAGGTTGACTTGCCCTTTGCCGCGGGCGCCCTATTTAATCAGCAGAATCAGGCTCGCCGCCCATCGTGGGGACCGGCCCGATTGCTAGACGGGCGCGGGCTCGCCCTTCCTCCCGAAACGAGCCCTGCGCCCAGGAAAGGACCAAATATGTCGGACGTTACCCAAGGCGGCGCCGGATTCGATCGCGATCGGGTTTACCCGGTGCTGCCGCTACGCGATATCGTTGTCTTTCCGGGCATGATCGTGCCGCTCTTCGTCGGCCGCGAAAAGTCGGTGAAGGCGCTCGAAGAAGTGATGCGCGACGACAAGCACATTCTCGTCGTCACCCAGAAGAATGCCCAGGACGACGATCCGTCGCCTGAAGAGATTTATGCCACCGGCACCATCGCTTCGGTGCTGCAGCTGCTGAAGCTGCCCGACGGCACCGTCAAGGTGCTGGTCGAAGGCCTGCGCCGGGCGAAGATCGACCAGTACCTGCAGACCGTCGACTATTTCGAAGCGGAAGCCACGACGCTGCCGGAACCGGAGGAAGACGAGACCGAGCTCGAGGCGCTGGCGCGTTCTGCGCAGTCCGAGTTCGAGAACTACGTCAAGCTCAACAAGAAGATCTCGGCCGAGGTGGTCAACGCCGTCAGCCAGATCACCAACCATTCCAAGCTTGCCGACACCATCGCCAGTCACCTGGTGATCAAGATCGAGCAGAAGGAAGAGCTCTTGGGCACCGTTTCGGTGGCCGAGCGGCTGCAGAAGATTCTTGGCCTGATGGAAGGCGAGATCGGCGTTCTGCAGGTCGAGAAGCGCATCCGTTCCCGCGTCAAGCGGCAGATGGAGAAGACGCAGCGCGAGTACTATCTCAACGAGCAGATGAAGGCGATCCAGCGCGAGCTGGGCGACGGCGAGGAAGGCTCGAACGAGCTGACCGAGCTCGAAGAGAAGATCAAGAAGACCAAGCTTTCGAAGGAAGCCCGCATCAAGGCCGATGGCGAGCTCAAGAAGCTCAAGACCATGAGCCCGATGTCGGCCGAAGCGACGGTCGTCCGCAACTACCTCGACTGGCTGCTGACGCTCCCCTGGGGCAAGAAGAGCAAGGTCAAGCGCGACCTGGTCTACGCCGAGCAGGTGCTGGACGAGGATCACTATGGCCTCGAGAAGGTCAAGGAGCGCATCCTCGAGTATCTCGCGGTGCAGTCGCGCACCGGCAAGCTCAAGGGACCGATCCTGTGCCTCGTCGGCCCCCCGGGCGTCGGCAAGACTTCGCTCGGCAAGTCGATCGCCAAGGCGACCGGCCGTGAGTTCGTGCGCATGGCGCTCGGCGGTGTTCGCGACGAGGCCGAGATCCGTGGCCATCGCCGGACCTATATCGGCTCCATGCCAGGCAAGGTGATCCAGTCGCTCAAGAAGGCGGGCAAGTCCAATCCGCTGTTCCTGCTCGACGAGATCGACAAGATGGGCCAGGACTTCCGCGGCGATCCGTCGTCGGCACTGCTCGAAGTGCTCGATCCGGAGCAGAACAACACGTTTGCCGACCACTACCTCGAGGTCGATTTCGACCTCTCGGACGTGATGTTCGTCACTACCTCGAACACGCTCAACATCCCCGGCCCGCTGATGGACCGCATGGAGATCATTCGCCTCTCGGGTTACACCGAAGAGGAGAAGTTCGAGATCGCCCGGCGCCACCTGATCCCGGAGACGCTGAAGGAGAACGGCCTGCAGCCCAAGGAATTCGTCATCGACGATGACCAGCTGATGGCTGTGGTGCGCAACTACACCCGCGAAGCCGGCGTGCGTAACCTGAAGCGCGAGCTCAGTAAGCTGATGCGCAAGGCGGTGCGCGACATCCTGGTCAAGAAGTCGACCAAGGTGGTCATCACCCCGGAACTGCTCGAGGAATATCTCGGGCCGGCATTCTTCCGGAACGACAAGATCGACGCCGAGCCGCAGGTCGGCGTGGTGACGGGCCTCGCCTGGACTTCGGTCGGCGGCGAGATCCTGACGATCGAAGGCGTGATGACGCATGGCAAGGGCCGCATGACGGTGACCGGCAACCTCAAGGAAGTGATGAAGGAATCCATCACTGCCGCGTCGGGTTACGTGCGCTCGCGGGCAGTCGAACTCGGCATCAAGCCGCCGCTGTTCGATACGCGTGACATCCACCTGCACCTGCCGGAAGGCGCGACGCCGAAGGATGGTCCGTCCGCCGGCATCGGCATGGCGACGACTATCGTCTCGCTGATGACCGGTATTCCGGTGCGGCACGATATCGCCATGACCGGCGAAGTGACGCTGCGCGGCCGCGTGCTGCCGATCGGTGGGCTCAAGGAGAAGCTCCTTGCCGCGCTCCGCTCCGGCATCAAGACCGTGCTCATCCCCGAGGAGAACACTCGCGATCTCAAGGAGATCCCGAAGAACGTGACCGAGGGTATGGAGATCATCCCGGTGAGCCGGATGGACGAGGTGCTGAGCCGCGCCCTGATCCGGCAGCCCGAACCGATCGAGTGGAAGTACGACGACGACAAGCCGGCCGCGGTGCCGGTGGTCGAGTCCTCGGTCGATGGCGACGAGAGCGGTGCAAGCCTGCCGCACTGAGCCGGGGCTTGATCGATGAAACTGGAAGCGGCGCCCTCGGGCGCCGTTTTCATTTTCGTCGTGGAGTTGAACAGAAGGTCGCTGCATCTCGCCACGAAATCTTCATGCTCGTGCGGGTAGCTGCCTCCAGTGAGCTCAAATGCAGCACTGGAGAGCCGAATGCGACTCAAATGGAAACTGGGGCTGGCGACGTTCCTGGCGGCTGTCGTCTCGGTGGTGGGACTATCGCTTGCCCAGGATACACGCACCGAGACGGTGAAGTTCAAACGCGGCGCGAGCAGTACGTCGATCGAAGACAGCATCATCGGCTATGAGAGTGTCAGCTACTTGCTGGGGGTGACCGCCGGGCAGCGGATGAGCGTGGAGCTCGATACCGACAATACCTCCAACTACTTCAACATCACCGCGCCTGGGGCGTCCGAGGCGCTCTACAACGGCTCGATCGACGGCAACAGCACCTCGTTCGTCATCCCGTCGAGCGGCAACTACAAGATCGACGTCTACCTGATGCGCAACGCGGCGCGACGCGGCGAGGAGGCCAATTACGACCTAACCATCTCGGTCGAGGGCAAGGCTGCGGTGAGCCAGCCCGCGCCCGGCAAGCCGGCTCCGGATTTCGCCGACGGTCTGGCGGGTGGTCCCGACTACTGGCAGGTGCATGGCCTCACTCGCGGCGACACGCTGAATGTGCGTGCCTCGGCCTCGTCGGGGGCATCGGTGCTCGGCGTGCTCGATGAGGGCGACGTGATCCGCAACCTCGGCTGCAAGATGAATGGCTCCACCCGCTGGTGCCGTGTCGAGGACCAGACCGGCCTCAATGGCTGGGTGGCAGGCAAGTACCTGCACGAGTCGACGCGTGCTCCGAGCCCTTCTCGTCCCGTAGCACCGCCGCCGGCCAGCCAGCCGCCAGTCAGCTCCGCTGACGGCGTGCCGGTGGCGATGATGCCGCGCTACTGCACCGGCGAGGCCTCGGCGCAGTTCGGGGTGCGCCCGCAGGACATCACTGCCAACGCCGCGTTCAAGAGCGGCAAGCTCTACGTTTCGCAGGGCTGGTTCGATGGGTCGGGTGGTACGACGTTCTTCACCTGCTATTTCAAGGCGGACGGCACGTTCATCGCAGTGAACTGACCACTGCGTTTCACGCCTGGCCAGCGGCGCCCACGGGCGCCGCTTCCGTTTGTCGGCTCGGGTGTCGGCCAGCTCGGCGGCAACCCGCGGCTCACCGCTGCGATCACGCAGATTCGCCTCTGGTGTAACGCCCGCGTGATCACCATCTAGGCATTTCGTTTGCAACGCCAAACGAGAACGAATATAGAACACGCCCCGCGTGTCAGCCGGCTGGAGGGCCCCGACTTGAACAAGGCACTGATCATCATTCTGGCCGCGGTGACCCTCGATGCGATCGGCATCGGGCTGATCTTTCCGATTCTGCCGCGGTTGCTCGAGGACGTCACCCATACCGGCGAGGTGACGATGATCATCGGCATCATGCTGGCGCTCTATTCGGCCATGCAGTTCCTGTTCTCGCCGGTGCTCGGGGTGCTCAGCGACCGCTATGGGCGGCGACCGGTGCTGCTGGTGTCGCTGGCCGGCGCCGCCATCGACTATCTGGTGATGGCGTTCGCGCCGGAGCTGTGGATGCTGGTGGTCGGCCGGGCCATCGCCGGCATCACCAGTGCCAACATGGCTGTCGCCACGGCCTACATCACCGACATTTCGGCCGAGGAGGAGCGCGCCAAGCGCTTCGGCTATTTCCACGCCATGTTCGGCATCGGCTTCATCATCGGGCCGGTGATCGGCGGTATCCTCGGCGACATCTGGGTCCGGGCGCCGTTCCTGGTGGCGGCAGGGCTCAACGCGGTGAACTTCGCGCTGGCGCTGTTCGTGCTGCCGGAATCGCGCGCCGGCGACGCCAATACCAGGTTCGATTTCGCGACGCTCAATCCGTTCCGGCCGCTGGGCTGGGCCTTCAGCTTCACCGCTCTGCTGCCGTTGATGGCGATCTTCGTCATCATGAACTTCGTGGGTACCATGTACGGCACCATCTGGGCGCTGTTCGGCCAGGACATGTTCCAGTGGAACGGCCTGATGATCGGGCTGTCGCTGGGCGCCTTCGGGCTGTTCCACGCCGGTGCCCAGGCGCTGCTCACCGGGCCGGCGGCGGCGCGGCTGGGCGAGCGCTGGGCGATGATCCTGGGCATGGCGTGCGAGCTGACCGCACTGCTGATTCTCGGTTTTGCCACGCAGGGCTGGATTCTGTTCGCGCTGGCGCCGCTGTTCGCCCTGGGCGGCATCGGCATGCCGGCGCTGCAGTCGCTCACCACGCAGCAGGTCGATGCCGACAACCAGGGTAAGCTGCAGGGGGTGCTGGCGAGCCTCGTCAGTCTTTCGGCGGTGTTCGGGCCGCTGTTCTTCTCGACGGTGTATTTTGCCCTCAAACCGACCTGGCCGGGGTTGATCTGGATTGTCGGGGGAGCCGTGTATTTGCTGGCGTTGCCGCTGCTTTTGGGCATCCGCCGGACGCGTGTTGCCACAGTGACGCCCGACGGCTGACAAAGTTGAGCCAGAATTGACCCTTCATTAACAGAATTGCTGTGCCTGACTTGCGGAAAAGCCCGGATTTCCTTGCGTTCCGAGCAGAATCGAAGAAGGGTCACGGCGTTTTGGTTCGCCTCCAGAGGGCGGGCATCCCACAGTGAGGAAACGCTATGTCTAACAAGAACGATCTGATCGGCGTCGTCGCCGACAAGGCGGGCCTGACCAAGGCCCAGGCTGGGGAGGCTGTCGATGCCGTGTTTGACGCCATCACCGCGTCGCTGAAGAAGGGCGACGAAGTGCGTCTGGTCGGTTTCGGCACGTTTGCGGTTTCCAAGCGCAAGGCCTCGATCGGCCGCAACCCGGCAACGGGCGCGGAGATCAAGATCCCGGCTTCCAACCAGGCCAAGTTCAAGCCCGGCAAGGGCCTCAAGGACGCGATCAACTAAGATCGTGCCCGGTCGAATAGACCGCATGGCCCCGTGCGCTAGCCGCCGGGGCCATTTGCTTTTCAGCGCAGGGCAGAGACGCCCCGCGGGGGCGGGAACGCCTGATGGTCTTCTGGGAGGGGATGGTGGGCGGTGACGGTCTCGAACCGCCGACCCTCTCGGTGTAAACGAGATGCTCTACCAACTGAGCTAACCGCCCGTCGGGGCTCTCGGGAGCACCCATGGTGACCCGCAGCGCGACGAAGGCGCACTAACTAGGGTCTCGGCCGCGGGCCGTCAACCCGTGCCACTGAATCTGGCTGTGCCGCCGCGGCATACCCCTGTAGAATGGCGCTCGCTACAAGACGGTCTGTCGGACGAAAGCCAGGGAGGGCTTGATGTCGATTGCCGAGGTAAGCCGCTTCGATCTGCCCGGATTCGCGGGCGCGCTCATTCACCCACACCACGCCGGCTACGACGACGCGCGACGCGTCTACAATGGCATGATCGACCGCCGGCCGGCGGTGATCGCCCGATGCAGCAGCGCCGACGACGTGGTGCTGGCGCTTGCGCTGGCGCGCCGCAAGGGGCTGCCGGTGTCGGTGTTCGGCGGCGGCCATGCCGTCACCGGCTCGGCCGTCTGCGACGATGGCATCTGCATCGACCTGCGCGGCATGAAGGAGATTCGGATCGATCCGGTCGCTTGCACCTGCCGCGCCGAAGCCGGCCTCAACTGGGGTGAGTTCGATGCGGCGACGGCGCAGCACGGACTGGCGCTGACCGGCGGTCGCAACCCGACCACGGGCATCGCCGGGTTGTCGCTGGGCAGCGGTAGCGGCTGGCTCGAGCGGAAGTTCGGCTATGTCTGCGACAACCTGATCAAGGCCGAGGTGGTTACTGCCGACGGCCGCCAGATCGTCGCGTCGGAGGGCGAGAACGCCGACCTGTTCTGGGGCCTGCGTGGTGGTGGCGGCAATTTCGGCATCGTCACGGCCTTTCACTTCAAGCTGCACCGACTCGGCCCGATCGTGCTGGCCGGCGTGCTGCTATATCCGGCGCCGATGGCAGGGGCCGTGCTGCGCAAGATGCGGGATTTCGTTCGAACCGCGCCTGATGAGGTGGGAATCGGCATGGCCTTCACCACTGCGCCGGATGCGCCATTCGTTCCCGAGCCGGCGCGTGGCAAGCCGATTGTCGCCGTGCAGCTGATCTATGCCGGCGAGATCGAGGAGGGAATCAGGGTGCTGGCGCCGTTCCGTGCCTTCGGGCCGCCGGCGGCCGACCTGGTGCAGCCGATGCCCTATACCGAGTTCCAGAAGATGGGCGGCAATTTCCCGGGCTCGCAGAACTACTGGACTGCCGATTTCCTCAACGAATTGCCTGAGGAGGCGATAGACGCCTATGCCGCGCTGGCGCTGACGCCGCTGTCACCACAGTCGGCAATCATCCTGGTGCCCGGCGGCGGTGCACCATCGCGGGTCGACGAGGAAGCCACGGCGTTCGGCATGCGCACGGCGCCGTGGAATGTGCACTACATCTGCGGCTGGACGAATCCGGCGGACAACGCGGCCAATACGGCGCGGGTCAAACAGATCGCTTCGGTGTTGAAGCCGTGGTCGACCGGGCGAGTCTATCTCAACTACATCGGCAATGAGGGGCAGGAGCGCGTGGACGCGGCCTTTGGCGAGAAGAAGCTGGCGCGGCTGCGCGCGCTGAAGGCCAAATGGGACCCCGAGAACGTCTTCCGCCACAACCACAACATTCGTCCGGCGGCTGCAGCGGGCTGAAAGCGCAGCAAAAACGCCAATCCGCAAAGGCATTTGCAGGCGGACGTGGAAAAGCTGGAAGAAAGTATGCGCTGAGCGCCGTTTCGACGCTTGACACTCTCCGGCACGCCCTCTAAACGGACGCCACGTTGCGCGGACGACTGGTTCGCCAAGCGCTGCGGGAGTAGCTCAGTTGGTTAGAGCGCCGGCCTGTCACGCCGGAGGTCGCGGGTTCGAGCCCCGTCTCTCGCGCCACCCTTTTCCTTCACATCATTGAAGAGTTTCGGGTGGCGACCACCAGTTTGTTCGCCGGTTTGCCATGCTGCTTCCTTGCAATGGCCGTCCCCCCACCACATTTCTAACCTACGAGCAGTTCCCCAACGGAACCGCCGTTAGCTGACGTGCATTTAGAGCTGTTGGAGGCGATCCCGGAGGCTGGCCCATGCTGGTGTCATTGCGAACTATCCTTGCAGGAGCGGTGCTGGCCGCTACGGCAGGCGTCGCCTCGGCCTCCGACCTGATCACCGTTCCTGTCGGCTCGAGCGAAGTCGCGCTTCCTGTGGCCACCGGATTTGACTGGAGCGGCTTTTATGCTGGCGTCTATGGCGTGGTGCAGTCGAGTTCGGCACGCGGCACCGAATTGGGCGCGGGAATCGCGGCCGGCGTCAACGCGCAGCTCGATTTCTTCCTTGTCGGCGGCGAAGTGGCCCTGCACGGCCTGACCGGGGATACTATCGACACCGCCTACGGTCAGGTCACCGGTCGGGGCGGTATCCTGGTGACGGACGACCTCCTGGCGTATGCCTCGGCGGGCTACGGCATGGAGCTGACCGGTACCGGTGAACGCGACTTCCTCGCCGGCGGCGGTATCGAATACGCCGTCACCGACGATATCTCGATCAATGCCGAATACCTGCGCGGCTTCGACCTTGAGGGCGGTAACGCCAAGGATCAGTTCAGCCTCGGGGCGCGGTTCCATTTCTAGGCGAATCCGATGGCACCAACCTTGGAGCCATGTGTTGATTGCACAGCTTGGCCGGTAATCGAGGTGGTTCGTCGCGATCGATAGCCGGAAGACCGTTGCGGGCAGGGCGTCTCAGCCGGTTTTCCGTGCTAAGTTGATCGCAATGATCAACATTAGTTTTCCTTGAATCGCTCTAAGGCGTGGGCTAAGCCCGTGCCACACGAAGTCGCGTCGTCTGAGGGGCCCAAAATTGCCCGTTTGGCCGCGCGAGCCGGACACTTCAGCCGGCCCGACCATTAGGCTGCACAATGAACGAGTTGCTCAGCAACTACCTGCCGATCATCATATTCGTCGGTCTGGCTGCCGTTATCGGCCTGGCCCTCATGATTGCCCCCTTCATCGTCGCCTACAAGCGACCCGACCCCGAGAAGGTGTCGGCGTTCGAAGCAGGCTTTGAAGCGTTCGACGATGCGCGCATGAAGTTCGATGTGCGCTTCTATCTGGTGTCGATCCTGTTCATCGTCTTCGACCTTGAAGTGGCGCTGCTGTTCCCATGGGCAGTGGCGTTCCGCGATGTCGGCTGGTTCGGCTTCTGGTCGGTGATGATCTTCCTGGGCGTGTTGACCATCGGCTTCATCTACGAATGGAAGAAGGGCGCGCTGGAATGGGATTGAGTGAACAGACGCTGGTCGCGCCGCAGCCCAAGGGCCTGCTCGACCCCCGTACCAACAAGCCGATCGGCGCCGACGACCCGTTCATGATGGACGTGAACGCCGAGCTCGCCGACAAGGGTTTCCTGGTCTCGACGGCATCGCAGCTGATCACCTGGGCGCGCACCGGCTCGTTGATGTGGATGCAGACGGGCCTCGCCTGCTGCGCCGTGGAAATGATCCAGATGTCGATGCCGCGCTACGACATCGAGCGATTCGGCACCGCGCCGCGCGCTTCGCCGCGGCAGGCCGACGTCTTGATCGTGGCCGGTACGCTGACCAACAAGATGGCCCCGGCGCTGCGCAAGGTCTATGACCAGATGCCGGAGCCGCGCTACGTCATCTCGATGGGCAGCTGCGCCAACGGCGGCGGCTACTATCACTATTCCTATTCTGTGGTGCGTGGCTGCGATCGCGTCATGCCCGTCGACATCTATGTCCCGGGCTGCCCGCCGACCGCCGAGGCACTGCTGTACGGCATCCTGTTGCTGCAGAAGAAAATCCGCCGCACCGGCACGATCGAACGTTAGGACCGGCCATGACTGACGGCCCCATTCCTTCACCGCTCGCGGCGCTCGCTGAACGCGCCCGCAACGCGCTCGGCGAAAAGATTCTCGACCACAAGCTGGCCTTCGGCGAGCTGACGCTGAGCGTGCAGCGCGACGCCATCATCGATGTCGCGACGTTCCTGCACGATCACGAAGCGTTCGTCGGCATTACCGATGTGTGCGGGGTGGATTATCCGGAGCGCGAAGAGCGCTTCGACGTGGTCTATCACCTCCTGAGCCCCAAGCAGAATCTGCGCGTGCGGCTGAAGCTCTCGACGAACGACACGCAGCCGGTGCGGTCGATCACTGGTCTGTACCCGGGCGCCGACTGGTTCGAGCGCGAGACCTATGACCTGTTCGGTATCCTGTTTACCGGACATCCTGATCTGCGCCGTCTGCTGACCGACTACGGTTTCGACGGCTATCCGCTGCGCAAGGACTTCCCGACCACTGGCTATGTCGAGGTCCGCTACGACGAAGAGCGCAAGCGCGTCGTCTACGAGCCGGTGAAGCTGCCGCAGGAATTCCGGCAGTTCGATTATCTGTCACCGTGGGAGGGTACGGATTACGTGCTGCCCGGCGACGAGAAGGCGAAGAACTGATGTCCGAAGTCGATGTAAGAAACTTCACGATCAACTTCGGGCCGATCCACCCCTCTGCGCACGGCGTGCTGCGCCTCATCCTCGAGCTCGACGGTGAGGTGGTGGAGCGCGTCGATCCGCATATCGGGCTGCTGCATCGCGGCACCGAGAAGCTGATCGAGACCAAGACCTACCTGCAGGCGGTGCCGTATTTCGACCGGCTCGACTATGTCGCGCCGATGAACCAGGAACACGCCTTCTGCCTCGCGGTGGAAAAGCTCCTCGGTATCGAAGTGCCGATGCGCGGACAGCTGATCCGCGTGCTCTATGCCGAGATCGGCCGGCTTTTGTCGCACATGCTCAACTGCACCACGCAGGCGATGGACGTCGGCGCGTTGACCCCGCCGCTGTGGGGGTTCGACGAGCGCGAGAAGCTGATGATCTTCTACGAGCGCGCCTCGGGCAGCCGCATGCATGCGGCGTATTTCCGTCCGGGTGGGGTGCACCAGGATCTGCCGCAGGCGCTGATCGACGATATCGGCGCGTTCTGCGACCCGTTCCTCAAGGTGCTGGACGATCTCGAAGGCCTGCTCACCGGCAACCGCATCTACATGCAGCGCAACGCCGATATCGGCGTGGTGTCGGCGGAGGATGCCTGGAAGTGGGGCTTTTCGGGCGTCATGGTGCGCGGCTCGGGCGACGCCTGGGACCTGCGCAAGGCGCAGCCCTATGAGTGCTACGACCGGCTGGAATTCGACGTGCCGGTCGGCAAGAACGGTGATTGCTACGATCGCTATCTCGTCCGCATGGACGAGATGCGCCAGTCGATCCGCATCATGAAGCAGGTGCTGGACCTGCTGAATTCGCCAGAAGGGCAGGGGCCGGTGTCGTCGACCGACGGCAAGGTGGTGCCGCCCAAGCGTGGTGAGATGAAGCAGTCGATGGAAGCGCTGATCCATCACTTCAAGCTCTACACCGAAGGCTACAAGGTGCCGGCCGGCGAGGTTTATGCCGCTGTCGAAGCGCCGAAGGGCGAGTTTGGCGTCTATCTGGTCAGCGACGGCACCAACAAGCCGTACCGCTGCAAGATCCGCGCGCCGGGCTTCGCGCACCTGCAGGCGATGGATTTCCTCTGCCGGGGACACATGCTGGCCGACGTCGCCGCCATCCTCGGTTCGCTCGATATCGTGTTTGGTGAGGTCGACCGGTAATGTCTGTCCGCCGTTTAGCAGATGAGGCCGTCCAGCCGACCACCTTCGCCTTCACGAAGGAAAACCAGGCCTGGGCCGAAAAGAAGATGGCGGAGTACCCACCGGGTCGCCAGCAGTCGGCCGTGATCCCGGTGCTGTTCCGCGCACAGGAGCAGCAGGGCTGGGTCAGCCGCGCCGCCATCGAAGCGGTCGGGAAGCTCCTCGACATGCCCTATATCCGGGTGCTGGAAGTCGCGACGTTCTATACGCAGTTCCTGCTGCAGCCGGTCGGCACGCGCGCCCATATCCAGGTGTGCGGCACGACGCCGTGCATGCTGCGCGGCGCCGAGGACATCCGCCACGTCTGCGAGCGGCGCATCAATCACAAGCCGTTCGAGACCAATGCCGAGGGTACGCTGAGCTGGGAAGAGGTCGAGTGCCTCGGCGCCTGCGTCAATGCCCCACTGGTGATGGTGGGCAGCGACACCTACGAAGACCTGACGGTCGAGAGCTTCGAGGCGATCCTCGACAAGTTCTCCGCCGGCAAGGGGAACGACGTTAAGCCCGGCCCGCAGGTGGTACGCCAGTTCGGCGCCGCCGAGGGCGGCCAGACGACGCTGCTCGAAAAGCCGACCGCCAAGCGCACCTACAAGCCGTTCCCGCCGCCGCCGGCCGCTCCCGCGGCTGCTCCGGGTACTGCTGCCCCGGCGCCGGTCGCGGCCGCGCCGGCTCCCGCTGCCAAGGCGCCTGAGCCGACTGCCGCGGGCCGCAAGAATGTCACGACCGAGGAAACGGCACCGGCGCTCAAGTCGCCGTCGCCGGTGAAGGTCTCGACCGCTACCGCCGAGAGTGAGCGCAAGGCGACCAACAAGGCTGCCAAGGCCGACGGCACACCGAACCGTGCGATGCGCGAGACGGCCACTGGCGCGGAATCGCCGGCCGGCAAGATCGACGCCGGCAAGACCGACACCAAGGCGAAGCGCGAACCCGCTGCCGCGACCACCGTGTCGCCGAGCCGCGACGGCGGCGCCAAGCTGTTCGAAGCTCCTGCCGGCAAGGCGGACGACCTCAAGCTGATTTCGGGCGTCGGTCCGGTGCTCGAAGGCAAACTCAACGCCATCGGCATCACCACCTGGGCGCAGGTGGCGACGCTGAAGAAGGCCGATATCGCCAAGCTCGAAGATCACCTCGCATTCCCGGGCCGGGTGGCCCGCGATGAGTGGATCAAGCAGGCCAAGGCGCTCGCCAAGGGCGGCGTCGAGGAATATCGCAAGGTGTTCGGGAAGGACCCGCGCTGATGCTCGCTGACCAGGATCGCATCTTTACCAACCTCTACGGCACCGGCGACTGGGGTCTCGAAGGCGCCCGGGCGCGTGGCGGCTGGGTGGATACCAAGAAGTTCATCGACAACGGTCGCGACTGGATCGTCAACGAGGTCAAGGGTTCGGGTCTGCGTGGCCGCGGCGGCGCCGGCTTCCCGACGGCGCTGAAGTGGACCTTCATGCCCAAGGAGGGCGTCAACGACGGCCGTCCGAGCCAGCTGCTGGTCAACGCCGACGAGTCCGAGCCCGGCACCTGCAAGGATCGCGAGATCCTGCGCCATGATCCGCACCACCTGATCGAGGGCTGCCTGCTCGCCGGTCGCGCCATGGGTGCGCATATTGCCTATGTCTACATCCGCGGCGAGTTCATCCGCGAACGGCAGAATTTCGAAGCCGCCGTGCAGCAGGCCTACGACGCCAAGCTGATCGGCAAGAACAATATCCACGGCTGGGACTTCGAGATCGTCGTCCACCATGGGGCGGGCGCCTATATCTGCGGCGAAGAAACCGCGCTGATGGAATCGCTCGAGGGCAAGAAGGGCCAGCCGCGCCTCAAGCCGCCGTTCCCGGCGGCGATGGGTGTCTACGGCAACCCGACCACCGTCAATAATGTCGAGTCGATCGCCGTGGTGCCGGAGATCCTGCGCCGTGGCGGCGCCTGGTTCGCCGGCATCGGCCGGGCCAACAATACCGGCACCAAGCTGTTCATGGCCTCGGGCCACGTCAACAAGCCGGCGGTGTTCGAAGACGCGCTCGGCTGCACTTTCGAAGAGCTGATCGAGAAGCATTGCGGCGGCATCCGTGGCGGCTGGGACAACCTCCTGGCGGTGATCCCGGGCGGCGCCTCCTGCCCGGTGGTGCGCGGCGAAGACATGCGTACGGCGATCATGGATTTCGACGGCATGCGCGAGAAGAAGTCGTCGTTCGGTACCGGCGGCATGATCGTGATGGACAAGTCGACCGACATCATCAAGGCGATCTGGCGCATCCAGGCTTTCTTCAAGCATGAGAGCTGCGGACAGTGCACGCCGTGCCGCGAAGGCACCGGCTGGATGATGCGCGTCATGGAACGCATGGTCGAAGGCCGTGCCCAGAAGCGCGAGATCGACATGCTGTTCGACGTGACCAAGCAGATCGAGGGGCACACCATCTGTGCACTCGGCGATGCGGCGGCCTGGCCGGTGCAGGGCCTGATCCGCAACTTCCGCGACGTCATCGAGGCGCGGATCGACCAATACACCTGGTCCTCGACCAGCGAGGGCGCCGTGCCCTCGATCGCGGCGGAGTAAGGCCTATGGCCCAGATCAAAGTCGACGGTACGCTCGTCGAGGTCCCGGACTACTACACGCTGATGCAGGCGGCTGAAGCCGCCGGCGCCGAGATCCCGCGCTTCTGCTACCACGAGCGCCTGTCGGTGGCGGGTAACTGCCGCATGTGCCTCGTCGAAGTGAAGGGCGGGCCGCCGAAGCCGCAGGCCAGCTGCGCCATGTCGGTCAAGGACCTGCGTCCGGGCCCGAACGGCGAGCCGCCGGAGATGTTCACCAACACCCCGATGGTCAAGAAGGCCCGCGAAGGGGTGATGGAGTTCCTGCTCATCAACCACCCGCTGGATTGCCCGATCTGCGACCAGGGTGGCGAGTGCGACCTGCAGGACCAGGCCATGGCCTACGGCGTCGACAAGAACCGCTTCGCCGAGAACAAGCGTGCCGTCGAGGACAAGTATCTCGGGCCGCTGGTGAAGACCGAGATGAACCGCTGCATCCACTGCACGCGCTGCGTCCGCTTCACCACCGAAGTGGCCGGCATCACCGAGATGGGCCTGCTTGGCCGCGGTGAGGATGCCGAGATCACCTCGTATCTCGAGCGGGCGCTGACCAGCGAGCTGCAGGGCAACGTCATCGACCTCTGCCCGGTGGGCGCGCTCACTTCCAAGCCCTACGCCTTCCATGCGCGTCCGTGGGAACTGGTGAAGACCGAGACCATCGACGTGATGGACGCTGTGGGGTCCAACATCCGCGTCGACAGCCGCGGCCGCGAAGTGATGCGCATCCTGCCGCGCGTCAACGAGGCGATCAACGAAGAGTGGATTTCGGACAAGACCCGTTTCATCTGGGATGGCCTCAAGAGCCAGCGCCTCGATCGACCCTATGTCCGCTCCGGCGGCAAGCTGAGGCCGGCATCGTGGGATGAGGCGTTTGCCGCCATCGCCAAGGCCATCAAGGCCTCGGGCGGCGGCAACAAGGTCGGCGCCATTGCCGGCGACCTGGCGGCAGTCGAGGACATGTATGCGCTCAAGGCGCTGATGACCTCGCTCGGCTCGGGCATGACCGACTGCCGTCCGGCGATGTCGGGGATCGACCCGTCGATGCCGCGTTCGGCCTACATCTTCAACCCGACCATTGCGGGCATCGAAGAGGCCGATGCGATCCTGATCATCGGTTCGAACCCGCGCAAGGAAGCGGCGCTGGTCAACGCGCGTATCCGCAAGGCCTGGCGCGCCAAGAACACCCCGATCGCGGTGATCGGCGACAATGCCGACCTCACCTACAAGTACGAGTATCTGGGCAACGGGCTATCGGCGCTGGCCGACCTCGTGGCGCGCAAGGGCAGCTTCGGCGAGGTCCTGTCCAAGGCCGTCCGTCCGCTGATCATCGTGGGCGAGGGCGCCGTGTCGCATGGCGCCGCGCACTCCAAGCAGATCGGCCGCGACGTGCTGGCCATGGCGGCCAAGCTCGCCACCGGTTCGGGCGCGGCGGAAGACTGGAACGGCCTGGCGCTGCTGCACAATGCGGCGGGCCGCGTCGGTGGCCTCGATATCGGCTTCGTGCCGCATGATGGCGGCGTCTGCTCGGCCGACCAGATCGGCCTTGCCGGCAAGGGCGAGCTCGATGTGCTGTTCCTGCTCGGCGCCGATGAGTACGATACTTCGGCCATGGGCAAGGCATTCGTGGTCTATGTCGGCACGCATGGCGACGCCGGTGCGCACCGCGCCGACGTGATCCTGCCGTCCGCCGCCTACACCGAGAAGTCTGGCACCTACGTCAACACCGAAGGCCGCGTGCAGCTCGCCGAGCGCGCCGTGTTCCCGCCCGGTGAAGCCAAGGAAGACTGGGCGATTTTCCGCGCGCTGAGCGCCGTGCTCGGGCAGCCGCTGGCCTTCAACTCACTGAACCAGTTGCGTGCCGCGATCTATGCCGAGTTCCCGCACCTGGCGCGGCTCGACCAGATCGCGCCGGGCTCGCTGGCCGACGTGAAGAAGCTCGCCGGCGCCGCGATCAAGACCAAGTCCGCGACCTTCACTTCGCCGGTTGCCGACTTCTACCTCACCAACCCGATCGCGCGGGCATCCGCGACGATGGGCGAATGCGCCGCGCTGCAGGCCGGTCTCCGGCAGGCAGCAGAGTAAGGGGCCCAGATGGATTTCGTCGTTTCAGCGCTGGACTACCTGCTCGGTATCCCGATTTTCGGGTGGGGGACGCAGGTCGGCTTCATCTACAAGGGGCTGCTGCTCCTCGTGGCGCTGCTGCTGTTCACCGCCTACATCCTGCTCGCCGACCGCAAGATCTGGGCGGCGGTACAGCAGCGTCGCGGCCCCAACGTGGTTGGCCCGCTCGGGCTGCTGCAGAGCTTCGCGGACTTGTTGAAGTTCGTGCTCAAAGAGCCTGTGATTCCGGCAAGTTCGGACAAGGTGCTGTTTATCCTGGCACCGCTGGTGACCTCGATCCTGGCACTCTCGGCCTATGCCGTGATCCCGTTCGACAATGGCTGGGCGCTGGCCGATATCAATATCGGCATCCTCTACATCTTCGCCATCTCGTCGCTGGGCGTGTACGGCATCATCATGGGCGGCTGGGCTTCGAACTCGAAGTACGCCTTCCTCGGTGCCCTTCGTTCAGCCGCGCAGATGGTCTCGTATGAAGTCTCGATCGGCCTCGTGATCATTACGGTGCTGCTGGTCGTCGGCTCGCTGAACCTCACCGATATCGTGGTGGCGCAGCAGTCGGGTGGCATTGCGCACATGCTCGGCGTGCCGTGGCTCAGTTTCCTCAACTGGTACTGGCTGCCGCTGTTCCCGATGTTCGTGATCTTCTACGTCTCGGCCCTGGCGGAAACCAATCGCCCGCCGTTCGACCTGCCGGAAGGCGAATCCGAACTCGTGGCCGGTTACATGGTCGAGTACTCCTCGACCCCGTACCTCTTGTTCATGCTCGGCGAATACATCGCCATCATCCTGATGTGCTCGATGACGACCATCCTGTTCCTCGGGGGCTGGGCTTCGCCGATCGATGCGCCGCCGTTCAACTGGATCCCGGGCGTCGTCTGGTTCGTCCTCAAGCTCTGCCTGGTGTTTTTCATGTTCGCGATGGCCAAGGCGATCGTGCCGCGTTACCGCTATGACCAGCTGATGCGCATCGGCTGGAAGGTCTTCCTGCCGATCTCGCTCGTCATGGTGATCGTCGTCGCCGCGGTTCTCCAGCTCACCGGCTGGGGCTGGCACGGAGGTGCAGTATGACCGCGGGTTGGCTACTAGTTCCGGTAGGCGGGCTTGCGGGACTTGCTGCAGGTCTGCTTTGGGTCCGGTTTGCTAGGAATTGGCATCGGTCCAACGGGATGAAGCTGGCCGAGGCTGCCTATCCATTCCTTGCGCTCTGGTTTGGTGGGATTGGCGGACTTCTTGGCGCTGCCTTTGCCGCAAAGATGGCAGATCAGGCGGGAGTCCTCTGATGCGTTTCGCCCAGTTCCTTAACGGCCTGCTGCTGAAAGAGTTCGTCGGCGCCTTCTTCCTGGCGATGCGCTACTTCTTTGCGCCCAAGAAGACCGTGAACTACCCGTTCGAGAAGATCCCGTATTCGCCGCGCTTCCGCGGCGAGCACGCGCTGCGCCGCTATCCCAATGGCGAAGAGCGCTGCATCGCCTGTAAGCTGTGCGAAGCGATCTGCCCGGCGCAGGCCATCACCATCGAGGCCGGCCCGCGCCAGAACGACGGCACCCGCCGCACGGTGCGCTACGACATCGACATGGTGAAGTGCATCTATTGCGGCTTCTGCCAGGAGGCCTGCCCGGTCGACGCCATCGTCGAGGGGCCGAACTTCGAATTCGCGACCGAAACGCGCGAGGAGCTGTATTTCTCGAAAGAGAAGCTGCTCGCCAATGGCGACCGTTGGGAGCGCGAGATCGCGACCAACCTCGCTGCCGACGCGCCGTACCGGTAAGGGATCGAGATGACGCTGCCGCTGTTTTTCTTCTACGTGTTCTCGATCATCACCGTCGCCTCGGCGCTGATGGTGATCGCAGCGCGCAATCCCGTACACTCGGTGCTGTTCCTGATCCTGGCGTTCGTGAACTCGGCCGGCCTGTTCATGCTGGCGGGCGCCGAGTTCCTGGCGCTGATCCTGATCGTCGTCTATGTCGGCGCCGTCGCGGTGCTGTTCCTGTTCGTCACCATGATGCTCGACGTCGATTTCGCGTCGCTGCGCCAGGGCATGCTGCAATACGCGCCGGTGGGTGTCGTGGTCGGCGTGATCCTCTTGCTCGAGCTGCTGCTGGTGGCGGGGAGCTTCGTGCTGCCGGTCGATTCCGGCGCGGCGGCCGCGGTGCCGATGGATGCGGCGATCGACAATACCCGCGCCATCGGGCAGCTGCTCTATACCCGCTACGTGTTCCTGTTCCAGGGCGCCGCCGGCGTGCTGCTGGTCGCCATGATCGGCGCGATCGTCCTGACGCTCAGGCACAAGTCGAACGTCAAGCGGCAGGATGTGTTCCGCCAGACCGGGCGCAAGCGCTCGGAGGGCACGGAACTGGTCAAGGTCAAATCGGGGCAGGGGCTCTAAATGCTGGCAGAAACAGGCATCGGGCTCGGGCACTACCTGACCGTCGGGGCGATCCTCTTCACGCTGGGCGTGTTCGGGATTTTCCTCAACAGGAAGAACATCATCGTCATCCTGATGTCGGTGGAGCTGATCCTCCTGGCGGTGAACATCAACTTCGTGGCGTTCTCGTCGCAGCTGGGCGATCTCGCCGGGCAGGTGTTCGCGCTGTTGATCCTCACCGTGGCCGCCGCGGAAGCCGCGATCGGCCTTGCCATCCTCGTCATCTTCTATCGCAACCGCGGCTCGATCGCCGTGGAAGACGTCAACTCGCTGAAGGGCTGACCCGGTGTTTATCCAGGCCATCGTATTCTTCCCGCTCGTCGGGGCCCTGATCGCAGGTTTGCTGGGCCGCATCATCGGCCACCGCACCAGCGAATACATCACCACCGGGCTGCTGATAGCCGCCGCGGTGCTGAGCTGGGTCGTCTTCGCCGGCTTCTGGTTTGCGCCGGAAGCGGCCGAGGCCGGCGGACATGCCGAGGCGACCAAGGTCGAGGTGATGCGCTGGATCGTTTCCGGTGCACTCGACCTGCGCTGGGTCCTGCGCGTCGACACGCTCACCGCGGTGATGCTGGTGGTGGTGACCACGGTCTCCAGCCTCGTCCACCTCTACTCGATCGGCTACATGGCCGACGATCCGCACCGCGCGCGGTTCTTCGCCTACCTGTCGCTGTTCACCTTCGCCATGCTGATGCTGGTGACCGCCGACAACTTCCTGCAGATGTTCTTCGGCTGGGAAGGCGTGGGCCTGGCGTCCTATCTGCTGATCGGCTTCTGGTACAAGAAGCCCTCGGCCAACGCCGCCGCAATGAAGGCCTTCGTGGTCAACCGCGTCGGTGACTTCGGTTTCGCGCTGGGCATCTTCGCTGCCTTCGTGGTGCTCGGTCACCTCGATTTCGACGGCGCGTTCCATGCTGCCGACGGCCTCAAGGGCAATCTGCCGGTCATCCACTTCCTGTCGTGGGATCTGGATGCGATGACCGTCGTCTGCCTGCTGCTGTTCATGGGCGCCATGGGCAAGTCGGCGCAGTTCCTGCTCCACACCTGGCTGCCGGACGCGATGGAAGGCCCGACCCCGGTGTCGGCGCTCATCCATGCGGCCACCATGGTGACCGCCGGCGTGTTCATGGTGGCGCGCCTGTCGCCGCTGTTCGAACTGTCGCCGTTCGCCATGACCGTGGTGATGCTGGTCGGTGCGATGACGGCGTTCTTCGCGGCCACGGTCGGCCTGGTGCAGAACGACATCAAGCGCGTCATCGCCTATTCGACCTGCTCGCAGCTCGGCTACATGTTCGTGGCGCTGGGGGCAGGGGTCTATTCGGTCGGTATCTTCCACCTGTTCACCCACGCCTTCTTCAAGGCGCTGCTATTCCTGGGCGCCGGCTCGGTCATCCATGCGATGCACCATGAGCAGGACATGCGGAACATGGGCGGGCTCCGTAAGAAGATCCCGATCACCTACTGGATGATGATCATCGGCACGCTGGCACTGACCGGTGTCGGTATTCCGGGCACGCCGCTCGGCTTCGCCGGGTTCTTTTCGAAGGATGGCATCATCGAAGTCGCCTATGCGGCGGGTGCGTCGACCGGTTACATCGCCTTCTGGGCGCTGGTGATCGCGGCGATGTTCACGAGCTTCTACTCGTGGCGCCTGATCCACCTGACCTTCCACGGCGAGCCGCGCGGTCAGCATCATGGCCACGACGCACATGCCGACCATGCCCATGACGATCATGGGCATCACGGCAGCGCTTATGACAACGCGCATGAGAGCCCGAGCGTCATGCTGGTGCCGCTCTATGTGCTGGCCGTCGGTGCGGTGCTGGCGGGCGTGGTGTTCAACGACCTGTTCTTCGGCCATGCCGAGCATATCGCGCACTTCTTCCAGGGCTCGCTTGTCGTCCCCGAGGAACTGCTCGAGGCCGCGCACGGCGTACCGGTCTGGGTGAAGTGGTCGGCGACGGTCGCGATGCTTCTCGGCTTCGCCGCGGCGTACCAGATGTACATCCGCGATCCGGCGGCGCCGAAGCGGTTGGCCCATGCCAACCCGGGGCTCTACCTGTTCCTGCTCAACAAGTGGTACTTCGACGAGCTCTACGACCGCATCTTCGTCAAGCCGGCCTTGTGGCTGGGCAATGCCCTGTGGAAGGGCTTTGACGACATGCTGGTCGACAAGACCATCACCGAGGGCCTTGGCAACCGCGTCAAGGACATCACCGGCAAGGTGGTGAAGCTCCAGTCGGGCTACCTCTATCACTACGCTTTCGCCATGCTTATCGGTATCGCGGCGCTGCTCACCTGGGCCATCGCCGCCGGGGGACTCCTGGGATGATCTTCAGTGACCACCTTCTGACGGTCATCACCTTCCTGCCGACGCTGGGCGCGTTGCTGCTGCTGTTCGTCGGCGGACGCGACGAGGCCGCCAACAACCTGGCGCGCTACATCGCGCTCGGCGTGACGCTGGTGACGGCCCTGCTCAGCCTCTGGCTCTGGTACCAGTTCGACCCCTCGAATACCGGCTTCCAGTTCGTCGAGAACTACAACTGGATCGGCGAGTCGATCGGCTACCGCATGGGTGTCGACGGCATCTCGGTGCTGTTTATCCCGCTTACCGCGGTGCTGATGCCGGCGGTGATCCTCTCGAGCTTCGGTTCCATCACCAAGCGGGTGAAGGAATACCTGATCGTCTTCCTGGTCCTCGAGACGTTCATGATCGGCGCCTTTGCGACGCTCGATCTGGCAATGTTCTACGTGTTCTTCGAAGGCACGCTGATCCCGATGTTCCTGATCATCGGTATCTGGGGTGGGGCGCGGCGCATCCAGGCGACCTACAAGTTCTTCTTCTACAGCTTCACCGGCACCGTGCTGATGCTCATCGCCATCATGGCGATGTTCTGGCAGGCCGGTACGCTGGATATCGTCAAGCTCCTGACCTTCAAGTTCCCACCCGAGGTGCAGACCTGGCTGTGGATCGGGTTCTTCGCCTCCTTCGCAGTGAAGATGCCGATGTGGCCGTTCCACCGCTGGCTGCCGGAGGCGCACGTCGAGGCGCCCACGGGCGGCTCGGTGATCCTGGCTGCGATCCTGCTGAAGCTCGGCGGCTACGGTTTCATCCGCTTCTCGATCTCGATGTTCCCCGATGCCTCGCACCAGTTCGCGAACTTCGTGTTCGTGCTGTCGATCGCGGCGATCATCATCACCTCGCTCGTGGCGCTGGTGCAGACCGATATCAAGAAGCTGATCGCCTACTCGTCGGTGGCCCATATGGGCTTCGTGACGATGGGGATTTTCACCGGCAACATCTATGGCATCCATGGCGCGATCTTCCAGATGATCTCGCACGGCATCGTCTCGGCGGCGCTCTTCTTCTGCGTCGGCGTGGTCTACGACCGGATGCACACCCGTGAGATCGAGGCCTATGGCGGACTGGTTTCGCCGATGCCGCGCTACGCCGTGGTGTTCATGGTGTTCACCATGGCCAATGTCGGCCTGCCGGGCACTTCGGGCTTCGTCGGCGAGTTTCTCACCATGCTGGCGGCGTTCCAGGCCAATACCTGGGTGGCGTTCTTCGCGGCGTTCGGCGTGATCCTGTCGGCGGCGTATGCTCTGTGGCTCTATCGCCGGGTGATCTTCGGCGCTTTCACCAAGGAATCGCTGAAGGGCATTCTCGATCTCGACCGGCGCGAAGTCGTCGTCTTGGTGCCGCTGGTGATCCTCACCATCCTCTTCGGCTTCTACCCCGCGCCGATCCTCGATGCGACTGCAGCGTCGGTGAACCTTGTCGCGGAAAACTTCGCCAACGCCATTGGCGCCGCACCGCAAGCGGTCGCCGCGGCGACCGGCCATTAGGAGACGGGCATGCTGTCCGACGTCACGAGCTTCGCTTCGCTCGCCCCCGCCTATCCGGAACTGCTGCTCGCCGTCGGCGCCGTAGTGGTGCTGCTGGTGTCGCTGTTCTGGAAGGGCATCAGCTCGACCGCGGTTTCGATCGTCGCCATTGTGCTGCTCCTCGCGGTGCTGGCCGTTCTGCTGCTGCAGCCGGCCTCCGGCGTGCTGTTCAACGGGGTGTTCATCGTCGATGGCTTCGCCCGCTACATGAAGGCCCTGGTGCTGGGCGGTGCGGCGGCGACGCTGCTGATCTCGCTGTCCAACTCCAAAGAGCATGGCATCGACAAGTTCGAGTATGCGGTGCTGGTGCTGCTGGCGACGCTGGGCATGATGATCATGGTTTCGGCCAATGATCTGATGAGTCTCTATATCGGGCTCGAGCTGCAGAGCCTGGCGCTCTACGTCGTCGCCGCGATGAAGCGCGAGGACCGGAAGGCCACCGAGGCAGGCATCAAGTATTTCGTGCTCGGCGCGCTGTCGTCCGGCATGCTGCTCTACGGCGCGTCGCTGGTCTATGGCTTCACCGGCACCACGCAGATCGACCAGATCGTGGCGGCCATCACCCTAGACAGCCGTTCGATCGGCCTGATCTTCGGCATGGTGTTCCTGCTCGCCGGTATTGCCTTCAAGATCTCCGCCGTGCCGTTCCACATGTGGACGCCGGACGTCTACGAGGGGGCGCCGACGCCGGTCACGGCATTCTTTGCCGCGGCGCCGAAGGTGGCTGCGATGGCGCTGTTCATCCGTGTCACCACGGTCAGCTTTGCCCCGATCACGCACGACTGGCAGCAGATCATCATCTTCCTGTCGATCGCCTCGATGGTGCTCGCCGCCTTTGCCGCGATCGGGCAGAACAATCTCAAGCGGCTGCTGGCCTATTCGTCGATCGGCCATGTCGGCTTCGCGCTGGTCGGCCTCTCGTCGGGCACTGCCGTGGGCGTCGAGGGCGTCGCCGTCTACATGGCGATCTACATCGCCATGACGGTCGGCATCTTCGCCTGCGTGCTGGCGCTGAGGACCGAGAACGGTCCGGTGGAGACGATCTCGGAGCTCGCCGGCCTCGCACAGAAGCGGCCTTTCGTCGCCGCCATCATCGCCATCCTGATGTTCTCGCTGATCGGCTTGCCGCCGCTCGCCGGATTCTTCGCCAAGTGGCAGGTCTTCCTCGCCGCGGTCGAGCAGAACCTGTTCGTCCTCGCGGTGATCGGCGTCCTCGCCTCGGCGGTGAGCGCGTTCTACTACCTGCGCATCGTCAAGGTGATGTACTTCGACGAGCCGGTGGCGAAGTTCGCCGCCGTGCCGGGCGAGCTCAACCTGGTCATGGCCGCCATCGGTTTTCTGATCGTCACCTACTTCGTCACGGTGGGCTCGCCGCTGACCGCGGCTGCCCATAGCGCGGCCGGAAGCCTGTTCTAGTGCCAGGTTTCTGGCTCGGGTCGAGGGCGGTATCCCGCGGCTACAGGCTGAACGGCTTCGACAGCGTCGGTTCGACCTCGACCGAGGCGGCCAAGGCCGCCCAGGCCGGCGATAGCGGCGATGTCTGGTTCTGCGCGCTGCAGCAGACTGCCGGTCGCGGCCGACGCGGGCGGCCCTGGCAATCGCCGCACGGCAACCTCGCCGCCAGCCTGCTGGTGGTTCCCGATGTCGACCCGGCAATTGCAGCCACGCTCGGCTTCGTCGCCGGTGTTTCGCTGAACCAGGCGCTTGCCGGCATCGTGCCGGCCGCCATGCTGAAGACCGGCATCGACGGCGCCGACACGGCCAACGGACGCATCGCGCTCAAGTGGCCAAACGATGTGTTGGCCGATGGCGCCAAACTCGCCGGCATCCTGCTCGAGGCGCACAAGCGCCCGGATGGCGCCATGGCGATCGTGGTGGGCATCGGCGTCAATGTGGTCGAGGCCCCCGAGGGGCTGCCGTACCCGGCAACCTCGCTGCGGGCCCTCGGGCTCGATACGTCGGCCGAGACGGTGTTCGGGGCCCTGTCCGACGCCTGGGTCGATGCCGTGGAGCTCTGGGATCGGGGCAGGGGCATCACGGACGTGCTGGAACTGTGGCGCCGTTCGGCTGCCGGCATCGGCGCCGAGGTGGCGGTGAACCGTGACGGCGACATCGTCCGCGGCATTTTTGAAACCATCGACGAGGGCGGACGATTGATCGTTCGCGCCAATGACAACAGCCGCATCGCCATCACCGCCGGTGATGTGCATTTCGGCACGACCGCAAGCGTTAGGAACTGACAATGGCCAAGCCGAGAGCAGATGAACTCGTGTTTGTGCCGCTTGGCGGCGTGGGCGAGATCGGCATGAACATGGGCGCCTACGGCTTCGGGCCGGAGCGTAGCCGCAAATGGATCGTGGTCGACTGCGGCGTGACCTTCGCCGGCCCGCAGGAGCCGGGAGTGGAGCTGATCCTGCCCGACCCGGCTTTCCTCGAGGAGAATGCCGACGACATCCTCGCGCTGATCCTCACTCACAGCCACGAAGACCACTACGGCGCCGTGCTCGACCTGTGGCCGGCCTTCGACCGTCCGGTCTATGCCACCGCCTTTACCGCGGCGATGCTGAGCGCCAAGAAGGAATCCGAAGGCATCGTCGAGGATGTCGAGGTAAAGCCGATGCGGGTGGGCAAGCCCTTCACGGTCGGCCCCTTCACCATCGAGGCGATCAATGTCGCCCACTCGATTCCCGAAAGCTGTGCGCTGCTGATCACCACGCCGATCGCCCGGGTGATCCACACCGGCGACTGGAAGCTTGATCCGCACCCGGTGGGGGCCCCGCCGACCGATGTCGGCCGCTTCGCCCAGATCGGCGAGGACCGCTCGACGCCGATTGCGCTGATCTGCGATTCCACCAACGCCATGAAGGACGGCACCAGCCCGTCGGAAGACGAGGTCGCTTCGACGCTCGAGGCGCTGATCGCCGAGTCGACCCACCGCGTGGCGGTGACCACCTTTGCCTCCAATGTCGGACGGGTGATCTCGGTGGCGCGCGCGGCGCAGAAAGCCGGCCGCAAGGTGGTGATGTCGGGCAGGGCGCTGCACCGGATCAGCGGGATTGCCCGCGAGCTCGGCATGCTGGAGGGGATCGACCCGTTCCTCGACCAGAACGAGTACAAGACGCTGCCACGCGGCAAGGTGGTGCTGCTGTGCACCGGCAGCCAGGGCGAAGCACGCGCTGCCATCGCCCGCATTGCCCGCGAGGAGCATCCGGAGATTTCGCTGAACGCCGGCGACCGGGTGATCTTTTCGTCCTGGGCCATCCCCGGGAACGAGCGTGAAGTCATCGACATCCAGAACATGCTGATCGACCGCGGCATCGACGTCATCACCCAGACGCATGGGCTGGTGCACACCACCGGCCACCCACGGCGCGAGGAGCTGAAGCGGCTCTATGACCTGATCAAGCCGGATGTGCTGGTGCCGGTGCATGGCGAGGCGGCGCATCTCGAGGCGCATGCACTGCTCGGCCGCCAGCATGGCATCGAGACCGTGGTGCATGCCCGCAACGGCGATATGGTGCGGCTGTTCCCGGAAACGACGCAGTTCCCTGGCGAGGTGCGCGTCGGGCAGCTCTATCTCGACGGCAACGTGCTCTGCACGCCCGAGGAGAGTGGCGTGAAGGGTCGCCGCCGGCTCAGCTTTGGCGGCCACATCGTGGTGAGCCTCTGCGTCAATGCATCGGGGCAGGTGCTGGCCGGGCCGGAAACGGTGATCGAAGGCCTTCCGGACGTAGAGGATGACGATGAGTCGCTGCCCGAAATCGTCCGCCGTGCGGTAACAGGGACGCTCAAGTCGATTCCGCCCAAGCGCCGCAATGATCCCGAACTGGTCAACACGGCGCTGCAGCGGGCGGTCCGCAGCGAGGTTTCGTCCTACTGGGGCCGCAAACCCAATGTAACGGTGTTCGTACACCGAGTCTGAGGCTCGCCATGCAAGTCGGAACCTTCCTCGCGATCTTCTTCGTCACCTGGTGGATTTGCCTGTTCCTGGTGCTGCCGTTCAAGGTGCGCAACCAGGTGGATGCGGGCGAGTGGATCCAGGGCACCGAGCGGGGCGCCCCGGCGGGGATCCTCAGGCTGTGGCCCAAGCTGCTGATCACCACGGTGCTGGCGGCGGTCGTCACCGGGTTGCTGCTGTGGGGACTGACGACGCCGTGGTTGCAGGAATACTGGCGGTAGGGGAGCTCGCCTGATCGGCCCCTCACCCGCCCTTCGGGCACCCTCTCCCTCAAGGGGAGAGGGGCGATGTGGCACGATCTCGCCCCGGCCTTCCCTCTCCCCTTGAGGGAGAGGGTGGCGCGTAGCGCCGGGTGAGGGGCAGGACTTCTCCCTGGCTAGCGCCGTTTCACCTTCGGCAATGCGTGCGCGTAGGCCATCTCCAGCGCCGCCTTCAGCTCGTCGACGGATAGCTCCGCCAGCACTGCCGTGGTCCAGCCCTGGCGGCCCCAGGCATTGGCGATCGGCACGAACGCCTCTGGCGCCAGCATGGCCTTGAACTCCTGCGCGTCGGGGGTGAGCTTGAGGTTGGCGGTGAGCCCATCGGCGGCGAGCGTGGCGTAGATGCGGGCGACCTTGAAAGCCCGCCGATCGAAGTGCGGCGCCTCGGTCGTGCCGTCGAGCGCCAATGCAATTGCGCTGAATTCAGAAGATGTTGTCATCGAGTCTTCATCCGCAAATGAAAAAAGCAGGGCCGAGGCCCTGCTTTGTAAAGTTTCTCGACAATACGCTGGTCTTAGGCACACGGTTAGGTGGCTGCCAACGCTCCTCCCTTGACGTTGTCGACGTCCGGCAACTTGCGGTTGCCTGTGTTCTTATGGCGACGGACCCTAACAACTGAATCTGGGGCTGCCAAGCGGATTCTGCATGGCAGCCATCGCATTTTTACATAGTATTCAAGTCATCATTTGGTACCCGCCCGAAGCTGCGCAAAAGTGCCGCAGAGCCAAGCGTTTGCCTAAGTTTCGCGCGCTTTTGCGGGCTCCACTTTGCCCCGCTTTGCGCTATAGGGGATCGCAATCCGAATCCGGCGCCATCGAGGACCGTACATGCGTTTGAGCCGTTACTTCCTGCCCCTCCTGAAGGAGACGCCGAAAGAGGCTGAGATCGTCTCGCACCAGCTGATGCTGCGTGCCGGCATGATCAAGCAGCAGGCCGCGGGGAGCTACTCCTGGCTGCCGCTCGGCTTCAAGGTGCTGAACAAGATCATCCGCATCATCGAAGAGGAGCAGAACCGCTCCGGCGCGGTGCAATTGCTGATGCCGACCATCCAGTCGGCGGATCTTTGGAAGGAATCGGGCCGCTACGACGCCTACGGCAAGGAGATGCTGCGCATCGAGGACCGGCACGAGCGCGACATGCTGTTCGGGCCGACCAACGAGGAGGTGATCACCGACATCTTCCGCACCTATGTGAGGTCCTACAAGGAGCTGCCGCTGAACCTATACCACATCCAGTGGAAGTTCCGTGACGAGGTGCGCCCGCGCTTCGGCACCATGCGCTCGCGCGAGTTCCTGATGAAGGACGCCTACTCGTTCGATCTCGACGAGGCCGGCGCAACCCAAGCCTTCTACCGGATGTTCGTCGCTTATCTCCGGACCTTCCATCGCATGGGCCTCGTCGGCGTGCCGATGCGAGCCGATACCGGCCCGATCGGCGGCGACCTGAGCTACGAGTTCCACGTGCTGGCCGATACCGGCGAGAGCGCGGTGTTCCTCGACAAGCGCCTGGTGGACAAACCGATACCGGCGATCGACACCGACTTCCGCTCGGACCTGACGCCGATCTTCAAGGATTGGACGTCGCTGTTCGCCGCAACCGACGAAATGACCGACGAGGCGGGGTTCAAGGCGGCCGTCGATCCCGAGCACCAGCTCGCGGCCCGCGGCATCGAGGTCGGTCACATCTTCTATTTCGGCACCAAGTATTCCAAGCCGATGAAGGCGACCGTCACCAACCAGGATGGGCAGGCGGTCGAAGTGCAGATGGGCAGCTACGGCATCGGCCCGACGCGCCTGGTGCCGGCCATCATCGAAGCTTCGCACGACGATGCCGGCATTGTCTGGCCGGTGAGCGTCGCGCCGTTCGAGGCCGTGGTGATCAACCTCAAGGTCGGCGACGCCGAGAGCGACCGCGCCTCCGAGCGGCTCTACGACGACCTCACCCGCGAGGGCATCGACGTGCTGCTCGATGATCGCGACCAGGGTGCCGGCGGCAAGTTTGCGGCGGCCGACCTGATCGGCATTCCGTATCAGCTGATCGTCGGGCCGCGCGGCCTCAAGGATGGCGTGGTCGAGATCAAGCATCGCAAGTCCGGCGAGCGCGAGACGCTCTCCATCGAGGAGGCGGTTGGCCGGCTCAAGTCTCTGATCGTGCCGCAGCGGCGGGACAGCGTTTGACCGCTTCCCCGCCTATCGCGGCGAAAGGGCCAGGGCCGTTCTCGCGCTTCGAGTTCCTGGTGGCGGGCCGCTATCTGCGGGCCCGCCGCAAGGAGAGGTTTGCCTCGGTCATTACCATTCTGACGATGGTGGGCGTGGTGCTGGGCGTCGCGACGCTGATCGTTGTGATGTCAGTGATGAATGGGTTTCGTACCGAACTGCTGGGCAAGATTCTCGGGTTGAATGGCCACTTCGTGGTGCAGACCGCGGGCGATGGCTTTGATGGCTATGACGACGTGGTGAGCCGCCTCGAAGGGGTCGAGGGCGTCCGCTACGCCATCCCCTATGTCGAGGGCCAGGCCCTGGCCTCGGGCAACTCGAGCGCCACCGGCGTCGTGGTGCGCGGCATCAGCGAGGCCTCGCTCGGCAAGCTGCGGCTGCTGCGCGACGGCGCGGCGCTCGGCGGCTGGGACCAGTGGGACGGCAGCCAGGGCGTCGCCATCGGCCAGCGGCTCAGCGAGCGCCTCGGGGTATCGCTGGGCGACCGGATCACCATCATCAATCCCAATGGCACGCCGACGCCGTTCGGCATGACGCCGGCGGAGCTGACGTTACCGGTGAACGTCATCTTCAATATCGGCATGCCGGAGTATGACGGGTTCTACATCTACCTGCCGATGCAGGAGGCTCAGGTCTACTTCCGGCTGTTCGAGGACAAGCTGAAGCCCGGTGTCCAGATGCCGGGAGTGATGGCGACCGACGAAGAGATCGATGCCGCCTATGAGCGCGCCTACAAGGCGAGCGGGGTGGAGGTGTTCGTTGCCGACCCCGACAAGATCGGCGGCATGCGCGACAAGCTGACTGCGGCGCTCGACGGCAAGTTCACCATCACCGACTGGCAGCAGCGCAACGCCACCTTCTTCTCCGCCCTGCAGGTGGAGCGCGTGGTGATGTTCGTCATCCTCTCTCTGATCATCCTCGTTGCCGCCTTCAACATCATCGCGAGCCTCGTGATGCTGGTGAAGGACAAGGGACCGGATATCGCGGTGCTCCGCACCATGGGCGCGACGCGGGGCTCGATCCTCCGCATCTTCTCGATGACCGGCTTTGCCATCGGCCTGTCCGGCACCTTCCTCGGTTTGATCCTGGGGCTGGTTTTCGCCATCAATGTCGAAGCGATCCGCGCCTTCGTCTCGAACCTGCTCAACATCTCGATCTTTCCGCCAGAACTCTTCCTGATGGCAGGCCTGCCGTCGCGGGTCGATCCGTTCGAGGTGACGCTGGTAGTGCTGCTGTCACTGGGGCTGACGTTCCTCGCGACGCTCTATCCGGCGTGGCGGGCGGCGCGGCTCGATCCAGTCGAGGGGCTGAACCAATGACCGAGCGCGCGCCAGCCGCCGATCCCGGCCCGTTCTCGCGCTTCGAGTTCCTGGTGGCCGGCCGCTATCTGCGCGCCCGGCGGCGCGATCGCTTCGTCTCGGTCATAGCCGGGCTGACGCTCACCGGCATCGCACTGGGGGTAGCGGCGCTGATCGTCGTCACCTCGGTAATGAACGGCTTCAATGCCGAGATCATTTCCAAACTGTTGGGGTTGAACGGCCATTTCTCGGCCTATCCGATCGAGGCACGCTTCACCGACTATGACCGCTCGGCCGAACAGATCCAGGGCGTCGACGGCGTCATCGCCGCGATTCCCTTTGTCGAAGGGCAGGCGCTGGCCTCGGGCGCCAAGGCCGACGCGACCGGCGCCATCGTTCGCGGCGTGTCGCTGGGCTCGATCGAAAAGCTGAAGCTGCTGCATCAGGGCGCCATCCTTGGCCACTGGGATGGCTGGGACGACGGCAACGGCATCGCCATCGGGCGGCGGCTGGCGGAAAAGCTCAAGGTCAATATCGGCGACCCGGTGACACTCCTGGCCCCCGACGCATCCGGGTTGCAGAGCGGCGCCTCGCCGCGCACCCGCTCGTTCCCGGTCAAGGTGATCTTCGATCTGGGGATGACCGAGTTCGACAGCTTCTATCTCTACATGCCGCTGCGACCGGCGCAGGACTACCTCGAGATGTTCGACCGGGTGCTGAAGCCCGATGCCAGCGTGCCGCCGCTCGATGCGGACGAAGCCGATCGCGAGGCGGCTTATGACCGGATCTACCGCGCGACGGCCATCGAGGTGTTCATCGCCGACCCGAACGCGCTCGACACCATGCGGCTGAAGATCGGCCAACAGATCGATCGGCCACTGATCCTCTCGGACTGGCGGCAGCAGCACCAGAACTTTTTCGATGCGCTGCAGACGCAGGGCAGCGTGATGTTCGTGATCCTGTCGATGATCGTGGTCGTCGCCGCCTTCAATATCATCTCCAGCCTGATCATGCTGGTGAAGGACAAGGGCACCGACATTGCGGTGCTGCGCACCATGGGTGCGACGCGCGGTTCGATCATGCGGATCTTCGGGATCGCCGGCGTCGCGATCGGCGTCGGCGGCACCTTGCTGGGGCTGGCGCTTGGGTTGGTGATCGCGGCCAATGCCGAGGCGATCCGGGCGTTCCTGTCCAGCGTCCTCGGCTTCACCATCTTCCCGCCCGAGGTGTTCTTCCTCTCTTCGCTGCCGAGCCGGACCAACCCCTCCGAGGTGATCGCCATCGTCGCCGTGGCGATGGGGCTCAGCTTCCTCGCGACGCTCTATCCTGCCTGGCGCGCTGCCCAATATGACCCTGTCGAGGCCCTTCGCTATGAGTGACGTCCACCTGAAGCTTGCCAAGGTGCATCGCCACTACGGCGAGGGCGACACGCTGGTGCGGGTGCTCGAGGCTGCCGATCTCGAGGTCAGAGGCGGGGAACTCGTCGCTATCGTCGCGCCGTCGGGCGCCGGCAAATCGACGTTGCTGCACATCTCCGGGTTGCTGGAGCGGCCGCAAGGCGGCGAAGTCGAAGTCACGGGCGTGCCCACCAGCAAGCTCAATGAGCGCGGACGGACGCTGCTGCGCCGCAACACCATCGGCTACGTCTACCAGTTCCATCACCTGTTGCCGGAGTTCTCGGCGATCGAGAACGTGACGATGCCGCAACTGATCGCCGGGCGCGATCGCGTCGCCGCCGAGAAACGCGGCATGCAATTGCTCGATATTCTCGGCATCGCTCCGCGGGCCCAGCACCGGCCGGCTGAACTCTCGGGCGGCGAACAGCAGCGCGTCGCCATTGCCCGGGCAGCGGCCAATCACCCTCGCATCATCCTCGCGGACGAGCCGACCGGCAACCTCGATCCCGATACCAGCGACGTGGTGTTCGACGCGCTGGCAGCGCTGATCCGGGAAGAGGGCGCTGCCGCGCTGATCGCCACGCACAACCACGACCTGGCAAGGCGGGCAAACCGGATCGTGACGCTGCGCGGCGGGCTGATCGAAGAGACGACGCTGTAGAAAGTTCGAGTCCGACGCCGTAGGGCGGCCTTCGTCTCCTCTCCCCTGAGGGGAGAGGGTAGTGCAGCTAGGACCGGAGGTCCGTAGCGAGACTAGGGTGAGGGGTTCAGCTTCTCAACGAGCGCTCGCTGCACCGCTTGACCCCTCAACCGGCCTTCGGCCATCTCCGGGCGAGGGCTACGCCCTCGTCCCGCGACCCTGAGCGGAGAAGGGACGAAACAGCCAATGCCGGGTGCAGGTGACGACCAACGCACCCAGTCTCCTTCAAGGTAGGATCTAGGCTTCCGGCCGGACCTCGTCCTCATCATCCTCGCCCGCACGGCGCAGCCGTTCCCGATCCAGCAGGCTGTTCACCCTGGTTCTGAGGCCGCGGATCTGCCGGGCCTGCCGCTCGTTGGTATCCCGCAATTGCCGGATGCGGGTTTCCGCCGCCTCCTGGTGGTTGATATCCCACTCGCGCACGCGCCGGATCACCACCTTGGCTTCCGGTGGTGGCTCGAGCAGCGTGTCCCAATCGGTATCGAGCGAGGCGACGAGCTTGTGCGCGGCGAGCGCAGCGGAGTCGCGTTCGCCGGGATTGTCGGATCCCAGGAGCTTGAGAATACGGACCAGTTTCTTGCGCGTGCGGGGATCTATCGCCATGACGAAAGGGGTAACCACATCGCTACGCGAAATCCAGCGGTCTCCCTTCTAGCGCTTGGGTGCCATCAGCGCCGTGACCTCGGCAAAGGTGATGGCGTCGTCGAGGTACGTGGCGGTGCCGGGGCCGAGCAGCTCCAGCGATGCGTCCCGGAGACCGGTGAGGGCGGCGCGAGCGAACGAGCTGCCGGTGCTGACCCGACGGACGCCGGCGGCGGCGAGGTCGGCGAGAGAGTAGGGCGTGTTCCTGGCCCCCAGCACCACGTTGACCGGCTTGCTGACCGAAGCGCAAACGGTGCGGATCGCCTCGAGGTTGGGCAGCCCTGGGGCGAACAGCACGTCGGCGCCGGCTTTCTCGTAAGCCTGCAAACGGCGGATGGTGTCGTCGAGGTCGTTGCGGCCGTGGAGGAAGTTCTCGGCGCGAGCAACGAAGGTGTAGGGGAACGACCGGGCGTGGGCCGCCTCGGCCGCTGCCGCCACCCGCTCGACCGAGAGGGTGAAGTCATAGATCGGATCGGCGGTGTTGCCGGTGGCATCTTCGATCGAACTGCCGACGAGACCGACTTCGGCGGCCAGACGAGTGGTTTCGGCGGCAGCCTCGGGGGTGTCGCCATAGCCGTTCTCGAGATCGGCACTAACCGGCAGATCGGTCGCGGCAACAATGTCGGCGGCGTTGCGGAGAGCCTCCTCGCGGCTGACGCTACCTTCGCCGTCGCGGCGACCCAGCGCGAAGGCGAGGCCGGCGCTGGTGGTGGCCAGCGCCTTGAACCCGAACCCGGCGAGGAGGCGGGCGCTCCCGGCATCCCACGGGTTCGGGATGACGAATAGCGGCCCTTGATGAAGTGCCTGGAAACGCTCGGCTTTCTGCTGCTGGTTCACGCTGGTGCTCCTTGGGCGAGAGGGGCGATCGCCGACTCGCGCGTTAACCATGTATTCATGGCTGGGCCGATCTCGCTAGACAAGAACAAATTGAGAACATACAAGAACGGAACAGAAACTTTGGAGGTTCCGATGCTCTCTTTCGTCAAGGATCTGCTGGCTTTCGTCACCATCTGCGGCTTCTCGGTCGCCTCGCTCACCTGGATGGATATCGCTGCCCGACTCGTGTGACTGGGTTGTGGATTGACGTCCTCGTGTGTGGCCGTGGTGCCGCCACGGGGTTAGGAACGACGAATGGCTGGCCCCGGCTTCATTCATCTGCACGTACATTCGGCTTACTCGCTCCTCGAGGGGGCGTTGCCGCTTTCGAAGCTGCTCGATCTCGCCAAGGCTGACAAGCAGCCGGCGCTCGGCATCGCCGACACCAACAACCTGTTCGGAGCACTGGAGTTCTCCGAAAAGGCGGCCGGCAAGGGTATCCAGCCGCTGATCGGCGTTGAACTGGATGTCGATTTCTCCGCCATGGAGGACAGCCAGGATCGCATGCAGGAGCGGGGCCACGACCGGGGCCGCTTCGGCAAGGGCGGCCTGGTGCTGCTGGCGGCTTCGGAAGCCGGCTTTGCCAATCTCTCCACCCTGGTGAGCCGCGCGCATCTCGAAGGCGAGAATGGGCGGGCCGCCGCCAAGCTCGACTGGATGCAGCGCGAAGCGCTGGAGGGCATCATCTGCCTCAGCGGTGGTCCCGAGGGCGCCATCGACCCGTGGTTCGCCAACAATGCCGATGCCATCGCGCAGGCCCGGCTCGACCGGTTGCGCGAACTGTTCGGCGACCGCTTCTATATCGAATTGCAGCGGCATGGCCGGCCGCAGGAAACGCTGAACGAGGCCAAGCTGATCGACTACGCCTATGGGCGCGGCGTGCCGCTGGTCGCGACCAACGAGCCGTTCTATCCGGCTCCTGCCGACCATGAGGCGCATGACGCGCTGCTGGCCATCGCGGGTGGCACGGTGGTGGCGCAGACCGAGCGCCGCAAGCTCACCGACCAGCACTATTTCAAGACCCGCGAGGAGATGCAGAAGCTCTTCGCCGATCTGCCCGAGGCGCTCGACAATACCATCGAAATCGCGCAACGCATCGGTTACCGGCCGAAGAAGCGCAACCCGGTGCTGCCGACCTTTGCGGCGTCTCCGGGACAGACGGCTGAGGAAGCCGTGGCCGCCGAGGCGCAGGCGCTTGCCCACATGGCGCGGACCGGCCTCGAGGAGAGGTTCCGCGTCGTCGGCGTCGCGCCGGGCAAGACCGAGGAAATCTATCGCGAGCGGCTGGAATACGAGCTCGGCATCATCGAGCGCATGAAGTACCCAGGCTACTTCCTGATCGTTGCCGACTTCATCCAGTGGGCGAAGGCCCACGACATTCCCGTCGGCCCCGGCCGTGGTTCGGGCGCTGGCTCGCTGGTGGCCTATGCCACGACCATCACAGACCTCGATCCGCTCGCCTACAACTTGCTGTTCGAGCGCTTCCTCAACCCCGAACGCGTGTCGATGCCGGACTTCGACATCGATTTCTGCCAGGACCGGCGCGAAGAGGTGATCCGCTACGTCCAGCAGAAGTATGGCGAGGCGCAGGTCGCGCAGATCATCACCTTCGGAACGCTGCAGGCGCGCGCCGTGCTGCGCGACGTCGGTCGCGTGCTGCAGATGCCCTATGGGCAGGTCGACCGCATCGCCAAGCTGGTACCGGCCAACCCGGCCGACCCGTGGACGCTCGAGCGCTCGCTGAAGGAAGTGCCGCAGCTGCAGCAACTGGCCGACGAAGACGAGCAGGTACGCGACCTGCTGGCGATCGGCCAGAAACTCGAGGGGCTCTACCGCCACGCCTCGACCCATGCTGCCGGCATCGTCATCGGCGATCGGCCGCTGCAGGAGCTGGCGCCGCTCTACCGCGATCCGCGCTCCGATATGCCGGTCAGCCAGTACAACATGAAGTGGTCGGAAACGGCCGGGCTGGTGAAGTTCGACTTCCTCGGCCTGAAGACGCTGACCACCATCAAGCGCGCCGTCGACATGATCAATCGGACGGGCGACGGCAAGTTCCGCATCGAGGACATCTCGATCACCGACGAGAAGACCTACAAGCTCTATTCGATCGGCGACACCGCCGGGGTGTTCCAGGTGGAAGGCGCCGGCATGCGCCGGGCCCTTGTCGACATGAAGCCCGACCGCTTCGAGGACATCATCGCGCTCGTGGCGCTCTATCGCCCCGGTCCGATGGAGAACATTCCGCTGTTCAACGCCCGCAAGCGCGGCGACGAGGATATCGAGTATCCGCATGAGGCGTTGAGCGAGGTGCTCGACGAGACCTACGGCATCATCGTCTACCAGGAACAGGTGATGCAGATCGCGCAGATCCTTTCCGGCTATTCGCTCGGCGAAGCCGACATGCTGCGCCGCGCCATGGGCAAGAAGATCAAGGCCGAAATGGACGCGCAGCGGGCGCGCTTCCAGGAAGGCGCGATCAAGTACGGCCTGAAGAAGGGCCTTGCCGACACCATCTTCGATCTGTTGGCCAAGTTCGCCAACTACGGCTTCAACAAGTCGCACGCCGCGACCTATGCGCTGGTCAGCTACCAGACGGCGTTCCTCAAGGCGCATTACCCGCACGAGTTTTTCGCGGCGACCATGACGCTCGACATGGGCAACACCGACAAGCTCAACGAATTCCGCCAGGACGCCAAGAAGCACGGCATCGAGATCGTGCCGCCCTGCGTCAACCGTTCGGACGCAGTGTTCAACACCCATGACGGCAAGGTGTTTTATGCCATCGGTGCGGTGAAGGGCGTGGGGCAGGCGGTAGCCGAGCACATCATGGAGGCGCGCGGCGACAAGCCGTTCGCCGACCTCGGCGATTTCGCCGCCCGAGTGGATGCGCGGATCATCAACCGCCGCACCCTCGAAGCCTTGATCAATGCCGGCGCCTTCGACCAGCTGGTGCCGCGCCGCGAGCAGGCCTTTGCCGCCATCGACGCCATCGTCGCCACGGCGCAGCGCACCAATGCCAATGCCGCCGACGGCATCATGGACATGTTTGCGGCAGACCGGCCGGAGCCGATCCTGCTCAATCAAGCCGTAACCAACTGGTCACCAGCCGAACGACTGGCGCGCGAACACGGCGCCATCGGCTTCCATCTCTCGGGTCACCCGCTCGACCAGTATGCCGAGCTGTTCGACCGGCTGCGGGTGACGCCTTACGGCGATTTCGAACGGGCAGTGAAAGAAGCCGATGCGCGGGCAGGGCGCCTTGCCGGCACCATCGCAACCCGTAACGACCGGCGTACCAAAAAAGGCATGCCGATGGCCATCATCAGCCTCTCGGATGCCAGCGGCGGCTACGAGGTGATCGCCTTCTCCGAGCAGATCACGCAGTTCACCAACGTGCTGCAACCGGGCAAATCGGTGGTGCTGACGGTGGAAGCCGACGAGCGGCCCGACGGCATCAGCTTGAGGCTGATCAATGCCGAGCCCATCGATGGGCTGGCCGAAAAGATCGGCCGCCGCCTCACGGTGTTCGCCGGGTCGGAAAAGTGCCTTGCCCCGATCGCGTCGCAGCTGAAGCCTGGCGGCGAAGGCCAAGTCAGCTTCATCGTCATCCGCGACGCCGGCGCCAAGGAGTACGAGATCGAACTCAAGGGCGGCTACCGCCTGAGCGCCGAAATCGCCGGCAGCATCAAGGCAATGGAAGGCGTGGTGGACGTCAGGTTGAACTAGCAGAGTGTCCACCGCCTCATCTCCCCCGCAAGAGGGGAGATGACCATCGAGCGGTTTTCGGGAACTGCCTCCACCGCCGGGATGAAGCCGATTGGACACAGGGTCCGGTGCCCGTCCATGTGCCCTTGCCTATGACAGCAAAACCCCCTATATGCGCGGCGCGTCCGGATGACCGGGCGTAATTCACACGCGAAGCGCGGCGCCGCGGCACTAAGGCCGATGGCTCCAACCGGTGGCGGGACATCCCGTCGCAAACGCTCGCGGAGGCAATAACCGGTAAAGGAAGCCTTCCATGGCATTGCCCGATTTTTCCATGCGTCAGCTGCTCGAAGCAGGTGTTCACTTCGGCCACCAGAAGCACCGCTGGAACCCCAAGATGGAACGCCACATTTTCGGCGTCCGTAACGACATCCACATTCTCGACCTGAGCCAGACCGTGCCGGCCCTGCAGCGCGCGCTGCAGCTGATCTCGGACACCGTGGCTGACGGCGGCCGCGTGCTGTTCGTCGGCACCAAGCGCCAGGCTGCTCCGGTGGTGGCCGAGGCTGCCCGCCAGTCCGCCCAGTACTACGTCAACTCGCGCTGGCTCGGCGGCACGCTGACCAACTGGCAGACCATTTCGAACTCGATCGCCCGCCTGCGCGAGCTCGAGGCCCAGCAGGCCGAAGGCGGCCATGGCCTGACCAAGAAGGAGCTGCTGCTCCTCAGCCGTGAGCAGGAGCGCCTCGAGCGCGACCTCGGCGGCATCAAGGACATGGGCAACCTGCCGAACCTCTTGTTCGTGATCGACACCAACAAGGAAGCGAACGCCATCAAGGAAGCCAAGCGTCTTGGCATCCCGGTGATCGCCATCGTCGACTCGAACTCGGATCCGGACACCGTCGATTTCGCCATTCCGGGCAATGACGACGCGGCTCGCGCCCTCGAGCTCTACTGCTCGCTGGTGTCGCGCGCGGCCATCGACGGCATCGGCCGTTCGGCTGCCGGCCGTGGCGCCGACCTTGGCGCTTCCGCCGAGGCTCCGGAAGAGCCGGCGCTCAGCGCCGAAGACGCCGACACGTCGTCCGCCAACTAATCCGGTTCGCTCCGGGTTACGCATTCGAACAATGGCGCGGCTCCGGGCAAGGGGCCGCGGAAAGGTGATATCAAATGGCTGTTTCCGCTCAGCAGGTTAAAGAGCTCCGCGAACTGACCGGCGTGGGGATGATGGACTGCAAGAAGGCCCTCGAGGAGACCGGTGGCGACATGGAAGCGGCAGTCGATTGGCTGCGCACCCGTGGTCTGGCCAAGGCCGCCAAGAAGGCCGGTCGAGTCGCGGCTGAAGGTCTGGTCGGCGTCTCGCTCGACGGCACCCGCGGTGCAATCGTCGAAGTGAACTCCGAGACCGACTTCGTTGCCCGCAACGACCAGTTCCAGACCATCGTCGGCAACATCGCCAAACTCGCCCTCGACGCCAATGGCGACGTGAGCAAGCTCAGCGAGATGCCGTACCCCGGTTCGGGCCGTTCGGCCTCGGCCGAGCTGACCGACGCGATCGCCAAGATCGGCGAGAACATGAACCTGCGCCGCACCGGCACGCTCACCGTCAAGGACGGCGTGATCGGTTCGTACGTGCACAACTCGGTGGCCCCGGGCCTTGGCAAGCTGGGCGTGATCGTCGCGCTCGAGTCGACCGGTGACAAGGCCGCGCTGAATGCCCTGGGCAAGCAGCTCGCCATGCACATCGCCAACACCAAGCCGCTGAGCGTGTCGCCCGACGACATCGACCAGGACGTGGTGGCCCGCGAGCGCGCCATCTTCACCGAGCAGGCCAGGGAATCGGGCAAGCCCGACGCCGTGATCGAGAAGATGATCGAAGGCCGCGTGCGCAAGTTCTACGAGGAAGTGACGCTGCTTTCGCAGGTGTTCGTGATCGACGGCGAGACCAAGATCGCCGACGTGGTCAAGAACGCCGAGAAGGATGTCGGCGCCCCGATCAAGGTGACGGGCTTCGTCGCCTACGCACTGGGCGAGGGTATCGCCAAGGAAGAGACCGACTTCGCGGCTGAAGTTGCCGCCACTGCCGGCGTGAAGTAAGACGCGGGATAAGTTTCGGACGGGCTGGTCACCAGCCCGTCCGAATATGCCATAACCGCCTGCGACGCCCTTAGATTCGGGCCTTTGCAGCGCACCTCGGGAGACAGACGAATGGCCAAATCCGCCTACAAACGGATTCTGCTGAAAGTCTCCGGGGAAGTGCTCGCCGGCGACCAATCGTTCGGCATCGAGCCGAAATTTCTCCACGCCATGGCTGACCAGATCGCCGAAGTCGCCAAGAGCGGCGTGCAGGTGGCGATCGTCATCGGCGCGGGCAATATCTTCCGCGGCATGGCCGTGGCCGCCAAGGGCGGCGACCGCGTGACCAGCGACCTGATGGGCATGCTGGGCACGGTGATCAACTCGCTGGCGCTGGGCGACGCCATCGAGCAGAAGGGCCTCAAGGTCAAAGTCTATTCCAACGTGCCGATGGAGACGGTGGCCGACACCTTCACCGCTCGCGACGCCAACCTTGCCCTGGCCGATGGCTACGTCGTGGTGTGCGCCGGCGGCACCGGCAGCCCGTTCTTCACCACTGATACCGCTGCCGCACTCAAGGCAATCGAGTTGCGCTGCGACGTGCTGCTCAAGGGCACCAAGGTGGACGGGGTTTATTCCGAGGACCCCAAGAAGAACCCCAAGGCGAAGCGCTTCGAGACGATCAGCCATGAAGAAGTGATCGCCAAGGACCTGCGCGTCATGGATACGGCGGCCTTCGCGCTTGCCCGCGACAACGGCTTGCCGATAATTGTTTACGCGCTCGACGACAAGGAAGGCCTCAAAGGCGTCCTGGCCGGCCGCGCAAAGAGTACACGCGTCGGCTAAGACGCGGATATCTTAAGGAGTATTACGATGGCCGAGGCATTCTCGCTGCCCGCACTCAAGGACCGGATGCAGAAATCGATCGTCTCGCTCCGGGACGAACTGGCTGGCCTCAGGACCGGTCGCGCAAGCGCCAGCCTGCTGGAGCCCGTAACGGTCGAGGCCTATGGCGGCCGCATGCCGCTCAACCAGGTGGCGACCGTTACCGTCCCCGAGGCCCGCATGCTGAGCGTGCAGGTGTGGGACCGCAGCCTCGCCAGCGCCGTGGAGAAGGCCATTCGCAACTCGGGCCTCGGGCTGAACCCCGCCGCCGAAGGCGTGGTGATCCGCGTGCCGCTGCCGGAGCTCAACGAAGAGCGCCGCCGCGACTTGACCAAGGTTGCGCATAATTATGCCGAGCAGGCGCGTGTCGCTGTCCGCCATATCCGCCGCGACGGGATGGACCTGCTCAAGAAGCTCGAGAAGGACGGCGACCTCAGCCAGGACGACAGCCGCAAGCTGGGCGATCAGGTGCAGCAGGCGACCGATGCCGCCGTGGCCGATATCGACAACGTGCTGGCCGTCAAGGAACAGGAAATCATGCAGGTCTAGTATAGACCTGTAACGCGCTGCCCCTGGAGGGCGTCAATGTCCGCCGATACTGCCGTCGCCACGACGCTCAGCCAGAAGCCTGGCCTCAAGATTCCCGCCCATCTGGCGGTTATCATGGATGGCAATGGGCGCTGGGCGAAAGCGCGCGGCAAGGTCCGCACCGAAGGGCATGTCGAAGGCGTCAAGGCGCTGCGCCGACTGGTCGACCTGTCGATTCGCTACGGCGTCAAGCACCTGACGGTGTTCAGTTTCTCGTCGGAGAACTGGAGCCGGCCGCGCGACGAGGTGAACTTCATCTTCGGGCTGTTGCACCGGTTTGTCGCTTCGGACCTGGCGACGCTGATCCAGAACAACGTCCGGGTGCGGATCATCGGCACCCGCACCGGCCTCGATGAGGCGCTGAAGCGGCTGATCGACGAAGTACAGGTCAAGACCGCGCGCAATACCGGCCTCGAGCTGATCGTCGCCTTCAACTATGGCGGCAAGTCCGAGCTGACCGAAGCCACCAAAGCCATCGCCCAGGCCGTGGCCGCCGGCACGCTTCGTGTTGAGGATATCACGGAAGAGACCATCGCGCGGGCGCTCTACACCTCCGGCACCCCGGACCCCGACCTGATCATCCGTACCAGCGGCGAGCAGCGGGTGTCGAACTTCCTGCTCTGGCAGGGGGCTTACTCGGAACTGGTGTTCGTCGAGGAGAACTGGCCTGATTTCGGCGAGCAGGTCTTCCTCAGGGCGCTCGATGAGTATTCCTCGCGCAGCCGACGTTTTGGCGGGATCGAGTCGAGGAGCCAGTGAGCGCACCGGAGGACCAGCGTCCCCAGTTCAACCCGCTCGCTCGCCGGTCCTGGACGGATCTCGGCCCCCGCATCGCTTCTGCCATCGTCCTGCTCCTCATGGCCGGCGTGGGTCTCTATTTCGGCTCCTACGTCTTTGCGGCGCTGGTCGCGGTGGTGTTCGCCGGCTGCTATCGCGAGTGGGAACGGATGGTGACGCTGAAGCCGCTGACCACGGTCGGCGGCGCGCTGATCGGCCTGCTGGTCATTGCTGCCCTCATCTACCCCGCCCTCGGGCCGCTTGCTTCGCTCGCCGCGGTTGCGGCCGCCGCAATCGTCGCGGCGTTCGGCAGCGCGGATACGCGGCTGTGGCGGATCGGCGGCGTGGTATTTTACGGCATCGTCATCGTCGCCTTGCTGACCATCCGCGGCGAGGCGACCTGGAACCAGCCCGGCGTGTTCGACAGCGGCCTGTGGGCCGGCCTGCTGCTCGGCTGCGTGATCTGGGCGACCGACACCGGAGCCTATTTCACCGGCCGGCAGGTCGGCGGCGAAAAGCTCGCGCCGGATATCTCGCCCTCCAAGACCTGGTCGGGCGCCATCGGCGGCTTCGCGCTGGGCACGCTGGTGGGGCTGGTGGTGTGGCTGCTGGTGGCGCCGCAATCGCCATGGTGGATCGGGCTGGCGCTGTGCGCCACGCTCAGCATCCTGGGGCAGGTGGGGGACCTCGCCGAGAGCGCCATCAAACGGCGCTTCCGGATCAAGGATTCCGGCGACATCATCCCGGGGCATGGCGGCCTGATGGACCGGCTCGACAGCCTGACGCTCAGCTCGATCTTCCTTTGCGTCGTGGGGGCCCTACATGGCGGCCTGGGCGCAGTGGCGTCGGGCTTCCTCAACTGGTGACGCTGCGACACCCGGTCCTATCGCAATCTTAACGCATTCGACCCCTAGGTTCTCGGCAACTGCGGGGCGTTCGGAACCGACGACATGGACTTTGCTTTCTGGCTGCTCTCGTATGTGGTGCCGTTCCTGGCGGTCCTCACGATCATCGTGTTCGTGCACGAGATGGGGCACTATCTGGTGGCACGCTGGAACGGGATCGCCATCCAGGCCTTCTCGATCGGCTTCGGTCCGGAACTCATCGGCTTCAACGACAAGCGCGGTACACGCTGGAAGCTCTCGGCTATCCCGCTTGGCGGCTATGTCCGCTTCGTTGGAGACATGAACGCCGCCAGTATGCCCGACGAGGCGTTCATCGAGCGCGTCGGACCTGAGCTGAGCCGGCAGCTGTTCGTCAACAAGAATGTCTGGCAGCGGATCTCGGTCGTCATTGCCGGGCCGGTGGCCAACATCATCTTCACCCTGCTTGTGCTCTATGCACTCTTGCTTGGCTACGGGCGGTACACGATCCCGCCGGTGCTGGACGCTGTGCCGGTCGAGTCCGTGGCGGGGCAGGCGGGGCTTGCCGAAGGGGATCGCATCCTGTCGGTAGATGGCTACGAAGTCCGCGGCTTCGAGGATTTCCAGCGCCTTATCGCCACCGCTCCGGAGCGGCAGGTTTCGATCACCTTCGAGCGTGCCGGACAGACCGAGACCATTACGGCGGTGCCGCAGGCTGTCTCAACGACCGATCGGTTCGGCAACTCGCATCGGATCGGGCGGCTCGGCGTCACCAAGAACATCGACCAGTCGGACGTCGTGCTTTACCGGCCGGGTCCGGTTGAGGCGATCGGCATGACCTTGGAGGAAGTTCGCTTCATCGTCGACCGGACGGTGGCGTTCCTCGGCGATTTCTTTGTCGGTCGAGGCGATGTCGAGCAGCTCGGTGGGCCGGTGAAGGTTGCCAAGGTCTCGGGCGAGGTCGCAAGTCTCGGAATTGTCGCGTTGATCAATCTGATGGCGCTGCTGTCGTTGAATATCGGCATCTTCAACCTGCTGCCGATCCCCATGCTCGACGGTGGTCATCTGGCTTACTACTTGGTCGAGGCGGCGCGAGGGAAGCCGCTGAGCCAGAGGGTCCAGGAGATCGGCTATCGGTTCGGGCTGGCCATCGTGTTCACGCTGATGGTGTTCACGCTGATCAACGATCTGTTCTGAGCGAATCCATCCGGGATGGGGACGCCAGGCGGCGAACACATTGTCGCCGCGCCTCCGACGCATTTGCTCGAATGCCCCTACACTCCTGTTAACCCTTGGATAAGCTTAGTTTTCTAGGTGTTGCAGGAATGCACGAGGGCCAATCTTTCGCTAACCTCGAAGCCGGTCGCGGCTTGTCCGTGGTTAAAATTCCAGTAAAAGCTTTTGATGGAGTTAGCTGGGGACGCTGTGCATGGCGATTCCCGGCATAGGTCGCACGAGGCAATAAGAATCATGACGAACCCGAAAAAGCTGATGCGCGGTGTTTTTGTAGCGCTCGCCCTCGTGGCGGCGCCGCTCGCAGGCGTCAGCGGTACATTCATCGGGGTCGATGCGGCCCAGGCTCAGCAGCAACGCCTCATCTCGGCGGTGCTGTTCGAGGGCAACAGCGGCTTCTCCGACGCTCAGCTGCTCGCGATGGTCAACGTTGCGGAGCAGGGGAGCTTCACCGAGGCCGGCCTTGCAGCCGACGCGGAGTCGATCCGGCTGGCCTATGTCGGCAAGGGCTACATGGGCGTGACGGTGACGCCGCGCGTGGAACAGTCCGAGAGCGGTCGCGCACGCATCACCTTCGTGGTCAACGAAGGCCAGCGCACCGGTATCGCGGCGATCAACTTCACCGGCAACAACTCGATCAGCTCGGGCACGCTCAAGTCCATCATCCGGACCCATGAGACGAGCCTGTTGAGCTGGCTGTTCCGCGACGACACGTACAGCGAAGACCTGCTGTCGGTCGACCGCGGCCTGATCGAGCTCTACTACATGAACCACGGTTACCCGGATGCGCAGGTGACGTCGGCCGTCGGCGAGTACGACGCGTCGCGCAATGCGTATTTCGTGAACTTCACCATCTCCGAGGGCGAGCGCTATCGCTTCGGTCAGATCGGTGTCGAAACCTCGATCCCGGGTCTCAACCCCGATGCCATGACCGGCGCGATCCGCACCGGCAAGGGCGGCACCTATTCGCTAGCCGACCTGCAGAAAACGCAGGAAGACCTGGCGTTCGAGGCGACCGCTCAGGGCTATTCCTTTGCTGACGTTCGTCCGCGCGTCGATCGCGATGTTGCCAACAGCACCTTCAATGTCACCTACCTGGTCGATGAGGGCGCCCGCATCTATGTCGAGCGCATCAACATCAGCGGCAACACCAAGACCCGCGACGCCGTTATCCGTCGCGAGCTGGATTTCGGTGAAGGCGACCCCTTCAATCGTTCGATGGTGCAGCGCGGCAAGAACCGCATCGAAGGCCTCGGCTTCTTCAAGACCGTTGCGTTCGACATGCAGCAGGGCAGTGCGCCCGACAAGGTGGTGATCAACATCACCGTCGAGGAGCAATCCACGGGCGACTATGGCCTGACGGCCGGCTATGACTCGAGCGCTGGCCTGTTGGGCGAAGTGTCGGTCACCGAGCGCAACTTCCTTGGCCGTGGTCAGTATGTCCGCGCCGCGGTGAGTGCTTCGGAGTCTGGCCAGAGCTACGACTTCTCGTTCACCGAGCCCCGCTTCATGGGCCTCCGTCTGTCGTCCGGTGTGGATGTCTATCACCGCATCGTCGAAGAGACCGACAAGAACACCTACGGCACGGTTTCGACCGGCGGCCAGATCCGCTTCGGTGCGCCGATCACGACCGATCTGAGCGCCTCGGTGTTCACCGGTATCGAGCAGAAGGTGCTCAAGGATGGCGAGGCACCGTGGACCGATGTGTTCAACCCTGGCCACGTGGCCGGCTTTGAGGACACCTTCAACAAGGCGTGGGTCGGCTATTCGCTGACGTACAACACGCTGGACGATACGAAGCGTCCGACCGAGGGCATCTACGCAAACTTCTCGCAGCAGTATATCGGCTGGGACTACAATCTGCTGAAGACCGAGGCGAAGGCCCGTTACTTCATGCCGCTGCTGTCTGACTGGAACGTCATCGGCAGCGTCAAGGGGCAGGCTGGCTACATCACCGCGCTCGATGGTGGCGGAGTGAGCCCGCTGGAAGCCTTCCGTGGCTCCAGCTCGATCGTCCGCGGCTTCCAGAGCGGTGGCATGGGCCCGCGTCTCAACAGCTCGCAGGAACTGCTTGGCTATACCGGCTATGTCGCGGCCTCGGCCGAGATCGAGTTCCCGATCCCGATCCTGCCTGAGACCTATGGTGTTCGTGGTGCGATCTGGGCCGACGCGGCTCTTATCGATGGCAACGGCGACGGCGGTGCAGGCCTGATCGATCCGGGCAGCATCGACCAGAACTTCAAGTCGTCGGTCGGCGCCTCGATCATCTGGGACAGCCCGTTCGGTCCGCTGCGTGGCGATTTCGCCCACGTGCTGAACAAGGCGACGGACGACAAGACCCAGGTCTTCTCGCTTACGCTGCAGCAGCTGCTGTAAACGGTCGGCCGGCGGTTTTGCCGGCCTTCCTTCCGGTTATCGAGGCCGCGGCGCGGTTGCCCCGCGGCCTCTTTGTTGTGTAATGACAGCCATGGTCGATACGCGCTTCCATTCCTCGTCGGGACCGATTTCGCTTGGTGTCGTGCTGTCGACGCTGGGCCGGAGGGTCGATGTCGACGAAACACGCGCCTCGGAATTGGTGATCAGCGGCGCCGAGGAACTTCCCCTGGCTGGGCCGGGACATCTCGCCCTTGCAGCGCAGGCCGAGTATCGCGCCGCGCTAGCTGAAACCGGCGCCGGCGCCGTGGTCGTCCACCCCAAATTCTTGGCCGAGGTTCCGGCGGGCACCGTCGCCATCGTCGATGAGCGGCCGCACGAACTGTTCGTCGACCTGCTGGAGCGACTCTATCCGCTCGGCACTCGCGGTATCGCCTCCGGATTGTTCGAGGCAGGCGGTCCGGCTCCCTTCATCGAAGAAGGCGTCCGTATCGGCACCAATGTGGTGATCGGCTCCGGCGTCGAGATTGGCCGCAACAGCATTATCGGGCCGAACACGGTCATCGGCCGGGGCGTGACGATCGGCCGGAACGCGGTCATCGCCTCCAATGTCTCGATCGAGTGTGCCTATCTGGGCAACAATGTCGTGCTGCATCCCGGGGTGCGCATCGGCAGCGAGGGCTTCGGCTGGCTGGGGCAGGGCCGCTCCAACCGCAAGATCCCGCAGCTGGGTCGCGTCATCGTCCAGGACGGCGTCGAGATCGGCGCCAACTCGACCGTCGATCGCGGCGCCCTGGGCGACACGGTGATCGGCGAAGGCACCAAGATCGACAATCTCGTGCAGATTGGCCACAACTCGCGCATCGGCCGGTATTGCCTGATCGCCGGTACCTGCGGTATCGGCGGCGGCACCATCATCGGCGACAATGTGCTGGTTGGGGGTGGCGCAGGCACGGCGGGACACTTGCGGATCGGCAATGGCAGCATATTGTCGGCGCGATGCCTGGTGACGAAAGACGTGCCGGCGGGCACGAGAGTCGGGGGCTATCCGGCGCAGGATCTCAAGACCTGGCAGCGCGAGGTAGCGATGTTGCGGCGACTGAACAAAAGGGGACGAGAGTGACGGTTACCAACGAGGCGCCAGCGAGCGAGACAAGAGAACTCTCCTCGATGGACATCGGCCGGATCCTTCAGGTTCTGCCCCATCGTTACCCGTTTCTGCTGATCGACCGGATTATTGAGGTCGATGGCGACAACTCGGGCATCGGCATCAAGAACGTGACGTTCAACGAACCGATCTTCCAGGGACACTTCCCGGACGCGCCGGTATTCCCGGGCGTGCTGATCATCGAGGGTATGGCCCAGACGGCCGGAGCGATGGCGATTGCGGCTGGTACTGCCGGCGGGGAGAAGCACATCGTCTACCTGCTGACGATCGACAAGTGCAAGTTCCGCAAGCCCGCGAAACCGGGCGACCAGATCGAGTACCACATCAAGAAACTGCGACGGCGAATGACCATGGGCTGGTTCGAAGCCAAGGCGATCGTTGACGGTGTCGTCATCGCCGAGGCCGAGGTGGGCGCCATGGTGAGCCCCAGCGAGCAATGACCATTCACCCCTCTGCGATCATTGAGCCGGGCGCCCGTATCGGCGCCGGCGTCAAGATCGGGCCGTTCTGCGTGGTTGGTAGCGACGTGACGCTGGGCGACGGCGTCGAGCTGATCTCGCATGCCGTGGTCACCGGCCGCACCAGCGTCGGCGCGCGCACGGTGGTGTTTCCATTCGCCTCGGTCGGTCACCGCCCACAGGACCTCAAATATGCGGGCGAGCCCTCGACGCTCAGTATCGGCGCCGACTGCGTGATCCGCGAACACGTGACCATCAATCCGGGTACTGCCGGCGGCGGCATGAAGACCGTCATCGGCAACCACTGCCTGCTGATGATCGGTGTCCATATCGGGCACGACTGCATCCTGGGCGACCACATCGTGCTTTCCAACAATACCGGCATTGCCGGGCATTGCGTGATCGACGACTACGTCATCATGAGCGGGCATTCCGGGTCGGCCCAGTTCGTCCACATCGGCGCGCACGCCTTTATCGGCGGGATGACCAAGGTGGAAAAGGACGTGATCCCGTATGGCACCGTGCTGGGCAACCCGGCGGCGCTGTCCGGCGTCAACATTGTCGGTCTCAAGCGCCGGGGCTTTGATCGCGAGGCGATCCACCGGCTGCGCACCGCCTACCGCATGATCTTTGCCAGCGAGGGCACGCTGCGCGAGCGGGTCGACGATGCCTCTGCGATGTTCCCGGATGAGGAACTGGTGCAGGACGTGGTGAAGTTCGTCGCCGCGGCGGAGCGGCCGCTGACGCTGCCGGGGAACCTGCCGATCAACGTGCCGGGCGAGGAATGATGCCTCGCCGGCTCTCAGTCCTTGCCGGATCGGGAGCCCTTGTCTCCCATGTCGTCGGCGCGGCGCTGGCGGCCGGCGATGCGGTGCAGATCGTCGGGTTTGCCCCGCAGCCAGAGCGCTTGGGGACGACGCTGGTCGCCGGTGATCTTGCCAATCCGAGCAATGCTATCGCGGCCATCGTCGCCTTCGGGACGACGCATATCGTCCTCGCCGGCGGGTTGAGCCTTTCGGACCGCCAGCGCGAAGCGCTTGCCGGCTTCGCCGGCGGTACGGCCGGGGCCGCGCTGGGTGATGCCGCCTTGTCGTCGGTCACCGTCGCCATCGAGAAGCTCTCCGGTGCCAAGGTGATCGGGGTGCATGAGGTGGCAGCGGAACTGCTCGCCACGGCCGGTAGCATAGCCGGCCGTGTGGCGACGGATGCCGAGCTGGCGGCGGCGCGGCAAGGCCTGGTCGCTGCCCGCGAGATTGGCCGGCTCGATCTCGGCCAGGCCGTGGTGATCGCCGGGCGACGTGTGGTAGCGGCCGAGGATGTCGGCGGGACTGACGAGCTGCTAGCCCGGGTTGCGACATATCGGGCCGCCGGCCGGATCGGTGATGGAACCGGGCCGCTGGTGCTCGCCAAGGCGGCGAAGCCGCAGCAGCCGCTCTATGTCGACCTGCCGGCGATCGGCCCCGACACCATTGCCAACGTGGCAGCAGCCGGGATCGGCATGATCGCGGTCGAAGCCGGCAGGTCGCTGGTGCTCGACCGACAGGCACTTGCGGCGGCGGCTGATGACCACAGGATCGCGGTCGTTGGCCTCGGCATCGATGGCTGAGCCGCTGCGCCTGTTCATCCTTGCCGGCGAGGCCTCCGGCGACCGTATCGGTGCTGATCTGGTGCAGCGGCTCCGCTCCCGAACCACACTTGCGCTGACCGGCGTTGGCGGAGCTGAGCTCGAGCGCGAGGGACTGGTGAGCCTGTTCCCCATGGAGAACCTCTCCGTGATGGGCTGGAGCGATGTGCTGCGACGGCTGCCACTGTTGCTCTGGCGGGTGCGGCAGGCGGCCAACGCCATCCTCCGGCAGCGTCCCGACGTGGTTGTACTGATCGACGCGCAGGTGTTCGTCAAAGCCGTAGCCGGCCGCGTTCGCAAGGCCGGGCTGCGGGTGCCGATACTGCTCTACGTGGCGCCGAGCGTCTGGGCCTGGCGCCCGGAACGTGCGGCGGAGCTGCAGCCGCTGTTCGACGAAATCCTGGCGGTGCTGCCGTTCGAGCCCAAGGTAATGGCGGAGCTGGGTGGCCCACTTACGACGTATGTCGGACATCCGGCGCTCACGCGTTTCCCGATGCGGCCCGCGCAGCCGGAGAGTGGCCCCCTGCTGTTGCTGCCGGGTAGCAGGGATGGGGAACTGCGCCGGCACCTGCCGCTCATGCGCGAGGCGGCGGCGATGCTGCAGACACATCCCCGCATCACCGGCTTCATCCTCCCGACACTGACATCGCTCGCAGAGCGCCTCAAAGCCGAAGTCTCCACCTGGCCTGTGCCGGTTCAGGTGGTAGCCGGCGACGATCGCCATGACGCCTTTGCGGCGGCCTATGCGGCCTTCGCGGTCAGCGGCACCATTACGTTCGAACTCGCCATGTCGGGCGTACCGATGGTCGTCACCTACGTCGCCGACCCGCAGCAGGCCAAGCGTGCCGCGAGGATCGGGCGCCCGGTGCAGATCGCGCTGCCCAACATCGTGCTGGGTCGGGAAGTCGTGCCGGAGCTGCAGTTCGTCGATCCCAGGGCCGAGCGTTCCTTGGCGCCGCTTGCGGCCCTGCTGGATGATCGCGAGGCGGTGTCGGAACAGGTCGCTGCCTTCCACGAGCTCAGGGCCCTGATGCAAAAAGGGGCGCCCGAGGCGCCCCTTGTCGATCCCGCCGAGCGGGTGATGGCTCATCTGGAGCATTCATCGGTTCGTTGAACCGCTGAAAAGCTCCAAGTCCTTTAGTGGTCGCGCTTTCGAACCGGAAAAGTCTACAACTTTTCCTGAAAACGCTCCAGGTCAGCGGCTGCTGATCGGCTCGTAATCGCGCACCGGCGAGCCGTTGTAGAGCTGGCGCGGGCGGCCGATCTTCTTCAGCGGATCGCCGATCATTTCCTTCCACTGCGCGATCCAGCCGACGGTGCGGCTGAGCGCGAAGATGGCGGTGAACATCGAGGTCGGGAAGCCGATCGCGTCGAGGATGATGCCCGAGTAGAAATCGACGTTCGGGTAGAGCTTGCGATCGATGAAGTACTGGTCGGAGAGGGCGATGCGCTCGAGCTCCTTGGCGACCTGCAGGGTCGGCGACAGGTTGTCGGCGCCGAGCTGGGCCAACACATCGTTGGCGGCCTGCTGCATCACCTTGGCGCGCGGATCGTAGTTCTTGTAGACGCGGTGACCAAAGCCCATCAGGCGGAAGCCGGAGTTCTTGTCCTTGGCCTTGGCGATGAACTCGGGGATCCGGTCGACGGTGCCGATCTGCTTGAGCATATTGAGCGCCGCTTCGTTGGCGCCGCCATGGGCGGGACCCCAGAGGCAGGCCACGCCAGCGGCGATACAGGCGAACGGGTTGGCGTCGGACGAGCCGGCAAGCCGCACGGTCGAGGTCGAGGCGTTCTGCTCGTGGTCGGCGTGGAGCGTGAAGATCAGGTCCATGGCGCGCGCCACGACCGGGTTCACCACATAATCCTCGGCTGGCACCGAGAAGCACATGCGCAGGAAGTTCGAGGCGTAGTCGAGATCGTTGCGCGGGTACACGAAGGGCTGGCCGACCGAGTACTTGTAGGCCATGGCGACGATGGTCGGGATCTTGGCGATCATGCGGATCGAGGCGATCTCGCGCTGCTCGGGATCATTGATGTCGATAGAGTCGTGGTAGAAGGCAGCCATGGCGCCGACCACGCCGCAGACGATGGCCATCGGGTGCGCATCGCGGCGGAACCCGCGATAGAAATAGTGCATCTGCTCGTGCACCATGGTGTGGCGCGTGACGCGCTGCTCGAAATCGGCCATCTGCGCCTTGTTGGGCAGCTCGCCGTACAGCAGCAGGTAGCAGACCTCGAGATAGTTCGACTTTTCGGCCAGTTGCTCGATCGGGTAGCCCCGATACATCAGCTCGCCCTTGTCGCCGTCGATGTAGGTGATGGCGCTGTCGGTGGCAGCGGTCGAGGTGAAGCCCGGGTCGTAAGTGAACATGCCGGTCTTGGCGTAGAGTGAGCGGATATCGATGACATCCGGCCCAACCGAGCCCGAAAGCACCGGGAACTCGAAAGTCTGGTCCCCGATGGTGAGTTTGGCGACGGTATCGCTCATCTTCGCACTCCTTGATGGCCGTCTGTGGGCCCGCGGAAGGTGGGAGCGGGCAGGGCCGTATGGTCGTTTAGAGGCAGGTTCGGCTGGCGTAACTCATATACCCCAGCACTGCAACAGGTGGGTGAACAACGCTGACCTAATCACTTTTCCCAATATGCATCAGCCGGCCTGGTCGCCGAGTCGAGCCAGCGTTTCGTCGCGCCCGATCAGCACCATGACCTCGAAAATGCCAGGGGAAACGGTGCGCCCGGTCAGGGCGGCGCGGAGCGGCTGAGCCACCTTGCCGAGCTTCAACCCGCGAGCCTCGGCGAAGGCGCGGGCCGCAGCATCGATGGCTTCCACCGACCAGTCGTTGAGGCCTTTGAGGATTTCGGCGAAGGCACCGACATTGGCGCGCGCATCGGCGGTCAGCTGATCCGACGCGGCCTGGTCGATGGCGAGCGGGCGGACGGCGTAGATGAACTGCGCCAGGTCGATCAGCTCGAGCACCGTCTTGGCCCGCGGCTGCAGTTCAGGCAGGGCGGCAAGCACCGTATCCTTGTTGGCCGCGAGGCCATCCATGTCGAACACCCGGTTCAGCTCGGTGGCCGTCTCCAGCATCACCTCGTAGAGCCGGGCCGGCGTGGCCTGACGGATGTAGTGACCGTTGATGTTCTCGAGCTTGACGAAATCGAAGCGCGCCGCACCCTTGTTGAGGGCCTCGAGGCTGAACCATTCGACCATCTGCGCGGTCGAGAACAGCTCTTCGTCGCCATGGCTCCAGCCAAGGCGCGCCAGGTAGTTGCGCAGCGCCTCAGGCAGATAGCCCATCTGCCGGTAGGCCTCGACGCCGAGGGCGCCATGGCGCTTACTGAGCTTGGCACCGTCCGGCCCGTGGATGAGCGGGATATGCGACATCTCCGGCACCGACCAGCCCATGCCGTTGTAGATGACGATCTGGCGGGCGGCATTGGTCAAGTGGTCGTCACCGCGGATGATATGGGTGACACCCATGTCGTGGTCGTCGACCACCACGGCGAGCATGTAGGTCGGAGTGCCGTCCGAGCGCAGGATGATGAAATCGTCGAGGTTCTCGGCCTTGAACACCACCTCGCCCTGGACGTGATCCTGCACCCGGATCTCGCCGGACTGCGGGGCCTTGATGCGGATCACCGGGGCAACGCCAGCCGGCGCCTCTGACGGGTCGCGATCGCGCCAATAACCGTTGTAACGCGGTGGCAACCCGTTGGCGCGCGCCGTCTCGCGCATCTCAGCCAACTCTTCGGGCGAGCAGTAGCAATAGTAGGCCTGGCCGCGGGCCAGCAATTCGTTGGCGATCTCGGCGTGTCGGGCGGCGCGCGAGAACTGCATGAACGGCTCGCCGTCCCAATCCAGCCCCAGCCACTTCAATCCGTCGAAGATCGCCTTGACTGCGCCTTCGGTCGACCGTTCGCGATCGGTATCCTCGATGCGCAGCAGCATCTTGCCGCCGGTGTGGCGGGCAAAGGCCCAATTGAACAGGGCGGTGCGGGCCCCACCGATATGCAGATAACCGGTGGGCGAGGGAGCAAAGCGGGTGACGACTGGGGTAGCCATGGGTCGGTGAAACATCCCGGAGAATTGGCGTTTGGCGGTGTGTAAGCATGCCGGGGCCGAAGCGCAAGCGCGGCAGTTGGCATGACCGTCGTGCCCGGCTAGCATCCCGGCCGTGATCGTGCAGGGCGGGGGCTCGGCGGATGACCGTGACGATTGGGGAGCGGGTAGCCGAGCAGCTGGTTCCGGCGCGGGCCGAACCGGTGGCGCCGGGCGCCTTACCCCCGACTTTGCGGCCGCGCCTGACACTCTGGCAGGCCTTTCGCGCGGGCGTTGCCGATGACCTCGAGCACCGGCGGCTGTTCCTGCTGTGGCCTTATGCGGCTATCGCCGGCCTGATCGTTTCTCTCTTGGCGCCGGAGGAACCGCAGCCCTGGCTGCTTGGTCTGGTCGGCTCGGTCGTTATCATTGGGCTATTCCTCGCGCGCGGCCAGACGGCCCTGTTCCGTGCCCTCACCCTGGCCGCGGCGTTCTGGGTGGGCTTTTCGCTGCTCGCCATCCACGCGACGCTGTTCGGCACGGAGATGCTGGCGCGACCGGCCTATGGTACCTACGAGATGCGGGTCGACGAGATCGTCTCCGAACTCGAAAGCGGGACGCGTGCCATCGTGTCGTCGATCACGCCGACCGGAACCTCGCGAGCGGTGCCGATGCGTCGGGCTCGGATCGTCATTGCCGATGGTCCGCCGCTCGCTCCCGGTGACACTATTCGGGCGCCGGTGCGGTTCTATGCCGTGCCCGGTCCGGTGGTGCCGAACGGCTTCGATAGCCAGTTTCACGCCTTCTTCGACGGGATCGGCGCCTACGGCAATGCCACGGCAGCGGTCGAACGGGTAGCCGCCGGGAGCAATTCGGCGCCGGAGCGGGTGATCGACGGTGTCCGGCGCGGCATTGCCGCCCGTATCGATGCCGATCTCGAGCAGCCGACGGCCGGTATCGCACGGGCGCTGATTACCGGCGACCAGAGCGCCGTGTCCGACGAAGCGCGCGAGACGATGGCGGCGGCGGGGCTGGCGCATGTCCTGTCCGTGTCAGGGCTGCACCTCACTATCGTTGCGGGCCTGGTGCTGGTGACGCTCCGTGGCGGGCTGGCGCTGGTTGGCGGCATGCACCGGTTCGTCTCGGTCAAACGCGTGGCGGCGGCAGGTGCGATCGTCGCGGCGCTCGCATACTTCGCTATTTCCGGCGGCAATGTCGCGGCCCTGCGCTCGACCATCATGCTGGTGCTCGTGCTCGGGGCTGTGGTGTTCGGCCGGCGGGCGCTCACCATGCGCAACGTCGCCATCGCGGCGCTGATCGTCATCGCCACCGATCCGGCCAGCGTATTCCGGCCGAGTTTTCAGCTGTCATTCGCTGCAGTAGTGGCGCTGATCGGCGCATGGGAACTGATGCGAGCGCAGGAGGGCAGGGAGAGGTCGTTGCTGGCCCGCGCCGGCGGCTATCTCTGGGGCATCGTGCTGACCAGCCTGATCGCCGGCGCTGCGACCGTGCTGTTCTCGGTCTACCATTTCCAGCAGACCTCACCGCTCGGCGTGCTGGGCAACCTGTTCACGCTACCGCTGGTGGGCTTCGTCATGATGCCGTCCGCCGTGCTCGCCACATTGGCGATGCCGTTCGGCTGGGAGGCGCCGTTCCTGGTTGTCATGGGGTGGTCGATCGATCGAATGCTGGAGCTTGGCGGGCTGGTCGCGAACTGGAGCTCCGGGCTCGATAGCAGCCCGCTGCTGGCGCCCGTCGCGCTGCTGCTCGGGCTCGCGGCGCTCGCCTGGTTCACGTTCCTTTCCACCTGGCACCGACTGATCTTGCCCGTGCTGCTGATCCCTGCCGTGTGGTTGTTCGCGCTCGACCATCCGCCTGATGTCCTCGTTGCCGACACCACCCAGGCTGTGGCGCTGCGGGGTGAGGCGGGCCTGGAGCTGGTCGCCGGCAAGGCCGACAGTTTCGCGGTCGATGTGTGGCGCGAGACCTATGGCGAGGCGATCGAGCCCGGGGCATTGCTGAAATGCGACAGCGTCGGGTGCTTCGGCGCCAGCAGCCGCGGTTTTACCCTGGCCATCGTGCGCGACCCCTCGGGCTTTTACGAGGATTGTGGCTTGGCGAACCTGTTGATTGCCCGCCGGCCTGTTCCGGCCAACTGCGGTGCCGGCACGGTGATCGATGCGGAGACGCTTTCCCGCGGCGGGGTGCAATGGTTGCGCTGGGATGCAGCGCGGGGCGGCTTCGAAATCCGCCCCGCTATCCCTGAGATCAGCCGGCCGTGGCGAGCAGTGCGACCGTAACGCCGGCGGCCTCGATCTGGGCGCCGCCGAGTACGTAGCCCTTCTCATCAGGTGCGGCGGTCAGATTTGCCGCCGTGTCGCCGTAATTGAAGTAAACGCGCCATTTACCTCTGGTGCGGCAGCGGACGCCGGCCGGCAGGTTCAGCGTCGGGACGTCGGCCTCGGTCAGCAGGTGATCGACGATCCGCTGCATCAGGGCGCGATCGCCGCTGGCCGCCAGGTAATTGAGTTTTCCCTGCGCCACCAGCACGGGGAAATCCTCTTCGTCCTCGATGACGATCTCCGCGCGGGTATCGAGCCGCTCGCGCCAGTGGCCGACGGCGCCGCCACCCTTTACCGAGACGGTACGGCGCGGGTCGGTGCTGTCGACCCGCGCAACTTTCGCATCGAGCAGATTCTGCGGCAGGTCGGGGCCGAGGCCCGCGGGAATGGCGAAGTTCTCGGTTTTCGAGCCGGAGCGCGGGCCGATCAGCAAGTGGCCCTCGAAGTTCTCGATGGCGGTCCGCAGTGCATCGTTCCAGGCGAACAGCGCCGGGATCACCACCAGGTCGTAACCGGAGAAGTCGGTGGTCGAGGGCGGCAGAATGTCGACATCGACGCCGCGCTTGCGCAGCGGCACGTAGACGTTGCGCACATGCTGGTGATGCGAGAACCCCTTGGCCTGCGGCTGGATCCGCCACGCCCACTCGCTCTGGTAGTCATAGACGATGGCGACGCGACCCTTGTTGGCTACCCCGTCGATGCCGAGTCGCTTGAGTTCCTCGGCAACTTGCCTGGCCTCATGATAGGCCGGCGCCGGTTGGCTGTCGGGACGCAGCAGGCCGGCATGCATCTGCTCCTGGGCAAAGGGCGCCTGGCGCCAGCGGAAGTAGGAGACCACTTCCGCGCCATGGGCGAAGGCCTCCCAGGCCCAGAGGCGGGCCATGCCAGGCAGCGGATCGGGGTTGTATTCGGCCCAGTTCACCGGACCGGGCTGCTGCTCCATGATCCACCAGCGGCCGTGACCCACGGCGCGGTAGATGTCGTGCTGCAGGCCCTGCGCATCCGGTTCGCCCTGGCGGAAATAGGCGGCCTTCACCTCGTCGGACTCGTTGGAGACCGCAAGGTGACCGATCGGGTAGGAGTCCCAGCTCGCCACATCCAGCGTCTCGGCCACTTCATAGTGATCGAACTCGGTGAAGCGGCCCATGAAATTGTGGATCACCGGCAGGTCGGGACGGGCGGCCTTCATCACCTCATACTGCGTGGCATTGAAGGCTGCGACCTGGGCCGATGAGTAGCGGCGGAAGTCGAGGCACGCCGCCGGAGCCGCCTCGGTGACCGTGAGGTTGGGCGGATCGATCTGCTCGAAGTCGTTGTAGTCCATCGACCAGAACACGTTGCCCCAGGCGAGGTTCAGCGCGTCGATATCGTCGTACTTGTCCCTGAGCCACTTGCGGAAACCGACTGCGGCGGCCTTGGAGTAGGAATGCACCGTGTCGTGGCAACCATACTCGTTATCGGTCTGCCAGCCGGCCAGCGCCGGATGCTGGCCAACCTTCTCGACCAACAGGCGGGTGATGCGGGCGCATTCCTCGCGATAGCCGAGGTGCGAGAAGTCGTAGTGCCGGCGCGAGCCGAAGCCGCGCGGCCGGCCTTCGCGATCGACGGCCAGCATGTCCGGGTACTTGTCGATCATCCAGCGCGGCGGCGTCGCCGTCGGCGTGCCCAGAATCACCTTCAACCCATGCCGGCCGAGGACGTCCATCGAGGCGACCAGCCAATCGAAGTTCAGCTCGCCGGGCTTTGGTTCGAGCTTCGACCAGGCGAACTCGCCGATGCGGACATACTGAATGCCGACTTCCGCCATGCGGCGCGCGTCGTCCTCCCACCATTCGACGGGCCAGTGTTCGGGGTAGTAGCAGACGCCGACAGCAGGAAAAGACACGTGAGACTCAGAGCTTGAGGAAGGGTTCGGCGATGCCGGGCACGTCGAGCGCCACGGCGAAGACGCTGCCGGCATGCGGCTCGCGCTCGACCTGTTCGGGCGTCATGTGTTCGCGCGCCGTGGTGATGTAGAGGGTCTTCAGATCGCTGCCGCCAAAGGCCGGGCAGCTCACCTGGCTGACGCCGGGCACTTCGACCACCTTGTCGAGCTTGCCGTCGGGCGAGATGCGGATGACCTTGCCGCCGCCCCAGCGGGCATTCCACAGGTAACCCTCGGAATCGACCACCGAGCCATCGGCGCCGCCGGGGCCTTCCATGGTGAAGAAGTCTTCCCACGGGCCGACCGGCAGGCCGGTTGCCGGGTCCGTGGCGCATTTGACGATCATCTTGCCGCTATCGGTGAAATAGGCGGTGCGGCCATCGGGCGAGAAGCAGATCGAGTTCGGGATACGGATGTTCTCGATCACCTTGGTCGTCTGGCCGGCACGGTACTGATAGACGCCGCCGACGCCGGCCTCGGCCTTGCGGCCCATGGTGCCGATCCAGAACCCGCCGCTGCGGTCGACACGGCTGTCGTTGGTACGGTTGGTCGGCACATCGGCGTCGATCTCGGCAATCACCGAAGTGGTGTCGGTCAAGAAGTCGTAGCGGAGCAGGGCGCCCGACTGGGCGATGGCGAGGCTACCCTTGTCGATCACCGCGCCGGCGCTGACCGTGTCCTTGAAGGTGATGCGGTCGACGACATGGCCGTCGGTTCCGGCGCTCAGCATGGTCTGGTTGAGGATGTCGAACCAAAACAGGCGCTCGAGCAGGGGGTGCCAGAACGGGCCTTCGCCCAGTTCGCAGCGGCTATCGACAAAAAGCTCGGCCTTAGAATTCATCGTGGTTTCCCCTGGTCATAGGCGGCGACGGCCGCAGTGGCGCGCGATGCCACGTCGGCGGCGGACATGCCGGGCTTGAAAATGTAGGTGCCGAGCCCGAAGCCGGCGCAGCCGGCCGCGAAGTACTCGGCGAAATTATCTGGGTTGGCGCCCCCGACGGCGTAGAGTGGAATCTCGGGCGGCAGCACGGCCTTCATCGCCTTGATACCCTTGGGGCCCAGCACCTCGGCGGGGAAGAACTTGAGGCCGGTGGCGCCCGAGCGGATGGCGGTGAAGGCGTCGGTTGGCGAGAACACGCCGGGATACGACGTCATGCCGCGTTCGATGGTGGCGCCGATCACCGCGGGATTGGTGTCGGGCGAGACGACGAACTGGCCGCCGGCGTCGGCGACAGCGTCGACATCGTCGCGGCTCAGTACAGTGCCGGCACCGATCAGTGCGCGGCCGTCGAACACCTTTGCCGCATCCTCGATGGAACGCAGCGCTTCGGGTGAATTGAGCGGCACCTCGATCATGGTGATGCCTGATAGCACCAGGGCGTCGCAGACTTCGAGGGTTTCGGGAGGGGTGATGCCGCGAAGAATCGCAATGATGTGGCGGTGGGTCATGATCATGCCTGTCTTGCGGCCCTGAGGCCGGCGAGGGTGGCGTCGGTGGCGTCGACGATACGCGTGCTGGCGCCAAGCCGGGCGAAGCCGATCTGGTACAAGCCGCAGAGGCCGACGCTGCCGACCAGCGGGATCTCGGCGCTGCCGATCCAGTCGCGCTGGCCGCCGATCTCGGCGCCGATCAAGAGGCCCGAGAGGAAACCGGCGCACCATGGGGCGCTGCGTCCGGAGAGCAGCGAGCCGGCGCGGACCTTGAACAGAGTGGCGGTCAGGCGTTCGGGACGCTCCAGTCCATGATCGAGCCCGGCCTCAAAGCCGCGCTCACGATCCTCCCCTTCGAGCTCGCCTCCCAGCGAGTGGCGCAGCACCGAGTGGGTACGCAGCAGCTCGAAGATCTCGCCGGTCATGGCGCTCGAAAAGCGCTCGAGCCGGGTGCCGTCGAGCAGCGCCCACTTGCTGTGCGTGCCCGGCATTACCGCCAGCCCCGAGAAGCCTGGGATCAAGGAGGAGAGGCCCAATAGCTGGGTCTCTTCGCCGCGCATCACGTCCTCGGCGCCGACGTCGCGCATGCAGACGCCGGGGAGGATGCGTGGGTTGAGCGGCCCAGGCATGTCGGGCGCCACGGCGCCCTGGGCGAGACGCCCGAGATCGGCAGGGGCATCGAGATAGGGGGCTTCGATCCAGCCCTGGCGGGCGCCGGCCATGCCGCAGATCAGCACGTCTTCGACATCGTCGGCCACGCCACTGAGCAGCGAGGTGAGCACATCAGGGTACTGCTCTCGGCTGAGGCGGCCCATGCCATCCGGCGACGAACGCGCAAAGGCGATTTCGCCAGCGGCGTCCATGCCCCATGCGCGCAGATTGGAGGTGCCCCAATCAACGGCGACCCATTCTACCTCTGCTGCCAAAACCTTCTCCCTGGCGCTCGCAAGTTTGCCGCGCACCGCCATGCCGCTAGAGCGCGATCGGGAAGGTTGTCCACTCTCCTGGTACGATCGCGCCAGCCATTTGCCTGGCGGCGCTGCCCGAGGACGCTTCGTGGCCTCCCGTGGCGGCGCGGACCGTACCGTCTTTGCCGGGTCGACCCTAGTGCAATAATCGGCCGGTGCGTTCGGTTTCGTAAGAAAGCAGCGGAGCCTAAAAAGAAAAAGGGCCGGCAAATTGCCGACCCAAGGACCCAGTCAGTAAATCAGTACTTGCGGAGCAGGCCGACCAGGCGGCCTTGCACCTTCACCCGGTCGGGCGGGAAGATGCGGGTCTCGTAGGCCGGATTGGCCGCCTCGAGCGCCACCGAGTTGCCGCGACGGCGGAGCCGCTTCAGCGTCGCTTCCTCGTCATCGACCAGCGCGACGACGATCTCGCCGGTCGAGGCCGCGTCCTGCTTTTTGATCAGTACGGTGTCGCCATCGAAGATGCCGGCATCGATCATCGAGTCGCCGCGGACTTCGAGCGCGTAGTGCTCACCGGGCCCGAGCATCTCGGGTGGCACCATGATGGTATGGCTGTGCGTCTGGATCGCTTCGATCGGCGTGCCCGCAGCGATGCGTCCCATGACCGGGATGGTGACGGCACGATAGGAGTCGGCGTTGACGACGGGAGCAGCGGGACGGACCGGAGGTGCGGCCACCTTGCCCAGGTTACCTTCGATGACGGCCGGCTCGAAGCGCGCCTTGCGGCCGCCGAGCGAGGGGTTCATCGAATCCGGCAGCTTGATCACCTCGAGCGCCCGGGCCCGGTTGGGAAGCCGCCGGATGAAACCGCGCTCCTCGAGCGCAGTGATCAGCCGGTGAATGCCGGATTTGCTCCTCAGATCGAGCGCGTCCTTCATCTCGTCAAACGAGGGCGGGATGCCGGACTCTTTCATCCGCTCGTGGATGAACATCAGCAGTTCGTGTTGCTTGCGCGTCAGCATGGCGGCTCCGTGAGCAGAATCGGAACAAAGACTGAACGTGTTATACGTGTTCCAGTTATGTTCTGCAATCATGGGGTGAATATTGCGTTACGACGGCGCAGATTTCCCGGGACGGAACGAGGCTGGCGTGTTGAGCAAAGCGATAGCGCCGGCAACTTACCGCCACACCGGTCGTTGATCTCCGACACGAGAGAGGAGAGCAGAGATGGCTCAGTATGTCCCTCAGGAACTGGCAGAGAAATACGGGATCTCGAGGCTGCGCGCCAAGGTGATCATCGGCCTCGCCGACGGCAGCCGACAGCGGGCCGAGGAAGGTGCGAAACTGCTGGTGGAGCAGATCGACGACAACCAGGATGATCTGGGCCGCGACCTGAACAACCCCAGCAATCGCATCGGCGACAAGGCGATCGTCGACCGGTTGGCGAGGTAATCCCGCTACCTGGCGATCTTGAAGCTCGCCGCGACGGCCAGCATGGCAGCCGAGAGTAGTACGAAGGCGAAGGGCAGGGTGGTCAGGTGCGCCACCAGCCCGATCAGCGCGGGGCCGGCCAGAAGGCCGAGGTAGCCGAGCGTGCTGACGGCGGTGATCGCCAGGCCCGGCGACATATCCCGGGTACGCCCGGCGGCCGAGAACAGCACCGGTACAAGATTGGACGCGCCGACGCCCACGAGGAAGTAGCCGACAAGGCCGGCATGGGCCGAAGGCACCAGCAGCACCACGGCAAAACCAAGGGCCCCGATGAGCCCGCCGAGCAGGATGACCCGCCGCTCGCCAAGCCGGAGGCGGATCCGATCGCCGGCGAGCCGGCCACCGGTCATCGCCACCGCGAAGGCGGCATAGCCGAGACCGGCGAGGCCGATATCTGCGTCACGAACCGAAGTGAGAAACACCGCGCTCCAGTCGAGCACCGAACCCTCGGCGAGGAAGGTCAGCAGACAGAGCACGCCAAGCAGCAGCACGCCGCCCCGAGGCATGACGAACAGCGGCGATTTCTGCTGTCCATTGTCGCCATAGGGCAGCAGCCCGCCAAACGACAGCCCGACGAGCAGCAGCGACGCGACACCGACGACGATGGCCGCCAGCAGCGGCGAGAGGCCACCCAAAGCGAGCAAGGCACTCATGCCACCCGCTCCGGCGATACCGCCGAGGCTGAACAGGCCATGGAAGCCCGACATCATCGGTCGGCCGCTGTCCCGCTCGACCATCACCGCCTGGATATTCATGGCGACGTCGACCGTGCCCAGCGAAGCGCCGAAGACTGCGATGGCGGCTGCCATGGCGAACCAGCTGTCGGCAATCGCAAGGAATGGGAAAGCGGCGATCATGATCACCGAGGCAACGGCGATTACGGCGCGACAGCCCCATTTGGCGGTCAAGATGCCGGTGATCGGCATGGCCAGAATCGAGCCGAGGCCGAGGCAGAGCAGCAGCAAACCAAGCGCGCCTTCATCGAGGCCAAGGCGAAGCTTGGCCAGTGGTACCAGTGGCGCAAAACCCGCCATGACAATGCCGACGACGAGGAAGATCACCCGGGTGGCGATCTGCTCACGACGGGCGGAGGGAAGGCGGTCGGGCGCAAGCGTGGTGGTGGTCACAGCGGGGGATCCTGCGGCTCGGCGTCAGCGGACGCGGTGGATGGTGGTGCCCTGGGCGGCGAAGTCGTCGAGGAGCGCAGCATCGGCGCCCGCCTCGACCACCAGGTGGGTGAGCGATGCAGGCCTCGCCACCCGGAACGGAGCCGCGAGACCCAGCTTGTCCGACGTCGCGGCAACGGCGACGGCGCGGCTTTGCATCACCATGGCGCGCTTGACCTCGGCCTCGACGGCATCGAGTGCCGACACGCCGAACGTCACGTCGATGGCACAACTGCCGAGGAAGACGAGATCGGCATAGATGGCCTCGACGGCCTCCACGGTGGCGTTGCCGCCAACGCTGCCGAGCGCGCCCTTGTAGATGCCGCCCAGCATGATGACGGTCGCCAGCTCGTGGTCGGCCAGCGCGGCGGCGATCGCCGGGGCATTGGTGACCACGGTGAGTTCGATGCTGCGTGGAATGGCCTGCGCGATCGCGTAGTTGGTGCTGCCGGCATCGATGAACACGGTATGCCGCGGTTGCAACAGCTTCACTGCCTCGGCCGCCAGCCGGGTCTTGGTGCCGGCATCCTTTTCGACACGGGCGGAGATCGGCATCGCCACCGGCGCCGGGGCCAGCGCGCCGCCATGGACGCGACGGCAGTAGCCGGCCTTGGCAAGTTCGCGCAGATCGCGCCGCACCGTATCTTCCGAGACGCCGAAGCGCGCGGCGAGCTCATTGGCGACCACCCGCCCGTCGCTCAGCAGCAGGGCGCGGATCACATCGTGGCGTTCGTCGGTCAGCATCATGCGACTCCGTGCATGTTTGTGCACGATATTGCACGAACTAGCGCGAGTGGCAACCGCTGCTAGTGCTGTCCTGCGACCGGGAGACGGAGCTGGACGCGGAATCCACCGCCTGGCGGAGAGGCCACATTCAATTCGCCGCCGAGCAGCTGGGCGATTTCCTCAACGATCGGCAGACCCAGCCCGGCGCCCGGCTTGTCGCTCTCGCCGCGACTGAACCGCTTGCGGACGGCGGCCAGTTGCCCGGGCGCAACGCCTTTGCCGGTATCGGCAATCTCGAGCAGAACGTTGTCCCCGGCGACGACGCGAACCGTCGCCTCGGCGCCGGGACCGGCATAGGCAATGGCGTTCTCGATGAGGTTGCTCAGCAGTTCGCCCAGCAGCATCGGGTCACCGCGGACCAGGGCGGGGCCGCTGCCTTCGAAACCGAGGTCGATTTCGGCGGCGTGGGCGCGGACGACGTAATCGCCCGTGCGCTCTCGTGCAAGTTCGTGCAGGTCGACAATCGGGAACTGCAGGCGGTCGGACGCGGCCTCGTCGATGCGCGCAAGCAGCAGCAGCTGCGCCAGCACACGCTCGGCATGCACCACCGCGGCATCGGCGGTTTGCGCCGCGGCACGGGCTGCGGCCGGGGTCTCGGCGCGCAGCGCCAGTGCCAGCTGCGTGCGGATGATGGTGAGCGGGGTGCGCAACTGGTGGCTGGCATTGCCGGTGAAGTGCCTGAGCGCTTCGAGCGCCGCAGACAGGCGGGTCATGAACGAGTTGATGGTGTCGACGAGTCCCTGCACCTCGCGCGGCACGGCCTGCTCGATCGGGCTGAGGTCGTCGAGCGCCCGGCGCGAGATGGCGTCACGCAGCCGGTAGAGCGGGGCGAGCGAGAACCCGACGGCCAACCAGAGGATCACTGCCGCGGCGACGATGAGCAGCGCCAGGCGGATCGCCGAGCGGATCAGCAAAGTCTCGGTGAGCCTCGTGCGGGCAATGGTGGTTTCGGCGACGGTTACCGTAAACGGAATGGCGCTGACGCCTGACGATGCGGCCCGCTGCAGCACGGCGACCCGGATCGGTTCGCCACGGAAGCTGGCGTCGGAATAGGCGATGTCGGCCGTAGCTCTGTCGGAGGTCGGCAGCGTCTGGTAGCCGGTGATGAAACCCTCCGGGCCATCGACGCGGTAGAACACCCGGTCCTGCGCTGCCGAGGTCAGCATTTCCAGCGCCACGTAGGGCACATCGACCTCGAGTGCGCCGTCCTCGGTCACGATCACCCGCTCGGCGATCGCCAGCACGGAGCCGGCGAGCACACGATCCGACAGCGAGGTGGCGGTGTCGCGGGCCTCACGCCAGGTGTCGACCACTGCCAATGCCGCGACCGCCAACAATGCCACCATCAGCCACAGCAGCAGGCGCCGGCGCAGCGAGTAGGGCCGTGCCATCAGTCGGCGATCCGGTCGAGATAGTAACCGAGCCCACGCGCCACGCGCACGGTAAGGGCGTAGGGCGCGAGCCGACGACGCAGGCGCGAGATGTACTGCTCCACCGCATTCTCGCTCAGGTCGTCATCGAACGCTGCGAGCGATTCGATGATCGATTGCTTGGCCACCACCTTGCCGGCCCTGCGCAGCAGGGTTTCGAGCACGCTCAGCTCGCGCGCCGGAATGTCGAGCGTCTGGCCGAAGGCCGACAGCGTGCGTGACACGGTATCGAGCTCGATGTTGCCGAAGGCGATGGATGAGTTGTGCAGACCGGCCTGGCGGCGCAGCAAGACGCGGATCCGCGCTTCGAGCTCGGAGACCTCGAACGGCTTGGTCATGTAGTCGTCGGCGCCGAGATCGAGACCGCGCACCCGCTCGTCGAGCGCCCCACGGGCTGTGAGCACCAGCACCGACGAGGCATTGCGGCGGCCGCGCATGCGGCGCAGCACATCGAGCCCATCCATTTCAGGCAGGCTCAGGTCCAGCACCACCAGGTCGAAGGTCTCGGTGCTCAGTACGGCATCGGCGGAGACGCCGTCATGCACCACGTCGACGGCATAACCTGCGACACGCAGCACCGCGGCAAGGCCGTCGGCCAAGGTCCGGTTGTCTTCCACCACCAGGATGCGCATCACTCAACTCCCCGCCCGCACGGTAGTTTGAGTGCGGCGCATTGCCCATAGCCCTTGTGGAGCGGGCAGGGGAGCGGGCATGGTCGGCCGCATGCTGCGCCTCATCGTCACCCTGCTGTTGCTCACTGCCTCACCCGCCCTCGCCCAGGGGATGAAGCTGTTCCCGGCGCTCGACGGTTCGGCCGACGCACGAACCGTCACGGTCTACTCGTCGCTGGACGAGCCGCTGGCGCGGCCGATGATTGCAGCGTTCCAGGCGGCCAATCCGGACATCGCGGTGGCTTACGAAGACCTGCAGACTGTCGATATCTACGACCGGGTCGTCGCTGAAACCGACGCCGGCGGCACCACCGCCGATTTCGCCTTCTCGTCGTCGATGGACCTGCAGGTGAAGCTGGCGAACGATGGCTACGCGCAGGAGAGCAGCGTGCCGCTGTCGGCGAGCTGGCCGCGCTGGGCCAACTGGCGCAACACCGCTTACGCGCTGACCTATGAGCCGGCGGTGTTCATCTACCATAAGCCGAGCTTTGCCGGGTTGAAGCCGCCATCGACGCGCGCCGAGCTGATCCAGTATCTCAAGGCCAATGCCGACCAGGTACATGGCCGGATCGGCACCTATGACATCGAGCGCTCCGGCGTCGGCTTCATGTTCTTCTCGCGCGACCAGGAACAGTATTCCGACCTCTGGACCTTGGTCGGGGCGATGGGCGCGGCGGGCGTAAAGCTCTATTCGACCACGTCGGCGATCGTCGACCGGGTCGCTGATGGCCGGTTCGTGTTCGGCTACAACATCCTCGGCTCCTATGCGGCGGAGGCGGCGGCCCGCAATCCCGATCTCGGCATCATCCTGCCGGCCGACTACACCATCGTCACCTCGCGCATCGGGCTGGTGCCGAAAGCCTCCGCCAATCCGGACCTCGGTCGGCGCTACCTCGCCTTCTTCATGTCGGCCGAGGGGCAGACCATCATGGCGCAGCAACTGCAGATCGCGGCGCTCAACCCCAGCGTCACTGGCGACAACACCGCCAATGCGATGCAGCAGGCGCTGGGCAACCAGTTGCGACCGGTACCGGTCAGTCCCGGGCTCATGGTCTATCTCGACCAGGTGAAGCGCGCCCGGCTGATCCGGCGCTGGAACGATGCGCTCAGCATCCAGTAGGCGGGTGTTGCGCCACTGAGTGTCCTGGTGGCGGAGGATGACAGGTTCGCGACAGCTTCCTGTGGTCTGGTCGATGCTGGCTGAGGCGCAAGAGCGCCCGGCCGAGGAGTCTGGGAGGACCCCGCAGTTTTGTCGCTGACGCCGCAACCGAGCGGCGGTCCGTGGTGTTTTTCGAACATCCCGGGGCATCCCCAGGTTTTGTGAACACGCAGGTCGCTTCAACGACCGCAACGGAGGACAAGCAATGAAGCATCTCGTCGCGACTGCCATGCTGGCTGGCGCCTTGGCGCTGCCGACCGCGGCCTTTGCCGCCGACTATTCGATCATGGCGCCGGCCGCCCCGGGAGGCGGCTGGGACCAGACCGCCCGATCGATGCAGGAGGCGCTGACCGCCGAAGGCATTTCCGGCAACGTGCAGGTTACCAATGTACCGGGCGCCGGCGGCACCATCGGCCTCGCGCAGTTCGTGCAGGAAGCCAATGGCAATCCGAGCAAACTGATCGTCGGCGGCTATGTGATGGTTGGCGCGATCCTCACCAACAAGGCGCCGGTGACCCTCGATGCGGTAACGCCGATTGCCCGGCTCACCGGCGAGTACGAAGTGATCGTCGTGCCGGCGGCTTCGGATATCCAGGATCTGGCTGGCCTCGTTGCTAAGCTCAAGGCTGATCCGGGTTCGGTGTCGTGGGCCGGCGGCTCGGCTGGTGGCACCGACCACATCACGGCGGGCCTGTTCGCCAAGACCGTCGGGGTCGACCCCAAGGCCGTCAACTACGTCGCCTTCTCGGGCGGCGGTGAGGCTCTCGCCGCGGTGCTCGGCAGCCAGGTGACCGTCGGCATTTCCGGCTATGGCGAGTTCCAGTCGCAGGTCGAAGCCGGGGCGCTGCGCGTCATTGGTGTCTCGGCGCCGGAGAAGGTGGCGATCATCAACGGGCCGACCTTCAAGGAAGGTGGCGTCGACCTGGTGGTGCAGAACTGGCGCGGCGTGTGGGCCGGTCCGGGCCTCAGCGCCGAGCAGACCGCCGCGATCGGCGCCGATATCGAGAAGCTGGTGAACTCGGCTTCGTGGCAGAAGACGCTCGAGACCAAGGGCTGGAACAACACCTACCTGCCGGGCGACGCGTTCAAGGCCCAGCTGGCCACCGAGATTGCCTCCACTGAGGCAATTCTCAAGGACGTCGGTCTCGTGCAATGATCGAGCCTATGGCTCAGGCAAACAAGCAGCGCCGCCCGGATTGGGCGGCGCTGGTCATCGCTGCGGGTCTCATGGCGCTCGCGCTGCTGGTGGCGTGGGACGCCTCACGGCTGGGCGCCGGCGGCGCCTACGCACGGATTGGCCCGCAAACCATCCCCTATGTGATCGCACTCTGCCTGGGCGGTCTCGCGGTCTGGACCGTCATCGCCGCCTACCGACACGATTTTCCCGAGCGTGAGCAGCAGGATCTTCCACCGGTGCTGTGGATTGTCGGCGGTCTGATCGCACAGATGGCGCTGATCAAGTACGCCGGTTTCTCGATCGCTACCGGGATCCTGTTCGGCATGACTGCCCGGGCCTTCGGAGCTCGGCGGCTGTGGTTCAGCATCCCGTTAGGCGTCCTGCTGTCCGGTTTGGTCTGGCTGGTTTTTGCGCGCGCGCTGTCGCTCACCCTGCCCACTGGTCCTCTGGAGCTCGCTTTGGCAGGCGTGGTGGAGACGCTGGTGCAGATCGTCACGCTGGTGGTTACCGGCCTTCTCGGCTTCTTCAGGAGCTTTGCCTGATGGATACCTTCATGCTGCTCTGGCAGGGCTTGGCCGTTGCCGTGCAGCCGATCAATCTGCTCTACGCGCTGGTCGGCGTGACGCTCGGTACCGCCGTCGGCGTGCTGCCCGGCATCGGGCCGGCAACCACCGTGGCGCTGCTCTTGCCGGTCACCTACAAGCTCGATCCGGCCGGCTCGCTGATCATGTTTGCCGGCATTTATTATGGCGGCATGTATGGTGGCTCGACCACCTCGATCCTGCTCAACACCCCTGGCGAAAGCGCCTCGATCGTCACGGCGCTCGAGGGCAACAAGATGGCCAAGGCGGGGAGGGGCGGTCCCGCCCTCGCCACCGCTGCCATCGGCTCGTTCGTCGCTGGCCTGATCGCCACGATCGCGCTGGCTTTCCTCGCGCCGTGGGTGGTGAAGTTCGCGCTCGCCTTTGGTCCGCGCGAGTATTTTGCGCTGATGGTGCTGGCCTTTGTCACTGTGTCGGCGGCGTTCGGCGATTCCGCTTTGCGTGGGCTCACCTCGCTGTTCATCGGCCTGACGCTGGGGATCATCGGTATCGACCTGCAAACCGGGCAGGCGCGGTTGAGCTTCGGCGTTCCCGACCTGCTCGACGGCGTCGAGGTGACAACGCTGGCCGTCGCCATGTTCGCCATCGGCGAGACGCTGTTCGTCGCGGCGCAGGGCAAGCGGGCGCCGGAAACGGTTGAGCCGGTCCGCGGCTCGCTGTGGATGAGCGCCAGGGATTGGGCTCGGTCATGGAAGCCGTGGCTGCGTGGCACGGTGATCGGTTTCCCGATCGGCGCCATGCCGGCCGGCGGCGCCGAGATCGGCACGTTCTTCTCCTACGCGGCTGAAAAGAAGCTCTCCAAGCACCCCGAGGAGTTCGGCAACGGCGCCATCGAGGGTGTCGCCGGGCCCGAGGCTGCCAACAACGCTTCAGCTGCCGGCACGCTGGTGCCATTGCTGACGCTGGGGCTCCCCACCTCGGCGACCGCCGCGATCATGCTGGCGGGCTTCCAGCAATACGGCCTGCAGCCTGGGCCGCTGCTGTTCACCTCGAACCCGCAGCTGGTCTGGGGGCTGATTGCGAGCCTGCTGATCGCCAACCTGATGCTGATCGTGCTCAACCTGCCGCTGATCGGGCTGTGGGTGAAGCTGCTGACGATCCCAAAACCCTGGCTCTATGCCGGCATTCTGCTGTTCGCGACGCTGGGCACCATCGGCGCCAACCCGTCGGTGTTCGAGTTGGGTATGCTGCTGGCCTTCGGCCTGCTCGGCTATGGCCTGCGGCTGTTCCACTTCCCGATCGCTCCGGTCGTGGTGGGGCTGATCCTCGGGCCGATGGCCGAGCAGCAACTGCGCCGCGCGCTCGCCATCTCGCAGGGCGATGTGCTGGTGCTGTTCACCTCGCCGATCTCGGCCACGCTGTTGGCGCTGGCGGCCCTGGCGCTGATCGTGCCCCTGATCCTGAGGGCACGCGGCAAGGGCGAGGTGTTGGCGGCCGTTGCCGCCGACAACGACTGACGCCTGCAACAGGCGCATGGCTTGCCTGCCTTCGGCACCACTGCCGAAGGCAGGCAAGCCTTCCCATCTAGGAGGAGCGAAAGGACCTCCAGATGACCCGCAAACCCAGCCTGTTCCACGACCTCTTCAGCATCTTCGGCGCTGCCAATGCGGCTGCTGCCGCGACGCACGAAAGCCGTACTCCCCGCGCGCGCGACCTCAAGACGCTCGGTATCGATCCCAGGCAGTACCACGCCATCAGCCGCTGACCCTGCGCGCCTCCCGGAAATGACGTTGCGCCGGCACCCGGTCCGGCGCAACGCGATGCTCTCTCTGCCGGCCGTGGGGAATAAGTCCTCCAGATCAATGCACTAGGCTTTGACGCCAGCCCGATCGCCGGTGTTTCTCGCCTCACCGAATCCTCGGTTCATTCCGATTTTTCTGCTGGGGCATAATGAACAAGCTTTTCACTGCGGCCGTTGCCGCCATTCTGCTGGGCACCGCGCCGGTGCTGGCGCAGACCACCGAGATCCTCAACGTCTCCTATGACATCTCGCGCGAGCTGTTCGACGCGGTGAACGCCAAGTTCGTGCCGTCCTACAAGGCTTCGGCCGGCGCCGACGTGAAGGTGAACCAGTCGCATGCCGGCTCGTCCAAGCAGGCCGGACTGATCCTCGAAGGGCTCGAGGCGGACGTCGTGACCTTCAACCAGGTGATCGACGTCGACACCCTCGCCAAGGGCGAGTTCGTCGCGGCGGACTGGAAGAGCAAGTTCGAGAACAACGCCTCGCCGTTCTACTCGCTGCCGGCATTCCTGGTGCGCGAGGGCAACCCCAAGGGCATCAAGGACTGGGCCGATCTCGCGCGAGATGACGTCAAGATCATCTTCCCCAATCCCAAGACCTCGGGCAATGGCCGCTACACCTATCTGGCCGCCCGCGCCTGGGCGACCGAGACGTTTGCCGGCGACGAGGCCAAGATCGAGGAATATTTGAAGAAGGTGTTCTCGAACGTTCCGGTGTTCGAGACCGGTGGTCGCGCCGCCACCACAACCTTCGTCGAGAACAAGATCGGCGACGTGCTGATCACCTTCGAAGCCGAAGTGCTGGGCACCATCAAGCAGCTTGGCGACGACCAGTATGACGCGGTCGTGCCGTCGGTGAGCCTGCTTGCCGAATTCCCGGTCGCGGTGGTCGACAAGGTGGTCGACAAGCGTGGCACCCGCGACATCGCCACGGCTTACCTCAGCTACCTCTATTCGCCCGAGGGCCAGGATATCGCCGGTGCGTTCTTCCACCGCGTGCACGAGGCAACGGCGGTCGAGAAGTACAAGGCGCAGTTCCCCGAGGTCCGGCTTGTCACCGTCGAGGACGTGTTCGGGGGCTGGGATAAGGTCAAGGCCGACCACTTCGCCGAAGGCGGCCTGCTCGACAAGGTGTTCGTCAACCAGTAGGGCAGGGCGTTGACCAGTCTCGATGCGGCGCGGGAGACACCCCGCGCCGTTGCCTTTGGAACGTCGAGGGCGCGAAAGCCCGGTCGCAGGCACCTGCTGCCGGGCTTCGGGCTGACCTTCGGCATCACTGCGCTCTACCTCGTCCTGATCGTGGCCCTGCCGTTGGCGGCGATGCTGCTCAAGACCTTCAGTCTGGGCTGGCCCGAGTTCTGGCGCATCGTCTCGTCGCCGCGCGCCATCTCGGCCTACTGGATCACCTTCTCGTCGGCCGCCGCCGCCGCCGTGTTCAATGGCTTTTTCGGCTTGCTGCTGGCCTGGGTATTGGTGCGATACGAGTTCCCCGGCAAACGCATCATCGACGGGCTGGTCGACCTGCCGTTCGCGTTGCCGACCGCTGTCGCCGGCCTGGCACTGGTGACGCTGTTCGGTCCAGCCGGCTGGTACGGACAACTCCTCGTGCCGCTCGGGGTCACCGTCACCCATGCGCAGCTCGGCATCATCGTCGCCATGGCCTTCACGTCGCTGCCCTTCGTGGTGCGCACGGTACAACCGGTGCTCGAGGATATCCCCGAGGACGTGCAGGAGGCGGCACGCTTGCTCGGTGCGACGCCGTTCCAGGTGTTCTCCCGCGTCATCCTGCCGCTGATCCTGCCGGCTTTCACCACCGGTGTGGTGCTCTGCTTTGCCCGCGCCATCGGCGAGTTCGGGGCCGTGGTGTTCATTGCCGGGAACCTGCCGGGAATGACCGAGATCGTCTCGCTGCTGATCTTCATCCGGCTCGACGAGCACAATTACCCGGCCGCCGCGGCGCTCGCGACTGTGCTGCTCACTACGGCGTTCGTCACGCTCTTCCTCACCAACCTGCTTCAGGCCTGGCAGCTTCGCTATGCAGATAAATCCCGCTGACTCGTCGCTCCCGGCCGATCCCCGCCGCCCCAACTCGGCGGTGGCGTGGGGACTGATCGGGCTCGCCTACCTGATGGCCGGCGCGGTGCTGCTGGCGCCGCTGCTGCTGATCGTCGTCACCGGGTTTCGCGAGGGCGTCGGGGTCTATCTCGCCAACATCGTTGAGCCCGAAACGCTGCACGCCATCTTCCTCACAGTCCTGGCGGCGATCGTCGTGGTGCCGATCAATGTCGGCTTCGGCATCGCCGCTGCCTGGCTGGTGACGCGCTACGATTTCCGCGGCAAGCGCTTGCTGATCACCTTCATCGAGATCCCGTTCTCGGTCAGCCCGATCGTCGCCGGCGTCATCTACCTGTTCCTCTATGGCGGGCAGGGCCTGCTCGGGCCGTTGCTGGCCGAGTTCGACCTCAAGCTGATGTTCACGGTGTGGGCGATCTTCCTGGTCTCGCTGTTCGTCACCTCGCCATTCGTGGCGCGCGAACTGATCCCGCTGATGCAGCAGCAGGGCGGCGAGGACGAGGAGGCGGCTTTGTCGCTGGGCGCCAATGGCCGGCAGATCTTCTGGCACGTGACGCTGCCCAATATCCGCTGGGCGCTGCTCTACGGGGCGGTGCTCTGCAATGCCCGCGTCATCGGCGAGTTCGGCGCGGTATCGGTGGTCTCAGGCGCCATCCGCGGCCAGACCAACACGCTGCCGCTGCAGATCGAGCTGTTGTTCAACGATTTCAACGTCACGGGTGCCTTTGCAGCGGCGTCCACCCTGGCGCTGCTGGCGGTGCTAACCATCGTGCTCAAGTCGGTGCTGGAGCGGAAGACGGGGCATTGATGCGGCTACTACCACCACCGGTGCTTGCCGACCCCCACCCTTGATCCCTCCCCGCAAGGGGGAGGGAGACGCAAGAACCGATGGTGGTGTGAGGGTCGCCCTCCCCCTTGCGGGGAGGGGACAGGGGTGGGGGGCAACACTCGCCAGCCTTGAGAGACAGCCTTGAGCTACCCCCAGCTGAGGGGGATCACGTCGACGATCTCACCGGGCGGGACGCCCGGCGAATCCTCGGGCACCACGATCAGGGCATCGGCCAGCGCCAGCGAGGTCGAATGGCTCGAGTCGGTTTCGAAGATCGGCTCGACCTGCATGAACCCGATTTCGTTGCGACTGAGGGTGGCGCGCATGAAGTGCCGGCGCGGGCCGTTCGGCGGCAGCCCGAGCAGTGTGGGAACCCCGATCCGGGGCCAGAATGGATCGACGTGGCCGGTCAGTGCCCGGAGCGCCGGCTTCAGAATCACCGTTGCAGTTACCAGCGCCGAGACCGGATTGCCCGGCAACCCGAACACCAGGGTCTTGCCGCGGGTACCGAACATCAACGGCTTGCCTGGACGCATCCGCAGCTTCCAGAAATCCACCTCGACGCCCAGATCGCGCAGCACTTCCTGCACGTAGTCGCGTTCGCCCACGCTGGCGCCGCCGGTGGTCACCAGCATATCGACGCCCTGGTCGAAGGCGCTCAGCAGCGCCGCCTCGAGCTTGAGCTTGTCGTCGGCGACGATGCCGAGATCGATCACCGTTTCCGCCCAGGGCGCCAGCAGCGGGATCAAGCCGTAGCTGTTGGAGGCAATGATCTGGTCCGGTCCGAGCGGCGTGCCGGGTGGCACCAGTTCGTCGCCCGTCGCCAGCACCGCGATCCTGGGGCGGCGCGTCACCGTGAGCGTGGGGTGGTTGGCCGACGCAGCGAGGTTCAGCATGGCCGGTGTCAGGGCCACGCCTGACGGCAACAGCTCGGCGCCGCGCCTGAAATCGAAGCCCTGCTTGCGAACGCTTTGGCCGACCGCCGGCGTCTTGTCGAAGCTGATCTGGTTGCCTTTGGCCGTCGCCTCTTCCTGCATGATCACCGCATCGGCGCCGATCGGCAGCGGCGCGCCGGTGAAAATGCGGACGCACTGGCCGTGCTCCATCATGCCGACGAAGCGCGCCCCGGCCTGCGAGGTGCCGGCCAGCTTCAGCGGTCGGCCGGGCGTCACCTCGGCGGCACGTACGGCATAGCCGTCCATGGCGCTGGCATCGAAGGGCGGCTGGTTGTGCCGCGCCACCAACGGCTGAGCCAGCACGCGGCGATGCGCCTGGAGCAGCGGCACGGTCTCGCTGCCGAGCCGGGGGAGCTTGCGGAAGATCCGCTCGATGGCCTCGTCGACCGGCATCATCGGCGGAAATCACCCGACTTGCCGCCCGATTTCTCTTCGAGCTGGATGGCGGTGACGCGCATCGCACGGTCGTGCGATTTGGCCATGTCGTAGAGCGTCAGCGCTGCAACCGAGGCGGCTGTCATCGCTTCCATCTCGACGCCGGTCTGCGCCGTCGTCTCGGCTGTTGCCGTCACCAGCAGGGCAGGGCCATCGCCTTCGATCTCGACGCTCACCTTGGTCAGCGGGATCGGATGGCAGAGCGGGATCAGTTCCGAGGTCTTCTTGGCCGCCATGATGCCGGCGATGCGGGCCACTGCCAGCGCATCGCCCTTCTTCAGTTCGCCACCAAGGATCAGCGCCACCGTCTCAGGCTTGGCTTCCAGCCGCGCCGTCGCCACCGCACGGCGCCGCGTCACTGCCTTGTCGCCGATATCGACGATATGCGCTTCCCCCCGTTGGTTGAGGTGGGTGAGCGCCATCAGCCGTGCAGCAGCTTGATGGTTGCGGCGGTGACATCGTCCTGGCGCATCAGGCTTTCGCCGACGAGGAAGGTGCCGATCCCGGCCTGCTCGAGCCTCTGGAGGTCGGCATGGGTGTTGACGCCGCTCTCCGATACCAGGTGCACGCCTTGCGGCACGCCGCCGGCGAGGGTCACCGAGGTGTTGAGCGTCGTCTCGAAGGTCCTGAGGTTGCGATTGTTGATGCCGATGAACTCGGCATTCAGCCCCAGCGCCCGATCGAGTTCGATCTGGTCGTGCACTTCCACCAGCGCATCCATCCGCCATTCCTCAGCGGCGTCGAGCAGGTAGCGCGCGGTATCGTCACTGACCGCGGCGAGGATGATCAGGATGCAATCGGCGCCCCAGGCACGGCTCTCGGCCACCTGGTAGGTCTCGAACAGGAAATCCTTACGCAGCACCGGCAGCTTGGTGGCGTTGCGGGCCTCGATCAGATAGCCCGGCGCGCCCTGAAAGCTCGGCCGGTCGGTGAGCACGGAGAGGCACGCCGCCCCGCCCAGCTCGTAGGCCCGGGCGATCTCCGCCGGGTTGAAGTTCGGGCGGATCAAGCCTTTGGACGGGCTTGCCTTCTTCACTTCGGCAATCAGCGCGAACTGATTGTCGGCCCGCTTCTTTTTCAGCGCCGAGAGGAAGCGCCGCACCGGCGGCGCGTCGTGCGCCTCGGCGACCACCTCGTTCCACGGCCGGAGGGTTTTCGCCGCGGCGATCTCCTCGCGCTTGTAGACTTCGATCTGGGAGAGGATGTCGGACATGGGTCAGCTGTTCGAAACGGAGATGAGTTTGTCGAGCGTCGATCTGGCGCGGCCGGAATCGATCTCGCGCGCGGCGAGGTCGGCGCCCAGCTTCAGCGTGTCGGCGCGGCCGGCGACGATGAACGCGGCGGCGGCATTGAGCAGCACGATGTCGCGGTAGGGGTCTTTCACCCCGTCGAGCAGGCCACGCAGGCGCGAGGCGTTGTAGGCCGGGTCGGCTCCCTTGAGATCGGCCATGCTGGCACGAGGCAGGCCGGCATCCTCGGGCGTGATCTCGAAACTGCGCAGGTCCCCGCCCTTGATCGAGGCGACGAAGCTCGGCCCGGTGGTCGAAAGCTCGTCGAGGCCGTCGGCGCCATGTACGACCCAGGCCGAGATGGCGCGGTTGGCCAGCAGCGCCGCGGCGACCGGTTCGACCCACTTCTTGTCGTAGACGCCAAGCATATAGCGGCGCGCACCGGCTGGGTTGGACTGCGGCCCCAGGAGGTTGAACATGGTGCGGGTGCCCATCTCCATGCGGGTGGGGCCGACATGCTTCATGGCCGGATGGTGGGCCGGCGCAAACATGAAGCCGATACCGGCCTCGCGGATGCACTGGCTGATCTTGTCCGGTCCGATATCGATCTTGATACCGAGCGCCTGCAGCACGTCCGAGGCGCCGGATTTCGAGCTCAGCGCCCGGTTGCCGTGCTTGGCCACCGGAATGCCGGCCGCCGCCGCAACGATCGAGGTAGCGGTCGAAATGTTGAGCGTTTCCGCCCCGTCGCCGCCGGTGCCGACAATGTCGATGACGCTGTCGGGCGCGTCGACCGTGACCGGCACCATCTTGGCGCGGAGGATGGAGACGGCAGCGGCGATTTCACCGACGGTCTCGCCCTTGACCCGCATGCCCATCAGGAACGCGCCGATCTGGCTGGGCGTCGCTTCGCCATCCATGATCGTGGTCATCACCGAGCGCATTTCCTCGCCAGTAAGATCCTGGCGCGAGGCGATCTTGTTGAGAGCTCCCTTGATATCCATCACGCGGCCTTCCTGAGGTTGAAGTCGCGGGCGAGGTTGAGGAAGTTCTGCAGGATCGCGTGCCCGTTCTCCGACGCGATGCTCTCGGGGTGGAACTGCACCCCGTGGCTCGGATAGCGCCGATGCTGCATGCCCATGATCAGCCCATCGTCGGTGGAGGCGGTGACCTCCAGCACATCGGGCAGGCTCTCCGGCCTGACGATCAGCGAGTGGTAGCGCGTCGCCTCGAAGCCGGAGTTCAGGCCCCGAAACAGCCCTTTGCCGCTGTGATTGATCTTCGAAGTCTTGCCGTGCATCAGGTGCGGGGCGCGGATCACTTCGCCGCCCATCGCCTGGCCGAGTGCCTGATGCCCGAGGCAGACACCGAGGATCGGCGTGGTCGGGGCAAAGCGGTCGATCAGGCTGAGGCAGATGCCGGCAGTGTCCGGGGTCGCCGGGCCTGGCGAAAGCACGATGGCTTCGGGGGCAATCGCCGCGACCTGATCGAGGCTGATCTTGTCATTGCGCCACACCTCGGACTCGCCGCCCAGTTCGCCCAGGAAGTGGACGAGGTTGTAGGTGAAGCTGTCGTAATTATCGATGACGAGGAGGCGCATGTCTCAGGTTCCAGGCTCGGACGTTATGTAAAACACCGGGTCATTCCCGCGAAAGCGGAAATCTCAGAATCAGAGCTGGCTCCGCCATCGCAGCGCGTTCATTGTCCCACCCGCGCTTCGCCGGCGTAGCGGAGCGCCTCTTCGGCGGCGCTGAACAAGGCGCGCGCCTTGTTCTCGCATTCGAGCTGCTCGAGCTCGGCCTTGCTGTCGGCGACGATGCCGGCGCCCGACTGCACGTAGATCTTGCCCTTGGCGACGATCGCAGTGCGCAGCACGATGCAGGTGTCCATGGTGCCGTCGGCGCCGAAATAGCCGACGCAGCCGCCATAGATGCCGCGACGGGATCTCTCGAGTTCGTCGATGATCTCCATGGCGCGCACCTTGGGCGCCCCGGACACCGTGCCGGCAGGGAAGCCGGCGGCCAGCGCATCGACGAAATCGTACTTCGGATCGAGGTCGCCCACGACGTTCGAAACGATGTGCATGACGTGCGAGTAGTACTCGAGGAAGAACTTGTCGGTCACCTCGACGCTACCGATCCTGGCGACCCGGCCGACATCGTTGCGGCCGAGGTCGAGCAGCATCAGGTGCTCGGCCAATTCCTTGGGGTCGCTCAGCAGCTCGTCCGCCAGTTCCTTGTCGCGCGTCGGCGTGGCGCCGCGCTTGCGGGTGCCGGCGATGGGACGGATGTTGACCTTGCCGTCCTGCACCTTCACCAGGATTTCCGGGCTCGAGCCGGCGACGGCGAAATCGCCGAAATCCAGCATGTACATGTAAGGCGAGGGGTTGGTGCGGCGCAGCGCGCGATAGAGCGCCGTCGGCGGCAGGGTGAAGTCAGCCTCGAAGCGCTGGCTCAGCACCACCTGGAAGATGTCGCCAGCGCGGATGTACTCCTTGGCGTCCTCGACCATGCGGGCATACTGCTCGACGCTGGTATTGGACTTCACCGCGATGGAATCGATATCGGGCGGCGTCGCGGTATAGGGCAGGGTGCGTCCCATCCGCCCAACCGCATCGTCGATGCGGTTCTGCGCGCCTTCCCAAGCCTGCTTCGCGGTCACGCCCGGACGGATGTAGACCGGGGCGGTGAGGTAGAGTTCGTCCTTCAGCGTGTCGAACACGGCCAGTACCGTGGGCCGCATCAGAATGGCTTCGGGGAAGCCGAGCGGATCCTCGTGGCGGTCAGGCAGCACCTCCATCAGGCGCACCATGTCGTAGCCGAGATAGCCGTAGATGCCCGCCGCCGTCGACGGCAGGCCGGGCGGCACGTCGGCCTGGCTTTCGGCTACCAGCGCCCGCAGCACATCGAGCGGCGGTTCGCTGACGGGAACGAAGGCGTCGGGCGTCAGGCCGGCGTTGCGGTTGATGCTCGCCTGGCCCCTTTCGACCTTGAGGATGATGTCCGGGTCGAACCCGATCATCGAATAGCGCCCGACCGTGGCGCCGTCCTGCACGCTCTCGAGCAGGAAGGTGTTCTTCCGGCCCTCGGCAAGCTTCAGGTAGGCGCCGATCGGGGTTTCCAGGTCGGCGACGACGCGGCGAAAGACGATCTGGGCGCGGCCGGCATCGTACCCGGCCGCGAAGGCGCCAAACTGGTCGTCAGCGGTCATTGCAGCGCGCCGGTATCAGTGAGCTGCCTGAGGACCTGCTCGTTGATCCGCAGGCCGGCTTCCGATTTCAGCCCGGTCAGCAGATCGCTGTAGAGCGCATCGCGGCTCGATTCCTCGACGAACTTCTTGATATCGGCCGTCTGGTCCGCGGTGCCCTGGTTCACTTCCACCACCTGGAACACCACGTGGTCGCCGTCGCCGTTCACCGCCGAGCCGAAATGCGTCGGACCGCCATTGAAGATTTCATTGGCGACGGTCTGGTTCAGCACCGGCGTGCCGTCGCCAGCGCGCTTCAGCGGCTGGCTGAGGATCGGGAACTGGCCGATGCTGCTGGCAACGTCGGCGAAGGCCGTGCCGGCCTTGACCTGGTCGAGCAGCTTCTGGACTTCGGCGGTGATCGCCTCGTCGGTCCTGGCGTCGGTCCAGGCCGTAACCACCGCGTCGCGGACCTCGTCGAGCGTCTGGTCGCGGGCTTCGTCGACCTGCTTGAGGTCGAACCAGACGTTGCGCGTGGAGCTCAACTGGATGGTCGGGGCAAGGTTGCCCTGCTCGGCCTTGAACACCGCCGTGGCGATACGCTGGGCAGCGTCGGCACCGACATCGGGATCGTTGGCGAGCTCGGCGCCGGTCTCGGTCAGCGGAATGGTCACGGTCTTGAGCCCGAAGCGCTCGGCGATCTCGGGCAGCGGCTTGAAGGCGGCGCGCAGTTCCTCGATCTGATCGAGCACATCGGTGTATTCGTTGCGGGCCTGGGTGAGCGCCAGCTGCTTGGCGATCTCGGCCTTGGCATCCTCGAGGCTGATCACGCCACCCGGTTCGATCGCCGAGACGCTGACGGCGCGCTTGGAGCCGATGCCCGCGATGATGACGTAATCGTTCAGTGCCAGGCCGAACGCGGCATCGGCAAGGCTGGCGTCGGTGATCTCGGTCTTGGCGAGGTTGCCCAGATCCTGTGCCGCAGCGCCGCTGGCGGCCAGCACGTCGGCGAAGGGGGTGCCGGCGGCCTTGCCGTCGGTGAACGCCTTCTCGAGCTCGGGCGTGCCCAGCACCACCTGTTTGATGGTGCGGCGCTCGATCTTCACCCGGCTGTCCTTGGTGCGTTCGTACTCGGCCGCGACGTCGTCGTCCGAAATGGTTTTGGTGGCGGCGATCGCCTCGGGCGACAGCGCCAGGATTTCGACGGTGCGGGTCGCCTTGGTGCGGAACTTGGCCTGGTTGTCCTTGAGGTAGGTCGCCAGCTCTTCTTCGGTCGGCTCGGCAACCGGGGGCAGGGACTGGGCGTTCAGCACGAAGTAGTCGACGGTGCGCGTATCACCCGAGAAACGCGACAGCAGTTCGGTCGCGGTTGCCGGCGCCGGGGCGCCCGAAAGCAGGCCGCTCACCAGTTGCTGACGACGCGCCGCCTTGGTCTGGAGGTCGAAATACTCAGCCTCGGTGTACCCATTCTGCTGCAGCACGCGCAGGAAGTTGTTGCGATCGAAGCTGCCGAGCGCGCTGGAGAAGCTCGGGTCCTCGCGCAGCATCTTGCCGAGGCGATCCTCCGAGACGCCGAGTCCGAGGTCTTCACCGAGCTTGTTGACCGCCGCTTCACCGGCGAGACGATCCAGCACCATGCCCGGAACGCCGAAGGCGACGGCTTCTTCCGCCGTGGGCACCCGCCCCATCTGCTGGGCAATGGCGTTCACCTGGCTGTCATAGCCGCGTTGATAATCGCGGACCGAGATATCCTGGCCAGCGACGGTGGCTACGGTGTTGGTGCCGAAACCGGTGATGACGTTCGAAATACCGAACCCCGCCAGGCCGACGACCAGAAAAACGCCGAGAATCTTGCCAAACCAGGTCTTGGTCAGGTGGCGGAAGCTATCGAGCATCGAGACAAATCCAACAACAACCGCCTCCCCGGCGGGCGGCGGATACTAGACAGGGTCGAGTTTGTGCCGCAAGGCACATCGGGACGGGGGTTATGGGAAACTCCCACATTAGGCAAGTAGAAGGAGCGTCAAGGTGACGGCAGAGATCACGCCGCTGATCGCGGGCAACTGGAAGATGAACGGCACCACGGCCTCGCTCGCCGAGGTGCAGAAGCTCGCAACGCTGCTCGCCAACGGCGGAGGCCCCCGCGGCACCGTGGTGATCTGCCCGCCTGCGACATTGCTCGAACGGCTGAACGAACTGGCGGCTCCGGCCGGCATCGTCAGCGGCGGACAGGATTGCCATCCGGCCATGAGCGGCGCCCACACCGGCGACGTGAGCGCGCAGATGTTGGCCGATGCCGGTGCGCAATATGTGATCGTCGGCCATTCCGAGCGCCGTACCAACCATGGCGAAACCGATGCGCTGGTGCAGCAGAAGGCACTCGCGGCCCACGCTTCCGGCCTCGTGCCCATTATCTGCGTCGGCGAGACCGAAGCCGAGCGCGACGCCGGCAGGGCCGTCGCCGTCGTCATCGGGCAGCTTGAAGGCTCGGTGCCGGACGATTGGTCGGGTCACGACATCGTCATTGCCTACGAGCCGGTCTGGGCCATCGGCACCGGGCGCACGCCGACCTCGGCCGATATCGCCGAGATGCACGACGCTATCCGCGATCACCTCAAATGGCGGTTCGGCGAGCGCGGCGCGGCCACCCGCATCCTCTATGGCGGTTCGATGAAACCGTCGAACGCCAGCGAGATTCTGCGTATCTCCAACGTCAATGGCGGACTGGTCGGCGGCGCCAGCCTCTTGGCAAATGACTTCCACGGCATTATCTCGGCTCTCTGAAACAGGCATCCGGCGCCGATCGAAAGGCGGCGGATGGCGCTGGCATTTGTCTTGGCGCGCGTGTAGAAGGCGCGCCAAACCGATATCGAAAGCCTGAAGGTCCAATGGCCAACGTCCTGATCGTCGCCTACCTCCTGATCGTGCTCGCGCTGATTGCAGTGATCCTGCTGCAGCGGTCCGAGGGCGGCGGGCTGGGCATGGGTTCCTCCAATGCCAACGGCCTGATTTCGGTCCGCGGTTCGGCGAACCTGTTGACCCGCACCACGGCCATCCTCGCAGCCCTGTTCTTTGCGTCAGCCATCGGCCTGACGATTCTCTCCTCGGTCGACCGCGGTACGAGCTCCATCCTCGATCGCGCCAGCCAGGGTGGGGAAGCCGCGCCGACCACCGTGCTCGACGCATTGCAGCAGTTGCAGCAGCAGAGCTCGGGTGACCTGCCGGTTCCGACCGACAGCACCAGCACGCCCGCCACCACGACCACGCCGTCGACCACGACCGAGGCTCCGGCCGCCAACTCCGACCTGCCGGTGCCCGCCGAAACGGCGCCCGCGACGGAAGCTCCGGCAGCGCCGGCGACGACAGAACAACCAGCGGCGCCCGCCAACTGAGGCCGCCGCGACAGCGAACCGGGGAAGGGGATGGCAACATCCCCTTCTTCTTTTTGTGTGGGGTGCCGTTCGTGATCGGCGGCGCTCTTGAGAATCAGAACTTCGACCGAATAGGATAAAAGCCCATGGCTCGGTACGTTTTCATCACCGGTGGCGTGGTTTCCTCTTTGGGCAAAGGCCTTGCATCCGCGGCGCTCGGCGCGGTGCTGCAAGCGCGTGGCTACAAGGTCCGCCTCCGCAAGCTCGACCCCTATCTCAACGTCGATCCGGGCACGATGTCGCCCACTCAGCACGGCGAGGTGTTCGTCACTGACGACGGGGCGGAAACCGACCTCGATCTCGGCCACTACGAGCGCTTCACCGGGCGTCACGCCAACAAGCGCGACAACGTCACCACCGGCCGCATCTATTCCGACATTATCGCCAAGGAGCGCCGCGGCGATTACCTCGGCGCCACCGTGCAGGTGATCCCGCACGTTACCGACGCCATCAAGGATTTCGTCCGCGAGGGCAATGAAGACTTCGACTTCGTGCTTGTGGAGGTCGGCGGCACCGTCGGCGACATCGAGGGCCTGCCGTTCTTCGAGGCGATCCGCCAGTTCGGCAACGACCTGCCGCGTGGCCACGCCATCTACATGCACCTGACGCTGATGCCGTTCATCCCGTCGGCAGGGGAGCTCAAGACCAAGCCGACGCAGCACTCGGTGGCGACGCTCCGCTCGATCGGCATCGCACCCGATATCCTGCTGATCCGGTGCGATCGCCCGATCCCGCATTCCGAGCGGAAGAAACTGGCGCTGTTCTGCAACGTGCGCGAGAGCGCGGTGATCCAGGGCCTCGACGTCGCTTCAATCTACGACGTGCCGCTTGCCTACCACAAGGAAGGCCTCGACCGCGAAGTGCTCGCCGCTTTCGGCATCGAGGACGCCCCGGAGCCGGATCTCAAGGCCTGGGAAGACGTATCGTCGCGGCTGCATAACCCCGAGGGCGAGGTCAACATCGCCATCGTCGGCAAGTATACCGGCCTGAAGGACGCCTATAAGTCGCTGAGCGAAGCTCTGGTGCACGGCGGCATCGCCAACCGGGTGAAGGTCAACCTCAACTGGATCGACAGCGAGATCTTTGAACACGAGGATCCGGCACCCTATCTCGAACACATCCACGGCATCCTGGTGCCAGGCGGGTTCGGCGAGCGCGGTTCGGCCGGCAAGATCCAGGCGGCCCGCTTTGCGCGGCTGAAGGACGTGCCGTATTTCGGTATCTGCTTCGGCATGCAGATGGCGTGCATCGAGGCGGCGCGAAACACCGCCGGCATCAAGAACGCCAATTCCACCGAGTTCGGTCCGACCAAGGAGCCGATCGTCGGCATCATGACCGAGTGGACCAAGGGCAACGAGAAAGAGACGCGCTCGATCGAGGGCGACCTCGGCGGGACGATGCGGCTCGGTTCCTATCCGGCGCAGCTCGCCAAGGGGTCTCGCGTTGCCGACATCTATGGCTCGACCCGGATCACCGAGCGGCACCGTCACCGCTACGAAGTGAACATGAACTATCGCAAGGTGCTGGAGGCGAACGGCCTGCTGTTCTCCGGCGTCTCGCCGGACGGCAAGCTGCCTGAGATCGTCGAGCGTACCGACCACCCGTGGTTCATCGGCGTGCAGTTCCACCCGGAGCTGAAATCGAAGCCGTTCGAGCCGCACCCGCTCTTTGCCAGCTTCATCGAAGCGGCAAAGGAACAGAGCCGGCTGGTCTGATACTAGCGCGGCACCCAGGCCGGCAAGTCGGTAACCCTTCGGTAGCCTTTCTCGCCAGCACCACCGCCGAACCAAGGTTGGGGCTCGTCGAAGGGTACCAGCAGAAAACTGATGCCCACCTGTTTGGCGCCCTTAGTTCTTTGCTCCTCGCGCCAGCCGACGATAGTCCCTTGACGATGCGATGACGTCGCGCGGCTTTTGTGCAGGGCGACGTACCCACGCATCTCCAGCGCTGGACCACAGTGGGAGCTGCCGACCGCCCATACCCCTGACCAGAATCGTCCATCCGTGAGGAGCTCAACCTCATAATCTTCGGGACAGATGAAGTGAAAGCCGACCACGGGGCTGTTGTCGTACGCGGCCGGGGCCTGGCGCCGTGGCCTCCGAGACGCTTGGAGATTCTCGATCCGAGCCTGAAGGTCGGCTTCTCCGCGCCGAGCAGCATTCTGCCTAAGCTTCTCGAGCCTAGAGGGCTCCAGCGCGCTCAGCATCTCAATCGTCCAAGTATTTGTCACGGTTCTGCCTGCGCTCGCTGTGCATCGTTGACCGCCAACAGTGAATCACGATGCTGGCTAATGCAATGGCTGAACTCCAAACGGTTCCGATTCAAATCCAAACAGCGCGGCTGATCCTCCGCCGGGCGGTTCCGGCCGACCTTGAGGCATTTCACGCCATCATGTCGTCGCCCGACGCCATGCGCTACTGGGCGACGCTGCCACATGAGTCGATGGCGGTGACCGAGCAATGGTTCGCCGAGCAGTTCTTCAGCAGCGATCTCGGCCGCGACGAGTGGGTGATCGAGCGCGATGGCCGGGTCATCGGCAATATCGGCATCTGGAAGTCACCCGAATTCGGCTTCATCCTCCACCCCGACGCCTGGGGGCAGGGGATCGGCACCGAGGCCGCCGCGGCCTTCCTCGCCTATGCGTTCCAGACCTATCCCCTCGACGCCATCAAGGCCGACGTCGATCCGCGCAATGCTGCCTCGCTGAACCTCCTGCAGAAGCTCGGCTTCGAGGTTACCGGCACGGCCGAGGACACATTCCTGCTCGGCGACGAATGGTGCCACAGCATCTACCTGGCATTGCCGCGTCCGACCGCCTAGGCCGCGATCGGCTGCCCTGCCTTCGCTTCGGTCAGCCGCTGCAGATACGCCTTGAGGCGCGGCCGGCTCTTGATGCTGTCGGCAACCGGCGTGTGCATGGGCCAGGCGGCCATCGGCCCCAGCAGGCCGTAGGCCGCCATATCGGCCATTGCTGGGCGGTTGCCGACGAGGAACGGCTTATCCCCGAGGATCGCCTCGATGGCATCGAGGTCCGCCTCGCCCTTGGCGGCAATCGTTCCGGCGCTGTGCCGCGCGATTCCGCGGGCGCCGAGCTGGTTGCGGAAGTGGCGGCAGATCATCATCGCAACCGGACCGACCATTACGGCCGGCACCATGCGTGCCGCCATGCCGCGCACCGCCTCGATCCCCGCCGGGTGGACGAACAGCTCCCACTCGAACACCATGTGGAAATGCTCCTCGAGCATGCGCCGAAGCGCGTGCGACAGGGCGCGCTGCTCAGCCGTCAGGCCGCGATCGATGTCGAAACCGCTGCGCTTCGCCAGGAGCTCGATGATCACTTCGCTGTCGCCGATCCGCTCGCCGTCGAGTTCGATCCATGGGCTCTTGCCCTTGGGTCCCCTGGACGGAACATCTTCGATCACCTGGTCGTAGGGGATGCCGGCGAGGTCCAGCCATTTCAGCAGTTTCAGGGCGAAGGGGCCGGAGGTCGGCAGCCCCCAGTCGGGCGAGAAGGTCGACACGGCGAGTTTCGACATCGCGACACCACTTGCTTACCATTGGTAAGTTACCATACTTACCAATGGTAAGTTGTCAAGGGATCGAGATGGCAGGGCGCACTCGGGTCACCCGCGAGTCGATTGTCGAGCAGGCGCGGCGGATCGTCGCCGAGCGCGGCATCGCTGCACTCACTTTTCAGGCACTGGCCGGAGCGCTGGGGGTATCCAAGCAGGCGATCATCTACTGGTACCCCAACAAGTGGGAGCTGATCCGGGATTTCTCGCTGCCGGAACTGAAGGCGGAAGCCGACGTGCTGATCGCGGCCGTGGCGCCGGCGAAATCCGGCGCCGAGGCGACGGACCGCTTCGTTCGCGCCCTCGTGGCGCACCATCTCGCCGACCTCGGCCGGTTCCGCATGCTCTATCTCGCGCCGCAGTTCGATGAGCGCGCCGCGGTGCCGGGAGCAGGAGAGCTGCTGGCGCCGATTCATGCGGCGACCTCGTCGATGTACAGTGCCCTCGCGGCCAAGCTTGCGGCGGATCCGGACTTCGGCACCGCGGAGGCGGCGCGGCGAATGGCCGTCGCCGCACACATGGCAGGCATCGGCTTCATCACCATGGTGGCGCTGGCCGATGCCATGGATGACCCCATGGCCCACCGCATCGAGGCGATGCTCGATGCACTGGTGGCGCTGTTGACCCGAACGCCGGCCGCTGCACAATAGCCGTCAACCCGGAGGTTATGTGGTGGCCGAAATCCTTTCCCTGTCGAAAGCCCGCAAGGCCAAGGCGCGCGCCGTCAAGGAGCAGACGGCGGCGCAGAACCGGGTGAAGTTCGGGCGAACCAAGGCGGAGCGGCAACTGGAGAAGGCCCGGGACGCTCTGGAGACCCAGCGTATCGATGCCCATCGGCTAAAGCCCGAGGACTCCGAGGGGTAGGGAAATTCGCCTCCCGTTGCGCTAGCCTGCCGGCATGAGCGTGACGAGACCCCGGGGGCGACCGCCCTATGCTGATAGCTTGACGCCCGCTGAATGGCGGATCGCCAACGCCATCCGGCATGGCGGAACCGATCGGACGATCTCGAAGCGGCTTGGGATCAGCAGCGACGCGGTGAAGTTCCACGTCGGCAATATCCTGGGCAAACTCGGCTTTGCCGATCGGCGGGCACTGCGGCAATGGGCCGGCGTGCCGCAGGCGAGTTCGCTCGGGCAACGCAGACAGCGGGGAGACGGCATGGCGCCGGCAGCAGAAATCCTGGAGCGCGATGAGCTTGGCTGGGGGACGATCGGACAACTCTCCCGCTCGGTCCGCGACATCGCCGCTTCCGAGGCCTGGTATCGCGATGTGCTCCGGCTGCCGCACCTCTACACGTTCGGCAACCTTGCCTTCTTCGACTGCGGCGGCACCCGGCTGATGCTGAGCGCCGGCGAGAAGCTCGAGGCCGACGGCTATGTGATCTATTTCCGCGTGCCCGATATCCACGCCGCGCATCGCGAACTCACCGAGCGCGGGGCGGTGTTCCAGGCAGTGCCGCACAAGATTCACCGTCATGCCGATGGCACCGAGGAATGGATGGCGTTCTTCGCCGACAACGAGGGCCGCCCGCTCGGCATCATGTGCCAGGTCCGGCCGGCCTGACGGTTACATCCCTGTTCCTTGAAATGCGCCGCCGCATGATGCAGCTATGGGGTTAGGGCAGCGATATTGCCCTGATCGGAGCTATTGGCTTGACCACACTTTATGACTTTTCCGCTCCGCTGCTCGGCGGCCGGCAGCAATCGCTCGCCGACTATCGCGACAAGGTGGTGCTGGTGGTGAACGTCGCCAGCAAATGCGGCTTCACCCCGCAATATGCGGGTCTCGAGAAGCTCTACGAGACCTACCGGGATCGCGGCTTCGTCGTTCTCGGCTTTCCGTGCAACCAGTTCGGCGAGCAGGAGCCGGGTACAGAAGCCGAAATCGCGGCTTTCTGCGACCTCAACTACAACGTCAGCTTCCCGATCTTCGGCAAGGTGCTGGTCAACGGCCGCGGCGCACTGCCGCTCTACCAATGGCTGCGCCGCAAGGCGCCGGGCCTGCTCGGCGTGCAGCTGATCCCCTGGAACTTCACCAAGTTCCTCGTCGATCGCAGCGGCAAGAACGTGCAGCGCTTTGCCTCGGCGACGGAACCGGCCGATCTGGCAGGCGCGATCGAGAAGCTGCTCTAGTCGGAGCCGCCCGTGCCGGGATCCGTTTGCGCGGCATTTGTCTCGGTGTGCGACGACGCTTGCGAACGCGCCTCCGGGGCCGAGCCGTGTCGGAACAGCATGACACCCCACACGGCAAGCGCTAACGCGCCGCAGATTGCGATGAAGAGCCCCACGGACGCCGCTTACCCCTTGTGATGCAAGCGCCGTCGTTCGGCACGCGTCTCGTGCCGGGCTTCGTGCACTGCCTTCTCATCGACGACGCGTCCGCGCCAGAACAGGACAGCGCCCCAGGCCACAAAGCCCAGCAGCACCACCAACGCCAAGACCACCCCACCCGGCATCTTCGCCACCTCATTTGGGTTGCTGAAGGGGAGGATATGCCTGTTGGGACGAGGTGGATAGGGATGCTGAGGGCCAACAAACGAAAAGCCCGGCAAGCTTGCGCTCACCGGGCTCCATCTCTTGGCGATCTGCCGCTCACTCGGCCGGCTGCAGGTCCTTGCCGGTGTAGACTTCGTCCACCCAGTACTGGTCACGGCGCCAGAAGCCGTTGAACGGGGTCAGCGACGCCTGGGTATAGGCGCCCATCAGGCCGAACTCGATCCAGTCGTCCTCATCCACGTCCGAGGGCAGGGTGAAGATCTGCGGCAGCACGTCGTAGCTGTCGCAGGTCGGGCCCCAGACGGTGAAATCGGAGAACTCGCCATCGTTGTCGTGCAGGCGCGGGCCGCGCCAGACGCGGGTCGGCGGGGTGAAGTGCATGAACTTCACTTCCATCAGCGAACCATAGGCGCCATCGTTGAGGTAGACCGACTGTCCGCCCCGCTGGTGCTTGACCCGCAGCAGCAGCGAGGTCGACGAGGTCACCAACGCCCGGCCCGGCTCGATGATCAGCTCGGGCTTGGAGCCGGCGAAGTTGTCCTTCACGGCCTGGGCGATGGTCTCGAAATAATAGTCCATCGGCGGGGCTTCGGAGGTCGGGTAGGGCGCCGGATAGCCGCCGCCGATGTTCAGGCGCTTCAGCTCGATGCCGGATTCCTCGGCAATCTTGGCTGCCGCCGCGATGTGGCGCTCGTAGGCGTAGACGTCCTCGCACTGCGAACCAACATGGAAGCAGAGCGACGGCGTGTAGCCCATCTGGTCGACGAGCTTGACGATTTCCGCGGCGCCATCCTGCATGACGCCGAACTTGATGCCGAAATCGTAAGATTTCAGCGCCTTGCCGGCCTTGAAGCGGGTGGTTACCTCGATATCGCGCGACGGTGAGACCACGGCTGCCAGCTGGTCCAGCTGCTGCGGGTGGTCGATGGTGAACGAGCGGACCCCGAACTCCTCGTAGGCGCGTTCGATCTCACGCTTGTTCTTAATCGGGTTGTTGTAGTGCATCACCGCGCCGGGGGCGTGGTCGCGCACCAGCTCCATCTCCATGTTGGAGGCGACGTCGAAGGCCTTGAGGCCCTCTTCGTGCAGCTGCTTGATGATGTGTGGCGACGGGTTGCACTTGACCGCGTAGGTCAGCAGGCCGTCAAACCCCTTCTTGAACACCTTGGTCGCCCGGTGCAGTTCCTTTTTGGAGAACAGGAAGCTCGGAAAATCCGGCTCCTCGCTGGCGATAAGCTGCGACGTGTTGGTGTAGACCGTGGTCGGCTCAGTCATTGGGCGGCTAACCTTTCAGGGGTCTTGTACGAGAAGGTCCTCGGGGCACAAAAACGAGCGTGCATATAGGGTCGATTGACCTACTGGGCAACGTCATATTTCGGGGATTACCAATCGGTAAGCCCAGCACCTAAAAGGCGCCAGATTCGCGGCGTTTGTCGGGCCATCGCGCCCGCGGTTCGCGGCGCACTATCGCCCGAGGATATGACGATGTCGAAACAGGGGTTGTTCTTGGCTCTCGGAGGCGTCGCCGCCGGCGCCGCGCTGGTGTTCGGTTACGCCGAAATTTCGAGTCGCACGACGACGCCACCCGCAGTGGTCAGCGCGGCACAGGCCACCGAGACGGTCGCGCCCGAACCGCGCGCAGTACCTGCCACGCGGACCGAAATGCAGCTGAGCTTTGCGCCGGTGGTAAAGGCGGTGACCCCCTCGGTGGTCAATGTCTACGCTACCACGATCAGCCAGCGCGCCACCTCGCCGTTCCTCGATGATCCGTTCTTCCAGCGCTTTTTCGGCGGCGATGGCCCGTTCATGGACAGCCGGCCGCAGAAATCGCAGTCGCTCGGCTCGGGCGTCATCGTCGACGGCGCCGGCGTCATCCTCACCAACCACCACGTCATCGAGGGCGCCACCGACATCCGCATCTCGACCAATGACGGGCACGAGTATCCGGTCGACCTGGTACTCGATGACCCCAAGACCGATCTTGCCGTGCTGAAGGTCAAGGACCCCAAGGGCGCCAGCTTCCCGGCACTGGCCTTCGCCGATTCCGACCAGCTCGAGGTCGGCGACCTGGTGCTGGCCATCGGCAACCCGTTCGGCGTCGGGCAAACCGTTACCTCGGGTATCGTCTCTGCGCTGGCCCGCACCGGCGTCGAGAGTTCGAACTACGAGTTCTTCATCCAGACCGATGCGGCGATCAATCCGGGCAATTCCGGCGGTGCACTGGTCGATCTGCAGGGCCGGCTGGTGGGGGTCAACACCGCCATCGTGTCGCGCTCGGGTGGTTCGGTCGGCATCGGCTTCGCCATTCCGGCCAACATGGCCAAGCTGGTGGCCGAAACCGGCATCTCCGGCGGCGCCTTGGTGCGGCCGTGGTTCGGGGCCCGGATGCAGCCGGTGACCGCCGATCTCGCCGACAGCCTCGGGCTCGGCCAGGCGCGGGGCGCGCTGATCAGCGAAATCGCTCCGGGCGGCCCGGCCGAGAAAGCGGGCTTTGCCGATGGCGACGTGATCCTCGCGGTTGACGGCTTCAATATCGAGCAGCCCAGCGCCTTCGATTTCCGCCTCGCCACCAAGCCGGTCGGTGCTACGGCGGACCTGCAGTATTTCCGCGCCGGCAAGACCGAGGACAAGGTCATCACCCTCGAAGCCCCTCCCGGTTCCGGCAAACCGCTGACCGTCTCGGGCAATACCCGCTTCGCCGGCACTACGGTGGAAACGGTGACGCCGGCGGTCGCGCAGGAACTGGGGCTGCCCTACGACACCCATGCCGTCGTGGTTCGTGGCGTTGAATCCGGCTCGCCGGCCGACGATATGGGCCTCAGGGCCGGTGACCTGATCATCAGCCTCAACGGCGATGCGACGGACGACGCGGAACGGTTCGGAAAGCTCGCCAATGATCGCCCGCAGAGCTGGCGCGTTGTGCTACAGCGGGGCGGTCGGGTTGTCCGGGCCGAGGTAAGTGGTTGATGGATTCGCTGTTCGATGATGCCGCGCCGCGTCCGCTCGCCGAGGCCCTGAGGCCGCAGCGGCTCGCCGACGTCATCGGACAGGATCATCTGTTGGGACCTAACGGCCCGATCGGCCGCATGGTGGCGGCCGGCCGGGTCTCCTCCTTCATTCTCTGGGGGCCGCCGGGCGTCGGCAAGACCACGATTGCCCGGCTGGTGGCCAAGGAGGTCGGGCTCGACTTCGTGCAGCTGAGTGCCGTTCTCTCCGGGGTGGCTGACCTCCGCAAGGTGATCGCTGACGCCAAGGCGCTGCGGCTCGGGGCAGGGCGGCAGACGGTGATGTTCGTCGACGAACTGCACCGCTTCAACCGCACCACGCAGGATGCACTGCTGCCGCATGTCGAGGACGGCACCGTGATCCTCATCGGCGCCACCACCGAGAACCCGAGCTTTTCGATGGTTGCGGCGCTCCTGTCGCGCGCCAAGGTCTATACGCTGCGCCAGTTCGAGAAGCCGGACCTCGCCATCCTCGCCGAACGCGCCGAAACCCATGTCGGCCGCAAACTGCCGATCACCGCCGAGGCCCGCGATGCACTGCTCGACATGGCCGATGGTGATGGGCGCTACCTGATCGGCCTCGCCGAGGAGCTGTTCGCCCTGCCGGAGGCCGCGATGCTCGATGTCGCCGGTCTCGCCGAGACGGTGCAGAAACGGGCGCCGGTCTACGACAAGGGGCAGGAGGAGCACTACAACCTGCTCAGTTGCTTCCATAAGAGCCTGCGCGGTTCGGATGTGCAGGCGGCGATGTACTGGGCCCAGCGCATGCTGGTGGGTGGCGAGCACCCCGACACCATCTTCCGGCGCCTCGCCTGCGCCGCCTCCGAGGATGTCGGCATGGCCGACCCGCAGGCCATGGTGCAGGTGATCACCGCCTGGTCGGCGTTCGAACGCACCGGCTTCCCCGAGGGCGAGCTGTTCATGGCGCAGGCCATCGCCTATGTCGCGACCGCGCCAAAATCCAACGCCGCGATGGTCGGTTTCGCCAATGCCAAGGCGCTGGCCCAGCAGACCGGCTCGCTGCCGCCGCCCAAGCACATTCTCAACGCCCCGACCAAGCTGATGAAAGAACTCGGCTACAACAAGGGCTATCGCTACGATCACGACTGGCCCGACGCCTTTTCGGGCCAGGAGTTCTTCCCGGACGAGCTGGCCGGCGACAGGCGGCCGGAATTCTACCAGCCGAACGAGCGCGGCTTCGAACGCGAGGTGATCAAGCGCCTCGATTTCTGGTCCGGCCGCCGCGAGCAGCGGCGGGAGCAAGAGGGCGACGAGTAGCGTACCCGGCGTTACTTGGCGGCTCCGGCGCCGCCAAGACTAGCCATATTGAGACTCCGCCTCGTGAAGTCCTTGCAGCCTATGGAAAACTGTCACAACAGTCCCATATGACCTGAGGAGATCAGGGGAGGGGCAAGATAGAACTGTTCGCGCCGGAGTTCGCACCGTTCACCGTTGCATTGATCGTCATGCTGGCGATCGGGGTGATCGAGTTGCTGTCCCTCGTCATCGGCTTCTCGCCCTCCGCCTCAATCGAGGCGGCCCTGCCGGGTGTCGACGTCCCCGAACTTGATGCGCCGGAACTCAGCGGCGCCGAAGTCGGACCGCTCTCGCATGTGCTCAGCTGGTTCTCGGTCGGGCGTCTGCCGTTCCTGGCGCTGCTCGTCATCTTCCTCACCGGGTTCGGCCTCAGCGGTTATCTCGTGCAGTGGGCGGCAGGCGCAGCCCTCGGCAGCGCGCTGACGCCTTGGCTTGCGGCGGTCCCGGCGCTGGTCGGCGCCAGCTTTGCCACGCGCCACCTCGGCCGTTGGCTCGGCGACATCTTCCCGCGCGACCAGTCCGAGGCGGCGAGCCGCTCCGAACTGGTGGGCAGTTACGCCACAATCATCCGCGGCGAGGCCAGGCAGGGCCAGCCAGCCGAAGCCAAGACCACGGACCTGCGCGGCCGCACCCACTACATCCTGCTCGAGCCGGGCGAACCCGGCATGACCTACGGCGCCGGCGACCGGGTTTTCCTCGTCGGTCGCGACAAGAACATCTACCGCGCCATCACGCGCCTCACCCCGCCACAGGAATAGCCCCGCATGTACGACCAGCTCATTTCGATCCTGATCCTTGCCGGCATCATCATCGTTGCGATCTTCGTGATCGGCATGATCATCGCGCGGCTCTATCGCCGGGCCAGCAAGGAGGTGTCCTTCGTCCGCACCGGCTTCGGCGGCCAGCGGGTGATCATGAACGGCGGCGCACTGGTGCTGCCGGTGCTGCACGAAACCATCCCGGTCAACATGAACACGCTGCGCCTCGAAGTGGTGCGCACCGCCGAGCAGGCGCTGATCACCAAGGACCGCATGCGCGTCGACGTACAGGCCGAATTCTACGTGCGCGTGCAGCCCACCGCTGAAGCCATCGCCGACGCGGCGCAGACGCTCGGCCGCCGGACCATGGAACCGCAGGCGCTGAAGGAACTGGTGGAAGGCAAGTTCGTCGATGCGCTGCGCGCCGTTGCCGCCGAGATGGCGATGGAGGAGTTGCATGAGCAACGGGTCAGCTTCGTGCAGAAAGTTCAGGCAGCGGTGTCCGAGGATATCCTCAAGAACGGCCTCGAGCTTGAATCGGTGTCGCTCACCGGGCTCGACCAGACCAACCGGGAATTCTTCAATCCCAACAACGTGTTCGACGCCGAGGGTCTGACCAAGATGACCCAGGCGATCGAGGAGCGGCGCAAGTCGCGCAACGAGATCGAGCAGAACACCCAGGTGGCGATCGCGCGCAAGAACCTCGAGGCGCAGCAGGAACAGTTCACCATCACCCGCGACTCCGAATATGCCCGCCTCAACAACGAGCGCGAAATCGCCATCCGCATCGACCAGCAGAATGCCGAGATCGAGAGCCTGCGGGCCCAGCGCGCCACCGAAGCCGAGGCGGCCCGCACGCTGTCGCGCCAGCAGGTGAAGGAGGCAGCGATCAAGGCCGACCAGGCCATCGCGCTTTCCGAGCAGACCAGCGCCACGGCCATCGCCGCCAAGTCCGAGGAGCAGTCCAAGGCCGAAGCCAAGGCCGACGCGGCTCGTGCCCTCGCAGCCAAGGCGGCAGAAGAGGTGGAGACGGCTCGGCTCACCGAGATCGCCGAGCGTACCAAGCGCATCCAGCTGATCGAGGCGGAGCAGGAAGCGCAGAAGGCCTCGATCAACATCGTGGTGTCGTCCGATGCCGAGAAACAGGCGGCCAAGAACCGCGCAGAGGCGGCCCGCACGTTGGCCCAGGGTGAGGCGGAGGCTGCCAAGCTGAAGGCGGCGGCCACCGAGGTCACCTATGCGGTCGAGGCCGAAGGCAAGCAGAAGCTCAACGAGGCGGCCAACCACCTGTCGCCCGAGCAGATCGCCATGAACATTCGCATGGCGTTGATCCAGGCGCTGCCGCAGATCATCGCCGAGTCGGTGAAGCCGATGGAGAATATCGAGGGCATCAAGATCCTGCATGTCGACGGGCTCGCCGGTGGGGGCGGCAACGGCGGTGGTGGCATTAACGGCCATGCCGGTGGCGGGATTGCCGATCAGGCGGTCGATGCGGCGCTGCGTTATCGCAGCCAGGCGCCGCTGATCGACGCGCTGCTGGCCGAGCTTGGGCTCAAGGGCGGCTCGCTCAACGGGCTGGTCTCGTCGGCGGTGGCGCCGGCGCTCGAGATCGACGACGAGGACGATGAAGCTAGCCTGCCTACCGCCTGACGCGGAGCCGCGATGCATGGGGCTGGTCTTCCGCGGGCGGTGCCCGTAGAAGTCAGCCCATGCAAGCTTATCTTCTCGTCGGAATCGGCGGCGCGCTGGGCGCCTTGGCGCGCTTTGGCGCCCAGAACTGGATCGGCAGCCTGCCCAACGGCTTCCCGGTGTCGACGTTGCTCATCAACATCGTCGGTTCGATCGCCATGGGTGTACTGATCGGCACGCTGGCCAAGTTCACGCCGCAGTACCAGAACGAGATCCGGCTGTTCGTGGCGGTCGGCATCTTCGGCGGTTTCACCACCTTTTCGAGCTTCTCGCTCGACGCCATCACGCTGATCGAGCGCGGCGACATTCTCCTGGCAGCGGTCTACATCGTTGGCTCGGTGTTGCTGTCGCTGGCCGGCCTGTGGATGGGCATGCTGGCCATGCGGGTGGTCGCATGAGCGGCGTCCGGATGCAGACCGTCGCCCGCGACGAAGACGGCATGCGGCTCGACCGCTGGTTCGCGACGCATTTCCCGCAAGTCACCTTCGGCCACCTGCAGAAGCTGTTGCGCTCGGGCCAGATTCGCGTCGACAGCGGCCGGGTAAAGGCCAATGCGCGGCTCGCTGCCGGGCAGATCGTCCGGGTGCCGCCGATCGAGGCGGCACCGGCGCGGGCCGAGGGCGAGATCAACTCGAAAGATGCCGAGTTCCTGCGTTCGATCATCCTCTACGAGGACGACGAGCTGTACGTGTTCAACAAGCCGCATGGCCTCGCCTCGCAGGGAGGCTCCGGCACCAAGCGCCACATGGACGGCCTGCTGAAGAGCCTGCCCAACAAGAAGGGTGAGGCGCCGCGGCTGGTGCACCGGCTCGACCGCGATACCTCGGGCTGTCTCGTCGTCGCCAAGACCAAGGCGGCAGCCGCGCATTTCGGCGAAGTGTTCTCGTCGCGCCAGGCGCGCAAGATCTACTGGGCCGTGGTGTGGGGCAATCCGCACCCCAAGCAGGGCTCGATTTCGTGCTTCCTCGCCAAGCAGGCGACCACCGATGGCGAGCAGATGGTGGTGGTGCCGCAGGGCACGCCCGGCGCGCAGCATTCGATGAGCTACTACTCGACCACCGACACGGCCGCCCGGCGTTTCGCCTGGGTGACGCTGAAGCCGGTGACCGGACGCACCCACCAGCTGCGCGTCCACATGGCGCAGTTGCACAACCCGATCATGGGTGACCCGCGCTATTTCAACATCGAGAACTGGACGCCGCCCGACGAAATTTCGAAGGGCTTGCACCTGCACGCCCGGCGCATCCGCCTGCCGCTGCGCAACGGCCAGATGCTCGATGTCTCGGCGCCGCTGCCGCCGCATATGCAGGCGACCTTCGACGTGCTGGGCTTCGATGCCGACCGCTACGACGTGCAGGATCAGGATCCGGAGCAGGACTGATCAAATCGCCGCGAGCAGCGGACGAAACGGCAGGCTCGCGTGTTCCCCCTGTTGCGGCCCATTCCGGGCGCACAGGGAGATGCCAATGAAAACGATCGTTCTCGCCGCTGCCACCGCGGCGACCCTCGCCATTGCTGCACCGGCCATTGCGCAGGACGCGACCACCATGACCTTCTTCGTCACCAGTGTCGGTGCCGGGGACGGCGCCAATCTCGGCGGCCTCGATGGGGCTGATGCCCATTGCGCCAAGCTGGCCGAAGCCGCCGGCTCGACCGGCAAGACCTGGAAAGCCTATCTGAGCGCCGAAGGCGTCAACGCCAAGGACCGGATCGGCGCCGGCCCGTGGCAGAACTTCAAGGGCGATGTGATCGCCACCGACGTTGCCAACCTCCACAGTGCCGACAACAAGCTGACCAAGGCGACGGCGCTGTCCGAGAGCGGGAACCCGATCAACGGCCGGGGCGATACCCCGAACCAGCATGACATCCTCACCGGCTCCAATCCGGATGGCACGCTGGCGGCCGGCCAGACCTGTGGCGACTGGACGTTGAACGGCGAAGGCAGCGCCATCGTCGGCCATTCAGACCGTACCGGCCTCGATGAATCCGACGCCGCAAAGTCCTGGAATTCCTCGCATCCATCGCGCGGCTGCAGCCAGGAGAACCTGGTCGGCACCGGTGGGGCGGGGCTTCTCTACTGCTTCGCTGCGATGTAGACTTGTTGCGGTGGCGCAGGGCGTGACCCGCCCTGCGTCTTATGGTTCTGAACGGGCCGAATAGAGGGGGAACTCCCGTGCGGCTCATCGTCTTCGATATGGATGGCACGCTGATCGATACCCAGGCGCTCATTTCCGAGCACATGGGATCGGCGTTTCGCTCGCTCGACCTGCCGGCGCCCAGCTCGGCGCAGGTGCGACAGATCATCGGCCTGTCCCTGCCGGTGGCTGTGGGACAGTTGGCCGGGACCGACGACATCGATGTGATCGAAGGCATCGTCGGGCAGTACAAGAGCTTCTACAAGGCATCGCTGGAACACGAGTTCGACCGGGAACCGCTCTACCCGGGAGCCCGTGAGGCGCTGGATCGGCTGCGTGAGCAGAAGGGCACCGTCCTTGGCATTGCCACCGGCAAGGGACTGACGGGCGTCGCCCGCATCCTCGACAACCACCGGATCACGGCGCACTTCACCACCCTGCAGACGCCCGATCACAACCCCTCCAAGCCGCATCCCGGCATGCTGCTCAGCGCCATGGAGGAGACCGGCGCCGCTCCGGACCAGACGGTGATGGTGGGCGACACGGTGTTCGACATGGAGCTGGCGCGCGCCGCCAAGGTGCGCTCGATCGGCGTCAGCTGGGGATATCACGACGCCGCCGAACTGATCAAAGCCGGGGCAGGGACCTTGATCCACGATTATTCCGAGCTCGATGCCGCGATCGAGCGGGTGCTGGAGTAGTCGGTCCTGCTTTGCGCGATCGAGCCATGCCTTTGGCGGGCGTGACACGCCTCGCAAATTGTGGTTCTCACCGGGCCTCACAGGAGTTCTCCCGATGCGGCTCGTCGTCTTCGATCTCGATGGCACCCTGATCAATTCCGAAGCGCTGATCATCGAGACGGTCCGCGAGTCCTTCGCCGAGGTAGGGCAGGCGATCCCCACCGACGACGCGATCCGCTCGATCTCCGGCATCACCGCGCGCGATGCCATGGGGATCCTTGCTCCCGGTGTCGACAGTGACCGGATCGATGTGATCCTCGACGCCTACCGAGCGACCTACCTTCGGAAGGCCGGCCTGGCCCGTGAGCCGATGTTCGATGGGGCGCTCGAGGCGCTCGATCGCTTGCAGGCTGACCCGGATACCATCCTCGCCGTGGCCACCGGCAAGGGCCACGCTGGCGCCATTACACTGTTGGAGCGGCACGAGATCATCGGTCGGTTCAACTCGATCCAAACGCCGGCGCACAACCGCGGCAAGCCCGATCCGCAGATGATCGAGACGGCGATGGAGAGGGCCGGCATCGGCCGTGAAGCTACCGTAATGATCGGCGATACCTCGCACGACATGAAGATGGCCCGCAACGCTGGGGTCAAGGCTCTCGGGGTCTCCTGGGGCTATCACGCCGCAGCAGATCTTGAGGCCGCCGGCGCCCATCTCGTCATCCACCGCATGGATCAACTGGTCGACGCCGTCGACAAGCTGCTGGAGGCCTAATGCGCGAGTTTCTGGAAGATGCCGACAAGCACCGGGACGATGGCTACGGGCGGGCGCAGCACCTCAACAAGGTCGAACTGCCCAAGCGCTTCTACAAGGAGGTGGGCGTCGGCTCGGCGCCCGGAGGCTTTGCGGTAACGCTGGACGGCAAGACCCCGCGCACGCCGGCGCAGAAACCTGTCGTCGTGCCGCAGCAGGCCGTGGCCTCGGCCATGGCCGAGGAATGGGCGGCGCAGCAGGAGTTCATCGATCCCAAGACCATGCCGGTGGTTCGGCTGATCAACTCGGCGGTCGAGGCTGGCGACGAACGGCTCGCGGCGCTGCGTGAGGAGATCGTCAAATATTCCGGCAACGACCTGCTGCTCTATCGTGCCGACACGCCGCGCGAACTGGTCGCCGAGCAGGAACGGGTGTGGGACGCCGTGCTGGTGAAGCTGGCCCGGCATTTCGAGATCGGCTTCCAGCCCACCATCGGCATCCTGCACCAGCCGCAGCCGGCCCCGACGCTGGAACGCCTGCGGGCGGCGCTGGCCGATGCCGAACTGATCGAAGCTGTCGCCCTCAACTCCCTGACCGGCATCACCGGCTCGGGCCTGCTCAGCATCGCGCTGCGGGAAGGGCTGCTGACGCCGGAAGAGGTGTGGACCGCCGCGCATGTCGACGAGGACCACAACATCCGGCTGTGGGGTGAGGTCGAGGAAGCCACCGAGCGCCGCGCCAAGCGCCGGCTGGAGTTCGATGCCGCGGTGCGCGTGCTGGAGATGGTGCGGGGCTGAGTCACAGGCTGCGGTGGGTGGGGCTACCCCACCGTCTCCCTCCCCATCATGGGGAGGGATCAAGGGTGGGGTGGCGCCTCATGCTCCGAACGCCGCTCCACGATCCACTCCGCCACCTCCGGCGCAATCTCGCGCAGCGGCATGAGCACGAAGTCGCGTTCATGCGCGTAGCGGTGCGGCACGTGCAGGCGCTCGGTGTCCAGTTCCAGCCGCTCATAGGCCACCACGTCGATATCGATGCGGCGCGGGCCCCAGCGGATGTCGCGCACTCGCCCCATTTCGCGCTCGATGCCGAGGCAGGCGTCGAGCAGGTCGAGCGGCGCGAGGCTGGTCTCGACTTCCACCACCATGTTGGAGAAATCCGGCTGATCGGTCTTGCCCCAGGGCTTGGTGATCAGCATGGCCGACTGGGCCACCACGGCGATGCCCGGCCAGGCGTTCAGCCGCTCCACCGCCTCGCGCACCTGTGCCGGCGGATCACCGATATTGGCGCCAAGGCCGAGCCATGCACGCGCCATCAGCGAGCATCCCGATGGCGATGCAGTTCGATCGCCGCTTCGCCGGCCACCATGGCGATCGGGGCAGAGGGCTTTTTCACTCGCACCTGGACCCAACGGATCGCCGGGAACGCCTCGAACAGCCGGTCGACGATACGCTGACCGACCGCTTCGATGAGCTTGAAGCGCTGCTCCTCGAACGCTGCCTTGGTCACATCGTAGATCTCGGCATAGGAGATCGAGTGCTGCAGCTCGTCGCTGCGCCCGGCCTCAAGGAGATCGGCACCGCATACCAGATCGACAAAGAAGCGCTGGCCCAGCACGGCCTCCTCGGGCATCACGCCGTGATAGCCGAAGAACCCCAGGTCCCTGAGGAAGATGCGGTCGCCGTCGAAGTTTCTGGTCACGTCAAGAATCCTGGTCGCGCGGTCCATATAGGGCCGCCTCGGCGACGCGCAAGGCATCGCGGTTGGGACGGATATCATGGACCCTGAAGATATGGGCGCCAGCGGTATAGCCGAGCACCGAGGTCGCTACCGTTCCCGCCAGCCGCTCGTCGGCGGGGACGTCGAGCAGCTTGCCGATCATCGATTTCCTGGAGGTGCCGACCAGCACCGGGAAGCCCGACGCCACCAGTTCCGGTAGCCGCCGCAGGATCTCGTAGTTGTCGCGCAGCGATTTGGCGAAGCCGAACCCCGGGTCGAGCACGATGTTCTGGCGTGCGACGCCCGCCTTGTCGGCGATGGCGAGGGTCACGTCGAAATAGCGCGCCAGCTCGGCCATCACGTCGCGACCGGTGTCGCGGGCCTTGTCCCAGTGCATCACCACCAGCGGCAGGCCATGCTGCGCCGCCACCGCCGCCACTTCCGGCTGGCGTTGCAGCCCATAGACGTCGTTGATGATGGTTGCCCCGGCGGCAACGGCGCGGTCGGCGACCTCGGCCTTGTAAGTGTCGATCGAGATCGGCGCGGTGATGCCGTCGGCCCGCAGCGCTGCGATCGCCGGCAACACCCGCGCAAGCTCGTCGGACGCCGTGACCTCGGCCGCCCCGGGTCGGGTGCTCTCGCCGCCGATGTCGATAATGTCGGCGCCTTCAGCCAGTATCCGGCGAGCCTGGGCCAGCGCCGCCGGCAGCGCATCGAAACGGCCGCCGTCGGAAAAGCTGTCGGGGGTGACGTTGAGGATGCCCATCAGACGGGCGGTGCGGCCAAGCCGCAGCGTGGCGCCCCGGGGCGCCAGCTCATACTCGCGATGCCCGATCATCAGCCGGCGACGACGGCGGGCTTGCTGTCGTCCTTGGCAGCGACGGCCGACGGCACGCCGAACAGGTCGTATTCGTCCGACTCGGTCACCAGCACCGAGACCTTGTCGCCGACCTTGATGCCGTCGGCTTCGTGGATGATCACGGTGCCGTCGATCTCCGGCGCATCCCACTGGCTGCGGCCGATAGCGCGACCGGTATCGGGCTCGACGTCGTCCACCAGCACGTCGATGGTGCGGCCGACCTTCTTGCTCAGCACATGAGCCGAGATGTCCTGCGCCACTTCCATCAGGCGCTCGTAGCGCTCGCGCTTCAGCTCATCGGGGACGATGCCCTCGATGTCGTTGGCCGGCGCGCCGGTCACCGGCTCGTACTCGAAGCAGCCGATGCGATCGATCTCGGCTTCCTCCAGCCAATCGAGCAGGAACTCGAAATCCTCCTCGGTCTCGCCGGGGAAGCCGACGATGAAGTTGGAGCGGATGGCGAGGTCCGGCGCGACGGCGCGCCAGGCCTTGATCCGGTCGAGCGTCTTGACCTGGTTGGCCGGGCGGCGCATCGACTTCAGCACCGAGGGCGAAGCATGCTGGAACGGAATGTCGAGATAGGGGAGGATCTTGCCCTCGGCCATCAGCGGAATCACGCTGTCGACATGCGGGTAGGGGTAGACGTAGTGGAGCCGCGTCCACACATCCATCTTGCCCAGTTCCTCGGCGAGGGTCTGGAAGCGCGCCTCGATGTCGCGGCCGCGGAACTTCGAGCTCTGGTACTTGATGTCGAGCCCGTAGGCCGAGGTGTCCTGCGAGATAACCATGATCTCCTTGACCCCCGTCGCCACCAGTCGCTCGGCCTCGTACAGCACCGAAGCGATCGGGCGCGACACCAGGTCGCCGCGGATCTGCGGGATGATGCAGAAGGTGCAGCGGTTGTTGCAGCCCTCGGAAATCTTCATGTAGGCGTAGTGGCGCGGCGTGAGCTTCAGGCCGGCTTCCGGCACCAGGTCGACGAACTTGTTCGGCACCGGCGGCACGTGGGTGTTCACCGCATTGACCACATCCTCGTACTGGTGCGGGCCGGTGACGGCGAGCACGCTCGGATGGGTGGCGCGGATCATTTCTTCTTCGACGCCGAGGCAGCCGGTGACGATGACGCGGCCATTGGCGCCGACGGCCTCGCCGATCGCCTCGAGGCTTTCCTTCTTGGCGCTGTCGAGGAAGCCGCAGGTGTTGACCAGCACGACGTCCGCGCCCTCATAGTCGCGCGAGAACGCATAGCCCTGCGAGCGCAGCGTCGTCATGATGCGTTCGGAGTCGACGAGAGCCTTGGGGCAGCCGAGGCTGACCAGGCCGATTTTCGGAGCTTGTGTCATTGGCGCGTGCCTATGCGCCAAACTCGGGAAAAAAGCAATGATCGGTACTCTGCGATGGAAGCAATGCAGCCCTGATCACGCCCGATCACGAGACCGTCAGGTTACCAAACCTTCAGTTGACCCGAATCCTGAGCCTCGTGCTCTTGTTTCCTGATGCGCCCACCTCCGAGGCGTCCAGCAGGAAAAAGACCAATGAATCTCGAAGCCCTCAACCGGTACCAGCCGCAGGCGCTGGCCGTGCTCCGTATCGTTGCCGCGCTCTGCTTCATGGCGCACGGCACGCAGAAGATGTTCGGCTTTCCGGCCTCGCAGATGGGCGGCGGTGGGTTCGAGCTGTTCTCGCTGATGGGCCTGGCGGCCGTGCTGGAAGTGTTCGGCGGCCTCGCGATCCTGCTCGGCGTCTTCACCCGGCCGGTCGCCTTCATCCTCGCCGGCCAGATGGCCTACGCCTTCTGGTTCGTGCACGTGCCGATGATGGGGCAGGGCAACATCATCCCCGTCGCCAATGGCGGCGACGGCGCCGTGCTGTTCTGCTTCATCTTCCTCTACCTGGTGTTCGCCGGGCCGGGCGCCTGGAGCGTCGACGAGGTGCTGAAGTCGCGCCGCTCGCTTGCGACCGCCTGATCTCTCTGGATGACGATCCATGGGCGAGCCACCCGCCCTGACGAAAAGGCCGCCCGAGGGCGGCCTTTTCTGTTTCAGATGTCTGGCTTGGCGCTCGGCGGCGGCGTGCGCCTGGCGGTTCGCCGCACGGCTGGAGTACCGGGCTCCGCGGCCGCGGCGCCTTCGCTGGTCTCGTCGTCGTAGGGTTCATCCTCGGCGATGTCGTGGATGGCGTCGCGCACTTCATCGATCAGCGAGGTCGGCACCCGGCTGAGGCTCACGGTGCGGGTGACCGTCTCATTGGCCTTGAAGAACACCAGCAGCACTTCGCACACGATGCGCAGCGCAATCAGGAACAGCGCGCCATAGACCGCGATCTCGAGGATGCCCCACAGGCCATCACCGAAATTGCGGCCGAAACTGACGAAGAGGTGGCCCACCGACCAGAGCAGCAGTGCCGCCAGGCCGGTTGCATAGAACACCGGCACCAGTCGCGGCGAGAGAATGGTTTCCAGCCGGAACAGCGTCGGGCTGAGGAAGATTTTCTTGAGATCGTCCAGCGTCATGGCCTCACCCCATGGAATCGGTCAGATCAGAAAATGCGTGCGTCAGACGGCACTGACAAGGGCCTGCGGCTGCAGGTCTGCAGTCGCACCAAAGCGGCGCTCGAACGCCGCGCGCAGAGCGGCGTCGACTTCTGCCATCGACGCCAGCTGTCCGAGATCCTCGAAGCTGGTCACGCCCTGGTCCGAGATGCCGCAAGGCACGATGCCATCGAAGTGTGAAAGGGTCGGCGACACATTGATGGCAATGCCGTGGAACGTCACCCAGCGGCTGACCCGCACGCCGATCGCCGCCACCTTGTCCTCGCGGCCAAAGCCCTTGTCTGGCCGCGCCACCCAGACGCCGATCCGGCCGTCGCGCCGCTCACCCTTGATGTTGAAGGCAGCCAAGGTGTCGATGATCAGCCCCTCGAGTCCCTGCACCAGGCAGCGCACGTCGCGGCCGCGCTGGCGCAGGTCGAGCATGAAGTAGACCACGCGCTGGCCTGGGCCATGATAGGTGTATTGGCCACCGCGCCCGGCGTCATAGACGGGAAAGCGATTGGGCGACAGCAGGTCCTCGGGCGCCGCGGACGTTCCCGCCGTGTAGAGCGGCGGATGTTCCAGCAGCCAGACCTGTTCGCTGGCCGTACCGTCCGCGACGGCCGCCGCCCGCGCCTTCATCGCTTCGAGCGCCTCGGGGTAGGGGACGTATCCCTCCGAGATTCGCCACTCGACCGGCACGCCGTCGGCCCGGAACAGCTTGGTTCCGGTGTCGCAAGTTGGGTCAGTCGTTAACGCTTCGGTAAGCATGGGTGTCCAATGCTCTCTTCCAAGGGGCCCGCGCGATTCAGCCGGGATGGTCGGTCGCGGTTTATGTATGAACACTCTAGACAATATTGAAGTCGATATCACCGTCGAGCTGGGCGCGGCGATCATGCCGGTGCATCACCTCTTGCGCATGGGCCGCGGCGCGGTGATCGAGCTCGATACCGGCGAGAACGACCCGCTGCGCGTCTATGCCAACAACACGCTGATCGCGCGTGGCGAAGTGAAGGTCGAAGACGGCCGGCTCAGCGTCGAGCTCACCGAAAAAGTCCGCCGCCCCGCCTGATTTCGAGTTTCGTGGCGAGCGTTTGCATAACGGCAATTAATCGCTTGCACCCGCCAACGAGCATTGCTACACGCTGCCTCGCTTCGCCGGTTCCGGCGTTGCTTCTACCTCGGCGTGCGGTCGTGGCGGAATTGGTAGACGCGCAGCGTTGAGGTCGCTGTGCCGCAAGGCGTGGAAGTTCGAGTCTTCTCGACCGCACCAGGTTCTCTCGAGATCCTGCAGTCCAAAACAAACGGCTCCCCTCGGGGAGCCGTTGTTGTCTGTGGCATTGGAAGCCGAACCGCTACTTTCCCTTCCAGCCCAGCAGCCGCATCGCGTTGATGGTGACCAGCACAGTCGCGCCGGTATCGGCGAGAATCGCCGGCCATAGCCCCGTCACGCCGATGATCGTGGTCACCAGGAACACCGCCTTCAGCCCCAGCGCGACGGTGATGTTCTGGGCGATGTTGCCCATCGTCGCTTTCGACAACCCGATCATGTTGGCGATGTCTGCGACGCGGCCGTGGAGGATGGCAGCGTCGGCGGTTTCGAGCGCCACGTCGGTGCCACCGCCCATGGCGATGCCGATATCGGCCGCGGCGAGGGCAGGGGCGTCGTTGATGCCGTCGCCGACCTTGGCCACCACGCGGCCCTGCTGCTGCAACTCGCGGACGATGCGCTGCTTGTCTTCGGGCAGCAGGCCGGCGCGGACCTCGATGCCGAGGTCGGCGCCGATGGCCTTGGCGGTCCGTTCGTTGTCGCCGGTGAGCATCACGGTGCGCACCGCCTCGTCATCCAGCCGGTCGATGCCCAGGGCAGCATCGGCCCGTGGTTCATCGCGGATGGCGAGGAGGCCGGCAACTTCTGCGCCCACCAGGAGCACCGAGACGGTCTTGCCGGCATCGTTGAGTTCGCCGATCCGGTTCCGCAACGCTTCGTCAAATGGCACCCGCTCTTCGGCCGCCTTGGGCGAGGCGAGGAACAGTTCCTCGCCGCCGACCTTGCCAGTCACCCCCTTGCCGGGCACCGCCTTGGCTCCTGCCGCGGGCGGCACGAACGCCTTGTCGATCGCGGCGCGGGCCAGCACAGCGAGGGCCAAGGGGTGGCTCGAGCCAGTCTCCAGCGCCGCTGCGAGCGAGAGAACCTGACCCTCGGAGCGCCCGATGCCAACGACATCGGTCACCTGCGGCTTGCCTTCGGTGAGCGTGCCGGTCTTGTCGAGCGCCACGGTGTCGATCTTCCGCAACTGCTCGAGCACCGCGCCGCCCTTCAGCAGCAGGCCGCGGCGGGCGCCGGCCGAGAGGCCCGCGGCAATCGCCGCCGGGGTCGAGATCACCAGTGCACAGGGGCAACCGATCAGCAGGATGGCGAGGCCCTTGTAGATCCATTCGTCCCAGGGCTGGCCCGCCAGCAGCGGCGGCAGGATGGCGACCAGCGCGCCCACCACCAGCACGCCCGGCGTGTAGTATTTCGAGAACCTGTCGATGAAGCGCTCGGTCGGCGCCTTGCTCTCCTGCGCCTCCTCGACCAGCCGGACGACGCGGGCAATGGTGTTGTCGGCCGCGGCCGCCGTCACCCGCACGCGCAACACGGCATCGGCATTGATGGTGCCGGCGAACACCTCGTCGCTCGGGCCCTTGGTCTTTGGCACGCTCTCGCCGGTTACCGGCGCCTCGTTGATGGCAGAGCTGCCGTCGACGATCACGCCATCGGCGGCGATGCGGTCGCCGGGGCGCACCAGGATGATCGTGCCGACGGCGAGTGCGGCGGCTGGCACTTCAGTGGTTCCGCCGTCCTTCTCGACCAGGGCCAACTTCGGCACGAGGTCGGCGAGGCCGCGGATGGAGGCGCGCGCCCGGCCTGCGGCAACACCCTCGAGCAGTTCGCCGATGAGGAACAGCAGCACTACGGTCGCCGCTTCCTCGGTGGCGCCGATGAACACCGCACCGACCGCGGCGATGGTCATCAGCGTTTCGATCGAGAAGGGCGTACCGGTCATACCGGCAACCACGGCCCGCCGCGCCACCGGAATCAGGCCCACCACCATGGCGGCGAGGAACGCCCAATGCCCGATCGACGGGAACAGCTGTCCGGCGATATAGGCGACCAGCAAGGCACCGCCGGAGATGAAGGTCAGCAACGCCTTGCGCGTCCTCCACCAGGGGCCATCGATGATCTCGGCATGTCCCGTGTCATGGTCGTGGTCGGAGTGATCGTGGTCATGGTTGTGATCGGAGTGGTCATGGCCGTGATCATGCCCATGGTCAGCGTGGTCCATCGTGGCGGCCGCGCCGGACTTCTGCGGGGCGATCTGGTAGCCGAGGGCCTTGACCTGCCGCTCGATGGCACCCTTGACGATGTCGCCGGTGCGGGTGACCGTCATCGTACCATTGGGCAGCGAAACACCGACCTCGCCAACACCCGGCAGCCGGCCGACGGCGTTCTCGATCTTGGTGACGCACGCAGCGCAATCCATGCCGCCAACGCGGAATTTCAACTTCTCGGCGGCCTCGGACATGCGGCGCTCCTTGGATTCTTCATCATGTCCGCATACATCTAGGACCTCTAGCCACTAGAGGATCAAGAGGCCAAAACGATGAATCTGCCGATCGGCGAACTGTCCAGGCGCACCGGCGTCAAGGTCCCGACCATCCGCTTCTATGAGCAGATCGGGCTGCTGCCGTCGCCGCCGCGCACCGAAGGCAATCAGCGCCGCTACGGCAAGCCCGAAGTCGAGCGGCTGAATTTCATCCGCCACTCGCGCGAACTCGGCTTTGAGGTCGAGGATATCCGCGAGCTGCTGGAGATGGCCGCGTCGCCTCAGGCCTCATGCCACCAGGCCGACAGCATCGCCCGCAACCACCTGACCGAGATCGATCGCCGCATCGCCAGCCTCACGGCGCTGCGCGGGGAGCTCAACCGCATGGTCGAGGAATGCGGCCACGGCCGCATCTGCGACTGCCGGATCATCGAAGTGCTGGCCGATCACGGCGAGTGCGTGACCGAGCACGCGCATTAGGCGAAGTACGGCGCTTCCATCCCCACCGGCGTCATCCCCGCGAATGCGGGAACCTGGTGGGATGCCGCATCACCCGCTGAAGCTGAGAGATCCCACTGGGTCCCCGCCTTCGCGGGGATGACGCCAGTGGGTAAGCAGAACCGCTGCGCCGCTGCAGCCTGACCGAGCACGCGCATTAGCGCCGTGAGGGTGGGTACTTGCCGTTGGCATAGCCGAGGAAGATTCCGGCGAGGATGCCGAGCACCACGCCGCCGATCAGCAGCATGATCCCAGGTCCCACGGCACCGCCGATTGCTTCGGGCGTGGCGTTCGGACTGAAGGCGGTCAGCAACGGCCCGAGAATGGCGCCGATGAGGCCGAGGCCCATCAACATGATCGAGCCGAAAAGCAGCTTGCTCCCGACATTGACCGAGAACGGATCCGGATGCTCTGCCATTGCCACGCCCCCTCAAGCGGACACGCCCGATCTGCAGGCGTGAGCGTAGCTTAGCGCGGCAGGGCCGGGCTGCAAGCAATACTGAGATTTGGTGGCGCTGTACTTGTCGGGGCTGATCGAACCGGAAAGTCTGCAACTTTCCTGGAAGCGCTAAGCTTGCCAGTCGAGCACGGTGTTGCCGGACCGGCAGAAACGAACCGCCAGGCCGGCTTCGCCCAGCCAGCTCTGCTTGTCGCCGTCACGATGCAGGGCATGGCCGGCGCGCCGAAGTTCGGCGACGATCATCCCGACCTGGTTATGCCATTCGCGCGGGTCCGCCGTCGCAGCCAGCCGCGCGCGGATAGCGTCCTGCTGCTCGCTGAGGCGCTGGGCGCGCTCAGCAGTGCCGAACGCCAGCAGCGTTGCCCGGCTCATCGGATGAACATTGTCGGCCGCGGGCCGGAGGAACAGATCGAGCGCGGCCATCAGACCACTTCCGCCAAATGAAAGTTGCGCGCCACGGTGAAGTCACGGAGCCCGAAGGCCGGGAGTTTGCCGGGGACGATGGCGTCCGCAACGGCCGCACGGTCGTCGACGTCGGTGGCGTCGACCACGACACGCAGGAACGGCTCGGCCATGCCGAGCCGCACCTTCTCCTGCAGCTCGAACAGCAGCACCCGCACATTGCCGCGGCTTTCGCAGGCAATGCACTCGGTGCCCGGCTCGTGCGCGTGCAGCGGCGGGTCGAGATGGACGAGAGCGGTATCTCGGCCACCGAAGCGGGCCAGGGCGGCCTTATCGGTGACCACGATCACCGGCACCGAGGTGGCGCGGCGGGCATAGGGAGCAGAGGAGGTCATGCGCCCTCCTTGTCCGAGCTCGGGGTGTAGTTGAGGATCGGGCCAAGCCAGCGCTCGACCTCGCGGATCGCCATGCCCTTGCGCTTGGCATAGTCCTCGACCTGGTCGCGCTCCACCTTGGCGACGCCGAAATAGAAGCTCTCGGGGTGGCTGAGGTAGATGCCCGACACCGATGAGCCGGGCCACATGGCGTAGCTCTCGGTCAGTTCCACGCCGATGCGCTGCTTGGCATTGAGCAGGTGGAACAACGTGGTCTTTTCGGTGTGGTCGGGCTGCGCCGGATAGCCGGGGGCAGGGCGGATGCCCTGGTACGGCTCGCCGACCAGCTCGGTCGGCGCGAAAGTTTCCGAGGCGCCATAGCCCCAGAACTCCTTGCGCACCCGCTCGTGCATCAGCTCGGCAAAGGCTTCGGCGAAGCGATCGGCCAGCGCCTTGATCAGGATCGACGAATAGTCGTCATTGCGCCGCTCGAAGCGCTCGGCGATGACATTTTCCTCGAGCCCGGCCGTGACGACGAAACCGCCCAGATAGTCCGGAACGCCTTCGGGCGCGACGAAATCAGCCAGCGCCATGTGCGGCTTGCCGCCGGTCTTCGAAAGCTGCTGACGCAGGGTGAAGAACGTCGCCAGCTGGTCCTTGCGGTCCGCATCGGTATAGAGCCGGATATCGTCGCCGACCTGGTTGGCGTGCCAGAAGCCGATCACCGCCTTGGGGCGGAACCAGTTCTTCTGGATCACTTCCTTCAGCATCTTCTGGGCGTCGTCCCAGAGCTGGCGCGCCGCCGGGCCCTGGTCGGGGTCGTCGAGCACCGCCGGGAAGCGGCCCTTCAGCTCCCAGGCCTGGAAGAACGGCGTCCAATCGATGTAGCGCGCGATCTCGGCAAGGTCGTAGTTCTCGAATACCCGCGTGCCGAGGAAGCTCGGCCTGGGCGGCACATAGCCATCCCATTTCGGCTGGAAGCGGTTGGCGCGGGCGGTGGCCAGCGAGGTGCGCTGCTTTTCCGCCTCGCTCTGCCGGTGCTTTTCGGCCAGCCGTTCGTACTCGGCCCTGACATCGGCGACATAGGTCGGACGCTGCTCGTCGCTGAGCAGCGACGAGACCACGCCTACGGCGCGGCTCGCGTCGTGGACGTGCACTGTCGGCCCGCCATGATATTGCGGGTGGATCTTCACCGCCGTGTGGACGCGGCTGGTGGTCGCGCCGCCGATCAGCAGCGGCACGTGGAAGCCTTCGCGCTCCATCTCGGAGGCGACATGCACCATCTCGTCGAGCGACGGGGTGATGAGACCGCTCAGACCGATGACGTCGACCTTCTCGGCCTTCGCCACCTCGAGGATCTTGGCTGTCGGCACCATCACGCCGAGGTCGATGATCTCGTAATTGTTGCAGGAGAGGACCACGCCGACGATGTTCTTGCCGATGTCGTGCACATCGCCTTTCACCGTCGCCATCAGCACCTTGCCGGCGCTCTTCCGCCCCACCGCCTCGCCATTGGCTTCCTTCTCCGCCTCCATGAAGGGGAGGAGGTGGGCCACGGCCTGCTTCATCACGCGGGCGGATTTCACCACCTGCGGCAGGAACATCTTGCCCGAGCCGAACAGGTCGCCGACGACGCTCATGCCGGCCATCAGCGGGCCCTCGATGACGTGCAGCGGACGCTCGGCTCCGAGCCGCGCCTCCTCAGTGTCCTCGTCGATGAACTCGGTGATGCCGTTGACCAGCGCATGCGAGATGCGCTCGGCCACCGGCTTGGTGCGCCAGGTCAGGTCCTTGGCCTTCTGCTCGCCGCCGGCCTGGCCCTTGAACCGCTCGGCAATCTCCAATAGCCGCTCGGTCGAATCCGGCCGGCGGTTGAAGATCACGTCCTCGCAGGCCTCGCGCAGCGTCGGCTCCAGCGTATCGTAGACCGCCAGCTGGCCGGCATTGACGATGCCCATGTCCATCCCCGCCTGGATGGCGTGGTAGAGGAACACCGAGTGCATCGCCTCGCGCACCGGCTCGTTGCCGCGGAAGGAGAAGCTGAGGTTACTCACGCCGCCGGAAATATGAGCGTGCGGAAGGGTTTGCCGGATAGTCCTCGTCGCTTCGATAAAGGCGATGCCATAGCCGACATGCTCTTCGATGCCGGTGGCGATGGCGAAGATGTTGGGGTCGAAGACGATATCCTCGGGCGGGAAGCCGACCTCTTCGGTCAATAGCTTGTAGGCCTTCGAGCAGATTTCGACCTTGCGCTCATAGGTATCGGCCTGGCCCTGCTCGTCGAACGCCATCACCACCACGGCGGCGCCGTAGGCGCGCACCAACCGGGCGGTTTCGAGGAACTTGTCGACGCCTTCCTTCATCGAGATCGAGTTGACCAGCGCCTTGCCCTGCACGCATTTCAGGCCGGCTTCGATCACCTCGAACTTCGAAGAATCGATCATCAGCGGCACACGGGCGATATCGGGTTCGGCGGCCAGCAGGTTGAGGAACTCGACCATCACCTTATGGCTGTCGAGCAGGCCCTCGTCGACGTTGATGTCGATCACCTGGGCGCCGTTCTGCACCTGGTCACGCGCCACTTCGAGCGCGGCGGTGTAGTCGCCGGCGGTGATCAGCTTCCTGAACCTGGCCGAGCCCGTGACGTTGGTGCGCTCGCCGATGTTGACGAACGGGATGTCCTCGGTGAGCGTGAACGGCTCGAGGCCGCTCAGCCTGAGGAAGGTCGGCACTTCGGGAATCTTGCGCGGCTTGTACTTCGATACCGCTTCCTTGATCGCCCGGATGTGGTCCGGGGTCGAACCGCAGCAGCCGCCGACGATGTTGAGGAAGCCGTCGCGGGCGAAACCCTCGAGTTGCCGGGCCATGAATTCCGGCGTCTCGTCATAGCCGCCGAACTCGTTGGGTAGCCCGGCATTGGGATAGGCGCAGATCAGCGTGTCGGCGACATCGGAGAGCTCGTTGATATGGGCGCGCATGGCGTTGGCGCCGAGTGCGCAGTTGAGCCCGATGGTGAACGGCTTGGCGTGCCGCACCGAATACCAGAACGCCGTCGGCGTCTGGCCGCTCAGGGTACGCCCCGAGAGATCGGTAATGGTGCCGGAAATCATCACCGGCAGCTCGTAGCCGCGTTCCTCGAAGATGCGTTGCGCCGCAAAGATGCCGGCCTTGGTGTTGAGCGTATCGGTAATGGTCTCGAACAGCAGGAGGTCGGCGCCGCCGTCGATCAGCCCGTTGATCTGCTCGGCATAGCCCTTGACGATCTCGTCGAAGGTGATCGCCCGGTGTCCCGGCGAGTTCACGTCGGTCGACATCGAGGCGGTTTTGTTCAACGGCCCCAGGGCACCAGCCACGAAGCGCCGCTTGCCGTCGATGTCGAAGGCCTGCTGCGCCGCCTCGCGCGCCAGCTTGGCACCGGCGACGTTCAACTCATAGGCCAGCGCCTGCATGCCGTAGTCGGCCATGACGATATCGGTGGAGGAGAAGGTGTTGGTCTCCACCATGTCCGCCCCGGCAAGATAGTATTGCAGGTGGATCGCCCGGATCGCATCGGGCTGGGTCAGGTTGAGCAGGTCGTTATTGCCCCGCACATCCTTGTGCCAATCCTGGAAGCGCTCGCCGCGATAGGCGGCCTCGTCGAGCTTCAGCTGCTGAATCATGGTGCCCATGGCGCCATCGAGGATCAGGATGCGTTCGGCGGCCGCCTGGGTAAGGGCTGCCCGCACCTCCTCGCCGTTCGGCAAGGAATTTCTATCGATCTCAATGTGTTGAGCTTCAGTCATCGCTCGACTTTCCAACGTCTGTCACGCCAAAATGCGTTCACCGCCGGCACGGTCGCACGGCGGGATATAAAGATATCTTTATATGATCGCCGACCGTGCGGCAAGCAAGCCCGTTTCCGTTCTCACCTCGAGGGGGCGAAAACGTTCCACCGACCAGGACTCCTGCCTTCATGACGATGCCAATCCTCCTCGTTCCCGGTCTCAACTGCACGGCCGAAATCTATGCCCACCAGGTGCCGGCACTGTGGCACCTCGGGCCGGTGACGATCGCCAACCACACGCAAGGCAGTTCGATGCGGGAGATCGCGGCTTCGATCCTCGAGGACGCGCCGCCGCAGTTTGCGTTGGCCGGCTTCTCGATGGGCGGCTATCTCGCCTTCGAGATTCTGCGGCAGGCGAGGGGGCGCGTGCTGAGGCTGGCGCTGCTCGACACCTCGGCGCGGGCTGATACTCCGGAAGCGACGGAGAAACGGCGCGCCGCCATCGCGCTGACCGAGCAGGGCAAGTTCAACCTGGCCGTGGCGCAGTCGTTCCCCAACGCGGTGCATCCCGATCACGTCGGCGATGCCGGGCTCAAGGCCCTGCATGTGCGCATGGCAACCACGAACGGCGGAGAAACCTATATCCGGCAGCAGACCGCCATCATCGGTCGTCCGGACTCACGTCCTGAACTCGGCGACATTGACGTCCCCACGCTTGTGGTGATCGGCGACAAGGATGCGATCACCGTGCCCGAGGCGGCGCGCGAGATGGCCGCTGGTATTGCGGGCGCCAGGCTGGTGGTCGTGCCAAGGGCAGGGCACATGGCGCTGGTTGAGCAACACGCCGTGGTGACTACGGCGATGGTCGAGTGGCTGAAGGGCTGATCCGGTGGCTGTGGACCCCCACCCTTGATCCCTCCCCGCAAGGGGAGGGAGACGATGGAACCGCGATGCCGGTGTGAGGGTCTCCCTCCCCCTTGCGGGGAGGGGACAGGGGTGGGGGTCGGGTCGCGCCGGTCGTGAGGTGGTCAATTTCCGCAGCATTTGAAGCAAATTAACCCGGTCGCAACCACGTTGCGCTTCCTTGAGATCATCGCCGCACGCCTTTGAGTATGATGCGGAAATCTCTTTTGGGTTGATCTGGTTTTGGCAGTGATTTCTCGCGACCTTCGCGCGGCCGCCCGGCTGCTTGTTCTCGCCGCGCTCGTGGCGCCGGTTCTGGCCGCCTGTGGTGGTGGGGGAGGGGTGCCCAACATCAAGCGCTCGGCCTTCACCTCCAAGGAATTCGGTGTCGCCGTCAGCCCGCGCGTCACCAACGCCAAGAACCCGCCCAAGGGCGGCGGCCGCTACATGGTCGGCAAACCCTACACGGTGCGCGGCGAAGTGTATGAGCCGATCGAGAACCCGATCGGTTATGTCGCCTCGGGCGGCGCCTCCTGGTACGGCAACGACTTCCACGGCCGGCGTACCGCCAATGGCGAGATCTTCTCGGCCAACGCCATTTCCTGCGCCAGCCCGGTGCTGCCGCTGCCCAGCTATGTCCGCGTCACCAACATGGACAATGGTCGCTCGATCGTCTGCCGGGTGAACGATCGTGGCCCGTATCTGCATGGCCGGGTGATGGATATGAGCTATCGCACCGCCGAGATCCTCGGCTACGCCAACCATGGCGTCGGCAATATCCAGGTCGAGTATGTCGGCCCGGCGCCGCTCAATGGCGACGATACCCGCATGCTGCTGGCCAGCCTCAACAAACCGACCCGCATGGAGCAGGGCGCCACCCGCCTCGCCATGAATGAAGAGCGGCCGAACCTTATCGGCGGTATCATCGACATGTTCGGCTATGTCGACAGCAGTGCGGCAGACCAGGCGATCACCAGCGCCCACGCCGCCGCCAATGCCATGGCGACGCGCTCGGGCTCGCTGGACGCCTGGGTTGCAAGTGTCGACGAGGACAAGCGCGCCATCAAGCTGGAACTTGGCGTATTTGCCGACGCAGCGCAGGCGGACGACGTAGCGCTGCAATTTGCCATGCTCGGTGCGGTCGACGAAGATGCGGTGCGCATTCCCGGCGCCGACGCCACACGCCTGACACTCACCCATCTTAAGCCCGGTGTGGCGCGGGATGATGTGATGTCGCTCGCCAGGCAACTTGGACTCAAGGACCTGGTGCTCTATTAGTTTGAGAGCGGTCGAGCAGTGACCGCGATCGGGGTTGAGATTGCGGAATTTTGGCCTGAAACTGCTGGTCGCACTGTTTGCCGTCCTCGGGGCGGCTTCCGCATTGGCGCAGGATTTCGACACCAAGGCGCCGTTTGCAGTGCTGATGGACTACGAGTCCGGCACGATCCTGTTCAACAAGGCGGGTGACGAGCAGCTCGAACCCGCCAGCATGGCCAAGCTGATGACACTGGCCGTGGTGTTCGACCAGTTGCAGACCAGGAAGCTGCAGCCGACCGACGAGTTCTTCATTTCCGAGCATGCCTGGCGCGATGGCGGCGCTTCTTCCGGCGGCTCCACCATGTTCGCCGTGCTCAATTCGAAGGTCCCGGTGATGGACCTCGTCCGCTCGGTGATCATCCAGTCCGGCAACGACGCAGCGATTGCTCTTGCCGAGGGGATTGCCGGCAGTGAGCTCAGTTTCGCGCAGATGATGAACCAGCTGGGCAAGGAGATCGGCCTCTCCGGTTCGAACTTCGTCAATGCCACCGGCTTGCCCGACCCGGCGCAGTTCTCGACGGCGCGCGACCTCGCCACCATCGCGCGTTTCATCATCGCCCAGTTTCCCGAGTACTATCCGATCTTTTCGGAGCGCGAGTTCACCTGGAACAAGATCCGGCAGATGAACCGCAACTCGCTGCTCGAGATCGGCATCGGCGTCGACGGGCTGAAGACCGGCCACACCGAGGCTGCCGGCTATGGCGAGGTGGTTTCGACCGCCGCCACCGGCCGCCGGCTGATTGCCGTGTTGCACGGGCTCAAATCGATGACCGAGCGCACCGAGGAGGCACGCAAGCTCGTCACCTGGGGCACCCGCGGCTTCGAGCTGATCCCGGTCTTCCCCGAGGGCACGGCGATTTCGCATGCCGATGTCTATGGCGGCAGCGCCGGACAGGTGTCGCTGGTGGGTAAGGGGAGCATCGACCTGTTCCTCCCCAAAGGGGCGCAGAACTGCCCACAGGCCACCGTCACCTACAAATCGCCGATCCGCCCGCCTGTGCAGAAGGGCGATCAACTGGCCGAGCTCAATGTCATGTGCAACGGGGCCGTGGTACAGGTCACCCCGCTCTATGCGGGCGAGGATGTCGCCGACGGCGATATCGTCCGCAAGGCGACCGATGCGCTGAAGGAACTGGCGCTCGGCTGGCTCTAGCTCAGGACTGAACGAGAGATGCTCGATGTGCCGGCGAAGCCCGCCGCCCGTTTCATCACCTTTGAGGGTGGCGAAGGTGTCGGCAAGTCGACGCAGGTCAAGCGCCTGCTGGTCCGGCTCAACCGCATGGACATCGAAGCCGTGCGGACCCGCGAGCCCGGCGGCACGCCGAAGGCCGAGGCAGTACGGGCCTTCATCCTGCAGGGGCGCTCCGAGAGCTGGGGCGCCGGCGCCGAGGCCGTGCTGTTCGCCGCCGCGCGCTACGACCACGTCAGCTCGCTCATTGCCCCCAGCCTCAACAGCGGCAAGTGGGTGATTTCCGACCGCTTCCACGATTCGACCCGCGCCTATCAGGGCCTCACCGGCGGCGTCGACGACAAGCTGATCCGCGGGCTCGAAACCCTGGCGCTCGACGGGCATCAGCCCGACATCACCTTCATCCTCGACATGGATCCGGCCGTCGCCTTCGCACGCGTCAACAACCGGGAGATCGAGAAGGCGCTGGCCGAGACCGGCGACCGCTTCGAGAAGGAAGATCTCGAGTGGCACCGTCGCCTGCGCCAGGCGTTTCTTGCCATCGGCAAGGCCAACCCGGAGCGCTGCGTGGTGTTGCCCGCCGGCCAATCGGAAGATGCGCTCGAGCAGGAGATCTGGGATACGCTGATCCGGCGCTTCCCCGAGCTCGAGGCAAAGGCCGACTGAATTGGACTATCCCGAACGCGAACCCGACCAGCTCGAGGGCGTGCCGCTGCCCGAGTTCCAGACCGGCGTTTCCGGTCACGCGGCGGCGCGCGCCACGCTGCTCGACCGCCTTCATGCCGGTCGGCTCCCCGGCGGCATCCTGATCCACGGGCCGCGTGGCATCGGCAAGGCGACGCTGGCCTTCGACCTGGCCCGCCGCATCTTCGAAAAGACCGGCGACGAGTCGCCCGAGCACATCGCCGCGCAGGTCGCTGCCGGCGCCTATCCGAACCTGTTCGTGATGCGCAAGTCCCTGCGCGATACGGGCAAGGGCTATTACACCGCCATCCGCGTCGAGGAAGTGCGCCGCTTCATCGAGGAAATGCGGATGACCCGCGGCCGTGCCGGCCACCGCATCGCCATCGTCGATCCGATCGACGACTGCAACGCTTCCTCCGCCAATGCGCTCCTGAAGATCCTCGAGGAACCGCCGGCCGATACGACGTTCCTGCTCGTCTCGCATCGGCCCGGGTCGTTGCTGCCGACCATCAAGTCGCGCTGCTTTCAGGTGGCGCTGCGGCCGATTGCAGACAGCGATGTCCGCGCCGTGCTGGACCAGGTCGGTGGACAACCCCTCGCCATCGAGCGGGCGGTTTCGCTCGCGGGGGGGCGGCCGCGCCGCGGCTTCGAGGCCATGCTGCTGGGGGAGGGGGGCGCCCTGCAACTGCTGCAGGGCTGGCTAGCCGACCCCGTCGGCGCGCCTTCGGCAGCCCGTATCGCGCTCGCCGATGCGCTGGCAGCCGATCGCGACTCCGCCGAACTGCGCTTCGCGCGCGACATCCTCAGCGACTGGCTGGCTGATGCGGCCAAGGCGGCCGCCGCTAGTGGCGACCGGCTTCGTCTTGCCTCTGCCAACGAGCTATGGGAGAAGGCGCGAGCTTCACTCGCCGATGCCGATGAATACAACCTCGACATGCGGCAGACCCTGGTCGCGCTTTTCGATGCGATCCGGAAACACCAGCTCCTGAGCGTCCAGCCGACACCATGACCGACACGTTCTACGTCACCACCGCCATCGCCTATCCCAACGGCGCGCCGCATATCGGGCACGCCTATGAGATGATCGCGACCGACGCCATCGCCCGCTGGGCGCGGCTCTCGGGCAAGGACACCTATTTCCTCACCGGCACCGACGAGCACGGCATCAAGATGGTGCAGACGGCGGCAGCCGAAGGCATCACGGCGCGCGAACTGGCCGACCGCAACGCGGCCCGCTTCAAGGAGCTGGCGGCGCGCCTCGACGTTTCCAACGACGATTTCATCCGCACCACCGAGCCGCGCCACTACGAGTCGAGCCAGGAGATCTGGCGCAAGATGGCCGCCAGCAACAATGGCGACATCTACCAATCGACCTACAAGGGCTGGTACTCGGTCCGCGACGAAGCCTATTTCGACGAGGAAGAGCTCAGCGACGGCGAAGGCGGCAAGAAGTTCGCACCGACCGGCGCCGAGGTGAAATGGGTCGAGGAGGACAGCTATTTCTTCCGCCTCTCGGCCTATCAGGACCGGCTGCTGAAGCTCTACACCGACCGCCCGGATTTCATCGCTCCCGAAGAACGCCGCAACGAGATCGTCTCGTTCGTCAAAGCCGGGCTACGCGACGTCTCGATCAGCCGCACCACCTTCGACTGGGGCATCCCGGTGCCGGGCGCTGCCGGGCACGTGATGTATGTCTGGGTAGACGCCCTCACCAACTACATTACCGGCGTCGGCTTTCCGGATGCCGCATCCGAGCAGTTCAAGAAGTTCTGGCCGGCGAACCTGCACGTCATCGGCAAGGACATCATCCGCTTCCACACCGTCTACTGGCCGGCCTTCCTGATGAGCGCCGGCATCGAAGTGCCGCATCGCGTCTTCGCGCATGGGTTTCTGACCTCGGAAGGCAAGAAGATGTCGAAGTCGGTCGGCAACATCGTCGATCCGCATGAGCAGCTCGACCTCTATGGCACCGATCCGGTGCGCTGGTACTGCCTGCGCGAAGTCAGCTTCGGGCAGGATGGCGACTGGGGCAAAGAGAAGTTCATCAACCGCAACAACTCCGACCTCGCCAACAACTTCGGCAACCTGGCGCAGCGCTCGCTGTCGATGATCCAGAAGAATTTTGGCGGAGCACTGCCGGAAGCGCAGCCGACCGAAGCCGAGCGTGCCATCGTCGCCACGGCGATCGAGGCGATCGGCAAGATGGATCTCGCCATGAAGACGCAGCAGATCCATGAGGCCGCGGGCGAGCTGACGACGCTGCTCAACGCCGCCAACCTCTACTTCGCCGACCAGGCGCCATGGGGGCTGAAAGCCGATCTGCCACGCATGGGCACGATCCTTGCGACCACGGCAGACATCGTGCGGCGCGCTGCCATCGCGGCGCAGGCGTTCGTTCCGGGTTCGGCGGCGAAGTTCCTCGATGCGCTTGCAGTGCCGGAAGACCAGCGGCTGTTGAGCCATGCGCTGAGCGGGTCCGGCGTTCCCGCCGGAACGGTCTTGCCGCCGCCGGAGCCGGTGTTCAAGAAGTTCGAGCACCAGAAGACGGCCTAGGCCAATGTTGATCGACTCGCACTGCCACCTCGATTTCCCCGAGCTCGCCGCCGATCGGGCCGGCGTGCTGGCACGCGCCAAGGCGGCCGGGATCGACGGCATGGTCACCATTTCGACTCGGGTGAAGCGGTTCGACGAGATCAAGGCGATCGCCGAGGCGCATACCGAGGTCTGGTGTTCGGTCGGCACCCATCCGCACCATGCCGACGAAGAGCTCGACATCTTCACCGAAGATCTGGTGCGGCTCAGTGCACACCCCAAATGCGTTGCCATTGGCGAAGCCGGGCTCGACTATTTCTACGACAACGCCCCCAAGGAGGCGCAGGAGACCGGGCTGCGTCGGCACATTGCTGCATCGCGCCTCACCGGCCTGCCGCTGGTGATCCATTCCCGTTCGGCCGACGCTCACATGGGCGCAGTGCTGACCGATGAGGTGGGGCAGGGGGCCTTCCCTTTCGTGCTCCATTGCTTCACCGGCGGTGCCGAACTCGCCCGCCAGGCGCTTGAGCTCGGCGGCTACATCTCGTTCTCCGGCATCATCACCTTCAAGAATGCCGAGGAAATCCGCGAGGTCGCAAAGTTCGTTCCGTCAGACCGTTATCTGGTTGAAACAGATGCGCCGTATCTGGCGCCGGTGCCGCACCGCGGTGGCACGAACGAGCCGAGTTATGTCGCCCATACTGCCGCCAAGGTCGCCGAGGTTCGCGGCGTCAGCCTCGAGCAGCTCGGCGCCGAGACCACCGACAATTTTTTCCGTTTGTTCTCAAAGGCTAAGGCGTAATGCCTGAAGCACAACGTATTGTTGCGACGATCATGGGCTGCGGCTCATCGGGTGGCGTACCGCGGATCGGTGGCCACTGGGGCGTCTGCGATCCGGATAACCCCAAGAACCGCCGCAGCCGCTGCTCGCTGCTGATCGAAGGCTACACCGCCGGCTCCGACGAGCCGACCCGCATCATCGTCGATACCGGATGCGACCTGCGTGAGCAGCTGCTGCGGGCCGAGGTCGATCGGGTCGAGGCAGTGCTCTATACGCACGAGCATGCCGACCACACACACGGCATCGACGACCTGAGGGTGCTGGCGCTCAACAACCGCAAGCGCGTCGATGTCTATTTTACGGCCGAGGCCGCCAATCGGATCGTGCCGAGCTTTGCCTATTGCTTCACGGCGCCGCCGGGCTCGGGCTATCCGCCGATCCTCAACCAGCACCTGATCGAGGCCGGCACGCCACTGACGGTGGACGGGCCGGGCGGTTCGATCAGCGTGCTGCCGTTCCGCCAGGATCACGGCGATATCTATTCGCTGGGGTTTCGGGTGCGGAACTTTGCCTATTCGTGCGACCTCAGCGGCATTCCGGATGGCTCGCGCGAGGCGGTCAGCGGGCTCGACACCTGGGTGCTCGACGCGCTGCGGCCGACACCGCATCCAAGCCATCTGAGCTTGTCCGAGGCACTGGAGCTGGTCGACGAGTTGCAGCCGCGCCACGCGGTGCTGACCAACCTCCATATCGACCTCGACTATGCCCAGACCGACGCCATGACGCCTGACCATGTCCGGCCGGCGTTCGACGGGCTGCAGATCGACATCACCGCCGGCGAGATCATCAGCCCGCGCTGACATCGCCGTACGACACCAAGGAGGCCTGCCGCCAATGATTGAAGTCATCGATACCGGCATTGCGCCATCCAGCGGCCCGATCAACGACTGCGTGCGCGCCGGCAACCACGTCTGGCTCGTGGTGCTGGCCGAGGATCCGAAGACCGGCAAGATCACCGAGGGCGACATCGAGGTGCAGACGCGCCAGGCACTGGCGAACCTCAAGCAGGCGATCAACGCCGCCGGCGGCGAGCTCACCAATATCGTCCAGGTGCAGATCTTCCTCGTCGACAGCGCCGACGCGCCGGGCATGAACCGTGTGTATGCCGAGTTCTTCAGCACCAAGCCGTACCCGATCCGTGCCACAGTGGTGGTCAAGGAACTGCTGGCCAAGGGGCTGCGGATCGAAATCACCGCAACGGCGGTCCTGGGATAGAGCCACCAGCCACGCCGTCGGGTCAACGCGATAGTTCCATAATATATCTTATGCGAATGGAGGAAGAACCGATATGCCGACCGAAGCCGACCTCACCCAGCAGCTTATCGAAGCCCAGCGTGCCGGCCGGCATGATGTCGATGCTGTCCCCTATGCGGCGCTCGATCGTGCAGCCGCCCTCCGCATCCAGTCCGCCACGATGGCGGCGCTCGGCGAAACGCCGGCGCTGCTCAAGACGCTTGTCACGCCGGACGGCCTCGGCACCTGCGCGCCGATCTACCGATCACGCGTCGGCAACAGCGGCGCGTTCCAGTTGTCGTCGCCGACGCTGACCGGGCTCGAGGTCGAAGTCGGCCTGGTGCTGGCCAGCGACCTCACCACCGAGGCGGCCAACCGCGACGAGATCGATATCATCGAGGCGATCAGCCATTACTTCGTCGGCATCGAGGTTTGCGGCACGCGCTACGCCGATCGCTCGCTTGCCGGCGCCAATGGCGGCCTCGCGGACAACGCCTCGGCCTATGGCTATGTCATCGACCCCTCACATCGCGACGCCGGTGCGGAGATCGAGAACTACGACGTGCACCTCGAATTCGCCGGCAAAGAGATATGGTCAGCGCCGGCCAAACACTCGTTCGGCACCGTGCTCAACTCGTTCATCGCTTACGCCAAGAACCAGAACCCGGCATTCCCGCTGAGGGCCGGCACGGTGATCACCACCGGTTCGCTCTGCGGCCTCGTGCCGATCAGCGGCGCCGGTCATGTGGTCGGCCGCCTCGGCAACCACGCCGTCAGCTTCGACATCACCTGAGACCCGCCATGCAACCCTCCCGCGACATTTCCCGCCTGATCGAGATCATGGCCGCCCTCCGCAATCCGGACGGCGGCTGTCCGTGGGACCTGGAGCAGGATTTTGCCAGCATCCGGCACTACACCATCGAGGAAGCCTACGAGGTCGCCGACGCCATAGAGCGCGAGGACTATGCCGATCTCCGCGAAGAACTTGGAGACCTGCTGCTGCAGCCGGTGTACCACGCCCAGATGGCCTCCGAGCAAGGCCTGTTCGATATCGGCGACGTGGTTTTCGCTATTACTGAGAAGCTGATACGCCGGCATCCTCATGTATTCGGCGAGGAAGCGGCGCGCAGCGCCGGCGGCGCCAAGGCCAAGTGGGATGAGGTCAAGGCCGACGAGCGCGCCAGGAAGGCTGAGCGCAAGCAGGTGGCATCGTCCATCCTCGACGACGTGCCGCACGCCCTGCCCGCCCTGGCCCGTGCAGAAAAGCTCAGCCGCCGCGCGGCCTCTGTGCAGTTCGACTGGCCCGACTGGCGCCAGACGCTGGCCAAGGTGCGCGAGGAACTCGACGAGGTGGCCGCTGCTGCCGAAGCCGGCAACACCGCCGAGATCCATGAGGAACTGGGCGACCTGCTGTTCGCCGCCGCCAATCTCGCCCGCAAACTCGGCGTCGAGGGCGAATCCGCACTGCGCGACGCCAACGTCAAGTTCGACCGCCGCTTCCGCTATGTCGAGACGCGCGCCAGCGAGGATGCCGTGCCGCTGGCCGAGGCCGGCCTCGAACGACTGGACGGCTACTGGAACGAGATCAGGGCCAAAGAACGCGGGTAACGGCTGGTAGGCAATGCCTGGCGGCCCATTTCAGCATGAGCGACGCGGCAGCTACCTTGACCGCTGAACCACTGCACAGAAGGCCGGAACCTTCCTCAGGCGGCGTCTGAGCCTTCGATGCGGCCGGCGAAACGTTCGGTGAAGGCATTCTTGTGGCGGGCCTCGACCCGCACTTCATAGACCTGCCCGTTCTCGTCCGGCTCGTCCTTGCCGATGATCTCGGCGTGGCCGTAGAGCCAGCCGACATCGGCACCGGCGGTGTGGGGCACCAGGACCCGATAGGTACGCCCCTGCCCGGCCAGCACCTTCTCGATGGTGTCGAGCAGCTTGTCCAAGCCTTCGCCGGTCTGCGCCGATACCGGCACGGATGCTGCCACCTTGCCGAGTGGTGAGAGCGTCGCCAGCGCCAGATAGGAGCCGTCGGCATCGCGCTCCAGGAGGTCAACCTTGTTCCACACCTCGATGATCGGCGTGGTCTCGGCCGACATGCCGAGTTCTTCGAGCACCTTCAGCACGTCCTGTGCCTGCGCGGCGTGATCGGGGTTGGCAACATCGCGGACGTGCAGGATAACGTGCGCTTCCAGCACCTCTTCCAGCGTGGCGCGGAAGGCGGCGATCAGGTCGGTCGGCAGGTCGGAGACGAAGCCCACGGTGTCGGACAGCATCACCTCGCGGCCATGCGGCAGGGCGATCTTGCGCACCGTGGTATCAAGGGTCGCGAACAGCAGATCCTTGGCAAACACCCCTGCCCCGGTCAACGCGTTGAATATGCTCGACTTACCGGCGTTGGTGTAACCGACCAGTGCCACCACCTGGAACGGCACCGCGTCGCGCCGGCCCTTCTGCTGACCGCGGGTCTGGCGCACCTTCTCGATGCGCTCTTCGAGCATCTTGATGCGGTCCTGCAACTGCCGGCGGTCGCTTTCCAGCTGGGTTTCGCCAGGGCCGCCCATGAAGCCGAAGCCGCCCGAGCCGCGCTGCCGCTCAAGGTGGGTCCAGCTGCGGACCAGCCGGCTCTTCTGATAGTTGAGATGCGCCAGTTCGACCTGCAGCACACCCTCGCGGGTGGCGGCGCGCTCGCCGAAGATCTCGAGGATCAGCCCGGTGCGGTCCAGCACCTTGGTGCCGGTCTCCTTCTCGAGGTTGCGCTGCTGGATCGGGTGCAAGGCGGTGTCGACGAGCAGCAGCTCGATCTCCTCCTCCTTCACCCGCCTGGCGATCTCTTCCACGTGCCCGCCACCGATGAAGGTTGCCGGCTTGATCTCGCGCACCTTGGCGATCTCGGAGAACACGATCTCGACGCGGATGGCGCTGGCCAGCCCCTCGAACTCGGCCTTGCGGGCCTCGATGCTATGCGTCGTGGCGCGGCCGCGGACATCGGGGATGACGAGGCCGACGCGGGTCGGAGCAGCACGCTGGTCTATGAATGCCTGAGGGCCACCCTTGCGGGCGGCCTCGTCGTCGAACTCATCACTCAAAGTCGGTCTCAGTCCTCGCCGGTGTGCTCAGGATCGAACAGCTGGATCGGAGCGCCCGGCATGATGGTCGAGATGGCATGCTTGTAGACGAGCTGCGATTGCGCATCGCGTCTCAGGAGCAGGCAGAAATTGTCGAACCAGGTGATCACGCCCTGCAGCTTGACGCCGTTCACGAGAAAGATCGTGACGGGCACCTTCTGCTTGCGGACATGATTGAGGAACGCGTCCTGGAGGTTCTGGGTCTTTTCGCTGGGCATTCCTTGGCCTCTTCTCGCGGGATGTCATGCAGGCGCCAGCCGAAGGCCACACCCTGTTGATGGGAACAACGGCCGCCACCGCCCCTGCTCCCTTTTATGGTCACTCTCCCATCGCCTTTGAAGTATGGCACAGAAGAATCTTAGTGCCTACCCGTACACGCGCATGGCAGCTACAGCCCTAGTGACTTGATTTTGCGGTGCAAAGCGCTGCGCTCCATGCCGACGAACTCCGCCGTCTTGGAGATGTTACCGCCGAACCGCTCGATCTGCGCCATCAGGTACTGCCGCTCGAACACCTCGCGGGCATCGCGCAGCGGCAGGCTCATCAGGTGAGCCGAGGAATCGCTGTCGCCCACGGTGGGCAGCACTTCGCCGATATCGGGAGGCAGCATAGCCGCAGTGATCACGCCGTCGGCCGGGGTCTGATCCTTGACGAGGATCAGCAGCCGCTCGATCGAATTGCGCAGCTGGCGGGCGTTGCCCGGCCAATCCTGGCCCTGCAACACCGCCACCGCGTCATCGCCGATCGACAGGCTCTTGAGGTTGTGCAGCCGGCAGACCTGCTCGATGAACACCGCGACCAGCGGCGGGATATCCTCGCGACGCTCCTTCAGGGGTGTCAGGTGCAACGGTACGATCGACAGCCGGTGGAACAGGTCGGAGCGGAACTGCCCCTCCTCGATCAGCCCGGCGACGTTCTGCGAACTCGATGAGATGATGCGCACATCGATCGGCACCGCGACGGCGCCGCCGACCCGGTTGAACTTGCTCTCGACCAGGGTGCGGAGCAGCGCCTGCTGCGCGGCCGGCGGCAGGGCCGCAACCTCGGAGAGGTAGAGCGTGCCGCCATGGGCCTTCTCGAGCGCGCCAACCTCGGTCCTGAGCGTTCCGGTCTTCTCGCGGGTCTCGCGGCCGAACAGCACAACCGCCACTTCCTCGGGCGAATAGAGCGAGCAGTTGATCTCGACGAACGGCGCTTCGGCCCGGGCGCTGCGCTGATGGATCAGGCGAGCGGAAAGGCCCTTGCCGGTGCCGGAGGAGCCGGAGATGAAGATGCGCGAGTTGGTCGGCGCCGATTTCTCGATGACGCCCTTGACCGCCTGCATGGCCTGCGAGTTGCCCACCAGCTCCACGGTCTTGTTGGAGCGCTCACGCAGGTCCGCCACCTCGTTCTTCAAACGGGCGGCTTCCATGGCGCGCTGGGTGATCAGCAGCAGCCGATCCACCTTGAAGGGCTTCTCGATATAGTCGTAGGCGCCGCGCCGGATGGCGCTGACCGCGGTCTCGACGTTACCGTGGCCCGAGATCATCACCACCGGCATATCCGGGTGCTGGCTCTGGAATTCATCCAGGAGCTGCAAGCCGTCGAGCCGGCTGCCCTGCATCCAGATATCCAGGAACACCAGGCTCGGCCGGCGCCGGGCGATCTCGTTCAGCCCGGAATCGGCGTCGTGCGCCTGCCGGGTCTGATAGCCCTCGTCCTCGAGAATGCCCGCGATCAGGTCGCGGATGTCGTCCTCGTCATCGATAATGAGAATGTCGAGGGCCATCAGGTATTATCAACCGCTTGCAATTGCGGCTCCTCTTGCTGTCCGCTGTCAGGGTCTGCCCCACCCGCTGCGTCATTCGTGGTCTGGGTCGCGGCCTGCTGCTCCGCCACCTCTGGGGAAGCTGCTGGCTCCCCCTCGTCTGTTTCACCCGGCCGCCGTGACGGCAGGGTGAAGGTAAAGCAGGCGCCAACGCGCCCGTTCTCGTCTGGCTCGGCGTCGATCAGGTCGACCTTGCCGCCGTGCTGTTCAATGATCTTTGCAACAATCGCGAGACCGAGCCCCGTACCCTTCTCGCGCGTCGTGACATAGGGCTCGAGCAGGCGGTGCCGATTCTCCTTGGGCCAACCCTTGCCGTTGTCGGAGATAGAGAGCCGAACCATGTCCCCTTCAGGGCCGGCCTCGACCGTGATCACCGGATTCTTGATGCCTTCGAGCCCGGCGCCCTCGATCGCCTCGACCGCATTCTTGATCAGGTTGGTCAATACCTGGCTGATCAATCGATTGTCGAACCAGGCCGTGATCGGCTGGTCCGGCAGCTTCATGTTGATGGTAACCTCGGGCAGCCGGACGCTCTCGAGGAACACCGCCTGGCGGATCGATTCCGTCAGGTTGCCCTTCTCGAGCTTGGCTTCCGGCATGCGCGCGAACGAGGAGAACTCGTCCACCATGCGGCCGATATCGCCCACCTGCCGGATGATGGTGTTGATGCACTTGTCGAAGACGTCGAAGTCGTCCGAGAGCTTGCTGGCATAGCGACGGCGCAGGCGCTCGGCGCTGAGCTGGATCGGCGTCAGCGGGTTCTTGATCTCGTGCGCGATGCGGCGGGCGACATCGGCCCACGCGCCGGTGCGCTGGGCGGAGAGCAGGTCGGTGATGTCGTCGAGCGTCACCACGAAGCCCTTGCTCTCGGTCATCGTGCCTTCGCGCGTCAGTTGCACCTGGTAGGTGCGGTAATCCGGTCCCGAGCCGATCTCGATCTGATCGCGAATGGTACCGCGGCGTGCCGACTTGGCGCGCTCGATCACCGGCGCCAGCGCCGGGATCACGTCGTCGATGCGCTTGCCCACCAGCGAGATTTCGTCCGAACCGACCATTTCGGCGGCACGCAGGTTCACCAGCGTGATGGCGCCAAACGGATCGAGCCCGACGATGCCGGCAGACACGCCCTCCACCACGGCCTCGGTGAACTGGCGGCGTTTCTCGTTGGTCTCGTTGGCCTCGACCAGTGCGACGCGCTGCGTCTTCAACTGCTGCGTCATGGTGTTGAAGCGGTTGGAGAGATCGCGCAGGTCGCCCCTGCCCTCCTGTACCGGCACGCGCACGTCGAGATCGCCTTCCGAGACGCGGCTCGAGGCAATCATCAGGTTTCGGATCGGATCGACGAAGCGATTGGCGAGGGCAATACCGATCCACACGGCGGCAAGCAGCAGCACCAGCGCCATACCGATGTACATGAGCGTGAACGTGATCTGGAAAACCAGCCGGTTGCTCTCGTAGTTGCGGTATTCGGTGATGTTGGCATCGGTGAGCCGGGTAAACTCGAGCACTTCCGGATCAACCGGGCGCGCCACGAACAGATAGGTGTTGTCGTAGCCGCGCAACTTCACCACGGAGCCGACGAGATTGGTGCGCCCCGGGCCGATTTCCGTGGGCGTCCCCTCGACCACGCCCTGCGTCAGGCCGGCGGGCACGCGCGGCGCAGTGCCCGGCGCATTGATCTGCGCCTTCATCAACGTGTCGCCATCAGCCGAGATCAGCGAGGTGAAGGGCAGCGAGCGGGTCACCGCCAGTGCGGTCAGGATGCGCTGAAACTTCGTGCGGTCGGTTTCGAACGTCCCGCGTGCCTGCTCGAGCTCGTTGGCGACCCAGATGATATCGTCGCGCAGCACCTGCGAATGCTCGAGCAGATAGGACCGCGCGACGAGGCGCGAGCTTTCCACCATGGTGCGGGTGCGCTCGGAGAACCATTGATCGAGCCCCTGGTTCAGGGAGATCATCGCGACCACGGCCACCAGCAAGGCGGGCACGGCGGCGACAGTGGCAAACATCGCCACCATGCGGACCTGCAGGCCCGCACCTGCCTGGCCCTGCACCCGGGCCTGGACCAGCAGCGTCGCCTCGGTGAGCACCAGCGCCACCACCGAAACCACCAGCAGGCCGTTGATCACCCAGATGATCGTCCAGACCTCGGGGGTCGGCTCGATGTCGGTGGCGCCGGTCATGATCAGGAATGATCCCGACGAGACGAACACCGACAGCAGCACGATGATCAGGCCGATGGTGCGGATGGCCTTGCGACCAGTATCCCCGAACAGCAGCGGACGGGTCCGTGCCGGGGACGGAGCGGGAATCGACTCAGGTGGTGCGTCGCTGGCGAGCGTTGCGTCGTGCATCCAGAAGCCGGGTTGTGGACGAAAACGTGGGCGGCCTAACCCACCGATTCACCCTTCAAGACAATTGTTGCCGAAATGTGACACCAGGGAGTGGCGCCAAAGCAACTCACCGGCTTGATTAGTCCCGTCGATGCATTTTCGCAACAGCCGTCTCAGGGCCGCCCAGCAATGTGATGTATCAGCCGGCTGATCACCCCTGGCGGCGGGACTGCTTGACGATCTCGATCGAGTGGGCCCGGATCTTCTTGCGCAAGGTGTTGCGGTTGAGGCCGAGCAGGTCGGCCGCCCGGATCTGGTTGCCGCCACAGGCATTGAGCGCCATGGCGATCAGCGGCGCTTCCACCCGATCGAGCACGCGCTGATAAAGCCCGGCCGGCGGCAGGTTCGGTTCGTACTCGCGCAGCACCTGGGCGACGTGGGTCTCGACCGCCGTCGACACATCCACCGGCCCGCTCGCAGTCTGCACCGGCTGCCGATCGGCGAGGTTGAGTTCGCTCTGCACGATCTCGAGCGAGATGTTCTCATCGGCGTAGAGGGCCGACAGTCGGCGGACCAGGTTCTCCAGTTCGCGGATGTTGCCGGGCCAGGAATAGTTGTGCATCAGCCGGATGGCGTCGGCAGAGATGGTCTTGACCGGCTCACCCTCGCGCTGTGCAGCGCGCAGGAAGTGCTGCACCAGGTCGTTGATGTCATCGACGCGCTCGCGCAGCGGCGGCAGGCGGATCGGCACGACATTCAGCCGGTAGTAGAGATCCTCTCGGAACAATCCCTGGCGGATCATCTGGCTGAGGTCGCGGTGGGTCGCAGCGACGATGCGGACGTTCGATTTGATCGGCGTGCGCCCGCCGACCATGGTGTACTCGCCCTCCTGCAGCACGCGCAGCAGGCGGGTCTGGGCATCCATCGGCATGTCGCCGATTTCGTCGAGGAACAGCGTGCCGCCTTCGGCCTGTTCGAAGCGCCCCGAGGAACGCGCCGTGGCGCCGGTGAAGGCGCCCTTCTCGTGGCCGAACAGTTCGGCCTCGATCAGATCGCGCGGGATGGCCGCCATGTTGATGGCGACAAACGGACCGTTGCGGCGCTTGCCGAAATTGTGCAGTGCCCGCGCCACGAGTTCCTTGCCGGTGCCGCTCTCGCCGGTGATCATCACCGTGAGGTCGGTCTGCATCAGCCGCGCCAGGGCGCGGTAGATGTCCTGCATGGCCGGAGAACGGCCGACGAGCGGCATGGTCTCGCCCGGCTCGTCCGCCTTCTTCTCGGCCGCAGTGGCCTTCTTGGCGTCAGCCAGCGCGCGTCCGACGACCGAGAGCACCTCGGTGATGTCGAAGGGTTTGGGCAGATACTCATAGGCGCCCACTTCGTTGGCGCGGATCGCCGTCATGAAGGTGTTCTGCGCGCTCATCACCACCATCGGCAGGTCAGGACGCAGCTTCTTGATCTTGGGCATGATGTCGAAGGCGTTGCCATCGGGCATCGCGACATCGGTGATCAGCAGATCCCCCTCCCCGCGGCTCACCCAATTCCACATGGTCGAAAGGTTGCCGGTGGGGCGCACCTCGTAGCCGGCCCGGGTCAGCGCCTGGTTGAGCACCATGCGGATCGCGGCATCGTCGTCGGCGAGCAGGATAGTATGGCTCATTCGGCCGGAACCTCTTCGGGGACAGTCTCAGTCACGGCGGTTTTCGCGGCGACCGGCAGCAGGATACGGAAACGGGTGCGGCCCGGGCGGCTGTCCATGTCGACGACCCCGCCATGGTCGCCGATGATCTTGGCCACCAGTGCGAGGCCGAGGCCGGAACCGTTGGCCTTGGTGGTGACGAACGGATCGAACAGGATCGGCACCAGGTCGGGCGGCACGCCCGGGCCGTTATCCTCGATGACGATCTCCAGCGGCAGCGAGATGCGCTCAGACACACCCTGGACGGAAATGCGGATGCCGGGCCGGAACGCCGTCGAGAACCTGATCTCGGCTTTTGGTGTCCGTTCAAGAGCTTCCGCGGCATTCTTCACCAGATTCAGGAACACCTGGATGAGCTGGTCGCGGTTGCCGCCGACCGGCGGCAGCGACGGATCATACTCCTCGTGGAAACTGATGCCCTTGGCGACGCCGTTCTTGGCGAGCAGCTTCACCCGGTCGAGGATGACGTGGATGTTGATCGGCTCGCGTTCGATCGGACGGTCGTCGCCGAACACTTCGACGCGGTCGATCAGGTCGACGATGCGGTCCACCTCGTCGCGCACCAGCCGCGCCAGCGGCAGCTCGTCGGCGGTGACGCTCTGTTCGAGCAGTTGCGCGGCGCCACGGATGCCGGAGAGCGGATTCTTGATCTCATGCGCCAGCATCGAGGCGAGCCCGGTCACCGAGCGCGCCGCGCCGCGGCTGACCAGTTGCCGGTCGATCTTGTCGGCCATGGTGCGCTCCTGGAACAAGAGCGCGATGCGGCCGTCGGCATCGGAAAGCGGCGAGGCGAAGACGTCGACGATGCGATCGTCGCCGACATCGGAGAAGCGCGACGAGCCAACCCGGACACGGTATTCGGTCATCGGGCCGCGACGATCGGCAACCGCCTGCATCAGGCCGATGATCGGTGAACCGAAGGCGATGAGGTCATCGAGACGCTGCCGCGACAACACGCTTTGCGAGGCCCCGAAGAATGCCTCGGCCGCGTAATTGACGAAGACGATGGTGCGGTCCTCGGTGCAGACGATGACAGGCTGAGGCAATGCCTGCAGCACCGCGGTGCTGAGGGCCGGCGGCGGAACCTTGCTCATGCCGCGAGCCTCCAGTCGCCCGAGTAGATATCGGCAATCATCCGTGTCACTTCGACGGGCTCGAGTTCGTTGAGCAACTGGCTGCGGACGGGCTTGTCGAGCCCGATATTGGCTGCCTCGAGATACCAGTCGAGGTGCTTGCGGGCGACGCGGACACCGAGCTGGGTGCCGTAGTCGGTCAGCATGGCGTCGTAGTGCTCGGCGACCAATGCAGCCAGCTCAGCCCCGATCGGCGCAGCTTCGGGCTCCCGCCCGGCGAGCTGCGCACCGATCTGGCCCACGGCCCAGGGCTGCCCCTGCGCCCCGCGGCCGATCATCACTGCAGCGGCGCCGGACTGCTCGAGCGCCTCGCGTGCCGCGGCGATGCTGGTGATGTCGCCATTGACAACCACCGGAACCTTCACCGCCTCGACCACCGGGCGGACCAGGTGCCAGCGCGCCTCGCCCTTGTAGAACTGCTGCCGGGTGCGGCCGTGCACGGTGATCATCCGAGCGCCGGCATCGACGGCGCGGCGCGCCAGGTCAGCGGCATTGAGGCTGTCCTCATCCCAGCCGAGCCGCATCTTCACCGTTACCGGCAGCGGCGTTGCGGCGACCACGGCGTCAATCAGTTTCAGGGCTTCGTCGGGCACCCGCATCAGCGCCGAGCCGGCATAGCCGTTGGTCACCCGCTTGGAAGGGCAGCCCATATTGATATCGATAATGTCGGCGCCCGCCGCATAGGCGATCTCGGCGCCCCGCTTCATCCACTGTGCCTCGCAGCCGGCCAGTTGCACCACGTGCGGCAGCGACCCGGATTTGTTGAGCCGGCGCACCATGTCGTCGTTGTTGGTGGCCAGCGCGTTGCTGGCGATCATCTCCGAGACGACAAGGCCGGCACCAAAGCGCTCGGCGAGTTTGCGCATCGGCGCATCGGTGATCCCGGCCATCGGCGCAAGGAAGGCGCGGTTCGGCAGCTCATGACCAGCAATGCTCAATGTGCAGGCAAAATCAGACACACCCTGCCCCAGATTTGCTCATTTCCACGAAATGCCCGCAGAATAGTCAAAAGCGGGCGGCGCGCAACCAGATATCTCGTCGCATTTCGCAATGTTCCGCGTCGGGCTTGCTGCCGGGGGAAGCCACCGCTAGACCAAGCCCGCGCCAGTAAGGGCGCGATATGAAGCGACAATGACAGGCACAAAATCCATTGCGGTAATCGTCGTCGCTGCGGGCCGCGGCGAGCGCGCCAGTAGCAGCGGCGACACCAGTCCGAAGCAGTACCGCGATCTCGCTGGCACGCCGGTGCTAAGCCGCAGCATCGCGGCATTTCTGGGGCGCGACGACGTCACCTGGGTGGTGCCGGTGATCCATTCCGAGCAGACCGATCGCTATGCCGGGCTCGGCTTGGCTGATCCGCGGCTGCTGCCGCCCGTCACGGGCGGCGAAACGCGGCAGGCGTCGGTGCTGGCAGGGCTGACGGCGCTGAGCGCCCGGCGTCCCGACCTGGTGCTGATCCAGGACGCGGCGCGGCCACTGGTCTCATCCGAGGTCATTGGCGGGGTAATCGAGGCGTTGAAAAACAGCGAGGCCGCCCTGCCCGTGGTGCCGGTGACCGACACCATCAAGCGCTCTGTCGACGGCCGCACGGTGACCGCCACGGAAGATCGCAGGACCCTGTTCGCGGCGCAGACGCCGCAGGGATTCCGGTTCCCCCAGATTCTCTCGGCGCACCTGCGCGCGGGCCGGATGCCGCGCGAGTTCACCGACGATGCGGCAATCGCCGAATGGGCGGGCCTCAGCGTGGCGTTGACGCCCGGCAGCACGCACAACCTCAAGATCACCCACCCCGAGGATTTTGCGCGGGCCGAGCGCCTGCTGGGTCAGGAGACGGCCATGGAAACCCGCATTGGCACCGGCTTCGATGTCCACCCGTTCGACGAGGGCAAAACCGTCTGGCTTGGCGGGGTGGAGATCCCGCACACCCACAAGCTGAAGGGGCATTCCGATGCCGACGTGGCGCTGCACGCCCTGACCGACGCGATCTATGGGGCGCTCGGCGAAGGCGATATCGGCAAGCACTTTCCGCCGTCCGACCCGCAGTGGAAGGGCGCGGCCTCGTCGATCTTTCTGAAACACGCTGCCAGCCTGGTTACGGAGCGGCGCGGCCGCATTGTCAACCTCGACATCACCATCGTCTGCGAAGCACCGCGGGTCGGCCCGCATGTCGAGGCGATGAAGGCAGCCATCGGCGGGGTCTGCGGCATCTCCGCCGGCCGGATCGCCATCAAGGCCACCACCAGCGAACAACTCGGCTTTACCGGTCGCGGCGAAGGCATCGTCGCCATGGCCAGCGCCAGCATCGAACTGCCCAGGGAAGATTGAGATGAAGCTGCCCGACGACATCGCCGCCCTTGCCGAAGAGACCATCGCGGCCCTCAAGGCCGCTGAGATGACCGTGGCGACGGCCGAGAGCTGCACTGGCGGGCTGATCGCCGGCGCCCTCACGTCGATCTCCGGCTCGTCCGACGTGGTCTATGGCGGCTTCGTCAGCTACGCCAACGAGGCCAAGATCGCGATGATCGGCGTGCCCTTCGGGCTGTTGAAGCAGTTCGGTGCGGTGTCGAAGGAAGTGGCGATGGCCATGGCGGACGGCGCCATCGGCGCTGCCGGCACGCATGTGGCGGTCGCGGTCACCGGTATCGCCGGACCCACGGGCGGCAGCGCCGATAAACCGGTCGGACTGGTGCATTTCTCGGTGGCAACGGAAGCTGGCACCACGCACTTGAAGAAGGTGTTCCCGGGCAACCGCGACGAAGTGCGGCATGCCACGGTGGTACAGGCGCTGAAGCTATTGCTGAAGGCGGCTAAGGCTTAGGGGACAGGTCGGACCGCTCGGCCACGATTGTGCCCAATCAGCGGTGGTCCTTGCGCAGGGGCCCGCGGGTACTTTCCCCGGCGGCTGAGCCACGGTGCCCTCCAAGCCCCCTCTCTTGCAAAATCTAAGGCTTAGCCAAACGGCTAAACCTAAGATTTTGCTTTCTCCCCCGCCAAGGGGGAGATGATCCGTGCCTTCCACTTGCACCTGAGTATCAATCGGGACTCTCCCCCTTGGCGGGGGAGAAAGCGAAAACTTGGGCTTAGCGCAGCTAAGTCCTTAGTTTTTCGCAAGAGAGGGGGTTTGGGGAGCCACCGGCGTCTTGCTGCATCCCTAGACACGAACCTGCCCGAACCTACCCGAAGCGCCTATCGGCCTCGTCCTCGAACGCGTCGATGATTTCGGTCTGCTTGGCAGCAAAGGCCGGCTCGGCGACGGCGGCGATCAGCGGGTTGGCAATCTTGAAGTCGATGTCGAAGCGGATGCGGGTGCCCTCGCCTTCCGGCTCGAAACTCCACTTGCTGTCGAGATAGGCGAACGGCCCATCGACCGCCTTGGCGGTGATGGTCAACGCCTGCGGGTCGGCGACCACCCGACTGGTATAGGCCTGGGTGATGGGGCCGAACTGGATGGTCATCCGCGCCAGGATGCCGCCTGCCGCATCGTCACGCACCTCCATCGCCTTGCAGTTGGGGATGAAGCGCGGATAGGCCTCGAGGTCGGAGACCAGATCGAACATGCGCTGCGGCAGATGCGGCGAATGCCGCTCGAGGAAGAGATCAGCCATGGGCGAGCTTGGCCATCCGGTTGGCGCGGAGCTGTTCGAAATCCTCGCCGGCGTGATGCGACGAGCGGGTCAGCGGGCTGGAGGAGACCAGGAGGAAACCCTTGGTCATGCCGACGGTGCCGTAGGATTTGAACTCTTCGGGCGTGACGAAGCGGATCACCGGGTGGTGCTTCTTGGTCGGCGCCAGGTACTGGCCGATGGTCATGAAATCCACGTCGGCCGAGCGCAGGTCGTCCATCAGCTGCAGCACTTCGTTCCGCTCCTCGCCCAGCCCGACCATGATGCCGGATTTGGTGAAGATCGTCGGGTCGAGTTCCTTCACCCGCTGCAGCAGGCGGATCGAGTGGAAGTAGCGGGCGCCGGGACGGACCTTCAGGTATTTTGACGGCACCGTCTCGAGGTTGTGGTTGAAGACGTCGGGCTTGGCCGCGACAACGACCTCGAGCGCCCCGTCCTTGCGCAGGAAATCCGGGGTCAGGATCTCGATGGTGGTCTTGGGCGTCCGGGCCCGGATGGCTCGGATCACCTGGGCGAAATGCTCGGCGCCGCCATCCGGCAGGTCGTCGCGATCGACCGAGGTGATCACCACATGCGCGAGGCCGAGCTTTTCGACGGCGATGGCGACGTTCTCGGGCTCATTGGGATCGAGCGGGGTCGGCAGCCCGGTGCGCACGTTGCAGAAGGCGCAGGCGCGGGTGCAGATCTCGCCCATGATCATCATGGTGGCGTGCTTCTTGCTCCAGCACTCGCCGATATTGGGGCAGCCCGCTTCCTCGCAGACGGTGACGAGACCGTTCTCGCGCACGATCTGCTGGGTCTCCTTGTAGATGGGAGAGCCCGGCGCCTTGACCCGGATCCAGTCCGGCTTTCGCAGCATCTCGTTCTCGGGCCGGTTGGCCTTTTCCGGATGCCGCGGACGGGTGTCTAGTCTGTCGATCAGGGTAACCAAGAGGCGTTCCTAGCCGGCGATGAGCCTGGCGATGACGACAACGATGATAGCACCAACCGTCGACGTGATGATCTGCGTGACGATCGGGCTCTTGATGCCGAGGTTGATATTGAGGGCAGTGAACAGATAACCGCCCACGAACGAACCAATGACGCCGCTCACCAGATAGGTGATCAGCCCGCCACCGCCGACGATCAGACTGGCGAGAAAGCCAGCCACGACGCCGATCACGAGAAAGATCACCAGAGAGCGCGTGTCCATACGACCCATTTGAAACTCTCCCCCAAACTGCTTTTCCGGCAGACCCATTGCCTGACCCTCGATTGACCCACCCACGATATCGCGTTGCGACAGCGCCGGTTCAAGCCTCGCGAGCTACTTGGCCACCACCCTTGCAATGAGGATGACCAGCAGCGCACCGATCGTCGCGGTGACGATGCTGCTGACCCACACATTGTCGATCGGCAGCCGTATCCCCGCGAGGTTCAGCACGTAGCCGCCGACGAACGAGCCGATCACCCCAACGATCAGGTTGCGCAGCAATCCGCCGCCGCCGAGCACCAGGCTCGCCAGCCAGCCGGCAAGCAGACCGATGGCGAGGAAGACGATCAGCGGCGTGATGTCGTTGGGCAGTCCCGGAATATCGGCGGGCGGTACCAAAGCGGCCTCCTCAGATGTTCAGCGCACGACCATAGGCGTCGAGCACCGACTCCTTCATGGTCTCAGAAAGGGTCGGGTGCGGGAAGATGGTGTGGATCAACTCTTCCTCGGTGGTCTCGAGGCCCATGGCGACGACGAAGCCCTGGATCAGTTCGGTGACTTCCGCACCCACCATGTGGGCGCCGAGCAGTTCGCCGGTCTTGGCGTCGAAGATGGTCTTGACCAGCCCTTCGGGCTCACCGAGCGCGATCGCCTTGCCGTTGCCGACGAACGGGAAGCGGCCGACCTTGATCTCGCGGCCGGCTTCCTTGGCCTTGGCCTCGGTCAGCCCGACGCTCGCCACCTGCGGCTCGCAATAGGTGCAGCCCGGCACCTTCAGCTTGTCGAGGCCATGTACGCCCTTGAGGCCGGCAATGGTTTCGACGGTGATCACTGCCTCATGCTCGGCCTTGTGGGCCAGCATCGGCGGGCCGGCGACGTCGCCGATGGCCCAGACGCCCGGCACATTGGTGCGGCCGTAATTGTCGATGACGATGGCGCCGCGCTCGATCTTCACACCGAGCTTTTCTAGCCCCAGGTTCTCGGTGTTGCACTGGACGCCGACGGCCGAGATCAGCGCATCGGCCGAAATGGTCAGCTTGTCGCCGGTCTTGGGCTCGATATGGGCGGTGATGCCGTCCTTGGTCTTGTCGACCTTGGCCACCTTGGCATCGGTGATGATCTTGATGCCGCGCTTCTCGAAGCGCTTCTTCACATGCGCCGCGATCTCGGCATCCTCGACCGGCAGGATGGTCGGCAGCAGCTCGACCACCGTCACCTCGGCGCCGAGCGAGCGGTAGAACGAGGCGAACTCCATGCCGATGGCGCCCGAACCCATGATCACCAGGGATTTTGGGAACTTTGCCGGCTTCATCGCCTCGAAATAGGTCCAGATCTTCTCGCCGTCGGGCTCGATGCCGGGCAGGACGCGTGGCCGCGCACCGGTGGCGATGATGATGTGCTTGGCCTTGTAGGTGCCTTCGGGCAGCACGGTCTTCGGCTGCGGCCACTGCGGCTCGACCGGCTTCTTGGTCATCTTCTTGACCACGATCTCGCCCGGCGCGGTCAGCTGCGCCTCGCCCCAGATGATATCGACCTTGTTCTTCTTCATCAGGAACTGCACGCCATTGTTCATCTGCCCGGCGATCTTACGCGAGCGGTCGACGATGGCGGCGATGTCGAAGCCGAACTCACCGGCCGTGAGGCCATAGTCCTTGGCGTGGCCCATATGGCCGTAGATCTCGGCGGAACGCAGCAGCGCCTTGGTCGGGATACAGCCCCAGTTGGAGCAGATGCCCGCCATATGCTCGCGCTCGACGATGGCGGTCTTCAGGCCCAGCTGTGCGGCGCGGATGGCGGCGACATAGCCGCCGGGACCGGCGCCGATGACGATGAGATCGTATGAGTCAGCCATGTTGTTGGTCCTTCATCATCAATAGCCAGTCGCGGCCGGGGGCCGTACCGTTAGGGTACTTGCGCATCGGCCGCGACGCGGAAATCTTGAAACCTTCGCGCTCGTAGAGCTCTCGCGCCCGCACGTTCGCGTCTTCAGTAATCAGTGCCAGCCCCCGACTGCCGGCTTCGGCGCGCTTGGTCTCGGCCAGGTCGAGCAGCAGGCTGCCAACCCCCTGCCCGCGCCATGGCGCGTGCACCGCCAGCATCGAAATGAACCATTGGCCGCCGGACAGCCATTCGAGTTCGACGATCGGGACCAGGAAGTCCTCGAGATCATCGGGAAGCGGCCCCATCTCATCCGGCTCGGGGTAGCCGAGCAGCATGCCCACGACCTCACCATCGCTCTCGGCGATGCTGGCGTTGCGCCAGTTCAGTTCATCGCGCTCGTCCAGCATATCCAGCCGACCGACTTCGATGGGGTCGTAGGTCCCCTTGGCACGCGCATCGTGCGCCCAGCCCATACCGATGCCGCCATGCGTCGCGACGTTGACCAGCAGAGCGACCTCACTCGCATCTGCCTTGGTCGCCGGGCGAATGGCGATTGGGGCGGTCACAGGCCCAGTACCTGCTTGACCAGAGGCGCAAGGCCCTCGCCGATGGCGCGGGTGTTGGCGGGGTCGAGATGCACGCCGTCGGCCGGATGGGCCTCGGCGACGGTCGAGGCATCGAAGAAGCCGGTGCCGTATTCGTCGGCGCGCAGCTTGTACCACTGAGCGAAGAGCTTCGACTGCCCGATCGCCTCGTCGCCGAAATGCAGCAGCATTTCGGGGTGATCGGTATCGCGGATATGCGGCGGAGCGACGAGGATGATCTTCGGCACAACGTCGGTCGGCTTGACGTAGTGGCCACGGACGATCTGCACCAGGCGGCGCATCCCGTTAGCCGCCTCCTGGGCGGTGCGGCCGTGGAACGGCTTCAGGTCGTTGGTACCCAGCATGATGACGACGAGGTCGAGCGGCGAATGCGACTCGAGCAGCGTGGGCAGCAGCCGCGCGCCATTGCGATCGGCGGCAGCCCAGCCGTCATTGTGAACCGTCGTTCGACCGCCAAGCCCTTCGGCAATGACGCGGGCCTTGCCCTCAAGCGCGCGCTCGAGAGCGGTCGGCCAGCGGTCCTCGTAAGGATGGCGCGGGCCGCCTGTAATCGGATTGGCGCCGAATGTCAGGCTGTCGCCAAAGGCGAGGATGGTCTTCACAGCGGCCTCACGGGAACTTTGCAGCAATCTTCTGCAGGCTGACGCCGGCGGTGCCAAACTTGAACGGCACGGCTGCTCCCGCCTTGAGCCCAAACGGATTGCCCGGCGTGCTCTGCTTCATCCAGCTCATTCCACCGGACAGAGGCGATGCGCAGGCGGGCTGCCCCCGCCCCTTGGCAAACTCGACGCAGACTTCGTTGAAATTACCGCCACGCATGATGCGCCAGGTCCCGGCCTGGACCTGGGGCGACTGCCCCGACCAGGCGAGCAAGGTCCCACCCTTGGCAAAGTACAGCACAGCGTTGCTGGAGAATTCCAGGCGCCGCCGCAGGTACGACGGCTGCTGTCCCATCTTCAGCAGCACGGTGTAGCCGCTCACATAGCCTTCGGCCTGAGCCTTGCTGCCGTAGAACAGCGCGTTGGCCAGTCCCTTGTCGATGTCGCGCACGACCAGCTCCAGGGCACTGGTACTGGTCGCGACACACAGGGCCGCAACGCAGACAACCAACGATGTGAGGAACCGCATCACTGCCCTCAAGCCAGCATCATCACGGGGTTTTCGATCAGGCCCTTGAACGCCGCCAGCACTTCGGCGCCGAGCGCGCCGTCGACTGCGCGGTGGTCGCAGCTGAGCGTCACGGTCATGAAGCTGGCCGTCTTGATCTGGCCCTTCTCGACATAAACCCGTTCCTCGCCGACGCCGACCGCGAGGATGGTGCCGTGCGGCGGGTTGATGACGGCCTGGAAGTTCTTGATGCCATACATGCCCAGGTTGCTGACCGACGAAGTGCCGCCCTGGTATTCCTGCGGCATCAGCTTCTTGGAACGGGCGCGCCCGGCGAGATCCTTCACCTCATCGGAGATCTGGCGCAGCGACTTGGTATCGCAGGCCTTGACCACCGGGGTGAACAGCCCGCCCGGCACCGCAACCGCGACCGCCACGTCGGCATGCTTGTGGTAGAGGATCGAGTCACCCGCCCAGGTGGCGTTGGCGGTCGGCACCTTCATCAGCGCCGCAGCCCAGGCCTTCATGACGAAGTCGTTGACCGAGAGCTTGTAGGCCGGCTTGCCGTCCTTGACGGGCGCTGCGGCATTGATCTGCTCACGAGCTTCGAGCAGCGCGTCGATCTTGCAATCGAGCGACAGATAGAAATGCGGGATGGTCTGCTTGGCCTCGGTGAGGCGTGCCGCAACGACCTTGCGCATGCCGTCATTGGGGACGATGTCGTAGCTGCCCTCGGGATAGAGCGCCATCACCTGGGCCTTGCTCATGCCACCGGCGAGAGCGGCACCACCAGAGGCCGCGGCTGCAGCGGGAGCCGGAGCGGCCTTGAGCGGCGCCTTGCCGGATTTGGCGGCCTCCACGTCGGAACGAACCACACGACCATGCGGGCCGGAACCGGTGATGGCACCGAGCTCGATGCCAGCTTCCTTGGCGAGGCGCTTGGCCAGCGGCGAGGCAAAGACGCGAGCCCCGTTGGTTGCGGGCGCGGCAGCCGGCTTGGCTGCTGGTGCCGGGGCAGCGGCCGGAGCGGGCGCAGCCGTTGCGGCCGGCGCTTCGGCCCTTGCCGGCTCGGGCGCCTTGGCCGGTGCGGCGGCTGGGGCCGGGGTCTTCACGTCGGCGGCGGTCTCGCCCTCGGTGAGGATCACCGCGATCACGGCGTTGACCTTGACGTTCTCGGTGCCCTCCGGGACGACGATCTTGCCGATCTTGCCTTCATCGACGGCCTCGACTTCCATCGTCGCCTTGTCGGTCTCGATCTCGGCGATCACGTCGCCGGAGGAGACGCTGTCGCCTTCCTTGACGTGCCACTTGGCGAGCTTGCCTTCTTCCATGGTGGGAGAGAGCGCGGGCATGGTGATATTGATGCTCATGGTGCCTTACTCGCCGATATCTTCGTTCCAGAGTTGCGGATGCTTCTCGATGAAATCCGCCATCATGTGCTCGCAGCGTTGCTCGTGGTAATCCACCACGTCAACGCCGGCCAGTGACAGGACATCCTGGAAGCCTTTGAAATTCTTCGATTCTGCCACCACTACGCGGGAAATGCCGAACTGGATGATGGTGCCGGTGCACATCATGCAGGGGCTGAGCGTGGTGTAGCAGGTCACATCCTTGTAGGTGCGCTGCCGGCCGGCGTTCTGGATCGCGTCCATTTCGCCGTGCAGGATCGGATCACCTTTCTGCACGCGCCGGTTGTGGCCGCGGCCGATGATCTCGCCGTTGCGCACCAGTACCGAGCCAATCGGGATGCCGCCTTCGGAGAGACCCAGTTGGGCCTCCTCGTAGGCAGCATCGAGAAACTTCCGATCGAGCTCGGCGTCGGCGACCATCAGGTCAGCTCCGATAGGTCACGGCGTTCACCGCCGCGACGACCTCGTCGACGCTCGGCAAAGCTAGTTTCTCGAGGTTGGCGGCGTATGGCATCGGGACATCCTTGCCGGTGACGCGGGTCGGCGGGGCGTCGAGATAGTCGAACGCCTCGGCGGTGACGACCGCCGAGAGTTCGGCGCCGACGCCGCCCTGCGGCCAGCCTTCCTCGACGGTGACGAGCCGACCGGTCTTCTTGACCGACTCGATCACGGTCCTGGTGTCCATCGGACGCAGGGTCCTGAGGTCGATCAGCTCGACGTCGACGCCGGCGGCAACCAGCTTCTCGGTCGCCTGGGTGGCGTAGCGCATGCCCATGGAGAAGGAGACGATGGTGACGTCCTTGCCCTGGCGAGCGATGCGGGCTTTGCCGATCGGCAGCACGTAGTCATCGACCTTTGGCACCAGGCCGGTCGAGCCGTAGAGGATTTCGTTCTCGAGGAACACCACAGGGGTGTTGGACCGGATGGCCGCCTTGAGCAGGCCCTTGGCATCGGCAGCGCTGAACGGGGCGACGACATGCAGGCCAGGAACGTGACTGTACCAGGCGGAATAGTCCTGGCTGTGCTGGGCGCCGACGCGCGCCGCGGCGCCGTTGGGACCGCGGAACACGATCGGCGCGGTGACCTGGCCACCGGACATGTAGAGCTGCTTGGCGGCGGAGTTGATGATCTGGTCGATCGCCTGCATGGCAAAGTTCCAGGTCATGAACTCGACGATCGGCCGGAGACCGGCAAAGGCCGCGCCGACCGCGAGCCCGGCAAAACCGTGCTCGGTGATCGGGGTATCGACGACACGCTGCGGACCGAACTCCTGCAAGAGGTTCTGGCTGATCTTGTAGGCGCCCTGGTACTCGGCCACTTCCTCGCCCATGAGGAAGATGTCCTTGTCGCGGCGCATCTCCTCGGCCATCGCCTCGTTCAGCGCCTGGCGGACGGTCATCTCGACCATCTCGACGCCGGCAGGCAGATCGGGATCGGACGCCACTTCGAGGATGGAGACCGGAGCCACACCCGCCGGAGCAGTCGGCGTCGGCGAGGCGACGGCTTCCGCAACGGCCGCCGCAGCGACCGGCTCGGGCGCGCGCTGCGCCGGCTGCTGGCTGACATCGCCGGGCTGTTCGCCCTCACCGAGGACCACGGCGATCGGTGCGTTGACCTTCACCCCTTCGGTGCCCTCGGGGACGATGATCTTGTTGACCACGCCGCTATCGACGCTCTCGACCTCCATGGTCGCCTTGTCGGTCTCGATCTCGGCCAGGACGTCGCCGGGCTTTACCGTATCGCCTTCCTTGACCAGCCATTTGGAGAGTTTCCCCTCTTCCATGGTCGGCGAGAGGGCGGGCATGAGGATTGTGGGCATTCAGGGTCTCCAGCGGGAGATCGAAAGGGAGAGGATTACGCGATCAGGCGGGAGCGTAAATATCGGTCCAGAGTTCGGACGCCGCCGGCTCCGGATCGGAGGTGGCGAAATCGGCCGCCTCGGTGACGATGGCACGGATCTCGGTCTCGAGCTCCTTGAGGCTCTCCTCGGTGCCGTAGCGCTTCTCGAGGATGCGCTGCTTCACCTGCTCGATCGGATCGTGCTCGGCGCGCATGGTCGAGACTTCGTCCTTCGAACGGTACTTCGCCGGGTCTGACATCGAATGGCCGCGATAGCGGTAGGTCAGCATCTCAAGGATGTAGGGGCCCTTCCCCGAGCGCGCATGCTCGATGGCGCGCTTGGCGGCGTCGTAGGTCATGCGAACGTCCATGCCGTCGACCTGCTCACCTTCGATGCCGAAGGAGATACCGCGCTTGGAGAAGTCCGGCTGGCCGGAGGCGCGCTCCACCGAGGTGCCCATGCCGTAGCGATTGTTCTCGACGATATAGACCGCCGGCAGGTTCCAGAGCTTGGCCATGTTGAAGCTCTCGTAGACCTGGCCCTGGTTGGCAGCGCCGTCGCCGAAATAGGAGATCGAAACCGTGTTGTCGCCGCGGTACTTCGAAGCAAACGCCAGGCCGGTGCCGAGCGACACCTGGGCGCCGACGATGCCGTTGCCGCCGTAGAAGCGGTGCTCGTTGCTGAACATGTGCATCGAGCCGCCCTTGCCCTTCGACAAGCCGCCCTGCCGCCCGGTCAGCTCGGCCATGACGCCCTTGGGATCGAGGCCCATCACCAGCATGTGGCCATGGTCGCGATAACCGGTGATCTGGGCGTCCTCGCCCTTCCTGGACGCCATGGTGACCCCGGTGACCACGGCTTCCTGGCCGATATAGAGGTGGCAGAAGCCGCCGATCAGGCCCATGCCGTACATCTGGCCGGCCTTCTCCTCGAAGCGGCGGATCAGCAGCATTTCGCGGTAGGCGGCGAGTTCCTGTTCCTTGGTGAGTTCGGGGACATTGGACTGGGCCGGTTTGGCCGCCGCTTTACGCGCCATGGGCGAGAGCTCCGGAAGATGGATAAGCCGCATCACTATCGCGGCCCGAAGACCGCTGGTCGGCGGAGCTTAGCGCAATAATGTGACGGAGGCGAATCCGCTCAACGGATGAAGAAACGGCGCTATCAGTCGATGCCGTCTTCGATAATTCCGCTTAACTGATCTGTGGTTGATGCAGTCGATGAACCAGCAAGTGGTTTACCTGTGCCGGGATTGACCATCACCACGATATCATCGGGCTGGGCCATCGAGAGCAGCGCGCGCGCCCGCTCGGAGACCAGGTCCGGATCCATCCGGGTGGTCTGGAACAGGTCGATCCGGTGGCGGAACGAGTCGATCTCGGCCTGCAGCGCCCCTGACTTGGCATTCAGTTCGTCGATCTCGGCCTCGAGCACATCCTGGCTCTCGATGCCGAACTGCCCGGTGACCACACTGTAGCCGAGGTAGCCCTGGAAGGCGATCAGCCCCAGCGCAAGGGCGACGTGGCGCCAGAAGGCAGGGCGTTTCAAACGTGTGGGCATGGACGAGCTTCGCCTGGTGCTGTTGCAGGCCTTTATAGTTCACCGGGGCTTAACGGGTGGTTGCGGGAGACGAGGTGAACAGTGGCCTCAAAACCCACCGACGTCATTCCCGCGAAGGCGGGAACCTAGTGGGATGCCTCAGGTGCAACGGTGGCTGACAGATCGCACTGGGTCCCCGCCTTCGCGGGGATGACGACGGATGATGAATGAGCACAATCGCGAGGCGTTCTCGGCGCCAGCTCGCCCTACCAAGCCTCAACCACAATCTCCGGCCATACTGTCCTTGCCCGCTCCGCCTTCTTGTCATGCGTCGCCCGGTTGTTCATCCGCCGGTTGGGCACAATGCGGAAGCTGAACAGGTCGTCGAGGCCGAACGGGCTGTAGAGCTCGATCCCCCCTGCCCGATCAAGCCGGGCTGCCACAGCGTGCGTGAGCGAAGCGAAGCGGTCGATGGCTTCCCGCGACGAGGCCAGCGCCGGATAGGGCTCGCCGAAGCGCTCGGGGTACCACAGGTGCACCCGGGCCTGGTTGCGCAGCTGCACCGGCAGGGGCAGCCCGGCAAACACCTGATCGGCGCGCTTGATGGCCCGATCCTCCCCCTCATAGCTCAGGTCCGAGGCGTCGAAATAGAACAGGTCGATGTCATTGATGCCGGTAAGCGGCGGCCGACCGGTGAGGTGGTTCCACACCGTGTTGTAGATGGCGCCGGAGACCAGCCAGCTATCGGGCAGGTTCAGCTTTGGCAGCCGCTGGAGCACGTCGATCAGCAGCGGCGTGGTGCGGATGATGTCGCGCAGGGCCTCGGCCTGGGTGGCGGCCGGCAAGCCCGCATATCGGAGGTGATCGGTCATGGCGCGACGGTAGCCGATTCAGCTACCGCCGCGTGTCAGGGTTTTGGATCAGGCCTTCAGAATGCTGCGGCCGGCATATTTGGCCGAGGTGCCAAGCTGCTCTTCGATGCGGATCAACTGGTTGTACTTGGCCAGGCGGTCGGAGCGGCTGAGCGAGCCGGTCTTGATCTGCCCGCAGTTGCAGGCGACGGCGAGGTCGGAGATGGTCGAATCCTCGGTTTCGCCCGAGCGGTGCGACATCACCGAGGTGTAGGCCGCGCGGTGCGCCGTATCGACGGCGTCCAGAGTCTCGGACAGCGAGCCGATCTGGTTCACCTTGACGAGGATCGAGTTGGCGACGCCCATCTTGATGCCGGAGCGCAGGCGCTCGGTGTTGGTGACGAACAGGTCGTCCCCGACCAGTTGCACCTTCTTGCCGAGCAGGTCGGTCAGCGCCTTCCAGCCCTCCCAGTCGTCCTCGGCCATGCCGTCTTCGATGGTGATGATCGGGAAGCGGTCGACGAGGCCGGCGAGGAATCTGGCGTTCTCCTCGGACGACAGCGTCTTGCCCTCGCCTTCCATGGCATATTTGCCACCCTTGAAGTACTCGGTCGAGGCGCAGTCGAGGCCGAGATAGACGTCCTTGCCGGCGGTGTAGCCGGCCTTCTCGATCGACTTGACGATGTATTCCAGCGCCGCCTCGGCCGACTTGAGGTTGGGCGCAAAGCCGCCTTCGTCGCCGACATTAGTGTTGTGGCCGTCGGCGGCGAGACCCTTTTTCAGGGTGTGGAAGATCTCCGAGCCGATCTGCACGGCGTGGGCGATGCTCTCGGCGCCGACCGGCAGGATCATGAATTCCTGCATGTCGATCGGGTTGTCGGCGTGGGCGCCGCCGTTGATGATGTTCATCATCGGCACCGGCAAGACGTGAGCGTTCGGGCCGCCGAGATAGCGGTAGAGCGGCAGCTCGCTCGATTCGGCAGCGGCCTTGGCCACGGCCAGCGACACGCCGAGGATGGCATTGGCGCCCAGCCGCGACTTGTTCGGCGTGCCGTCGAGCTCGATCAGGGCGCGATCGACGCCGATCTGGTCGAGCGCGTCGAGCCCCTGGATCTCGGCGAAGATCTCGGTGTTGACGAAATCGACCGCCTTGGTGACGCCCTTGCCGAGGAACGGCTTGCCGCCATCGCGGAGTTCCACCGCTTCATGCGCGCCGGTCGAAGCGCCCGAGGGCACCATGGCGCGGCCGAAGCTGCCGTCATCGAGCACCACATCCACCTCGACAGTCGGATTGCCGCGGCTGTCGAAGACCTGCCGGCCGGTGATGTCGATGATGGTAGACATGTGCGTGACCCCTTGTCCGTGCAATCGATTGCTCGGCCCTTGTTAGAGAAGCCACATGACACAGTGAAGGGGGACAGGGAGAAAATTTCTCGTACCCTGCCGCCCAGGCCCCCTCATTGCAGGTTCTGCGGCAGCCCGTCGGCGATGTCGTAGTAGTCGCCCTTGTCGGCAACGAAGATGTGCATCGCGAGGTGGGTGTTGGTCGGTGTGTCAAAGGCGCCCATGCAGATGCCGACCCAGTCGCGGTAGATCGGATCGAAGAACAGCGACGAGCCGCAGATCGTGCAGAAGCCGCGTCGCACTTTCTCCGACGAATGATACCAGCCTACCTTGTCCTCACCGAAGACCGTCAGGGCGGATCTTGGCACGTCGGTGCCGGCCTCATAGTGACCCGTGTGCTTGCGACACTTGCTGCAATGGCAAGCAGTTGGCGGTGCCAGCTCGCCCATGACTTCAAACCGGACAGCTCCGCAAAGACATGATCCCTTGTGCATCCTCGCTCCTCCAGGCGGCGGAACGATAGCTGCAAGGCAGGCTGCAGAGAACCCTCAGCACTCAGCCGCCCGCCGCGCGGTGATGAACGCAAGACCATCGGGAAGCCGGCCGGTGGTCGGGCTAGTCACGTCCAACACGCGCCAGAACGGCGTTATGGCCTCGGCTGGCACTCCCGCCGCGTAAGCCTCCAGCGCGGCCTCGGCCACGGTGCGAAGGTGATAGCCGGTATAGATCGGACAGGTCACCTCGGCTTGGTGGCGTTGCGCCAGTTCCTGGCGCATGGCTCTGATGTCGACAGCGTGGCCGGGCGGGATGGCCGACATGAAGTCGGCGATCATCCGCGCGGTGGGCACCAGCATGAGCTGGCCGGCGCGCATGCCGGCGATGCTGATCGGGGCCGGCTTCACCACCGGCTCGGCCGGCGCGTTCAGCCTTTCGGTCCAGGACTTGGGCATGGCTCACACCAGCGGCAGATAGAGGACGGTGAGCAGCTCGGACGGGGCCGTATCGCGCGGGCTGTTGAGATATTCCTCCAGCACCGGGGCATCAGCGATCTCCCGCCCGGACTGCGGCAGCCAGGTGCCGAACAGCCAGTTGTACTCGGCTCGCATGTCGGCATAGGGCCCCTTGTGGCGGAGCACGGCGTAGTCGCCGGCACGGGTCGTGGTAATCGGCAAGCCGGCCGGCGGGGAGTTGAGGGTGGCGGCTGCCGACGAGCGGAGCTCATCTACCGGCACGGCGCTCGGGTCGTCGCCATACACCCCGAACATGCGGGTGCCTTGGTCGATCAGGCCGGCAGCGCCGAGCCGTCCGAACAGCCGGTCGAAGGCCATGCCGATATTCATGTAGTCGCCGACATGCGGTTCGGTGGCGATGGTCATGGCCGGCAGGGGGCGAATTTCCACGGCAAAGTGCGGGATCGGGGCGCCGTTCTGCGCCGGGTTGAACGCAGTGTGACTGCCCTCCCTGCGATAGCGGGCCGGTGGCATGCCGTAAGCTTCGGCGAAGATGCGGGTGAAGGATTGCAGATTGTCGTAGCCGGAGCGCCTGGCGATCGCCTCGACCGGGGCGGTGGAATTGGCCAGCTCATTGGCAGCTCGCATCAGGCGGAGCCGCCGTACCGCTGCGGCCACGGTCTCGCCGCGCATCGATGAGTAGACGCGATGCCAGTGCCAGGGCGACATCGCTGCGACGTCGGCGAGACGGCCAAGATCGAGCGGCTCGTCGAGATGCTCGTAGATATAGGCGGTGACGCGGTTGATACGATCTTCGTAGCTATGGGTCATTGGCTCACCTCGTGTGTGACGCCGGTGTGCCATGAGCCGATTTCACTAGTCTTGCGGACCTGCGACCTTGCCATTGTCGATAAGCCAGCTGACAGCCTCCTTTACAGCTTCGAGCGACGAGTAGCGCGGGCTGTAGCCGAGCAGACGCCGCGCCTTCTCCATGGAGTGGCTCGGGCTGCGCACGATGTGCTCCCAGGTGGCATTGGCCTCATCGGCGTCCTGGCCGGCCTTCCACGCGTCGAACGGCAGGTAGCTGAGCTTCGGCTCATGGCCGAACCAGCGATACATCGCTTCGGCATAGCCGCGCAGGTTGATGGCCTGCGGCGAAACCGCATTGAAGGCCTCGCCGACGGCGGTGGAACGGTTGGCGATGATCGCCATGATCAGCCGCGCCAGGTCGTCGGCGTGCACGTGGTGGACGGTCTCGAGCCCGAAATTCGGCAGCACCAGTTCGTCGCCACGCGCGATCTGCGAGAACACCTCGGTGTTGAAATGCCCCGCCGGGTTCAGCGGCGCCCAGCCAGGGCCGACAATGTGACCTGGGCGGAAGACGGTGGCAGGAAAGCCACGGCGGCGCGCCTCGTCGAGCAGATAGGTCTCGATCGCCGCCTTCTGGGTGCCGTATTCGCCGAAGGGGTTATGCGGCTGATCTTCAGTCGCCGGCACCTCAGCGTTGTGACCGTAGACCCAGATGGTGCCGCAATGGAGGAAGTGCTGCACCCTGCCGCGCAGTGCCTCGACCAGTTGCTGGGCGCGCGGCAGCACGAAGCAGATCATGTCGATGACGATGTCGGCCTCGAGCGCGGCAATGGCGGTGCCGAAGCTGCCTTCGTGCTCGGCTGCCTCCCGGTCGATCAGCACCGTCTCCACCCTGCCCCACGCCGCGTTGGGCGCGTAGGGTTTGCGGTGTCCACGGGTGACGTTGATCACGTGGTGACCGGCTTCGACCAGCCGCGGCACCAGGTAGGTGCCGACATGGCCGCTGCCTCCAATGATGACGACCTTGGCCATGACGCTCCTCCACGAACGAAAGGGCGGTGCACATTGCCCCGCCCTTCCCACATTCTAGAGGATCGCTTGTTACTTCAGCAACTCGACGTTGGCGTCGATCGCCGCGATGGCGCAGGCCTCGTCGATGGAGCCCGAGGGCGCCCCGCCGACGCCGATGGCGCCGATGGTTTCCTCGCCCGACTTCACCGGCACGCCGCCGGCGAGCACCAGGAAGCCCTCGAGGGTGGTCAGTTCTGCGGCCGACGGGTTCTTGGCGATGTTCTCGACCATCACGGCCGTTGGCGTGCGGGTCGAGGCCGAGGTGTAGGCCTTGCGGGTGGCGGAATCGAGGGTATGCGGGCCGGCAGCGTCGGCACGCAGCAGCGCACGCAGGTTCCCCGCGCGGTCGACCACGGCGACCGAGACGTTGTACTTGTCGGCTGCACAGGCTTCGACTGCCGACTGGGCGAGCTTGGTGGCGACGTCGAGCGGCATGTTCTTCTCGGTGAGCGTCGCGGCATTGGCGACACCGGTGAGTGCGAGGACGGTGGCGAGGGCGAGGGAGAGCTTCTGCATGGGATACTCCGGGGTGTTGGGAGGCGCATGGCGCCGTTGACCCCCGAAATCTGTCGCCTTCCGGCTCTCAGTAGTATCGGTGAGCCGCCCGAGCTGGGTCGGTAGCACTACCGACGGGCAGCCGCCGCGACGAGGCGCACGAACTCGGCGACCGAGCTGGTGCCGAGTTTTTCGGCAATGTGGGCGCGATGGGTATCGATGGTGCGCGGGGAGATGGCCAGCGTCTCGGCGATCTCCTTGGTGGCCCAGCCGCGGCTCACCATGTCGAGCACCTCGCGTTCGCGATCGGTGAGCGTCGCCAGCAACTGCCGGGCCTCATCGTCCTCCTGTTGGGTATCCAGCCGGGCAAGCGCCGCCTGCACCGCCTCCACCAGCACCTGCTCGTCGATCGGCTTGGTCAGGAAGTCGACGGCGCCCGCCTTGAAGGCGCGCCGGCAGGCATGGATATCGCCGTGCCCGGTGATGACGATGAAGGGCCAATCGATGCCGCGTTCGGCGAGCCGCTCCTGCAGTTGCAGGCCCGAGACGGCCGGCATGCGGAGGTCGACCATCAGGCAACCGGGGCGCAGCGCTTCGGCAGCGGCGAGAAAGCTGGTCGGGTCGGCGTAGCTTGTCACTGCATAGCCGTAAGTGCCGAGCAGCAGCGACAGCGCATCGCGGACCGCTTCATCGTCGTCGACCAGGTAGACCGGCGTCTTGATCATCGCGGCGATCCCTTGCGATGGAGCGGCAGGCGCACGGTGAAACTTGCGCCGCCTTCGGGGTTGTTGGCGGCCTCGATGCTGCCGCCGAAGCGTTCGACCAGGGTTTCGCAGAGCGGCAGCCCGAGCCCCATGCCGGTTGGCTTGGTCGAATAGAACGGCTCGAACAGATGCGGCAGCACCTCGGGCGGCACGCCCGGTCCGTTGTCGCTGACCCTGAGGTGGACGTGGTCGGCGTCGGTGCTGATCGCCACGGCGACACGGTCACCACGGCCGGAGGCCCCGATGGCATCGGCGGCGTTGCGAACGAGGTTGTACAGCACCTGTTCCAGCTCGATCGGATCAGCAAGGACGGTTGCCGGATCGGCCGATGGGGCGATGTGCAGCGCGACGGCCCGATCCCGCAGGTCAGCGCCGAGCAGGCTCGCCACCTCGGCGGCAACCTGGTTGAGATCCGTTGGCTGCGGCGTGGGTGGCGATTTGCTCACATAGGCGCGTAGGCGCCCGAGAATGTCGGCGGCGCGCCGTGCCTGTCGCACATTGGCCTCCAGCACTCCGGCCAGCGCCGCACTGTCCGGTGGGCTGTGCTCGGCCAGCCGCAGGCCAGCCTGGCTCTGGCTCAGCAGCGCGGTGAGCGGTTGGGTCAGCTCATGAGCGATGCCCGACGCCAGTTCCCCCATCGAATTGACTCGCGCTGCATGCTCGAGCCGCAGCTGGTGTTCCTGCGCCTGCTGGCGCTCACGGGCCCGTGCCGTCGCGCGGCGCTGCTGCAGCAGCAGGTAGGCGCCGGCGGCGAGGATGGCTGTGGTGATCGCGAATACCAGCAGCGGGCCGAGCGCCAGGACCTGCGGCAAGCTCAGATGCTGCTGCAGGCGCAACGAGAGCGGCTGCGAGGCGCTGGAGACCAGCCAGCTATCGGCGAGCTGGACCTCGCCGGGCCCGACAGACGGCATCCGATCCTCGACCAGTGGCACCTCTCCCTTGGCAAGGCGCAGCGACAGCCCGGGCGGCAGCTCCGGATCATCCAGCAGGCGAGAGGCATCGATGGTCAGAGCGATCAGGAAGCGGCCGCCTTCGTCCGAGGTTCGCTTCAGCAGTTGGTAGCTGCCGGGGACAGTCGCGTCCGCCAGCATGATGGAGGTGCCGCGCGACAGCGACGGAGCCGAACCCGCGTAGAGCTGCAACTGGCCATCGGACGGCGTGCTGCCGCTGACCGCCAGTGTTGCGAGGCTCCCATCCGCCAGCAGCACGATCGAGGTGATGCGCGGGTAGAAGCGGATGATGCTGTCGGCGAGCTGGGTGAACAATTCGACCGGCGGCGGATCGCTGGCAATCGCCAGGGTCGCAAGGCTGGTGAGGTGTGCGTCGTGCTGGGCGGTGGCCTGGGCGATGGTGCGCTGCAGCTCGGCCCCGCGCCCGTCGAGCTGTCGCTGGGCCTCGGCGATGCTGAACCATGCCGAAAGGCCGGCAAATGCCACAACGCCCAGCAGCCAGATGGCCACGAGGATCCGCAGTGACTTCCGGTCGGCGGCGCGTGAAATGTCATTCATGCCCAGATCTATAGCGGTGCCGGGCGCGGCAGGCGATCCGCAACGCCACCGATCCCGCATCTCGCATCGGACGACCGGATGCAGTATAAGCCGCTCCCCCGGCGCGCGGGGACCATGGAACATCGGGGGCTGAAATGGACGTGCTGCCACTCTCGGCGCTGGGCGAACGCATCATGATCTGCGGGCCATCCAACTCTGGCAAATCGACGTTGGCCGTGGCGCTGGCGAACAAGATCGGAGCTGAGCCGTTCCACGTCGACCTGTTCCGGCACCTGCCCGACACCAACTGGGTGCAGCGGCCGGATGACGAGTTCCAGGCCTTGCACGACGCGGCGATCCTCCGGGACCGTTGGGTGATGGACGGCAACTATTCGAGCCTGATGCCGCAACGTGTCGCTCGCGCGACCGGCATTATCCTGCTCTACGACAACCACTGGGCGAACTTTCGCCGCTACCTGTGGCGCACGCTGTTCCAGAAGAACCGCGTGGGGGCGCTGGCCGGCAACCGTGACAGCCTGAAGTGGGAGATGGTGCGCTGGATCCTGTTCGTGCAGCCAACCCGGCGTGAGCGGGATCGCGATCGCGCCCGGGCAGTCGGGCTGCCACTGGTCGAGGTCAACTCGATGCGACAACTGAAGCGGCTCTATGCCGAGTGGGGCCTCGCGCTTCCCTCGCCTCAAGCGGAAGGGCACCGGAAGCCCTAGTGCGCGTGGTCGTGGTGGCGATGATCGTCGGCGTAGTGCCGGTGTTTCGAGTCGTCGCCGATCCCGGGATTGAAGCTGTTGGTCGGATCGAGCGTGCGGAAGAACGCCTGCTGCTCGGGCTTTGATTGGTAGACGTGACCGACATTGTGCTCGGCCGGATACTGCGCTCCGCGCTGGTCGAGCACTTCAAGCATGGCGTCCTTCACCCGGTGCGGGTCGGCGCCCTGCTTCAGCACGTAGTCCTGATGGAAGACGTGGCAGAGGAAGTGGCCGTAATAGAGCTTCAGCTTGAGCTGGCTGTCGATTTCGGCCGGGAGCTGCTCGTACCAGTCGTGATCGTTGCGGCGGAGCGCGATGTCGAGCGCGAGCAAGCCACCCGAAGTCTTCTCGTGCATCAGCGCATAGCGAATGGCGGCGCCCGCCGCGGCAAAGCGGTGGAGGAAGGCCTGCGCTCCCTCCTTGGGGGCGCAGCGGAAGTATGCGCCATTGGCGCCGTCGGCGAACACCCGCTGCAGCAGCGCTTCGGCTTGGGCAATGCCGTCGCCGGACATGCGGAGCATCAGGTGGTGCTCGTAGCGGTCTCGATAGTCGAGCAGGCGCTGCGGCAGGTGCTCGGGAAACAGCCGGCTCAGCCCCTGCAGCACGCGATCGGAAAGCTGCTTGGGCAGCAGCGGCAGCTTGTTGAGCGTGGCATCGGCTCTGCCCTTCAAGTTGAAGAAGGTCGGCATTACCTCGGTGCCGAAGCGCTGGATGACGAGGAAGGTATCCTTGCCGTGGCTGCGGGCGACGTCGAACATGTCGCGGTGCATGTACTCGCCCGCCACCGGCAGGGCCTCGAGGCTCAGCAGTTCGCGGCGCAGCCGGGTCAGCACCGCAACGTCGTTGGTGCCGATGTAGAACACCTGCTCGGCGCCCTGCTTTTCGAAAGTGTCGAGGCGAACGGCGAACACCGCCACCTTGCCGGCGCTGCCGGCGGCCTCGTGCAGGCGCCTGGGGTCGGCGTTGAAGCGGGCAGCCGTCGGCTCATCGATCTGGCGCACCCGCTCGGCATACTCGCTGTCCGAGGCGAGGCCGACATTGTGCTGCACATCGTCGGCAGAGTAGCCGCCCGACTGCAGGCGCCCGAGGATCTCCTCGGGGCTGTCGCCGAGCTCGATGCCGAGATGGTTCACCAGCTCCAGCCGGCCATCGGCGCCGATGCGGGCGAACAGCGAGAGCTCGGTATAGGCGGGGCCGCGGTGCACCAGCGAACCGCCCGAATTGTTGCACACGCCGCCGACGATCGAGGCGCCGAGGCAGGACGAGCCGATCACCGAATGCGGCAGGCGGCCGATCGGCTTCAACAGCTTCTCGAGCTTGTCGAGCGTGCTGCCGGGGAAGCTGACGATCTGCTTGCCGCCATCGAGCAACTGGATATCGGCAAGCCGCAACGTGTTCACCACCACCACCGGCCGATCGTAATGGCCGCTCGGCGTCGAGCCCTCGGTGAGGCCGGTATTGGCGGCCTGCATGATGACGATGGCATCGTGCCGTACGGTCGCCTCGAGCAGCCGCCACAGTTCCAGGAGCGTACCGGGCTTTGCCACGGCGATGGCATCGCCTTCGCCGGAGCGGAAGCCGCGGCGGTAGCGCTCGGTCTTCCTGTCGCCGGTGATGAGGTAGCGGCGCCCAACGGCGGCGCGGAGATCGTCAATCAAGTCTGGTGTGGGCACGTCAGGCAGTCTTCTGTTTCACCAGTCCGAGGCGGATGACGCTGTCTGCGGTGGCGAGGATCGAATCCTTGGCGGAAATGAACTTGCGGCCCAGCAGTTTCTCACCTTTCGAGCCGTCGAACACCTTCTCATTGCCGATGTCGTTGATGATCTGGCGGGCCGGACCACCGAACGCCGCGATCAGCTTGATGATCCAGTCGGGCACGGTCTTGCTGGTGACGTTCCATTCCGGGTGCGCCGCGCGCAGGATGTTCCCCACTTCCGGGAACGGCACATACTCGGCGGTGGCGAGGTAGCGCTGGCCGATGGTCTCAGGGTTGTCGAGGGCTGCGAGGTGCAGTGCCACCACATCGCGCACATCAATGATCGAGAAGCCGTTGGACGGCATGGCCGGAGTCGAGCCATTGAGCAGGCCCGAAACCATCTGCAATGAAATGCTGGCGTCCTTGTCGAGCGCCGGGCCGATGATGGCGCCGGGATGCACGGTGGTGAGACCGATCCCGTGCTGCTTGGCGAAATCCCAGGCGAACTGCTCCGCCTTGGTCTTGCCGATGCAATAGGCCCAGGTCCAGCGCATGTTGTCGAGGTTGGTGAAATAGGTCTCGTCGTAAACCCGGCGGCCGCTGGTCTGGCCATGGCCGTAGCCAACCGTGGCGATCGACGAAGTCATGATGATGCGCTTGATGCCGGCGGCATCGGCGAAGCGGAACACCCGCTGCGTGCCCTCGAGCGCCGGGCGAATGACGAGGCTCTGGTCCTTGGGCTCGTCGCCGCGAATGGCAGTGGCGATATGCATGACCGTGCCGACGCCCTGCATCGCTTCGGCCCAGCCCTTGTCGTCGAGCAGGTCGGCTTCGACCAGTTCGAGGCGATCGAGGGCGCCCTGCCCCAGCTCGCCCAGCAGCGTTGCCCGGACCTCTTCGGCGCGCCCCAGCGAGCGCACGGTGCCGCGCACGCGGTGCCCGGCCCGCAGCAACTCCAGCACCGTCCATTTGCCGACAAAACCGGTCGCGCCGGTGACGAGGATGAGGCCCTGATCCGACATTTCACTCTCCCCAATCGAGTGTAGCCATTACGGCGTGGATTATGTTTCGTGGTCAAACGAAAAGGCGGCCCGGACAAACCGGACCGCCTTGAACTTTCGTCGCTCGCCTCCGGCTTACGCCGCGGCGGCTTCGTCGTCGTTATCGCGAGCCTGGACCGGACCCGAGTCGAGGCCCTTGGCATCGACGTCGCGGTCGACCAGCTCGATCACCGCGAGGGCGGCGTTGTCGCCATAGCGGAAGCCGGCCTTGAGGATGCGGATGTAGCCGCCGTTACGATCCTTGTAGCGCGGACCGATGGTGGCAAACAGCTTCTGCACCTGGGTCTCATCGCGCATCTGGGCGATGGCCTGGCGACGGGCATGCAGGTCGCCGCGCTTGCCCAGCGTGATCAGCTTCTCGACGATCGGACGCAGTTCCTTGGCCTTGGGCAAGGTGGTCACGATCTGCTCGTGCTTGATCAGCGAAGCCGACATGTTGGCGAACATGGCCTTGCGATGAGCAGAGGTCCGGTTGAGCTTACGGTTCGAATTACCGTGGCGCATTTTGTTACTCCCTAAGGCCCGGGCGTCTCACGACGGGCGGTTAGTGGCTTTTGGCCAGCTTAATAGTGATCTTCGTAGCGCTTGGCCAGATCGTCGATGTTCTCAGGCGGCCAGTTCGGCACGTCCATCCCGAGGTGCAGGCCCATCTGAGCCAGCACTTCCTTGATCTCGTTGAGCGACTTGCGGCCGAAGTTCGGCGTACGCAGCATCTCGGCTTCGGTCTTCTGGATCAGATCGCCGATGTAGACGATGTTGTCGTTCTTCAGGCAGTTCGCCGAACGGACCGAGAGCTCGAGCTCGTCGACCTTCTTGAGCAGCGCCGGGTTGAAAGCCAGCTCCGGAACGGTGTCCGCGGCCTTCTCCTTGGTGGGCTCTTCGAAGTTGACGAACACCGACAGCTGGTCCTGCAGGATCCGCGCGGCGTAGGCCACGGCGTCTTCCGGCGAGATGGCGCCATTGGTTTCGACGGTCAGGGTCAGCTTGTCCTTGTCGAGGCTCTCGCCGGCGCGCGTCGCATCAACCTTGTAGGAGACGCGGCGGACCGGGGAGAACAGCGCATCGACCGGGATATAGCCGATCGGAGCGTCGTCGGGACGGTTCTTGTCGGCCGGGACGTAGCCCTTGCCGGTGTTGACGGTGAACTCGATGTTGATCTCGGCGCCGTCGTCGAGGTGGCAAATCACCAGCTCGGGGTTCAGCACTTCGATATCGCCGGAGACCTTGATGTCGCCGGCAACGACCGCACCCGGGCCCTGCTTGGTGAGGGTCAGACGCTTCGGACCTTCGCCACCCATCTTGAGGGCGATTTCCTTGACGTTGAGCACGAGGTCGGTAATGTCTTCACGCACGCCGGGAAGCGACGAGAATTCGTGCAGGATGCCGTCGATCTGGATCGCGGTAACGGCCGCGCCCTGGAGCGACGAAAGCAGCACGCGACGCAGAGCGTTGCCGAGCGTCAGGCCGTAGCCGCGCTCAAGCGGCTCCGCAACGACCGAAGCCGTGCGCACGCTGTCGCTGCCCGAAACGATGTCCAGTTTGGTCGGCTTGATGAGTTCCTGCCAGTTCCGCTGGATGGTCACGGTGGTGTCCTTTCAAATGGGCGGTCCGCCTAACCGCCTGTCCGCTATGCAATGTACCTATCCCGGCGCGAGGGGCGCGCCGGGAGATCAACCGTAACGGAGGTTAGACGCGGCGACGCTTGCGCGGCCGGCAACCATTGTGCGGGATCGAGGTCACATCGCGAATGCTGGTGACATTGAAGCCAGCAGCCTGCAGCGCGCGAAGCGCCGATTCACGGCCCGAACCAGGACCGCGCACTTCGACCTCGAGGGTCTTCATGCCGTGTTCCTGGGCCTTCTTGGCCGCGTCTTCAGCCGCAACCTGGGCGGCATACGGGGTCGACTTGCGCGAACCCTTGAAACCCATCACGCCCGAGGACGACCACGAGATGGTGTTGCCCTGCACGTCGGTGATGGTGACCATGGTGTTGTTGAACGACGCATTCACGTGCGCAACGCCATTGGTGATATTCTTGCGCTCTTTACGACGAACGCGCGCGACTTCAGCTTTTGCCAATTTGCTTCCTCAGTTCGATATCGACGCTGCCGTAGTTCCAGCAGCTACATCAGGATGGCGGAGAGGTGCTCCGCGACCCCAATTACTTCTTCTTGCCGGCGATCGGCTTGGCCGGACCCTTGCGGGTGCGGGCATTGGTGTGGGTACGCTGACCACGGACCGGCAGGCCCTTGCGGTGACGCAGGCCACGGTAGTTACCGAGGTCCATGAGCCGCTTGATGTTCATCGCCACGTTACGACGCAGATCGCCTTCCACGACGTAGTCGCGATCGATCGTTTCACGGATCTGGATCACTTCAGCGTCGGTCAGGTCGTTCACGCGACGCTCAGCCGGGATACCAACCTTCTCGGTGATTTCCTGGGCGAACTTCGCGCCGATCCCGTGGATGTACTGAAGCGCGATGACAACGCGCTTGTTGGTCGGAATATTGACGCCAGCAATACGGGCCACGTCCGCTCTCCTATAGTCGGCAGCTCACGCTGCCCGTTTGATAACGACAAGGGACCGGAATCCCGCTCCCCACTCTTCGAGGAACCGAATCCAGTCCGTTAATCCATGAGACTGGCGCGGTTCATAAGGGCAAGGTCCGGCAGAGTCAACTGCAGAGCCCCTGCCCCGAGGTATACTAGTTATGCACGGCCCGGCGGATGGCCGCCGTAACGTCGTCGACCGGCTGCATGCCGTCGACCGACTTCAACAGGCCCTTGCCGCGGTAGAACTCAACCAGCGGCGCGGTCTGCTCGCGATAGACGTTGAGGCGGTTGCGAAGCACCTCCTCGTTGTCGTCGCCACGGGCAACGCCGGATTCCTTGGCCCGCTTGGCGATCCGCCCGACCAGCACATCGGCGTCGGCGGTGATCTCGATCACCGCGTCAAGCTGCATGCCCTTGTCGGTCAGCATCGCGTCGAGCGCTTCGGCCTGCGGGATGGTCCGCGGGAAACCGTCGAGCACGAAGCCGGCCTTGCAGTCGTCCTGGTCGAGCCGCTCGGAGACGATGCCGTTGACGATCTCGTCGGAGACGAGGTCGCCACGATCCATGATCTCCTTGGCGGCCAGTCCCATCGGGGTCTTGGCGGCGATGGCGGAGCGCAGGATGTCGCCGGTCGAAAGCTGCGGGATCCCGTAGCTGTCGATCAGCACTTTTGCCTGCGTGCCCTTACCGGCGCCCGGAGGTCCCAGAAGGATCAACCTCATTTACGCTTGCCCCCTAGGCGCGACCGCTTCACCAGGCCTTCGTACTGCTGGGCGATCAGGTGGCTCTGCACCTGGGTCACCGTATCCAGCGTCACCGTCACGATAATCAGCAGCGAGGTGCCGCCGATGAACTGGCTGACGTTGAGCTGGCTGTGGATCATCTCGGGGATGAGCGCCACGACGGTCAGATAGAGGGCACCGATCACCGTGATGCGGGTCAGCACGTAGTCGATATAGTTCGCCGTCCGCTCGCCCGGGCGGATGCCGGGGATGAAGCCGCCGGAGCGCTTCAGGTTGTCCGCGGTATCGGTCGGGTTGAAGACGATCGAGGTGTAGAAGAAGGCGAAGAAGATGATCAGGACGGCGAACAGCACCAGATAGAGGGGCTGGCCGCGACCGAGCAGCGCCGCCGTCACCGACAGCCACTGCGGCGCATCACCCTGCGCCGCGAACGACGCGATGGTGGCCGGCAGCAGCAACAGGGACGAACCGAAGATCACCGGGATAACGCCCGAGGTGTTGAGCTTCAGCGGCAGGTGCGAGGTGTCGCCCTGGAACATCTTGTTGCCGACCTGGCGCTTCGGATACTGGATCAGCAGCCGGCGCTGGGCGCGTTCGAAGAACACGATCACGCCGATGACGACGACTGCGATGATCAAGAGCCCGACGACCCAGATGGTCGGCAGAGCGCCGGTGCGGCTGAGCTCGAGGGTCTGCACCACCGTTGCCGGCAGGTTCGCCACGATACCGGCGAAGATGATCAGCGAGATGCCGTTGCCGATGCCGCGCGAGGTGATCTGCTCACCCAGCCACATCAGGAACATGGTGCCGCCGACCAGCGTGATGACGGTCGAAAGCCGGAAGAACCAACCCGGATCGATCACCACGCCCTGGCTGCCCTCGAGACCGATGGCGATGCCATAGGCCTGCACGGCGCAGAACAGCACGGCGAGATAGCGCGTGTACTGGTTGATCTTGCGACGGCCGCTCTCGCCTTCCTTGCGGAGGGCTTCGAGGCGCGGCGACGCCGTGGTGATCACCTGCACCACGATCGAGGCAGTAATGTAGGGAATGAGGTTCAGCGCGAAGATCGCCATGCGCTGCACGGCGCCGCCGGCAAACATGTCGAACATGCCGAAAATGCCCTGCTGCGCCTGCTGGAAGGTCGCGCGATAGGCATCGGGGTCGATACCGGGCACCGGGATGTAAGTCCCGAGCCGATAAACGAGAAGCGCACCCAGTGTGAACCAGATGCGCTGCTGAAGGGCCTTCGCTTTCGCGAAGGTCCCGAAGTTCAGATTCTTGGCCAGCTGTTCGGCTGCGGACGCCATAGTCGCTCCCTTAAGAATGGGGCCAGGCGCTCTTAGGCGTCAGCCTTCACTTCTGCCTGAGGCATATCGACCTTGCCGCCGGCCGCTTCAATAGCAGCAAGCGCGCCTTTGGTCGCGTGAGCAACCTTGAAGGTCACCTTCTTGGCGGTGAAACCGGAGCTGCCGATCAGACGCACGCCATCCAGTTCGCGACGGATCACGCCGGCCTTCACGAGAGCGGCCGCATCGACCACACCCTTGATGTCCAGCTTGCCGCTGTCGATGTAGTTCTGGATGCGGTCGATACGCAGCTGGTTCCACTTCTTGGGATTCAGAGCGTTGAAGCCGCGCTTCGGCATACGCATGTGCAGCGGCATCTGGCCGCCTTCGAAGCCGTTGATGGCGACGCCGGAACGGGCAGTCTGGCCCTTGCCGCCGCGACCACCGGTCTTGCCGACGCCCGAGCCGATACCACGACCGACGCGCACGCGCTTCTTGTTGGCGCCCGGGTTATCCCGGAGTTCGTTCAAACGAGTCATTGTTCTCGTCCCTTATTTGGCGTCGACGACGCGCACGAGGTGCGGGATCTTGCGGATCATGCCGCGGACCTCGGGGGTGTCCTTGAGGGTCGACTGCTTGCGCACCTTGTTGAGCCCGAGCCCGATCAGGGTCGCCCGCTGGTCGGCCGGACGGCGCGACGGGCTGGCGATCTGCTCGATGGTGACGGTCTTATCGGCCATTGTTCTAACTCCCGAGCCCTAATCAGGCTTCGACGGTCTCGCCACGGCGAGCCTGCAGGTCCGAGACCTTCAGGCCGCGGCGGGCGGCGACCGAACGCGGGCTGTCGACGCGCTTCAGCGCATCGAAGGTGGCCCGCACCATGTTGTAGGGATTGGCGGTGCCCTGCGACTTCGCCACGATGTCGTTGACCCCGAGGGTCTCGAACACGGCGCGCATCGGGCCGCCGGCGATGATGCCGGTGCCGGGAACGGCGGCACGCAGGATGACCTTGCCGGCGCCGTGGTGGCCGACCACATCGTGGTGCAGCGTACGGGCTTCGCGCAGCGGAACGCGGATCATCTGGCGCTTGGCCTGCTCGGTTGCCTTGCGGATAGCCTCAGGCACTTCACGCGCCTTGCCGTGACCAAAGCCAACGCGGCCCTTCTGGTCACCGACCACCACGAGGGCAGCGAAGCCGAAGCGACGGCCACCCTTCACAACCTTGGCGACGCGGTTGATGTGAACCAGCCGGTCGACGAATTCGCTATCGCGCTCTTGAACGTCTCTCATCGAATTTTCCTTTGTCGCCGGATCAGAACTGCAGGCCGCCTTCGCGGGCCGCATCACCCAGGGCCTTGACGCGGCCATGGTAGAGGTAGGCACCACGATCGAAGACGACGGTCGACACCTTGGCGGCGAGACCGCGCTCGGCGATCAGCTTGCCAACGGCGGCCGCAGCCTCCGAGGTCGAGCCGTTCTTCAGCTTTGCCTTGACGTCCTTGTCGATGGTCGAGGCGGCAGCAAGCGTGCGGCCGGACGCGTCATCGATGATCTGGGCGTAAATGTTCTTGTCCGAGCGGTGCACGGACAGACGCGGGCGGCCATTGGCGTTAGCCTTGAGCGCCTTGCGAACGCGCGCCTTGCGGCGGTCCGCACCTTTGAGGCTGATGGGCATCTCGTGCGCTCCTTACTTCTTCTTGCCTTCTTTGCGGGCGATGTACTCGCCCACATAGCGCACACCCTTGCCCTTGTAGGGCTCCGGCGGACGCCAGCCGCGAATGTCGGCGGCCACCTGGCCAACCTGCTGCTTGTCCGAGCCGGTCACGACCACTTCGGTCTGCGTCGGCGCGGCGATGGTGATCCCCTTGGGAGTCTCGAACACCACTTCGTGGCTGAAACCGAGCGAGAGCTTCAGATCCTTGCCCTGCATGGCGGCGCGGTAACCGACGCCCTGGATCTGCAGCTTCTTCTCGAAGCCAGCGCTGACGCCGATCACCATGTTGTTGATCAGCGCGCGGGTGGTCCCCCAGGCAGCACGAGCTTCCTTGCTGTCATTGGCGGGCTCGATGATGATGCCGTCATCGGTCTGCTTGGCGTTCACGATATCCATGAGCGTCAGCGCCTGCTCGCCCTTCGGCCCCTTTGCGGTGACCTTGCGATCGCTGATCGTGACGGTGACGCCACTGACCGGAGCAATCGGCTTTTTGCCTGTACGGGACATTCTTTCTACTTCCTTCGGAGTAATCGTCACACCGACGGCTTCAAGGCATCAGCCTTAGAAGACGCGGCAGAGTACCTCGCCACCCAGGTTCTGGGCTTTAGCTTCGTGATCGGCCATCACGCCCTTGGGGGTCGACAGGATCGACACACCGAGGCCATTGGCGACCGAGGGGATGTTCTTGACCGAGGCATAGACGCGACGGCCAGGACGCGAGACGCGCTCGATGGTGCGGATGACCGGAGCGTTGTCGGAGTACTTCAGCTCGATATCGAACTGGGCGACGCCGTTGTCCATCTTGCTTTCCGAGTAGCCGCGGATGAAGCCTTCCGACTTCAGCACGTCGAGCACACGGCCACGCAGGGTGGACGCCGGGGTCTGGACGACATCGCGACGACGCAGCTGCGCGTTGCGGATGCGGGTCAGCATATCGCCGATCGGATCAGAGAGGCTCATTGTCTACTTCTCCTTACCAGCTCGACTTGACCATGCCCGGGATCAGCCCGAGGCTGCCCAGCTCGCGCAGGGCAATACGGCTCATCTTGAGCTTGCGGTAGTAGCCACGCGGACGACCGGTGACTTCGCAGCGGTTGTGAACGCGGTTCTCGGCCGAGTTACGCGGCAGCGCGGCGAGCTTGAGCTGCGCGGCGAAGCGTTCCTCGAGCGAAACGCTCTGGTTCATCACGATTGCCTTGAGCTTGGCCCGCTTGGGACCCAGCTGCTTGGCAAGGCGCTTGCGCTTGTTGTTCTTTTCGATGGAGCTGGTCTTTGCCATGTCTCGTCCTTCTCTCTTCCGTTACTGCCGGAAGGGGAAATTGAAAGCCTTGAGCAGCGCCCGGGCTTCGTCGTCGGTGCGCGCCGTGGTGCACACGATGATGTCCATGCCCCAGGTCTGATCGATCTGATCGAAGTTGATCTCGGGGAAGATGATGTGTTCCTTGATGCCCATGGCGTAGTTGCCACGACCATCAAAGGAATTCGGGTTCAGGCCGCGGAAGTCGCGAACACGCGGCAGAGCGATGTTCACCAGGCGGTCGAGGAACTCGTACATGCGCGCCTTGCGGAGCGTCACCTTCACGCCGAGCGGCATCTCTTCGCGGACCTTGAAGCCGGCGATCGACTTGCGAGCGTGGGTGATGACGGGCTTCTGGCCGGCGATCTTCTCAAGATCGGCAGCCGCCGACTTCACCTTCTTGGTGTCGTTGACCGCCTCGCCGACACCCATGTTCAGCACGATCTTGTCGAGCTTGGGGGCCTGCATGACGTTCTTGTAGCCGAACTCTTTGATCAGGTTCGCCTTGATGGTCTCGTCGTACTGAGCACGGAGACGCGGAATGTAGACGGTATCAGCCATCGATCGTGTCCCCGGTCGACTTGGCGACGCGCACCTTGGTGCCGTCGGCGTTGATCTTGAACCCGACGCGCGACGGCTTGCCGTTCGCATCGGCGATCGCGAGGTTCGACAGGTGAATCGGGGCTTCCTTGGTGAAGATCCCCGCGTCCTGGCTCGCGGTCTGCTTGGTGTGGCGACGGACGAGGTTGAGCCCCTGCACTACTGCGCGGGTCTCAGTCGGGATGACCTGCAGCACCTGCCCGGTCTTGCCCTTGTCCTTGCCGGCGAGAACGACGACCTTGTCGCCCTTCTTGATCTTGGACGCCATCACAACACCTCCGGCGCGAGCGAAATGATCTTCATGTGGTTCTTGCTGCGCAGCTCGCGCGGCACTGGCCCGAAGATACGGGTGCCGATCGGCTCGGCCTGGTTGTTGATCAGCACGGCCGCGTTACGGTCGAAGCGGATGATCGTGCCGTCGGTGCGGCGAACCGGGAATGCGGTGCGCACGACAACGGCCTTCATCACCTGGCCCTTCTTGACGCGACCGCGAGGGATCGCATCCTTCACCGAGACGACGATGATGTCGCCCACCGAGGCGTACTTGCGGTGCGAGCCGCCGAGCACCTTGATGCACATGACACGACGCGCGCCGGAGTTGTCGGCTACATCGAGATTGGACTGCATCTGGATCATGGCTTGATGCCTTCTTCAGTTTCGGGGTCTGCCTACTCGGCGAGCCCTAAATTCCGGTTTACGCGGAGGGTTTCAGAACCCAGCGCTTGTTCTTCGAAATCGGCGCCGACTCTTCGATCCAGACGACGTCCCCGACCTTGGCCACATTGGCTTCGTCGTGAGCGTGGTACTTCTTGGACCGGCGCACGGTCTTCTTCATCACCGGGTGGGTGAACGCACGGTCGACCCGCACCACCACAGTCTTGTCATTGGTGTCGGAGACCACGGTCCCCTGCAGTACGCGCTTGGGCATCTCGGTCTCCTTACTTCGCTTCGGCCTTTTCGCCGAGGATGGTTTTGACCCGCGCGATCTCGCGACGGACCTCACGCACCCGGGCGGGCTTCTCCAGCTGCTGCGTAGCGCGCTGGAAACGAAGGTTGAACTGCTCTTTCTTCAGGCCGAGGAGCTGGTCTTTCAGCTCATCGGGGGTCTTGGCGCGAAGGTCGGCGGTTGCGCCGGTCTTGGCTTCGGCCTTCTTCTTGGGTGCACGTGCCATGGCTATCAATCCGCGATGCGGGTGACGACCCGCGTGATGATCGGAAGCTTCATGGCGCCGAGGCGCAGGGCTTCCTTGGCGACGTCCTCGGGAACGCCGTCGATTTCGAACAGGATACGACCCGGCTTGACGCGAGCCGCCCAGAATTCCACCGAACCCTTGCCCTTACCCATACGGACTTCGGTCGGCTTCTTGGAAACCGGCAGGTCCGGGAAGACACGGATCCAGACGCGGCCGGCGCGCTTCATCTCGCGGGTGATCGCGCGGCGGGCCGCTTCGATCTGGCGAGCCGTAACGCGCTCGGGCTCCTGGGACTTCAGGCCGAACTGACCGAAAGCCAGCTCCGTGCCACCCTTGGCGTTGCCATGGATGCGGCCCTTATGCGCCTTACGGAACTTGGTACGTTTTGGTTGCAGCATTTTTGTCTATGCCTTCTCAGTTCGCCGGTGCGCGCTCGCGGCGATCGCCGCGCTCACCACGCTCGTCCCGATCGGAACGCTCGCGACGCTGGCCACCCTCGTTCGACGAACCACCTTCAGTGGCACGGCGCTCGTGAGCGGACGGATCGTGCTCAAGGACTTCGCCCTTGAAGACCCACACCTTGATGCCGATGATGCCGTAGGTGGTCTTCGCCTCGGCAGTACCGTAGTCGATGTCGGCGCGCAGCGTGTGCAGCGGCACGCGACCTTCGCGGTACCACTCGGTGCGAGCGATGTCGGCGCCGCCGAGACGGCCGCCCACGTTCACCCGGATGCCGCCGGCGCCCATGCGGATCGCCGTCTGCACTGCACGCTTCATCGCACGGCGGAACGCCACGCGACGCTCGAGCTGCTGGGCAATGCCCTGAGCCACGAGGTTGGCATCGGTCTCGGGCTTGCGCACTTCGACGATGTTGATGTGCACTTCGCTGTCGGTGAACTTCTTCACCTTGGCGCGGATCTTGTCGATGTCAGCGCCCTTCTTGCCGATCACGATGCCCGGACGGGCGGTGTGGATCGACACGCGGCACTTGCGGTGCGGACGCTCGATGACGATCTTCGAAACAGCAGCCTGCTTCAGGTCTTCAAGCAGCGTCTCGCGGATCTTCAGGTCTTCCTGGAGCAGCGAACCGTACTCACCCTTGTTCGCGTACCAACGCGAGTCCCAGGTGCGGTTGATGCCGAGGCGCAGACCGATCGGGTTGATCTTCTGACCCATTATGCGGTCTCCTCAACTTGGCGAACCACAATGGTGAGGTTCGAGAACGGGCGCTCCATACGGGCGGCGTGGCCACGGCCACGGGCCATGAAGCGCTTCATCACCAGGGAGTCGCCGACGTAGCACTCGGCAACGACCAGGCTGTCCGGGTCGAGGCCGTGGTTGTTTTCGGCGTTCGCGATGGCGCTCTCGAGCGTCTTCTTGACCGAGCCGGCGATACGCTTGCGCGAGAAGGTCAGCTCGGCCAGAGCCTTGTCGACCTTCTTGCCGCGGATCGACGCAGCCACGAGGTTGAGCTTGATGCCCGAGGTACGAAGCATGCGGAGAACCGCCTTGGCCTCGTTGTCCTTGAGCGACCGCTGAGTTTTCGGCTTGCCCATGTTACTTCCTCTTGGCCTTCTTGTCGGCCGCGTGACCGTAGTACGTACGGGTCGGAGCGAACTCGCCGAACTTGTGGCCGATCATCTCTTCCTGGACGTTCACCGGCACATGCTTGTGGCCGTTGTGCACGCCGAAGGTGAGACCGACGAACTGCGGCAGGATCGTGGAACGACGGCTCCAGATCTTGATGACTTCGTTGCGGCCGCTCGCACGGCTGGTCTCTGCCTTCTTGAGCAGATAGCCGTCGACGAACGGGCCTTTCCAGACTGAACGCGACATGGCTTAGCGGCCCTTCTTCACGTGACGCGAGCGGACGATGAACTTGTCCGTCGACTTGTTGCTGCGGGTCTTCTTACCCTTGGTCGGCTTGCCCCACGGGGTCACCGGGTGACGGCCACCAGAGGTACGGCCTTCACCACCACCGTGCGGGTGATCGACCGGGTTCATGGTCACACCGCGGTTGACCGGCTTGCGGCCGAGCCAGCGATTACGACCGGCCTTGCCGATCGAGGTGTTCGAGTGATCCTGGTTCGAAACCGCGCCGACAGTGGCGAGGCACGAGCCGTGGACCCGGCGCTGCTCGCCCGAGTTGAGGCGAAGGATCGCCCAACCGGCGTCGCGGCCGACATACTGCGCGTAGGCACCGGCCGAACGAGCGATCTGGCCGCCCTTGCGGGGCTTCATCTCGACGTTGTGGACGATGGTACCGACCGGCATGCGCTCGAGCGGCATGGCGTTGCCCGGCTTCACGTCGGCAGTGCCGAGCGTCGAGATCACCTTGTCGCCGGCAGCGAGGCGCTGCGGGGCGATGATGTAGGCGAGCTCGCCGTCCGCGTACTTGATCAGCGCGATCCAGGCGGTGCGGTTCGGATCGTACTCGAGCCGCTCGACGGTCGCCGTCTCTTCGAAACGCACGCGACGGAAGTCGACGACGCGGTACGACCGCTTGTGACCGCCGCCGCGATGGTACGCGGTGATGCGGCCGGCGTTGTTACGACCACCGGACTGGTTCAGACCTTCGGTCAGCGCCTTTACCGGCTTGCCCTTCCACAGCTCCGACCGATCGGTCGTGATGAGCTGACGGCGGCCCGGGGAGGTCGGATTGTAAGTTTTTAGACCCATTCTTCTCTCTCCCCTCAGATGCCGGTCGAAATATCGATCGACTGGCCATCGGCCAGGGTGACAATGGCCTTCTTGACGTCCTTGCGGGTGCCAAGTTCCTGCCGGAAACGCTTCACCTTGCCCTTACGGACCAGGGTGTTGACCGCCTTGACCTTGACCGAAAAGAGCGCCTCGACGGCGGCTTTGATATCGGCCTTGGTGGCATCGATCGCGACGTCGAAGACGACCTGGCTGTGCTCGGACGCCATCGTCGACTTTTCGGTGACGACGGGGTTACGGATCACGTCGTAGTTGCTGAACTTGCTCATGCGAACCGGGCCTCGAGCGCTTCGAGCGCTGCTTTGGTCAGAACGAGCTTATGGCGACGGAGAATGTCAGCGACATTGATCCCCTGCACCGGCAGCACGTCGATCTGCGGAATGTTGCGCGCCGCGCTGGCGAAATTCTTGTCCACCTCGGCGCCGTCGATGATCAGAGCGCTCGACCATTCCAGCTTGCCGAACTTGGCGACCAGCTGAGCGGTCTTGGGCTCCTTGGTGGCGACGGTCGGAACGACGACCAGCTCGCCAGCCTTGGCCTTGGCCGAAAGCGCATGCTTCAGCGCCAGGGCGCGGACCTTCTTGGGCAGCTCGATCGCATGGCTACGGGGCTCGGGGCCGAAGGCCCGGCCGCCGCCGCGGAACTGCGGAGCAGACTTGGCGCCGTGACGTGCACCGCCCGAGCCCTTCTGCTTGATCGACTTCTTCGAAGTGTAAGCGATCTCGGAGCGATGCTTCACCTTGTGGGTGCCGGCCATCGCCTTGAGCTGCTGGTAGCGAACCATGCGGTGCAGGATGTCCTGACGAACTTCGAGACCGAAGATCTCGTCCTTCAGGGTGACCGAACCGTCGGCCTTACCGTCCAGAGTGGTGACCTGGAGTTCCATTATTTAGCCTCCTCGGCCACGGCTGCAGCAGCCGGCTTGAACGAACCGGGGGTCACAGCGCCCTTCGGAGCGGCCTTCTTGACCGCGTCCTTGATCTGAATCCAGGCACCCTTGGCACCCGGGACAGCGCCCTCGACCATGATCAGCCCGCGCTCCACATCGGTGCGCACGACCCTCAGGTTCTGGGTGGTGACGCGACGGTCGCCCATGTGGCCGGCCATCTTCTTGCCCTTGAACACCTTGCCGGGGTCCTGGCGCTGACCGGTCGAACCGTGCGAGCGGTGCGACACGGACACACCGTGCGTGGCACGCAGGCCGCCGAAGTTCCAGCGCTTCATGCCGCCGGCGAAACCCTTACCGATCGAGGTACCGGTCACGTCGACCAGCTGACCCTCGACGAAGTGGTCCGCCTGCATGGTGGCGCCGACTTCGATGAGGTTCGCAGGATCGACACGAAACTCAGTTACCTGACGCTTGGGCTCGACCTTGGCGACGGCGAACTGGCCGCGCTCCGCCTTGGTGACATTCTTCGCCTTGACGGTGCCCGCGCCGAGCTGGAGGGCGGTGTAACCGTCCTTCTCCTGCGTGCGCTGGCCGACCACCTGGCAATTCTTGAGGTCGAGCACGGTCACGGGGACGTGTGTGCCATCGTCCAAGAACAGGCGGGTCATGCCCAGCTTCTGTGCGATCAAACCAGAACGCATCGGTTGTTACCTTCTCTCTTTGGCGCTTGACCGGGTCATTGTGTCCAAGAGGACCCTTTGGATGGTCAGCGCGAAAACTCAGTCACTCAGAGCTTGATTTCGACGTCGACGCCGGCGGCGAGATCGAGCTTCATCAGAGCATCGACGGTCTGCGGGGTCGGATCCACGATGTCCAGGAGACGCTTGTGGGTCCGGATCTCGAACTGCTCGCGCGACTTCTTGTCGATGTGCGGCGAGCGGTTAACCGTAAACTTCTCAATCTGTGTGGGCAGCGGGATCGGCCCGCGCACCTGCGCACCCGTACGCTTGGCCGTGTTGACGATCTCCCGAGTGGAGGTGTCGAGCACACGGTGGTCAAAGGCTTTGAGCCGGATGCGAATGTTTTGACCGTTCATCTTGCTTTCCCAGCGAAAAATGGAGCGCGGCGCGCTAAAGGCGCGCCGCGCCAGCCATTGCAGGCCTTACTTCAGGATCTTGGCGACGACGCCCGAACCGACGGTGCGGCCACCCTCACGGATAGCGAAGCGGAGCTTCTCTTCCATGGCGATCGGCACGATCAGCTGGACCGAAATGTTCACGTTGTCGCCCGGCATCACCATCTCGGTGCCTTCCGGCAGCGTAACAACGCCGGTCACGTCGGTGGTGCGGAAGTAGAACTGCGGACGGTAGTTGGCGAAGAACGGCGTGTGACGGCCACCCTCTTCCTTGGTGAGGATATAAGCCTCAGCCACGAAGTCGGTGTGCGGGGTCACGGAACCGGGCTTGCAGAGCACCTGGCCGCGCTCGACCTGAGTGCGGTCGATACCACGGATCAGCGCGCCGATGTTGTCGCCAGCCTGGCCCTGATCGAGCAGCTTGCGGAACATTTCAACGCCGGTCACGGTCGTCTTCTGCGTCGCCTTGATGCCGACGATCTCGACTTCCTCACCCACCTTCACGATGCCGCGCTCGACACGGCCGGTCACCACGGTGCCACGGCCCGAGATCGAGAACACGTCTTCGATCGGCATCAGGAACGGCTGGTCAACCGGGCGAGCCGGCTGCGGGATGTACTCGTCGACAGCGCGCATCAGCTCGAGCACGGCGTCGTGGCCGAGCTTCTTGTCACCGTCGTTCAGAGCTTCGGTCGCCGAGCCCTTGATGATCGGAACGTCGTCGCCCGGGAATTCGTAGGACGACAGCAGCTCGCGCACTTCGAGCTCCACGAGCTCGAGGAGCTCCGGATCATCGACCATGTCGCACTTGTTCAGGAAGACGACGAGCGCCGGCACACCGACCTGACGGGCGAGCAGGATGTGCTCGCGGGTCTGCGGCATCGGGCCGTCGGCAGCCGACACGACCAGGATCGCGCCGTCCATCTGGGCAGCGCCGGTGATCATGTTCTTCACATAGTCGGCGTGGCCCGGGCAGTCGACGTGAGCGTAGTGACGGTTGGTCGTCTCGTACTCGACGTGGGCAGTGTTGATCGTGATGCCACGCGCCTTCTCTTCCGGCGCTGCGTCGATCTGGTCGTACGCCTTGAAGGTCGCGCCACCGGTCTCAGCCAGGACCTTGGTGATCGCTGCGGTCAGCGAGGTCTTGCCATGGTCGACGTGACCGATGGTGCCGATGTTGCAGTGAGGCTTATTGCGGGAAAACTTTTCCTTGCCCATCGCTTCTCTCCGTATGCGTCAGCCAGTAGCCGACGTGAGTTTTCAGTTTTAATTCAAGCGCTTGCTTAGCGGGTAAACGTTAAGCGTACTTTGCCTGGACTTCGGTGGCGACCGCCTGCGGAACCTGCTCGTAGTGGTCGAAGGTCATGGTGTACTGAGCGCGCCCCTGGCTCATCGAGCGGAGCGAGTTCACGTAGCCAAACATGTTGGCAAGAGGCACCATGGCGTCGATCACCTGCGCAATACCGCGGGCTTCAGTGCCGCGGATCTGGCCGCGACGTGAATTCAGATCACCGATGACATCGCCCACATAGTCTTCAGGGGTCAGAACTTCAACCCGCATGATCGGCTCGAGGATCTTCGGCGAGGCCTTCTCGATGGCTTCACGGAAACCCGCGCGGCCGGCGATTTCGAAGGCGAGGACCGAGGAGTCCACGTCGTGGTAGGCACCGTCGGTCAGAGCGAACTTCACGTCCACGATCGGGAAGCCGATGATCGGACCCGAACCCATGACGGACTGAACGCCCTTCTGCACGCCCGGCACGTATTCCTTCGGCACGTTACCGCCGACGACTTCCGAGACGAACTCGAAACCCTTGCCCGGCTCATTGGGCTCGATGCGGAACTTGATGCGCGCGAACTGGCCCGAACCACCCGACTGCTTCTTGTGGGTGTAGTCGTGTTCGACGGTGCGAGTGATCGCCTCGCGGTACGCCACCTGCGGCGCGCCGATATTGGCTTCCACCTTGAACTCGCGCTTCATGCGGTCGACGAGAATGTCGAGGTGCAGTTCGCCCATGCCCGAGATGATGGTCTGGCCGGATTCTTCGTCGGTCTTGACGCGGAACGACGGATCTTCGGCAGCCAGGCGAGCGAGGGCGAGGCCCATCTTCTCCTGGTCGGCCTTGGACTTCGGCTCGACGGCGATGTCGATAACCGGCTCCGGGAATTCCATGCGCTCGAGAATGACCTTGTTGTTCGGGTCAGACAGCGTGTCGCCGGTGGTCGTGTCCTTGAGGCCCACGATAGCGACGATGTCGCCGGCGTAGGCTTCGTTGATCTGCTCGCGCGAGTTGGCGTGCATCTGGAACATGCGACCAACGCGTTCCTTCTTCTCCTTGACGGTATTCTCAAGGGAAGCACCAGCCTCGAGGTGACCCGAGTAGATGCGGCAGAAGGTGAGCGAGCCCATGTGCGGGTCGTTGGCGATCTTGAAGGCCAGCATCGACAGCGGCTCGTCGTCGGTGGCGTGACGCTCGATCGGAGCATCGGTCTTGACGTCGATGCCCTGGATCGCCGGAATGTCGGTCGGAGCCGGCAGGAAGTCGATGACGCCATCCAGCAGCGGCTGCACGCCCTTGTTCTTGAAGGACGAGCCACAGAACACCGGGTACAGCTTCACGTCGCAGGTGCCCTTGCGGATCAGCCGGCGCAGCGTGGCGTTATCAGGCATTTCGCCGTTCAGGTAAGCTTCGGTGGCCGCATCGTCCATCTCGACGGCGGTCTCGATCATCTTCTCGCGGTACTCAGCGGCCTTGGCCTTGAGGTCCTCGGGAATCTCGACGACATCCCACTGGGCGCCCAGCTCTTCGTTGCGCCACACCAAAGCGTTCATCTCGATGAGGTCGACGACGCCGCGGAAGTCGCTTTCCGAACCGATCGGCAGCTGCATCACCACCGGCTTGATGCCGAGGCGCTTGTCGAGCGTGTCGAGGCAGAAATAGAAATCGGCACCGATCTTGTCCATCTTGTTGACGAAGATCAGACGCGGAACGTTGTACTTGTCGGCCTGGCGCCAGACGGTTTCCGTCTGCGGCTCAACACCCTGGTTGCCGTCGAGCAGCGCGATGGCGCCGTCGAGCACGCGCAGCGAACGCTCGACTTCAATGGTGAAGTCCACGTGGCCGGGGGTGTCGATGATGTTGAAGCGGTACTGCGAGCCGTCGCGGCCCTTCCAGAACGTGGTGGTCGCGGCGGACGTGATGGTGATGCCGCGTTCCTGCTCCTGCTCCATCCAGTCCATGGTCGCGGCGCCGTCGTGGACTTCGCCGATCTTGTGGGACTTGCCGGTGTAGTAAAGGATGCGTTCGGTCGTGGTCGTCTTGCCAGCATCAATGTGAGCCATGATGCCGAAGTTACGATAGCGATTGATCGGGTATTCGCGGGCCATCTGAGCGAGCCTTCCGTTTACCAGCGGTAGTGCGAGAAGGCACGGTTGGCATCAGCCATACGGTGCGTGTCTTCGCGTTTCTTGACAGCCTGACCGCGGCCGTTGACGGCATCCATGAGTTCGCCCGACAGGCGCTCCTTCATGGTGTGCTCGCCGCGCTTGCGGGCAGATTCGATGAGCCAGCGGATGGCCAGGGCCTGCTGACGGTCGGTACGGACCTCAACCGGAACCTGGTAGGTCGCACCACCGACGCGGCGCGAGCGCACTTCGACGGCCGGGCGGATGTTGTCGAGGGCGGTGTGGAACACGCCGATCGGATCCTGCTTCAGCTTCGACTGCACGATATCGAAGGCGCCGTAGACGATGGACTCGGCAGCCGACTTCTTGCCGTCCTTCATGAGCGAGTTCATGAACTTGGAGACGACGAGATCGCCGAACTTCGGATCGGGGTTGACTTCGCGCTTCTCAGCGGAGTGACGACGGGACATCTGGAATGCTCCTTACTTCGGCCGCTTCGCGCCGTACTTCGAACGGCGCTGCTTGCGATCCTTCACCGACTGGGTGTCGAGAACGCCGCGCAGCACGTGGTAGCGAACGCCCGGCAGGTCGCGAACACGGCCGCCGCGGATCAGCACCACGGAGTGTTCCTGCAGGTTGTGGCCTTCGCCGGGAATGTAGGAAATGACTTCACGCGAAGTCGTCAGACGAACCTTCGCAACCTTGCGGAGAGCCGAGTTCGGCTTCTTCGGGGTCGTCGTATAAACGCGAGAGCACACGCCGCGCTTCTGCGGGTTTGCTTCCATCGCCGGTACTTTGTTCCGCTTGGGCTTGGATACCCGAGGCTTGCGGATCAACTGATTAATGGTCGGCATTGCGCTCTTTCCATCGGTCCGAAGTTCGTTGCGAAAGACGATGGCAAACCAATAGGGCGCCAATTCCACCCCCAAAGGGGCAGCGGCGCCTCTCATTGCAGCGGACCACCCAGCGTTGGCCGGGCGTTCATGCGCACGAAGATTTGTCGTCGTCTCTTGCCTTTGGCGATGTGTTTGAAGTTCCTGGATGCCCGCACAAGGTGGCAGATACCCGCGTGAACTTCACGACCGACCGCTAAGGTTGCGCCTCTATATGGGCAGTGAGTCCCCCCGTCAAGGATTCTTTGCAGCGGAACGTGATGCTCACGCAGCCGGAAATCCGGGGAAATTCCATCCAGTGGGGGGATGGGGTCGGGAGGCAGAGCTAATCTGACGCGAACGCATGGCTGGCGCCAGATCGGGTCGGCGGTTTTCCTCGACTTTTGGGGAATCGCCGGGCGGATCCCCCTGCCCCCGCATTGGCCGGCTTGCCGCAAAGGTGTAACAGTCGGCCGCAGCGTGAACCGGAGGGACGATGTGATGACGCCTGGACGCCTGATTGCCGCCGCGGTTCTGAGCACCCTCGCCGCCGGACCGGCGCTGGCGCAAAGCGTCATCGACGGCACGGCGGTCGACGAGATCGTGACGCTGGCCCGAGGCTACGGCGCGGCGACGCTCGAGAGTCAGGGCGATGGCAACCCGCGCATCGCCGGCAACATCAAGGGCGTGCCGTACTACGTGTTCTTCATGAACTGCACCGACCACGCAGCGTGCGAAGACATCAACTTCTATGCCGGCTTTGCCGACATCAAGCCGACCATGGACGCGCTCAACGCCTGGAACCGCGACAAGCGGTTCGGCAATGCCTATCTCGACGCCGACCTCGATGCGGCCATCGAGTATGATGTGAACCTCGAGTATGGCGTCACCCGCGAGAACCTCGACGCAGCGTTCGGGGTCTGGTCGGTGCTGCTCGAGCAGTACACCGAGTATGTCGGCTACAAGCCGGCGCCCTGACCGAGAGCCTCAATCGAGGATCATCACCGCGAAACCGTCATAGCCCTTGGCGCCGACCGTCTGCAGCGCCGTCGCGGAGAGCCTCTTGTTGCCGGCGATCAGTTCGAAGGCGCCGCGGCTGCCGAGCACGTTGGGATCGCGGCTCGCGGCATTGGCCACTTCGCCGTCGCGCACCACGTTATCGAGCACGATCACCGTGCCGGGCCGGCCGAGCCTGACGGCCCAGTCGAGGTAGGTGGGGTTGTTGGGCTTGTCGGCGTCGATGAAGACGAAGTCGAATGGCTCCGGCTGTTCGGCTGCCAGGATCGGCAAGGTCTCCGCCGCGGCCCCGACGCGGACCTCGATCCGGTCGGAGTACCCTGCCCGCTCGATGTTGCGGCGCGCCACCTCGGCGTGGTGCGGCTCATACTCCAGCGTGATGATGGAGCCGCCGGCCGGCAACGCCTTGGCCATCCAGATGGTGGAATAGGCGCCGAGCGTTCCGATCTCGAGGATGCGTCGCGCGCCGCTCATCCGCACCAGGAGGTGCAGGAACTTGCCCTGCGCCGCCGACACATCGATCGGCCGCAAGCCACCGGCCGCGTTGGCTCGCAGTGCATCGGCCAGCGCTGCGTCCTCATCGACCAGCTTGTCGGCGATGTAGTCGTCCACCCTGCCCCACAGTTCGGCGCTCATCAGATATCTCCACTTGTTCAGCCGGCTTCTATGGCGCGACGGATGACGCTTGCATGACATCCGGGCCAGGCAAATGGAAGCGGCGGTGCTCGACGCGCCGCGCGATGCCGCACCAGCTCTCGCGAGTATCGGGCGCATTCACCCCAGCCGGCGCTTCCGGCCCAACGCGCAAAAAGAAAGGGCCCCGAGGGGCCCTTTCGAACTTCTGCACTGAGCGGCCGATTACTCGGCAGGCTCCACCGGGGTCGGGGTCGGCGCCGGGATGGCGGCGGTCTCGGCCTGGCGGCGGCGCTCGTCGAGGATCATGTCGTCGCGACGGGTCGCGATCGCCTTGGCCTTGGAGATGCCCGCACCGGTACCGGCCGGGATCAGGCGGCCGACGATGACGTTCTCCTTGAGGCCTTCGAGCAGGTCGGCCTTGCCGGAAACTGCCGCCTCGGTGAGGACGCGGGTGGTTTCCTGGAAGGACGCGGCCGACACGAACGAGCGGGTCTGCAGCGAGGCCTTGGTGATGCCGAGCAGCACGGGGTTGGCCGTCGCCGGCTTCTTGCCGTCGGCAACCAGCTGATCGTTGAGCTCGTCGAAATCGAGCTTGTCGAGCTGCTCGTCCTTGAGCATCCCACTGTCGCCCGGGTTCACGATCTCGACCTTCTGCAGCATCTGGCGAACGATCACCTCGATGTGCTTGTCGTTGATCAGCACGCCCTGCAGCCGGTAGACCTCCTGGATCTCGTTGACGAGGTAACGAGCAAGCTCTTCCACGCCCTTGATTGCCAGGATGTCGTGCGGTGCCGGGTTGCCGTCGAGGATGTACTCACCCTTCTCGATGGTGTCGCCTTCCTGCAGGTGGAACGGCTTGCCCTTCGGGATCAGGTACTCGACCGCCTCGGCGCCCTCTTCGGCCGCCTCGATGATGATCCGGCGCTTGTTCTTGTAGTCACGCCCGAACTTAATCGTACCGGTGATCTCCGCGATGATCGCGTGATCCTTGGGACGACGTGCCTCGAACAGCTCGGCCACACGCGGCAGACCGCCGGTGATGTCCTTGGTCTTGGCGCTTTCGAGCGGAATACGAGCCAGCACGTCACCCGGCGACACCTTCTCGCCCGGCTCGACCGCGATGACCGCGTCGACCGAGAGCAGGTAGCGGGCTTCACCGCCGCGATCCAGCTTGACGACAGAGTCGCCGCGCTTGATCGTGATGGCCGGCTTCAGGCCGTCGCTGCGCTGGCTGGTCCGCCAATCCGACACGACGCGCTTGGTGAAGCCCGTCGTTTCGTCGGTGGTTTCCGCCACCGAGGCACCATCGACCAGATCCTCGAAGGCCACTTCGCCGTCGACTTCAGCCAGCACCGGACGGGTGTACGGATCCCATTCGGCGATACGCTGGCCGCGCTTGACCTCGGCGCCGTCATCGACACGCAGCTTGGCGCCGTACGTCACGCGGTGCGTGGCGCGGTCCTTGCCCTCGGGGTCGAGGATGGCGATGGTCACGTTACGGCCCATGGCGATCAGCTGACCACCCTCGACCTTGGCGACATTGCGGTTGCGGATCTCGACCTTACCCTCGGCACCAGCCTCGAGATAGGACGAGTCGACCACCTGCGCGGTGCCACCGATGTGGAACGTGCGCATGGTCAGCTGGGTGCCCGGCTCACCGATCGACTGGGCGGCGATGACGCCGACAGCTTCACCGATGTTGACCGGCGTACCGCGAGCGAGGTCGCGACCGTAGCAGGCGGCGCAGCAGCCCTGGCGAAGATCGCAGGTCAGCGGCGAACGGATGCGGACGGCCTGCACCTTGTAGGACTCGATGATCTCGACGTCCTTCTCGGTGAGCAGCGTGCCCTTGGCGACGATCACATCGCCGTTCTCCGGGTTGACGATATCGTCAGCCGCGGTGCGGCCAAGGATACGCTGACCCAGCGAAGCCACGACCTGGCCGGCATCGACGATCGGCTCCATGGTGAGGCCGCGTTCGGTGCCGCAATCGAGCTCGGTGATGATCGAGTCCTGCGCCACGTCGACGAGACGACGGGTCAGGTACCCCGAGTTCGCGGTCTTCAGCGCGGTGTCCGCGAGGCCCTTACGAGCGCCGTGGGTCGAGTTGAAGTACTCGAGAACGTTCAGGCCTTCCTTGAAGTTGGCCGTGATCGGGGTCTCGATGATCGAGCCGTCCGGACGCGCCATCAGGCCGCGCATACCGGCGAGCTGCTTCATCTGCGCCGGCGAACCACGAGCGCCGGAGTGGCTCATCATGTAAACCGAGTTGATCGGCTTCTGACGACCCGTCTCCTTGTCGAACTGAACGGCAGCAATGCCCTTCATCATCTCTTCGGCGACCTTGTCACCGCACTTGGCCCAGGCGTCGACCACCTTGTTGTACTTCTCGCCCTGAGTGATCAGGCCGTCGTTGTACTGCTGCTCGAACTCTTCGACCTGCTTCCTGGTATCCTCGACGATTTTGTACTTCGAGGCCGGGATCACCATGTCGTCCTTGCCGAACGAGATGCCGGCGCGGGCAGCGTGCTTGAAGCCCAGGTCCATGATGCGGTCACAGAAAATGACCGTCTCCTTCTGACCGCAACCGCGATACACGGTGTCGATCATCTTGGAGATCATCTTCTTGGTCATCAGCTGGTTGGCCGTCGCATACGGCACCGCCGGGTGCTTGGGCAGCAGCTTGCCCAGGATCATGCGGCCCGGAGTGGTCTCGACGATCTCGGTCGTGCGGTTGCCCTCGGCGTCATAGACATCGACACGACCCTTGATCTTGGAGTGCATGGTCACCACGCCGGAAGCCAGCGCGTGCTCAAGCTCGCCCATGTCCGAGAAGGCCATGCCCTGCCCCGGCTCGCCCTCGTTCATGAGGGAGAGGTGGTAGAGACCCAAGACGATGTCCTGGCTCGGCACGATGATCGGCTGGCCGTTGGCCGGGTGCAGGATGTTGTTGGTCGACATCATCAGCACGCGGGCTTCGAGCTGCGCCTCGAGCGAGAGCGGCACGTGCACGGCCATCTGGTCACCGTCGAAGTCGGCGTTGAACGCCGCGCAGACGAGCGGATGCAGCTGGATGGCCTTGCCTTCGATCAGGTGCGGCTCGAACGCCTGGATGCCCAGACGGTGAAGGGTCGGAGCGCGGTTCAAGAGAACCGGGTGCTCGCGGATCACTTCATCGAGGATATCCCAGACCTCGGGCTTCTCCTTCTCTACCAGCTTCTTGGCCTGCTTCACCGTCGACGAGAGGCCCTTGGCCTCGAGACGCGAATAGATGAAGGGCTTGAACAGCTCGAGCGCCATCTTCTTGGGCAGGCCGCACTGGTGGAGCTTCAGCTCCGGACCCACGGTGATCACCGAACGGCCGGAATAGTCCACGCGCTTGCCGAGCAGGTTCTGACGGAACCGGCCCTGCTTGCCCTTGAGCATATCGCTCAGCGACTTCAGCGGACGCTTGTTCGCACCGGTGATGGTGCGGCCACGGCGGCCGTTGTCGAACAGCGCATCGACCGCTTCCTGAAGCATGCGCTTCTCGTTGCGGATGATGATGTCCGGCGCCCGCAGCTCGATGAGACGCTTCAGGCGGTTGTTGCGGTTGATCACACGACGATAGAGGTCGTTGAGATCGGACGTGGCGAAGCGGCCGCCGTCCAGCGGGACGAGCGGGCGGAGTTCGGGCGGAATGACCGGGATGACGGTCATGATCATCCACTCGGGCTTGTTGCCCGAGACGATGAACTGCTCGACGATCTTCAGGCGCTTGGCCAGCTTCTTGGGCTTCAGCTCAGTGGTCGCCTCGGCGATCTCGACGCGCAGGTCCGCGGCGATCTTCTCGAGGTCGAGCGAGAGCAGCAGGTCACGGATGGCCTCGGCGCCGATCTTGGCGGTGAAGCTGTCGGCACCATACTGGTCCTGGGCGTCGAGATACTGCTCCTCGGTGACCAGCTCGTTCACGCCGAACGGGGTCAGGCCGGGGTCCAGCACGACATACTGCTCGAAGTAGAGGATGCGCTCGATATCCTTCAGCGTCATGTCGAGCAGCAGCGCGATGCGCGACGGCAGCGACTTGAGGAACCAGATATGGGCAACCGGGGCGGCGAGCTCGATGTGGCCCATGCGCTCGCGACGGACGCGGCTCAGGGTGACTTCGACACCGCACTTCTCGCAGATGACGCCCTTGAACTTCATGCGCTTGTACTTGCCGCACAGGCACTCGTAGTCCTTCACGGGCCCGAAGATGCGCGCGCAGAACAGGCCGTCGCGCTCGGGCTTGAACGTGCGGTAGTTGATGGTCTCGGGCTTTTTGATCTCGCCGTAGGACCAGCTCAGGATCTTTTCCGGGCTCGCGATGCTGATCTTCATCTGATCGAACATCTGAACCGGGACCTGCGGGTTGAACGGGTCCATGACGTGGTGATGAGTATTCATCGGTAGACTCCTCTTATCGGAGCTTCCCGGCGGCTCGAGCCGGGGAGCGTCCGAAGTGAATGTGGGTTGAACTCGGCAGCCTTATTCCGCCGCGTTCTGAGGAGGTGCGAGCTGGTTGTCGGCAGGGCCGCCCTGGGGCAGCGCGTCGCCTTCAAACGTATCCAGCTCGACATTGAGGCCGAGAGAGCGGATTTCCTTGACGAGAACGTTGAAGCTCTCGGGGATACCCGCCTCGAAGGTGTCGTCGCCTCTGACGATCGCCTCGTAGACCTTGGTGCGACCAGCAACGTCGTCCGACTTGATGGTCAGCATTTCCTGGAGCGTGTAGGCGGCGCCGTACGCTTCGAGCGCCCACACCTCCATTTCGCCGAAGCGCTGGCCACCGAACTGCGCCTTGCCGCCCAGCGGCTGCTGGGTAACGAGCGAGTACGGGCCGATCGAGCGGGCGTGGATCTTGTCGTCCACGAGGTGGTGGAGCTTCAGCATATAGATGTAGCCCACAGTCACCCGACGATCGAACTGCTCGCCGGTGCGACCGTCGAAGACGACGGACTGGCCGGTGGAGTTCAGCCCTGCCCGGGTCAGCAGATCGACGATGTCGCTCTCCTTGGCGCCGTCGAACACCGGAGTGGCGATCGGCACGCCCTTGGAGAGATGCTCGCCAAGGCGGAGCACGCTGTCGTCGTCAAGCTGGGAGACGTAGTCATCGCCTTCATAGAGGGCGCTGATCTCCTTCTTGAGCGGCGTCATGTCGCCCTTCTGCTGGTAGGCCTTCATGATCTCGTCGATCTTCTTGCCCAGGCCGCGCGCGGCCCAGCCAAGATGCGTCTCGAGGATCTGGCCCACGTTCATGCGCGACGGCACGCCGAGCGGGTTCAGCACGATGTCGACGTGCGTACCGTCTTCCAGGTACGGCATGTCTTCGATCGGGGTGATACGCGAAACCACGCCCTTGTTGCCGTGACGGCCGGCCATCTTGTCGCCCGGCTGGATCTTGCGCTTGGTCGCAACGAAGACCTTGACCATCTTCATCACGCCCGGCGGAAGTTCGTCGCCGCGCTGCAGCTTGTCGACCTTGTCGATGAAGCGCTGCTCGAGCAGCTTGCGGCTCTCCTCGTACTGAGCGTGGAGGGCCTCCATCTCGGCCATGACCTTGTCGTCCTCGAGGGCGAACTGCCACCACTTGGACCGCGGCTGGGCGTCGAAGGTCGCGTCGTTCAGCTTGGTGCCGTTGACATAGCCCTTCGGGCCAGCGGTCGCGGTCTTGCCGAACAGCATTTCCTTCAGGCGCGCATAGACGTTGCGGTCGAGGATCGACTGCTCGTCGTCACGGTCCTTGGCCAGGCGCTCGATTTCCTCGCGCTCGATGGCCATGGCGCGCTCGTCCTTGTCGATGCCGTGGCGGTTGAACACGCGCACTTCAACGACAGTACCAGCATCGCCCGGCGGCACGCGGAGCGAGGTATCACGAACGTCCGAGGCCTTCTCGCCGAAGATGGCGCGGAGGAGCTTTTCTTCCGGCGTCATCGGGCTTTCGCCCTTCGGAGTGATCTTGCCCACGAGGATGTCGCCGGCAGCGACTTCCGCACCGATGTGGACGATACCAGCTTCGTCGAGGTTCTTCAGCGCTTCTTCCGAAACGTTCGGAATGTCGCGGGTGATTTCCTCGGGACCAAGCTTGGTGTCGCGGGCCATCACTTCGTATTCCTCGATGTGGATCGAGGTGAACACGTCCTGCATGGCGATCTTCTCGCTGAGCAGGATCGAGTCTTCGAAGTTGTAGCCGTTCCACGGCATGAACGCGACGAGCACGTTACGGCCCAGAGCCAGATCGCCCAGGTCGGTCGAGGGACCATCTGCAACGATGTCGCCGGCGTCAACGTGGTCGCCTACCACCACCAGCGGACGCTGATTGATGCAGGTCGACTGGTTCGAACGCTGGAACTTCATCAGATTGTAGATGTCGACGCCCGACTTCGATGCATCGGTCTCTTCGGTGGCGCGGATAACGATACGGGTCGCATCCACCTGGTCGACGATGCCCTTGCGCTTGGCGACAATCGCGGCGCCCGAGTCACGGGCGACGATCTTCTCCATGCCGGTGCCCACGAACGGCGCCTCGGCACGCAGCAGCGGCACGGCCTGCTTCTGCATGTTCGAGCCCATCAGGGCGCGGTTGGCGTCGTCGTTCTCGAGGAACGGGATCAGCGACGCCGCGACCGAGATGACCTGCTTGGGCGAAACGTCCATCAGGTCGATGGTCTCTTTCGGGGTCAGGCCGTTGTCGCCGGCGTGGCGGGCCACGACCAGATCGTCAGCGAACTCACCCTTGGCGGTCAGCTTGGCATTGGCCTGGGCGACGTAGTGCTTGGCCTCTTCCATAGCCGACAGGTAGACCACCTCGTCGGTCACCTTGCCGTCCACGATCTTGCGGTACGGGGTCTCGATGAAGCCGTACTTGTTGACGTGGGCGTAGGTCGCGAGGTTGTTGATCAGGCCGATGTTCGGGCCTTCCGGCGTCTCGATCGGGCAGATGCGGCCATAGTGGGTCGGATGCACGTCACGGACTTCGAAGCCGGCGCGCTCACGGGTGAGACCGCCAGGCCCGAGCGCCGACAGGCGACGCTTGTGCGAGACTTCCGAGAGCGGGTTGGTCTGATCCATGAACTGCGAAAGCTGCGACGAGCCGAAGAACTCGCGCACCGCGGCGGCCGCAGGCTTCGCATTGATCAGGTCCTGCGGCATGACGGTGTCGATCTCGACCGACGACATGCGCTCCTTGATCGCGCGCTCCATGCGGAGCAGCCCGAGACGATAGTGGTTCTCCATCAGTTCGCCGACCGAACGCACCCGGCGGTTGCCGAGGTTGTCGATGTCGTCGATCTCGCCCTTGCCGTCGCGCAGGTCGACGAGGGTGCGAACCACCTCGACGATATCGTCCTTGCGCAGGATCCGGACGGTGTCCTCGACGTCGAGGTCGAGACGCATGTTCATCTTCACGCGGCCGACGGCCGAGAGATCATAGCGCTCGCTGTCGAAGAACAGCGACTTGAACATGGCTTCGGCGGTCTCGACGGTCGGGGGCTCGCCCGGACGCATCACGCGATAGATGTCGAACAGCGCGTCTTCGCGAGACTCGTTCTTGTCGACGGCCAGCGTGTTGCGCAGGTAGGCGCCCACGGTGACGTGGTCGATGTCAAGGATCGGCAGCTCGTCAAAGCCGGCGTCCTTGAGCTTGGTGAGCAGCTTCTCGTCGAGCTCGTCGCCGGCTTCGGCGTAGATCTCACCGGTCTTGAGGTTGACCAGGTCCTGCGCGATGAACTGACCGTAAAGGTCTTCCTCCACCACGGCGAGATGCGTCAGGCCACCCTCGGCGAGCTTCTTGGCCTGCCGCGGAGAGAGCTTCTTGCCGCCTTCGTGCACGACGTCGCCGGTCTTGGCGTCGATGAGGTCGAACGTCGGCTTGGCGTTCTTCATCTTGTCGGCGTCGAACGGCTTCTGCCAGCCGGTCTTGGTCTTCTCGTACTGGACGGTGTCGTAATAGGTGTCGAGAATTTCCTCGGCATCCATGCCGAGCGCCTTGAGCAGCGAGGTCACCGGAATCTTACGGCGACGGTCGATACGGGCGTAGACGATATCCTTGGCGTCGAACTCGATGTCGAGCCACGAGCCGCGATACGGGATGATGCGGGCGGCGAACAGCAGCTTGCCCGAGGAGTGGGTCTTGCCCTTGTCGTGGTCGAAGAACACGCCCGGCGAGCGGTGCATCTGCGAGACGATAACGCGCTCGGTGCCGTTGACGATAAAGGTGCCGTTCATGGTCATGAACGGCATGTCGCCCATGTAGACGTCCTGCTCCTTGATGTCCTTGACGGAGCGGGCGCCGGTCTCTTCATCAACTTCGAACACGATCAGGCGAAGCGTGACCTTGAGCGGCGCTGCGAACGTCATGTCGCGCTGACGGCACTCGTCGACGTCATACTTGGGCTGCTCGAACTCGTATTTCACGAACTCAAGGGACGCAGTGTTGGAAAAGTCGGTGATCGGGAAAACCGACCGGAAAACGGACTGAAGCCCCTCATCGGCACGACCGCCCTTGGGCTCGTCGACGATGAGGAACTGATCATAGGAGGCCTTCTGGACCTCGATCAGATTGGGCATCTCCGTGACTTCGCGAATGCTGCCGAAAGATTTGCGTACCTTGCGGCGGCCGTTGAACGTGGTAGCCATACCAGCTCCTCAAATTTCTCGATGTCTCGGAGGCAGATGTCCAAAGGCCCGACTATCAGCCGTCGGGCATCAGGACATCGGCCTTGCTTTTTCTTCATCGGGGCCCGGTGAGAGGGAGGAAGCCCCGGTCATTACGCATCTGGCTGCCGCGGGACCAGGTCTGCCCCGTTGCAACTGCACTCGAATTCATCTGCGCGCGATGGGCGCCATCCGAACTCCGAAATTGTGATTGTCCTGCCCAGCCATCCAATCGCACGGGAGGAACGCGTCCCAAATACCATAAATGCGACGCAAATAAGGCAGCGCGGCCAATTCGCCGCGCTGCCCCAGATTGTTGTCCGTAGACGACCTTACTTGAGGTCGACCTTGGCGCCGGCGGCTTCCAGCTTCTTCTTGATGTCTTCGGCTTCAGCCTTCGACGCGCCTTCCTTGACGGCCTTCGGAGCGCCTTCAACCAGAGCCTTGGCTTCGCCGAGGCCCAGGCCGGTGATGGCGCGGACTTCCTTGATGACGTTGATCTTGTTGTCGCCGAACGAGGCGAGGATCACGTCGAATTCGGTCTTCTCTTCAGCGGCAGCAGCGGCAGCGCCACCAGCGGCCGGAGCAGCGGCGACGGCGACCGGAGCGGCAGCCGAAACGCCCCACTTCTCTTCGAGAAGCTTCGACAGCTCGGAAGCTTCCAGAACGGTCAGGGCAGACAGGTCGTCTACGAGTTTGGCGAGATCAGCCATTTGTATTCTCTCTTTGATGTTTCAGTTCGAACCGTGGAGGGCCGGAACGGCCCCACGTGAGTAGTTTGCCTATGCTGCATTGCCCTTGTCGGCGTGAGCCGAGATGACCCGTGCAACTGCACCGCCCGGAGCCTGCAGGACAGACGCGATACGCGTGGCGGGCTGCTTGAGCATGCCTGCGAGCGTGGCGCGGAGCTGGTCCAGCGAGGGCATCGTGGCGAGCGCCTTGACGTTGTTCGCGTCGAGCCCGGTCTTCCCCATTGCGCCACCGAGAACCACGAACTTCTGGTTCTTGTCGGCGAAAGCGGCCGCGACTTTCGGCGCGGTCATGGGATCCTTGGCGAAGGCGACGACGGTCGGACCTGTGAACAGGGCCGAGATGTCCGCGTTGTCGGTATCCTTCAGAGCAAGCTTGGCGAGGCGGTTCTTGGCCACCTTGATCGTACCGCCGGCCTGCTTCATCTGCTTGCGCAGAGTCTCCAGGTCAGCAACGGTCAAGCCGGCATTCTGGGCGACCACGATCGACCCGGCCGCCGCGAACGACGACTGGAGCGAGGTGATGAGCTCAGCCTTTTCCGCTCTTTCCACTGCTAGTCTCCACATTTGGCCCGGAGATAGGTCCCGGACCGTTTGCCAATTGCTGCCCTCCGCGGGGGAGTGCAGCGGTTGATGCCTGTCAACCGGCTGACCGTCGGAGGGCGAAATGCCCGTTGGCGGCAACTGGCCTGGTTCGAACCGGAAACGAATTCCGGTCGTCACCCCATCTATGCGGGCCCCTGAATGGGATTAGCGCCCCCGGAGGGGCAGACCCGCAGTCTCGGACAGGACTTCACCGATCAGAAGATCGGCATCCCGGGCGACCGAAGCCGCCCGGGAATAGGAATTACGCGTTGACCGACGAGGGGTCGACGTGGACGCCGGGGCCCATGGTCGAGGACACCGCGACGCGCTTGACGTAGGTGCCCTTGGCGCCAGCAGGCTTAGCCTTCTGGACGGCATCGGCGAACGCCTTGATGTTCTGCAGCAGCGCTTCGTCCGAGAACGAGGCCTTGCCGACGCCGGCGTGCAGGATGCCCGCCTTCTCGACGCGGAACTCGACGGCGCCGCCCTTGGCGGCCTTGACCGCACCGGCAACATCCGGGGTCACGGTGCCGACCTTGGGGTTCGGCATCAGGTTGCGCGGGCCCAGGATCTTACCGAGACGACCAACCAGCGGCATCATGTCCGGGGTCGCGATCACGCGATCGAACTCGATCTTGCCCGACTGGACGATCTCGACGAGGTCTTCGGCGCCGACGATATCGGCACCCGCCTTGCGGGCCTCATCAGCCTTGGCGTCCTTGGCGAACACGGCGACGCGAACGGTCTTGCCGGTGCCATTGGGCAGGTTCACCACGCCGCGGACCATCTGGTCGGCGTGACGCGGGTCGACACCCAGGTTGAACGCAACTTCGACGGTCTCATCGAACTTCGCCTTGGCGCGTTCCTTGACCATCTTCACGGCGTCGCTGAGCGCATAGAGCTTCTTGCGATCGATGCCCACGCGGGCGGCGTCAGTACGCTTACCGAGCTTGCTCATGATCAGCCCTCAACCTGCAGGCCCATGGAACGGGCGGAACCGGCAATCATCGTCATGGCCTGCTCGACGTCATAGGCGTTGAGGTCGGCCATCTTCTTTTCGGCGATCTCGCGGATCTGCTTCCGCGAGATGGTGCCGGCGGATTCCTTGCCCGGGAGCTTGGAGCCGGACTTCAGGTTCACGGCCTTCTTGATCAGGTAGGTGACCGGCGGAAGGCGCGTCTCGAACGTGAAGCTCTTGTCGGCGTAGATGGTGATCACGACCGGGGTCGGAGCACCCTTTTCCTGGTCTGCAGTCTTGGCGTTGAACGCCTTGCAGAATTCCATGATGTTGAGGCCGCGCTGGCCGAGCGCGGGACCGATCGGGGGCGACGGGGTCGCCGAGCCGGCCGGGACCTGAAGCTTCAGGTAGCCAGTAATCTTCTTTGCCATGGTACGTCCTTTCACAAACGCTGCCCGGCGTCACCCGGGCGTGAGACGCCGTGGTCCGGGATCTTACGAGCGCCTGGCAGCGCCCTACCCTCCCACGGTTTTCCGGAGCCGAAGCCCCGGTTCCCGGCTACGCCGGAATTCCTAAAGTCAGTCGTGCTTGCGCAACGACGGGTAATCAGACCTTCTCGACCTGACCGTATTCGAGCTCGACGGGCGTCGGGCGCCCGAAGATCGAAACTTCCACCTTGAGGCGCGAACGCTCTTCGTCGACCTCTTCCACCACGCCATTGAAGCTGGCGAAGGGGCCGTCGGAAACGCGCACCTGCTCGCCCACCTCGAACGAGACGGAGGGCTTGGGGTGCTCGACGCCTTCCTGCACCTGCTGCAGGATGGCCATGGCTTCCTTCTCCGAGATCGGCATGGGCTTGTCGCCCGAGCCGAGGAAGCCGGTGACCTTGGGCGTGTTCTTGATCAGATGGAACGCCTCGTTGGTCATATCCATCTTCACCAGCACGTAGCCAGGGAAGAACTTGCGCTCGGCGTCGACCTTGCGGCCACGACGCATCTCGACGACCTTCTCGGTCGGCACGATCACGTCGTCGAACAGGTCTTCAAGCTTCTTCTGCGCAACCTTCTGGCGGATGTCCTCCGCCACCTTGCGCTCGAAGTTCGAGTACGCCTGAACGATATACCAGCGCTTGGCCATGCCGCGTCGAAGCTCCTAAAAGTTCAGTTTGCCGTTCAGCGGATCGACAGTACCAACTGCACGACCATTGCAATGATCTGGTCCGCGAGCAGGAAGAACACGCTCGCGATCACCACCATCACCAGCACCATCACCGTCGAGACCAGGGTCTCGTTGCGGGTCGGCCAGGTGACCTTGCCGACTTCCTGACGAACCTCTTGCAGGAACTTCAGCGGGTTCAGTGCAGCCATCAGCTCTACTTTCGGTCGGGCCGTCAGGCCAAAAACGAAGAACCGCGCGAGTCACCCCGGGCGGCTTGGGAAGCGGTATCTAATGGCTTGGACCAGCTATTGCAACCCCAAATGACAGGCCAGCGTCAAACCTGCCGACGCCCTCGGCGCCACGCTGTCAGGCATCCGTCAGCTTGCCTGAGCTACCAACACCCTACGGACCCGCGGCGTGATTCTGGGGCTAGGACCATGGGGGCACTACTGCACGCGATGACGAGAGCCCAGCTGGGGCACTGGCTACCGGTGGCGATCGTTGCCGCCGCAGCCTTCCTCGCCTTCGTCGCCGCCCTCCATCTCAGCCTCACCCTGCCGGTCGAGCTGGAATAGTGCGAGGCCCCGGATGCTCACCGCCTACAACCTTCACCCCGATCCGGCAGCCGCGCTGCAACTGGTCGGCCTGCAGGCCGCCGATGTCGAGCGCGAACTGATCCTCGCAACGCTCCGCGCCACTCACGGCAACCGGACACACGCCGCCACTATTCTGGCCATCAGCATCCGAACGCTGCGCAACAAGCTGCATGAGTATGTGCTCGACGGCATCGACGTGCCGCCACCGACGGTGCACGAAGCGGGCGCACCAGCCGACCAGTAGCGCCACGCCGGCACCGGTAACCCGCATGTCATTGTTAAATGCGGGCGCCATCCAACAGCTGTAGGGTCATGACCTTCGGGAGGAAGCAGCGGGCTGCAGACTCCGGTGGCAAGCTGTGTCGCGCCCGCTGACTTTCTCCGGAGATCCTATTCTCGACGAGCCGGCCGCCAACGTCCCTTGGCTTCCTCGGCACGCCCACCCTCGGGCGCTCCGCCCGCTCAATGCAAACCCCGGCTCCCAAGAGTGGAAGCCGGGGCTCGAAATTTCAGGCAGTGACTTAGAAGCGCCAGTTCAGGCCGACGCTGACCTGGTGAGTCTGAAAGTCCACGTCGCTACCACCCAGGCCGACATTGTAGTTCGCGCTGCCGTAGTCGGAGTAGCGGTACAGCAGGTCGACCGAGATGTTGTCTGCGACCGCGAACTCCACACCGGCGCCTACCGTCCAACCGATGTGCACTGCGGTATCGGTGAGCGTGACAATCCCCACGTCGACGGCCTCGGCGCCGGCAACCGCCAAGCCGGCCGTCAGATACGGGAGGAACGCGCCGCCATCGAAGCCGAGCCGCCCGCGCAGCGAACCGACCCAGTCCACGTTGAACTCATCGCCGGCAAAGTCCGCGGGATCGTTCGAGATATTGGACCATGCAATATCGCCGACGACGCCAGCGACAATGCCATCGGCAACGGTGAAGTTCGCGCCAAGCGCAACACCGGCGAGCCAGCCGCTGATATCGTATTCGGTGCCGCCCGGCGGAGTATTTTCGAATGTACCGGCGCCGTATCCGGCAAAAACGCCGACGTAGACGCCATCCCAGGCGCCACCAACGTCAACCACGCCCGGCTCCACCGGGGTGTCGATAATGAGATCGGCTGCCTGAGTGGAAGTCGCAGCCAGAACAGCGAGCGAGACACCCGCTACAAGAATAGCAATAGACCGAGCCATATCAGTTCACTCCTCAAGGGAGTGACAAAGTACACTGCGACTCGCGGGAAGTCTGTTGCTGGAAGGCAACTTTGAGCGGCGTCGAGCGACAGCCCCCCAAGCAGCGCAACTATCGGGCAACTCGGACGATCAGCTCAACTTACGCATGGCGCGAAGGGCAACCACGATGGAGGCAGGTGGCAGGGGCAGAAGGACTTGAACCCTCGACCCTCGGTTTTGGAGACCGATGCTCTACCAACTGAGCTATACCCCTAAACCTGCGGCCCTCCCTCTACTGAAAAGCCTCGGTCCGCGCAAGTGGCAAGGGGGCAACCCTCGCGAGATGATTGCAAGCCGCTGCGGCGCGGGATTAGGCTTCGTTCCGCGCATGCCCGGGCCTCCTACAGGACGGGCCTGCGCGTTGGAGGAAACCAGGGGAAATCGATGAAGAGACTCGTTCTCGTTGCCGCGCTCGTCGCGTCCAGTTTCGCCGTGCCTGTCCTGCCTGCCGCCGCAGCTCCGGTTCTGTCGGATTCGGAAGTGAACTGCCTGATCTTTCCGGCCCTGAAAAAGGAATGCTGGGAGAAGGGCGCCGCGATGCTGAAAGCGACGCCCAAGGCGGTCGCTACCGCAACCGAGACCACCGCAACCAAGCTGAAGCTGCCGCTGCTGTGGAACTGCACCGCAGCGCCAAAGGGCTCGGGCCACCTGCTCGACTGCTGATCGGCGTGACTGCCTGTTCCGAATCGAAGGCCCGGCAGCGATGCCGGGCCTTTGTCATGATCCGCCGCGAAAACGCAGCAACTGGTCACGGATGGTGAAAAGGATAGTCCTGGTCTGCGGCGCCGATGTCGGCACGCAGATACGAGCTGAGCTCGCGAATATCGGCTACCGGGTGCGCCTGGCGCGGCAGCACGGCGTGCTTCATCCAGCTGAACAGGCGGGCGGCGCGGGACCTGGGGGCCTGGTAGAGCATTTGGAATCTCCGTCAGATTGATGCGTCTGAGGAGAAGGTGCGCCTCCAGCGCTTTGATTTCCAACCAAAGCTCGAGTATCGTACATAAGGAGGCCTTATGTCAGATCACATCCCGCCCCTTGCAGCGATCCGCGTCTTCGAGGCTGCTGCCCGACACCTGAGCTTCACCCGCGCGGCTCAGGAACTGGGCATGACACAGGCGGCAGTGAGCTATCAGATCAAGCTCCTCGAAGAGCGCGTCGGGGCGCCGCTGTTCCTCAGGCGGCCACGCGAAGTCGCGTTGACCGAGGCCGGTGAACGGCTGGCGCCGGAGGTGAGCCGCGCCTTCGACATCCTGCGCGATGCCTTTGTCGATTTCGGCGCACGCGAGCACGGCACGCTGATCGTCAACACCATGCATACCTTTGCAGCCCAATGGCTGGCGCCGCGGCTCGGCATCTTTCAGTTGCGCCATCCGGAGATCGCAGTTCGACTCGAGACCACCGACCGGCTGATCGACTTCGCCCGCGAGCAGACGGACGTCGTGGTGCGCGCCGGCAGGGGCAAATGGCCCGGGCTCAGTGCCGTAAAGCTGATCGACGTGCGGTTTACGCCAATGCTGTCGCCGGCGCTGGCCGCGACGATCGGCGGGGTGCACGAACCCGAGGATATCCTGAAACTGCCACTGCTGGACTCCGACGATCCCTGGTGGATCCGCTGGCTCGACGCCTATGGCCTGCCGCATGACGTGCTGAAACAGCAGAAGACGCCGTCGATGAACATGCAGACCTTCGATGCCATTGCGGCGATTGCCGGCCAGGGCGTCACCCTGCTCACCCCTGAGTATTTCCAGCGCGAACTGGCCGAGGGCCGGCTGATCCAGCCGTTCGAACGGATTATCGATGTCGGCACCAGTTACTGGCTCGCCTACCCCGAGGGGCGCCGGAACGTCGCCAAGATCAAAGCGTTCCGCGACTGGGTGGTCGAGGAAGCAAGCAAGCCGATCAGTTGAAACTGGAAGGCGTTGGAGCGGGTGAAGGGAATCGAACCCTCGTCATAAGCTTGGAAGGCTTCTGCTCTACCATTGAGCTACACCCGCGCCGGAGCGCCAGCGCTTCTTAGTGGCTGAGGCGCGATGCTGGCAAGCCTCTTCGATCCCGCCCAATGCTCTCCGATCCCGTCATTGTGCGTTGCCCAGGCGGCGGAACGGAGTCAGCTTGGGCCATGCGCGCCGCTCTTGTCCTGTTGATGCTGCCGCTGCTGGCGGCCCCTGCCCCGGTTCGCGCCGAGGATGCCGGGTTCATGCTGTGCGAGGCCCTGCCGCACCTGACCTGCGTTTGGTCCGGCGACAGCTTCTACCTGCGTGGCAGGATCATCCGTCTGGCCGACGCCGTCTCACCACAGCGCTACACCTCGGAATGCCCCCAGGCGAGCCAGCTTTCCTGGCGCTCGGCGGCGCGGCTGCGCGACCTGCTGAATGCGGGAGCGTTCCAGATCGGGCAGCCCGACGAAACCGGACTGGCAGTGGTATCGCGCAGCGGCGAATCGCTGGGGGCGCAGCTGATCACCGAAGGGCTTGCCCAGAGGCGGAAAGCGGAAGCGCCGAACTGGTGCGGATAACGCGACCGGCCCCGGAACGGGCAAGCAACCGCCAGCCCGCCGAGGCAAACGTATAATTGACTCCGTAGCCTGGCGCCGGAGGATGCCGCGTCTCGAGGAGGACGGTGATGCGGCTTGGTATGAGCGGGTGTTTTCTGCCCGCGGACATGAATGATCTTACCCCTCAGATGTGCCGGCGGGTCCGCGATGCGGGCTTTTCGGGCATCTTCACACGCTTTCGCGACAATGACCCGCTGACGGCTCGGCGGGAGGACGCAACCCGACTGCGCTCGCTGCTCGCCGATGAGGGCGTTTCCCTGTTCCAGACCACTGGGTACTGGCAGAACCTCGTGACCTCGGACGAGGCTGCGCGGGCGCAATCGGTCCGCGTCGTGCAGGCGGCCCTGAAGCTCGCGGGCTGGATGGGGGCGCGCGGCATCGACACCGGTCCCGGTTCGATGAACCCTGACGGACCCTGGTTTCCGCATCCCGACAACTGGACGAGCAAGGCCGAGGAGCAGCTGATCCGTTCGCTCAGGGAATGCGCCAAGGCCGCGGAAGATGCCGGTGTGTTCCTCAGCCTCGAATCGCATTCGCTGGTGACGCCGCGCACGCCCGAGATCGCCGCGCGGATCCTCGATGCGGTGGACTCGCCCTGGGTGCGCTGCGACTATGATTCCGCCAACTGGATCACGCTCGAGACGATCTATGACACCGGCGCGGCGCTCGACGCGCATTTCGACCTGCTCGGCCGCCATATCTGCAGCGCCCACGCCAAGGACATCTGGGTGGAGAACCGGCTGGCGATCCACCTGCAGGACGGCTGCCCCGGCAAGGGCCTGATGGACTTTCCCATCCTGTTCGCCCGGCTCGAGGCGCTCGATCCGGATTATCCGTTGATCGCCGAAGGTAACTCGAGCGAAGAACTGCCCGAAGTCGGGGCACTGTTCCACCAAGTCGCCAAGGAACGCGGCATCCGCATCCTCGATGTCGGCGACAAGCCGGAGGCGGCCCGATGAAGCTGCTGCTCGTCGGCGGAGCCGGCCATGTGGGCCAGCTGATCACACCTTACCTCAAGGCGCGGCACGCCCTCCGGGTGCTCGACCTGGCAGCGCCGGCCGATCCGGAGGTCGAGCACGTCAGGGGCTCGGTGCTCGATGCCGAAGCCATCCGGCAGGCGCTGGCGGGTGTCGACGGTTTTGTCTGGCTGGCCATGCGCAGCGCCCAGGGCGGGATGGTCACCGACCAGGATATCGAAACCATCGTCAACAATTATGATTTGAATACCAAGGCTCTGCACCTTTTTCTTTATCTGGCGCAGGAAGCCGGGGTGACGCGCGGGGTCTATACCAGTTCGATGAGCGTCCATTATCGCGGCCGTCCGAACTACCCCGGCGAAGATCAGGTGCCGCTCGACTCGCCCTCGGTCTATGGCCTCAGCAAGGGACTTGGCGAGGAGATCTGCGCCTATTTCGCGCGCTGGTTCGGCATGAACATCATCGGGCTGAGGATCAGCGGGCCGCGAAAGCGGGCCGACTACCTGGCGCAGCGCCGTAACCCGCAGCGGGCGGGGGACGGCAGCTATGTCTACCCGCTCGACGAAGAGGATATGGCAAACGCCTATCTCGGCGCGGTCGAGGCGATCACACTGGCTTCTGAAGGCAGCTTCGAGGCCCTGTTCATCGTCGGTGACGAGACGGGAGAGGAGCATGACCTCTCCAAGGCGGCCCGGCTCATCGGCTGGCGACCACAGTCGCATCGCCTGCTGACGGAGTAAGAAGGCCCGAAGAATCCCCTGAGACGCCCGGAACCAATAGGCGTTATCGTCGTTCACTGGCGGGTGTCCGGGGGACTATATGCAGACCGAACGAGAGAACCTCGACGAGGGCGAGCGCATCATCGAAGCGCGGCTCGCGGCGATTATCGAGTCATCCTTCGACGCCGTGATCGCCAAGGACTTGAACAGCATCATCACGCATTGGAACCCGGCAGCCGAACGGATGTTCGGCTACACCGCCGACGAAGCCATCGGCCGTTCCATTACCATGCTGATCCCGCCGCACCTCATGAGCGAAGAAACCGACATCATCCGTCGCATTCGCGCCAACGAGCGGATCGAAAGCTACGAGACGGTGCGGGTGCGCAAGGACGGCAGCACAGTCTTCGTGTCGTTGACGGTCTCGCCGATCCGCAACCCACGCGGCGAGGTGGTTGGCGCTTCAAAAATCGCCCGCGACATCACCCAGACCAAGGAGAGCGAGCGGCGTATCCGCGTGCTGCTGCGCGAGATCAACCATCGGGTGAAGAACCAGTACGCGGTGATCCTGTCGCTGATCCGCGAGACCGGGCTGAGTTCGGTATCGATCGATGAGTTCCAGGCGAAGATTCGCACCCGTATCGCCAGCCTCGCCGCGTCGCACGACCTGCTGGTGCGCTCCGAGTGGACCGGCTCCACGCTGGCCGAACTGGTCAAGGCGCAGCTATCGCCGTTCGGGCACGAGGAGTTGGTGACGATATCGGGGCCACTGGTCTCGGTCTCGCCAAATGCCGTGCAGAATCTGGGCATGGCGTTTCATGAGCTGGGCACCAACTCCGCCAAGTACGGCGTGCTGGCAGGCAGGGGCGGCACGGTGACCGTGTCCTGGTTGCTGGGGCGCGGAGCGGCTCCCGAGCTGAAGGTGACCTGGGACGAGACATTCGACGAGCCGCTGGAGCCTGAGCCGCAAGGCGGGCGCGGCTTCGGCACCGTGGTGCTGGAGCGGGTCACGCCGGCTGCACTCGATGGCCGGGCGCGCAGCGAACGGACAGCATCGCGCATCACCTGGACGCTCGAGGCGCCGGCAAGTTCGGTGCTGGCGGCAGACGGCGGCGTCGACGCGTGACTGCGGGCGCCGAAGCGGCCCTGATACAGTCCAACCTTGCTTTGGGGGGTGGTGGAGGGGACTGGATTCGAACCAGTGTACGCTAAGCGAGCAGATTTACAGTCTGCCGGATTTAACCACTCTCCCACCCCTCCATTCAGAGCCGGAGAAACGAACGGCGCCCGTCCCCGGGCGCGTCGTCGGGGCGGTTTATGTCGGGGCGGTGAACGCCTGTCAACACCCAATCCACCCTTTGCGCATCGCAGTGCTCGCCTTGCTGTCCTGCATCAAAACCGCTAGGGCATCCCCATGAGCCGCAACAAGTTCCCGCCCAAGCCCAAGTACGACCCGGATACCGGGCCGGTCTACCTGTATGGGCTCCATACGGTGCGGGCGGCGCTCGACAATCCGCGGCGCGAGCGGCGGAACCTCCTGGTCACTCCCAATGCGCTGATGCGCCTCAGGGAGACCGGGCCGGTGGAGATGCGATTCACCGAAACCACCCCCAAGGAGCTCGATCGGCTGCTCGGCGCCGATGCCGTCCACCAGGGCGTGGCGCTGGAGGTCGAGGCGGTCAGCCGCTTCGGGCTCAACGACGTGCCGAATCCCCGCCTGGTGGTGATCCTCGACCAGTTGACTGACCCGCATAATGTCGGCGCCATCCTCCGCACCGCCTGTGCTTTTGGCGCAGATGCGGTGGTGACCACGGCCCGGCATTCGCCGCGCGAAACCGGCGTCATGGCCAAGGCCGCTTCCGGCGCGCTCGACATGGTGCCGATGATCGAGGTACGCAACCTGGGCGACGCCATCGAGACGCTGAAGGAGCGCGGACTGAGGGTGATCGGCTTCGATTCGGAGGCCCCTGCCCCGATTCGTCCGCGCACCGACGATGCACCGATGGCGATCGTGCTCGGGGCCGAGGGCAAGGGTTTGCGGCAGCGGACGCGCGAACTCTGCGACGAGATGGTGCGGCTCGATATGCCCGGGCCGATCAAATCGCTCAACGTCTCCAATGCGGCGGCGATCGCGCTGTTCGCTGTGACCGCCGGCCGCCCCGCTCAGTAAACCGGGCCGCGGGAGCGCCCCGCAGCCCGAAGCCCCGTTACGGCGTGGTGCAGCGCACCAGATCAGTGCCGTTCACGTTCAGCACATCGGTCCCGGCCTGGGCGATCTCAATGGTCTTTTCGCCGGCCTTCAAGCTCACCTTGCCGTTGGTGGCGGGAACGGCATCGACCAGGGTGATTTCGCTGCCCTGCCGCACGCTGATCTTGGTAATCACCACAAAGCCGGTGCTGCCCGCCTGATCGACGGTACCGCAAGCGTCGTAGGTCGGCGCCCAGACGCCGAGATAGCCGATCTCGCTGCGGTCGGCATTGGCAGCCAGGCGGGTATCGGGCTTCAGGCCATCGGCCGGCAGGATGCCCATTGCCGGGGTGGTCATCATCGGCGTGTCAGCCGCCGCAACGGCCTCGGCGGCGTCGGCGGCACCCTTGCTCTCGGCAGTCGTCGCAGGGGCCGTTTCCGCCGCGGCAACAGCTGCCGCCGCATCGGCGGCACCCTTGGCCTCGGCCGACGCGGGAGCTGCTGCGGCCGGAGCGACCTCAGCGGCGGCGACCGCGGCTGCGGCGTCGGCGGCACCGCGTTGCGCTGTCGGCGATACGTCTGCGGCCGGAACTGCTGCGGTTGCTGCCGCGACGGCGGCCTCGGCGTCGGCCTTGCCCTTGGCGGCAGCAGCAGCGAGTGTCGCCTGCTTGTCCGCTTCGGCTTTTGCTGCTGCGGCTTCCGCAGCCTTCTTTTCCTCAGCAGCCTTAGCCGCAGCCGCTTCCGCGGCCTTCTTTTCTTCCGCGGCCTTGGCAGCTGCTGCAGCCTCGGCGGCTTTCTTCTCTTCGGCGGCCTTGGCAGCGGCGGCGGCCTCCGCTGCCTTCTTCTCTTCCGCAGCCTTAGCGGCAGCAGCCTCCGCGGCCTTCTTTTCCTCTTCGGCCTTCGCCGCGGCCTCCGCGGCCTTCTTTTCTTCCTCTGCCTTGGCAGCAGCTTCAGCTGCCTTCTTTTCTTCGGCCGCCTTGGCCTCGGCGGCTGCCTTGTCGGCCGCAGCCTTATCCGCAGCAGCCTTATCCGCAGCAGCCTTATCGGCTGCGGCCTTCTCTTCGGCCGCCTTCTGCTCGGCTGCCGCCTTGTCAGCGTCGGCGGTTGCTGCGGGGGCGGCCGGCGCTTCGGCGGCCGGCTTGGCCGGCGGCGGAGTCGAGTTGTTGTCGCAGGCAGCGAGCAGCAGGCCCAGCGACAGGGCGACCGGCAAGGCCAGAAGGTGCGTTCGTTTCATGGTCGGTTTCCTCTCAGAAGTCTTGGCGCCGGGGACAGTTGCCCGCGTCGCATGAACTGTTTGGCTGGGCCGCTGGTAGCGCACCCGCCTCATCCGCCGGCGATCGCCACGACCACATTGACTGTCGCCGCGACGATGACCGTGTTGAAAAAGAACGAGACGACGCCATGCAGCATCACCAATCGCCGCATGGCGCGTGATGTCACCGCTACGTCCGCCACCTGGGCGGTCATCCCGAGCACATAGGAGAAATAGAGGAACGCTGCGCCGTCGGGTGGCTCGGTGCCGGGAAACGCCAGCCCGGCAAGGACCTTGCCTCCACCCCCCGGTATGTCGCGATAGTACTCGTGCGCGTAGTGCAGTGCCGCCATGGTGTGCACGGTGAACCAGCCGAGCACCACCGATAGGACGCTGACTACGATCTCCAACGGATCGGTCCGTCCTTCCCCGCCATTGAGGGCGAGAAACAGGAAGATCATCGCCACGACCGCGACAAGGACCGTGACGAGAAAGATCGCCGCCACCGGAGAATCGGCGTCGTCGGGCCGTTGCTGCAGGAACTCGGCCGTAAGGCTGGGAAACTCAATGCGGACGAGCCCCAAATAGGTGACGAACATCGCGTTGGCGGCGACCGCGACCGCGTATTTGGGCGACAATAGCAGGCACGCGACAAACGCCACTGCCCCAACACCAACGCCCCAGTAGAAGGCGGCGTGTCGCGGCAGGACGCGAGCCGGAACCGATGCGCTTCGTTTGCCTCCCACGGCGACCTCCGAGCCGGTGAATCACCAATCAGCCGGATATTTGCACGGCGAGGATGCCACATCTAAGACAAGCCGTCGCCGCCCCGGCGCGGCGACGCGCCGCGCGCCTTGCGCCATGCGGCAGCCAGTGTTATCGACCGCGTCGCGCCGGTATAGCTCAGTTGGTAGAGCAACTGATTTGTAATCAGTGGGTCGCGGGTTCAAATCCTGCTGCCGGCACCAATGCACCCCTTGCCCACTGGGCGTTGGCCCGTGCACCGCATCGCCGGATGACATGCGCGCCGCGGTGGATCGCTTAACAAACTGGTGTGCATTGGAAGCCGCGTCGTGACAGGCTTGCTCCAAACGGGAGAGCAGCCATGGATCGCGAGTGGTGGGTCGGCAGAGTGTTGCCAGGCTTCGTTGGAGCCCTGATTTTCTTCATCTTGCTGCTGATCTGGAACAGCATCAGCGGCGGCACGATTGTGAACGCCTTTGGCGGAGCCACGTCCTCGCAGATCGAGGCGGTCCAACTGCTCGCCGGACCCGCTGGTCCGAAGGGAGATCTCGGACCTGCCGGCCCAAAGGGTGATACCGGTGCAGCAGGACCTGCCGGACCGGTTGGCGAGGCCGGGCCCGTCGGACCGGCCGGGAGTACGGGGCCGGTTGGCCCCGCGGGCCCCAAGGGGGACTCAGGACCAATCGGCCCGAAGGGAAATGCTGGTCCCACCGGGCCTGCCGGCCCGAAGGGAGACGCTGGCCCGATTGGACCCAAGGGTGATGTTGGTCCGGTCGGACCGGCCGGTCCGAAGGGCGATCCGGGTGTCGCTGGTCCGAGGGGTAATGCCGGCCCTGCGGGTCCCAAAGGGGACACCGGACCGGTCGGTCCCGCTGGTCCAATGGGTGAGGTCGTTCCTGCAACTCCGTAGCACCAAGCGGAGGTTCAGAGACCAGTAGCTTGTGCCAGCCCCCTGAGCCGCACGGGCGGTTGCCGATAGCCTATGGCTGACCGGTCGCCAGGAGATAGGCGATGACGTCTTCCATCTCACCCGGGCGCTTCAAACCGATGAATGGCATGCCGTTGAACGGGATGAACGCTCGAGGCTCAGTCAACCAGCTTGTCAGGGTGCCTTCAGTCCAAACCACGCCTGAGGCCTTCATGGCATCGGAGTAGTCATATCCATCGACGGTGCCGGCGGTCCGCCCGATGACGCCCACCATTGTCGGCCCCGGCGTCGTGGTTTCTTCCGGGAACTCCGGTAGCGTGCCCTCGGGAGACATGTGGCAATTCCAGCACCGGAACTTGAACACTTCCCGGCCTTCATCGACGTTTCCTTCTTCGGCGAACGCTGGCGCGCCAAGCGCCAGCAGCACGGCAAGCCCCAGCGCAGCAATTCGGAACAGGACCATTTGCGAACTCCCCTGACAGTTCGCGCCGAGGCTACAGTGGCGGTCGCGGACGGCATCCCCCGATCGGGGGACTTTGCGCCAGCGGTGGGCCGCTTTGGTTTTTCATCGGCCTGAGCTACGCTGACAAGCGGTAGCAGGGGAGGTGTCGTGACACTTTCTGATGAGACCGAACGCGCTATCGAGGCGTGCTACGACGCGGCGCTGCAGCCCGAACGCTGGCCGGCGGCGCTCCAGTTGCTCGGAGAGTCGCTGGGCGCCGACAGCTGTACCTTCAGCACTGGCGACCGGCTGTGCGATCCGTTCCGCATGCCCAGGTCTGAAGCGCACGAAGCGTTTGCCGAGCGGTGGATTGCGTTCGAGGCCCACGCTCCCGATCCACATTTGACCAAAGCCCACACCTTCCGGCCGTCGGGCGCTGCATTCATCCTCGAGCAAGACGTCATTACCGACGAGGAACGCGCCACGGGCGCCTATTACACCCAGATCGCCATTCCGGCGGATCGTCCGTGGTGGGCCGGCGTCGGCTTTGAAGTTGCGGATACCAAATGGTGCCTGCCGCTTTATCGCAGCGCGGCCCGGGGACCATTCACGAGTGCTGAGGCGGCTTACGCAGCAACGGTCGCAAGGCACCTGGCGCGTGTCGTGAGCCTTGCCCTGCAGGTCCACGAAGCCGGCGTCTCGGCAACGCTGGAGGTTCTCGAAAGCTTGCGCTACCCCGCCGTCGTCCTCGACAGAGCGGGCGTGGTCACCAGTCTCAATGATGCGGCGCGAGGTTTGCTGGGCCGGGGCCTGACGATCCATCGGGGCCGGATGCTTGCCCTTGACCACGCCAGCAACACGCGCCTGCAGGGGCTGATAAGTTGCGCGCTCACCCCAACCGGCGCAGCGGCTACGGGCCGCCCCATCCTCATCCCATGCGAAGACAATGCCGGCATCATCGTCACGGCAACGCCGCTGACGGCTCATGCTGCGAATTACTTCGCGACCGGGCGTCTGCTGTTGACCCTGAAGCTCACCACCCCGGCATCGCCGGACCCCACCGAGTTGAAGGCGCTGTTCGGGCTGACGACCGCCGAGGCCAGACTCGCAGAGCGAATGTCTTCCGGTTGTGATCTCGGCACCGCCGCCGGCATTATTGGGATTGGCCGGGAGACCGCGCGCACCCAGCTTCGCAGCGTATTTGCCAAGACCGGGGTGCGCCGCCAAGCCGAGCTGACAGCGCTCCTCGCCGCTCTGCAGCACGGGCCCTGACAGGCGTGCTTTAGGCGTCGGCGCGCTTCTTCCATTTCTTCAGCACCATGTCTCGCTTCAACCGAGACAGCCGCTCGAGGAAGAAGGTGCCGCTGACCTGGTCGATCTCGTGCTGTGCGATGCGGGCGGGCAGGCCGTCGAAGCGGCGGTGCTGGCGGGTGCCGGTTTCGTCGTCCCAGGCGACTTCGGCGGCGTAGGGCCTTGTGATCTCCACCTCTACGCCGGGCATCGATACCGAGCCCTCGGGGCCCGGAATGCTGGGGCCGTCGGTTGAGACGATTTCGGGGTTGTAGAGCACGAGGTAGTCGCGCTTTTCCGGATCTGGATCGGCGCTGATCACCACGACCGGCGCCACGGCACCGATATGTACGGCAGCAAGCCCGTAGGCATTGGCGGCACGGGTCGCCTCGAGCAGGCGGTGACCGATGGCCCGGAGCCCGTCATCGACCGGCCGCGGCTCGGCCTTGCGGGTGAGCCGCGGATCGGGATAGCCGACAATCATCGGCTAGAACAACCCGCCACGACCCAGCGTCATATCCGTCGATGACGGGTCCTGCCCGGCCTGGATAGCCTGGAAGGCGTTGGAATCGACGCCAATCACCGAGGTGACGAGGTTCGGTCCGGTGCCGGGCTTGAAGGCTTCGTAGATCGCCGCCTCGCCGCCGTTGGCCTTCACGCCGGTGCTCGGGTCGATCCACACCTGCGCCATGCCGCCGGGCATGTTGAACGGGGTCGGCGGCTTGCCCTTGAGCGCCTTGGCAACGAACTCGGTGAAGATCGGCACGGCCATCTCGCCACCGGTCGACTGGCGGCCCATGTTGCGCGGCGTATCGAAGCCGACATAGACGCCGACCGCCAGCTCTGGAGTGAAGCCGATGAACCAGGCATCCTTGTAATCGTTCGAGGTGCCGGTCTTGCCGGCGACCGGACGGCCAAGGCTCTTGGCGCCGGTGCCGGTGCCGCGCTGCACCACGCCTTCCATCATCGAGGTGATCTGGTAGGCGGTCATCGGGTCGAGCACCTGCTCGCGATTGTCGATGATCAGCGGTTCGCTCTGCTGGTTCCAGCTCTGGGCGGTGCAGCCGTCGCAGACGCGCTCGTCGTGCCGGTAGATGGTCTTGCCGTAGCGATCCTGGATGCGGTCGATCAGCGTCGGGACGATCCGCCGGCCGCCATTGGCGATGGTGGCGTAAGCGGCCGTCATCCGCATGTCGGTGGTTTCGCCGGCGCCGAGCGCCATGGCCAGCACGGGATTGAGGTCGTCATAGATGCCGAACATCTTGGCATAGTCGGAAATCAGCGGCATGCCGAGATCCTTGGCCAGACGCACGGTCATGACGTTTCGCGAGCGCTCGATGCCGCGGCGGAGGGTCTGCGGGCCGTAGAATTCCTGCGCGTAGTTTTCCGGCCGCCACACCGAGCCGTCGCCGTTGACGATCTCGATCGGCGCGTCGAGCACCACCGAGGCCGGAGTGTAGCCGTTGTCGAGCGCCGCCGAATAGACGATCGGCTTGAACGACGAGCCAGGCTGACGCATTGCCTGGGTGGCGCGGTTGAACTCGGATTCTGCATAGGAGAAGCCGCCGACCATGGCGAGCACGCGACCGGTGCGCGGATCCATGGCGACCAGCGCGCCTTCGAGCTCGGGCACCTGCTCGAGCGTGTAGGCGCCTTCGCGATCGGCGAGCTTGGAAACGTAGATCACGTCGCCGGGCTTGAGGATCGAGCCGAGCTTCTTGCTCACCCACTTGATGTCGGGGCCGGCGAGCGTGCCGGTGACGCGGTCGGCCGAGACCTTGCCTTCGATGTCGGTGGCCGGCCGGATGCCGATCCGGCCCTCGTTGTCGCCCATCTCGAGCACCACGGCGAGCGTCCACTCGGGCACGTCGCTGAGCGGCTTGACCGCGTTGACCGCAACGCCCCAATCGCCGGTGATGTCGACACTGGCGATCGGCCCACGGAAGCCTTCGCCGTGATCGTAGTGGATCAGCCCATCCATGAGGGCTCGGCGGGCATATTCCTGCAGGTGCGGATCGAGCGTGGTGCGCACGCTGAGGCCGCCGCCGTAGAGTTCGGCCTCGCCATAGAGCTTGCCGAGCTGGCGGCGCACTTCCTCGGTGAAGTACTCGGCCGAGAACAGCTGGCTGCCGGAGCTGCGCGGCTTGACGTTGAGCGGTTCTTCCTTGGCCTTGGCAGCCTCTTCGGCGGTCACGTAGCCATTCTCGACCATACGGTCGATCACCCAGTTGCGACGCTCGATCGCCTGCTTGGGTCGACGGAACGGGTGGTAGTTGTTCGGGCCCTTGGGGAGCGCGGCGAGATAGGCAGCCTCGCTGAGGGTCAGCTCGTACAGCGCCTTGTCGAAGTAGTTGAGCGCCGCGGCCGCCACGCCATAGGAATTGAGCCCGAGGAAGATCTCGTTGACGTAGAGCTCGAGGATCTTGTTCTTCGAAAAGGTCGACTCGATCCGGAGCGCCAGGATGGCTTCCTGGATCTTGCGATCCCAGGTCTGCTCGGAGGTGAGCAGGAAGTTCTTGGCCACCTGCTGGGTAATGGTCGAGCCGCCACCCTGGATGGAGTCATTGCCTTCGACGCGCGCCATGATGTTGTCGCGCAGCGCACGGACCACGCCGTCCACGGCGATACCCGAGTGGGTGTAGAAATCCTTGTCTTCGGCCGAGATGAAGGCGTTGATGATCAGCGGCGGGATGGTCTCGATCGGCTGGAACAGCCGGCGCTCGCGCGCGTACTCGGCGAGCAGCGTGCCATCGGCGGCATGAACGCGCGTCGTCACCGGCGGCTGATAGTCCTTCAGCACGGTGTAGTCGGGCAGCGTCGAATTCAGCTGGTTGAGATAGACGGCGCCAACCGCAACGGCACCCAGGGCGCAGAACACGCCGAAACCGAAGAGCCAGCCGAGAAGTCTGAGCATCAGATCGTGAACCTTGGAGCAGGCGCCACAGGTCCGATCGGATGAGGCGCGGAATATTGCGGAATCATACCAGACAAGGGCGGAAATGTGGACAAGCCCGCCAGTTCAATCACTTGCGATGCGGCGCGTGCCGAAAACGTCACTGCGTTGCTGCCGCGGCTTTCTGCGTGCTGTCGAAATAGTCGGCAATGCCGCGGGCCAGCGCGTTCACCACCCGATCGCGCCAATCGGATTGCTGCAGGTTGGCGATGTCGGAGGCGTTGGATAGGAAGCCCAGCTCGACCAGCACCGAGGGAACGTCGGGCGCCTGCAGCACGAAGAAATCGGCCTGCCGCACCGGGAAGCGGCGCAACGCGACGCTCGGTTCGAGCTGGTGCACGATGGCCTCGGCAGCGAGGAAGCTGGATTTGCGCATCTCGCGCCGCATCAGGTCGACGAGGATATCCATTACCGCCGGGGTGGCCTGCGGAACCGAGAAGCCGGCGACGATATCGTAGCGGTTCTCGCCATCGGCCAGCACCTTGTCGAGCACGTCGGTGGCGTTCTCGTCGCGGGTATAGACGCTGGCGCCACGGATCTGCTCATCCTGGAAGCTGTCGGCGTGCAGCGAAATGAAGATGTCGGCCTTGTTCTGGCGGGCAAGGTCGACGCGTTCGTTCAGCGACAGATAGGTGTCGTCCTCACGGGTGAGCGCCACGTCGAAGCGCCCGGAATCGATCAGCACCTTCTGCAGTTGCAGCGCGAAGGCGAGCGTGATGTCCTTTTCATGCGTGCCGTTGGGGGCGCTGGCGCCGTTATCGACGCCGCCATGGCCGGGGTCGAGCACCACCAGCGGACGGGTGGCGGTGATCGGCGCATGGGTGCCCGGATCAGTCGAAGCCGTTACCGGCGCTGCGCCCTGGTTGGCAATCGAGGCGGCCAGGTCGGAGGCAACCTTGGTGGCGAACTCCTCGGGCGTGGCGGTGATGATGTCGACGACGAGGCGCGCCGGCTGATCGGCGACGGCATCGAGGATATAGGCCTGCTGTACCTGCGCCGGCTGGGCGAGAGTCAGCAAGGTACGCGCCCTGCCCTTCTCGGCCATCTCGACGGTGTAGCTGGTGACGATGCCCTTTCCGGCGACATCGGCCGGGGCGAGGATCTTCAACTCGAACGCCTTGACGTCGATGGCGATGCGGTTGGGCTTATCGAGCGAAACGATGGCGAACTCGGTCGGACCCGAGAGATCGATGATCAGGCGGGCCCGCTGCGGCGTCGCGGTGACGCGCGCATCGATGACATCGGGGTAATCCTCGATCGATTCGAGCTGGGCAAAGGCCGGATGCGCTGCGAACAGGCTAGCCACGAGGACCAGCACGATCGCCGCAAACCCAGCAATTGTGCGGGTATGACCGGCCGAACCGGCAGATTTCAGCAAGACAGCAGCGCTCCCAAAGAGTGGTGCAAGACGCCAGATCACTCGGGCGATTCTGCGGCGTTACGCACCGCGCGTCGACAATGCAATAATGTGATCGATCTGGAAGCCGCCCGTACCGGTGGGTTTTGAGTTTCCTGTTGCCAATTTGCGGCAACAACCCTAAAGCGATCTTGAGGCGGCCTGCTGCCGCCACCATATGCCGGAGCGGCGCAATCGGCGCCCTTGGCCCCGTGTGGTCGGCAGCGGCGGATCGGTTATCACCTGAGGTGAGCCGATCTGAAGTGCGGCACATTTGGCGCCTCGCGATAGAATCTCGACCTCTAGGGGTCGAAGGACAGGCGGCAGAATTGGCTGGCCTGTTCTCAAGGAAGAGGTCTGATGGCCATCGGGCAGACAAAGAGTGACGCGATCCCGAACAGCGGTTGCGCTTTTGTCGTCGAAGTCCCGGCTGCCTTCGCTCTCCAGTCTCGCAGCGGCGCGCGCGCCGTTGCTTTTGCCGGCGCCTCTCGCGCCATCCTCCTAAAACCTTTCGCCTCGCATGGCGCGACATCAGGAGGACCGGTTCGCCGGTCGATCGGTGTCGGCGCGCGACGGCGCGGAGACTTCGTTTATGGCTACAAAGCGCATGCTGGTGGATGCCATCCACCCGGAAGAAACACGGATCGTCGTCACTAACGGGAACCGGCTCGAAGAGTTCGATTTCGAATCCGCCACCCGGCGGCAGCTGCGGGGTAACATCTACCTCGCCAAGGTGACGCGTGTGGAACCCTCGCTCCAGGCGGCATTCATCGAGTATGGCGGCAACCGCCACGGTTTCCTGGCCTTCTCGGAAATCCACCCCGACTATTACCAGATCCCGATTGCCGACCGCGAAGCGCTGCTGCGCGACGAGGCGCATGACGACGACGACCACGAACACGAGCACGCCGCGGCCAACGCCGCAGCGCCGGCCGAGGTTTCGTCGGATGGCGATGCGCATGACGACGCCGAGGGCGACGAAGAGCACAGCCACATCGAGCAGGCGCCGACCAGCAACGAACCGGTCGAGAGCGTCGGCGGTTCGGATGCTCTCGAGGACGTGCAGGAGCGCCGCCGTCCGTCGCAGCGCCGCCATCAGTACAAGATTCAGGAAGTGATCAAGCGCCGGCAGGTGATGCTGGTGCAGGTGGTCAAGGAAGAGCGCGGCAACAAGGGCGCGGCCCTCACCACCTACCTGTCGCTCGCCGGCCGCTATTCGGTGCTGATGCCCAACACCGCCCGTGGCGGCGGCATCTCGCGCAAGATCACCAATGCCGCAGACCGCAAGCGCCTCAAGGACATCGTCGGGGATCTTGAAGTGCCGCAGGGCCAGGGGATCATCCTCAGGACGGCCGGCGCCAGCCGCACCAAGGCAGAGGTGAAGCGCGATTTCGAGTACCTGCAGCGGCTGTGGGAAAATGTCCGCTCACTGACGCTGAAGTCGCAGGCCCCCTGTCTCGTCTACGAGGAGGGCTCGCTGATCAAGCGGACCATCCGCGACCTCTACAACAAGGATATCGACGAGCTGTTCGTGGCGGGCGACGACGCCTACCGCGAAGCCAAAGACTTCATGCGCATGATCATGCCGAGCCACGCCAAGAACGTGCAGCTCTACAAGGATGACGCGCCGCTGTTTTCGAAGTTCAACGTCGAGGGTCAGCTCGACCAGATGTTCTCGCCGCAGGTAACCCTGCCGTCGGGCGGCTACCTGGTGATCAACCCGACCGAGGCGCTGGTCTCGATCGACGTGAACTCGGGCCGTGCCACCAAGGAACACAATATCGAGGACACGGCGCTGCAGACCAACCTCGAGGCGGCGGAGGAAGTCTCCCGCCAGTTGAGGTTGCGCGATCTCGCCGGCCTGATCGTCATCGACTTCATCGACATGGTGGAAAACCGCTCGAACCGGGCGGTGGAGCGCAAGCTCAAGGAATGCCTGAAGAACGACCGGGCCCGCATCCAGGTCGGTCGCATCAGCCATTTCGGCCTGCTCGAGATGAGCCGCCAGCGCATCCGCTTCGGCGTGGTCGAGAGCTCGACGCACAAGTGCCCGACCTGCCAGGGCACCGGTCTCGTCCGCTCAGTGGAAAGCCTGGCGCTGATGGTGATGCGCAACGTGGAAGACCACGTGCTGCGCAAGCCCGGCCAATCGATCAATGTGCGCGTTCCGACGGACGTGGCGCTCTACATCCTCAACACCAAGCGCGGCACGCTGAACACGCTCGAGGCCAAGTATGGCCTGTCGATCACCATCGTCGCCGATGACCATGTCGGTCCCTCGCACTTCGCCATCGAGCGTGGCGAGACCCGCGTGCTCGATCGCAGCGAGACGGCCGGCACGCATGTCCGGGTCGACACCACCACGATCATCGATGCGGAAGCCGAAGCGGCCGATGCGCTGATCGAGGATGAGGACGACGAGGAAGAGGAAACCTCCGCTGGCGGCGAGCGTCAGGCCCGCTCCGAGGAGGGCGGCGAGCGCTCCGGCCGTCGGCGTCGTCGGCGCCGTCGCGGTGGTGGCGATCGCGAAGATCGGCCGCAGGGCGGCCAGCAGCAGCAGCGTCAGCCGGCCGAGGCCGCATCGGACGATGAGTCCGAGGACGGTGAAGGCGACGAGGCCCCGCGCCAGGCCAATGAAGGCGCAGTCGGCGAAGACGGCGAGCCGCGCCGTCGCCGCCGCCGTGGTCGTCGTGGTGGCCGCCGCAACCGTCGCGATGGCGAAGGTGGTGGCGAGCAGCGCGATGGTGTGACGACCGAGCCGGCGTCGGAAGACGCCGTGGCTGCGGCCGATGCGCCGGCGATCGAAGTGGTTGCCGAAGCCCCGGTCGCCGAGCCTGCCCCGGTCGTTGCCGAGGACGCGCCGGCCGAAAAGCCGAAGCGCGGCCGCCGCAAGAAGGCCGAGCCGGTTGCCGAGGAGACTGCTCCGGCGATGGCCGAGGAAGCTCCGCCCGCAGCGGCAGCGAAGCCCGCTCGCCGCGGAGCGAAGAAGGCCGCCCCGGCGGCCGCAGAAGCGGCTGCCGAGCCGGAAGCTCAGGCCGAGGATGCTCCGAAGGCGAAAAAGCCGCGGGCTCGCAAGCCCAAGGCCGCTGCCCCCGAAGCGGCAGCTGCCGAGGCTGCACCGGCGGAAGTCGTTGCCGAGGCAGCTCCGGAGCCGGAGGCCGCGCGCCGTCGTGCCAAGAAGGTGATCCCGGAAGGCGAGATCGTCGTGAGTTCGACCGCTCCGGTCGCGGCCGACGACAAGCCGGCGGAAGACGCCAAGCCGAAAAAGGCTGGCTGGTGGCAGCGTCGCCTGGGTCTTGGCGGCTAAGGCGCCGGCTCAGCAGCAGAATCCGGCAAGGGCGGGAGTGATCCCGCCCTTGCTGTTTTCAACGGCGAGATGTGCTAGGCGGCGCGACGGTGGGCGTTGGACTCACGCAGCCGGTGCGCAAGAACGCGGATCACCGCGAGGGCAAAGGTCGGCGCATACTCGACCATGGCAAGGAACTGCTTCTCGCTGATCGGGACGACCTCGCAATCGGTCTCGGCGAGCACAGTGGCGCTGCGGGGCTTTGCCTCGACCAGCGCCATCTCGCCAAAGATTTCCGACTCTCCGAGGCGCTCGACGATCGTTCCACCGACCTCGACCGCGACCGTGCCGGCGCGGACAACGAACAGTTCATCGCCGGGCTCGCCGCTACGGAAGATCACGTCACCGGCATTGTAGTGGCGCCGCTCGCCGCCGAGGCGGCTCAGGACCCGGAAGTCGATACTCGTGGGCTTCACGATCGCCTCCATCGATTGGCGCGGCAGCGTGCCGTTGCCGCCGCGCCAAGTCAAAGCCCGGACAGGAACTGTGCTAACCCAATCTAAAGCTCATGCCGCCTGCTGGACCGCCGGTGCTTGGCGCTCGCCACGCAGCACCACGGCGCCGAGAACCAGCGTCCACACCGCCCATAGCGTGTAACTGATGGCGTTGATTGCTCCGGCCAGCGGCGCGCCGAACGGTTCGGCCATGCCAGTGAGCACGCCCAGCGCAATCAGCGCACCGGCCGCCGCGATGTTGCGGTGCTGGCGCACGATCAACGCCGCGATCAGAACCGTCCAGGCGGCGGTGAACAGGTAGCCAAGGTGCTCACCCACCCCCATGCCCAGATAGCGGTTGGCCGCATCGAACAGCGCCACGGCCAGCTGCCGTTGCGCCTCGGTGGCATCAGGCGCCGTGTAGCCGGCGGCCAGGCCGGGGACAAGCATCACCCAGCGCAACAGGCCCAGCGCCTGGACCAGCCCGGCCAGCACCCCTGCCCCGATCGACAGCGCTGCCAGATGGCGATCGCGCTGCCACAGATTGAGGCCCAGTCCGATCGCTGCCGGGATCATGGCGAGGGCGGCGACCATCATGGCGTACCAGTAGAGGTGAAGGTCGGCACCGGCTGCCGCAAAGCGGCTCAGCACTTCGCCGGCAGGATGGCGGAGAATATCGGGGTAATCGAAGCTCACCTGCAGGCCGGTGAAGCCGGCAGTGAAGACAAGCGGGACGGCGATCAGAAGGATGCCGGTGGTACGAACCGTGTTGGTCATGTCGAAGCTCCTTTGAGGTGCGGGGCGACGAGGCGGCGGAACAGCCGGACACCCCGTTCGGTATCGGACGGCGCAAACGGGATGCCGCCGGTGTCGCGGAACAGCAGCCAGAAATCGCCGACCAGCCAAAGCAGTTGGGCGAGATCATCGCGCGCCTCGTCGTCGGCGAGCGGCGCCAGCACGCCGACGCGCTCGAACAGGGCGATCAGCGCCAGTGTATTGGCGATACCGGCGTCGCGGTTCTGCCGGTAGGCGGCCGCGAGCTCCGGGTCGGCGTTGAGCAGCAGGGTCAGGTCGCGAAAGAAAAAGCGGTAGCGGGCCTGGATGGCGAAGTTGCCGACCACCATCCGCTCGACCATGGCCAGGTCCGGCAAGGCGTCGGCCGGGATAGCGTAGTTCTCGGCCCAGGCCGCAGTGATCCGGGCGAACAGGCCGCGGACGATCTCAGCCTTGTTGCGGTAGTGATAGTAGAGATTGCCGGGGCTCATCGAGAGCGCCTCGGCAATGTGGTTGGTGGTGACGGGCGCAGTGCCCTGCTCGTTGAACAGGTCCAGGGCGGCGTCGAGGATGCGGGACTTGGTGTCGGTCATGACGTTCACTAGAGTAATTGCTCTAACACCGCATTAGAGTTTTTACTCTACCTCGTCAAGCGCTCTCGCAGGCGCTCGGAATCCGCTAGGCTCAATCACATGTCCCGCACTGAACGCCTGCTCGACCTGATCCAGTTGCTGCGCCGCCATCGGGCACCGGTGACGGGCCCTGCCCTCGCCGATGAGCTTGGGATTTCGATCCGCACCCTCTATCGCGATATCGCGACGCTGCAGGCGCAGGGGGCCGATATCCAGGGCGAACCGGGTCTGGGCTATGTGCTGCGGCCCGGCTTCACGCTGCCGCCGCTGATGTTCTCGGCCGACGAGATCGAGGCGCTGGTGCTGGGCTCGCGCTGGGTGGCGCGCCGAGCCGAGGACCCGCGGCTGGGCGATGCGGCGGCCAATGCCCTGAGCAAGATCACCGCGGTGCTGCCGGACGAGTTGCGCGACAGCGTCGATGGCTCGAACCTCCTGGTCGGTGGCGGCGAGGTGATCCCGGCGCAGGTCGACCTCTCGGCAATCCGCCTCGCCATCCGCGAGCAGAAGAAACTAGTGATCGCCTATCGCAATGCCGGCGGCACGGCCACAGAGCGGACCATTTGGCCGTTCGCCATCGGCTTCTTCGACCGGGTCCGCGTCGTCATCGGCTGGTGCGAACTGAGGACCGACTACCGGCATTTCCGGCTCGACCGTATCGAACGGATGGAGCCCCTGCCGGAGCGCTATCCGCGGCGGCGGTCCGTCATGCTGAAAGAGTGGCGCGAGCACGAGGGCATTCCCAATCGCTGACCGATGCGGGCGGTCGACCACTGCCGGAAACTGTCAGTCCGGGTGGCTATCGCATCTCCATCAACAACGGAGATGCCCCATGCGCACCCTCAATTACCTGCTCCTCGCCGTCCGCGATCCGCTGAAGAGCGCCGAACTCTATACCGAGCTGCTCGGCCGCGAGCCGGTGGAGAAAGCCCCGACCTTCGTGCTCTATGTTCTGCCCGGCGGGCTGAAGATCGGCCTGTGGCTGGCCGACGAGATGGAGCCGAAGCCGAACGCAGCCGGCGGCGTCGAGATCTCCTTCACCGAGGAGAGCAAGGATGCCGTACGCGCCACGTTCGAGGAGTGGAGCAAGCTCGGGCTCAAGGCACTGCAGGCGCCCACCGAAATGGATTTCGGCTTCACCTGCGTGCTCGAGGATTCTGACGGCCACCGGCTGCGGCCGTTCGTGCTGGGTGATGATCCGCGGTAAGGCGCGGCTCTCAGCGGGTCGGTCGACCAGCGGCCTAGAAACGGCGACGACAGGAAGGCGAGATCACCAGAGAGCTTCGCCTCCCACTGGATGTCATCCCAGCGAAAGCTGGGACCCATCTCTCCGCCACCGCCAGCCGATAGTTGGGTCCCAGCTTTCGCTGGGATGACACCGAGTGGGCGGGACGAACGGCGGCTCCCAGTTACGGAGCGACCTAGTCTAGCCGCGCGCCCCGGGTGGAAAATGCCGGTACACCAAGTCCTCGGGATCCTGGCGCGGGGCGGTATCGTCCCGCACTGCGCCCAACCGCTCCGCCACCGCGATGGATCGAGCGTTGGCGGGATCGAAATAGCTGACGAGGCTCGAGAGCTTCAGCTCGGCGAAAGCCCAATCCCGCAGAGCGGTCGCAGCCTCGGTGACGTAGCCCTGCCCTTCAAAACCATCGTAGAGCAGCCAGCCCAGTTCCTTCTCGGGGAACAGCGGGCCGTGGTTGATGCCGACCTGGCCGACGCACTCGGTGGTGGCAGCGACGTCGATCATCAGCCCGCCATGACCGTAGAGCGTCCAGCACGCGATGTCGTGGCAGAACATGCCCCAGGCCCGCGCTTCGTCGAACGGCCCGCCCATGTAAACCGAGCGGGGCGAGGCCATCAGGTTGCGGTAGGCCGGGAAGTCGGCCTCGAGCATCGGCCGGAGGACCAGCCGCCTGGTCCGCAGCGTCGGGATGGCGGGCATCATCTCCTCCTCAGGAAATCGCCGATCCGGTTCAGGCCCTCGTCGATGGTCGCCCGCGTCCCGGCATAGGAGAAGCGTACGAAGCGGTTGCCGTTGAGCCGGTCGAAGTCGATGCCGGGAGTCGCCGCCACGCCGACCTCATCCAGCATCTCCATGCAGAAGCTCAGCGAGTCGTTGGTGAAGCGGGAGAAATCGACATAGGCGTAGAAGGCGCCGTCGCCTTCGCTGGCGGTCGCCAGGCCGAACTGCGCCAGGCCTTCGGCCAGCACGTGCCGGTTCACCGCGTACTGCGCCTTCTGCTGTTCCGAATAGTCCCGCTCGCCCAGCGCCACCCGGCCGGCGATCTGGCTGAGCGTCGGCGCGGCGATGAACAGGTTCTGCTGCAGGATGTTGGTGCGGCGGTTGTAGCGCCCGGGCAGCACCATCCAGCCGATGCGCCAGCCGGTCATGCAGTAGTATTTCGAGAAGCTGTTGATGACGATGGCATCGTCGGTGAACTCCAGCGCCGACACCGAGGGCGCCCGGTAGTCGAGCCCGTGGTAGATCTCGTCGGAGATGAACTGCACGCCGAGCCGCGCACAGACCTCGACGATCTCCTTGAGCGCCCCGCGCGTTACCGCCGCGCCGGTCGGGTTGGCGGGTGAAGCAAACAGCAGCGCGTCGAACTTTTCACGCGCATAGGCAGCCTCGACGTCGGCGGCGCTCAGCCGCCAGCCGGCCGCGGCAGTAACCGGAATCTCGACCGCCTGCATACCGAGGCCATCAAGGGTGTTGAGGTAGGCGGGATAGCCGGGACGGGTCACCGCAATTCTGGCGCCAGGTCCGAAGGCTCCAAGAAAGGCAAGGATGAAGCCCGAGGACGAGCCCATCGTCACCACGATGCTCTCGGGATCGACCGTCGCGTCGTGCTGCTCGCGATAATAGTCGACCAAGGCCCGACGCAGTTCGATCTGGCCGGCCGAGTGGGTGTAGTGCTGCGGCAGTTCGAGCACCGCCGCAACCGCTTCGCGCACGCGCGGCGCCGGCGGGGCGCCTGGCTCGCCCGATTCCATATGCATCACGCTGCGCCCGCTCGCCTCGACGAGCTTGGAACGCGCGGTGACTTCCATGACGTAGAACGGCCTCAGGCCGGTGAGTTTTTCATCCGTCTGCATGGCGCCTTGGCTACGGGAATTGCCGCGCCGCCTCAACAACAATTGAAGCCGCGGCGTTCGGTCCGGGCGCCGCGGCATGGCATATTTGGCTCGGTCTGCTAGACAGGGACCGAAACAGGGTCGTTCCGGAGTTTGCATGTCTCGCCTCACCACCATACTCGTACTTGCCGTTGGTGTGCTGGCGGGCGGGCTCGGCGCGACGCTGCTGTCGGCACCGAGGCTCGACGAAGCCGGCGCCAGGGCCATCGCCGAAGACGTCGTGGCCAAGGCGAAGCCCGAGCCCGGGCTTACTGCCGCGGCAGTGGAAACCATCGTCGCAGACCTGATCGCGCGGCAACCCAAGCAGGACGTCCCGCAACCGGTGGCGGCGCTCGAGCAATCGACGCTCGATCCGATGATCGAAAAATACCTGCTCGGCAACCCGCGCATCCTGCAGAAGGTGTCCGCGGCGCTCGATGCCGAGCTGACGGCCGAGCGCACCGCGGCGACGCGGACGGCGATGGTCGAACTGAAGCCGGTCATCTTCGAGTCCGAGAACGGCATCGTGCTCGGCAACCCCAATGGCGACGTCACGCTGGTCGAGATGTTCGACTACAATTGCGGCTACTGCCGGCAGGCCCTGCCCGATCTCGCGGCGCTGCTCGACAGCGACAAGAACCTCAAGGTCATCCTCAAGGAGTTCCCGATCCTGTCACAGGGCTCGGTGGATGCGGCGCGCATTGCGGCGCAGGTCGCCGACGCGGATGTCGACTACTGGGCCTTCCACCAGGCGCTGTTCACCAGCCGCGGCCAGGTCGACAAGGCGGCGGCGCTGAAGGCGGCGACGGATCTCGGGCTCAATCCGATCACCCTCGAAATGGGGATGAAGACGCCCAGGGTCGACCAGGTGATCGAGGAGAGCTACCGCATCGCCGACCGGCTGAAGATCACCGGCACGCCGACCTTCATCATCGGTGACGAGATCATCCCCGGCGCCATCGGGCTCGAGGCGCTGCAGCAGCGTATCGCCAACATGCGGGCCTGCGGGGCGACGGTGTGCACCACGGAGCAGCCGGGCTGAGGGGGCAATCGATCGACCTCCTGGCCGGCGCGAGCCGACCCCCACCCCTGTCCCCTCCCCGCAAGGGGGAGGGAAACGCTCACACTGATATCACGGTTCTATCGTCTCCCTCCTCCTTGCGGGGAGGGATCAAGGGTGGGGGTCAACAGCCACCGGCAGATACAGGTTCCCACTCCCGGACGTCCGCCGCAAATCCGCCCTTTTTCGTGCATTACTCCGCGCCACGCTTGCGCCCGCTGGGGGGCCGGTGCAAAAGGCACGAACCATGGCTCACCGCGTCCTCGTTCTCAACGGCCCGAACCTCAACATGCTCGGGACCCGCGAGCCTCAGACCTACGGCACGCAGACGCTTGCCGACATCGAGAAGATGGCGATTGCCGAAGGCGAGACGCTTGGCCTCGAGGTCACCTGCAAGCAATCCAACATCGAAGGCGAACTGGTCACCTGGATCCAGCAGGCGATGGGCAATTTCGACGCCATCGTCATCAATCCGGGCGCCTATTCGCACACCTCGATCGCCATCCACGATGCCTTCCGCGCCGTGGGGCTGCCGGTGATCGAAGTCCACCTCTCCAACATCTACACCCGCGAAGCGTTCCGCCATCACTCCTATGTTTCGCCGGTGGCGATGGGGGTGATTTGCGGTCTGGGCGCTACCGGATATAGGCTGGCCCTCCACGCACTGGCCGAAAAACTCTAAGAGGCAGAATATGACCAAGGCGTCGTCCCCGAATGCCGATCAGGAACTGATCGAGGCCATCGCCAAGCTGCTCAACGAGCAGAACCTTGCCGAAATCGAGATCGAGCGCGATGACCTGCGCGTCCGCGTCACCCGCTCCTACGCCAGCCAGGCGGTGCAGCAGGTTGCGGTGCCGGCCTACGCGCCGGCTCCCGTCGCAGCGCCCGCTTCGGTCGCGCCTGCCGGCGTCGCGGCCAGCATCGCCCCGACCCACGATGACCTGAGCTCGAACCCGGGCACCCTTACCTCCCCGATGGTGGGCACGGCCTATCTCGCGCCGGAGCCGGGCAAGCCGGCTTTCGCCAGCGTCGGCTCCAAGGTGTCGGAGGGCCAGACCGTGCTGATCATCGAAGCGATGAAGACGATGAACCAGATCCCGGCGCACCGCTCCGGCACTGTCACCCGCATCCTCGTCGAAGACGCTTCGCCGGTCGAATACGGCCAGCCGCTGGTCGTGATCGAGTAAGCCCACGATGTTCCAGAAGGTCCTCATCGCCAACCGTGGCGAGATCGCGCTCCGCATCCTCAGGGCCTGCAAGGAGCTCGGCATCCAGACGGTGGCCGTCCACTCGACCGCCGATTCCAACGCCATGCACGTGCGGCTGGCCGACGAAAGCGTCTGCATCGGGCCGCCGCCGGCCAAGGACAGCTACCTCAACATTCCCTCGATCCTCGCGGCCTGCGAGATCACCGGCGCCGACGCGGTGCATCCGGGCTACGGGTTCCTGTCGGAAAATGCGCGCTTCGCCCGCATCCTGACCGAGCACAAGATCACCTTCATCGGGCCCTCCGAGCATCACATCTCGATCATGGGCGACAAGATCACGGCCAAGCAGACGGCCGTCGAGCTCGGCATCCCGGTGGTGCCCGGCTCGAAGGGCGAAGTCGCGACCGAAGCCGACGCCAAGAAGACCGCAGCCGAGATCGGCTACCCGGTGCTGATCAAGGCAACGGCGGGCGGCGGCGGACGCGGCATGAAGGTGGCGCATACCGAGCTCGACCTGTTGACCGCCTGGTCGACGGCCCGCTCGGAAGCCAAGGCTGCCTTCGGCAACGACTCCGTCTATATGGAAAAGTACCTGGGCAAGCCGCGTCACATCGAAGTGCAGGTGATGGGCGATGGCCAGGGCAACGCGGTGCACCTGGGGACGCGCGACTGCTCGTTGCAGCGCCGCCACCAGAAGGTCTGGGAAGAGGCTTCGGCTCCGACCGTGCCGGCCGACCAGCGCGACAAGATCGGTGAGATCTGCGCCGCCGCAATGCGCAAGCTCAAGTACTCGGGCGCCGGCACCATCGAGTTCCTGTACGAGAACGGCGAGTTCTACTTCATCGAGATGAACACCCGCCTGCAGGTGGAGCACCCGGTTACCGAGCGCATCACCGGCGTCGACCTGGTCTATGAGCAGATCCGCGTCGCCTCGGGCGAAAAGCTCAGCCTCGAGCAGGACAAGATCACCTTCACCGGCCACGCCATCGAAGTGCGTATCAACGCCGAGGATCCGCAGACCTTCACCCCGTCACCGGGCAAGATCAGCTTCTACCATCCGGCCGGCGGCGTCGGCGTGCGCGTCGACTCGGCTGTCTATGCCGGGTACTCGATCCCGCCCTATTACGACAGCCTGATCGGCAAGCTGATCGTCTACGGCCGGACCCGCGAGGAGTGCCTGCAGCGGCTGCGCCGCGCGGTCGACGAGTTCGTGGTGGATGGGGTCAAGACCACGCTGCCGCTGTTCCAGCGGCTGATCAAGGAGCCGGATATCCTCGCCGGCAACTACGACATCCACTGGCTGGAAAAGTACCTGGGTATGAAGCACTGAGGCCGACCCGGCTTGCAGGCCCCGCCTCGAAGAGATCCCCGCGAAAGCGGGGATTCTTGCTTGTGGATGCCCGGCGCCGGCCAAAAGCAGCGGTATGCAAGATGGCCCAACTCGTTAACGAAATCTGAACGAGCACTCCAGCGCCGGTTCAGCCGCCGCGTGGCATGACGCACCATCGCAAGGAGATCGTGCCATGCCGCACATGATCGATTACCTCGACGCCCTCGTCCTGATGCTGCCCGTCGTGCTCGCCGCCATCAGCCTGCCGCTGCTGGTGCGGCTGGTGATCCGCTGAGCCGGTAGCGTTTCAACGAAACGCTCTAGTTGCCCAGGCTCTTGAGGAACCCGCCCATCTCGGCGCGATAGCGCTCGGGATTTTCCTTGAACGACAGCAGGTGGTTGGCGCCTGTCTGCAGATAGCTTGTCGGCGCCGTGCGCGCCGCCACCAGCCGCTCGCTGATGGTGACCGGCACCAGGCCGTCGGTTGCGCCGTGGGCAAGGAACAGCGGCCCCGGGAACTTCGCCACCGCATCCATGCTCACCGCCTTGTTGAGCTCAGCCCGCCGGTAGAGGTCGAACACGAAGATCCCGGCATTGGCCAGAGTGCGGGCCAGCGGGATCATCCGGGCGCCGATCTTGTCGGCCACCACCTCGGTGAAATCCAGTGCCGGCGCATCGAGCGCCAGCGCTAGCACCTTGTCGGTCGCAGTCGAGTGCATCAGGAACTGCCCGACGATGGCGCCGCCCATCGACTCGCCGACGAGAATGACCTTTGGCGCGCCACGGCCCAGCAGCCAGTTCACCGCCGCATCGAGATCGCGCCATTCGTTCACGCCAAAGCTGTAGAGGGGGTCCTGTTCGGCCGGCGCGCCCTTGTCGTTGCGGTAGGTGATCAGCAGCGTCGGGATGCCGGCCTCGTGGAGGATCGACAGCTGCCGGTAGCCGTTCTCGCGGATGCCGCCAATGCCGTGCACGTAGACGGCCCACGGTCCATCCATGTTCGCCGCGGGCACGAACCACGCCTCGGCGTCGCCCAGTTCGGTCGTGTAGTGCACCGTCTCGAACGGCAGGCCGAGTGCAGCCTGCGGGTCGCCGCGATAACCGAGCTCGAATGGATCGGTCGGCGGATCGGGATTGTTGGCGCCGCTCCAGTCGATACCGCCCGGGCTCAGCAGGTGGTTCATCAGCATGGAGGTGCCCACACCGCCCACGGCGATGAACAGCACGACGACGATGACGATCCCGACGATGATCCGCCGCACCCACTTGTTCATTGAAACGCCCCCAGTCGGCGGCACCATCGCGTCCGAACGTTGCGGTGGCAAGCCCGCTTTGCCGTTGTTTCGCCGCCCCCGCGGGCCCATATTCAAGCCATGAGCAAGAAGCCCGATCCGTTCGCCATCGACCTGACGCCCGAACTGATCGTCCGGGCCTATCAGGCGGGCATTTTTCCGATGGCGGAGGATGCAGGGTCACCCGACCTGTTCTGGGTCAGCCCGCAGAAGCGCGGCATCATCCCGCTCGATCGGTTTCACCTCTCGCGCAGCCTCAGGAAGACGCTTCGTACCCACCCGTACCAGGTGAAGGTGGATACCGATTTCGCCGGGGTGATCGAGGGTTGCGCCACCGCTGGGGTCGATCGCGAGTCGACCTGGATCAATCCCGAGATCCGTCGGCTCTATGGCGCGCTGTTCGCGCGCGGCATCGTTCATACCGTCGAGGTGTGGGACGGGCCGGCGCTGGTCGGCGGGCTCTATGGCGTTTCGCTGGGCGCGGCCTTCTTCGGCGAATCGATGTTCCATCGCAAGACCGATTGCTCGAAGATCGCCATGGCGCATCTGCTCGAGCGGCTGGTGGCCGGCGGCTACCACCTGCTCGACACGCAGTTCGTGACCGAGCACCTCCGCACCTTCGGCGGCATCGAGATTCCGCGGGAGGATTATGAGGCGCGCCTTGCCGAGGCGCTGCGACACCAGGCAGATTTCTTCGCATGCGGCCACTAGACCTGCCGCCCGGCTGGGCCAGCGGCTTCGACCTTGAAGAGCAGACCATCGGTAAGTCCGGCGCCTGGGTGTATCGGGCCGGGCCCGCGCATTTCATCAAATCCGAACCCATCTCGCCGCTGGCCGAGCTGCCGGGCGAGATCGCGCGACTGCGCTGGTTGTATGGGACCGGGTTGCCCTGCCCCGCAGTCATCGACGCAGCCGATCATGGCGGCCGGCACTGGCTGCTGATGACGGCGCTGCCGGGGCACGACCTCGCATCGACCACGCGGGTGACGGCAGCGGACGCTACCCGGCTGATGGCCGAGGCGCTGCGCCAACTGCACGCGCTCGACCCGGCCCGCTGTCCGTTCGATCACCGCGCCCGGATCCGGGTCGCCACGGCCTCGGCGCGCTACCACGCCGGGCTTTATGACGGCGAGGATCCGAGCCAGGGGCCGGCGGACCATGCCCGGCTCCTTGCCGAAGTGCCGACATCGGAAGACCTCGTCGTCACCCACGGCGATGCCTGCTTTCCCAACTTCATGGCGGAGCATGGCCGGTTCACCGGCTTCATCGACTGCGGTCGACTTGGCGTCGCCGATCGCTACCAGGACCTGGCGCTCGCCTGCCGCAGCCTCGAACACAATTACGGCGCGGACTCGATCCCGGCGTTTCTTGCGGCTTATGGGGTGACGGAGCCGGATCGGGCGAAGCTCGACTGGTACACGCTGCTGGATGAGTTTTTCTGAGGCGCACTGATCGCAGACTCAAACTGCCCCTCACCCCAACCCTCTCCCCGGAGGGGAGAGGGGGCGATGTGGCACGGTCCGTACAGAGTGCGTCCCCTCTCCCCTCTGGGGTGAGGGTCAGGGTGAGGGGCAGCAGCCCCCCTCTCAGGCTAATCCACCTGCGCGCCGCCCGTAGCGTTGGCAACTGTTGCCGTCATCGAGGCTGCGAGGTCGGATGACACCAGCACCGCGACATCGGCGATCTGCGCCAGCGGCGTCAGCCGGCGCAAGGGGGTGCGCTCGCCGGCGCGGCGTTCGGCTTCCTCCAGCGTGATGCCCTCCTCCCTGGCGTGCAGCAGGAAGGCTTCGCGCACGCCCGGCGCATCGGGCGAGCCCGGGGAACGCACGCAGACACAGCGCACGCCATGGGGGCCATTCTCGACCGCCAGGTGCCGGAGGAAGTGTTCGATCGCCGCCTGGGACACGCCGAACCCGCCCATGATGTCATAGGCTTCGCGCGCCGCGTTGGCGGAGATGCCGACAATGACGCCGCCGCCATTCTGCGCCATGTGGCGGGCATTGGCAGTGCCGGTCGAGAACCAGGTCCTGAGCCCGGTCACCACCGGTGCAATGAACCTCTCGCGCGGCATGTCGATGAGCTTCTGGCCCTGGGTGTCGTCGACCGCCACGGCGTTGAACATCACCTTCACCGGCCCGGCCCTGGCGACGATCGCCTGAAGATGCGCCTCGACCGCCTCATGATCGGTGGCATCGACCGGCGCCACCTCCGCCCTGCCGCCAGCCGCCGTGATTTCCGACGCGACCGCCGCAAGCCGCTCGCGGTTGCGGGCGGCGAGGAACACCCGGGCGCCCTCCCGGGCATAGGCTTTGGCAACGGCGCCGCCGACTGCGCCGGATCCGCCATAGACGATCGCCGTCCTCCCCTCGAGCAGCATGGCTCAATCCCTGATCTTGATGGCGACAGTGGTTTCCCACTTGTCGGGGTCGGGCTCTTCCTCGGGGCTGTTGGGGTAGATCTCGAAGCGGGCGGCGAAGTGATCGCCGTCGCTGCCGGTGGTCGCGTCCCAGGTGATACCCTTCTCCCTGGCCCAGCCGATCAGCACGGCATTGACGTCCATCAGGTTGTCGTAATGCCCCCAATAGGTGGTCTGGGCATAGCGGCCGGCAGGCAGGGTGCCGCCGACCAGTTGTCCGTCGCTTGCCGCCGGCGCCGCCACCGGCACGCCGAACTCGATCTCGAGCTCGGGCATGTTGACAATGTTGTACTTGAAGAATGCCGGGCCAACCGGTTGCAGTCCCTTGGCTTTCACCGCAGCGAACATGGCATCCATGGTGGCGCCGATCACCGCGTCGAACGGGATGGTCACCCGCTTGCGGATCGCGACGTAGGGTTGAGCGGTCCGCTCAACGATCGTTGGTAGGGTGAGCATTGTCGTCCTCCCGCTTGCTCTCCAGTGCCCGGCGCCTCGCCGCGACGATATCCTCGGCGACGCCATCGCTGCGCGGCCGCCCCTTCGGGCTCCAGTCGTCGTCGATGAACTCAGCCACATAGCGATCGAACACGTCGAAGCCGCTCTTCCAGCCCCAGCCATGTCCATCGCGCTCCTCGGCGCTGATGAACGGGGTCTGCCGGAAATACATGCGGGTCTTGCCGTGCTCGTCGACGAAATCCATCGTCACCACGGTCTCGAACCCGTCATACTCGTTGACGTAGGTGAAGCTCAGCCGGCTCGGCTCGTCGATCTCGAGGTATTTGCCGCTGATCCAGTGGGCGTGCCCGGGCCCGTTGCTCATGCAGCGCCGCCAGGCGCCGCCGACGCGGAAGTCGATATCGCAGCTGAGGAGCGCGTAGCCCTCCGGCCCGTGCCAGCGCACCATGTGCTCGGGATCCTTCCACATCCGCCAGACCAGGGCTCGCGGCGCGTCGAACAGCCGATCGAACTCCAGCACCAGGGCGGCCTGTTCGGCAGTGACGCTATTGCCTTGGGCCATCCGGATTCCCCTTCTGCAGCTCGGCCAGATACGCATCCATGCGCGCAAAGTTCTGATCCCAGTGCCGGCGATAGCGCTCGACCCAGCTGGCGAGTTCCGCCAGGGGCGCAGCATTGAGCTGCACCGGGCGCCACTGCGCGTGGCGCGTCCGCGCCACCAACCCGGCCTGCTCCAGCACTTTCAGATGCCGCGAGATCGCCGGCATCGAGATGTCGAACGGCGCGGTCAGTTCGCTCACCGACGCCTCGCCCTCGCTGAGCCGCTGCAAGATCGCCCGCCGCGTTGGGTCGGCGAGCGCGGAGAATGTGAGGGTGAGAGCGTCGGTATCCATATTTTGCACGCGTGTTAAATAACACACCTGTTAAATACCGACCAACCGCAGGTGTCAAGCGACGCCCAGCCGCCACTCACAATGCGCGAAACGTGCACAACTTCGCCGACTTCGTGGCCTTGGATCATCGAGGATTCCGAACGATCATCATTGGCAACAGGAAGCCGGATGCGATCTCCGGTGAACACGGATTATCGATGATGCTGCAGTTCGATCAGGAACAGGGCGGGACGTATCAAGACGGGCTCTATGACCCGGAAGCGAGCGCGCCGCGGGTGGATATCGCGACCGCGCTGACCGCCGCATCGCGGCAGCACTATCAGGAGCACGGCTGGCTGTCGGTGGAGGGCCTGCTGAAAGCCGAGGAACTGACGGCGGCGAAGGCGGCGATCGACGACCTGATCGAGGGCCGCGTGCCGGTGTTCTCCGGCGTGTCCTACGAAAAAGGATACAAGGAGATCATCGATACGATGACCGCGGCCGAGCGTTACGACGCGGTGCGCAAGCTCTATGACTTCGTGCCCTACGAGGAGCGGCTGGCCAGCATCGCCTTGGGCGAGCGGATCGGCGCGATCTGCCGGCACCTGCTCGAGCGCGACGTGCGGCTGTTCCAGGACATGGCGCTGTTGAAGCCGCCGCGCGGCGGCCGCGAGAAGCCCTGGCACCAGGATCACGCGTTTTTCGACTACCCGCTGGGGACGCGGATCGTCGGAGTTTGGATCGCGGTCGACGAGGCCACCATCGCCAATGGCTGCATGCAGGTGCTGGATGGCGCGCACAAGCTGGGGCCCATCCATCACTTCCGGCGTCGCGACTGGCAGATCTGCGACACCGACATCGCGGGCCGCAGATCGGTGGCGTTTCCGCTCAGGCCCGGCGACGGCATGTTCTTCGATGGGTTGCTGCCGCATGGCACGCCTTCGAACAATTCGGCACAGCGTCGCCGGGCGCTGCAGTTCCACTACATGGACCAGGCGGCGCAGCCGACCGACCAGACGGAGCGGCTGGCCATTTTCGGCGGTGAAGGGGCTGGGGCGACCTGTTGAACGAGCACGTATCCAGATCTTCCGATACCGGTGGGCCGGGCGTCGAACTCAGGGCGCCGGTCGGCCGCATGCGGTGCGATCCGAGCTGGTCGTTCACCTCCGATCCGGCCAAGCTCGACAACTATCGCATCTGGCTGATCTGGGCCGGCGAAGGTGAGCTGGTGGCGCCCGGCGGCGAGCGCATCGCCCTGCTGCCCGGGGTGACCGCGGTGATGCGGCCTGACGGCGTCTACCAGGCGTCGCACAATCCGGCCAATCCGCTGGGTGTCACCTTCGTCAACTACGCCTACCGGGGCGCGGCGCCCCTGCCCCCGGTCTGGAGCTGGACCTCGGACTTCCTGTTCGTCGATGCGGTGACCCGCAAGATCGTGCAGCTGCATGCCGCCGAGCTCGCCGGCCTCGCCGACAACGGCGAGCGCACCGCCATGCTGCTGCGGGCGGTGCTGGACGAGCTGCAGCTACAGGTGCAGCCGGGGGATGTGCCGAGTTCGCGGCTCGACCGCGATGTGATCGAGCTGGCCAACAAGGTGCTCGAGATGCCGGCCGAGCACGACGATATCTCCGAATTGGCCGGCGCGGTGTTTCGCAGCCGCTCGCACTTCACCCGCACTTTTCGGCGCATCTACGGGGTGAGCCCGATCAGCTTCGTCAAATCCACCAAGCTGCTCAAGGCCCGCAACCTGTTGCAGACCACCTCGATGAGCATCGGGGAGATCTGCTCGATCCTGGGCTATTCGACCACCCAGTATTTCTCGCGCCAGTACAGATCCTATTTCGCGACGACGCCCGGAGAGGACCGGCGCCGCGCGCAACAAAAGGCCCAAAAGGGCCAGGAGGAGACGATATGACCACACGTCGCAGGACGGTGCTGAAGGGCGCCCTAGCGCTGCTCGGGGCCACGGCGCTGATGCCGGCCGCGCGGGCGCAGTCGGAAGGCGTGCGCGCCATCTTCTGGGGCGGCCAGGCCCGGGCCGAGCGGACCTTCGCGGTGTTCGACCTGTTCCAGAAGAAGCTCGGCGCGGCACCGGTGGTCAGCGAGTTCATGGGCTTCACCGACTACTGGCCGAAGGTCGCGACGCAGACCGCCGGCGGCAATGCGCCCGACCTGATCCAGATGGACTATCGCTACATCGTCGAATACGCGCAGCGCGGCGCGCTGACGCCACTCGACGACTATCTCGGCAGCGCGCTCGACCTCGCCGATTTCGATGCCGACCAGATCGAGGCCGGGCGGGTCGACGGCAAGCTCTACGGCGTGAGCATGGGCGCCGGCGGCTTCTGCCTGCAGGTCAATGCCAGCGCCTTCGAACGGGCCGGCCTGCCGGTGCCGGGCGCCACCACCACCTACGCCGACCTCCTGGGCATGGCCGGCGATTTCAACGCTGCCAATGCCGGGATGCGGATGCTGCAGGACGGCTCGGGCAACGAGCCGGCGCTGGAGAACTGGCTGCGCCAGCGCGGCAAGGCGCTCTACACCCGCGAGGGGGAACTCGCCTTCGACACGGCGGATGCGGCCGAATGGTTTACCCTGTGGGCGGATCTGCGCAGCAAAGAGGCGTGCGTGACCGCCGAGGAGCAGGCGGTCTCGACCGGTACGATCGACACCAGCATGCTGGTGACCGGACGCGCCGCGAGCGGCTTTACCGGGGTCAACGAGCTGATCGCCTACCAGGCGCTGGTCAAGGACACTCTGGCGGTCACCAACATGCCGCTGGCGATGGCCGGCGGCAAAGGCGGGCAGTACCGCAAGCCGACGATGATGTGGACCCTGGCAAACACCTCCAAGGTCAAGGACGAGGCGGTGAAGCTGATCAACTTCTTCGTGCACGATCTCGAGGCGGCAAGCCTGCTCGGGCTGGAGCGCGGCATCCCGAGTTCGGCGGCGTCGCGCGAACATATCACCGGCGGCCTCACCGACCTCGAACGGCAGACGCTCGATTTCTTCGCCAACCTGGGCGACCTGCTCGGGCCGATCCCGCCGTCGCCGCCATCCGCGGCGGGCGAGATCAGCCAGTCGCTGCTGGGCACGTTGAGCCAGGAGATCGCCTTCGGCGCCAAGTCGCCCGAGGATGCCGCCGCCCAGCTGGTGAGCGGCGCCAAGGACATCCTCGCTCGGGCAGGATGACTTCGGCCGGCCGGTTCCTCTCCCGGGCCGGCCGGTACTTTTTTGGGAGCAAGCTTTCTCGCCGGCGCCACCCCGGCGACGAGGCCGGGACCCAGGCTGAGCTTGCCGTCTCACCGAGCGTGTGGCTGCATCTCAGGATGGGTCCCGGCCGTCGGTACGCCGACGTAGCCCCACCGATGCGCTGGCCACCGAACAGCGCCCCTAACGCGGTGTCATCCCGGCGACGGCCCGTGCGCGAAGTTGTTGCCAGGCCCACCCACCGGGTTACAGGCCCCTTTGTTTCTCCAGACAGCCGCGAGCCCCTACCTCCCCAGCCGAAACGCCACCTCGGTTTCCCATTTCCGCGGATCGGGCTCCTCGGCCGGATCGGTGCCGTAGATCTCGAGCAGCGCTGCGTCGTACTCCCCGGGCACCTCCTCCGGCATTGGATGCGGGATACCCTGCTTGCCGAGCCATTCGCCGAGCGCCACGTTGGCCTCGTAGAGGCCATCATAGGGCCCGGTATGGATGAGACGCGCAAACCGCCCGGCCGGGATGGTGCCGGTCCTCACCCTGGCATCGCCCGCGAGCAGGCTCGCCGTCGGAAAACCGACCTCCATCACCATCGGCCCGTCATCCGGCATTGCGAGGTAGCTGAAGAATGGCGCACCCACCGGTGCAGCGCCTTTGGCGGCGAGCCAGCCGGCGACTTCGCCGATCAGCGGCGGCGCCTTGGTCGGGATTTCGTTGCGCTCGAGGCTGATGCGGATCGCCGCAAAGGGCTGATCGGGGCGGGTTACGATCTCTGGGGTACTGAGCATTTTTGGGCTCCTCTCGTCGGGAAGGGAGGAGCTAAGCGCAACAGGCGGGGGGCCGACTTGATCGCGGTTGCGGTGCGCGGTGTGTCGCTGTCTTTGGGGGCACAGAGCTTCCCCCACTCTCGGTGTCACCCCGGCGAAGGCCGGGGCCCATCCTGAGATGTTGCGGTTGGAGAGTAGGCGCCGCCTCAGCCGCCCGCGCGGGTATCAGCCGAAGGCGGGGGCACGTCCGAGCTCTGCTTACAGTCGAGCAGCCAGATATCGTAGACCGCGTGGTCGATGGCGTTGAGCGCCGGGCTGTCGGCGAACATCCAGCCGGTGAAGATGCGGTCGATCGAGCCCTTGAGGCTCACCTGGTCCACCTCGACGAACACGCTGGTGCGCTGCGTCTCGGTCGGCGGCCGGGTGTAGCAGGCGCGCGGGGTGATCTGCAGCGCGCCGAACTGCACCGTCTCGTCGATATAAACGTCGAAGGTGGTGATGCGGCCGGTGATCTTGTCGAGCCCGGAGAACTGCGCCACCGGATTGGCGATCGTCTCGGCCAGCACGGGCGTCGCCAGCGCAAGGCTGGCGAGAACGACGGCAACTGCCTTGCGGGCCTTAGGCATGGGCTGGACGACTATTGGGCTTATTCCGGAGACCAGGCGTCGTAGTCGCCGGTCACCCGCGGGCGCTCGCCCTTGTTGAGCAGGCTGCCATCCGGACGATAGGCTGCGGCCGAACCGGTGAGGTTGGGCTGGTGCGGCTGCTGCCAGGGACGAGCGGTGTAATCCTGCTCGGTCGGCGGCGTGTTGGTGCGGTAGTGCATCCAGCCATACCAGCCGGGCGGGATGGTGGTGGGTTCGGCATAGCCGCCGGCATAGACCACCATGCGGCGCTCATAACCGTTGGGACCGGGCTTGGAACCCTTCTTCGAGCGGTAATAGCGGTTGCCGGTTTCGTCTTCACCGACGAACTCGCCCTGCGTCGCCACCCAGAGGCGCGTGCCCCAGGTATTGCCCCGCCACCAGGCCAGGATTTCGAGCAGGAAGTCCTTCATGCCGCCGTTCGCCATACCGTCTGAATCCGTCTCGACAAGCCGTTCGCGCGGAACAAATCGCCCGCTCTTTTGTCCTGTGGCTCTAACATGCCGGGGCACCCACGCCTAGCACAAAGGCGAGGCCGCCCTGCCCTCTACCTATGGTGTGCCAACCGCCAATCAGGCGCTGTGTATGGTCGTGGATTTGTGACGGAAATAATGCGCTTGACAGGATTCGCACTGAAAACCGCCTCGCGCTTAGCCCCATCGCTTCATCTTCGCGCGTCGCTCAAAGATGGCGAAAGAGTGGCCGATTTCCCGGGGTTTAGGGCCGATTCCGGCAGCGATCCGCGAGGCCTGGGTACCGAAAATTGACCCTTCGAAACGCCGAATCGAGCTTGGAACTTTTCCCCGCAATCCACATATGAGATACTGGATTTAGCCGTCGGATACGGGCAATGCCACTAGAGGTTGTATGTTGTGATCATGCCTCGGCATTGACCGACTCGAAGCATCGGACGCATCCTTTGGAGGTTGCGCCGGGCTCGTTCAGACGGCACGACGGACGACAGGGACCACGCGGCGGCGGCAGTTCGCTGAAGGTCCCAAACGGGGCTCCTTGGCCGTTTTTCCGCGGCCGTTAGACAGCGTCATACAAAGAGGCAGAAGCCGTCCTTGGCGGCTCGCGGGCTTTCCTGTCCGCTTTATTGGGGAATATATAGACAGATGCGCATCGAACGCCGGTTCACGAAAGCCAACGAAAGCGCCTATGCGGGGATCGATTTCCGCTCGGTGACGAGCGAGATCAAGAACCCCGACGGCTCGATCGTGTTCAAGCTCGAAGGCATGCAGGTCCCCTCGACCTGGTCGCAGGTGGCGGCGGACATCATTGCGCAGAAGTATTTCCGCAAGGCCGGCGTCGCCAAGATCCTCAAGAAGGTGGAAGAGAACGACGTCCCCTCGTGGCTGTGGCGTTCGGTCCCCGACGAGAAAGCGCTCGCCAAGCTCCCCGAGGCTGAGCGCTATGGTTCGGAAACCGACAGCCGCCAGGTGTTCGAGCGTCTCGCCGGCACCTGGACCTATTGGGGCTGGAAGGGCAAGTACTTTGCCTCCGAGGAAGATGCGCGCGCCTTCTTCGACGAGCTCTGCTTCATGCTGGCCACGCAGCGGGTTGCCCCCAATTCCCCGCAGTGGTTCAACACGGGCCTGCACTGGGCCTATGGCATCGACGGCCCCGGCCAGGGCCACTTCTATGTGGACCCGTTCACCGGCAAGCTGACCTCGTCCAAATCGGCGTACGAGCATCCGCAGCCGCATGCCTGCTTCATCCAGTCGGTGACCGACGACCTCGTCAACGAGGGCGGCATCATGGACCTGTGGGTGCGCGAGGCGCGCCTGTTCAAATATGGCTCGGGCACCGGCTCGAACTTCTCAAAACTCCGCGGTGAAGGCGAAAAGCTCTCGGGCGGCGGCAAGTCCTCCGGCCTTATGTCCTTCCTCAAGATCGGCGATCGGGCTGCCGGCGCCATCAAGTCGGGCGGCACCACCCGCCGTGCCGCCAAGATGGTGGTGATCGATATCGATCACCCCGATATCGAGGACTACATCAACTGGAAGGTGAAGGAGGAGCAGAAGGTCGCGGCGCTCGTCACCGGCTCCAAGGTGGTGTCGAAGGCGCTCAAGGCCATCATGAAGGCCGCGGTGAACTGCGAAGGCACCGGCGACGACTGCTTCGACGTCAACAAGAACCCGGCGCTGAAGCGCGAGGTGAAGGCGGCGAAGAAGGCTCTGGTGCCGGAGAACTACATCCAGCGCGTCATCCAGTTCGCCCGCCAGGGTTACACCGATATCGACTTCCCGGTTTACGACACCGACTGGGACAGCGAGGCCTACCTCACCGTCTCGGGCCAGAACTCGAACAACTCGGTTCGCGTCACCGACGATTTCCTCAAGGCCGTCGAGACCGATGGCGAGTGGAACCTCCTAAGCCGCACCAAGGCCGGCAAGGTGACCAAGACCGTCAAGGCGCGCGACCTGTGGGAACAGATCGGCTATGCCGCCTGGGCCTCGGCCGATCCGGGCATCCATTTCCACACCACCATCAACGAGTGGCACACGAGCCCGGAAGCCGGCGAGATCGTCGCTTCGAACCCGTGCTCGGAATACATGTTCCTCGATGACACGGCGTGCAACCTCGCCTCGGTGAACCTGCTCCCCTACCGCAACGCCGACTCGTCGTTCGACGTCGCGGCGTTCGAGCACACCTGCCGGCTCTGGACCGTGGTGCTCGAAGTTTCGGTGATGATGGCGCAGTTTCCGTCCAAGGCGATTGCCGAGCGCTCGTTCATCTACCGTACGCTGGGCATCGGCTACGCCAATATCGGCGGCCTGCTGATGACCTCGGGCATTCCCTATGACTCGGCCCAGGGCCGCGCCATTGCCGGCGCCATCACTGCCGTGATGACCGGCGTCTCCTACGCGACCTCGGCCGAAATGGCCGGCGAGCTTGGCCCGTTCCAGGATTATCCGCGCAATTCCAAGCACATGCTGCGCGTCATCCGCAACCACCGGACTGCCGCTTACGGCAAGACGGACGGCTATGAGGGCCTGTCGATCAACCCGGTGGCGCTCGACCATGCCTCGATCGGCGACGAGACCCTTTCGGTCCGCGCCAAGGCGGTGTGGGACGATGCACTGAACCTCGGCGAGAAGCATGGCTACCGCAACGCGCAGGTCTCGGTGATTGCCCCCACGGGCACCATCGGCCTCGTGATGGATTGCGACACCACCGGCATCGAGCCCGACTTCGCCCTGGTGAAGTTCAAGAAGCTCGCCGGCGGCGGCTACTTCAAGATCATCAACAATGCGGTGCCGCCGGCGCTGCGCACGCTCGGCTATTCCGAGAGCCAGATCGCCGAGATCGAGGCTTATGCGGTCGGCCATGGCAACCTGAACCAGGCGCCGGGCATCAACCCCGCCTCGCTCAAGGCCAAGGGTTTTTCGGACGAGAAGATCGAGGTGCTGAACAAGGCCATGAAGTCGGCCTTCGACATCAAGTTCGTCTTCAACCAGTGGACGCTGGGCGCCGATTTCCTCAAGAGCCTGGGCGTCACGGACGCGCAGCTCGGCGACATGACGTTCGACCTGCTGGCTTTCCTCGGCTTTTCGAAGAAGGACATCGACGCCGCCAACACCCATGTCTGCGGCTCGATGACGCTCGAGGGCGCGCCCTTCCTCAAGGACGAGCACCTGCCGGTGTTCGATTGCGCCAACCCGTGCGGCAAGACCGGCAAGCGGTTCCTCTCGGTCGAGAGCCACATCCTGATGATGGCGGCGGCACAGCCGTTCATTTCGGGCGCTATCTCCAAGACCATCAACATGCCGAACGACGCGACCGTCGCCGACGCCAAGGAGGCCTACCAGCTCAGCTGGCGCCTGGCGCTCAAGGCCAACGCGCTCTATCGCGATGGCTCGAAGCTCTCGCAGCCGCTCAACGCTTCGCTGGTCTCCGATGAGGACGACGAAGACGAGGATGCGGTCGAGCTGCTGAACGCCGCCAACCAGATGGCGCGCGTGCCGCAGGTGACCGAGAAGATCGTCGAAAAGATCATCGAGCGCGTGTCGCGCGAGCGCGAAAAGCTGCCGAACCGCCGCAAGGGCTATACCCAGAAGGCCAATATCGGCGGCCACAAGGTGTACCTGCGCACCGGCGAGTTCGACGACGGTCGCCTGGGCGAGATCTTCATCGATATGCACAAGGAAGGCGCTGCCTTCCGTGCCATGATGAACAACTTTGCCATCTCGATCTCGCTCGGCCTGCAGTATGGCGTGCCGCTCGACGAGTATGTCGAGGCCTTCACCTTCACCCGGTTCGAACCGGCGGGCATGGTGATGGGCAACGACCGGATCAAGAACGCCACCTCGATCCTCGACTACATCTTCCGCGAGCTCGCCGTCTCCTATCTCGACCGCGAAGACCTGGCGCATGTCCACACCGACACCCCGACCGCCCTGTCGCAGTCGGGCGAAGGCGCCCGCCCTGCCCCGATCCCGGCGCAGAACCTCGTCTCGCGCGGCATGACCCGCGGCAAGGTGAAGGACCAGAACCTGATGCTGGTCTCCGGCGGCCTCACCGCCGCCGCGGCCTACAACCCGGTCGCCTCGATGCAGACCTCAACTGTCACGGCGCTCAAGGCCGCAACGGCCCTGAAGATCGAGACCAGCCCGACCGTCCTCAACGAAGCCGAACTGAACCCGATCCCGAGCCCGCCGACGCAGCAGGACGCAGGGCAGTTGCGGGCTCAGGCGCTGATGCAGGGGTATACGGGAGACCAGTGCTCCAACTGTAACTCGATGCGGATGAAGGTGTCGGGCCACTGCATGGTTTGCGAGGATTGCGGGACGACGACTGGGTGTAGCTGAGTAGACACAACATTTTTGTTGTGTTAACATCCGGGGATGGATGACTTCCTCGTATTGAATGAACGTGATGCGGCCCGGGCAAGAAATGCTCTGGGTCGCATCGACTTGTCGCTTGCTCCCTCGAGCTCTCTGAAGCTGGCGGCGCAGGGTCTGCCGCCAGCGCTAATTAGCCGCCACACCACGATGCTCATGGCGCGGCGGGCGGTCTTTGCAAAAGCACTCGAGGTCTTCGAGTCGCTTCAGGGCGGCAGGTTCGATTCTATCGACGATTGGCGTAAGGAGCCCGGGGTAGTCCTCGTGCTTGCTCGCGTGGCGCGCGGACTTACCCAACGCGACCTGGCCGTACGGCTAGGAATGAAGGAGCAGCAGGTCCAGCGCTACGAGGCTGACTATTACTCAACCATAAGTCTCGCAAACTTACGAAAGATTGCCGCATTCTTGAATGTGGAAATCCAGGCCAAACTTGCCGCAAAGTCTGACGACTTGATCGGCGACCTGTTCGAACTGGCTCATGAGATTTCTGCGCAGGAGTTGCAAAAGGTAGTCAAGTTCGTTCGACGCAACAACTGGTTGCCCGAGAAGTACCTATCGGCGGCTGGCAACGACGCTTCGGCCGCACTCGTTCAGTACGTTGCCTCTGCGCGAGACCGATTTGGTAGTCCGGCGCTACTGCGAACTGGCCTAAATACTGAAGATTATCAAAAGGACTTGTCTCTACTTACGTGGAGGGCACGAGCGTCGGAAGTGGCTCAGGCCGCTGCGGCAAAGATCGAAGTTGAATTCGATCCAACCGACATTTCCTGGCTGAAGACGCTTGTACAGGCGTCACGCCACGAGGATGGGCCGCGGCAAGCCGAGCGCATTATGGCCGAACACGGTATCGCGCTTATCGTAGTGCCCCACATTCCTGGGCTAAAGCTCGACGGTGCTGCATTTGTTGAAGGTGGTATCCCTGTCGTTGCTCTCACGATCAGGTATGATCGGATCGACAGCTTCTGGTTTACGCTGCTGCACGAACTCGGCCACATCTATCTGCACCTGTATAGTGGCCTGCGGCTTGGCTTCTATGACGACATTGACCACGAGAAGCGCGATACGGCAGAGTTGGAGGCGAACGAATTTGCAGGTGCGTGCATTATTTCAGATGAGCAATGGAAGACATCTCCAGCAAGGGTGACGAAGTCCGAGGGGGCGGTCGAACGGCTCTCTGAATCCCTTAATATCAACCCCGCCCTTCTATTTGGCCGTATTAGGAAGGAGCGCAGGAACTACAAAATATTTACAGACAGAATAGGCCAAGGGGGCGTTAGGCGGTGGTGGCAAGACAACTCTAAGGAACCCGGCGATGGTTGGACTGACGACTGAAAGTTATGTACCGATCCTGCGTGAGAAATTCGGAGAGCGACAGGCGTTCTCCTCCTTCTCGCGTGGCGCTCTTGACCACACGCGCCCGCAATGGGTTGTCCCCTCGAGGTCTCAAAAAGACTTGGAAGAGGGGCGATTTCTTGATGCCCACGAGTACGTCAGGCTGAACGGCAGTCGCATCGGCCTCGTCACCGCACGCCGACCATGCTTCGTCGACATCCGGTTCGCTCTTGCTGGCTTTCCCGATGGAGAGATCGGTCAGTCTGTCGTCACCCTTTTCAGGACGATCCGTGAGGCTACTGCCTTGCCTGCACCAGTGCTGGACCTCACCAGTTCTGATTCCACGCAGGTCCAGGCCGTGGCGACCGTCTTGCGGAGCCAGCGCTTCGGTCTAGGCCTTCGGTTGAACGCGGAAGCAATGCAGGATGCGAGCACACCCGTCCGCGTCCGAACACTTCTTCAACTAACGGACACACGCCCAGCCGAAACCACCATCCTGCTCGACTTTGAAGATGCGGAGTTGGCCGACGACGACGACATGGCTGCACTTGTCGAGGAAGCCTACGATCGGATCTCAATCGGCTTCGATTGGCAGGCGGTTGTGTTCCAAGCGACCAGCTATCCTGAAAACAATCCGGCCAGGAAGAATGACATCGCAACGCCCTTGCGTTCGGAATTCTCGCTCTGGCGCCGTCTGGCGAGCAGATCAAAACGGTCCGGCCGGTCCATAGTCTTTGGTGACTATGGCGCCGACAACGCAGCGTTCCATTTTGACGGCCAAGGTCGACCGTCCCCTCACTTGCGGTATTCGACCGAAAGCAGTTGGAACGTCTCTCGGGGTGACAAGAAGGCCGATCGCCGCCAAACCATGATGGCAACCGCCGGGCGCATTGTTGCGCGCCCCGACTTCAGCGGCGATGGATACTCTTGGGGTGACTCGATGATCGTCGATATTGCTGCCGGTGATCGGGTCGGCAATCCGACGACCTGGCGCGCCATCAACACATCGCACCACATTGAACGTACTTGTAGGGAAATCGGAAGCGTCTTGGGCTTTGTGCTGCCAGAATACTCAAGAGTTCGGCGTGGCGTTCAGACGAGCATGGACGTGTAGCTGATACTTTATCCCCCTCACTCCTACCTGTGCGATTCTCCCCTCGTCCGCTGCACCACAAGCGAGATCATGACGAGTGGTTGGTGCGGCGGAGGTTGGGTGAGGCGGCTGTCGGGCCGGTCCAAGCGAAAGCACGTCAGAATGATCCGGTTCGCCGGGGAAGCCGCTAGTACGCGGGGACGTTCCGATGCGGGGCGTCCAGGGGACCAGGTCGCCACGCATGAGGCGGCTGCAGATGGCGGGGCGTTGCGGTGGATGCCGAACGTTCGCAGCCGTCATGATCCTTCGCGATGAGGCACGGGATGCACCCGAGCGCACGTGCCTCAGGCCCAAAACCCCGATCGGCCGGCGAGGCGTGAGCCTCACTCTTATTCGCGGACTGCCGCCCGGGGCTAACGCCTCGCCGGCACGTCGCTTCTTCCCAAATCCTCCGGGGCCAATGGCTGCCGGATGCTTCCGTATGGCCGCCCAGCCACCATCACACTTGGCTCGAACTGAGATCATAGCGATTTTGCCGACCGCCAGGAGCGCCAATGACAAACGCGACTCTGTGGTGCAAATACTTGCGGCAATACAGTACTTTGGATATGATTGCCGCCTTCATCAGCAATATCAACATCTTACAAGGAGGACTGCCACATGGCCGTAGTAAAAAGCCAGCTATTCGCCAGTGATCCGGATGCGTTTGCTACTCTTAGCCAGGTCGTCTCGGGCACATTGCGCCTGGGCCAGGCTGGAACCGGTGGTTTCCCGCCAGTCGTTACGGACGATTTCGCCGTCGGTAAGTTGCAGCAGGCTCTCGCCAGGATGGGCTTTCCGACCCCCTCCGGCGCAACCAACCATTTCGGCCCGGAGACCGCCACTTCCGTCGCCAATTTCAAGGCGTTCTGGAGTCTTACACCGGCCGATGGCGTTGCCGGCCGGCGTACGATTTCCGCGCTTGACTATGAGATGCTCCAGTTGGAGTGACACAATTCTCGTCGGGGCCCACGGCCGCCACAGCTTGTGATACAGGAGCGTCTCCCAACCCTCCGCTCTCACAGGCCCCGCCATGAAGACCTTCACCGTCCCCCATACCGACGTCATCGTGTCGAGCGTTGTGCTGGGCCTGATGCGCATTGCCAAGATGAGCGACGCCGAGGTTCGTGCGCTCTACGACGCGGCCCTCGAGGTCGGCGTCACGATGATGGACCATGCCGATATCTATGGCGGCGCGCCGCATGTGTGCGAGGCGCGGTTCGGCGAGGCGCTGAAGCTCTCGGCGTCCGAGCGGGCGAAGATCCAGATCCAGAGCAAGGTCGGTATCCGCCGCGGCTTTTTCGACTTTTCCTCCGAGCACATCCTTGACTCGGTGGATGGCTCGCTGAAGGCGCTGCGTACCGACTATCTCGACGTGCTGCTGCTGCACCGGCCCGATACGCTGGTCGAGCCCGACGACGTGGCGAAGGCCTTCGACAAGCTCCACGCCAGCGGCAAGGTCCGCCATTTCGGCGTGTCCAACCACACGCCCGGCCAGATCGAGCTGCTGAAATCGGCGGTGCAGCAGCCGCTGCTGTTCAACCAGGTGCAGCTCTCGATCGCCCATGCCAACCTCTTCGCCCAGGGCATCGCCGCCAACATGGGTGGGCTCGAGCAGTCGGTCTCCCGCGACATCGGGCTGCTCGACTATTCGCGGCTCAAGGGCATGACGCTGCAGGCCTGGTCGCCGGTGCAGAAGGGTTTCTTCGAGGGCGTATTCATCGGCGATCGCAAGGACTACGCCGAGCTCAACGACGTGCTGGACGAACTGGCTAGGAAATACGCCATTACCCCGATGGGCGTCGCCATTGCCTGGATCACCCGTCACCCGGCCAACCTGCAGGTCGTCCTCGGCACCACCAAGCCCGGGCGCGTCCGCGAAAGCGCCGCCGGCTCGGACATCACGCTCACGCGCGAGGAATGGTACCGCCTGTTCCGCGCCGCGGGGCACACCCTGCCGTAACCGGCACCGGGCGCGTAGTTTCGGATACCCGATTGTCACGGCGATCGCATCGGGTCGCTTGAGCGGCACGATGCCGCCAACTTATTCGTCTAATCGCAAAGCATATTGCCATTCGATTCCAAGGATCTGCCGCCCGGATCCGGACCAAGCGGAGCCTCACCCGTGAAGCAGCTGATTGCCGTTCTCTTTGTCATGCTGTCGATCGGCAGTGCCTTTGCCCAGCAGGCCAAGCCGGCTCCGGCAACATCGTCAGATGCGGTCGATCGGCTCATCGTCGTGCTGGAGGATCCCGTCCTGCGGGAGCAATTGCTCGAACATCTGCGGTCAACGCCAGCTGAAGCGGCGACGCCAGCAGCCAGCGCCGAGGAAGCCGACAGCGGCGGCAGCAGCGGCCTGGTGGGTGCCCTCTACCGCTGGTCCGACGACTTCGTCACCTCGCTCCCCACCGCCACCTTCGGCGTCCCGATCGATCGCAAACTCGCGCAAGCCGGCACGCAGATTGGTAGCCGGGTGCAGAGTGGGGTCAGTAGCGGGCAGTTGCTGCAGTTCGTGGCCTGGGCCCTGCCCGGCCTCGCCATCGTTGCCGGGATCGGCATTGGCATTCGCCGGGTTACGCGCGGGCTGGTGTCGCCCACCAAGCCCGTGCGGAAGCGGAAGTTGGCGATGGGGTTGATGCTGAAGGTGGTGCTGGCGGCGGCGGCGCTGTTCGTGGTTGCCGTGCTGGCGAGCTTCCTGCCGGTGCCGAAGGTGGCGAGCACCAGTTTCACCAGCCTCGCGGTCGGCATCCTCCTCGCCATGCTGACGGCGGATCTGGCGACTTCGGCGCTCTCGGGTTTCGGCAGCGTCCGCAGTGTGCGGCTGATCCGCTATGGGCAGCGCCGGTTCTATCCGTGGTGGCTGGCGGTGGCGGGGCTTGCCACCTTTGCGGCGCTCAGCGCCGAGCCGACGCTGCGGCAGGTGCTGGGCTGGTCCGCGGCCGATATTACCGGGCTGATCCTCAACTGCATCGCGGCACTCACCATGCTGGCGTTCGTGTCGCGGCACCGGATGGCGCTGGGCCGGTTGATCTTCGGCGGCGCAGCCCGCGCGCCGGCTTCGGACAACCCGATCCGCAATGCCACCCGCCAGTTGGCGCGGCACTGGCACCTCGTCGCCTATGGCTTTCTGATCCTTAGTATTTTCAGCCTGCTCGCCGGGCAGCGCGACAATGATGTGCTGAGCCAGATGCTGTGGTCGTTCGCGGTGGTGCTGGTGGGCATGGTCGCCATTGCCGGGCTGCATCGGCTAACCACCGCAACGCCGCCGCGCTATCGCTATGTCAGGCACACGCTGCGCCAAATCGTGGCGGGCAAGATCCTCAAGCTGTTGCGGGTGGGCGCCGACGCGCTGACCCTCGCCGCCATGGCGATCACCATTGCCGGCGTCTGGGGCTTCAACATCTGGGGTTGGCTTACCGGTGATGGCCGCGTCATCGTCGGCCCGCTGTTCGCCGTGGCGACAGTGGTCGCGGTGGCCTGGCTGATCTGGGTGACGCTCGATGCCTGGATCGCCACAGCGCTGGCGCCCAGCCCGAACGCCCGCCCGGGCGCGCAGCGCTCGAGCCGGCTGCAGACGCTGTTGCCGCTGATGCGCAATGGCGTGCTGATCCTCCTCGTGGTGCTGGGCGGCATTGCGGTGCTGGCCAATATCGGGGTCGACGTGACGCCGCTGATCGCCGGCGCCGGCGTGTTCGGCCTGGCGCTCAGCTTCGGTTCGCAGCAGTTGGTGCAGGATGTGATCACCGGCTTCTTCATCCTCGCCGAGGATACCATTGCGGTAGGCGACACCATCAGCACCGGCGATCGCACCGGGGTGGTCGAGAGCCTGTCGCTCAGGAGCATGCGGCTGCGCGACAGCGATGGGGCGCTGCACTCCATTCCGTTCTCGACGGTAAAGGCGCTGAAGAACAGCTCCCGCAACTTTGGCGTGCTACGGCCACGCTTCACCGTGCCGAGCGGCATCGATCCGCTCGCGGTGATCGACGAGATGCGCACCGCCGCCACCGACCTCAGGGCCGACCCGAAATTCGCCAGGGCCATCACCAGCGACATGCATGACCTGGGTATCGACGAGATCAATGCCGGCTCGGTGGTGGTGTCGGGCTCGCTCCGCACCAGCCCGGTGCGGCAACCCGAGATCGCCCGGGCCTTCAATGGCCGGATGCTGACCGGGCTCGCCGAGAAGGGCATCCGGCTCTGATACCAAGCGGGCTTACGGCCGGAGCCGCCCTGCTCGCGGCCGGCTTCTGCCCGCCAGCGTTGCCAACCTTGCGCGGATGTAAGGTGGCGGACAGGGCGGCGTAAGGTCTCGCGTCCAGTCTCCCGGTGGCCTCAGGAATTCGACGCCTTGTCGATCCGGCCGTAACCGATTGGAGTTGCCATGCGAAATCTCGTCCTCCCAGTTCTGCTCGTTGCCGCCCTCAGCGCCTCGTCCGGGGTGATGGCCGCCGGGTATGGTGGCGCCATGGTCGCGCCCAAGAGCCCCGCCCCTGCCGCCCACACACTCGCGGTGGCCACGCCGATCCACCTCAAGACGGCGCGCGGCATCGTCAAGCTGATCGACGCCAAGGCCTGCACCGTCACCTTGACCAGCCGCAACGTCTATCAGTTCGAGCCCAAGTGCGATTTCTCCAAGCTCAAGGTCGGCGAGCGGGTGACGATCAAATGGGAGCCGAAGGGCAAGCTCCGTGACGCGACGCTGATCGCGGCGCGCTGACTCCTGGCGACTGAGAGCGGGCGGGAACCGTTCGAGGCAACTCGGCGTCCCCGTCCGCGCAGCCTGCCCCAGGCGACGGTCCCGGTGCAGCGGTCCTCGCCGACACCGGCATTCGGCTCTAAGAATGGCGCTCCGCCATGCGGCGTCGCCAACCGGAGCCCCTGCCATGCCCACCGCCTCCTGCCTCTGCGGCGATGTCCGCCTCACCACTTCGGGCGCCCCGTATCGCACCGGGATCTGCCACTGCCTCGATTGCCGCAAGCACTCGGGGAGCCTGTTCGGCGTGTTCGCGATCTTTCCAGCCGACGCGGTGCGTATCGAAGGCACGACACACGCCTATCGCGGGCGGCATTTCTGCCCGCGCTGCGGCTCGTCGGTGTTCTCGCAGTCGGACGACGAGATCGAGGTGCATGCAGGCGCCTTCGATGCGCCGGACCAGTTCAAGCCGAGCTATGAGCTCTGGACCGTCCGCCGCGAGGCGTGGCTGCCGCCCTTCCCGCTCAAGCACAGCTATCAGCACAACCGCGAGGGCGGCGGGCGCGGCGAGGATTAGCCGGCCAGCGCCTCGGTCAGTCGGCGCACCCGCTGCTCGCGCGTGCCGGTGATCTCGACCACTCGCGGCCCGCCGGCCAGCAGCCCCAGATCGTCGTCGCGCAGCATGGTCTTGAGCCGCGCGTCGACCCGGGCGCGGAGTTTTGGATACTCGATGGTCGCGGTGATCTCATCGGGCCGCCTGAGCGGCACGAAGGCGACGAGGTCGAGCGTCGCCAGCGCATCCTCGATGCGTTTCAGCAGCTTGCCGTCGGGGCTCCATTCAAAACCTTCGGCAGCACTGACCACCTCGAGATAGGCGATGAGATCGAGGGGGCAGCGGTCGAAGACCACGTCGGTGTCGCTGGTGGCGAGGAGCAGCGCGCAGCTCTGCTTCAGCTGTTCCTCGAGCCCGGCGACGTCGGGCCCGTCGGCGAACACCACGCCCTGCTGCGCCAACAGCCAGTAGGGCTCGGGGACCGACTCGTAGCCTGATGTCGCCGCAACGAAATCCTCGACCAGCGTGGTCTTGCCACTGCCGTGCGTCCCAACCACCGCGATGCGCATGCCCACCCTGCCCTAGTTTCCGATCAGCGACCGGAATGCGTCGAGCAGCGGTCGTTGCCCCAGATGCAGTTTTGTGCGGGCCTCGTCCAGCCCGAACCAGCCGGCGCGGTCGACTTCGGGAAAGCTCTGCCGCCGGCCGGAACGCGGTGGCCACTCCAGCTCGAAACTGTTGGAGATCAGGCTTTTGGGGTCGAACGTGCCTTCGAGCGCGAAGGCCACCAGCATCTTGCTGCCCGACAGTTTGAATTCGCCGAGCAACGTCAGTGGTCCATCCGGGACTGTGCCCACCTCTTCGGCAAACTCCCGCCGCGCCGCGGCTTCCAGCGCCTCGCCAGGCTCGATCAGCCCCTTGGGAATCGACCAGGCGGCCTCATCCTTCCGAGCCCAGAACGGGCCGCCCGGGTGGACCAGCAGCACTTCGCGACCGTCGGCGCCCAGCCGATGCAGCAGGATACCGGCCGAGATCTCGGGCATAGCAGCACTCCTGGATCGAAAGGTGGGATGACATCGAGTTGGTGAGCCAACAGTGCAACCTTTGCCTGCCCTTCGGCAACGCAGGTTCGGCCGCTCGGTGGCAAGCGACGTCGAAACCGGGTCGCCCGGCCGAGAGCAGTTCCGTACCACCGGTACACTTGATCCCCCGCGCCGCTGTCGGCATATCGGCCTCAATCCAGCGGGGGGCGACCGCTTGGAGTTGGACGATGTCCCTACCGCGCTCCGCAATGGAGCTGACCGCTGAACTGGTTGCGCTGGTCGAGCGCACCGAGCCCGATCCGGGCCCGACGCCCGGCCTGCCCGATCCGACCGCCGCCGATCTCGATGCCACCGCCAGCGCCTTGCTCGCTGCCCGCCCGGAGGGCCCGCTCTGGCTGTTCGCCTATGGCTCGCTGATCTGGAAACCCGAACTGGAGCACCTCGAGACCCGCCAGGCCCGGGCGCATGGCTGGCACCGCCGCTTCTGCATGCGGTTGACCCGCTGGCGCGGCACCCGCGACGTGCCGGGGCTGATGATGGCGCTCGATCGTGGCGGCTCCTGCGCCGGGCTCGCCTACCGGCTGCCCGATGCCGACCCGCATGGGCAGCTGGTGCGGCTTCTCACCCGCGAGACCGACAGCCGGCGCCCCACCAATGTGCCGCGCTGGATGCGGCTCGCGACGCCGGACGGTCCGCTCCATGCCCTGGCCTTCGTTGCTTCGCCCCAGGGCGACAACTATGCCGGCCGGCTGCCGGATGCCGTCGTCGCCCGCACCCTTGCCCGCGCCGCCGGGCACTGGGGTTCTGGGGCGCAGTATCTCTACAACACGGTGACCCAGCTCGAGGCCCACGGCATCCGCGACAGGAACCTGTGGGCGCTGCAGGCGCGGGTTGCGCGGGAGATCAGGGCGCTCATGCTGCCGCTGGTGGCGTGAGGCTTCGCACATGAGGAAGAGCCCCCAACTCGGTGTCATCTCTGCGAAAGCAGGGATGACAGCCGCCGGGTGGGGCCACGATCGCAGCCAGCCAGCGGTCGTCCAATGCAACGGCGCGGCACCTCAATCCCGGAACTGCAGCGGCACATAGCCACCGCCGATGGTCATCTCGACCTCGACCCGATCATCGGCGGTGACGCCCAGCTTGTTGCGCACCACCTGCTTGAGCGGCAGCAGGTAGGTCTCGTCCTTGGGGAACAGCGAGGTGGTGAAGGTGACGCCGTTGATCGTCGCCTCGACCGGAATGACGCCCCAGCCATAGCTCGCGGCCTGCTTCACCTTGGCGATCTCGGCGCCGATCTCGAGCGGAATGCGGGCGTAGAAGAACGGCGCCGGACCGCGCCAGTAGATTACCGTCGCCGTGAACTGCAGCTCCATGCCGGTTTCCTCCGCGAGGCGAAGTAGAGCGGAGCGTCATCGCCGCGGCAAGTCCGCGCGTCTTGTTCTCGTCACGACCGGCCACTAGCCTCGCCTGACGCAGTACGGGAGGAAACCATGCCGACGCGCCTCAACCCCTATCTCAACTTCGACGGCAATGCCCGCGAGGCGATCGAGTTCTACAAGTCGGTGTTCGGCGGTGAGCTGACCATCAGCACCTATGCCGATGGCGGCATGCCGCACGACCCGGTCGACAAGGACAAGATCATGCATGGCCAGCTGATCTCCTCGAGCGGCTACTGGCTGATGGCGGCGGACACCCCGCCCGGCATGCCGCACACCCCCGGCAACAACATCAGCGTGTCGCTCAGCGGCGACAACGACGCAGAACTGCGCGGTTACTGGCAGAAGCTCTCGGCCGGCGGCAACGTGATGATGCCGCTCGAGAAGGCGCCGTGGGGCGACAGTTTCGGCATGCTGAGCGACAAGTTCGGCATTTCCTGGCTGGTCAACATCACTGGCCCCGGCAACGCCTGAGCTAGCGGCAGCGTAAACTATCCGCGCAACTATCCCCGCGTCGTCGCGACGGGGATAGTTGTTCACGCCCGAGGCGCATGCAATTGATCGGTATTGCTCCGAGGGGGATATTGCATGCGTCGTACAATACTTGCTGCGCTGCTGCTGCTGGCAGCCGTCTCATCCGTTGCCGCTGAGGCGCTGCCGAGCTGCGAGCAGGTTCTCGCCGATGCGAACAAGAGCCGGGCGCACAAGATCCAGGCGGCGCTGCTCTATTACCACGGCAAGCAGATGGGGAAGCGCTGCGTGAAGGTCGACTACGTCAAGGCGATCACCATGCTGAACGAGGCCGGCGACACCAGTGACGCCGCCTCGCTGGTCAAGGACCTGTCGTCCAAGGCCAATAGCGGCAACCCCATGGCGATCAACGCGCTGGAGAAGCTCGAACGGCTTGGCCTCGTCAAGAAGGTGCGCGTCGAGTAACGCGCACCTCCGCTCGGCTTACTCGGCGGCGGCCGCCAGCACGATCTCTTCGTTGCCGTCGACGAAATCCTCGAACAGTACCGTGGTGCGGTCCTCGGTGCCGATCACCACGGCCATCTGGCCGGGACCGGTGAGGCGGCGGATCGGCTCGCCAGGCTGATCGACATTGAAGCTCACCGAATAATGGCCGCCGGCCAGCGTGGTGAACGGGATGCCGCGATAGGTCGCGGTCGAGGTGACGTGCACGTGCCCGGCAATCACCTGGCGGATGTCGCGGTGCGTCGACAGCGCGTCGAGGAACGGACCATCCTCGAGGATGCGGATGGTGTCGGACGCGATATGCAGCGCGTTGGCGTTGTGGTGCAGGATGACGATCACCGGAGTGTCGGCAGCTTCGGCGAGGCGGGCCTTGAGCCAGTCGATCTGCTGGGCCTCGAGCACGCCATCGACGCGGCCCGGCTCGGACGAATCGAGCAGGATGATCCGATAGCCCTTGAGATCGAGCACCTTGTCGAGGTGGCCGGTCTCGCCGGCATATTCTGCTCCGAACACCGCAAGGAAGGTCGGCCGATCATCGTGATTGCCCAGCGTGATGTGCACGGGGATGGTAAGCTTGGCGAGGATCGCCTGCAGCCGCCGATAGGCCGCGGCCTGGCCGAGATCGGCGAGATCACCGGCCAGAATGCAGAAATCGGCATCGGCATAGCGGGCATTGATGGTCTCGACCGCGGTCTCCAGGCGGGCGGCGGTATCGAGCGTCATCGACAGCTCGCCCTCCGGCACCAGGTGCAGGTCGCTCATCACGATGAATTTCAGTGTCACGGCAGTGGCCCCATGGTTGATGGCGGCCTCCTAGCTGCGCCGGATGACTGGCGCGTGACAGACGCCGTCGACATTGATCCCTCCCCATTGCCGTGACATCTAGGAGGTCACGGCAACGCGAAGGCCAAGACCATGAAGAAGATCGGTTTCCTCTCGTTCGGGCACTGGACGCCCTCGTCGCAATCGCAAACCCGTTCGGCCGGCGATGCCCTGCTGCAATCGATCGACCTCGCGGTGGCGGCCGAGGAACTGGGCGCGGACGGCGCCTATTTCCGCGTCCACCACTTCGCGCGCCAGCTCGCCTCGCCGTTCCCGCTGCTCGCCGCCGCCGGCGCCAGGACCAGCCGGATCGAGCTCGGCACCGCCGTGATCGACATGCGGTACGAGAACCCGCTCTACATGGCCGAGGATGCCGGCGCCGCCGACCTGATCGCCGGTGGCCGGCTGCAGCTCGGCATCAGCCGCGGCTCGCCCGAGCAGGTGATCGATGGCTACCGGCATTTCGGCTACGTGCCGGCCGAAGGCCAGACCGATGCCGACATGGCGCGCGGCCATGCCGAGGTGTTCCTCGATGTGCTCGGTGGCGAGGGCTTTGCGCAGCCCAACCCACGACCGATGTTCCCCAACCCGCCCGGCCTGTTGCGGCTCGAGCCGCATTCGCCGGGCTTGCGCGACCGGATCTGGTGGGGCGCCGCGACGACGCCGACGGCGCAGTGGACGGGCAAGATGGGGATGAACCTGCAGAGTTCGACGCTGGTGATGGCCGAATCCGACAAGCCCTTCCACATCCAGCAGGCCGAGCAGATCGCAGCGTTCCGCGCCGCGTGGACCGAAGCCGGCCACACGCGGACGCCGCGCGTTTCGGTGAGCCGGAGCATCTTCCCATTGGTCACCGACATGGACCGCGCCTATTTCGGCGGCGAGGGCCGCAGCCAGGATCATTTCGGCTATATCGAGCCGGGGAAACAAGCGGTGTTCGGCCGCAGCTATGCGGCAGAGCCCGAGCAGTTGGTCAAGGAACTGGCCGAGGACGAGGCGATCAAGGCGGCCGATACGCTGCTGCTGACGGTGCCTAATCAGCTCGGCGTCGCCTACAATGCGCACGTCATCGAAGCGGTGCTGAAGCACGTCGCGCCGGCGCTCGGCTGGCGCTGAGAGGGAGTGGGCGATGTGTAACGACTACGAGCAGCACGTCACCCACCAGCAGTATCTCGAAGCGATCAAGGCGCTGGAGCTCGACAGCAGCGAGGCGCCGGCAGAACTGCTTGAAGCCGACGACATCCGCATCGGCGATATGGGGCCGGTGCTGCGGGCCGCCGGCAACGGCGTCGAGGTGGTCTCGATGCGGTTCGGCTGGCCGCCGCCGCGGCCCAAGGCACCACCGGTGTTCAACTTCAAATCCGACGGGCGGCACTTCGACAAATCGAAGCGCTGCCTCGTCATCCTCTCGGGCTTTTTCGAGTTCACCGGGAGCAAGTCACCCAAGACCAAGCACCGCTTCAGCCTGAAGGGCTCACCGATCATGGCGATCGCCGGATTGTGGAGCGAGGACGCCGACGGGGCGCTGAGCTTCACCATGCTCACCACCGAGCCGGGGCCGGACATCGCCCCGATCCACGACCGGCAGGTCTGCGTGATCCTGCCGGAGGATTGGGCGCACTGGCTGTTCCTCACCAAGCCGGAGGAGGAGCTGCTGAAGCCGCTGCCGGCGGGAACGCTGGATGTGGTGACGGTGCGGCCCTGAGGTCTCTCCTGGCCGCCAATCGTCTCGCCCCCCGACGTCATTCCCGCGCAGGCGGGAACCTAGTGGGATGCTGCGGCGCTAGCGAAGGCTGAGAGATCGCACTGGGTCCCCGCCTGCGCGGGGATGACGCCGGTGGGTGGGGCCAAGCGGAGCTCTTCCGCTGCCCCCCCTTACACTCCCTTACGGCTCCAGCCTGCCCTGCTCCGGGTGCGCCTCGGCCGAGATGTTCTTCTCGTCGCGGGTCTTCCACAGCGAGTAGAGCACGCCACCGGCGAGGACAGCGAGGGTCACGGCAAGCGACAGGAAGGTATCGATCTTCACGTCGAACGGCACCAGCGCCACCTTGATGCCGATCAGCACCAGGACGATCGCCAGCGACACCTGCAGGTAGCGGAAGCGGTTCATCGCCGCCGCCAGCGCGAAGTAGAGGGCGCGCAGCCCGAGAATGGCGAAGATGTTCGAGGTGTAGACGATGAAGGTATCCTGCGTCACGGCGAACACCGCCGGCACCGAATCCACGGCAAAGATCAGATCGACCGTCTCGACCATGATCAGCGCCACGCCAAGCGGGGTGAGGAAGGTGACGAGCTTGCCGGTCTTGCTGTCGGGCAGCTTGGTGAGGAAGTTCTTGCCGTCGAGCTTTTCTGAAATACGGAAGTGCTTGCGCAGGAATTTCAGGATCGGGTTGGCCTCGATATCGGGCTCCTCATCCTTGTGCGAGAACAGCCGCACCCCGGTGAAGATGAGGAAGGCGCCGAACAGCACCAGCACCCAGCTGAACGAATGCACCAGCGCCGCGCCGAGGCCGATCAGCAGGGCACGGAACACGATGACGCCCAGGATGCCCCAGAACAGCACGCGGTGCTGGTAGATGCGGGGAATGGCGAGGAAGCCGAAAATGGTCGCGATGACGAACATGTTGTCCATCGCGAGGCTCTGCTCGATCAGGTAGCCGGTGTAGAACTCGAGCCCGGCATCGGCGCCGCGGCTGAACCACACCCAGACGCCGAACAGCACCGCGACGAAGACGTAGCCGGCATAGAGCGTCAGGCTCTCCCTGGCCGAGATTTCGTGCGCGTTGCGGTTGAGAATGCCCAGGTCGAAGACCAACAGGCCAATGACGATGGCGAGAAACGCCACCCAGAAATAGACGGGTGTACCGAGGAAATCGCCCATAAGGGCGCTGAGCAGCATATCCATATGCCGGACCTCTCCATGTGAACGTTGGAGCAGTTCCGACATCACGGAGCGTAGAAGTGCTGCCGTCAGAGGGGCCCGGTACCGCCCGCAAAACGTAGCGAGCTATCGGCCGAGTTCAAGCCCCCAGGCAGCGGCAAAATGCGGCAGTCCAGCTTTTGGCTCAGGCCGAGGCGCCGGTGCGGGCTGCCCCCCACCCCTGTCCCCTCCCCGCGAGGGGGAGGGAGACCAAAACACTGGCGTTGGTGATGGCGTCTCCCTCCCCCTTGCGGGGAGGGATCAAGGGTGGGGGGCAGCCCGCACCGGCTTCTCCCTAGAGAAACCGCTTGGCCGAGAATGCCGAGGGGTCGACGAACGGCGTCTCGCCGGTGATCATTTCGGCGATCAGCCGGCCGGTGACGGGGCCGAGCGTGATGCCATGATGGGCGTGGCCGAAGGCAAACCACAGGTTGCGATGGCTGGGCGCCGGGCCGATGATCGGCATCATGTCGGGGGTTGCCGGACGCGCACCGCGCCAGGGCTGGGCTTCGAGCCGCGGCCCGAGGCCCGGGAACAGTTGACGGGCGAATGGCTCGTCGCGATCGACCTGCACCGGCGTCGAGGGCGCATCGCGCAGCGCGAATTCAGCCCCGCTGGTGAGGCGAATGCCCTTGGCCATCGGGGTCAGCAGGTACCCGTAACTGGTGTCGAGGATCCAGTTGCCGAGCGGCTGCGCCGAGGGCTGGCCGAAATGCATGTGGTAGCCGCGCTTGACCCCCAGCGGCAGGCGATAGCCGAGCCGGTCGGTGAGGTCGCCGGCCCACGGCCCGAGCGCGATCACCGCCTCACGTGCTTCGAGCACTCCGTCCGCCACCGGCAGGCGCCAGCCCTTGGCGCCCTGCTGCAGCCCCATTGCATCGCCGGTGACGACGACGCCACCCAGCTGTTCGAACAGCTCGCGGTATTTGACCACCAGTCCACCGGGGTCGCGGATGCTCCACGGGTCGGTCCAGTGCAAGGCGCCTTCGAGCGGGATGCCGAGGCCGGGTTCGATCGCGTGCATCTGAGCGCTGGAGAGTTCGGCGCTGCCGATGCCGAAATCACGACGCAAGGTCTCGGCCTTCAGGTACCCCTCATCCTGCTTGGCCTTGTCGCGATAAAGCAGATACCACCCCTTCTTCTCGATCAGGTGGCCTGCCCCTGCCCGCTCGATGAGCGGCGCGTGCTCGTTGATCGACTGGGCGATCAGCGGCGCATAGGTCTCGACAATCCGCCGATAGTGATCCGGGCGCGAGTGCCACCAATACTGCGCGAGGAACGGCGCGATGCGCGGCAAGGCACTGAGGTGGTAGTGCATGTCGGTGCGGTTGTTCAGCCCGTAGCGGAACAGATCGCCAAAACCCTGCGGGAAGGCGTGCGGCATCACCCCTTCGCGCTGGATCAACCCGGCATTGCCGTAGGAGGTTTCCTCGCCGGCGCCGCGCCGATCGACCAGTATCGTCGCCCTGCCCCGCATCTGCAGATGCACCGCGACACTGACGCCTACGATACCCGCGCCAAGAACGATGCTGTCGGCCTGCATGACTCACCCGAAGAAAACTGTCGGGTCCGCTTTTAGCGATGTTCGGCCGCGGCGTAACTGCGTCAGATCGGCAGCACGCGGGAGTATTTCACCTGGCCGAGCGAGAAACTCGACTCGATCGAGCTGACGCCGGCCACCTGGGTCAGTTTCTCGCGCAGGAATGCCTCATAGGCGGCGAGGTCGGCGCAGACGACGCGCAGCAGGAAATCGAACTGGCCAGTCATCAGGTAGCACTCCATCACCTCGGGCCAGCCTTCGATGGCCGCGCCGAAGCGGTCGAGCTCCTCGGCCCGCTGCCGCTCCAGCTTGATCGAGATGAACACCGAAACCGGCAGCCCCACCGCCTTCTGGTCGACCACGGCGCTGTAGGCGGCGATGATCCCCGCCTCTTCCATCTGCCGGATGCGGCGCAGGCACGGCGAGGCCGACAGCCCGACCCGGTCGGCAATCGCCTGGATGGTCATGCGGCCATCCTCCTGCAATGCCCGGAGGATGCGGCGATCGATTCCGGTCAACTCGGTTTTGGCAGAATTCACCGTCCTGGTCGGCATTTCATTGCAAATCCTGCGCAGAGGGATGACAGAACGGTCACAATAGGCAGGAAACACCCATCCGGCTAGTGCACCGTTAATGTCAGACATTTGGGAGGGGACATGTCGACGGAGCGTATCGCCCTGATTGAGGCGCTGGCTGGCAAAGCCTTGTGGTTGTCCAACTGGATGATCCACCACGCCAACCATCTTCGCCCCAACCCGGATGGGGTGAAGGTCGGCGGCCACCAGGCCTCCTCCGCCTCGATGACGGCGATCCTGTCGGCGCTGTATTTCGGCATCCTCAAGCCGGAGGACCGGGTGGCGGTGAAGCCGCACGCGGCGCCGGTGTTCCATGCCATCCAATACCTGTTCGGCAAGCAGAGCCTCGACAAGCTCAAGGCGTTTCGCGGCTATGGCGGGGCGCAATCCTACCCCTCGCGTACCAAGGATACCGACGACGTCGATATCTCCACCGGCTCGGTCGGCCTCGGCGTCGCCTTCACTGCCTTTGCCTCGATGATCCAGGACTATGTGCGGGCCAAGCCCTGGGCGAACAAGCGCCCCGAGGGCCGGATGATCGCGCTGGTCGGCGATGCCGAGCTCGACGAGGGCAACGTCTACGAGTGCCTGCTCGAAGGCTGGAAGCATAGCCTCCGCAACACCTGGTGGATCATCGACTACAACCGCCAGAGCCTCGACGGGGTGGTGCGCGAGGGGCTCTACGACCGGATCGAGGCGATCTTCCGCGCCTTCGAGTGGAACGTGGTGACGCTCAAATATGGCGCCAAGCAGCGTCGCGCCTTTGCCGAACCGGGCGGCGAGCGGCTGCGCGAGTGGATCGATGCCTGCCCCAACGCCCTCTACTCGGCGCTGATGTTCCGCGGTGGCGCCGCCTGGCGCGAGCGGCTGACCGACGAGATCGGCGACCAGGGTCCGGTCACCGCGCTGCTGGAGCGGCGCAGCGATGCGGAACTGGCCGAGCTGATGGCCAACCTCGGCGGCCACTGCATCGAGAGTCTCCTCGAGCAGTTCGAGGGCCAGACCACCGACAAGCCGACGGTGTTCATCTCTTACACGGTCAAGGGTTGGGGCACGCCGCTGGCTGGCCACAAGGACAACCACGCCGGGCAGATGACCGGCGCCCAGATCGACAGCCTCAAGGCCGCCATGCGGGTCCGCGACGGCCACGAATGGGAACGCTTCGAAGGCCTGAAGCCGTCGGAGCGCGAACTGACGGCCTTCCTCGACAGCGTCCCCTTCAACACCACCCAGACAAGACGGCTTTCCTCCCCCGCCGTCCCGGCGCTGGGGCCGCAATTCGTCGGCCCCGGCGCCACTTCCACCCAGACGGCGTTCGGCAAGATTCTCGACAGCTATGCCAAGACCGACAGCGAGCTGGCGCGCCGCATCGTCACCACTTCGCCCGACGTTACCGTCTCGACCAACCTCGGCACCTGGGTGAACCGTCGCCACCTGTTCGCCAGCCGCGAGATGGCCGACATTTTCCAGAAGGAGCGCATCCCGAGCGCGCAGAAGTGGCAGTTCACCCCCGATGGCCAGCATATCGAGCTGGGCATTGCCGAGATGAACCTGTTTCTGCTGCTTGGCGCCGCCGGCCTCAGCCACTCGCTGTTCGGCGAACGACTGCTGCCGATCGGCACGCTCTACGATCCTTTCATCGCCCGCGGCCTCGATGCGCTGAATTATGCCTGCTACCAGGATGCGCGGTTCCTGCTGGTGGCGACGCCGTCGGGTGTGTCGCTGGCCGGCGAAGGCGGCGCGCACCAGTCGGTGGGCACGCCCCTGATCGGCATGGCACAGGATGGGCTCGCCTCGTTCGAGCCGGCCTTCGCCGACGAACTCAGCGTGATCATCGACTGGGCCTTCGACTACATGCAGCGCGATGGCAGCGATCGGGCCGATCTCGCCGACTGGCCGCGCGACGTGTCGGGCGGCTCGGTCTACCTCCGCCTCTCCACCCGCTCGATCGAACAGCCGCCGCGCGACGTCACGCCCCGGCTCGCCAACGACATCATCCGCGGCGCCTACTGGCTGGTGCCGCCGACGCCGAACTGCGAGGCGATCATCGCCTACCAGGGTGTGCTGGCCAGCGAAGCGATCACCGCTGCCGGGATGATCGGTGGCGAGCGGCGCAACGTGGCGGTACTCGCCGTCACCTCGGCCGACCGGCTCAATGCCGGCTGGCACGGCGCGCAGCGCGCGCGCCTGCACGGCGACCGCGAGGCCACCTGCCATATCGAGACGCTCCTGGCCGAAGCGCCGGACAGCGCAGCCCTCGTCACCGCCATCGATGGCCACCCGGCGACGCTCGGCTGGCTCGGGAGCGTGCGGGGACACCGGGCCATCACGCTGGGGGTCGAGCACTTCGGCCAGACCGGCACGGTGACCGATCTCTACCGGCATTTCGGCATCGATGCGGCGGCCATCGCCAACGCCGCGCAGAGCCTGTTCGGGGGCCGCCGATGAGTGTGTTCGTCCAGCTGAACGGCCTCACGGCAAAACTGTGCCAACCTTGTCATTTGCGAGCCACAAACGGCTTGCCAAGCCAATCTGGAGTTGTCAGACATATGTCATAAGGCCGATTGCGAGGGGAATTGCAGTCAGCCGATGCACCGGTTCCGGGTGGGGCGTCTATGCCCGGCAACCGCTCATGCGAGGCCCGTTCGGACAACGGTTCGCCGAGGTTCGGCCGGGGCACAGGGGACGTCAAGCAGTAGCTCTGCAACAAGGAGGGAGCTCTATGAACGCGTTGCTGAAATTTGTCGGCGCGGTCGCGCTGGCGGCGGGATTGACCGCCGTGCCAGCGCTGGCGCAGACAAAACTCACCGTACCGGGTGGATCCACCACCGGCACGTATATGGACTACATGAAGACGGTCTATGCGCGCGCTTCCGGCGCCGAGCTGCTGCAGGAGCCGCTGACCAGCTTCGATAACGAGTACCAGCTCACGCCGCTGGCCGCGACCAGCTGGGACCAGTCGGCCGATGGCCTGACCTGGACCTTCCACTTGCGTGACGGCATGAAGTGGAGCGACGGCGAGCCGGTCACCGCCAACGACTACATCTTCGCCCTGCAGCGCGCCGCCACTACCGGCTACGACTTTGCCTGGTACTGGAGCTTCGCCTCCGGCATCAAGAACTGGGACGATGTGTCGGCCGGCAAGGCTGACGTTTCGACCCTCGGCCTCAAGGCCGTCGACGACAAGACCATCGAAGTCACCACCGCGGCGCCCAAGCCCTATCTGCCGGGCGTGGTTTCGCTGTGGTACCCGGTGCCCAAGCACCAGTTCGACAAGTTCGGCGATGACTGGGCGAGCAGCGTGGCCAACGTGCTCTCGTCGGGCCCGTTCCTGCTCAAGTCCTGGGAGAAGTCGAACAACTCGGTCGTCCTCACCAAGAACCCCGACTACAACGGTCCGTGGGCGGCGCAGGTCGACGAGCTGACCGTCGATCCGTCGGTGGGCCTGCCGGAAGTCGGCATGCCGGCCTTCCTCGCCGGTGACCTCGCCTATACCACGCTCAACGCCGGCCAGATCCCGGTGGTGAAGCAGCGCTTCCCGGACTCGATCCGCAAGGAAGCGGTGTTTGCCACGTCCTACCTCGCCTTCGATCTCGAGAAGGCGCCGTTCGACAATGCCGACGTGCGCAAGGCGCTCTACTACGCCGTCAATCGCGACGAGCTGACCGCCACCGTACTCAAGGACATCGCCATCCCGGCGCACTCGATCCTGGCACCCGGCTATCCTGGGTACAGCGACAAGATCGCGGCGCAGGCCGTGTTCGACCCCGCCAAGGCCAAGGAACTGCTGGCCAAGGCCGGCTACCCGAATGGCGAAGGCTTCCCGACCATCGAAGTCTGGTTCCGCGAGGAAGGCGGCTATAACGGCGCTATCCTTCCCGCCATGGCGCAGTACCTGCAGGCCCAGTTCAAGGACATCCTCGGAATCACCATGAATATCAAGGTGATGCCGGGCAAGGACTGGATGGAGGGCATGCTCGCCCGCAAGAACAACATCTACCTGGCGCCGTACGAGTACGACTACCTCGATCCGTCGAACTTCTATGGCCTGTTCTACAATGGTGGCCGTCACAGCTACCATGTGGCCGAGTACGACAAGCTCGTCGCCGAGGCCGACAAGAACCCGGTCTGGGAAGAGCGCGTGAAGCTCTACGAGCAGGCCGAACAGGTGATGATCGATCAGGGTCTCATCGTGCCGCTGGTTCACCCGGTCATCACGGCCGCCGTCAGCGACGACATTACCGGTCCGGGCGTCACGCCCAACTCGCGCGGCTTCACCCCGCTCGGTCGTATCGGTAACTTCCTCTACTCGCACATCACTGTGAAGCAGTAACACAACCCGGTGTTCCCCGGCCTCAGCCGGGGGCCCCCCCTGACCGCGCCGCGACGCGAGAGGACCTGTGACATCTCGGAACGAGAGCACGGGGGGCGTCGCACCAGGCATTCCGAGGGCCGCCGCACCGGGCGTGCACGCCCTGCCCTTCCGGATCAAGTGCACGAATATTTGAGGAGAGTGAATTGAATCTACTGCTGAAATTGGCAGGATCAGTAGCGCTGGCGGCAAGCCTTGTCGTGCCGGCGCTGGCCCAGACCGTGACGGTCCCCGGACAGTCCACGACGGCCACCTATATGGACTATATGAAGACCGTCTATGCCCGCGCCGCCGGCTCGGACATGATTCAGATCGGCCTGACCGCCTTCGACAAGGACTTCAACCTCACCCCAATTGCGGCGGAGAGCTGGTCGCAGTCGGCCGACGGCCTGACCTGGACGTTCAAGATCCGGCCCGAGCTCAACTGGAGCGACGGCGAGCCGCTGACCGCCGAGGATTTCGTCTTCGCGCTGCAGCACGCCGCGACCACCGGCTACGACTTTGCCTGGTACTGGAGCTTTGCCGGCGGCATCAAGAACTGGGACGACGTGACGGCCGGCAAGGCCGACGTCTCCACGCTCGGCCTCAAGGCCGTCGACGACAAGACGCTCGAAGTCACCACCACCGCGCCCAAGCCCTACCTGCCGAGCGTCGTGTCGCTCTGGTACCCGGTGCCCAAGCACCAGTTCGACAAGTACGGCGAAGAGTGGTCGACCAAGGTTGAGACCATCGTTTCGTCCGGTCCCTGGATCGTCAAGGAATGGGTCAAATCCAACAACAACGTCACCCTCGCCAAGAACCCTGACTACAAGGGGCCGTGGGTGCCTGAGATCGACGAAGTCGTGCTCGACTCCTCGCTCGGCCTGCCGGAAGTCGGCGTGCCCGCCTTCCTCGCCGGCGATGTCGACATGACCTCGCTCAATACCGGGCAGGTGGCGATGATGCGCGGCCGCTATGCCGACCAGATCCACACCAACCCGGTGTTCGCGACCCAGTACATCGCCTTCGATCTCGACAAGGCGCCGTTCGACAATGTCGATGTCCGCCGCGCCTTCTACTATGCCATCAACCGTGACGAGCTGACCTCGACCGTCCTCAAGGACATCGCCATCCCGGCGCACTCGATCCTGCCGACCGGCTTCCCGGGCTATAGCGAGAACGTCGCCAAGCAGGCGGTGTTCGACCCCGAGAAGGCCAAGGAACTGCTGGCCAAGGCCGGTTACCCGAACGGCGAAGGTTTCCCTGAGATCGAGATCTGGTTCCGCGAGGAAGGTGGCTACAACGGCGCCATCCTGCCGCCGATGGCGCAGTACCTGCAGTCGCAGTTCAAGCAGATCCTCGGGATCACCATGAACATCAAGGTGATGCCGGGCAAGGACTGGATGGAAGGCATGCTGGCGCGCAAGAACAACATCTACCTGGCGCCCTATGAGTACGACTACCTCGACCCGTCGAACTTCTATGGCCTGTTCTACAATGGCGGCCGGCACAGCTACCACATCGCGGCCTATGACGAGCTGGTCAAGCAGGCCGACTCCGCCTCGACCTGGGAAGAGCGCGTGAAGCTCTACGAACAGGCCGAGCAGGTGATGATCGACCAGGGGCTGATCGTGCCGCTGACCCATCCGGTCACCATGAATGTCGTCTCCGACAAGCTCGGCGGCGATGCCATGACGCCCAACAAGCAGGGCTTCTACCCCAACTGGTCGGGCTACGTTTACACCCACCTGACCAAGAACTAGCCCTCACGGCAACCAGTGCTCCCGGCTCGAGCCGGGGGCACCCAGTACGGAACAGCGCATGACTCTCGTAGATATCAAAGGCCTGAAGGTCAGCTTCCGTCAGCATGGCGGCCAGATCGACGCGGTACGCGGCGTCGATATCCAGCTTGCGGAAGGCGAAAGCCTGGGCATTGTCGGAGAGTCCGGTTCGGGCAAGTCCGTCTCCTGCCTGGCGCTGATGCGGCTGTTGCCCAGCACCGCAACCGTCACCGCCGACCGCCTCGCACTCGATGGCATCGACGTGCTGAAGGCCAAGCCACGGCAGATGTCGGCGCTGCGCGGCAAGATCGCCGCGCTGATCTTCCAGGACCCGGCGACGGCCTTTGATCCGGTGTTCACCATCGGCTACCAGATGGCCGAAACCATCCGCACCCATCGCGACGTCTCCAAGGAGACGGCGCTGGCGGAGGCCGAGCAGTTGCTGCTGAAGGTCGAGATCAAGAACGCCAAGGACGTTCTCAACTATTACCCGCACCAGCTCTCCGGCGGCATGCTGCAGCGCGCGATGATCGCCATGGCGCTGAGCTGCCGACCCAAGGTGCTGATCGCGGACGAGCCGACCACGGCGCTCGATGTCACCATCCAGGCGCAGATCCTGCAGCTCATCAAGGGCCTGCAGGCCGAGATGGGGATGGCGCTGATCATGATCACCCACGATCTCGGCGTCGTCGCCGAGACCGTCGACCGCGTCGTCGTCATGTATGGCGGCAGGGTGATGGAGGAAGGCACCGTCGACCAGATTTTCGACAGTCCCAAGCACAGCTATACCCAGTCGCTGCTGGCGAGCCTCAGGGCCGGCGAGTCCCGCCGGGCCGAGCCGGGCACCGGCGAGGTGATCGCCCCTGCCCTGGAGCTCCGCAACCTTTCCAAAGTCTACGCGCTGCGCCGTCGTGGTCGGGTCTTTTCGACCTATGTCGACTTCCCGGCGGTGCGCGGCGTCAACCTGGTGCTGCCGCGCAACAAGATCGTTGGCCTCGTGGGCGAATCCGGCTCCGGTAAATCGACCACCGGCATGATGGCGATGCGCCTGCTCGAGCCGACCTCAGGACAGATCCTCGTCGACGGTACGGATATCTCCAAGCTCGATGTCGGGGCGCTGAAGGCATTCCGTCGCCGCATGCAGGTGGTGTTCCAGGACAGCTACTCGGCGCTCGATCCGATGATGACGCTGGCCCAGATCATCGCCGAGCCGCTGCACATCCACGGTGTGAAGTCGTCGCGCGAGCAGACCGAGGAAGCCCTGACCTGGCTCGAACGCGTCGGCATGGACCGCAGCTTCGGCAACCGCTATCCGCACGAGCTGTCGGGCGGCCAGCGCCAGCGTGTCGCCATCGCCCGGGCGCTGATCCTCGGCCCCTCCGTGCTGGTCGCGGACGAGCCCACTTCGGCGCTCGACGTTTCGGTCAAGGCGCAGATCATCGGGCTGCTCAAAAACCTGCAGAAGCAGATGGGCCTTTCGATGCTGTTCATCAGCCACGACCTCAGCGTCGTGCGCTCGCTGACCGACAGCGTGGTGGTGATGTACAAGGGCCGGGTGGTCGAACAGGCGCCGACGGCCAACATCTTCGCCGACCCACGGCATCCCTATACACGCTCGCTGCTCGATGCGATCCCGGTCACCAACCCCAGGGATCGGCGCGAGCGCTCGTTCATCACCGCCGACGACATCGCCGCCGGCACCCCGCGCCTCAAACGCTCCAGCCTCGCCGCTGCAGCCGATGTCGGCGACACCCCACAGCTCGTCAGCGTGGCCCCCGGCCACCTCGTCGAAGCCATCGTCACCAACTGAAGGAGGCAAGGGCATGATCGTCTATCTCATCAAGCGCCTGCTCTCGGTCGCCGTCACCTTCTTCATCGTTTCGCTGGTCATCTTCCTGATGATGCACGCGGTGCCGGGCGGCCCGTTCACCGAAAAGGACATGCCGCTGTCCGAGGCGGTCAAGGCGGCCCTCAATGCCCGGCTTGGCCTCGATAAGCCGCTCTGGGTGCAGTACACCAACTACATGGCCGGCGTGCTGCAGGGGAACTGGGGCGTGCCCTACCAATCCCCGGGCGAGACGGTGATCAGCCTGTTGCAGCAGGCCTGGCTGCCCAGCCTGATCCTGGGCGGTTCGGGCGTCATCATCGGCGCGGCGCTCGGCATCCTGATCGGCATGGCGGCGGCGCTGAAGCGCAACAGCTGGATCGACTACCTTGCCTCGACCCTGTCGGTGCTCGGTCTCACCATCCCGGTGTTTGTCATCTCGATGCTTCTGATCCTGATCTTTGCGGTCTGGCTCAACTGGCTGCCGGCCAGCGGCTGGGGCAAACCGGAACGCTGGATCCTGCCGATTGCCGCCTATGCCGCGATCCCGCTGGCCACCTATGCCCGCTACACGCGCTCGGCCATGCTCGACACGCTGAACCGACCGTTCGTCACCGCGCTGCGGGCCAAGGGATTGAGCGAAACCCGCATCATTTTCCAGCACGTGCTGCGCAACTCGGCCATCCCGATGGTCACGGTATTCCTGCCGATGTTCATGGGTACGGCCACCGGCTCGATCTTCGTCGAGGCGATGTTCCGCATCCCGGGGCTCGGCAGCTACTTCGTCTCCTCGATCGAAAACCGCGACTACCCGCTCGAGATGGCGCTGGTGCTGATGTTCACCATCGGCATCTGCTTTGCCTACCTGATTTCCGATATCGCCTACGCGTGGCTCAATCCGCGCATCCGCCTGGGAGACGACGCGAAATGACCACCGAAATCGAAACCGGCGCGCTCGCCGTCCCACCGGCCCATACCCAGCACAGCCCGGCTTACTTCGCCTGGCGGCGTTTCGCGGCCAACAAGGCGGCAGTGATCGGCGGCATCGTGCTGGCGATCATCATTCTCGCGGCGATCTTTGCGCCGCTGTTCACCAAGAGTTCGCCGGACGCGCAGCTTTACCTGACGCAATCGCTCGCCTTCCCGTCGGCCGAGTTCTGGTTCGGCGTCGACGACCTCGGCCGTGACTTCTTCACCCGCATCGTCTACGGCGCCCGGGTGTCGCTGCTGATCGGCTTTGCCGCCGCGACCTGCAGCCTGTTGATCGGCATCCCGATCGGCGCCATCGCCGGCTATTTCGGCGGTCGGGTCGACTGGTTCATCATGCGCGTCATCGAGATCTTCTCGGTGGTGCCGCCGCTGCTGGCGGCGATGCTGCTGGGCGCCCTGGCCGGCGGCGGGTTCGTCACCATCATCGTGGTGGCCTCACTGTTCGGCTGGTTCGGTGTGTGCCTCCTGGTCCGCGCCCAGGTGAAATCGTTCCGCGAGAAAGAGTTCGTGCGCGCCGCGCAGGCACTCGGTGCCTCGCCCTGGTATATTCTGCGCCGTCACGTCATCCCCAATTCGCTGTCGCCGATCATCGTCGGGTTCGTCCTGTCGGTGCCCGGCGCCATGATGCTGGAAGCCAGCCTCAGCTTTCTCGGGATCGGCGTTGCCCCGCCGACCCCGAGCTGGGGCCAGATGATCAATGTCGGCATCAATTTCATGTTCTTTTACTGGCACATGGCCGTTTTCCCGACCGCTGCCCTCGCTATTACCGTGCTCGCCACGACGCTGTTCGGCGACGGCCTGCGCGATGCACTCGATCCCACACTGAAAGGCCGCTGACTTGTCCTCCAATCTCGCGCGACACTTCCTCCTCCGGGACGATGTCGTTTTCCTGAACCACGGCTCGTTCGGCGCCTGCCCGCGCCCGGTGTTCGAGACCTACCAGGCCTGGCAGCTCGAGCTGGAGCGGCAGCCGGTAGCCTTCCTTGGGCGCGACCTCAGCGAGCGCACCAAGGTGCCGCGCGTGGCGCTCTCGGCGTTGCTCGGCACCACCTCGGAGAACATCGTCGGGCTGGTCAATGCCACCGAAGGGCTCAACATCGTCGCCCAGTCGCTCGACCTCAAGGAAGGCGACGAGATCCTGACGACCGACCACGAGTATTCGGCGCTGGAAAAGACCTGGGCCTATGTAGCGCGGCGCACCGGCGCCAAGATCGTCACCGTCAAGGTGCCGATGCCACTGGTCTCCGAAGCCGCCTTCACCAATACCCTGCTCGAGGCGATGAACGAGCGCACCAAGGTGCTGTTCCTCAGCCACATCACCTCGCCGACGGCGCTGGTCTTTCCGATCGAACGGCCGATCGCCGAGGCGCGCAAGCGCGGCATCTGGACCGTCATCGACGGCGCCCACACGCCTGGCCATATTCCGCTGAACCTCGATGCCATGGGCGTCGATTTCTACTCGGGCAACTGCCACAAGTGGCTGATGACGCCCAAGGGTTCGGCCTTCCTCTATGTCCGGCCGGAGCTGCAGGGCCTGATCAACCCGCTGGTAATCAGCCATGGCTGGACCGCCGATTCCAAGCTGCCCGACGCCAAGGGCGCCTTCGGCAATTCGCCGTTCATCGACGAACTGGAGATGCAGGGCACCCGCGATCCGGCGGCCTGGCTCAGCGTCCCCGCCGCCATCAAGTTCCGCGAGGACCATGACTGGACCCGCGTCGCTGCCGATTGCCGCGACCTGGCGCAGGAGACAGCCCGGCGGCTGCAGGCGCTGACCGGGCTCGCACCGCTCAGCACGCCGGAATTCTGTGCGCCGCAGATGGTGGCGATGCCGGTCCCCGAAATGGAACCGCAGGAGTTCGCCAAGGAGTTGATGGCGCGCTATTCGATCGAGATCCCGGTGTTCAAGTGGCAGGACCACCACATCGTCCGGGTTTCGGTGCAGGGCTACAATTCCAGGGCGCAGATGGACATTCTGATCGGCGCGTTGACCGAGATGCTGGATCTCAAGGCTGGGAAGGAGCTGGCACGTCAGCATGGCTGACAAATCCGCCGAATTGTGATGGTGGTGCCGGCACGGCCATTTGGGCCGGGAGGAACAGGCGTGGCACAGGATGGTGTACTGAGCTACCTCGAACCACTGGAAACGCGCACGCGCGGCGTTGCCGTGCTGGACGCGCTTGCCGAGATGATCGAGCGGGCGGGGCTGAATGTCGGCGACCGCCTGCCGCCGGAAGTCTCGCTCGCCACCACCCTCGGCGTCGGCCGCTCCACCATTCGCGAGGCGCTGAACCGCTGGGAGGGCCTCGGCATCATCCGCCGCCGGCGTGGCGACGGCACCTATCTCGCTGCCAAGGTGCGCACCTCCCGCGGGCTCGCTCCGACGATGATCCGCTTCGAGGGCGAGGCCCTGCTCCGCCTGGTGGAAGTGCGGCGCGCGCTCGAGAACGAGGTGGTGCGCAAGGCCACCGTCAACGCCACCAAGGCGCAGCGCGCCGAGATTTCGCGGCTGTGCGATGTGCTGCTGGTCGAGGTTGCGGCGCGCCGCAACTGGCACAAGGCCGACGCCGCGTTCCATGGCGCCATCTATGAGGCCTCCGGCAACCCGATGTTCGGGGAAATCCTGCACAAGCTCGACGAGGCGCTGGAACGCTCCAGCGAGTCGCCGTTCGGGCGCGACGATTTCGGGCTCGATTCCTTCCCGCCGCACCGCGACCTGGCCGATGCGATCGTCGCCGCCGATCCGGTGCAGGCCGTCGCGGCGATCAACGACGTGCTCGACAAGGTGCGCGACGAGATCGAGATGATCATCGAAACCGGATTGCTGGTCGGCGAGGCCGTTCAGCCCGGTCGGGTCGGTCGGCGCGGATAGGTCACGCGCGGCGGCAGCTGGTGGTGCACCACAGCCACGGCGACAAGGCAGGCGGCGCCGGCGACGACCACCAGGAACAGCGTATCCATGGGCATGTGGGTAGAGAACGCCACCAGCGGCACCGCGCCCGCCGGCGGGTGCGTCACGCGCAACAGCAGCATGGCGGCGATCACCAGGCCGACGGCAATGGTGGCGACCCACCAGGCCGACGGCGCCACGGCAAAGATGGCAACGCTGATCGCTGCCGCCACCAGATAGCCGCCAAAGATGTTGGCCGGCTGCGCCAGGGCGCTCTCGGCCTGGCCGAACAACAGCACGGCCGTCGCTCCGAATGGCGCCAGCAGCATCGGCAGCCCGGTCCAGGCCGCCAGCCCGCCCACCAGGGTCATGGCCACCACGGCGCCGGTGCCGGACTTCAGGTGCGCCAAAGTCTGGCCGCGCGGCTCATGCCGGTGGATGAAATCGAGAAGACGGCGCAAGTGGGGATACCCGGGCAGAAAAACGGTGCACGTTTGAAGCGCAGTTTGCTGCCTATTTCAAGGGCGTGCAGCCCAAACTTCAGGCGGATTTGAGAACGTCTATCTCCGCCCTGGCGATGGCCCGATGCAGCCGGATATCGTGCTGCGGTGGACGCGTGTCGAACAGCATGACCTCGATCGGTCGCCACAAGCCGACCCAGCCGGCGATGACCAGCCCCTCACCGAACAGCCGTCGAATGAACTCGGGAAGGAAGGTCGCAGCGTTGGCCGCGGTCGACAGCGCCATGCAGGCAGCAAGGAAGCCAAGCCCGAGCAGCAGCGCGTTACGCCCGATCCGCTGGATGCGCTTGAGGTCGAGTTGCCGGTCGACGATCACGGCTTCGCAATAGCCGCGGATCGCCGTCCTGATCGCGTCGTCGCTGACCTCGGTGGGCCGGCGAACGGTCAGTTTGAGCTGCAACGGCTGGGCAGGATGCAACCGGTGCAGGGCGACCTGGTCGAGCACCTGCTCCATGCCCGAACGCGGCTCGAAGCGTCGCTCGAGCGGGGCGAAGCTGGTGGCAGTGAACAGATCTTCGACCTGATCGAGCACCACGACAATTGGTTGCCGCTCCATCACCCTTCCCCTGCCCGCCTGGCGCGCTGCACCGCGGCATCGAAGGCATGCAGGAAATTCGAACGATCCCTCGCGGTAAAGCCGGCATTGTAGCCCTTGCTTTCGCCGGTCTCACGCAGGTGCTGGTTCAGTTCGCGCATGGCCAGCGCCATGCCGATCGACTGTTCGGTGAACGGCTTGCCGGTTGGTCCGAGCACGACGGCGCCCTTCTTCAGCGCCCGGCTGGCCAAAGGGATGTCCGACGTAATCACCAGATCATTGGCGCCCGCATGCTCGACGATCCAGTCGTCTGCAGCATCAGCGCCCTGCGGCACCATCACGTTGCGCACCATCGGGTCGCGTGAGGGCCGCAGCCCGAAATTGGCGACGAAGGTGGTGACCATACCATGCCGCTCGGCGACGCGCAGCACCTCGTCCTTTACCGGACAGGCGTCGGCATCCACAAAGATCTGCGCTGCGGCCAAACTTGTTCACTCCGCTGCAATCGCGCCGCAATGACGGCGCACCCATGCCATGACAATAGCAACGACACCGGATTCGCCGATGCGCCTTTTGCCGCTTTCTCTTCTCATCGTTCTGCCGCTGCTGGCTGCCTGCAACAACGACAGCACGCCCAAGGCCCCATCGGCCGAGGCCCCCGCCGCGGCGACAACGCCGGCCAAGACCCCGGCCGCGGGCAAGACGCCCGCCACGCCGGCAGCGGCCGCCAAGCTGCCCCCCGGCGCCCGTCCGCTGATCGGCAGCTGGGCCGCGCTCGACTGCACCGACAAGACAGCGTTGACGGTGGTTTCGGCGAGCAAGTTCACCGCCGCCGGCAAGAGCTGCGACATTGCCTTGAGTGACAACAAGGACGGCACGTTCAGCGCCACCTGCAACAAGCAGGCCCTGAAGCTCACGCCGATCTTCGGGCCGGCAGGCGAAGGCATCCGCATCGCGGTGGGCGACGCGAAATCGAGCACCGTGTTCCGCTGCTCGAAATAGCCTCGACGCTCTACATCCCCTGAACGAAGCCGAGAATGTTGCCCTCGGAGTCCTTGGCCCAGGCGTTCTTCACCGGGCCGAAGCTTGCGACGCCATTCTCGGTCTTCAGATCCGGCAGATCGTAGTCGAGGAACATGACGCCTTTGCCGCGCATGTCCCGCATGTCGGCATCGAGATCAGCCGTATCGAACGACAGCATGGTGTGCTCGGCGGTACCGGCAAAATCCGACTTGTAGAGGAAGGCGCGCACGCCGTTGAACTCGTAGCTGGCGCCGTACTCGTCCTGCCTCGCGGGAGCGATCCCGAGCTTGTCCCGGTACCAGGCAACGGCCCGCTCGACATTGTGGGCGGGGATCATGGCGGTTGCTCTGTTCTCAGCGTTCATGGCGTCCTCCATCGTTGTGAAGTGGCAACGCTTCAGACCGGATGGGGTTTCCCCCCGCGGTCGATCCTGCCATCATCGCACGAAGCCGGAGCCCCTGCCCATGACCCCATTCGAACGCATCACCACCGAGGTTCGGGCTCAAATCCCGCTGGTGCGCGCCATGGAAGCGGCGCTGGGCAAGGAGCGGGCGCATGCCCTGGTGCGGGAAGCGCTCGACAAGGCCAATCGCGCTATCGTTGCGCAGCGTGGTTCACTGCTCGATATCCCCACCCTCGCCAGGGAGTTCGCCGGCTTTGGCGAAGGCGTGCGCTACGAATTCGAGACGCTGGAGCAGACCGACACGCTGCTGCGCAACCAGGTCAGCCACTGCGACTATGCCGAGTTCATGGAGCAGATCGGCGCCCGCGACCTGGGCGAACTGCTGATCTGCAACAGCGATTTCGCCATGGCAGATGAGCTCGGACTAAGGCTCGAGCGGACCAAGACCTGCATGAACGGCGATGGGATGTGCGACTTCTGCTACCACGTGAAGGGGGCAGAGACGCCTCGTCTCTGAGGTCGGTGCTGCTGGCCCCACCCCACGCTCAGGTGTTTGCGGGCGATCACCTCCCCCATTTCTCCCGCCAGGTAGGTACCGGATCGTTGGGCGCCGGCGTCGCGAGGTAGATAGCCCGCGCCATCGCTCGGCTCAGACACACGGCCGCCGCGTGCCCGAGTTGCAGGGCATTCAACACCGGCGTGGTGATCGGCTTCGCACCAGTCGACACAGAGAAGATCAGGTCGCCATCGACCTGGGTATGGGCCGGGCTGGCACCACGGGCGATGCCGTCCTGTGCCGCCACGGCGAGCCGTTTGAGCTGCGCCTTGCTGAGGTCGGCGTCGGTTGCAACGATGGCGATGGTGGTGTTGGCGATCGGCGTCACCCAGTCGCGCTTGGAGCGCGAGGTCTGCTCGAACGGCATCGGCCCGGGCAGCGGACCAAGGCCGCCGAACTCACCGTCTGCCTCGAACGGCGCGGCCCAGAAGTGCTTGCTGTCGCCCATGGTGACGCTGCCGGTGGGATTCGCCACCACCAGCGCCCCGACAGTGAAACCGCCCGGGATCACCAGCGAGGCCGAACCGAGCCCGCCCTTGAGGTTGGCGGTCAACGCGCCGACGCCGGCGCCAGCGGTTCCGAGCGCGAACTCCTCGCCGGCATTGGCCAGTGCCGCAGCGCCCAGGGCCCGATAGGGGTTTTCGTCCCAGTCCTTGTCGCCGTTGTTGAGCAGGTCGAAGATGATGGCGCCGGGGACGATCGGAACCGTCGCGGTCTCGACCCGAAAGCCGCGACCGAGTTTGCGCAGCCCGTCGGTCACGCCGGACGCAGCGTCGAGGCCGAAGGCCGAGCCACCCGAGAGCACCAGGGCGTCGATATCCTCGACCAGCTTGTCGGGTGCCAGGAGCTCGGTCTCGCGCGAGCCGGGCGAGCCGCCCATCACATCGACCGAGGCGCGGAACGGTTTGTCCGCCACTAGTACGGTGGTGCCGGTCTTGATCCTGTGGTCTTCGGAATTACCGACGCGCAGGCCCGCGACATCGGTGATCAGGTTGCGCGGTCCGGGTTTCATCCGGGCTCCTTTGTCGGGATTCGAACTCCGCCTCACCCTAGCCCACGCCCATCATCGGGTCATTCCCGCACAGGCTGGAATCTCCTCGTCATGCGGCAGGCGCAATGCTTGGCTAAGCGGCAGATCCCAGTCGCTCGTTGACCAGCGCCAGCGCGGCGTTGACCGGTACCCCATCCGGGTCCCAGGTACGGCGCATCTCCAGCATCTGCCGGGCGATGGCCCAGTTGCCGAGTTTCAGGTGCGCATCGAGCAGCAGTTGCCCGAACAGGTCACGCTGCGCATGGCTGCCGCCGATCTCGGTCATGCGCGGGTTGGCGACCGCCAGCCACCTCGCCGCCGCGCCATGATCCCCTCTCGCATGCGCCAGCACGCCGCGCGCCGCCGGCAGCGCTACTTCCCGCCAGACCACGCGATCGAACGCCGACGAGGTGGCGGCCTTCTCCTCGACGGCGCGCATCAGTTCATCCGCCTCCGCCCGCTCGGCGCGCGCCAGACCGTAGAGATATTGCAGCGTCAGGAAGGGCTGGATAGTGTCGCGCCCCCTGCCCTGCATGTGACGCGCGACATCCTCCCAGCGGCTGCCGACGTCCAGGCCGGCGACCTCCATGCGGGCGAGCAGCGATACCGCCCCCACCTGGTCCTGCGAGTAATCCGGCTCGATACCCCAGACGTGGTTGTCGTAGGCGTCGAACACCGCAGCGTGGTCGCCCTGGCTGATGTGGAACAGCGCCTTGTGCCACCAATTGTGGGTGTACATGAAGGAGTTGAGATCGACCCAGGTCCGCTGCGCTTCGCCGAGGAACTGTACGCCCTCCTCGACCCGACCGGTGCCCAGCATCACGTGTGCCAGCGCGTGCTGCGCCCAGGGTTCCTTGGTCTTGAGCTTCAAGGCCAGCCGAGCTTCGCGCTCGGCGGTATCGAGATCGTGCAACTGCTCATAGCCAAAGGCCAGCATGCCGTGGATGTGGGGGTTATCGGCATTGGCCGCCTCGGCCGCCTGCGCGATGCGCAGCATGCCGGCGGCATCGCCGCGGTTGAAGCTGAAATACTGGTGCAGCTTCACCGAGGCGAGGTCGTGCGGAAAGCGCTCGACGATCTCATCGCCGATCGCCTGCACGGCGGGGATGTCGTCGGCGATCCAGCGTTCGAGCTGGGCCAGCAGCATCGTTTCACGCTCGTTGGCTCCCGCGGCCGCGGCCTGAGCGCGCGCCAGGTACTTGTCTGCCGCCGCCTTGGCGCCCTCGGCCTCGAGGAACATCCAGGTGAAACCGGCATAGGTGTTGGCGAGCACGGCGTCGGGCTCCCCATCCGCAGCGGCGATGATGTTGGCGGCCTTCTTCTCGTAGCCGAGAAAGCCGGTAACGAAGTCGTCGATCCCCTGAAGTGTCGCCGCGCTGGCACGGCTCACTTCATTTCCGAGCGCATCCTGTGCCATGCTCGCAATGCCATTTGTCCAATCGGTCAAAACATATACTCCCCGCGGCACATGTCCACGCCGCCAGCAGGCAATTGCTTCCAGGATCACCCCCATGCCGCAGTTCCAGAACGGCGCCGCCAGCGTGCATTACGAAATCATCGGCTCCGGTCGACCACTGCTGTTGATCGCCGGCACGGCGAGCGATGGCGCCAGCTGGGGACCGCTGCTCCCGCTACTCCCCGACCGGCAACTGATTCTGATCGACAATCGCGGCTCCGGCCGGACCCGGGTCGAAGGTCCGATCGAGCTGGGCGAGATGGTGGCCGATTGCGCGGCGCTGCTTGATCACCTCGCGCTCGAGCGGGTCGAGGTGATCGGCCACTCGCTCGGCGGCTTCCTGGGTCTCGCGCTCGCGGCGACGCATCCCGACCGAGTGGGCCGGCTGGTGACCATGGGCGCAGGCACCATCAGCCCCAAGGCGCGTGTCCTGTTCCGCGACCTGTCGCGTCTCTACTTTACCGTACCGGCGCCCGATTGGTTCCGGCTGCTCTACCAGTGGCTGTTCTCGACGCCGTTCTTTGCCGACGAAGCGAACGTCGCCGCGGCGGCAGCGGCCTCAACGGCCTACCCAAACCGCCAGTCGCCCGGCGATTTCGCAAGGCAGGTGGCGGCGATCGATCGCGGCATGGAGGTCGATTTCTCGACTGTTGCGTGTGAGGTGCTGGCGCTGTCGGGCGATCTCGACCTGCTGGCACCGCCGGGCGCGGTGGAAGAACTGCACGGCAAGGTGCCGCGCTTCACCCACGAACGGATCGCCAACGCCGCCCACTCGCTGCACTGGGAAGCCCCGGCGGCGGTGGCGCGGGAGATCAATGCGTTTTTGCGCTGACGTGACAGGACGGTGCGCTTGGCGCCCCGGCCTAGAGAGACACCACGGCAGAGGGGTGCCTAGATCACCCTGCCCCCATCCACCTCCAATGCCACGCCGGTGATCATCGAGGCTTCATCCGAGCAGAGGAAGCAGGCGGCGTTGCCCATATCCTCGGGGGTCGAGAAACGCCCCAGCGGAATGGTCGAGAGGAACTTCGCCCGGATCTCCGGGGTGTCCTCACCCATGAAGGTCTTGAGTAGCGGCGTTTCACCGGCCACGGGATTGATGGCGTTGACCCGCACGCCGAGCGGCGCCAGCTCGACCGCCATCGACTTGGTTGCCGTCACCATCCAGCCCTTCGAAGCATTGTACCAGCTGAGCCGCGGTCGTGGGCTCACCGCGGCGGTTGAGGCGACGTTGAGGATCACGCCGGTCTTGCGCGCCTTGAAGTGCGGCACCAGGTGCCGGGCGGTCAGGTAGACCGACTTCATGTTGACGTTGAACACCCGGTCGAAGTCGGCTTCGGAAATCTCGTCCAGCGCCGCCGGCTGATGCGAAACGCCGGCGTTGTTGACGAGGATGTCGACGTTGCCGAAAGCCATCAGAGCCGCGGCAGCAAGCTGATTGACGCTCGCATCCTTGCTGACGTCGACATGGCCGGCCTTCTGGCCCAGTTCGCGTGCCAGCGCCTCGGCACCCTCGAGGTTGATATCGGCGATCAGCACCTTGGCGCCTTCAGCGGCGAACTTCCGCACGATGCCCGCGCCAAATCCCGATGCGCCACCCGTAACGATGGCGACCTTGCCTGCAAGTCTCATGAAATCACCCGTGCCATGCGGCCACTGTCTTCAACACCGAGAAGCCGTACAGCGCCTCGAACCCTTTTTCGCGGCCATGGCCGGATTTGCCGACGCCACCGAACGGCAGCTCGACACCGCCGCCGGCGCCATAATTGTTGAGGAACACCTGGCCGGTCTTGATCGCCTTGGCCATCCGCATCTGCCGCCCGCCGTCGCGGGTCCACACACCAGCCACGAGTCCGAAATCCGTGCCGTTGGCGATGGCGACCGCCTCGGCTTCGTCCTCGAACGGGATCACCACCTGCACCGGCCCGAAAATCTCGTCCTGCGCCAACCGGTTGTCGGGCGAGACGCGGGACAGCAGCGTCGGCGCCTGGTAGTGCCCGCCGCGCGGTGCATCGGCCACAACGCTACCCGCGGCGGCGATCTCTGCGCCGCCGAGATCGCCGAGGAAGCCGCCGACGATTTCCTTCTGGCGCTCCGACACCAGCGGGCCAAGATCGAGATCGGCCACCGCCGGACCGACCTTCAGCGCCCGGTACCGCCCGGCCATCCGCTCCAGCACCTCATCATGGATGGACCGGTGCACGAGGATACGCGAGCTGGCCGAACAGGTCTGGCCGGCGTTCTGGATGCCGGCATTGATCAGGAACGGCAGCGCCCGGTCGAGATCGGCGTCTTCGAACACCAGCTGTGGCGACTTGCCGCCGAGCTCCAGCGTCACCGGCACGACGTTCTCGGCCGCGGCGTGCTGGATCAGCTTGCCGACCCCGACCGAGCCGGTGAACGAGATGTGGTTGACGCCGGGGTGAGCCGTCAGCGCGGCGCCGGCTTCCTCGCCCAACCCCGGCACCACATTCAGCGCGCCGGCCGGCAGCCCGGCTTCCTCGGCGATCCTGGCGAAGGCAATCGCGGTAAGGCAGGCCTCCTCGGCCGGCTTCAGCACGGCAGCGTTACCCATCGCCAGGGCGCCGGTCACCGAGCGGCCGATGATCTGCATCGGGTAGTTCCAGGGGATGATATGCGCCGTGACCCCGTGCGGCTCGCGCAGGGTGTAGACGGTGTAGCCGTCGAGATAGGGAATGGTCTCGCCGTGGATCTTGTCGCAGGCGCCACCGTAGAACTCGAGATAGCGCGCCAGCGCCACGGCATCGGCCCGCGCCTGCTTCAGGGGCTTGCCGACATCCATGGCTTCGATGCGGGCGAGATCATCGACCCGCTCGAGTACCTTCTGTCCGATCCGCGTAAGAACCCGGCCACGTTCGGCTGCCGGTGTCCGCCCCCATGCGCCGGCCAGCGCCGCCTGTGCGGCAGCCACCGCCGCATCGACATCTGCCGCCTTGCCGCGCGCGATCTGGCCGATGGTCTCGCCGGTCGAGGGGTTCTCGATCGGCAGGTAATCGCCCCCCTGCGGCGCGACCCAGCGGCCGCCGATGAAGCACTTGGTGGAATCGAAGAACAGGGTCAGGTCGGTCATATCGAACTCATATCTGCCGTGGCCGGGCACGCGGTTGGCTATGCGCCCGCTGCCTCGCGCTTGGCAAGCGCGCCTTCGAGGTCCGGTGTCGCAGCCAGCAGCTCCTGGGTGTAGGGGTGTTTTGGGGCGCGGAACACCTCTTCGGTCGCCCCTTCCTCGACGATCTTGCCGGCCCGCATCACCAGCACCCGGTCAGTGATGGAACGCACGACAGCGAGATCGTGCGAGATGAACAGGTAGCTCAGTTGCAGGCGGTCCGAGAGATCGGCCAACAGATCCAGCACCTGCGCCCGTACCGAGACGTCGAGCGCCGAGACCGCTTCATCGAGGATGATCAGGCTCGGCTCGATGATCAACGCCCGCGCGATGGCGATGCGCTGGCGCTGCCCGCCGGAGAACTCATGCACATATTTGTCGGCGTCGGCAGCCGAGAGCCCGACCGCCTCCAGCGCCCGCGCGATCCGCTTGTCGCGCTCCGCCCCTGACGGCGCGGCCGAGCCCAGCAGATGGAACGGCTCGCTGACCAGCCGATCGACGCGGTGGCGTGGGTTGAAGCTGCCATAGGGGTCTTGAAACACCACCTGCAGATGCCGGCGCGTGGCAAAGCTCGCGCCCTTCTGTGGGTCGATCGGCTCACCGGCTATGGCAATGCGACCGCCCTGGGTCGGCTCGAGCGCCATGATGGCGCGCGCCAGGGTGGACTTGCCGCAGCCGGACTCGCCCACCAGCCCGACATTCTCCCCCTTCTCGATCCTCAGGGTTACGCCGTCGACGGCGCGCAGCACCCTATGCTTTTCGAACAGACCGCGGCGCGGCAGCGGGTATTCCCGCACCACGTCATCGACAGCCAGCACCGGCGTGCCGCCGACCATGGCCGGCGGGATGCGCGGCGGGACGTGCGAGGAGGCTTCGAACAGTGCCTTCGAGTAGGGATGCTGGAGGTTGCGGAACAGCTGGACCGTCGGGCCGGCTTCCACCACCTCGCCGTGCCGCATGATCGACACCTTGTCGGCGAGCCCGGCGATCACTCCGAGATCGTGGGTGATGAACAGCAGCCCCATGCCGTCTTCGTCGACCAGCTTCTGCAGCAGCTTCAGGATCGCTGCCTGGGTGGTTACGTCGAGCGCCGTCGTCGGCTCGTCGGCGATCAGCAGTTTCGGGCGCATGGCGATAGCCATGGCGATCACCACGCGCTGGCGCTGGCCGCCGCTCAACTCGTGCGGATAGCGATCGAGCGGAAAGCGCGACGTCGGCAGCTCAACCCGTTCGAGAGTCTGCCGCGCCACCTCCAGCGCCTCGCGCCGGCCAAGGCCGCCATGCACCATGGCGGTCTCCGCCACCTGGTCGCCAATGGTCTTGACCGGGTTCAGCGCCGTCATCGGCTCCTGAAACACCATGCCGACGGTGCCGCCGCGGATCCTGCGCATTTCGGCATCGGGCAACCCCAGCACTTCGCGGCCGTCGAGCCTGATCGAGCCCGAGGTCGTCGCGCCGAACGGCAACAGCTGCATGATGCTCAGCGCCGTCATCGATTTGCCGGAGCCACTCTCGCCGATGACACCGAGAATCTCACCAGCATCTACCGAGAGGTCGATATCCCTGAGGATCGGGAACTTGCCGATCGACAGCTGCAGGTCTTTGACGTCGAGCAGCGCCATCAGCGGGTCCGCCTCAAGCGTGGATCGAAGACATCGCGCAGGCCGTCGCCAAGCAGGTTCACCCCGAGCACCATCAGCACGATGGTGAGGCCGGGGACGAGCGCGACGTGCGGCGCGAGGCTGATCATGGTTTGGCTGTCGGCCAGCATCTTGCCCCAGCTCGGAGTGGGTGGCTGCACGCCCAGCCCAACATAGGCCAGCGCCGCCTCGGCGAGGATGCCGAGCGCGAACTGGATGGTCGCCTGCACCACCAGCGTATTGAGGATGTTGGGCAGGATATGCTCGAACGAGATGCGCGCCGCGCCCTTGCCCGAGACCCGCGCTGCCATGATGAACTCGCGCTGCCACAGGCTCAGCGCTCCGGCCCGCGCCAGCCGCGCGAATACCGGCATGTTGTAGAGCCCGACGGCGATGATGGCGTTGATCGCCCCCGGCCCGAACACCGCGGTGATCAGGATGGCGATCAGCAGCGCCGGGAAGGCGAATACCAGGTCGTTGGCGCGCATCAGCACGTCGTCGAGCAGCGTGCCGCGCCGCGCCGCGGCCCAGAGCCCGATCGGCACGCCGATCACCATGGCGACGGTCACCGCGATGAAGGCGACCGCAATCGAGGTGCGGGCTCCGACCATGATCATCGAGAAGATATCGCGACCGAAATGATCCGTGCCGAACCAATGCTCGGCCGAGGGCGGCTTCAGCTTGTTGGGGATGTTCTGCAGCAGGTAGTCGTAAGGCGTCCAGACGAACGAGACGAGCGCCGCCAGCACGAAGACCAGGGTGATTGTCGCGCCGATGACGAAGTTCGGCGAGCGGAGCGCCGCCTTGAGCAGGCTGTCGCGGGCGGCGGGAGCAGCGATGGTGCTCATCGGGTCGCCCTCCTGAGCCGTGGGTCGACCAGCGCATAGGTGATGTCGACGAGGAAGGTGACGAGGATCACCGCGAAGACCAGCAGCATCACCACGGACTTCACCACGATCAGGTCGCGCGAGGTGATGCCCTGAAAGACGAGGCGACCGAGGCCGGGCAGGAAGAACACGTTCTCGATGATGATCGCCCCGGCAAGCAGGAACGAGAACTGCAGCCCGATGATGGTCAGTACCGGGATCAGCGCGTTGCGCAGCGCATGGCGCCACAGCGTCTGCCCCTGGCTCAGGCCCTTGGCCCGAGCCGAGCGGATATAGTCCTCGCCGAGGGTATCGAGCAGCGACGAGCGCATGACGCGAGCGAGGATCGAGGCCTGCGGCAGCGCCAGCGCCACGGCCGGCAGGGTCAGCGCCTTCAGCGCCAGCAGCGGATCCTCCCAACCGGGAAAGCCGCCGGCGGAGAACCACCTGAGGGTGATCGAGAACAGCAGCACCAGCAGCATGGCGAACCAGAAGTTCGGCACCGCGAGCCCGACCTGCGTCGCGCCCATGATGCCGACATCGGTCGCCGAGTTGCGCTTGACCGCGGCGAGGATGCCGACGGGAAAGGCGATGAGCGTCGACAGGGCCAGTGCATAGATGGCGAGCGGCAGCGAAATCCAGATGCGGTCGGCGATTAATCCGGAGACCGGCACCTTGTAGGTGTAGCTGATGCCGAAATCGCCGCGCAGCAGCCCCAGCACCCAGGTGAAATAGCGTTCCAGCAACGGCCCATCGAGGCCGAGTGCGGTGCGCAGCGTCGCCGTGGCCTCGGGCGTCGCGTTCAGGCCCAGCATGAACTGGGCCGGATCGCCTGGCACGACCTCCAGTAAGAGGAAGATGACGATCGACGCGGCGATCAGGCTGAGGATGAGGGAGACGAGGCGACCGAGGATGAAGGAGGGCATCAGCGGGTGCCCTCGTTCCCGCAGTCGGCCACGATTGTCGTTTCCCCACGGATGTCATCCCAGCGAGAGCTGGGACCCATTTCTCCCCCCGAGCGAGCGGTGAGTTGGGTCCCAGCTTTCGCTGGGATGACATCGCGGGTGTGGGGAGGGCTGGTGATCAAACGCATCAGAGTGGGAGGCGGGCAATGCCCGCCTCCCAAACACTCACTCTTCCCAGGACACGCCGGTGAGATCGGTCGCCTGGGTGGGGGCGTTCTCCCACATACCCTTGAGCTTGGCGTTCTCGACCCCAACCTTGGCGAGTTCGAACAGGAAGCCTGCCGCATAATTGTCGGCGAGGTTCTTTTCGGCGGCCTTGGTCAGTTCCGAGCGCTTGGCCGGATCCGATGTCACCGCGAGGTCGGCGATCAGCTGCTTGAAGTCGGCGTTGGCGTAGTTGAAGTAGTAGCCGTCGCGCGCGAAGATCCCGATATCGTTGGGCTCGGTATGCGAGACGATGGTCAGGTCGTAGTTCTTGTCGGTGAACACCTCGCTCAGCCACTGCGCCCATTCGAGGTTGGTGACTTCGGTCTTGATGCCGACCGCCGCCAGCTGGCTGGCGATGATCTCGCCGCCGCGGCGGGCATAGCCCTCGACCGGCGGCAGCTTCAGCGACAGCGTCAGATCGGTGACGCCGGCCTCGGCCAGCAGCGCCTTCGACTTCTCCGGGTCGTAGTTCGACTGTGCGGTGAGATCGACATAGTCCGGGTTGGCCGGCGACAGGAAGGTGCCGATCGGGGTGCCGTAACCGAACATCGCGCCATCGATGATGGCCTGGCGGTCAATGGCATGGGCAATGGCTTCGCGCACCTTGACGTTGTCGAGCGGCGGCTTGGCATTGTTCATTGAAAGAACGGTTTCGCCCTCGGTCGAGCCGATCACCACGCGGAAGCGCGGATCGCTCTGGAACTGAGCGACGGTCTCAGGCGCCGGGAAGTTCGGGAAGCTGTCGACGTCGCCGGCCTGCAGCGCCGCGAAGGCGGCGGTGGGATCGGGGATGAACTTGAAGGTCGCGCCTTCGAGCTTCACCGGGGTGCCCCAATAAGCCTGGTTCTTCTCGAGCGTGATGCTGTCGCCCTCGACACGATCCTTGAAGCTGAACGGGCCGGTGCCGATCGGGTTGGTCTTGTTGTTGTCGGCGCTTTCCGGCGCCACGATCACCGCATCGCCCCAGGCGAGATTGTAGATCAGGTTGCCGTCCGGCTGCTTCAGCGTGACCTTCACCGTCGCCGGGTCAACCACGTCCACCGAAGCGATCGAGGCGTAGAGCGCTTTCTGGGCGTTGAGCGATCCCTCGGCATTGATGCGGTCGAGCGAGAATTTTACGTCGTCGGCATTGAAATCGGTGCCGTCGTGGAACTTGGCGCCTTCGACCAGGTGGAAGGTGTAGGTCAGCCCGTCCTCGGAAATATCCCAGGATTTCGCCAGTGCCGGCACGACGCTGCCGTCGGCGACGATGCGGGTCAGCCCCTCGAACACATTGGCGTAGAGGACTTCGTCGACGGCGGCGGCCGCCTCGGCAGTCGGGTCGAGGCTGGGCGGCTCGAGCACGAGCCCGACCTTCACGTCGGTCCGCGCCTGGGCGAATGCCGGCGTCATCGCGGTGGTCATTGCCAATGCGCCGGCAAGAGCCAGCACGACCAGTGATCTGCGCATGATTATCCCTTCTGTTTTCGACCGCTTACCCCCGCGGCCTTGAGACGATCCTAGGATGCTTCCGGCCCGAGGTGAACCGGCTGCACGGCGCGATTTGCGCGTCGCGCATAGCTTGCGGGAAACGGCTTTCCACGCAAGCCTCACGGAGCGCGATCCGGCCCAAGCAGGTCGAGCAGCGCCAACGCCATGACCTTGGCCGAATCCAGCATGTCGTCGACCCCGACCCATTCGTCCGGCTGGTGCGCCAGGTCGAGAATGCCGGGGCCGTAGGCGATGCAGTTCTTCAACCGGCCGATACGGTCGATGTGCTTCTGGTCGTAAGTGCCGGGCGAGACGACATATTCGGGCGCGACGCCGATCACCTCGCCGATCGCCTTGGCCACCGAACGCACCACCGGCGCATCCCGTTCGGTCATGGTGGGCGAGATGGTCCAGAGGTCGCGGATCTCGTAGCTGAAGCCCTGCCGCTCGGCCTTCAGCTTGTCGAGCAGGTCGATGACCTCCTGCCGCACGGCGGCCGGACTCTCTTCGATCAGGTAGCGCCGATCGATGACGATGCGCGCCGAATGCGCCACCACCGGCGCCGGAAAGCCGGTAAAGCCGCCTTCAGGTTCGGCCTGCCCGCCATGGATCGAATTGATGTTCATGGTCGATTGCCGCGCTCCGGGTGGCACCACCGGCATGGCGGTCCGCTTCTGGCTCAGCGCCGGATAGAGCACGTCCTCGAACTGACGCAGCACTTCGGCCATGTGGCGGATGGCGCTGTCGCCGAGAAACGGCATCGAGCCATGGGCGATCCGCCCGAAGGTTTCGATCTCGGCCCACCAGACTCCGCGATGCCCGAGGCAGATGCGATCCTTGTTGAGCGGCTCGGGGATGATGACGTGCTGTACCCGCTCGGGCGAGAAGTAGCCCTGCTCGGCGAGATAAGCGACGCCGCCAAAACCGCCGGTCTCCTCGTCGGCGGTACCGGAGATCTCGATGGCGCCGCGATAGTCCGGCACGACGTCGGCAAAGGCTTCGGCGGCAATGATCGAGGCGGCCAGCCCACCCTTCATGTCGCAGGTCCCGCGACCGTAGATTCGTCCGTCCCTGAGTTCGCCGCCGAATGGGTCGACGGTCCAGCCGCGGCCAACTTCCACGACATCGTGGTGCGAGTTGAAATGCACCGTCTCACCAGGACCGCTCCCCTCTCGGCGCGCCAGGACGTTCCAACGCGGATACTTGTCGCTGTCGCCTGGTTTGCCTTCGGCACGAATCAATTCAACGGCGTAGCCGCGTTTGCTCAAGCGCCGCGCGAGGTAATCGCAGATTTCTCGATAGTTTTCGCCGGGCGGATTGACGGTCGGGATGCGGATCAGATCCTGCGTCAGGGCGATCAGGTCGTCGCGCCGGGCGTCGATCTCGGCAGTGAGGCGCGGCTTCAGGTCAGCCGGCAGGGAAGGTGCAATCGTCATGGCGCGGCAGACTGTTGCCCGCCGCGCGCGCTGTCAATGCGGCGCCTGGCGGACGGTCAACTCGGCTCGTCGCCGATGGCGAGGATGTTGCCCTCGGAATCCTTGAACCAGGCGCCGTGGTAAGGCCCCATCTGGGCCATGCCGTTCTCGGTCTTCAACCCGGGAAAGTCGTATTCCTCGAATTTCACGCCGCGCGCCCGCAGCATCTGCATATCGGCGGCGACGTCGGTGGAACTGAACGCCATCGCGGTGTTCTGCGCAGTGCCAGCGAACTGGGTCTCGTAGAGCTGGAAGCCGGTGCCGTCGGCGAGCTTGTAGACGATGCCGATCGGCAGCTCCTGCGCCGGCTCCAGGCCGAGCTTGTCGCGATACCAGGCCTTGGCCCGCGCCAGGTTGGATGCCGGAATGGTGGAGTAGGCACGATGGTCGGACAGAAGCATGTTCTCCTCCGTTGCATGAGCCGCAGTTCAAGCTTACGCCTCCGGCACCAGCCTGAAAATCCGGACGAGTCCTCATGCCCTTCGCTTCCCGTACCCCCGGCTCGGCCGGCATCCTCTACGTCATGGCGCTCGACAACGAGTACGGCCCGCACCTGCGCTCGCGCATCACGCCGCTGATGACCGGGGTCGGCCCGGTGGAAGCGGCGATCGTGGTGACGCATGCGCTTGCCAGGCTGGACGCGCAGGGGAAACTCCCGGCGCTGGTGGTGTCATTGGGCTCGGCGGGATCAGCGAAGCTGGAGCAGACCGGCGTCTACCAGGCGATCTCGGTCGACTATCGCGACATGGATGCCTCGCCGCTCGGCTTCGAGGCGGGTGTGACCCCCCTGCTCGACCAGCCGGCGGTGATTCCGCTCGGACCGTTCATCCCCGGCGTCGCCAAGGCGACGCTCTCGACCGGCGCCAACGTGGTGTCGGGTGCCGCGTACGGCGGGATCAAGGCCGATATGGTCGACATGGAGACCTATGCGGTGTTGCGCGCCTGCCAGCGCTTCAAGGTGCCGCTCATCGCGCTGCGCGGAATCTCCGACGGCGACGAGGAACTGGGCCATCTCGACGACTGGAAGCGCTACCTGCACGTCGTCGACGAGAAGCTTGCGCACACCGTAGACCTCCTGGAAGCGGCGATCGCCAACGGCACCCTGGAGTAGCTAGCGCTGCTTGTCCCGCCGGCTGCGCTGCCAGTTGGTCCACTTGCGCTGCACCCAGAAGCTAAGCCGGTTGAGGGGGCCCTGCAGGAACGGCAGGTCGAGCGCGAGCAGGAACAGACCGAGCGGCAGCATCCAGACGCCGAGCAGCGGCAGGAAGCTGAACACGCCACCCAGAATCAGCAGGATGCCCAGCGGGATGCGGACGATCCGCGAGGACGGCTTACGGATCCATGCGAGAAAGCCGGTCGAGGCAGGTACGGCACGGCCGATCCTGTCGAACTGCCGGTGCAGCCTCGCACCTTCCTTGCCTGTCATCGCGTTCCCCTTTTTCCCAGTTGCTGCAACGCATTTGGGGATCGAGCCCCGCACATCAACCGAACGCGGTCGCTTTTTGTCCCATTCGAGACCTTGAAATCGGCGTTCCGTTCACGGCGGCACACGAAAGGCTTACTTCGACAGGATCGAAAAACCGGTCTAGGATGCCGTTCGAGACGCAGTGGCGGTATCCGCCGGGCGTTAGCAACGCCAAGCGGCGACCGTCCTGGCTCCCCATTTCGAGGAGGATGGAGATGGTCGGCTTTCACGTGCTCACCAATGCGGAACGGCTCGAAGTGCCCGAGGTCCGTCGCATCGGCTTCGACGACCTTACCGGCGCCCTGGCCGAAGGCTGGCGCGATTTCTGGCAAAAGCCTTCGCACCTGGCCTTTCTGGGCCTGATCTACCCGCTGGTTGGCGCGATGCTGGCCGTATGGACCTCCGGCAACAATTCCTGGCCGTTGCTGTTCCCGCTGATCTCCGGCTTTGCGCTGGTCGGACCGTTCCTGGCGCTGCCGATCTACGAAATGAGCCGGCGGCAGGAGCAAGGCCTCGATACGCATTGGCGCGCAGCGTTCGACGTGTTCAAGACCCCTGCCTTCGCCTCGATCGCGGCGTTGGGCGTGATGATGCTGATCGTCTTCACGGTGTGGCTGATGACGGCACAGTTCATCTACGAGTCGTTCTTCGGTCCGGGCTCGCCGCCGACACTGATGGCCTTCGTCAACGAGGTCCTCACCACCCCGCAAGGCCAGCAGTTGATGATCTGGGGCAACCTGATCGGCTTCCTGTTCGCTGCATTCGTGCTCGCCACCATGGTGGTTTCCATCCCGCTGCTGCTCGACCGCGACCTTGGCACTGCCATCGCCGTACAGACTTCCCTGCGCGTGACGCTGAAGAACCCGGTGCAGATCGCCGCCTGGGGCCTGATCGTCGCGGCGCTGCTGGTCATCGGCACGATTCCGCTGCTGGTCGGGCTCAGCATCGTCGTTCCGGTGCTTGGCCATGCGACCTGGCATCTCTATCGGCGGGCGGTGGTTCCAGCGGGCGGACGTTAACCACTCGTTAACGGATTGCGCTCAAGTTTATCGAGCTTAAGTAGAGGGCAGGACGACGCTACCGGCTGGTAGCCCTGCCCTCGCCCAGTTTCCGGAACCCCGAAAGCCGCTGTCGCGTTAGCGCCTCACACACTGAGGAGCTTCAGCCATGGCCCATTCCCGCGGTTTCGACTTGTCTCACTTCACCGATGATGCCCAGGAACGCTTCGGCCGCCAGTTCGCGAGCCTGGCGCGCGACGCCGGCCATCTCTCCAACGCCCTGGCGCGCTACGGCCGTGGCGCCCGCCATGAGGTGAACCATATGGCGCACGACTTCGCCGATGAAGCGCTGCATCAGGGTGCTGCTGCGGCCCGGGTGCTCGGCAAGCAGGCCTGGAAGGCCGGCAAAGCGGTGCGCCGCGATCCGGCCCCGACCATGGCGGCGCTGGTTGGCCTCGCGTGCCTCGTGAGCCTGGTGATGGCCTCAGGCAACCGCCGGCGCTGACATCCTCAACGTCCTCTTAACTCCACTGCGTGCATTCTAGGGAGCGCGGGCGGCGTCAGCCCGGCTCCTTAGTTGTGTTCGCGTTCTGGAGTCATCGTTGGCAGGGTCACTCAAGCTGCTGTTCGCGGCGCCGATGCTGTTGAGCCTCGTCGCCGGCTGCGCCACTTTCTCGATTGGCGGCCTCTCCTCGCGCGACTGCCTGGCACGCGCGATGTACTTCGAATCCAACCGCTCGAGCGAAGAAGGCATGCTTGCCGTCGGCACGGTGGTGATGAACCGCGTCGCCGACAAACGCTACCCGCAATCGGTCTGCGGCGTGGTGGGCCAGAAGAACCAATTCGCTCCCGGCGTGCTGTCCAAGAAGATGACCGAGAAGCGCTCGGCGGCAATGGCCTACAGCGTTGCCGACCAGGTGCTGCGCGGTGCCCGCCACCCGACATTGTCGCGCGACGTGAAGCACTTCCACACGGCAGGCTACCGGTTCTCGTACAACAACATGTTCTACGTACTGGAAGCCGGTGGGAACAATTTCTACGAAAAGCGCAAGGCCGGCACCTTCACCAACGATCCGTTCGCAGCGCTCGCCTACTGGTAGGTTTCGTTGAGCACTGCTTGAGCTGCGCTCGGTGAATGAACCTGCCCGCGGTGTCATCCCCGCGAAGACGGGGACCCAGCGGGATCTCAGCTACAGCGGATGCCGCAGCATCCCACTAGGTTCCCGCCTGCGCGGGAATGACACCAGTGGTAAGCCGAGACACTTTTGGGCCCGCCTGGATCGGCAGCAGCATCCCGACAGTGAAACGCCTAAACCGCCGGTACCGGCGGCGCCCCCAGCCCGAAGAAGCTGAGCACCACGCCGACCGTCCAGCTGATCAACACCCAGTAGATCCCCGCGACCACCACGGTGGAGACGATCCCCACCAGGGCGCCGAGAACGATCCAGATGCCGTCGCGCTCGAGCAGCCCGAGCGCGATGATGCAGATGGCAATCGACGGGGCCATGTTGGCGCCCGGGATCGGCAGCAGTACCAGCAGCGCCATGACGAAGGCGACGAAACCGGCAAAATAGACCGCAGGACGCTTCGCCAGGAATTCGAAACGGGGCTTCATGATGCCTTCGGCTCGCGCCAGCCAGGGCGACGCCGCTTTCATGACGCGGTGGAAATCAACGCGGCTGAGCGACCGATCGGTGATGATCTTGGGCAGCCAGGCGTTCATTCCCAGCATCAGCTGCGCGGTAAGGAACACCAGCGGGGCGCCGACGATTGCCGAGACGCCGGGCGGCATCGGCAGGGCGGTGATGATGGCGAAGATGAACATCAGCGCGCCGAGCGCACGGCGTTTCAGCGCTTCGAGGAGATCGCCGATGGAGATCCGTTCCCGGTCCTCCGCGGAGGCGATCGCCATGAGGATGGCCGAGAGGCGATCCGCTCCCTCGGCCTTGTCTACCTTCGATAGGTCGATTTCAACGTGCGGTTCTGTCATCGGCCGCGATCATGCCCAGCGATTCCCCGATGCGGCAACCCCATGGGGCTGCGTCAGAAATCCCCACCCATGTCGAAGCCGCCGCCGTCACCGCCGCCGAAATCGCCCCAATCCCCGCCGGACTGATCACCGCCGGACGGATCGCCACCGTCCTGGCCCTGATCCTGGTTGTTGACATTGTCGTTACCGGCATCAGTTGCGGGCTGGTCGTTGCTCGGGCTTTCGGCGGCATGCGCACCGCCGGCGCCGAACAGCGAGCCGATTGCACTGCCGAGCAGCACGCCGCCCGCGACGCCGAGCGCTGTCTGCGCGGCGCCGGCGAGGAAGCCGCCGCCCTGCCCCATCTGGCCGCGCTGATAGCGCGTGTCGGCCGCGTCATCCTGACGGTCCCATGGGCTGCGGCTACGCTGCACCTGGCGGTTGTCGTCGTAGCGGTTCTGCCGGCCGCGCCCATCATCGAACAGGCCGCCGAACATCCCACCGCGGCTGCGCTCCTCGGCCTCGCGCTCAAGTTCCTCGATCCGCCGCTCGGCGACCTCGAGGGCGTGCTGCTGCACCAGAATGGTCTGCGCCATGTAGTATGGCGCGCCCGGCTGCCGGACGATCTCGCGGTCGATCAGGTCCTGCGCTTCGGGATCGCGCTCAGGGTTCCGGCGCTCAACATCGGCAAGCCGGTCGAACAGGCCTTGGATGGCGCGGCGGTCTTCGGGGTTCAGCATCTTCATTCTCCAATGTTGAACGACGCGTAGGACATGGGGACCGTTGGCCGGCCTCACAATGGGTCGGGCGGCCATAATTGGACATGAGGTGCGCGCCGGGCTGCCAGCGCAGGAATCTCCATTGACTTGCCGCGCCGGTCGGCGAACCTTGAGGACTATTGATCGTCGCGCTTTCGAACCGGAAAAGTCTGCAACTTTTCCCGAGAACGCTCCAGGCGACCAGCGAGGCCAGCATGTCCAGCGACGACGATCTCCCCGAAGACAGCAAGCTCACCAAGACCAAATCGCGCTGGGCAGAACTGGGGAAATTCCTCACCGGGCAGCTGTCGCGCCCCGAGGACGCTCGCCTGCCGCCGGGCCAGCACCTGGTGAAGAACTGGCCGATCCTCGACCTTGGGCAGACCCCGAACGTGGCCAAGGAGGTCTGGCGCCTCGATATTGCCGGAGAAGTCGAACGGCCACAGACTTGGTCGTTCGACGACCTGATGGCGCAGCCGCAGGCCGACAAGCTCAGCGATATCCACTGCGTTACCAGCTGGTCGCGCTACGACAACCACTGGAAGGGCGTCACCACGCACCAGCTGATGGACGCGGTCGGGGTGAAGCCCTCGGCGCGCTTCGTGCTGTTCAGCTCGAACGATGGCTACACCACCAACATGGCGATCGAGGACTTTGCCTCCGAGGACGCGCTGATCGCCCACACCTGGGAGAACGAGCCGCTCAGCCGCGACCATGGCGGCCCGGTGCGGCTGGTGGTGCCGCATCTCTACTTCTGGAAGAGCCCGAAATGGCTCAAGCGCATCGAGTTCGCCGAGCGTGACCACCGCGGCTTCTGGGAAGTTCGCGGCTACCACAACCACGCCGACCCGTGGAAGGAAGAGCGCTATTCCTGATCGAGCCGCTGTAGTTCCCTGACCAGCAGGGAGCGATCCCGAGCGCGCTGCAGCGCGGTGTTTCGCACCAGCACGACTCGGGCATCAGCCAGATCGAGCGTTACCGACAAAGTCGACAGCCTTGGCGACTCTCCCGTCGGCGGACCGAGCAACCGGCGAACACGCCGCACCGAGACCGGCCGTCGCCAGGCTAGTGGTACAGCGATGCCATAGGACGTGCCGGCCGCATCCAGCATCCGCTCGACCTCCCGCAGAGCCAGGTGCGGGCCGATTTCTCCGTCCTGGGTGACCTTGCGATAGAAACCGCCCACCTGGGGACGCGCCACGGTCGCGCCTTCGAGGTAGGCAGGCAAGGCCACGCGGGCGAGCAGACGGCAGGCGGCAGCGTGCTGCGCCAGCCAGGTGGCATAGACCCCAGCGGCTGCCTCGTGAGGCACCGGCAGCTGGGCGACGATCGGCCCCTCGTCGATGCCCGCTGACAGGACATGCACCGTAGCCCCGGCGTGAACGTCGGCATTACCGTCGAGCAACGCTCCGAGCAGCGGTGACGGTCCGCGGTAGGCCGGCAGCAGCGATGGGTGGAGATTGACCGCCCGGCCACCGAACAGGTCCAGCAGCCGGGTCGGCACGATCATCGTGGTCATGCAGGTGATCAGCGTATCGACGCCGAGTGCGGCGATGGCCGCCTCCGCCCCGGCCCAATCGCGCAGCCGCGGCACGCTGACCGCCGGAATGGCGTGGCGCCGCAGCAACAGCCGCATGCTCCAGCGTGGGGAAATGATATCGCCCAATCGCAGCCGAAGGGCCGGATTGGCCGACGTCCAGAAGGCGGCCACCGTGTTGCCGCTCTCGAGCCAGCCGCGCATGGCGGCTGACGCGAGCAGACCATCTGTTCCGATGAACAGCGCCCGGGCCGTATCAGCCGCCCGTGAAGTCGCGCTTGCCGACGGGCACGCCGTTGTGGCGCAGGATCGCGTAGGCGGTGGTGATGTGGAAGAAGATCTGCGGAACGGCGTTGAGCGTCACATGCTCGATGGCGGGCACCTGGGTGTCCTCACCACGCACTTTCAACGTCAGCGTCTTGGCTTCGCTGCCGGCGAGATCCGTCTCCGAGAAGCCTGCAACGAAGTCGAGCGCCTTCTTTACCCGGGCGCGCAGGTCAGCCAGCGTCGTCTCGTTGTCTTCCCAGCTCGGCGGAGTACGGCCGGTCAGGCGCGCCAGGGTGAACTTGATGCGGTCGGTGGTCGATTGAACCTGGAACGACAGCGGATGCATGTCCGGCGCCAGCCGCGACGACGCCAGGACTTCCGGCTTGATCTTGCGTTCAGCGGCATTGACCTCGGCCTTCACCAGGATGGCGTCGAGGTTGTTCAGGTAGCGCGTGAACACCGGAACGGTGATCGCGTACATGGAAAGCGACATAAAAGCAGTCCTCAGGGGTTGGTCAGGCTGGGAATCACCAGCTGTGGTCGACGCTGCGTTCGCGCGGCTGCGGCTGGGCGATGGAGGGCCAGTAATAGTCCTCGGGCAGGACCACCTGGAAATCATAGGTAACGAGTTGGGCGCCATCGACGGCGATGGCGATCGAGTGCCGACCGACCGGGTCGCCCGGCGCTACGCACCAGCTGTGGCTGAACCAGCCTTCCTCGTCGAGTTCGGGAGCGAAGGTCCGCGTCGCAACCTTGCCGTCGGCGGAAATGTCGATGCCATCGTCGGGGTCGGTCAGCAGCGTGCCCCAATCCTCGAGGGGTACCGGCAGGCTGAGGATCTCGGTTGCGGTTTTGGGGGCGGTGCCCTCGGCCAGCCTGACGTACCAGTTGTAGCAGGCGTTGCCCGGCAGCAGCGGCACGACCGTATCGTTCAGCACCTCATCCTCGCCGGCATAGCGGAAGGTGACCTGAAATACCGAGTCGGTCATCTCGGCCGCCAAGGATGGCGCTCCGGCGAGCGTCACAGACAACAGGGCGATGGCTGAAACCGGCAGTCGCATGATCCCTCCCCGCGTGCCGGGCGAAACATAGCGGCAAGCCGCTGAGGCCGGAAGCGAATTTGTCATGCCCCTCGCCGCACAGTCCGACCACTGACATAGTCTCCCAAGCAACAGGAGTTCGAAAATGCGCCGACTGCTGACCGTACTTGCCGCAATTGCTGCGGCGTTCCCGGCGTTCGCCCAGGCGGACCCAACGCCACAGAGCTACGACAGCTTCGTGCCGACCACCGAGCTCAGCACGGCCACCGAGACGCCTCCCGACACGGCACTGGTCAGGCGGCTGTTCACCCTCGCCTTCACCGAGCCCTGCAACGCGGCCATCGACGGCGGTTATGGCGGCACCGAACCGCAGGTGTTCGACCTGAGCTACAAGGGCAGCTACGACGAGCCGGACGCGCCGGCGCGCAAGTTCCGGCTCTATCAGTTCAACTGCAACGGCGGCGCCTACAATTTCAGCTCGGTGTTCTACGGCTGGGACGAGATCGATGGGCTGCAGCCGCTGAGCCTGCCCTCGCCCAGTGTCAAGCCGAGCTACGACGAGGCGGCCGCCGACGGCGACGGCAAGCTGCTCAAGCTCGAGCTTACCGGCATGACGGCAAGCTTTCTCGTCACCAATGCAGAAGTTGACGCCAAATCCGGGACAATCGCGGCGACTGGCTACTGGCGCGGCATAGGCGACGCCTCAAGTACCGGCGTGTGGTCGCTGACCGACGGCGAGTACCAGCTCGTCACCTACGACGTCGATGCTTCCTACGACGGCGAAGTGAACCCGATCCGCGTATTCGACCGCTCGCAACCCGAGGACATTGCTCTGCCGTAACCGGTGACGGTCACGAGGCCGGCTACGCGCAGATACGCGAACCTTTCGGTAAGCATTGAAGCAATGTGAGCGTGTCGGTCATATTGTCCTCGGTTTCAAGGTGTTAGCCTCGCAACCGCGGACGTTGCCGATCTCCGGCAGCGCATTGGAGAAGTCTCATGAGCGTCATTCGATATCTTGCCGGACTGGCTGCCGGCCTGCTGATCGTGCTGGCCGTTCTGACCCCGACCTATGCCCAGGACATGGAGACCCGGGTGATCGTGCCGGACGTTCCCGGCGGCGCCCTGTTCACCGGCTGCTACCAGGTGCAGCAGCGCCTCTACGGTCCCTATCGCATGACCTTCTGCCTCGAGCAGCGCGGTACCTATACCGTGCGGGGCGGTGGCGTGCGGTGCGACGGCCGGCTCAACTGGTCGGCCAGTGGCCGCGACATCAACATTCAACTCAAGCGCACGTCGTGCGGCAACGGCGTGGCGTGGAGCGCCGATCGCATGAGCTGCCGCGGCGGCAACCTGCTGCCGGCCTTCCTCGCCCGGATCATCGTTCCCGACCTGCCGGTACTGCAGACGCTGCGCTGCACCTACACCCCGTCGGTCTCGAGCGAACGCCCGACGCAGATCACGGCGCGCCGCGTCGACTGACATCGCCGGCGTGTCATCTGACATCGCCCGCGTGTCGTCTGACATCGCGCCGTCATCGGCACAAAATAAGAGGGCCACGAACCATCTCTGGTTCGTGGCCCTGAGAAGCGCCGGCCGCACTGTTGAGGGCTTGGGGGCAGCGGCGGGCAACTTCTCCTGCGTTCACCGGTGCATGGGTCGTTTGCAGTAGTCCGATGAACTCCCCACTAAGATGGGTGTCCTTTGCGGCATGAAAAGTGCCTTCACCGGAAGGTGAAGTAGATGAACAGACGGTAAGGTACGCCGATTGCCGAAGCACTCCGAAGCCCCTAAGGATGGGCTGCAAAGCGGTGCCTCGCATCGCCTTGCCAACGAGAAAAGCATGGACACCATCACTCCGCCGGGCTTGCCGCAGAAGGCGTTCACCGACCCGCAGGCCGCCTGGGCCTATGTCGCCGAGATCTATCATCGCAACACCGGCTTCATTCGGGAGCAGCTGCTTGGGCTGACGCGCGGCCGCGTGCCCAAGGGGCGGGTACGGGCGTTCTACCCCGAAGTGCAGGTCACCTCGCGCAGCTACGGCAAGACCGACAGCACCCTGCCCTATGGGTACCTGCACACACCGGGCATTTATCGCACCACGATCACCGCGCCGGACCTGTTCAAGAACTACCTGATCGAGCAGTTCGACGTGATCCTGCGCAATCACGGCGGCGCCATCGAGGTGGGCGAATCCACCACGCGCATCCCGCTGCATTTCGCCATTCCCTCGACCGAGCGGATCGATGGCGAGGCAATCAACGCGCTGCCGATCCCGCTGCGCGACCTGTTCGACGTACCGGACCTGCAGGATACCGACGACGAGATCGCCAACGGCACCTTCGTGCCGCCGCCCGGCGGGCCCTATCCGCTGGCGCATTTTACCGCGCCGCGCGTCGACTACTCGCTGCAGCGGCTCAGCCACTACACCGGCACCGAAGCCGATCATTTCCAGAATTTCGTGATCTTCACGAACTATGGCTTCTACATGGATGAGTTCGCCCGCGTGGCCGAACGGTACATGCAGGAAGGCCATCCGGAGTATGACAGCTTCATCGAGCCCGGCGGCTTCGTGACGCTCAACTCGCGGCTGGGTGGCGGCACTTCGGGTTTGCGCGCCACGCGTATTCCGCAGATGCCGGCGCTGCACCTCACCATGCCGCGCAATCGCGGCATCACCATCGTCAACATCGGCGTCGGCCCGTCCAACGCCAAGACCATCACCGACCATATCGCGGTGCTCAGGCCGCATGCCTGGATCATGCTCGGGCACTGCGCCGGCCTTCGCAACTCGCAGGAGCTGGGCGACTATGTGCTGGCGCACGCGTACCTGCGCGAAGACCACGTGCTCGATGCCGACCTGCCGGTGACCGTGCCGATCCCGGCGCTCGCCGAAGTGCAGGTGGCGCTGGAAAAAGCGGTGGCAGAGATCACCCATCTCGAGGGGATCGAGACCAAGCGCATCATGCGCACCGGCACCGTCGCCACCTTCGACAACCGCAACTGGGAGCTGCGCGACCAGGCCGAGATCACCCGGCAGCTGTCGCAATCGCGCGCAGTGGCGCTCGACATGGAATCGGCCACCATCGCCGCCAACGGCTTCCGCTTCCGCGTCCCTTACGGCACCCTGCTCTGCGTCTCCGACAAGCCGCTGCACGGCGAGCTGAAGCTCCCCGGCATGGCCTCGGACTTCTACCGCACCCAGGTGAACCGGCACTTCCAGATCGGGCTGAGAGCGATGGAAATCCTGCGCGACCAGCCGCCGGAACGGCTGCATTCACGCAAGCTGCGGAGTTTTGCCGAGACGGCGTTCCAGTAGCTGGACGGGGGCCCGATAGTGAGCGGAGCAGAGCAACTGATGGCGCGGGCTGAGGCCCAGTCGCGCGGCTGCTTGAGGTTGGCCGCCTCCCCCGGCGGTCACACCTACCTGGGGGGCAAACCTGAACTGCCGGCTAACTCGGAATGGCCCACCTGGAAAGGCAATCCTCTCGGCTTTCTCGCGCAACTGGACCTCAATGCCGCGCCAAAGGAAAGCTGGCCAAAATGGATGCCGACGACCGGACGCCTCCTATTCTTCTATGATGCCGAGCAGTCGACCTGGGGATTCGATCCGTCTGATCTAGGCAGTTGGCGAGTCATCCACGTCGCCGGCGAGGAAGGACTGTCTGCACGCGAGGCGCCCAGCTCGCTTCCGTCACACGCCATACGGTCTCGGAAGCCGCTCAAGTTCGTGACTGGCCTCTCTGTACCCTCTTGGGAGAGAATCGTAGGCCAGGGGCACACCAACCTCACCTCTGACGAAGAGACCAAGGTGGAGGCATTCCTCGATCGTGCTCATGCTCGCGCAACAGCACTCGGTCCCCAGCACCAGCTGTTCGGTCTACCGGCTCCGATACAAGGCGACGAAATGGAGCTCGAATGCCAACTGGCGTCAAACGGACTCTACGTGGGAGACGCGACTGGCTATCAGCACCCCCGACGCTTCGAGCTCGAAGAAGGAGCCACCGATTGGGAACTACTCCTTCAGCTCGACAGCGACGACGATGCCGACATGATGTGGGGCGATGCCGGAGCGCTTTACTTCTGGATCCGAAAGCAAGACGCCGAAACGGCGGACTTTTCGAAGGTCTGGATGGTTCTACAGTGCGGCTGATCCCTCACACCGGCTCGTAATCGATCTCCAGGAACTTCTCGACTTCACGGTCCCAGCGCTCGCGCACGAACTTCACGTGCTTGGGGTGCTCGTTGTAGGCGGTGTAGGCCGCCTGGTCGGCGAACTCCATCGAGAAGCCGAACTCATAGTCGTTCTTCTTGGACACCTGTCGCAACTGCTCGAATTTCTTTACGCCCGGGATTTCCTTCAGCACCATGGCGTCGCGGAGAAAGGCCTTCTCCATCAATGAACCGTGGGCGTGCTTCAAATTGAATACGACAGTATGCCGGATCATCAGGTCCTCTCCCCCAATGCTACCGCTTCGCTGGCGGCAATTGCCGTCATATTGACGATTCCGCGGCTGGTGGTCGAGGGGGCAAGGATGTGGGCCGGGGCACGCGGCCCCATCAGGATCGGCCCGACGGCGAGCGCGTTGTTCATTTCCTTGAGCAGCGTCATCGAGAGGTTAGCGCTGTCGAGGTTGGGGAACAGCAACAGGTTGGCCTCGCCCTTCAGCACCGAGTCGGGGATGTAGCGGCTCCTGAGGTCGTCGTTGAGCGCCAGGTCGCCCTGCATTTCGCCTTCGATGATCATCTCGGGCGCCACGGCCTTCAGCTTCTGATAGGCCTCGCGCATCTTGTAGGCGGTGTCGCCATCGCGCGAACCGAAGTTCGAGTAGCTGAGCAGCGCCGCCCGGGCCTCGATGTTGAAGCGCTTGAGGTGGTCGCGGGCCTGCAACGCGATCGCCACCAGCTCATCCGGGGTCGGGTCCATGTTGACGTAGGTGTCGGCGAGGAAGAACACGCCGCGCGGCATGATCAGCATCGACAGCGCCGAGACGTCCTTGACCCCGTCCTGCAGCCCGATGATCGAGCGGATGTCGCGCACATGCTTGATGAAGCGGCCCTGGAAACCGCAGAGCATGGCGTCAGCATCACCGCGCTTCACCGACAGCGCCGCGATCACCGTGGTGTTGGTGCGCACGATCGTGCGCGCAATGTCCGGGGTGACGCCGTTGCGGCCGACCAGCGAGTGGAACAGGTCCACATAGTCGCGATAGCGCGGATCGTCCTCGGGGTTCACCACCTCGAAGTCGCGTCCCGGCTTGATGGTCAGCCCGAAGCGCTGCAGCCGGCTCTCGATCACCTGCGGGCGGCCGATCAGGATCGGCTGCGCCATGCGGTCTTCGATCATCACCTGCGCGGCACGCAACACGCGCTCGTCTTCGCCGTCGGCGAAGGCGACGCGCTTCTGCTGCCCGATCACCTTGTCGATCACCGGCTTCATCACCAGGCCGGAGCGAAAGACGAAGCGGTTGAGGCTGTCGTGATAGGCCTGGAAATCGGTAATCGGGCGCTTGGCCACGCCTGACTCCATCGCCGCCCGCGCCACGGCCGGTGCGATGCGGAGGATCAGCCTCTGGTCGAAGGGGTTCGGGATGATGTGCTCGGGGCCATAGACCGCCGGCTGGCCAGACGGCGAGACCTCCAGCCCCGGATCATGCGCCAGCTTGGCGATGGCCTGCGCCGCTGCGAGCTTCATTTCCTCGTTGATCGTGGTGGCGCCGACGTCGAGCGCCCCGCGGAAGATGAAGGGGAAGCAGAGGACGTTGTTGACCTGGTTGGGATAGTCCGAACGCCCGGTGCAGACCATGGCGTCGGGCCGGATCTCCTTGGCCACTTCGGGCATGATTTCGGGATTCGGGTTGGCGAGCGCCAGGATCAGCGGGCTCGGCCCCATCTTCTGCAGCATCTCGGGCTTCAGCGCGCCGGCCGCCGAGAGGCCGAGGAAGATGTCGGCGCCGTCGATCACTTCGGCGAGCGTCGTGGCGTTCGACTGGCGGCAGAAACGACCGCGCCACTTGTCGTTGACGTCGTCGCGCTTGTCGGTCAGCAGCCCGTCCTTGTCGGCCACCCAGATGTTCTCGAGCCTGGCGCCCAGGGCGACGAGGATGTTGAGGCAGGCGATGGCCGCGGCCCCTGCCCCGGACGTGCAGATCTTCACGTCTTCGATCTTCTTGCCGGTGAGCTCCAGCCCGTTCAGCACCGCAGCACCGACGATGATCGCCGTACCGTGCTGATCGTCATGGAACACCGGGATCTTCATGCGCTCGCGCAGCGCTTCCTCGATGGCGAAACACTCGGGGGCCTTGATGTCCTCGAGGTTGATGCCGCCGAAGGTCGGCTCCAGCGGCCGCACCACTTCGATGAACTTGAGCGGGTCGGTTTCGTCGATCTCGATGTCGAACACATCGATGCCGGCGAACTTCTTGAAGAGCACCGCCTTGCCCTCCATCACCGGCTTCGACGCCAACGCGCCGATATTGCCGAGCCCCAGCACGGCCGTGCCATTCGAGATCACCGCCACCAGGTTGCCGCGCGAGGTGTACTTGGTCACCGCCTCGGGATCGACGGCGATCTCCTCGCAAGGCGCCGCCACCCCGGGCGAGTAGGCCAGCGACAGGTCGCGCTGGTTGCCAAGCGGCTTGGTCGCCTGAATCTCAAGCTTTCCGGGCTTGGGGAACTGATGGAAATGCAGCGCCGCTTCGCGCAGCGCCTTCTTCTGTTCGGTCACGTCGGCAGACATCAATACCCCTCCGGAAACTCAGGATGGAGTGCCACTAATCGAGGGCGATGAAAAGGCGGTGCGCGGAGGAAACTGGCGACGGCGTTCTTCCGCGGGTCAGGCTGCGCTCGCCTGCGCCAGTCCCGGCAGCACGATCGGTGCATTGAGCGCCCGGGCCAGGTCGCGGAAGGCGCCGGCCTTCAGCGCCGGGGCGAACAGGTAGCCCTGGGCCTGTACTACGCCGCGGGCCCTCAGATAGAGCGCCTGCGCCTCGGTCTCGACGCCTTCGGCGACGATCTCGGTACCGAGGTCGCGGGCCATGGCGATCAACCCATCCAGCACCGGCACCGGCGCCCCATCTGGCTTGATCATATCGACGAACACCCGGTCGATCTTGACCACGTCGACACCGAGCGTCTGCAGGTAGGCGAGGTTGGAGTGGCCGGTGCCGGCATCGTCCATGGCCAGCCGGCAGCCCAATGCGTGCAGCCCGGCAATGACGCTCTGCGCCTGCGCCATCTTCTCGAGTGGCTTGCGCTCGGTGATCTCGAACACCAACTGGCGGAAGCCGATCGCCGAGTTGGAGAAGATGGTGTGTACGTCGTCGACCACGTTGCCGTCGCGGAAGTGCCCCTCGAACAGGTTGATCGAGATCTTGAGGTCGGGCATGTCGCCGCACAGGGCGCCTAGATCCGCTTTCACCTGCTGCATCAGGCTGACGGTCATCGGCAGCGCCAGGCCGGTGACTTCGGCGTAGTCGATGAAGGCGCCCGGCGGCACCACCTCGCCGTTCTTCTTCTCCCACCGGCACAGCACTTCGCACCCGGCCAGCGCACCGGTCCTGAGGTTGATCACCGGCTGGTAGTAGGGCTTGAGTTCCCCTGCGGCGATCGCCCGCTCGAGATCGAAGGCCGGCAGGTCGGAGCGCCGGACATATTGCAGGGCGAGGATCAGGAACGCACCGCACATCAGAGCCGCAACGACCGTGAAGCTCGCGTCGAGGTCGCCATAGTCCGCGCGCACCATGGCGAAGGGCACCGCAGCGGTCACCCGGATCGGCAGCTCGCCGGCAAAGCTCTCGGCCGTGACAAACTCGATGTCGCCGCGATTGTCATAGGCCTTGGGGTCGCCGACGGTGACGATCTCGGCCCCATCGGTCAGCGACACCCGCACCATCGATGTCGGCTTCAGCCCGTTCAGCAGGCTATCCGGCTCGGCCGCCAGAATCGGCACGAAGGCCGAGACCTTGCGCGTCGTGCCGAACGCCTGCGTCACCTTCAGTACCGGCATCCTGAGGTCGGCGTACTTGGCCACCTCGATCGTCTCGGTCTGGTTGGGCACCGACAGCGGACGCGACAGCGGCGAGTACTTCACATCCTTGCCCAGCGCGTCGCAGTACTGCACCCCGTCGGCATTCTCGACCAGCACCTGCTTCAAATAGAGGCTCACCTCCATCTGCTGATGCACATTGGCGATGAAGCTGGGCGTGCAGAGCGACGGGCTCTCGGCGAGAATGCGACGCAGCGACGAGATGGCGTCATAGGCGGTGGCCTGCACCCGGCTCGCCACCGCATCGACCGACTGCTGCAAGAGGGCCCGCTCGCGTACCCGGACGTAGGAATCGAGCACGAAATCGACGGCCATGACCGGCAGGAACGCGGCGATGGCCGCGAGCAGCATCAGCACATGGGCATACCTGGACTTCAAGCGAATCCGCCCCCGACGGAGATAGGCAACAAATGCCTAGCGGGCGGACTTTAAGAGAGTGTTAACGCTAGTTGGATGGTCGTGCCGGAATGAAACGCCGGTCAGGTCGTGGTATCGCGGAACGGTTCGGCGGCCACCTGATGATCGTCCTCGTAGACGATGTAGCCCGGACGGTCGGAACGGATCATTTCCACGGGACGGTCGTGTGCGGCGAGGATGACCGCGACCTGCCGCATCCTGGCGATGTGTTCGGTGGCATCTGCTTTGAACCAGCTCAAAGCCACCTTCTTGGGGTGGGCCCTGCCGGCCCGCGAGAAACGATCGGGTGCGTGCAGGTTTTGACGAAACCAGCCGTACAGCTCGTCCCAAACGGCCTGTTCGTCCACCGACAGGGCGCCGATCCGGTTGAGGTCGGACATAGCCGTGAACAGCCCCTGTCGATGACCTGACTCAGGATCCGCGGCTGGAATGACGAACCGAACGAACATGCGCGAAGGGCGCATTGCAGCACCCCTCGCGCATTCAGTTACTTCGTATCGGCGATCACCCGCACGTGAAGTTCACGCAGCTGCTTGGGCTCGGCCGGGCTCGGCGCGCCCATCAGCAGGTCTTCGGCCTGCTGGTTCATCGGGAACAGCGTGATCTCGCGCAGGTTCTGCGCGCCGCAGATCAGCATGACGATACGGTCGATGCCGAAGGCGGCGCCGCCATGCGGCGGGGCGCCGTACTGGAAGGCGCGGTAGAGGCCGCCGAACTGCTCCTCGACCTCGGTGCGCGACTTGCCGGTCAGCTCGAACGCCTTGACCATGGTCTCGGGCAGCTGATTACGGATCGAACCCGAGGCGATCTCGAAGCCGTTGCACACCGCGTCGTACTGGAACGCCTTGATGGTGAGCGGATCCTGGGTGTTCAGGGCCTCGATACCGCCCTGCGGCATCGAGAACGGGTTGTGCGCGAAGTCGAGGCGCTTTTCTTCCTCGCTCCACTCGTAGAACGGGAAATCCACAATCCAGCACAGCTTGAACTGGTCGAGCTGAGTGAGGTTGAGGTCGAGCCCGATCTTCACCCGCGCTTCGCCGGCGAAGTTGTACATCTTGTCCGGCCGGCCGAGCACGAAGAACACGGCGTCGCCATCGGCAAGCCCGAGCTGGGTGCGGATGGCCGCAGTGCGCTCTTCGCCGATGTTCTTGGCCACCGGGCCGGAACCCGCGCCATCCTTGAAGAAGATATAGCCGAGGCCCGGCTGGCCCTGGCTCTGGGCCCAGGCGTTCATGCGGTCGCAGAAGGCGCGGCTGCCACCGGTCTTGGCGGGGATAGCCCAGACTTCGACCTTGGCGTCGCTGGCGATCTGGTTGGCGAACACGCCGAAGCCGGAGCCGCGGAAATGCTCGGTAACCTCCTGCATTTCGATCGGGTTGCGCAGGTCCGGCTTGTCGGAACCGTACTTGCGCACGGCCGTGTCGTACGGGATGCGCGGCCAGTCCCTGGTCACCGGCTTGCCGTCGGCGAACTCCTCGAACAGCCCGGTGATAACAGGCTGCATGGTGTCCCAGATTTCTTCCTGGGTAACGAAACTCATCTCGAGGTCGAGCTGGTAGAACTCGCCCGGCAGGCGGTCAGCGCGCGGGTCTTCGTCGCGGAAGCACGGCGCGATCTGGAAGTAGCGGTCGAAGCCGGCCACCATCAGCAGCTGCTTGTACTGCTGCGGCGCCTGCGGCAGGGCGAAGAACTTGCCGGGGTGGATGCGGCTGGGCACCAGGAAGTCGCGGGCGCCTTCCGGCGACGACGCAGTGAGGATCGGCGTCGAATACTCGGCAAAGCCGATATCGCCCATGCGGCGGCGCATCGACGAGATCACCTTGGTGCGCTTGACGATGTTGGCATGCAGCGTCTCGCGGCGCAGGTCGAGGAAGCGGTACTTGAGCCGGATGTCCTCGGGATAATCCGGCTCGGCGAACACCGGCAGCGGTAGCTCGGTGGCTTCGCTGAGCACTTCGAGCTCGCGGATGAACACTTCGATCTCGCCGGTCGGCTGCTTGGCGTTGACCGTCTCGGGCGTGCGCTGCTTCACCTCGCCGTCGACGCGGATCACCCACTCGGAGCGCACCGTCTCGGCCAGCTTGAACGCCTTGGAATCGGGATCGACCACCAGCTGCGTCAACCCATAGTGGTCGCGCAGGTCGATGAACAGCAGGCCGCCGTGATCGCGGACGCGATGCACCCAGCCACTGAGCCGCACATTATTGCCCACGTCACCCTGACGAAGGGCGGCGCAGGTGTGGGTGCGATAGCGGTGCATTTCACTCATCTCTTGTCTCTGAGGCAGGCGGATTCCGGGGCCGGACAAGCGCATGCGAGGGCGCAATTGTCAAGTTGAGCCGACCCGGTGCGAGCCAGCCGAAACCGCCGATCGGCGGAATCGCGCACCGATCGACAGTGACTTATTCGCCACTCTTTGCTCGCCATTCGCGTCCCCCACTGTTATTCAGGTTCAAAAGCCTTGTGACGAAAGAGTCTTGATGGAGCTCATTACTTCGACCGACGTGCTCGCCGCCTTCTCCAAGCGGGCCGCCGGTTATGATTTCGTGACGGTCGATACCGAGTTCCTGCGCGAAACGACCTACTGGCCGAAGCTCTGCCTCCTGCAAGCGGCCACCCGAGACGAAGCGGTCCTGATCGACCCGCTCGCCCCCGGCCTCGATTTGTCGCCGTTCTTCAAGCTCCTTGCCAATGACAAGGTCCGCAAGGTCTTCCACGCTGCCAGGCAGGACATCGAGATCTTCGTCAAGCTGACCGGCAAGGTGCCGGCCAATATCTTCGATACCCAGGTGGCCGCGTCCGTCTGCGGCTTCGGCGACAGCGTCAGCTACGACAACCTGGTGCGCTCGATCACCAAGGTCGAGCTCGACAAATCCTCGCGCTTCACCGACTGGTCGGCCCGCCCGCTCACCGAAAAGCAGAAGGTCTACGCCCTCGCCGACGTCACGCACCTGCGCGACGTCTACGCAGCGCTGGTCAAGCAGGTCGACGACACCGGCCGCTGGGACTGGGTGGAAGACGAACTGGCCGTGCTCGAGTCGATCCACACCTACGTGGTGCAGCCCGAGCATGCCTGGGAGCGGCTCAAGGCCCGTCTCGCCAAGCCGCGCGACGTCGCGGCGCTGAAGGCGCTGGCCGCCTGGCGCGAACAGCGCGCCCAGGATACCGACCAGCCGCGCAGCCGCATCCTCAAGGACGACGCGCTGATCGAGCTCGCCATGCAGCGTCCGCTCAATCCCGAGAGCTTCGACAAGCTGCGCGCCGTGCAGCGCGGCTACGGCCGCTCGTCGGCCGCAGCCGAGATCGTCTCGATCCTCAAGGACGTCGAGGCGCTGCCCAAATCGGATCTGCCCAAGCTGCCCGACCGCCACCGCGGCCCCTCGCCCAAGGGCGCTGTCGGCGACCTGTTGCGCGTGCTGCTGAAATCGGTAGCCGAAGACAATGGCGTCGCCTCGCGCATCATCGCCACCTCCGACGACATCGACGCCCTGGTCCTCGACGACGATGCGGATGTGCCGGCACTGAAGGGCTGGCGGCGGAAGCTGTTCGGCGACAAGGCACTTGCCATCAAGCATGGCAAGCTGGGCCTCGCGGCGAGCAAGAAGGGCGTCATCGAGATCGAGATTATCGACGACGACGAAGAGTAGGGCCGCGCCCTACTCCGCCACCACGTCCGTCAGCTTGATGCCAACCTGTCCTGCCAGCTGGTCCAGCCGGCCACGCAGATGCTCACCATCAAGGAACGCCAGGTCCGACGGCAGCTGCAGTTTCAGGATGCCCTTGTCAATGAAGAAGCCGACCCGTGGCAGCACCCCGGGCATGGCCGCCGACATCGGATAGGCGACGCGGAACGCCGCCCCGAGCAGGCGAGCGCGAGCACTCATGGTCGGGCCGGACAGCGCCAAGAGGTTCTGGCTCATCGATTTCTGCTTCAGGCCCATGTAGCGGACGGCGAGAACCTCGGCGAGGAAGGCACGGCCCGGGTGATCGACGCCGGTCGCCGAGCCGTAGGCGACCATGTCGACCGCCTGCTCGCCGCGATAATCCGGGTGCCCGCGCCAGCCGATATCGGCGAGATAGCACGCGACCTTGCGCAGCCGGGTCTCCTCGGCCGTCTCGGTGATCCCGAGCGTGGTCAGGAGCTCCGCGGTGAAATCGATCAGGTCCTCGGCATGCGCCGGCGAGCGGGAGCGCAGTACGCTCATCTGCTCGGCGGTCTGCATCAGCGGATCGACCGCGCGCTCGTCGTCATCGAGCAGGCCGTAGAGATAGCCTTCGCGCACGCCCAGCGCCGAGAACAGCACCGTGTCGAACTTGCCCGCCTTCAGCACCTCGATCAGCACCGCGGCGCCATAGGGCACGAGATCGCGGCGGCCTGAGCTTACATGCTCCGAGCCGGTATAGGGCTTGTTGGCCGCCGTTGCCGTGACGATGTCCTCGCACAGCTTCAGCATGTCGCTGGCTTTGACCGAGTAATGCTGCACCATGTGCAGCGGGTAGTCGCGCAGCACCTGATGCACCTTGGCGAGGGAGCGCCAGGTGCCGCCGATGGCGCAGAAGCTGCCGCCCTGCCCGTCCAGCAGCCTGGATTTTTTCAGTCGCTTGTTGGCGATGGCCTGCGCCTTGGCAGGCGAGACGTCGGAATCGTCCTGCAGCCGGATCACTCCGAGTTCGTGCGTCTCGCCGGTGGAATCGCTGCCGCCGGCAATCGAAGAAAGCTCGAGGCTGCCGCCGCCGAGGTCGCCGACCACGCCGACGAAACCCGGCATGCCGGAGATGGCCCCGAGCGCGGCGAAATGTGCCTCCTCGGCGCCCGAGAGCACTGTCACCTTGGCGCCCATGATCTCCTCGACAGCGTCGACGAAGGCCTTGGAATTGGAGGCCTCGCGCACCGCGGAAGTGGCGAGGATATGGGTGGTCCCGGCCCGCATCAGCTTACTGACCAGGGCGAAGCGCTGGATCGCGGTCAGCGCGCGATCGATGTTCTCGTAGGCAATCTTGCCGGTCTGGGCGAGCCCGCGCCCCAGGGCGCACGCGGTCTTCTCGTTGTAGAGCGGGGTCAGCGAGCGGGCGTGCCGCTCGTAAACCACCAGTCGGACCGAGTTGGACCCGATATCGAGCACGGCGACAGGTCGCGCACCCTTGATGCGTCCCTGCGCGGTGGGGTCGGCGTCGACGCCCCAGTATTGGTTCACTGGCTTCTCTCTTCGTTGTCGCGCTTGAGCGCCGTGCCGCGGCCCGACAGGCTCGCATGCGTCATGAAGTAGTCGTGCGCATTGTAGGGCTCTTCGCCCTCCCTGGGCCTGATCCTATCGGAACTGCCGTCGGGAAGCACCTCCCAGCTTTGCTGGTTGTCCTTCAAATATGCGACCATGGTTCGGTCGAGAATCTGCTCGTGCACCGTGGTGTTGAGGATGGGCACCATCACTTCGACGCGCCAGTCGAGGTTGCGCTGCATGATGTCAGCCGAGCTCATGTAGACCTTGGCCCGGCGCGAGGGCAGCGGCGCCCCCTGCCCGAAGCAGAAGATGCGGCTGTGCTCGAGGAAGCGCCCGACCACCGACTTCACCCGGATATTGTCGGAGAAGCCCGGGATACCCGGTCTGAGGCAGCAGATGCCGCGCACGATCAGCTCGATCTTCACGCCCTTGCGGCTCGCGTCGTAGAGGGCGTCGATGATCTCGGGATCGACCAGCGCGTTCATCTTCAGCCAGATATTGGCCGGCTCGTTCCGCTCGGCGAACTCGACTTCCCGGGCGATGTGGTCGAGCAGTGTCTGCCTGAGCGTCACCGGCGAGTAAGCGATCGCCTCCATCTCGGCGGGCCGGGCATAGCCGGTGATGAAGTTGAACACGCGTGCCACGTCGCGGGTAATCGACGGCTCCGTAGTGAAGTAGCTGAGGTCGGTATAGATCTTGGCGGTGATCGGGTGGTAGTTGCCGGTGCCCAAATGGCAGTAGCTCACCAGCTTGCCGCCCTCGCGCCGCACCACCTGGCTCATCTTGGCGTGGGTTTTCAGTTCGATGAAGCCGAACACCACCTGCGCGCCGGCGCGCTCGAGGTCGCGGGCCCAGCGGATATTGGCCTCTTCGTCGAAGCGCGCCTTCAATTCGACCAGCGCGGTCACCGACTTGCCGGCCTCGGCCGCCTGCACCAGCGCCTTGACGATCGGGCTGTCGCGCGAGGTGCGGTAGAGCGTCTGCTTGATCGCCACCACATCGGGATCGCGGGCCGCCTGCATCAGGAACTGCGCCACCACGTCGAAGCTCTCGAACGGGTGGTGGACCAAGAGGTCCTTGGCGCGGATGGCAGCGAAGATGTCGCCGTTGTAATCGCGGATGCGCTCGGGGAAGCGCGGCAGGTAGGGCGGAAACTTGAGGTCCGGACGGTCGATGTCGCAGATCCTGGAGGCATCGGCGAGGCCGAGGAAGCCTTCCACCTCAAAGGTGTCGCTGGCGCCGACGCCGAGCCGCTCGGAGATGTGCCGGCGCAGGGCGCGCGGCATCTTCTTTTCGATCTCGAGGCGGATCACCATGCCGCGGCGGCGCTGGCGCAGGGCGGATTCGAACTCCACCACCAGGTCGGCGGCTTCGTCGTCGATTTCGATTTCGCTGTCGCGAATGATGCGGAAGGCACCCGAGCCCGACACCTGGTAGCCGGGAAACATCTTGTCGATGAAGCGGTTGATCAGCGTGTCGATGGTCACCACCTCGACCCGGTTCGGCGCCGCCAGTTCGTTGGGCAGCGTGACGAAGCGATCGAGATTGGACGGCACACGCACCAGCGCGGTCAGCGTCTGGGCCGTCCCTTCGCGCACCATCTCGAAGGCCAAAGTGAAGCCGAGATTGGGGATGAACGGGAACGGGTGCGCCGGGTCGACGGCGATGGGCGTCAGCACCGGGAAGATTTCTTCACGGAACAGCTTCTGCAGGTAGCGCACCTGTTCCGGCGTGAGGTCGTCGGCCTCGTGGATCACCACGTCCTTGGCGAACAGCTCCTCGCGCAGCTGCTGCCAGTGGTCCTGCTGCTCGAGATGCAGGTGCTGGGCCAGCGTCGCGATTTCTTCGAGCTGCTCGGCCGGCGACAGCCCATCGGCGCTCTGCTTGGTGAGACCGGCGCGCAGTTGCCCCTTCAGCCCGGCGACGCGCACCATGAAGAACTCGTCGAGATTATTGGCCGAGATCGAAACGAACCGCAGCCGCTCGAGCAGCGGGTGATTGACGTTCCCCGCCTCCTCCAGCACGCGCATGTTGAACTGCAGCCAGCTGACTTCGCGGTTGACGAAGCGGGCCGGGCTCTGCCGCAGCTCGACGACGTCGGGGGCCTCCTCCTGCGGCTGTTCGGCGATTTCGCTCATCTCATTCATCGTCGTCGGCTCCGAGATCGAGGGCCAGCTGTCGGTCATCACGCGCTGCGCTCCGCTGCCTGAGCGCTTCGCCGGCAATGGCGCGAGTAATGGCGGTGCCACGTTCAAGCGCCATGCGGTCCATCATTGACGCAAGGGCAACCGCCTCTTCGGACGATCGTTCCATACGTGCCACCAGGTAGGCGATGATCCTTGGTTCAACAGCCACCTGACGATCGTCGAACAGCTTCACGAACATCTGTGACAATTGAATATCGTCGCTCAGTGACACGGTGAAATGCGCCGCGAGTCGAGCCCGCGATTTCAGATCATCGGTTGCGAACGGCCAGTTTGCAACGGGCTCCCGTGCCGTCAGCAGCAGCGGACGGCGGTCGCGCATCGACTGGTTGAGCAGGTGAAACAGTTCGGCCTCGGCATAGCCTGCCCGCTCGGCATCCTCGACCACCAGCGGCTGCGTGCCGCCATCGCGCGACAGCGCCTCGGCCGTCTCGGGGGTCGCATGCCCGGCCCCTGCCCGCTCCGCCCAGATGCGCGCCAGGTGCGACTTGCCCGAGCTGGTCGCCCCTTCGATCAGCGTCAGCGGACCCGGCCAGTGCGGAAAGGCGAGGACATGCGCGTGGGCCAGGCGGTTGCCTTCGCCGACGATGAAATCGTCCTCGGCGTGCGAGGCCTCGTGCCCGAGGTCCAGCGCCAGCTGTCCGCCGCCGAGCTGCAGGCCGGTCATTTCCCCGCCGCAGCGCGCGGCTTGCGCGCGGGCTTGCCGACGGCAGGCTCCGGAGCCGGCGTCGCTGGCGGCAGCTCCTCGGCACCCAGGTAGAGGCTCGACTGCTGGTACTTGGTCAGCGCGAAGCGGGTCAGCACGCCGGAAATTGCGGCCAACGGCACCGCCAGCAGCAGCCCGACGAAGCCGAACAGCAGCGCGAAGGCGAACAAGGCGAACATCAGCCAGACCGGGTTGATGTTGATGCTCTGCCCGACCAGCTTGGGATAGAGGATGTTGCCCTCGAGGAACTGGCCGACGATGTAAATCATCAGCACGATCAGCACGAACACCCACTGATCGGGCCAGAACTGCACCAGCGCCACGGTCATCGACAGTGCAAAGCCGACGAGGAAGCCGACATAGGGCACGAAGCTGAGCAGCCCGCCGATCAGGCCGATGGCGAGCCCGTAGTTGAGCCCGGCCAGAGTCAGCGCGGTGCAGTAGTAGACGCACAGCACCAGGATCACCGAACCCTGCCCGCGGATCACGCCGGCCATGGCGCCGTCGATATCGCCGAGCACGCCGCGAATTTCGCTGCGATAGCGCCGCGGCAGCAGGTCATCGACCTTCTTGACCATGCCTTCCCAGTCGACCAGCAGGTAGAACGCCACCACCGGGGTAATGAACAGCACGGCAATGGTATTGATGACCGTCAGCCCGCTCTGCGCCAGCGTGGCGGTAACGATGCCGGCGAACTCGACGCCACGGCCGATCAGGTCGGTGAGGCTGCCTTCGAGCTGCGCCGTGCGTTCCGGGCCCAGCCATTCGGTAAACTGCGGGGCCCATTGCCGCAGCAGATCCTGCAGATCGCTCACATATCCGGGAAGACCAGCTATGAGGCCACCGACCTGCACGGCCAGCAGCGGCACCAGGGCGAGCAGCAAGCCGAGCAGCAGCACCAGCACCAGCAGCAGCACCAGCATCGAGCCCCAGGACCGGCCAATCCCCAGCTTTTGCAGCCAGTTGACCAGCGGGTTGAGGAGGTAAGCCAGTGTCAGGCCGACGACAAACGGCAAGAGGATCGAGCGGAATACCCAGAGCAGCAGGATGGCTGCAACAAACAGCCCGGCCCAGATCATTACCTGATATCTTAGGCTCAACGTCCCGGGCGTCTCTTGCGTGACTGAGGTGGAGCGGTTATCAGCGCTCGGCAATTCCGCTACCCCTGAAAATCTGGCGAACAGCCCATGTCCGACGCGCAAAACGTGCCATCAAACGGGCTCTCGTACAAGCAGGCCGGCGTCGACATAGACGCAGGCAACGCGCTTGTCGAGGCCATCAAGCCCGCCGTCCGCTCCACCCGCCGCCCCGGCGCCGATGCCGAGATCGGCGGCTTTGGCGGTCTGTTCGACCTCAAGGCCGCAGGCTTCACCGACCCGATCCTGGTCGCCGCCAATGACGGCGTGGGCACCAAGCTGAAGATCGCCATCGAGACCGGCAACAACGGTACGATCGGCATCGACCTGGTCGCGATGTGCGTCAACGACATCATCGTGCAGGGCGCCGAGCCGCTGTTCTTCCTCGACTACTTTGCCACCGGCAAACTGGACGTCGCTACCGGCGCCGCCATCGTCGAGGGGATCGCCGAGGGCTGCCGCATCGCCGGCTGTGCGCTGATCGGCGGCGAGACCGCCGAGATGCCGGGCATGTATTCAGGCAAGGACTATGATCTCGCCGGTTTTGCCGTGGGTGCCGCCGAGCGCGGCACGTTGCTACCCCGCGGAGACATCGAGGCCGGCGACGTGCTGGTCGCCATCGCGTCGTCGGGGGTTCACTCCAACGGCTACTCGCTGGTGCGCAAGATCGTCGAGGTGTCCGGTATCGACTGGTACCTGCCTGCCCCGTTCGAGCCGGGCAAGTCGCTCAGCGACGCCCTGCTGGTACCGACCCGCATCTATGTGAAGCCCCTGCTCTCGGCGCTCAAAGCCGGCATCGGCATCAAGGCGCTGGCCCACATCACCGGTGGCGGCTTCATCGACAACATCCCGCGCGTGCTGCCCGACAGCCTCTCGGCCCATATCGAGCTCGGCAAGATCAGCGTTCCGAAGGTGTTCGGCTGGCTGGCCCGGGTCGGCGGGATGACCGAGCGGGAAATGCTCCGTACCTTCAATTGTGGCGTCGGTATGCTTTGCGCCGTCTCGAAGCAGGACGCGAGCAAGCTCGTCGAACATCTTGCTGGAGCTGGTGAAACCGCCGCCATCGTTGGTGAGCTCCGGCCCCGTACTGGCGAACCGGTGACGTTCGAAGGCGCACTCGCGCTCTGATGCCTGAGCCCCGCGGCCGACTGATCATCGTCTGCGGCCTGCCCGGAGCGGGCAAAACCACCGTCGCCACCGCGCTGGCTGAGCAGCATGATGGCGTGCGCTATTCGCCTGATGATTGGATGGATGCGATCGGCATCAACCTGTGGGATGAGGCCAAGCGCGCCGGCATCGAGCAGTTGCAGTGGCAGCAGGCACAAAGCCTGCTGGCGCTCGGCGGAACCGCAATCATCGAATGGGGCACCTGGGCTCGCGCCGAGCGCGATACGCTACGCGAAGGCGCGCGTGCGCTGGGAGCGGCGGTCGAGCTCGTCCACATGGATGCCCCAATCGACGTGCTCCTCGATCGTGTCACCCGGCGCGGCCGGGAATCACCGCCGATCGATCGCGCCATGCTAGAAGATGCCAGCCGGGCGTTCGAACGGCCAACCGCCGAAGAACTCGCCCTCTACGATGCTCCAGTGAAGGCCCGTCCCCGTGACTGAACCCAAGAAGCGTGTCGCCATACTGATTTCCGGCCGCGGGTCGAACATGACTGCGCTGATCGAGGCGGCCAAAGCGCCCGACTATCCGGCCGAGATCGTCGGGGTGTTCGCCAACAAGCCCGATGCCGCAGGGCTGCAGACCGCCGCCGGTCAAGGCATCGCCACCGCGTGGCGCTGGCACAAGGATTATCCGAGCCGGACGGGGTTCGAGCTGGCGCTGTCGGACGTGCTGAGGCTATGGCGCCCCGACATCATCGCGCTGGCCGGCTTCATGCGCCTGTTCACCCCGGAGTTCACGCAGAAATGGCAGGGCCGGATGATCAACGTCCACCCCTCGCTGCTGCCCCTGCACAAGGGATTGCACCCGCAACAGCAGGCGCTCGATGCGGGCGACAGCGAGAGCGGCTGCACCGTGCATTTCGTCACCGCCGGCACGGACGAAGGCCCGACGATCCTGCAGCGCCGCGTGCCGATCCTCCCCGGCGATACAGAAGACAGCCTCGCCGCCCGCATCCTCGTTGAGGAGCACCGCGCCTATCCCGAGGCGCTGGCCCTGCTGGCCCGCGGCGAAGTCAGCCTGGGCAACTGATCACGCCGCCATCGTCTGCCGGCCGCGCCAGATCATGTACACATTGGCCCGGCCGTAGGATGAGCCTTCGCGAATCGCGGGTTGGTGCTCGAAGCCGGTGCGCTCGTAGAGATGGATCGCCGACTCCAGCCGGCTGTTGGTCTCGAGGTACAACTGGTTGCCGCCGAGCCGCTCGAACTCGGCAATCGCCGCCTCGATGAGCTTACGGCCGACGCCGACGCCCCGCACCACGGGATCGACACCCATCTTGGTGAGTTCATACTCGCCGGGCGCATGTTGCTTGAGCGCGCAGGTGCCGACCACCGCGTCGCCAAGCAACGCGAACAGCACCGCACCACCGTGCTCGACGATCGCCTCGGGGTTCGACATCACCTCGATGTCGTAGGGCTCAAGCACGAAATAGTGCTCCAGCCAGATCGCATTGAGGCGGTAGAAATGCGTGCGGAGCTCCGGGCTGAGCGGCACGATCCGCACCACTTGCTGCTGCTGGTCGCGCGCCTTGGCCGTGATGATGTCGGCCAGACCCGGCGCCGCCATCTGCTCCAATCCCACGAGGAGTGTTTCCGGGTCCAGCCCGGCGCTGCGCACCCGCTCGTCCAACCCGTCGCGAATGGCGCGCCACAGCGGCTTGGCTGCCTGCAGCGCCGCCTCCGCCTTTGCCGTCAGGGTCAGCCGCCGGGTGCGGCGGTCGCCGGCATCGCTCGCAGTGCTCACCCAGGCATCGCGCACCAGGCGCGTGGTCAGCTGGCTGATCGCCGAATGTGTCTGGCCCACGGCCGTCGCGATCTCGCCCACCGTCATCGGCCCGCGATCGTGCAGCAGCCGCAGGACCGGGAACCAGCGGCTCTGCAACGCGATGCCATGCCGGCGATAGACCTCGTCGCCCATTGCATAAAGCTGGTCGCTGATCGCCTTGAGTTGGCTGCCCAACGAGAGCAGCCCCATGTCGCCGAGATAGGTCATTTCCTGCTCCTGCGCCAAGATATGTAAGTACTAACATATCCTGGTTCGCGGTCCCTTCGCAAGAGCGTCGCCGGCCTACTTCATCGGATGGTCCGCCGTGCACCAGACCTCAGCCTCGGCAATGAAGGCGCTCGACATCGGCTGCGTCTCGTCCAGGCGGATGTCGCCGCCGAGACGCTCGCCGTCGACCGAGATGGAGCCTTGCCGGCACGGTATCCAGACGGTGGAGAGGATGTTGAGCGTGCCGCCGAGGTCATAATCGTCCTTGCGCGTCAGGTAGCGCTCGATCGGGTTCGATATCTCCACCACCACGTTGCCTGCCGTAGCCCGCAGGCCGGTCTCGAGATCGAGCTCGAAGCGTACCGGAGCCAGCGTGAATTCCGGCTCGCGCCAGCCGATGCCGGCGCTGACGCTGCTGATGTGGCGATTGAACTCCGAGCCGAGCCAGGCACCGAGCGCGACGTCCGGGCCGATGATCCGGATCCGCTCGGCAGTCCCGAGCACCAGGGCATGTCCCTTGCCGCGCAGCGACCAGTCGACCCGCCAGACCGAGGCATAGGCGGTCGCCTCGCTCCCGTCGTAGAGCGTGACACACGGGTTCGCCCCCATCAGTCGCAGTGTCATGCAACAGCCCTCCATCTGCGAGCTATGTAGGTGTGGGCCAGGCTTTGACAAAACGAGGCCATCACGGGAATCGATCGGACCCATTGTCAAAATCGGTTCGACGCGACTCTGCTTTCTGGTCCATCTTCCGGCCCTCTCGAGGATATCCGATGCCATCGACCCGACTTGAAACCCGCGCCGGTTGGATCGGCAATCGCCACGAGGCGCTGATCGCGGCGGTGCAGCGGGCGCTGGTCGAAGCCATCCGCATCCCCGAACAGGATCGCGATATCCGGATCGTGGAGTATCCCTTGCATAGCTTCGCCCCGCCGACCGGCAAGGGCGCCAACTACACCGTGGTTGAGATCGCACTGTTCACTGGACGCTCCATCGAGGCCAAGCGCCGGCTCTATGCCGCGCTGGTCGGCGAGCTGGCGGCGTTCGGCATCGCGGCGTCAGACCTCAAGATCATCCTCCATGACGTGCCGCGCGAAAACTGGGGACTAGGCGGCAAAGCCGCCGTTGATATCGAACTCGGCTTCAAGGTCGAAGTCTGAAGGAGCCGCACCGATGAAACTGCAATACTGGCTGCTCATTATCCTGCTCGGCGCCGTCTGGGGCTGCTCGTTCCTGTTCAATGCGGTGCTGATCCGCGAGATCAGCCCGCTCTGGGTCTCCGCCGGCCGCGTGACCATCGGCGCCGCGATCTGCTGGCTGGTGTTTTTCGCCACCCGCAAGAAACTGCCGACCGATCCCAACCTCTACTGGCAGTTCCTGATCCTCGGCATCCTCAACTACGCCATTCCGTTCGCGCTGTTCCCCTTCGCCGAGCAGACGGTCGCCAGCTCGATCGTCGGCGTCATCAACGGCATGACCCCGATGACCACGGTGATCGTTTCGCAGCTCTGGCCGGGTGGCGAGAAAGCCACCTGGAACAAGGTGGTGGGCGTCGCCATCGGCTTTGCCGGCGCGGTAATTCTCGCCCTGCCCTCCCTCGGCGTCGGCGCCTCGGCGCAGGTCATCGGCCTGCTCGCCGCATTCATCGCAACGCTGTGCTATGCGCTCACCCTCAACTATGCGCGACGCTTCGCCAAGGTCGAACCCTACGCGGTCGCCTCGGCCTCGCTGACCGGCGCGGCGCTGATCTCGGTCCCGATCGCGCTGTTCTTCTCCGGCATCCCGATCATCACCCGGCCGGAAACCTGGGGCGCGTTGTTCGGCATCTCGGTGTTCTCGACCAGCTTCAGCTTCCTGCTCGTCTATTGGCTGCTGCCACGCGTCGGCGCCACCAACCTGTCGCTCAACACCTTCATCACCCCGATCTCGGCGATCCTGCTCGGCGTGCTGGTGCTGCACGAGCGGTTCGAGCTGATCCACATCCTCGGCATCATCGTGATCTTCCTCGGCCTCGTGTTCATCGACGGCCGGCTGGTCAAGGGCTGGCGCAAGGCGCCGGCATGACGGTCAGGCGCATCGTCGCAAACATCGCGGCCGAGGACCTCTCGGCCGCGCAGGCGTTCTACGGCGACGTGCTCGGGCTGGAGCGACTGATGGATCACGGCTGGATCGTCACCTACGGCTCCGTGGCGCAGATGAACCTGCAGGTGAGCATCGCCAGCGAGGGTGGCTCGGGCACGCCGGTGCCGGATCTCTCGGTCGAAGTCGATGATCTCGAAGCTACGCTAGCCCGGGTCCGGGCCGCCGGATTGACGGTTGAGTACGGCCCTGCCGACGAGCCCTGGGGCGTCCGTCGCTTCCATGTCCGCGATCCGTTCGGACGGTTGATCAACATCCTCAGCCACCGCGACTAGCGTTCAGCCACGGTTCAGGTTCGCGCCCTAGTTTCCCCAGTCATCATATGACCTGAGGAGGCCGCCCATGTTCATTGGAACCATCGACGAGAAAGACGCCACCGGCGCCATTGCCGAAATTTATGAGACCGAGGCCAGGGCCTTAGGCTTCGTGATGGAGGGAACCAAATGCTGGACGGCGCTGCCGCACATTGCTCCGATGGTCGAACACCTGCTGCACGCGGCGCGCAATAACTTCTCGCTGGGGCTGGTGAACTGGCGCCTGATCACGCTGGTGGCCGCCAAACAGATCCCGTCGAGCTACTGTTCGCACGTCTATGCCAAGCTGCTGGTCAACGACCTCGGCTCGAAAGAGAAGGTGCTGGCGATCCAGCACGATTTTCGCAGCGCCGGCCTCGCTGCCAAGACGGTCGCCATGCTGGCCTATGCCGAGCAGGTAGCGCGTGACGCCAGCCTCATTACCGAGAGCGACATCGACATGCTGCGCAAGCATGGGTTTGGCGACCGGGAAATCGCCGACATCGCTTTCTGTGCATCCTATCGCGCCTTCATGAGCCGCTACTTCGACGCCGTCGGCGCCATGCCGGAATCGACCTGGCTCGATCCCGATCCCGATTTCCGCGCCGCCATGACCGTCGGAAAGCCGGTGTGACCTACCAGACCGGCCGCGATACGGCGTCCCGATCCTCCGGCTGCTGCTGGTCGATGGCCGTGTCGCGGTCGACCTCCTCGATGATCACGTCCTCGCGCATGGCCAGTTGCGCGGTCGGCGTCGACACGTCGATCACCATGCCGTTGAGATCGCGGATCAGCCCACGCGTCTGCCCGTAGTCGAGCGCGATGGCCTCCGACACCACCTCGGCGCCTAGGGCCCGTGCCCGGTCGAGTACCTCGAACACATCATCGACCTCGAAGGTCAGATAGGTCCCTTCGTGCATGCCCCAGGCATGGCGCGGCGTGAACTGGCTCATCTGGTCGATCAGCCCGATCTGCACGTTCGGCTGCCCCTTGGGGGTGAGCACGACGAACCAGTCGCTGTCGTAGATGGTCTCCAGCCCGAACAGCTGTTTGTAGAATGCGGTGCTGTCGGCGAGGTCCTTGCAGAGGACGTTGAACAGGACACGATTGAGCACGGACATCGCTGCCTCCGTTGACGGGGTGGTTTTCGTCAACGGTCCGCAGCACCATGCGGTTCCGCTAGTCGTGGTCGATCTTGGAGAGGAACCAGGTCAGGGCGACGATCATCACCGCCACGGCGCCTCCGAGGTAGAGGATGTCGATGCCGGTTTCCCACACCACGGCGCGACCGAGGAAATATACCGCGAGCACGGTAATGGTCACGCCGACCAGCTTCGACTTCAGATCATCGAGTGTTTCGATCTTCAGCCACCTGGGGAGTTGCAGATCCTGCCGGAAATAGAGCTGGTAGAGCCCCAGCGAGACGACCTGCACCACCGTGGCGAGAAGGAACAGGTCGACGATCTCGATGGCGAGCAGGATCGCCTCGTCACGGGTCACCGGGTGTCCGCCGAACAGGGCCACCAACAGGTGGCGAGTCTCGAACGCGCCGTAAACGATCAGCGCCACCGAAGCGATGCTGAGGGCGATCACCGGCACCAGCATGGCAATCCGGATGACGAAGCCGCCGATGACGAACGGCCCCTGGGCCTTGCGCCCTTCGGCGATCCGCTCTTCCAGCGAAGGCTTGCCGGGCTCGGCCATCAGTTGTCGAGCCCTTCAACGATGGCGAAGTTGGCGGAGCTCGCACCGAGGCGGAGCTGCATTCCCTGCTGATACTCGGCGGAGCGGTAGACCCGTACCGCCTGTTCGTAACTCGGGAACTCGATGACCACCACGCGAGGGCTCACCGTGCCCTCGACAATGCTCTGCTGCCCACCGCGAATGATGAAGCGACCATCATTGGCGGCAAGGAACGGGCGAACGAATGCCTGATACTGCTTGTAGGCCTCGGGGTCCGTGACCTCGAGATTGACGACCCAGTACCCCCTGGCCAATCGCTCCTCCTATTCGAGCCCCAGCTTCTTCTTCAGGATTTCGTTCAGCGCCTGCGGGTTGGCCTTGCCGCCCGAGGCCTTCATGGCCTGGCCGACGAACCAGCCGATCAGGGTCGGCTTGGCCTGCACCTTGGCGACCTGGTCGGGGTTGGCAGCGATGATCTCGTCGACCACCTTCTCGATGGCGCCGAGATCGGTCACCTGCTTCATGCCGCGCCGCTCGACGATCTCGGCCGGCTCGCCCTCGGGCTCCTCGGCGATGATCACCTGCAGCAGGTCCTTGGCGCCTTTGGACGAGATCGTCCCGGCGGCCACCAGATCGACGATGCCGGCGATCTGGCCCGGCTTGATGTGGGTCTCGAACGCCGACAGCCCCTGGCTGTTGGCATAGGCAGCGATGTCGCCGGTCACCAGGTTGGCGACCGCCTTGCCGTCGCGTTTGGTGGCCCCATGCTTCACCGCGGCCTCGTAATAGTCGGCCGTCTCGCGCTCCAGCGTCAGCACCATCGCATCATAGGCCGTCACGCCGTATTCGGAGACGAAACGCGCCTCCTTCTCGTCGGGCAGTTCGGGCAGGTGCTGCGCCAGATCGTCGATGAAGGCCTGGTCGAATTCGAGCGGCAGCAGGTCCGGATCGGGGAAGTAGCGGTAGTCGTGCGCCTCTTCCTTGGAACGCATCGAGCGCGTCTCGCCGGTCTTGGGATCGTAGAGACGGGTCTCCTGGTCGATCGAGCCGCCTGCCTCGAGGATGTCGATCTGGCGACGGGCCTCGAACTCGATGGCCTGGCCGGCGAAGCGGATGGAATTGACGTTCTTGATTTCGCAGCGGGTGCCGAACTCGCCACCGGGCTTGCGCACCGAAACGTTGATATCGGCCCGCATCGAGCCCTGCTCCATATTGCCGTCGCAGGTGCCGAGGTAGCGCAGGATGCTGCGCAGCTTGCCGAGATAGGCCTTGGCTTCGTCGGAGTTGCGAAGGTCGGGCTTGGAGACGATTTCCATCAGCGCCACGCCCGACCGGTTCAGGTCGACAAAGCTCATGGAAGGATGCTGGTCGTGGATCGACTTGCCCGCATCCTGCTCGAGGTGCAGCCGTTCGATGCCGATCTCGATGTGCTCGTCGCCGCCCATGTCGAGCCGCACCTTGCCCTCGCCGACGATCGGATCCTTGAACTGGCTGATCTGGTAGCCCTGCGGCAGGTCCGGATAGAAGTAGTTCTTGCGATCAAAGATCGAGCGCTTGTTGATCTTGGCCTTGAGCCCGAGGCCGGTCCGCACCGCCTGGCGCACGCACTCGTCATTGATGACCGGCAGCATGCCGGGCATGGCTGCATCGACGAAGCTGACATTGGAATTGGGCGGCGAGCCGAATTCGGTCGAGGAGCCGGAGAACAGCTTGCTCTCCGACAGCACCTGCGCGTGCACTTCCATGCCGATGACGATTTCCCAATCCCCGGTGGCTCCCTGGATGAAGCTCTTGGGGTTCGGCGTACGGGTATCGATAAGGGTCATGGGCTAAGGCTCTTGTTCATTCCGACTTTGTCTATGGCATAGCCGAGCGCCGCAGAAAACTTCTCTGCGCGCCAAACTTCGGCAAATCCATGCCGCTGGTAGAAGGCGATGGCTCCGATATTGCCGGCGAGCGTCTCCACCTTCGCATGGTCGTGCCCCGCCGCCGCGATCTGGTCCAGCAATACCCCGAGCAGCAAGCCGCCGACGCCCCTGCCCTGGCTGTGTGGCGCCACCCACAAATCCGAAACCTGTTCATCGTGGTGTTCGCGGGCACCCCAGCCGAGCAACAGTCCATCCTCCTCGGCAACCAGGATGGCTTCCGGCGCCTGCCGGCAGAATCGCCGGAACGCCTCGCGCAACGCCCCGCGATCGGTCCGACCGGCGTCGTGGCGGCCGAACACGCTGGCTTCCCACGCCGCGAACCCGAGATCACCAAGCGTATCGCCTTCGCCAGGCTGGGCTTGCCTAATTCTCACGGCTCGCCGGTGGCTGGCATCTGGCCGGTTCGATCCGCCTCATTCGTCGTCGTTCAGCGGACCGCGATAGGGGGAGAGGCGCTTTTCCAGCCGGACGCTGGTTTGCGGGTCGCTACCAGTGGCGCCCTCCCGCTTCAGCACCAGGATGCGATAGCCCTGATGCTGGTAGAAGTTCACCGCCCGCACATTGTCGCTCAGCGTATCGAGTTGCACCCGATCGGCGCCTTCGAGTTCGATGATCGATTCCATGCGGCGCAGCAGCAGCGTGCCGATGCCCTGGTTCTGCAGCGACGGGGTGACGAACAGATAGGGGATGTAAGGGCGGCTGCGCGCCCGGGCGCACCAGCCGACGGGCGAGCCGTCGATCTGGGCCACGATGGTGCGATCGAGCAGCTCGTGCACGGCAATGCCGAGCCGGCGCTTTTCGTTGGCGCGGCTCGCCGCCTCGCCGCTGAGGAAGGGCTGCAGGTCGCGTTCCCAGGCGAGCAGCGCGATATCGGCCAGCCGCTCTGCCTCGCTCGCCACAGCCTTGCGGATCGTGATCTCCGGCGACGTCATCGAAGCCTCCACTCCGCCCACGCTATCTCAGCCGTGGCGCTTGCGTGCAGCGATAATGCCCTTTTCGTAGTTCACATTCCAGTTGATCAGCGTGCGCCAGATCAACTCCGCCTGATCCTCGTCGAGATCGAGTTCCTCGGCGCGCTTGCGCTGCTTGGCGATGATCGCCTCGATGCGGGTCGGATCATAGGCCTCGTGCGGGTCGGTCTTGATCTCCGCCATGCGGGTCACATAGCCATGCCGCTCGGCCAGCAGGCTCAGCAGCCCCTGATCGATCCGGTCGATCTCGGCGCGGACATCTTCCTTGGTCTGGCATTCGGCGGGGGCTTTGGTCACAGGAGGCACTCGGCGGATAAGAAGGGAGTTGCTGGTTTGCACCGCCCTGCCGGTCTTTGCAACCGACCACTGGTCGAGTCGATGTTCTCCGGCTATTCATCCGCCGTTCACCAGCGCGGCGCTATCGCGGCGCCGCCACTACAGAGACTGCCTCATGTCTAGCAAAGTTGAGATTGCGTAAGACCCCGTCCGCCCGCTGAGCCCTCAGGGCTCGCGACGTGTCGTGACGGGGTTTCTGGAACCACGCTGCCTGCCAAGCGAGATGCTGGCCGGAGCGTTCTTTCCACGCATCCTCAGGCTAGATTTCTCATGGATATTTCCCGCCACGAGCAGCGGGTGCTGCACGTCCTCGCACAGGGCGGCAAGATCGTCGCGCTCAAATCCGACAATGGCAAACTGATCGGCGTCGAGTGCTTCAACCGCGATGGTTGGCTGATGCAGCAATGCACACTGCCGCTGTTCAAGAAGCTGAAAAACAAGAGGGCCATCGCCTCCAGCAATGGCCATCCCTACCGCATCACCAGGCGCGGGCTGGAGCTGGCGCGAAGCGAGTTCGACAACCGCTGAAGACGCAGAGAGCCCCGGAACGTTCCGGGGCTCTCCTGCAATCGGTCGTTGTCACAGCCGTTAATGCTGCGTGACGCCGCTCAATTCGCGGGCGATGTGTTCCCACTCGGCCGAGACGCTTGCGGTGGCGCGCTTGCGGCCGGCGCGGCGATACCAGTAGTCGGCATTGCCCATGTCGGCTTCGATCCAGTGCAGCAGGGCGTGCACCCAGTCGAACTCGAAGGTGCCTTCCATCGCCTGGACGATGCGGTGCGCCTCTTCCCATTCGGGGCCGACCCGCAACTCGCCCTTCTTGATCCACCACAAAGCCTGCAGGGGCTTGGACATATCCTTGGGCGGGGCCGACCAATCGAGGGTCGTAAACACATCGGCCATGGAGCCAATCCTCTGAAACGAAACCACCGGCTTGGCCGGGAGGTCGACAAGTCTCAATTTGCGCATGGGCGGCAAATAGTGCTGAAACTGCTAGGATACAAGCGGTTTCAGGTGGCGGTGGCTATCACCACCACTTGTCGGGGCTGAAGTCGATGCCGGCCGAGCGCTCGATGACGCGGCCTGCGGCGAACAGGGTTTCCTCGTCGAACGGCTTGCCGATGAGCTGCAGGCCGAGCGGCAGGCCCGCCCCGTCCTTGCCGGCCGGCACCGCGATGCCCGGCAGCCCGGCCATGTTCACCGTCACGGTGAAGACGTCGTTGAGGTACATCTTGACCGGATCGGCCTTCATGTCCTCGTCGCCGATGCCGAACGCCGCCGATGGCGTGGCCGGGGTCAGGACGGCGTCGACGCCGTCATTGAACACGATCTCGAAATCGCGCTTGATCAGCGTGCGGACCTTCTGTGCCTGCACGTAGTAGGCATCGTAGTAGCCAGCCGACAGCACATAGGTGCCGATCATGATGCGGCGCTTCACCTCGCGGCCGAAGCCGTCGGCGCGCGTCAGCTCGTAGAGATCGGTGATGTCCTTGCCGGTGTCGCGCAGGCCGTATTTCACGCCGTCATAGCGGGCGAGGTTCGACGATGCTTCGGCGGGCGCCACGATGTAATAGGCCGGCAGCGCGTACTTGGTGTGCGGCAGCGAGATGTCGCGGACTGTCGCCCCTTCGGCCTTCAGCCAGGCGATGCCCTGCTGCCACAGCGCCTCGATCTCGGCGGGCATGCCGTCCATGCGGTACTCGCGGGGAATACCGATGACGAGGCCCTTCACGCCCCGCTCCACCGCCGCGGCGAAATCCGGCACGGCGAGGTCGACGCTGGTCGAATCCTTGGGGTCGAACCCCGACATCGACGTCATCATGATCGCCGCGTCCTCGACGGTGCGGGCGATCGGGCCGGCCTGGTCGAGCGAGGAGGCAAAGGCCACGACGCCCCAGCGCGAGCAGCGGCCATAGGTCGGCTTGATGCCGACCGTGCCGGTGAGCGCTGCCGGCTGGCGGATCGAGCCGCCGGTATCGGTGGCGGTCGCCGCGGCGCAGAGCCAGGCGGAAACGGCTGCCGCCGACCCACCGGACGAGCCGCCCGGCACCAGCTGGGCGTTGGAGTTGTTGGCCCGCCACGGGTTGATCACCGGCCCGTAGTAGCTCGTCTCGTTGGACGAACCCATGGCGAACTCATCCATGTTGAGCTTGCCCAGCATGACGGCGCCATCGCGCCACAGGTTGCTGGTGACGCTCGATTCGTATTCCGGCTTGAAGGCATCGAGGATGTGGCTCGCCGCCTGGGTGTGCACGCCCTTGGTGGCGAACAGATCCTTGATGCCGAGCGGGATGCCCTCGAGCGGACCACCCTGCCCGGCCGCCAGCCTGGCATCACTGGCCCTGGCCTGTGCCTGGGCTTGCTCGCCCGTCACCGCCACATAGGCGTTGAGCTTGGAGTTACCGCCCTCGATGGCGTTCAGGTAGGCGCCGGTGAGTTCGCTGGAGGTGAACTCCTTGGCTTTGAGGCCGGCACGGGCAGCAGCGAGGGTCAGGCGGGTAAGGTCGGTCAAAGGCTTGGCTCGCGGGGAAAGGACGCGGGGGATAGTCGACCGCCGTTCCTATAGCTGTGTCGCGATTATCGCAACATTCGGCGGGGCGATGTCGCGATAATCGCGACTTCAGGCGACGGCCGATTGCTCGATGCGCTTCTCGAAGAAGGCCGACCATTCGCTGTCGGGATAATCGAGGAACGGGCCACGCGCCGTAAAGCCCGAATTGGTGTAGAGCCGATGCGCTTCCGACATGCCCGGACCGGTGCCGGTTTCGAGCAACAGGTGGGTGATGCCCTTGGAGCGCGCTAGTTCGGTGATGGCGGCAAGCAGCGACGAACCGACCCGCTGGCCGCGCACGGACGGGCGGGTGTACATGCGCTTCACTTCGCCCTCGGTGGCGGAGATCGCCTTCAGCGCACCGCAACCGACCGCCTCGCCGACCGCGTTGCGGGCCACGAACACGGTAGTGTCCGCGCCGGCCATCTGCTCGACCGTCATCTTGAACTGGAATTCCAGCGGCGACAGCGGCAGCAGATGCGCGTTCAACTCCTCGACCAGCCCACGGACATCGTCCTGCAGCGGCGTCTCGATGGCGATGGTGACGGTCATATCGGTTACTCGACGACCTTGGGCACCATGAAGAAGTTGTCTTCGGTGAGCGGTGCATTGGCGACGATCTTCTCAGGATAGCCGCCGTCGGTGACCTTGTCCTCGCGACGGCGCAGCGTCATCGGCATGACGGAGGTCATCGGCTCGACACCGCTGACGTCGACCTCGCCGAGCTGCTCGACGAAGCCCAGAATGGTGTTGAGTTCGGTGCGATAGGTCTCGACTTCGCCCTCCTCGATGCGAATGCGGGCCAGGCGCCCAATACGCTTCACGGTGGCGGCATCTACCGACATGGGGTCACTCCAAACGTCACGATTTCCGGCGTTCTAGCAACGGAACCCGGGGAAGAAAAACGAAAAGCGTTGATGGGCGCCATCAAACTTCCAGCGCCATGCCGGCTTCCAGCGCCACCAGCGCCGTACCGTCGAGCCGGTCGCGCAGGGCTGCGAAGGTGCGCTCCACCGTGGCATCGGGCCCCGCGACGGCGATCAGTCGCGGCCCGAGCGTCTCAAGCGCCTGGGCGGCCAATTGGTCGGCATGGTCTCCAAATACTGCGATCACAGCGTCCCGCGCCCAGCGTCCAGCCTTCGGCACGTTCTGTGACAGCAAGAGCAGCGGCGCCTCGCCGATGGCCGCAATCAGTGCGCCGCCTTCGAGCCCATGCGCCGTGACTTCACCGAGCACCTCGTCGTCGAGCATCGTGCCGGGTCGCCCCGGCTGCCACAGGACCGGATCGATTTCGGGCAGGCTGCCATCGAGCGCAAAGGTCGCGTCGGCGCCTGACACCAATTCCTCAGGATCGACCCCGCCGATCCCTGAGGGATCCGCGACGAGGATCCTGCCGCCGATGTGAATGCGGATCGTGGTGCCGCCGAACCAGGTGAGTTTCATCGGTCCTCACGGGTGTGGAAAACGCGGGCTACGCGGATCTCGTCCGGCAACACCTCGTACTGAATCTCGTAGGTATCGACAAAGAGGCGCCGAAGCTCGACGTCGCCGGTGTTCTCGATCCGCTCCCCGGCACGCGGGTATTCCACGAGTCGGTTCGGTGCAGCGATCAAAGCCTAGACAACGCGCGCAGCGGCCCGCTGACTCTTGTTGCTCAGGAACTGTTCGAGCCGGACGAGGTCCAAGGAGGCCCTGTTCGTCCAATGCACTTTCATGGCTTGCGCGGCGTTGGTGGCGGCAACGGATTGTCGGTACCGAGGCTCTTAGCCCACGCTACCATTTGCTCATGAGGTATCGTCCCGATCCGATCAGCTTCCTCTAACGCTTCGAGCGAGAGGCGGGTCTTCTCCTCTTCCCACTCAACCCAGTTGGAAAGCGCCTGCTTGACGATCCAGGCTCGCGAGCGCTCCATGGATTCGGCGTAGCGATCGACTTTCTCCGCCAACTCTTCAGGGATATGTGCCGTCAGGACTCGGGTGCTCATGGCAATCGTCTCCAATCAAACCTAATCATAGTGATTGACCGCGATTATGCCAACCGAGAACGACCTCACCGCCCTCCCTCCGACCGGCAAGTTGCTGGGGCTGGACCTCGGCACCAAGACCATCGGCGTCGCGATCTGCGACGGCATGCGCTACTCCGCGACGCCGCTCGAAACCATCAAGCGGCTGAAGTTCACCCAGGACGCGATCCGGCTGCAGGAGCTGATCGCCGAGAACAATGCGGTCGGCATCGTGCTCGGTCTGCCGCTCAATATGGATGGCTCCGAGGGCCCCCGCGTCCAATCGACCCGGGCCTTTGCCCGCAACCTCGCGAGCAGGATCAGCATCCCGATCGTGTTCTGGGATGAGCGGCTGTCAACCGCCGCCGTCACCCGCACGCTGATCGAAGCGGACATGCGCCGGGATAAGCGCGCGGAGGTCGTCGACAAACTGGCGGCTTCCTACATTCTCCAGGGTGCTTTGGAACGGCTGCGGCGGGGATAATCGCCCTACCGTCTTGCGAGTCCCTGTCCCACAGGTTAGACCCCCGCGAACATTCGGAACGGAGCGGCATGGCTACTTCCTCGCCAGCATCGGTCACCGGCGGCCAGGGGGTCGCGAGACCCGCTTTCCGCCATCGCCATCTTCTCGGTATCAGCCAGCTCAAGCAGTACGAGATCGTCGATCTGCTGGATCGGGCGGAAGCCATGATCCCGATCTCCCGCCAGGAGCGGAAGATCCTGCCCACGCTGTCGGGCAGGACACAGATCAACCTGTTCTTCGAGAACTCGACGCGCACCCAGTCGAGTTTTGAGATCGCCGGCAAGCGGCTCGGCGCGCAGGTCACCAACATGTCGGTGAAGACCTCGTCGGTCGCCAAAGGCGAGACGCTGATCGATACGGCAGCGACGCTCAACGCCATGCGGCCGGACGTGATCATCGTGCGCCACAGTGCCTCGGGCGCAGTGGAACTGCTGAGCCAGAAGGTCGGCTGCTCGGTGATCAACGCCGGCGACGGCGCGCACGAGCACCCCACCCAGGCGCTGCTCGATGCACTGACCATCCGCCAGCACAAGGGCCGGCTCGCCGGGCTCACCGTCGCTATCTGCGGCGATATCGCCAACTCGCGCGTCGCCCGCTCCAATCTGCTGCTGCTCGGCGCCATGCAGGCCCGCACCCGGGTCGTGGCGCCTCGCACCCTACTGCCCAGGGGCATCGAGACGCTGGCGACCGAAGTCTTCACCGATATGCGGCAGGGCCTCGAAGGCGCCGATGTGGTGATGATGCTGCGCCTGCAGCACGAGCGCGCCAATGGCCGGATGATCCCCTCGGTGCGTGAGTACTACCACTTCTACGGCCTCGACGAGGAAAAGCTCGGCTACGCCAAGCCCGATGCCATCGTCATGCACCCGGGCCCGATGAACCGCGGCGTCGAGATCGATCCGGCGATCGCCGACGGGCCGCGCTCGGTGATCACCGAACAGGTGGAGATGGGCGTCGCGGTGCGCATGGCCGTGCTCGACGCCTTGCTCGCTGACCGGGAGGCCGCGCAATGAGCAAGCCCGTCGTTATCATCAATGCCCGCATCGTCGATCCTGCCAGCAACCGCGACGCACCGGGCGCCGTGCTGGTGGAAAGGGGCAAGATCGCCGGCGTCACCAACGGGGCGCCGCAGGGCATACCCGATGGCGCCGAGGTCCAGGATGCCAAGGGGCTGGTCGTCGCGCCGGGCCTCATCGACATGCGGGTGTTTACCGGGGAGCCGGGGCACGAGTACCGCGAGACGCTGGCAACTGCTGCCGAAGCGGCTGCCGCCGGCGGCGTCACCAGCTTCGTGCTGATGCCCGACACCACGCCGGTGATCGACGATGGGGCGCTGGTCGACTTCGTCCTCCGTCGCGCCGGCGCCAAGGCCTCGGTCAATATCCTTCCTGCCGCGGCGATCACCCGTGGGTTGAAGGGTGAGGAGATCACGGAGTTCGGCCTCCTCAAGGAAGCCGGCGCTGTCGCCCTCTCCGATGGACGAGAGTCGATCCAGTCGGCAGGCCTGTTGCGCGCCGCCTTCACCTATGCCCGCAACTTCGACCTGCCGGTGATCCATCATGTCGCCGAGCGCACGCTGGTCGGCGACGGGGTCATGAATGAAGGCGCGCTGGCAACCATCTCCGGCCTCAAGGGCATTCCGGTCGAAGCCGAGACCATCCCGCTCGCCCGTGACCTGCAGCTCGCTGCCCTCACCGGCGTCCGCTACCACGCCGCGCAGGTCTCGACCGGCGCCGCGGTAGAGCTGCTGACGGCAGCCAAGCGCCGGCTCGGCACCGTCTCTGCCGGCATTTCGATCAACAACCTGGCGCTCAACGAGAACGACGTCGCGCCCTACCGTTCGTTCTTCAAGCTGTCGCCACCGCTCCGCTCCGAGGATGACCGTCGCGCGGTCATCGACGGGCTGAACTCCGGCGCCATCGACACCATTCATTCGGCCCATGACCCGCAGGACACCGAGGTGAAGCGGCAGCCGTTCGCCGAGGCGTCGGATGGCGCCGTCGGGCTCGAGACGCTGCTGACCGCAGCGCTGCGGCTCATGCATTCGGGCGATGTGCCCTTACTAACCCTGCTGCGCGCCATGACCAGTCGCCCGGCCGAACTGCTCGGTCTCAAGTCGGGCCGCATCGCGACCGGCGCGCCGGCCGACCTGATCATCGTCGATCCGGACTTCCCGTGGGTGGTCAAGGAAACGGCGCTGCGCTCACGCTCGCGCAACTCCGCCTTCGAAGGCGCCCGCATGCAGGGCGCGGTGATGCACACGTTCGTTGCAGGTCGTCTGGTCTTCAGCCATGCTGCGACCACCGAGGGGGCCGACGCATGAACTTCCTGATCGCGACCGTACTGGGGTACCTGCTCGGCTCGATTCCGTTTGGCCTCCTGCTGACGCGCGCCGTCGGCATCGATATCCGCTCGATCGGCTCGGGCAATATCGGTGCCACCAACGTACTGCGGACCGGCAACCGCTGGCTCGCCGCCGCAACGCTGCTGCTCGATGCCGGCAAGGGCGCTGCCGCCGTGCTCATCGCGCGCTACTTCCTCGTGCCGGGCGCGGAGTCGCCGCTCCAGGCCGAGTTCATCGTCTACGGCGCGGGGATCGGGGCGTTTTTCGGCCACGTGTTCCCGGTCTGGCTCGGCTTCAAGGGCGGCAAGGGCGTTGCCACCTATATCGGCGTGCTGCTGGCGTGGAACTGGGTGGTCGGCCTGATCTTCTGCGCCGTCTGGCTGCTGATCGCCGTGGCGCGCCGCTTCTCCTCGCTAGCCGCCCTCACCGCCGCGGCGACTGCCCCGATCTTCGCCTACACGCTGGCCGGCACCGACATGCAGGGCTTCACCTTCGCCGCCGCCTGCGCGCTCCTCAGCTTCGTGCTCTATTTCAAGCACTGGCAGAACATCCGGCGGCTGTGGAACGGCACCGAGCCGAAGATCGGTTCGGAAAAGCCCAAGGCCTGAGCCATGGGGCGCGACGGCAGTGAACTGACGCCGTCGCAACGCACCGCGTGGCTGCGGCTCATCCGCACCGATAATGTCGGGCCGCAGACGTTCCGCCAGTTGCTGAACCGCGAGGGCTCGGCCGAGGCAGCGCTCGCCGCCCTGCCCGATCTGCAGAAGCGGCTCGGCACCGCCTCGCGCATCCCGACGGTCGCCGAGGCCGAGGACGAGATCGCTGCCACCGAGAAGATGGGCGGCCGTTTTGTCGGCTCGACCGAACCCGGTTACCCGCCCCTGCTCCGTTACATCTCCGGCGCTCCACCGCTGATCACCATCGCAGGCGGCCAGCATCTCGACTGGCGTCGCGCCGTCGCTATCGTCGGCGCACGCAACGCCTCCACCGCCGGCCAGAAGTTCGCGCAGATGCTGGCCGTCGATCTGGGCGAAGCGCACTACACCGTCGTTTCGGGACTGGCCCGCGGCATCGACACGGCGGCGCACAAGGCGGCGCTCCCTCGCGGCACGATCGCCGTGCTCGCTGGTGGGCTCGACCGCATCTATCCCGCCGAGAACCTGCCGCTGGCGCACCAGATCGTCGAGAGTGGCGGGGCGCTGCTCACCGAAATGCCGCTCGGTTGGGAGCCGCGAGCTCGCGACTTCCCGCGCCGGAACCGCCTGGTCTCCGGCCTGACGCTCGGCACGGTCGTCGTCGAAGCCGCCAAACGCTCGGGCTCGCTGATCACGGCGCGACTGGCGCTGGAGCAGAATCGCGAGGTGTTCGCCGTTCCCGGCTCGCCGCTCGACCCGCGCGCCGAAGGCGGCAACGCCCTGATCCAGCAGGGAGCCAAGCTGATCACCGGCGCCGCCGACATCATCGAGACGCTGCGCGAGGCCGACCCCCGGCGCACCAGCCTGTTCGAACCGGATTGGTTGCCCGGCGACGCGGTCGACGCCGCTCCTCCATCCAATGATGAGCGCTCGCGGCTGATCGAAGCGCTGAGCCTCACCCCGATCCCGGTCGACGACGTCATCAAATCCACCGGCATCGCCATCAGCCGGGTGCAGACGCTGCTGCTCGAACTCGACCTCGAGGGTCGGGTCGAATGGTCAAGCGGCCAGTTGGTGGCGCTTCGCCCCTGAGCCATCCGGCCACAGGCCGACAATGGCGAAGCCGACCCAGATCACCGATGTCGCCAGCGTGGCCGGAAGCCAGCCGCCCTGGAAGAAGCCGGGCAGCAGGTAGCCTAAGAACGGTTGCTCGAACCAGGGCGGCGACATCGGATCGACGCTGGCCACCACCAGCGAGATGAAGAGGCTCACGGACAATAGCAGCAGGGCCACGATTTTCGCCGGCCAGCCGGGGGGCCAGGCAAAGGCCAGCGCCACGCACGCCAGAGGCAGGGAAGCGACGAGGTGGCGCGGCCCGGTCGACGAGCCGCCGTCCCAATAGTAATAGCCGGCATTGATCAGCAGGAAGCTCAGCACCACCCCGGCGATGACGAAGGCTACGCCGCGCGTCGGCAGGTGCCGGACCATGCCCCACAGCCCGATCGGCACCAGCAGCAGCACCGGCGCCAGCGGCAGAAGCCCGCGGAAGTGCCCGAACAGCAGTTCGCCCAACACCATCGGTTGCGGAACGCCGATGCCGAAAAAGCCCTGCTGCATCCCCTCGAACCCCTGGACCTGCGAATAGCCCATGCGGAATGGCGAGGCGAAGGCCAACTGGTTGTAGATCAGCAGCGGCGCCATCCCGACAAGCCCGCCGACGACCAGCCCGACGAAGGCGCGCCCCCGCTGTTCCGACCGCAACAGGATGAACAGCCCGACCAGCGCTCCGGCCGGCGCGGCGGTTATGTCAACCACCAGGAGGAAGCCGAGCAGCAGGCCCGCCACCGGCGCAACCCAATCCGCCGGCCGGTTCAGCACCGCCAGGGCGAGCGCCCCAACGAGGATGGCGCCGGAGAGGGCGTGGGCGAACAAGGTGGACGACCAGCCGAAGTACGGTGTTGCGACGGCGAGGGCGCAGGCCGCGAAAGTCGCCGCCCCCTGCCCGGCTCCGAGGCGCAGCGCCATCAGATAGACGAGCAGCACCGCCAGCGCCGCCGGCAGCGCGATCACGGCGATGGCCGCCACGCGGATGTAGGTTTCGAGCGCCGCCGGATCCGTGGGGTCGCTGCTCACGCCCCGCGCGTCCAGCACAGCGCGCGTCAGCACCACTACCGGCACCGCGAGCAATGAAACGCCCGGTGGCTTGTCGGCGTAGGAATGGCCGTTGAAGGCCGACTTATCGATGGTGTTGGCCGCCAGCTGATCGATATCGACCCGCCCCTCGCTCAACGACAGAGCCAGCGCAATGCGCGTCACGTGCTGCGGATTGAATGGATCCTGCGGGGCAAGACGCGCGAAGGCGATGAACGCCAGCAGGAAAATGATCACCGCTTTCAGGATGCGCATGCCGTCCCCCAAGACGACATCCGCTTAGCACGAACCGGTTTATGCTTTGCTGAGCCCCAACTTTCTTCCCCCATAGGGGGAACGGCACACCGTCTTGCCGGGCTGGTTGACAGCCCAAAGCCGCTTCACCATGTTGCGCCGCGTTCGAATGCCACTCCCGAAAGCTCTGTCCATGAAGCTCGTCATCGTTGAAAGTCCCAACAAGATCAAGACGATCAGCGGCTATCTCGGCAAGGATTACGAGGTCCTTGCCAGCTTCGGTCACGTCCGCGATCTGCCCGCCAAAGACGGTTCGGTGCTGCCGGACGAAGACTTTGCGATGAGCTGGGAAGTCGACACGGCATCGAAGAAGCGGCTTACCGATATCGGCAATGCGCTGAAGAATGCCGACGAACTGATCCTCGCCACCGACCCCGATCGCGAAGGCGAAGCGATCTCCTGGCACGTGCTCGACGTGCTCAGGCAGAAAAAGCTGGTCAAGGACAAGCCGGTCAAGCGCGTGGTGTTCAACGCCATCACCAGGGACGCGATCACCGAGGCGATGCGCAACCCGCGCGACATCGACGAGCCGCTGGTCGATGCCTATCTCGCCCGCCGGGCTCTCGATTACCTCGTCGGCTTCACGCTGTCGCCCGTGCTGTGGCGCAAGCTCCCGGGCTCGCGCTCCGCCGGTCGTGTGCAGTCGGTGGCGCTGCGGGTCGTCTGCGACCGCGAGTCCGAGATCGAAAAGTTCCGCCCGCAGGAATACTGGTCGATCGGCGCGCGGCTAAACGAAAAGGGCCGCAGCTTCGAGGCGCGGCTCTATTCGGTGGACGGCAAGAAGACCGACAAGCTCGACGTCGGCACCGGACAGGAGGCCGAGGCGCTGAAGGCGGCTATCGAAGCCGGCACGTTCTCGGTCAGCGCGGTCGACAAGAAGCCGACCAAGCGTAACCCCTACGCCCCGTTCAGCACCTCGAGCCTGCAGCAGGACGCATCCTCCCGGCTCGGCTTTGCTCCGGCGCGCACCATGCAGATCGCGCAGCGGCTCTATGAGGACGGGATCATCACCTATATGCGAACCGACGCCGTGCAGATGGCGCCGGAAGGTATCGACCAGGCCCGTCGCGCCATCGTGAAGAACTTTGGCGCCGACTACCTGCCCGAGAAGGCGCGCATCTATTCGACCAAGGCCAAGAACGCGCAGGAAGCGCACGAGGCCATCCGTCCGACCGACATGTTCCGGCATCCCGATACGCTGCGCGGCGATCCGGACAAGCATCGCCTCTATGAGCTCATCTGGAAGCGCACCCTGGCCAGCCAGATGCGTTCGGCCGAGATCGAACGCACGACGGCCGACATCTCGGTATTTGCCACCAGCCGCGACATCGCCCTGCGCGCGGTCGGTTCGGTTGTCACCTTCCCCGGCTTTCTCGCGCTCTACGGTGTCGAAGCCAAGGAGGATCGCGATCCCAACGCCGAGGAAGACGAGGACAGCCGCGAGCTGCCGCCGCTCAACGTCGGTGACCGGCCGAAACTGGAACAGGCGCTGATCGAGCAGCACTTCACGCAGCCGCCGCCGCGCTACTCGGAAGCCAGCCTGATCAAGAAGATGGAAGAAATCGGCATCGGCCGACCTTCCACTTACGCTGCCACCATCTCGGTGCTGCAGGACCGCAACTATGTGCGGCTCGAAAAACGCATGCTGATCCCCGAGGATCGCGGCCGGATCGTCACCGCCTTCCTCGAGAGCTTCTTCACCCGCTATGTCGAGTACGGCTTCACCGCTTCGCTCGAAGAAAAGCTCGATCTGATCTCGGACGGCAAGCTCGCCTGGAAGGACGTGCTGCGCGACTTCTGGAACGATTTCCAGGGCCATGTCGAGGAGATCAAGGATCTGCGCGTTTCCGAAGTGCTGGACGCGCTGAACGATCTGCTCGCCGACCACATCTTCCCCGCCAAGGCCGATGGCTCGGATCCGCGCCGCTGCCCCAATTGCGGCACCGGTCAGCTGTCGCTGAAGCTGGGCAAGTTCGGCGCCTTCATCGGCTGCTCGAACTACCCCGAGTGCCGCTACACCATGCAGCTTTCGGACGCCGCGACCGGCGGCGCCAGCGAAGCCGGAGCGGGCGACGGCATTCTGGGCACCGATCCCGAGAGCGGGCTCGAGGTGGCCTTGAAGTCGGGCCGTTTCGGTCCATATGTGCAGCTTGGTGACGGTGCGGAACCGAAGCGCTCGTCGCTTCCCAAGGGATGGACTCCCGACAGCCTGACGCTCGAAAAGGCGTTGCAGCTGCTGTCGCTGCCCCGACCGGTCGGCAACCACCCGGAGACGGGCAAGCCGATCAGCGCCGGCATCGGCCGCTACGGACCGTTCATCCTGCACGACGGCACCTATGCCAACCTTCCCGAGGTCGAAGAGGTGTTCACGGTCGGGCTCAACCGCGCCGTCGACCTGCTCGCCCAGAAGGCGGCGGGCGGTGGGCGGTTCGGTCGCGGCGGCGGCAGTACGCCGGCAGCGATCAAGACGTTCGAGCATGACGGCGGCACCATTTCGGTGCGTGCCGGTCGCTATGGCCCCTACGTGAATCAGGGCAAAGTGAACGCAACGCTGCCCAAAGAGGTCAAGCCGGAGGACGTGACGATCGAGCAGGCGCTCGAACTGATCGCAGCCAAGGGCGGCGCCTCGGGCGCAAAGAAATCCTCGTCGCGGTCGGCCGGCGCCAAGAAGGCGCCTGCCAAGAAAGCGGCGACCAAGAAAACGACAACCAAACCTGCGGCCAAGGCCAAGTCGACTGCCAAGGCGGCGACCAAGCCGAAGGCCGCATCGAAGACGAAGGCGGAGACCCCCGCCTAAAGAAAGAGACAATGGCGAAAGCGCCAAAACCCAAGACTACCCCCAAGAGCCCGCGGCAGTTCGCCGTCGGTACGCTCCCCTCACGCGAAGCCATCCTCGAAGCGATGGCCCAGCAGCCGACCCTCGATGGCAAGCGCGACCTGGCGCGCCATTTCGGCATTCACGGCGACATGCGCACCCCATTCAAGGTGCTGCTCAAGCAGATGGAGGGCGAGGGCTTCATCGCCCGGACCCGCAAGCAGATCCGGCCAACGGCCGCGCTGCCCGCAGTGACCGTCCTCGACATCCCCGCCGATGCCGACCCCGACAATCTCCACGCCTTTCCAGCGCAATGGAACGACGAGGACGGGGCGCGTCCGCGCGTCATGGTCAAGCAGCCCAGGGACGCCCGAGTGGCTCCTGCCCCCGGCGACAGGATCCTGGCACGCATCAGCGCCGGCGACGGCGAGCTGCCCAACTACACCGCACGGGCGATGAAGATCCTCGACAAGCCGCGCCGCGGCCAGATCGGCATCGTGCGCATGGACGAAGACGGTGCCCGGCTGATCCCGGTCGACCGCAAGCAGAAGGAAATGCGCATCGACGGCGGCGATCTCGGCAGCGCGAGGGACGGCGACCTGGTCGAAGTCGAGATCAAGCTCACCGGCCGGCTGATGATCCCCAAGGCCAAGGTCAGCAACGTCATCGGCAACCCGAAATCCGAGGGGGCGGTGTCGATGATCGCCATCCACAACCTCGAGATTCCCTACCGCTTCCCGGCCTCGGTGACCAAGGAAGCCGAAGAGGCCAAGGAAACCACGATCAAGGGCCGCGAGGACTGGCGGCACATCCCGCTCGTCACCATCGATCCGGTCGACGCCAAGGATCATGACGACGCGGTCTACGCCGAGCCCGATGCCGATCCCAAGAACGCCGGCGGACACATCGTCTACGTCGCCATTGCCGATGTCGCGGCGTATGTCCGTCCCGGCACGGCGCTCGATCGCGAGGCCTATATCCGCGGCAACTCGGTGTACTTCCCCGACCGCGTGGTGCCGATGCTACCCGAGCGGATCTCGAACGATCTCTGCTCGCTGCGCGAAGGCGAAAACCGGCCGTCGCTGGCGGTGCGCATGGTGTTCGACCAGAACGGCAAGAAGCGCAGCCATAGCTTCCACCGGGTGCTGTTCCGCTCGGCCGCCAAGCTCAACTACCAGCAGGCGCAGGCGGCGATCGACGGCAGGCCGGACGACAAGACCGGGCCGATCCTCGATACCATCCTCCGCCCGCTCTGGGCCGCCTATGGCGCCATGGCGAAGGCGCGCGACAATCGCGGCCCACTCGATCTCGACCTGCCCGAGCGCAAGATCATCCTCGACAAGGCGGGGATGGTGGTCGACGTGAAGGTCCCGGAGCGGCTCGACGCGCACCGGCTGATCGAGGAGATGATGATCGCCGCCAATGTCGCGGCTGCCGAGACGCTGGAGAAGCACAAGAGCGCCCTGCTCTATCGCGTGCACGATACGCCGAGCCAGGAGAAGCTGGTGGCGCTGCGCGACTTCCTGAGTTCACTGCAATTGCCGGCGCCCAAGTCGGACGCAGTGCGTCCAGCGGATTTCAACCGCATCCTCGACAAGGCCCGCACCGACGGCAAGATCCAGCAGGTCTCGGAGATCATCCTCCGTACCCAGGCACAGGCCGAATATGCGGCCGAGAATTACGGCCATTTCGGCCTCAACCTCGACCGCTACGCGCACTTCACCTCGCCGATCCGGCGCTATGCCGACCTGATCGTGCATCGGGCGCTGATCAGCGCGCTGGAACTGGGCAAGGACGGGCTCACCGACGGCGAGATCGCCAAGCTGCCGGGCATCGCCCAGCACATCTCGTCGACCGAGCGCCGCGCCATGCTGGCCGAACGCGAGACCATCGACCGGCTGCTGGCGCAGTTTCTTGCCGCGCACATCAACGCCAGGTTCGAAGGCCGCATCTCCGGCGTCACCCGTTCCGGCCTGTTCGTGCGGCTCAAGGACACCGGCGCCGACGGTTTCATCCCGGCCTCGACACTGGGGCAGGACTATTATCGCTTCGTCGAAGAGATGCAGGCGATGGTGGGTGACCACACCGGCGAGACCTTCCGCATCGGCGACGATGTCAGTGTCCGCTTGCTCGAGGTTGCCCCGGTCGCCGGGGCGCTGCGCTTCGAACTGCTGAGCGAAGGCAGCCGCGGCGTTCCGTCATCTGGCGGGCGTCAGCGCAAAGGACCATCTAGCAAGCGAGGCAAGGCGGGCGCCTATCGAAAGCACGCCAAACGAAAGAGATAGCGATGGCGGTCGAGATCGGTTTTGTGCGCGAGCAGCGCTCGCTGTGGAAGGCAATCGGCAACGGCGTGATGTGCCGCTGCCCCAACTGCGGCAAGGGCAAGCTGTTCCGCTCCTACCTGAAGATCAACGATACCTGCAGCGAGTGCGGCGAGAAGCTGAGCGCGGCGCGGGCCGATGACTTCCCGCCCTATATCGCCATCTTCATCGTCGGCCACGTGCTGGTGGGCTGGATGCTGCATGCCGAGATGAGCGGGCCGGTCGATCCGATGTTCTATGTCTGGACCATGATCCCGGCGGCGATTCTGCTGCCGCTGATCATGTTGCCCTCGATCAAGGGCGCGGTGGTCGGGCTGCAGTGGGCCAATTACATGTATGGGTTCGACCCGACCCGCGGCGACACCTCCAGGAGCGACGTCTGACCTGCGCCGGGCGGCTTCCGGGCCGCCCAGTGTCCCGCTTGACATCGGCCCGAAAATCCGTAGTTTCCGGCCAAATTTCCACAGGCCGGTTGGCCGGTTGAATTCACAGCCCCGCGGATAGCGCGCGGCAAGCCGTTTCAAGGAATGTGACCATGGCCAAAGCCGTATCTCTCAAGATCAAGCTCGTGTCGACTGCCGACACCGGCTTCTACTACGTCACCAAAAAGAACTCGCGTACCCAGACCGAGAAGCTCTCGTTCAAGAAGTACGACCCGGTGGTGCGCAAGCACGTCGAGTTCAAGGAAGCCAAGATCAAATAATCTGGCCTCTCCTGCCTGTTTCGAAAACCCGCGCTCCCCGAGCGCGGGTTTTTCGTTATGCGTCATGCGAAGAAGTTCGCGACGGACATCACGAAGAAGTTCGCGATGGACATCACGAATGCAAAACGCCCGCCCCGGTATACGGGACGGGCGTCTGAAGAAGCGGCTGGTCCGCGGCGGCATGTCGAAGAGGCCACTCTTGCCCGCTGCGAACCAGCCTCCCTACGGACCCAGGAGTTGCGGCGGACCTGAGGAGAACCGTAGGGGTGACTGCTGACACCGAAAGTGTCGGCGTTATCTCTATGCCTCCAACTTAACCCTTTCCGGCGTCAGAGCAAGTAGCCGCTCCACAACGTTACTAATCCTTAACCTTAATATTCCGCGGTTGCGTCGATCGCAACTAGGCGGCGTCGACCACGACGCGATTTCGCCCCTCGCGCTTGGCGCGGTAGAGGGCCACGTCGGCGCGCTTCAGCAGCAGTTCCGGCGTATCGGTTTCGTGCTCGTTGAGCGCCATGCCGACCGACACGGTGACCGGCAGCGGCCGGCCGTTCCCGGCGTCGAACCCCTTCTCCGCCACGGCCCCACGCACCCGCTCGGCAACGCCCTGGGCCTGCCGCGAGTCGGTGTCGGGCATCAGCACCACGAACTCTTCACCGCCGAATCGACAGGCCAGGTCGACGCCGCGAATGTTGCGGCGCAGCCGGTCGGCGAACTCGCGCAACACTGCATCGCCGGTGTCGTGGCCGTGGGTGTCGTTGACTTCCTTGAAGTAGTCCATGTCGATCAGCATCACCGCCATGTCGCGGCCCTGCTGTTGCGCCTTCTGCAACAGGATCGACAAATGCCGTTCGAAGTAGCGGCGGTTGTAGAGCCCGGTCAGTTCATCGGTCACTGCCAGTGCCAGAGTATTGTTGACGCTCTGGCGCAATTCGACCGCGTAACGCTGGCGGCGGATCTGGGTACGCACCCGCGCCATCAGTTCGTTGCGCTCGACCGGGCGCATGATGAAGTCATTGACCCCCAGATCGAGGCCGCGCACCACCCGTGGCCGGTCGTCCTCTTCGGCGATCAGGATGATCGGCAGGGTGCGGGTCTGTTCGGCGGTCCGCATCTGCGAGCAGACCCGCAAGGGGTCGAAATCGCCCAGCGCCATCGATACCAGGGCCAGCTCGTAGTCGCCGCCGCTGACCGCCAGCACTGCGTCTGCCGGGTTAGCGAGAATGTCGATGCGGTTATGCGCCTCGAGGTAGCCGCGAATGCGCTCGGCATGACGCAGGTCCGGATCGACCAGGAGGATACGCCCGTCATTGTGGTCGATCGAATCCATCGCCCGCATGGCATCTTCGATGGCGATCTCCTGGCCGGTGCGCGCGCGAGCGCGCAACTCGTCAGTCAGGGCCTTGAGGCGCACCAGGCTCTTCACCCGCGCCATCAGCTGCACGTCGTCGACCGGTTTGGTGAGGAAGTCGTCGGCGCCGGATTCGAGCCCGCGCACCCGGTCGGAGGGTTGGTCGAGCGCCGTGACCATCAGCACCGGGATATGGCTGGTGCGGCGGTCGGCCTTGAGCCGCCTGCAGACCTCGAAGCCATCCATCTCGGGCATCATCACATCTAGCAGGATGATGTCGATCTCGCCTTCGGCGCAGATGGCGAGCGCCTCCTTGCCCGATGACGCCGTCACGACGTCGAAATACTCAGCCGAAAGCCGCGCCTCCAGCAGGCGGACGTTCGTTGGAATATCGTCGACGATCAGCACCCGCGCCGTCAAAGACCTCAGGCCCCGCGATTTGAGGAAATCTGCCCGAATGCCAATAAGGGCAAAGCCTAGTTGGCAGGTCCAATGTAGCGGGCAATGGTTTCCAAAAAGTGAGGCACGGAGATGGGTTTAGAGATGTAACCCTCGCAGCCGCCCTGGAGGATGCGCTCCTCGTCGCCCTTCATGGCGAAGGCCGTCACGGCGATGACCGGAATCGCCATCAGCTCGTCGTCTTCCTTCAGCCACTTGGTGACCACAAGGCCGGAGACTTCCGGCAGCTGGATATCCATCAGAATCAAGTCGGGGCGATGCGCCCGGGCAAGATCCAGCGCCTCCAGGCCGTTACGGGTCTGGATGATCGAATAACCACGCGATTCAAGCAGATCGTTGAAGAGCTTCATGTTGAGCTCATTGTCTTCGACGATCATCACGGTCTTGGGCATACGGGACTCAAATCCACCTGGAGGAGGCCGGCGGGCCCTCGTGTTCTGCCCGAAGTTCGGGGTAACATCAATCCGATTGCCAGCGAGACCCTGCCCTTGCCCAAAACCCTCGAACTCACCTCCAGAACGCTGGGCGAACTCTGCCTGCACCACCTCGCCGAGAATCCGGCGCAACTCGCCGAATTCATGAGCCTCACCGGCTATTCCCCGGATGCGCTGCGCAAGGCGGTGGGCGGCGATGGGCTGGATCGCGGCCTGATCGACTACTTTGCCGCGAACGAGGCGCTGCTCTTGGCGCTGTGCGCCAACAACGGCTTCAAGCCGGACGATTTCATGCGCGTCTGGGCCCGGCTCAATCCGGCGGGATGAAGCGATGCTGGCGATCTGCCGCGATTGTTCGGCGACAGTGGAGGCCTTCGAGGCCCCTGCCCGTTGCCGCACCTGCGGATCGCCCAGAATCAAGGCGCATGACGAGCTGGGTGCGCTCAGCATCGCGCATGTGGACTGCGACGCCTTCTATGCCTCGATCGAAAAGCGCGACGACCCCAGCCTCGTCGACAAGCCGCTGATCATCGGCGGCGGGGTCCGCGGCGTGGTCTCGACCTGCTGCTACATCGCCCGGCAGTACGGCGTGCGCTCCGCCATGCCGATGTTCAGGGCGAAGGAACTCTGCCCGCATGCGGTGATCATTCCGCCCAACATGGCGAAATACGTGGCGGTGAGCCGCGAGATCCGCACGCTGATGGATCAGCTGACCCCACTGGTCGAACCGCTGTCGATCGACGAGGCCTTCCTCGATCTCACCGGTACCGAGGCGCTGCACAAGGCCAAGCCGGCGGTGGTGCTGACGCGCTTCGCGCGGCGCGTCGAACAGGAAGTCGGCGTCACCATCTCGGTGGGCCTGAGCCACAACAAGTTCCTCGCCAAGGTCGCTTCCGACCTCGACAAGCCGCGCGGCTTCGCGGTGATCGGCAAGGCCGAGACGGTCGCGTTCCTCGCGCCGCAGCCGGTGACGCTGATCTACGGCGTCGGCAAGGTGTTCGCCGAAACGCTCCGCAAGGACGGGTTCGAGACCATCGGCCAGTTGCAGGCGACGCCGCCGGAGCAACTGACGCGCCGTTATGGCGATTCCGGCGCCCGGCTGGCCCGGCTGGCGCGCGGCGAGGATGCCCGCGCCATCTCCACTGACGACCAGATGAAGACCGTCTCGGCAGAGACCACCTTCAATACCGATCTCAGGACGTTCGAGGACCTCTCGACCGAGCTGCTGGCGCTGTGCGAGCGGCTCTCGGAGCGGCTCAAGGCCAAGGCGATCCTCGGCGACACGGTCACGCTCAAGCTCAAGTCGGCAGGTTTTCGCTTGCGCACCCGCGCCCGGCAATTGATGATCCCGACACAGCTTGCCAACGTGCTCTACGAAACCGGCGTGCAGCTTCTCGCTCGCGAGATCGACGGGACGGCATTCCGGCTGATCGGCATTGGCGTCAGCGGCATTTCTGAGGCCGACGGGATCGATCCGGTCGACCTGATCGAACCAGGGATCGCCCGGCGTGCCGCTGCCGAACGTGCCATTGATCGTGTACGCGATCGCTTCGGCCGGGACGCGGTGATCCGCGGCAAGCTATATGACCGGGTGAAGGCTCGCGCCGCCCGCAACGCAGACAAAGACGAAGAGAACCAGGATGACCAGCCCCCTCGATAAGCTCCGCGAATATGGCTACGAGCTGCCGCAGCCGAAAGCGCCGGTCGCCACCTATGTGCCGATTACCCGGACGGGCAATATCGTCTACGTGTCGGGGCAGATTTCCTCGGGCGCCGATGGCGTGGTTACCGGCCTGCTCGGCGATACCATGAACGTCGTCCAGGGCGGCAACGCCGCCGAGCTCGCGGCAGTGAACTTCCTCAGCCAGATCGTCCACACCGCCGGTGTCGATCTCAGCAAGGTCAAGCGGGTGCTGAAACTCACCGTGTTCGTCGCCTCGACGCCCGAGTTCGCCGAGCATCACCTCGTCGCCAACGGTGCCTCCAACCTGATCGTCGGCGTGCTCGGCGACAAGGGCAAGCATGCCCGCTCCGCCGTCGGCATGGCCGCCCTGCCGCTTGGCGCGGCAGTCGAAGTCGAAGGCATCATCGAAGTCGAGGAGTAAGGGACGGGCGACGCGAAAGTGTCATGCGGGGCTGCTAAGCGGGATCAGGAAAAGTTGCAGACTTTTCCGTCCGATCCCGCGACAAAACAGTGGCTTAGGCAGCGTCGACACGACGAAGTCGGATCGGCGCTGGTCTAGCGGCGACGCTGCTTCCACCCCATATGACGGCTTAGAGCATGTGCGCCAAACCGAACTTTGATCGTCCCATTGCCCACCGCGGTCTGCACGACCGCGGTCGCGGCATCATCGAGAACACCGCAAGCGCCTTCGCCGCGGCGATCGAGGGCGGCTACGCCATCGAATGCGACGTGCAGCTCAGCCGCGACGGCATTCCGATGATCTTCCATGACGACGATCTCGACCGGTTGACCGGCGTCAGCGGACCGGTCGGCGCCCGCACCATGGCCGAGCTATCGAGCTATGCCCTGCTCGACAGCGCCGCCGGCGATACGCCACAGCGGTTCGACGAATTCCTCGCCCAGATCGGTGGCCGGGTGCTGCTGCAGATCGAACTGAAGCAGCAGCCGAACCAGGCCGCCACCGAAGTGCTGGCGCAGACGGTGATGGATGCGCTCAAGGGCTATCGCGGCCCGGTGACGCTCGAATCCTTCGATCCCAAGCTGATCATCGAGGTGAAGAAGCGCGGCGCCACCATGCCGGTGGGCATCGTGACCTATGCCTATGACGAGCCGGAATGGGACCAGCACCTGAGTGATGCCACCAGGTTTGCGCTGCGCCACCTGCTGCACTGGCCGCTCAGCCGTTTCGACTTCATCTCCTGCCGCGACAAGTCGCTCGACCTGCCGGCAGTGAGGCTGTTCCGCTCGTTCGGCATGCCGGTGACCGCCTGGACCATCAAGTCGCCGGCGGCGGCGCTCGCCGTGCTGGGCAAGGCCGACCAGATCGTCTTCGAGGGGTTCGATCCACCAAGTGCCTGACGGAACGCTCAGCGCCGATGTGCTCAGCTCCATCGCGGAGATTCCCGCGGCGGTGTGGAATGGGCTGGCGCCCGGGCATGACGGGGTCGTCGACAACCCGTTCCTCGATCACCGGTTCCTGCTCGCCCTCGAGCAGTCCGGTTCCGCGTCCAACCGGACCGGCTGGCAGCCGCAGCACCTCCTGCTGAGCGACAGCGCCGGTGCGCCGGTGGGCGCCATGCCGCTCTACCTCAAGTCGCACTCGCAGGGCGAGTACGTGTTCGACCATGGCTGGGCGGACGCCTTCCAGCGGGCCGGCGGCGAGTATTATCCCAAGCTGCAATGTGCCGTGCCGTTCACCCCGGTCACCGGACCGCGCTTCCTGGCCCGCGATGACGCTACTCGTGCGGCAGTGATCCGTACGGCCGAGACGCTCGCCACCCGCAACAATATCTCCTCGGTGCACGCCACCTTCGTCAGCGAGGCCGAAGCCGATCTTGCCCGCGGCTCGGGCTGGCTGGTGCGCCACGACACCCAGTATCACTGGCACAATGATGGCTTCTCCAGCTTCGAGGACTTTCTCGGGACGCTCTCATCGCGTCACCGCAAGGTTACCCGTCGCGAACGTCGGGACGCGCTGGAGGCTGATGGCCTGACGGTCCGATGGCTCACCGGGTCAGAGCTTACCGAGCAGGTGTGGGACGCCTTCTTCGAGTTCTACCAGGATACCGGCAGCCGCAAGTGGGGCCGGCCGTACCTCAACCGCCGCTTCTTCTCGCTGCTGTCAGAGGCGATGGCTGACCGGATCCTGCTGATGTTCGCCTATGACGGCGACGAGCCGATCGCCGGTACGTTCTCGATGATCGGGCACGACCGGCTCTATGGCCGCTACTGGGGCGCCACGCGCAACGTGCCGTTCCTGCATTTCGAGCTCTGCTATTACCAGGCCATCGATTACGCCATCGCGCACAAGCTGCCGGTGGTCGAAGCCGGGGCGCAGGGCGAGCACAAGCTGGCGCGCGGCTACGCGCCGGCCACCACCCGCTCGGTGCACTGGATCGGCCATCCGGGGCTTCGCGACGCCGTCGCACGTTTCGTGGCGCAGGAACGCGCTTCCGTCGCACGCGAGCAGGAACAACTCGAACGCTACACCCCGTTCAGACATGGGGATCCGCATTAGGCTTTTTTGATTTGGCGCGTCTTCGATCCCCGGATCATGTCCGAGGAGGAAAAGTCCGTAACTTTTCCCGAATGCGCTCCGGGAGAGTTGCGCACCCGCAGGCACTGTGGTTCGAAGGCACCACACTGGACGGGTTCGGGTCTGGCGCGGTACTTTGTTGCCTCAGCCAGACCATACTCCCGATGGATATGACGGCCGCCTCCTCCCGGGGCCCTGGAGACCGAATGAGCAAGCGCATCGCCATAGCCGCGATTGGTACGATGGGAGACGTGCAGCCCTTCGTCGCGCTGGCGCTCGCGCTGAAGAAGCGCGGGCACTCGGTCGTGCTGTGCGCCACCAACGACTTCGAGGGGTTCGTCACTGGCCATGGCGTCGAGTTCGCGACGCTGGGCAGCGACATCCAGGCTTTCATGCGGCAGAGCCAGTTCGACAACGTCATGTCGAAGAACTCGCTGCTTTACGCGCCCAAGCTGCTGCGCGATGGCCAGAAGATCATGAAGACCGCCTGCCGGCACCTCTGGGCCACCGCGCAGGATGTCGACGCCATCATCTTCCACCAGACCACCAATTTCGCCGTCGACGTCGCCGAGGCCCTGGACATCCCGGCGATCATGACGGCGTTCCAGCCGATCAACCCGACCGGCGAGTTCCCGTATTTCGGCTATGACGGCCCGCCGCCCGAGCCGCTGTTCAACCGCATCAGCCTCGATCCGCTGTTCAACCGGCTGAGCTACGTGGTGCAGGCGGCGCATCAGAGCTACTACGATTTCCCGCGCGACCGCATGCGCGCCAAGCTGCTGGGGCTGCGCAGCCGCAAGCGCTCGGGTTTCTCCAAGAACGCCCGGGGCGAGCCGATCCCGGCGCTGCACGCCTATTCCCCGGTGATCTCGCCGCGGCCCGGCGACTGGCCGGAAACCACCACCGTCACCGGCTTCTGGCGGCTCGATGACATCACCGGGTGGGAGCCGGATGCGGCGTTCCGCAAGTTCCTCGATTCCGGCGAAGCGCCGATCTATCTGGGCTTTGGCTCGATGCCGTGGGGCGCGCAGCGCAACACCGAGATCATCACCAAGGCGCTCAAGGAATGGGGCGGGCGCGCCGTGGTCGGCAAGGGTTGGGGCGGCATCAAGGCAGAAGACCTGCCCGACACCGTCTACACCATCGACAAGGCGCCCCACACCAAGCTGTTCCCGCTGATGAAGGCGCTGGTGCACCATGGCGGCGCCGGCACCACCTATGCCGGTCTCTATGCCGGCCGCCCGACCTTTGTGGTGCCGCATTTCTTCGACCAGCCCTATTGGGGCCGCCGGGTCTACGAGCTGGGCTGCGGCCCTGCCCCCGTGCGGCTGCGCAAGCTCACCCCGGGCATCCTCGCCTCGGCGCTCGAGGAGCTGGCGACCGACACCACCTTCGCGATTGCGGCAACTGAACTGCGCGATCGGCTGATGCTGGAGGATGGGACCGGGCTCGCCGCCGATATCGTCGAAGAGACGATCGAGACCTACCCGGGCAATCTCTACGACACCGACGAAGTGATGGGAGCCGCCTCGTGACTGCCTACGACCCGAGCAACATCTTTTCCAAGATCATCAGGGGCGAGATCCCGTCCCACAAGGTCTACGAAGATGCGGACGTCCTGGTCATGATGGACATCTTCCCGCAATCCAAGGGACACGTGCTGATCATCCCGAAGGCGGCGTCGCGTAACCTCCTGGATGCCGATCCGGCGGTGCTCGCCCGCACCATCCCGCAGGTCCAGCGGGTAGCCAAGGCCGCGCAGAAGGCGCTGAACCCCGACGGCATCCGCGTCGTGCAGTTCAACGAGGCACCTGCCGGCCAGTCGGTGTTCCATCTGCACTTCCACGTCATCCCGGTCTATGAGGGTGTGGAGCTCGGCCGCCATGGTCAGGGCAAGGCGGATGACGCCGAGCTCGCCGCGCAGGCCAAGGCCATCGCAGCCGCCCTCGCCTGACGTGACACCCGCACCGCAGCTCAGTCTGGGCCTGCTGCTGACGGCTGCCGCCGGCATGATCGACGTCGTCGGCTTCATCGAACTGGGCGGCTTCTACACCTCGTTCATGAGTGGCAACACCACACAGCTGGGCGCGGGCCTGGCGCATCTCGGCCCGGCCCTGGCCCTGCCGGCCGGGCTGATCGTGATGTTCGTGGTCGGCAGCTTCCTCGGCAGCCTGATCTCCGGCATCGGCCAGCGACGCGGCCGCATCGGCGTGCTGGCAGTCGTCATCGCCGGCCTGCTGGTGACGCTGGTGCTGCATGCCAACGGCTTCTCCGCGGCGCAGGCCATGCTTGCCCTCGCCACCGCAGCCGGGGCGCAGAATGCCGTGCTGCCGCAGAGTGGAGCCGCGAGGCTCGGCGCCACATTCGTTACCGGTACGCTGTTCGCGGTCGGCCAGGATCTGGCCCGGGCCGTCCGTCGCGAAGCGCCGCCGCTGCGCTGGCTGCAGCATCTGCTGGTGTGGCTGGCCCTGCTGCTCGGGGCCGCGCTCGGGGCATTCGGCTACGGCCAATGGCAGGTTGGTGCGCTGATCGTGCCAGGCGCGATCTACCTTGGTTTTCTTGTCGGCGCCGTTATCCAGGCGGCGCGCTAGCCAGCAGCTTTCCGAAATCCGGCGAAACTGCTAGTACTGCAACAGTGATGTGCAGCACATCAGTTCGTCGACTCTCTACCCTAGACTTCCTCGTCCAGGCGTAAGCACCGATGATGACCGCCGGCCAATTGCGGGCCGCCCGCGCCCTGCTCGGCATCGACCAGAAGACCCTGGCCGAGATGGCCGACGTGTCGTTGCCTACCATTCAGCGCATGGAAGCGAGTGAAGGCACGGTGCGCGGCATCGTCGAAACCCTCACCAAGGTGATCGAAGCGCTCAACGCAGCCGGAGTCGAACTGATCGGCGAGAACGCCCGCAGCGATGGGGGCGGCCGCGGCGTACGCCTCCGACGACCGGCGCAGAAGACCGACTGAGTTTTCAGATGTCATTTGGGCGATCACGGCCCTAACCACCGATGATTGCCGCGCTTGTTCGCGAAAGGCGAATAATCCGATGGCCGGTTCTGCCCCAACCTCCTCCACGCCTGCCCTTGCCGATCTCTTCACTCCCAAGCTGGTCACCGTGCTGCGCGAGGGCTATCGGCTGGATGACCTCAGGGCCGACGCCCTGGCCGGCCTCACGGTTGCAATCGTTGCGCTGCCGCTGTCGATGGCCATTGCCATCGCCTCGGGCACGACGCCCGAACGCGGGCTCTTCACTGCCGCCGTCGGCGGCTTTCTGATCTCGGCCCTGGGGGGGAGCCGCTTCCAGATCGGCGGACCGGCGGCGGCATTCACCGTGCTTGTCGCCTCCACCATCAGCCGCCACGGGCTCGATGGGCTGCTACTTGCCACCATCATGGCTGGAGCCTTCCTGTTGTTGATGGGGGTGTTTCGCCTTGGCAGCTACATCAAGTTCATCCCCTATCCGGTGACGGTCGGCTTCATCTCCGGCATCGCGGTCATCCTGTTCGTCGGCCAGTTGCACGATCTGCTCGGCCTGACACTCCCGGCTGCCGACCCGGCAGATATCCTGCCCAAGCTCGCAGCGCTTGCCGCGGCCATCGGCACCCTCAACCCAGCTGCCCTGGGGATCGCGGCGCTTTCGGTAGCCACGATCGTCGGTCTGCGGCGCTGGCGCCCGCACTGGCCGGGGATTCTCATTGCAGTGATCGCCACCTCGCTGATCGGCGCATTGTTGCATCTGCCGGTAGAGACAATCGGCACGCGCTTCGGCGGCATCCCGAGCACCCTGCCGATCCCGGCGCTGCCGCCTTTCTCGCTCGACAAGGTTCAGGCCGTTCTTCCTGACGCGGTAGCCTTCGCCCTGCTCGGCGCCATCGAATCCCTGCTCTCGGCCATGGTCGCGGATGGCATGACGGGCCGGCGGCATCGCTCCAACATGGAGCTGGTCGCTCAGGGCATCGCCAATATCGGCTCGGCACTGTTCGGCGGCATCTGCGCCACCGGCACGGTGGCTCGCACCGCCACCAATGTCCGGTCGGGCGCCCGCAGCCCGCTCGCCGGCATGTTCCATTCGGTGTTCATCGTGCTGTTCATGCTGGTGGCGGCCCCGCTCGCCAGCTTCATCCCGCTCGCCGCGCTCGCCGGCGTGCTGGTGGTGGTTGCCTGGAACATGGCGGAGAAGACCGCCTTCGCTACCCTGCTCCGCACCTCGCCGGGCGATGCCGTGGTGTTGCTGGCAACGTTCGGGCTTACCGTGTTCCGCGGCCTCACCGAGGGGATCGTTGTCGGCTTTGCGCTGGGAGCGCTGCTGTTCATCCACCGCATGGCCCAGCATGCCGGCGTCGAGGTGCATGTGCCACCGGTCCCCGAAGACCAGGCGGACGCCAGCCGTCCACCCTACGATCCCGCCATCGCCACCGATCCCGACGTCGCGGTCTACCGCATCACCGGAGCGTTCTTCTTCGGTGCGGCGGCAACCGTCGGCGCCGTGCTCGAGCGCATCGCCGACCAGCACCGCGCCTTCGTCATCGATTTCTCCGCGGTGCCGTTCATCGACTCGACCGCGGCCAACACCATGGATGGCATCGCCCGCAAGGCGGCCCGCCATCACGTCGTATTGCTGATCTCCGGCGCTACCCCCGCGGTCCGAAAGTCCCTCGCGGCCCATGGGGTCAGCGCGCCGACCGTGCTTTTCGAGCGCAGCATCGCGACCGCCATCGGCGCCGCGCACGCGGAAATCGCGCGGCGCCACAGCACCGAGGTCAGCGCGCCGGCCTAGCCCGCTAGCTCAGGAACTCGGTCCGTGCCCGCTCGATCACCAGCGAGCGGATCGCGACGTTGCGGGGCTGGCTGAGCACAAACAGGATCGACTCCACCACATCCCTGTCGCTCAGCGCATCCTCGACGCCACGGGGATGATCCCAGTTCTCCTCGAGCGGCGAGGTGTCCTCGATGTGGCCAGGATAGACCGAGGTGACGCGTACGCTGGTGCCGATCATTTCCTCGGTCAGCGCCTGGACGAAGCCGTTCTGGGCGTGCTTGGCCGCAACGAACGGCACCGATGAGCCGCGCATGCGCGCATAGGGCAGCCCGCTCATCGACACCACTGTGTGGATATCGGCCTCTGGCCGCTTCAGGAGCAGCGGCAGCAAGCGGCGGGTCAGCGCCATCGTGCCGGTCACGGTAGAGTCGACGACGGCGGCGATCTGCGCATCGGTCATCGCGGTGTAGGCGCCGCCCACCCATTGCGAGCCGGAATTGACGAGAATGTCGAGCTCGGGATGCACGGTGGCAATCCTGCTGGCTGCGCCGGTGACCGACAGCGGATCGGCGAGATCGCAGACGAAGGCGTCCGGCCGCTTGCCGGTTCGTTGCTCGATGGCGTCGGCAACCGCGCCGATGCCGGCGGCATTGCGGCCCAGCAGCAGCGGGATCATGCCGCGATCGGCCGCGACGATGGCCAGCGCGGCTCCGAGGCCGCGCGCCGCGCCCGATATCGCAATGGTCTTGCCCTCAAGCCCCATTCATTCCTCCCTGCCCCAAGAAAAAGGCCGGGATCGCTCCCGGCCTTCGATAGCTCCCTGCATGGGATCTCAGCTTTTCTCTTCCGCCGGCTTGTCGACCGCAGCCTTGGTCTTCTTGGCCTTGGGCGCCGCGATGGCCTTGGGCCGGGCCGGGCGCGGCGGAACCGCGATCAGCTCGAGCTTGGCCTCGGTGCCGACACCGACCACGGCCACGGTGACCGAGCCGCCGTTCTGCAATTCGCCGAACAGCACCTGATCGGCCAACGGTTTCTTGACGTGCTCCTGGATGACGCGACCCAGCGGGCGGGCACCCATGCGCTCGTCATAGCCGCGGACGGCCAGCCATTCGGCGGCTTCCGGGGTCAGCTCGATGGTCACGCCACGCTCGGCCAGCTGGCCTTCAAGCTGCAGCACGAACTTCTCGACCACGCGACGGACGACTGCCGGCGGCAGCGGACCGAACGAGATGATGGCGTCGAGGCGGTTGCGGAACTCCGGCGTGAACATCCGGTTCACCGCTTCCTCGTCGTCGCCCTGCTCGCGCTTGCGGCCGAAGCCGATCGGCGACTTCTGCAGCTCCATGGCGCCGACATTGGACGTCATGATCAGGATCACGTTGCGGAAGTCGACCGACTTGCCGTTGTGATCGGTGAGCTTACCGTGATCCATCACCTGCAACAGGATGTTGAACAGGTCCGGGTGGGCCTTCTCGATTTCGTCGAGCAGCACCACGCAATGCGGATGCTGATCCACGCCATCGGTGAGCAGGCCCCCCTGGTCGAAGCCGACATAGCCCGGAGGCGCGCCGATCAGCCGCGAAACGGTGTGCCGCTCCATGTACTCCGACATGTCGAAGCGCAGCAGTTCGACACCCAGGGTATCGGCCAACTGCTTGGCTACCTCGGTCTTGCCGACACCGGTCGGACCGGTGAACAGGTAGGAGCCGATCGGCTTTTCCGGTTCGCGCAGGCCGGCACGGGCCAGCTTGATCGCCGACGAGAGCGCGGTGATCGCCTGATCCTGGCCGAACACCACGGTCTTGAGATTGCTCTCGAGGTTGGCCAGCAGCTCGGAGTCCGACTTCGACACCGACTTGGGCGGGATGCGGGCCATCGTGGCGATGGTCTGCTCGATGTCGGCGACATCGATGGTCTGCTTGCGGTTCTCCGGGGTCAGCAGCATCTGGCTGGCGCCGGTCTCGTCGATCACGTCGATCGCCTTGTCGGGCAGCTTGCGGTCATTGATGTAGCGCGCGCTGAGCTCGACGGCGGCCTTCAGCGCGTCGTCGGTGTACTTCAGCTTGTGGTAGTCCTCGAAATACGGCCGCAACCCCTTCACGATCTCGATCGCATCCGGGATGGTCGGCTCGGCAACGTCGATCTTCTGGAAGCGACGGACCAGCGCCCGATCCTTCTCGAAGAACTGCCGGTATTCCTTGTAGGTGGTCGAACCGATGCAGCGGATGTTGCCGGAAGCCAGCGCCGGCTTCAGCAGGTTCGAGGCATCGAGCGCGCCGCCGGAGGTGGCGCCGGCGCCGATCACGGTGTGGATCTCGTCGATGAACAGGATCGCGTCCGGGTGCTTCTCGAGCTCCTTCATCACGGCCTTGAGCCGCTCTTCGAAGTCGCCGCGATAGCGGGTGCCGGCGAGCAGCGACCCCATGTCGAGCGCATAGATCACCGACTCGCGCAGCACCTCGGGCACGTCGCCTTCGATGATCTTGCGCGCCAGGCCCTCGGCAATGGCAGTCTTGCCCACGCCGGCGTCGCCGACATAGAGCGGGTTGTTCTTGGACCGCCGGCACAGGATCTGGATGGTCCGGCGCAGCTCGCTGTCGCGGCCGATCAGCGGATCGATCTTGCCGGCCCGGGCCTTCTCGTTGAGGTTGACGCAGAAATCGGCGAGAGCCGAGCTCTGGCCATTGCCCGAGCGTTCGCCCTCTTCGCCCTGGCCGTTGCCGGCCGGGGTCTCGGCGCCACGCACGCGACGCTCTTCGCTCGGCCCCGACTTGGTGATGCCGTGCGAGATGAAGTTGACCGCGTCCAGCCGCGTCATGTCCTGCTGTTCGAGGAAGTAGGCGGCGTGGCTTTCTCGCTCGGCAAAGATGGCGACGAGCACGTTGGCACCCGTAACCTCCTCCTTACCGGACGACTGCACGTGAATGACGGCGCGCTGGATGACGCGCTGGAACGCCGCGGTCGGCCGCGCGTCCTGCCCGTTGGGCACCACGAGGCTGTCGAGTTCCTCGTTGATGAAATCCTCGAGGTCCGACTTCAGCGCTTCGATGTCGACATCGCAGCCGGTCAGCACCGCGATGGTATCGCGGTCGTCGGTCAGCGCCAGCAGCAGGTGCTCGAGCGTGGCGAACTCATGCGCGCGCTCGCGCGCCAGGTTCATCGCCTGATGGAGGGCCTTCTCAAGTCCGCGGGAAAAAGAGGGCATATGTCGGTTCCTATTGCTTTTCCATCACGCACTGCAGTGGGTGCTGGTTCTTGCGGGCCGCGTCCATGACCCTGGTGACCTTGGTTTCGGCCACCTCGAAGGGGTACACACCACATTCGCCGACGCCCTGGTTGTGGACGTGGAGCATGATGCGCATGGCCTCTTCGCGGGTCTTGTTGAACACATCCTGCAGCACCAGGACGACGAACTCCATCGGAGTGTAATCGTCGTTGAGCAGCAGCACCCGATAGAGGCTGGGCCGCTTGCTCCTGGTCTTCGGCTTCGTGATGGTCGCCGTATCGTTCTTGCTTCCCCCGTCGCCGTTGCCGGCTTTGCGGTCATCGTCGGCCCCACGTGGCGGCATCCTCGATGCACCTGTTGTCGGGAGCGTCAGTTCGATGGCTGCACGCATGGCTCGGGTCTGGGAGAGATCGGTTCGAAGCAGCATGGTGAGGCCATTATGTAGGGAAAACTCTATGCCTGTTAAGTGGCCAACTACCTAAACTTTGGAGCAGGTGGCCCGTTCCGCAGTCGCTTAACCAAGTGCCCGAAATCCATCGTATTTTACGGAATGGTAAGACGGGCTCCCTAAGGTGAGGGGTAACAGGGAACGTGGCTGATCGCATTTGGGGAGGATCTGCCGCAGCTTCTCGAGGCGTTGAGTACGGGTGGCGTTTTCGCCCGAGAGTAGTTGGAGTACCGGGTGCTTTCGCAGAAGCATTTTTCCCATTCGCGCGCGCTGTTTTCGCGTTTGCTCGCGGCCATCGCGCTGACCTTGGCGCTGCTGGTGCCGATGATCTCGGCAGCCGAGGCCGCCACCGTGCCGCGCAAGTTCGCGGGCATCGTGGTCGACGCCAAATCCGGCAAGATCCTCTACGAAAGCTCGGCAAACGCCGCGCGCTACCCCGCCTCGGTCACCAAGGTGATGACCCTCTATGTCCTGTTCCAGGAACTGGAGGCCGGTAACATTACCTTGAACACCAAGTTCACGGTGTCGAAATACGCCGCCCAGGCGGTGCCGACCAAGCTCGGGCTGAAGGCCGGTTCGACCATCACGGTCGAGAATGCCATCAAGGCCATCGTCACCATCTCAGCCAATGACATCGCCCGGGTGATCGCCGAGAACATCTCCGGCTCCGAAAGCGCCTTCGCCAAGCGCATGACCGCGACCGCCAAGGCGCTGGGCATGTCGAACACCACCTACCGCAACGCCTCGGGCCTGCCTGACAAGGGCCAGGTCACCACCGTTGCCGATCAGGCCATTCTCGGCATCGCCGTCTACCAGCACTTCCCGAACTATTACGAGTATTTCCAGACCCGGAGCTTCTCGTACGGCAAGCGCACCTACGGCAACCACAACCGCCTGCTCGGCTCGAACGGCGTCGATGGCATCAAGACCGGCTACACCAATGCCTCGGGCTTTAACCTGTTGACCGCGGCGCGCGCCGACGGCCATCACATCGTCGTCGCCGGTTTCGGCTTCGACTCGAGCGGTGCGCGCGACGCCAAGGTGCGCGAGCTGGTCAAGAAATACCTGCCCAAGAGCCGCAGCGGCGGCTATCTCGACGTGGCGATGATCCCGCAGCCGGGCCGCAAGGGCGCCACCGTCATGGTCGCTTCCACCGATCCGGTGCCGGTGATGCCGGCCCCCTACCCGTCCTTCCGCATCGGCGGCGGCACGGTCTCGGTCACTGCCAAGCTGCAGCCGACCGAAGCCACGCAGCAGGCCGACGAAGTCGTCGTGGCCTCGATCGACGATGCGGCGCCGCTGCCGGAAGCGCGTCCGGCCGACCTCGGCTTCGATGAAGCCGTGCAGGCCGCCAATACGCTCGCCAGCCGCCCCACCATCGCCAGCATCGCCCCGCGCGAAGAGCGGCCGCTCGACGTGATCGGCGCCTGGCTCAGCGACACCTTCTCGCTCGGTGCTGCCCCCGCCCCGCTCGGCCAGACCGCGCCGTCCGCTCCGCTGCTGCCGCCGGTCGGCATCGGCGAAGAAGGCCAGCCGATCGACCTGATGACCTCGGGCGGCATCGGCGACACCGCGCCCGATATCATCGAAGACCAGCCGGCCCCGGCACCGCTCGCCGCCACTCAGGTGGCCGAGGTGCCGCAGGAAGTCAGCGGCGGCTGGATCGTCCAGATCGGCGCTGCGCCGACCGAGGGTGGCGCCGCCTCCCTGATCAGCGACGCTTCGTCCAAGGTCGGGAACCTTGGTGCAGCCCGCTCCTATGTCGAGCGGTTCGAGAAGAACGGGCAAGTGTTCTTCCGGGCCCGTTTCGGCGGTTTCAACGGTCGTGAGGATGCGACCGGTGTGTGCAACGAGCTGAAGAAAGCCAAGATGAGCTGCCTCGCGATGCAGTCCTAAGGATCGCGAAAAGCAGCCGCCTCAGGGAAGCGAATTTGTGGCCTGTGTTGGAGTAGCCCAAATGAGCGATACGTCTAGCCTCACCGAACTCGCCCGATTTGTAGGGCAGTCGGCTCTCGCGTCCGAAGATGCCGTTGTCCGCAGGCAGGCGGTCAACGCCATGGTGACGCGGTTCAACCCCGGCCTGAAGCGCCGTGGCGTCGGCGATCTGCTCGGCGTGGTGATGGCGCTCAGCGCCCGCACCCGCCGCATGCTGATGCCGCATGTCGAGATCGAACTGGATGTGTTCGCGCCGGCCGGGGGCCGCGCCGTGACCGTCACCCTGCCCCGCCGATCCTGAGCCTACTCGCCGGCCATGTGCTCGAACTTGGCCGGCTCGCCGGCGCTGGCGACCAGGGCCTTCTCCCCCTCGATGCGGGCCTTGGCCCGCTCGCTTACCGGCAGCTTCAGCGCCTCCACCAGGGCCCGGTATTCCTGCCGGGCGCTGAGGTGGGACATCGAGGGCAAGCCGCCGAGCATTTCGGCGTCGAGCGGATCGAACACCGTCATCCCGGTTGGGAACAGCGAACGGAAGATCACGCGCTCGGCAATCCCTTCAGCCACCCGGCAGCCCAGCCGCACCGCGATCTTTTCGATGGCGCCCTGCACGATCTTGGTCGAGCGTGATGGCAGCATCGAGATGCGGTTGCGCACGATCACCCAATCGATGGTGCGCCCGTCGATCGACAGGCGCTCGGTCCGGGCGCGCTGCACCAGGCGCGCATAGTGGCTCATCTCGCGCGGGTCGCCAGTCACCGGATCGACATGCGCCATGACGTCGAGATCGATGATCGAGTCGTTGAGCGGCGTGATCAGCGTATCGGCCAGCGAGTGCGCCAGCCGGGTCAGGTGGGTATCGAAACCCGGCGTATCGACGATGAGAAAATCGGCGTCGCCCTCGACCTCGATGATCGCCTGACGGAACAGGTCGAACTCGACGCGCTGGTTCTCCTTGACCGAATCCGACTTCGACAGCGGCAGGTGGAAATGGGTGGCGTGCGGCAGCTTCAGATCGTGCGCCTGGGCCCAGTTGCGGCGGTTGCGGACATAGTGGGTAAGGGTCTGCTGGCGGCTGTCGACATCGATCGAGGCGACGCGAAAGCCTTGATACATCAGGAAAACGGCAAGATGAAACGCCGTGGTCGACTTGCCGGAGCCGCCCTTCTCATTGCCGACGACAATGACGTGCGTGCCTGTCCTGCCCATCAGTCTCCCCTGTCGCTCCAGTAGCCCGAAGCGACGCGATTTCGGGATTCGGTATTTGTTCGCCCGGCGGAACTATTGATGAGACACCCACCCCGTTCAAGGGGGTGTTTCAGCATCCGATGATGACAGGCACGCAACGTCACCCTAAAGCCGCGCTTCCAGCGCCATCAGGTCAGCGAGGAACATTACCTGCCCGCGCTGGTTGCTCTCGTAGATGAAATCGCGCAGCGACGGGCTCTCAGCGGTGAAGCGCGAGATGTCGCCAAGGATGGCGACACGGAAGCCATATTGCTGGAACTTCTGCAGCACGGCGCCGGCGAGCCTGCTGCTCAGCCAGAAGAAATCATCCACCAGGCGTTCGGCGGGGATGGCGATCAGGTCGATGCCAAGTCCGTAGGTCGCGCCGATGACATCATTGACGTCCGCCTCGGCGGCGATCACCGGCCCATCGTAGAAGCCGACCGTTACGCCCTTGATCGCGGTGTTCTGCATCAGATCAGTCCCAGTTTCGCCAGCTCCTCGGCGAGTTCGAGCGAACCTTCTTCCTCGAAGCCGCCCTTGCCGATATCGGCCGGCGCATCCTTTGGATCAAGGTAGCGCCAGCCCTGAAACGGCGACTTGGGTCGCGGGATGGTGCGCACCATGTCCGGCGCCATGATGATGTCACAGCACTTGAGACCCTGCTCATCGACGGCCTCGGCCAGCCTGAGGATCGGCTGGCGGCAGCGGATCACTCCGGAGATCACCCAGTAGATCGAGCCCTGCCCTTCCATCTCGTCGCGGCGCTTGGGCATGGTCCGGGTGCGATGGACGTGGACATCCTCGCCATAGTCGGCGCCCCACCAGTGGGCGCGCTCGTTGCGATAGGACTCGAGCTCTTCCAGCGTCGCAACGCCGACGCAGAGCTTGATCATGTGCATCATGCGTTGCCGGCCACGTCCCGCTTGGCGAGGATCATATCGATCTCGTCCTGCTCGACCACCCACGGCTCCTTCACCGCTTCGGCGAACCACTCCTGGAAGGCCGGCAAGGCGTAGATGGCCTCGACATATTCCTGTGCCAGGTCGCTCACCGGCAGTTCGTAGGTGCGGATGCGGGTCGCCACCGGCGCGAACATGGCGTCGGCGGCATTGAACGCGCCGAACAGGTATGGGCCACCCGAGCGCGACAGCAGGTCGCCCCAGATCCGCTCGATACGCTTGAGGTCATCGGCAACAGTATCGAAATCGACCTTGCCCGGGTGGGAGGCCCTGAGATTCATCGGCGCCGCATCGCGCAGCGCCAGGAAGCCGCCATGCATCTCGGCCGCGGCCGAACGTGCATAGGCCCGCTCGACCCGGTTGGAGGGCCAGATGCCCTTGGCCGGGTACTTGTCATGCAGGTACTCGATGATTGCCGTGGTTTCGGGCAGCATCACGTCGCCATCGACCAGTACCGGAACCTTGCCGCTCGGGGATTTCTTGCGCAGGTTCTGCTGCCAGCCCTCGCCATTGAGCAGCACCAGCTCCTCATCGAACGGGATACCGAAATGGCGGAGCACCAGCCAGGCGCGCAGCGACCAGCTCGAGTAATTGCGGTTGGCGAAGATCAGCTTCATGGGTCGGCCTCAAAAAAGCGGAAGGGCGCCGAGTGGCCCGGCGCCCTTCCAAAATTCTGTACTATCGAAGGACCTTCAGGTCCAGTTGCACCCCGTCCTAGGCGCCGGCAACGATAGTGAACACGAGTGACATGGCCAGCAAACAGACGAGCGTCCAGGACACTGTCGGTAAGGCGGAACGCCACCATTCGGTCTTTGATTGGCCTCGCATCAAAGCTCCTTCTTGCCGTTCTCGGGCTGCCGCAACCACACTTGGTGACGGAATTGCGACAGTAATGATTCGTTAACTCGGCAAGGGCGTGGTTGGGAAGTGGCGGGAAAGCCACAGTGGATAGGTCGAGTATCCCTGTGGAAAGCGGTTCAGAACAGCCCGTACCAGAGCCCGGCCAAGCCCAAAAACGCGAAGAATCCAATCACATCGGTGACGGTGGTGACGAACACCGAGGAGGCGATCGCGGGGTCGACCTTCAACCTGTTGAGGGCCAGCGGGATCAAAATTCCAGCGCTGCCCGCCGCAATCATGTTGATGATCATGGCCAGCCCGATGACGATCCCGAGGCTGGGGTTGGCATAGCGCAGCCAGGTGACGGCGCCGATCAGCACCGCGAAGATGCAGCCATTGAGAAAGCCGCCGGTGACCTCGCGGAGGATCAGCCGGCGGACCCTGCCCCGGTCGAGGTCGCGCGTAGCGAGGGCCCGCACCGTCACGGTCATGGTCTGGGTGCCCGCATTGCCGCCCATCGAGGCGACGATCGGCATCAATGCGGCCAGCGCCACCATCTGCTCGATGGTGGCGTTGAACAGGCTGATGACGAACGAGGCGAGCATGGCAGTGAACAGGTTCACCACCAGCCAGGGGGCGCGGCTCCGCACCGTCGACAGCACGGTGTCCGACAGCTCTTCGTCGCCCGCCACGCCGCCGAGCAGCTTGATGTCCTCGGTCGCCTCCTCATGGATGACGTCGACGATATCGTCGACGGTCAGCACGCCGACCAGCCGCTTGTTTTCGTCGACCACGCCGACTTCCACGAGGTCGTAGCGCTCGAAATCGCGCGCCGCCTCCTCCTGGTCCTCGGTGGCTTCCACCGTGAGGACGTCGTGGTTCATCAGGTTCTCGATGTGCACCTGGCGCTTGGAGCGCAGGAACTTGTCGAGCGGGATGGTGCCCAGCACCCGGTAGCCGGGATCGACGACATAGAGCTGGTAGAACTCGTCGGGCAGATCCTTTTCCACCCTGAGGTAGTCGATGGTCTGGCCCACGGTCCAGAACGGCGGGATGGCAATGAAATCGGTCTGCATCCGCCGGCCGGCGGAATCTTCGGGGAAATCGAGGCTGCGCTTGAGGCTCAGCCGCTCGAAGGCCGGCAGTTGCGCGAGGATTTCCTCGCGGTCGCCGGCATCCATATCCTCGAGGATGTAGACGGCGTCGTCGTTGTCGAGGGTGGCGACGCCGCGCGCCACGTCTTCGGCCGGCAGTTCCTCGATCAGGTCGGTACGGACGTTGTCGTCGACCTCGGTCAGCGCCAGGTAGTCGAACTTGTCGCCCAGCATCTGGACCAGCGCGACGCGCTCATCCTGCTCCAGCGCCTCGAGCACGTCACCGGCATCCGCGGCGTGCAGCGGCTCCATCATCTCGGCGACGTCGTGCTCTTCGCCCGCCAGCAGGTGGGCGCGCAGCCGCTCGATCCAATCGGGATTCAGGTGATCGTCCGGACCGCGAAGCGCGTTCGGATCGGGCCGGGCTTCCCCGATTTCCGCGATGTCGGATTCATTGGTCATGGAGACCCCGGGAGGCTGGCGCTTCGGGTTGAAGGCTGGTGTAGCCAATCGGGTCGAGATGCGCCAGACTTGCGGGACCAGTCGAGCGGTTTTTTGCTTCGCCCTGAGGGAGATGGCGATGGCCCGGACGAAGGAAAGCGAGATCGGACGGATGCTGCGCCTGTGCGCCGCACTCGGGCTGCCGGAGGTGGCGGAATCCACCAGCTACGGCGCGCCGTCGATCAAGGTCAAAGGCAAGAACTTCGCCTCGGTGCGCGGTCCGCAGGAGATGGTGCTGCACTGCCCGCTCGAGCAGAAGGAACTGCTGATGGAAATGGCGCCCGACATCTACTGGCAGACCGACCATTTCAAAGGCTGGCCGGGCCTATTGGTCCGGCTCGGAGTCATCGGCGACGAGGAGCTGTCGCTGCGGCTGGAGGACGCCTGGAGGTTCCGGGCGCCCAAACGGCTGGCCGACGAATACGCGGCAAACAGATCCTAGGGCGTCAGGTCCTTCGGGGGAGCGATCCCGTTGATCAGCGATGCAGTGGTCACCGTGTTGGCGAGCAGGCAGACGATGGTCATCGGCCCGACCCCGCCCGGCACCGGGGTGATGGCGCCCGCGACCTCGGCGGCTGCCGGGTAGTCGACGTCGCCCAACAGGCGGGTCTTGCCTTCGCCGCGCTCCGGTGCCGGGATGCGGTTGATACCCACGTCGATCACCGTGGCGCCCGGCTTGATCCAGTCGCCCTTGATCATCTGCGGCCGGCCGACCGCTGCAACCACGATATCCGCCTGCCGGACCACATCGGCGAGGTTTTTTGTCTTCGAATGCGCCACCGTGACCGTGCAGTTCTCGCGCAGCAGCAGTTGCGCCATCGGCTTGCCGACGAGGTTGGAGCGCCCCACGATCACCGCGTTGAGGCCCTCGAGCGAGCCGAGCGTATCGCGCAGCAGCATCAGGCAGCCGAGCGGCGTGCAGCTTACCGGGCCCGGCAGGCCGATCTGCAGCTTGCCCACACTGGCCGGAGTGAAACAGTCGACGTCCTTGTCCGGCGAGATGGTGGCGATCACCTTGTTGGGGTCGATCTGCTTTGGCAGCGGCAGCTGCACCAAGATGCCATGGATGGCCGGATCGGCGTTGAGATTGTTGACCAGCGCCAGCACCTCGGCTTCCGAAGCGTCTTCCGGCAGCTCGTACTTTTCCGAGTGCATGCCGACCTCGACGGTCTGCTTGGCTTTCTGGCTCACATAGATCTGGCTGCCGGGATCGTGCCCGACGATCACCACGGCGAGGCCCGGCGTCACCCCATGATCGCGCTTCAGCCACTCGACATGGCCGGCAATGCGGGCGCGCAAGCCCTCGGCATAGGTCTTTCCGTCGATGATCTTGGCGGTCATGGGAACTCCTGGGGCTGGAGCCGCCGATATGGAGCAACTCTCCTCGCCGTGCAACCTCAGTAAGGGGCGCGGATGGCGATGCCCTCGGCCTCGAGTGCGGCGCGCACGGCACGGGCGATTGTGACAGCCTCCTCTGTGTCGCCGTGGATACAGAGCGAGGTCGCTTCGGTACGGATCACCGAGCCGTCGATCGCCACCAGTTCCCCGGCCCGCGCCAGCCGCACGGCGCGCTCGGCGATGGCGCCCGCATCGTGCAGCACGGCGCCTGGCTCGGAGCGCGGCACCAGCAGACCGTTCGGCTGGTAGGCCCGGTCGGCATAGGCCTCGCGCACCACTGGATAGCCGAACGCCTCGGCCACTTCGACCTGGGCGCTGTCGTCGATCGCCAGCACCGAGAGGCCGGGCACGAGGCCGGTCACGGCGGCAAAGCACAGGGCCGCCACCGCCGGCTCCTCGGCCGCCATGTTGGCCAGCGCGCCGTGCAGCTTGAGATAGCGCACCGGCACCCCCTCTTCCTCGGCGAGCTCGACCAGCATGCGGACCTGCCCCCGCACCTGCTCGTCCAGCTCTTCGGGCGGCAGCAGCAGCCGGCGGCGGCCGAAATGCTCGCGATCGGCAAAACCGGGATGCGCCCCGACTGCGACGCCTCGCGCCTTCGCCGCGCGCAGGGTCAGCCGCATGGTCGTCTCGTCGCCGGCGTGCCCGCCACAAGCGATCGATGCCGACGAGACGATGTCGAGCAGCGCGGCATCACCCGGCATGCCCTCCCCCAGATCGGCATTGAGATCGAGTTCAGTCACGGCTTCAGTCCTTCCGCATGAGCCACCGTCACCGCTTCGAAGCGCAGCGGCGCGCCCGGTCGCAACTGCGCAAAGCGATCGAGGTCGGCCGAAACCACCGTAGCGATGCGCGGATAGCCCCCGGTCGGCTGATGATCGCGCATCAAGACGATCGGGGTGCCGTCACCGAGGATCTGGATATCGCCCGGTACCACCGCATCGGAAACCAACGACAGGATCCGCGCCTCGGCGAACACCCGCTGCGGGTCGGCAAGCCGCACCCCCATGCGGTCGAGTTGTGGCGACACGACGAATTCATCGGTAACGAAGCGCTGACGGATGGCGTTGTCGAAACGGTCGGCATGAATGCCCCAGACGACGCGGATCGGGCCATTTCTGGCTGGCGTCGCCGTTGGATGCTGACCACGTCCGCGCCGCAGCGTCGCGCCGAGCGGCACGACGTCGCCGACCTGCAGCGCGCGTCCGCCAAAGCCGCCGATGCCGGCGATCGAACTCGTGGCCCGGCTGCCCATTACCGGGGGGACATCGATCTCCCGGTCGAAGCGCAGATAGCCATAATTGCCGAAGGCGCCAGGGCGGACCTCGACGACGGATCCGGCCTGCAGCAGCGCCCTGGTCGGCCAGGGTTTGGTCTCGCCATCGATCACCAGTTCGAACGCTCCCCCGTCAACGGCGATCGAAACCGAACCTTCGGCGACAAAGCCGATCCCCGCGGTCGTGAACTCGATGCCGGCCGTCCCGGCCGCGCCAAGCCAGCCGCCGGCCCGCTCGAACGCTGCGCGGTCCATCGGCCCGGAGGCACTGATGCCATGCCGCAACAGGCCCGGCCGTCCGGCGTCCTGCACCGTTGCCAGGGGGCCGACACGGATGATGCGGATGCCGGTCATGTCGCCACCTCGAACCGGATGGTGTCCCCGGCACGCACTGCGGTCGGCGGCTCGGCGGCAGGATCGAAGTTGCGGAAGCCGGTGTGGCCGATGACGTGCCAGCCGGTGGGAATCGGCGTCGAGGTGATCGCCGTCTGTCCGGCGGCGAACAGTACGGTCCCGGCCGGCACCTGCCGCCGCACCACGGTGCGCCGCGGCACGGCGAAAGCCGCCGGATGCATACCGCAATAGACGAAGCCGGGCGCGAATCCGGTCGCCAGTACACGCAGCGATGTGGCGTTGTGGGCGCGGATGAAGTCTGCCTCGGAGTGCTTCACCAGTTTCGCGACCTCAGCAAGGTCTTCACCATCGAAGCTTATCGCCACGGGGTGCTGCCTTCCGACACCAGCCTCCGCGTCCGCCACCGAGGCCAGCAACCTGATCTCGCCTGCCAGGCGATCGAAGCTCAGCTTCGCGGTCTCGTAGCGTACCAGCACCGAGATCAGATTGGGCACCACCTCGACCACCCCGGGGATCGTGGCAGCCTCAATCCGCCGCGCCAACGCAATTGCCGACTGGTTGGCCTCATCGGTCAAGCTCTCGCCGAACCGCGCCAGCAGTCCGCGGTCGCCCAGCGGCAGGATCAGTGGGGTGGGATGCGTGTCGGGCATGCCCTGACCTAGCATGCTGGCGACCGGCAGAAAGCCCCAATCTCCATTTGCCGCGCGCCGTCTGCCGCGCTAGAGCCGGATCATGTCGATCTCCAACTCCAGCGTCATCGTCGAAGGCCACGCCATCGTCTCGGTCGACGGCATGATCGCGGCGGCCGATGGCAGCATGCCGCCGGCGCTGCGCAACGAAGCCGATTGGCGCATCTTCCAGGCAGCGCTCGATGCCGCTGCGCTGGTCGTGCTCGGCCGGCTCGGCCACGAACGGCATCCCAACCCCGGTCGCAAGCGCCTGGTGCTGACGCGCTCGGTCGCAACGCTGGAGCGCGACCCCGCTGATGCGCTGACCCAGTTCTGGAATCCCACCGGCCTCGAAATCGGCGAGGTACTGACTGAGCTCGGCATTTCCGAGGGCACTATTGCGATCACCGGCGGCACCGGAACGTTCGACCTGTTCCTGCCACTGCTCGATCACTTCGTGCTGTCGGAAGTCCGCGAGCTGACGTTGCCCGACGGCATCCCCTGCTTCAGCAAGGGGCACCCTAGGCTGGTCCTGCCGGGCGCCGGTCTCGAGGCCCGCGACATGGAACTGATCGATCGTGGCGTGGTCCAGACCCAGTGGGTCCGTCCCTGATCAGCTTGGATCCTCGATCCGGAAGCCGACCTTCATCACCACCTGATACTGGGCGACCTTACCCTCGAAGATCGAACCGCGCACTTGTTCGACTTCGAACCATTCGAGGTTCCGGGTGGTGCGATGCGCGCGAGCGATGGCGCTCTCGATGGCATCGGTGATCGAACTCGACGATGAGCCGACGAGATCAATCTTCTTGTAGGTGTGGTTCGGCATGACTGTCCCCTTCATACGATCGAATGGGCGATAAGCCTGGCCGCCGGGATGGCCGGCAGACCCGTTTACGGCGCGCCTTTCCGATGGAGCTGTCAAGAGAATGCGGTGCCAATCGGCGCCCCGCATCTTGACGACACCACCAACCACCCGTCACCTGCAACACCCTCCTCCGATGTAGTTCCAGATGTCTTCGCCCCGGATTGATCTCGCCGCCAACCTTGCCGCGCTGGCGGCAGGCGCCCTGCTCTCGCTGATGGTCCACCTCAATGGCGAACTGGCCCGCCAGGGCGGTGCGCTGTTCTCATCGTGGATGGCGCACGGCACCGGCACGGTAGCGGCGCTGCTGGTGATTCCGCTGTGGTGGCGAGCGATCCAGCGCAGCGCTGCGCCGCGCGCCGCCATCCCGCTCTGGGCCTATCTGGGCGGCTTTGCCGGTGCCGTGACGGTGATCATGACGTCCACCGCGGTGAACTCGGCGCTGGCGCTGAGCGGCACGGTGGCGCTGGGCCTCGCCGGCCAGATCGTCTTCAGCCTCGCGGCCGATCAGTGGGGCCTGTTCGGCATTGCCAAGCGACGGTTGCGGTTGGGCGATGCCATTGCGCTGGGGTTGATCGTTGCCGGCAGCGCCCTCGTGATCTGGGGCAGCCTATGATCGAAGCAGTGGTCCTTGCCTTCGTCGCCGGCGGCCTGGTCGGGGTCAGCCGACAGCTGAACGGGCGGCTCGCGGTGTCGACCTCGGCGCTGTTCGCCTCGTTCTGCAATCACCTGGTCGGCTTTGTCCTGTTGACGGCGATTGGGCTGGTGATCGGCGGGCTCGTCAGCGATGGCGCGTTCTCGGGCCCGTGGCACATCTATTTCGGCGGACCGGTCGGCGTAGTGTTCGTGGCGCTCAGCAGTTGGATCGTCGGCCAGATCGGCGCCACCCGCTCGACCATGCTGATCATCGCCGGCCAGGTGCTCGGCGGCGTGGCGCTCGATTGGGCGTTGACCGGCAAGGCGGTTTCGCCGACGGCGCTCTGCGGCATCGTGCTGATCGTCGCCGGTGTGCTCGTCGCGCAGCGGCAACGCGCCAGTACCGCGAACTGATCGCGTCGGAACCATAACGCCGTGGAGATCAGTCCGGACCTCGAGGCCCACCTCGCCGCCTTGATCGGCTCCAGTGCTGCCGACGCCACCCTGGTCGAGACCGGGCAGAACAACCGTGTGCTGGATTTCGGCGACCGGATCGTCCGCATCCCGCGCCATGCCGGCGCCGAGACGATGCTTCGCCGCGAGGCATCGCTGCTGGGACGGTTGGCGCCATTGCTGCCGCTCGCCGTCCCGCATGTCCGGGTCCTCGACAGCGAGATCGGGCCGATCGCCGTCCATGATCGGTTGCCTGGCGAGCCATTCTATTCCCTGCACAGCTTTGCGGACGGCGAGCCGGTGGTGGGGGAACTGGCTGGCTTCCTTTGCAGCCTGCATGGCCTCGACACCGCCATCGTCGCGGATGGGCAGCGGGAGGAGAGCTGGCGCGAAATCGCCGATCGGCTGCCGTCCGACATCCTGCCACGGCTGTCGCCCAGCATACGTCCGGCCGTCGCGGCCGCGTTCCAGCGGTTCGCGGAACAGGTGGAGGCCCTGCCCCTCAGGGTCATCCACGGCGATTTCGGCACCGGCAACCTTCTCGCGGCGCACGGTCGCGTCAGCGGCGTGATCGACTTCGCCGGCTGCGGGCTGGGCGATCCGGCCTATGACATTGCGAGCCTGGTTGCGGGGCTGGGCGATGGACTGCTGCCACGCCTGCATCCCTACTACCCCGATCTCACGGCAATGACCGAGCGGATCGGCTTCTATCGGGCAACATTTCCGCTGCTGGATATGCTGTTCGGCCTCGATCACGACGATCCAGCCGCACTTGCCGACGGCATAGCCGGGGCTGAGCGGAGATTCGCCAGCCTCGCACTGGGCCCTGCATAGGCCCGGTACGTCCCGCGGGCGGCTAGTTTGGATCCGACACCTTCAGGATCACGGTCTCGTCCGGGCCGACGGGCTGGCCACTTTGCGCTCGAAGCTCGAGGCGGATCGGTTGACCGGTCGAACGCTCCAACAGAACCGAGTGGGCCTCGTCGGGGCGAAAGAGGTGGCGCTCGCCGAACTGCCTGAGCGCCACAATGACCGGGAACAGGTCCTTTCCTTTGGCGGTCAGCCGATACTCCATGCGGGCGCCGCCTCCGCTGGCGGGTACCTGCTCCAGGATGCCGCTGGCGATCAGCCGCCGCAGGCGTTCGGTCAGGATGTTCCTGGCGATGCCCAGGCTCTTCTGAAACTCGCTGAATCGCGTCACCCCCTCGAACGCATCGCGCACGAGCAGCAGCGACCACCAATCCCCGATCACGTCGAGCGCCCGGGCGCTGGGGCAGAAATCCTGCTCAAAGCTCTTTCGCGCGACCATCGCCGACTCCCTGTCCAATCAGCATCATTGTCAGTTGCATAATTAAACCAATCTCGCTACCCGAGAAATGGTTTTGTTATTAAACCGAATCGGCCGAGGCACACCATGTTCCTGCCCAATGCGCGACGCTCGCGGGCGCCACGAACGAAGACGTTTTCTCCTCGCCCTGCGACGGCCAGGGACGCGCTCCCGCTTGCTGGCGGCCAGGTCTTGCTGTTTGCCCTGGCCAGTGGCCTGGCGGTCGCCAATGTGTATTTCGCCCACCCGCTGCTCGACGTGATGGCCGACGATCTCGGGCTGTCGCGCGCCGCGGCGGGCCTGATCGTCGGGGCCGCCCAGGTGGGCTACGGCCTGGGTCTGGTTCTGCTGGTGCCGTTGGGCGATCTCATCGACCGACGCAAGCTCATCATCGCCCAGTCATTGCTGTCGGTGCTGGCGCTGATCTGTGTTGCCTTCTCAACCTCGGCAGCGATGACACTGGCCGCCATGGCCGCCGTCGGTTTCCTCGCGGTGGTGACGCAGGCGCTGGTTGCCTATGCTGCCAGTCTCGCGCCGGCTTCGACCCGTGGTCACGTCGTCGGCATGGTCACGGGCGGCATTGTGCTCGGCATCCTCCTCGCCCGCAGCGTGGCAGGAACGCTGACTGATCTCTCCGGCTGGCGGACCGTCTACATCGTCTCGGCCGTCCTGACCGCGGCGGTGGCTCTGCTGCTGTGGCGAGCCCTCCCGCACCAGCAGGGAGCGAGAACGGGGCTACCCTACTCGCGCCTGATCAGATCCCTCGCGACGCTGCTGATCGAGGAACCGGTGCTGCGCATACGCGCCGTCATCGCCATGCTGATCTTTGCCAACATCACCACGTTGCTGGCGCCGCTCGTGCTGCCGCTGAGCGCGCCGCCCTTGTCTCTCACCCACACCGAGATCGGCCTCTTCGGTTTCGCCGGAGCTGCCGGAGCGCTGGCCGCCATGCGCGCCGGGCGCTGGACCGACGCCGGACACGGCCAGCGCACGACCGGCATCGCGCTCGGGCTGATGCTGGCGGCGTGACTGCCGATATCGCTACTGAACCACTCGATCTGGTGGCTGATCCTGGGCGTGGTGGTCATCGATTTCGGCTTTGCAGGCCGTCCACGTCACCAACCAGGCGATGATCTATCGCGTGCGGCCCGAGGCCCAAAGCCGCCTGACTGCCACCTACATGGTGTTCTACTCGATCGGCAGTGCGATCGGCTCGTCGACCTCGACGATGATCTACGCCTGGGCCGGATGGACAGGCGTCTCCATCACCGGCGCGTGCATCAGCCTCGCGACCATCGGCTTCTGGCTGCTGACCCTGAAAGCGACGCCGATAGCGGCAACCCTAAAGGCGCACGACCTGACTGAGCAATGATCGAGGCGGCCCTGCTACCCAGCTTCGACAGATCACCCTGCCCCCATTTGGTCTCCGGGTGGCCTGCCACCCGAAGCCCAACGGGCGCAGGGTGGCGGGTAGGGAGGGATTCGAACCCCCGGAACGCTTTCACGTTCGCCGGTTTTCAAGACCGGAGCAATCAACCACTCTGCCACCTACCCGACGGTGACGCGTTTATCCGCACTTGACTGCGACGGCAACAGATCGCGTGCATGTTGTTTGCAGCTATCATGCAGCCATCGGCAAGGGAGTCGACGACTTGGTGCGGGAAATCATGGAAGCGTACTCACTCGACGCTGTGGACTACGCTCGCGACAGATTCGGCATCGATCTCGATTTCAGTCCGGAGAGTGTTCGTCTGGTCGAACAAATCGCAGCACAATTGTACGATGCGCGTCCGAGGGGACTGTCGAAGCTGGTTCGCAAGGGCCCGACGGACGAAATGGTGGAGACGTTTGCCAAGATGCTGGGAGCATACGTCGGCGAAGTGTATCGCCGAACCCATGGTGGTGAGTGGTTCGATCACGAGACACTGCGAACTTACGCCGTGGGTTCACGCGAGAACTGCATGTTCCCCGTCGGGAAAGCCTACAAGCGCCTTACCAAAGGCGAAGAAGACAACTTGTGGCATTTCTATCAGGCCTTTGTTGAATGACCGGTTGCCGGCATCCTAAGGCAAGAGCAGCGTCGATCCCGTGGTCTCGCGCGCTTCCAGCGCCGCATGCGCTTTGGCGGCATCGGCCAGCGGAAAGGTCTGGTCGATGGCGATCTTGACCTTGCCCAGCGAGATCACATTGAACAGCGCCTCTGCCGCCAGCCGCAGGTCGTCGGCAGTCCTGATGTACCCACCTGTGGTGGGGCGAGTGAGGAACAGCGAGCCCTTCTCCGCCAGGATCGTCAGCCTGGGAATGGAGACCGGGCCAGAGGCGTTACCGAAGCTTACCATCAGGCCACGCGGCCTGAGGCAATCGAGCGATGGCTCGAAGGTCGCAGCGCCGACGCCGTCATAGACGACGTCGACCCCCTTGCCGCCGGTGAACTGCTTCACACGCTCGACAAAGTTGTCGGTCCGGTAGTTGATCGTCAGGTCGGCGCCGTTCTTTTCGGCAATGGCGCATTTATCGTCGGAGCCGGCCGTGGCGATCACGGTCGCACCGATCGCCTTGGCCCATTGCGTCAGGATCTGCCCGGTGCCACCGGCAGCGGCGTGGATGAGGATGGTCTCACCGGCCTTCAGCGGATGAGTCCAGTGCAGCAGGTAAAAGGCCGTCAAACCTTTGAGAATCGCCGCCGCCGCCACCTCGTAGCTGATGCCATCGGGGATGCGCGCCACCCGGTCGGCCGGCAGCAGGCGCTCCTCGGCATAGGCACCGACAGAACCCTGGTACGCGACACGGTCGCCGACCCGCCACTGGGTGACATCGGGCCCGACCGCGATCACCTCGCCGGCGCCTTCATTGCCAGCGACGAACGGCAACGCCACCTTGTAGAGCCCGGTACGCTGGTAGGTATCGATGAAGTTGAGCCCGATGGCGCGGCTTCGGATCTTGATCTGGCCCGCACCTGGCGAGGGAACGTCGATCTGCTCCAGGGTCAGCTTTTCCGGGCCGCCAAGTTCGTGGACGACGATCGCGCGGGGCATGGCTTACCTCATGTAGTTCACCAGCGACAGCTGGCTGAGCAGCGCCGTGGTCTGATAGCTCGCTTCAAGGCGCGTCTTCAGCGCCAGGATTTCCATGGCGATCGTCTCGGTCGGCGCCGCCTCGATCTGCTCTAGCATGTTTCCGAGCTGGGCGGAGTGCGCGGTATGCCGCTCGGCGATCGCCCCGGTGGTGCTCTGCGCGAGGCCGAGCTCGACGGTGATGGCAGCCAGCGAGCCGGGCTGGTTGTCCTTGGTGTCGGCCAGCCGGGCGGCGTTGCGCGACATCATCGAGGAGTACCGCTTCTCCGAAGTCGGATCGGCATCAGGGAAATCCTGCACGGCGACAGCAGCGAGGGTCTGGATCAGGTTGATGAACCCGGCCTCGTTGGCCTGCACGCCGTAACCGACGGTGGTCCCCTCGCCCACCCGCGCCGTCACTGTGCTGCGCGGGTCGGCGCTGTCCTCTCCGGTGTACCACAGCATGGTGTTGGCCGAGGTCCCGGCGACGAGCCCGGTGGCCGTGTCGAAGGGCGGGCCATCGACCCGCATCACCTGCTGGCCCTGACCGTTGAAGAAGTTCTCCGCCGCGGCATAGGCGGACGCCGAAACCAGCGTGGTCTCGGCGAGTTGCTTGACCGAACCGGTCAACGCCGTCTCGAAGCTGGCGGCGGTCGCATCGGCGTCGGCGCCGATCTGGAACTCGCCGTCTCCCGGCGTGCCCGTGGTGGCGACGAGGACGATCTGCTCCTCGGTGCCGTCAGGCATGGTGAAGCTGACCTGCACCTTGTCGCCGGCATTGGGCAGCGGGGTGCCGAACTTGACGGTCAGCGCCGGCGGCGGACCGCCGCCGGGCGCGGTGACGGCAATATTGGCCGAAGTGGTGGTGACGCCCGAGAGCTTCATGCCGAACACGGTCGTCTCTTCGGCCAGCGTCACCGTGTCGGTGACGCGGCTGATGTCCAGCCGCCCCAGGTGGTCGGCGCCCAGGTCGGCGAGCTTGCGTTCGCCCGCCACCTGCTTGAAGCCGGCACGGGCGCCGACGCCGTTCATCACGTCGGACGGCGTCGCCACCGGCTGGTTGTCGGTGCGGTTGCCGCCGAACATGTAGCGCCCGGCGACATCGGTATTGAGCAGCGTCAGCACCTCGTCGAAGCGCGACTGGGCCAGCGTCGGGGTGGTCTGGAAGTTGATGCCGGAGGTACCACCACCGCCCGAGATCGCGGCGGCACGGGCATCGGACTCGATGGTATCGAGCCGGCTCATCACCGTATCGAGCACCTCGAGGCGGAGGTTCACCGTGGAAATCGACTGCTGGTAGCCCTCCATCCGGGCCATGCGCTGGCGCAGCGCCAGGTCGAAATAGCGATCCGACCCCATCTCGGCGAGGGTCGAGGCCTTCTCGCCACTGGCCAGCTGCGTCTGCAGCTGATCGTAACGGGCCTTCATGGCGGTGATGTTCTTGATGCCGTTGGCGAGCGGGAACATCGTCTTGCCGACAGAGGTCATGGTGTTCGCTCCTTACAACTGCATCAGGGAGTCCATCAGTTCCTGCACCACGCTCATCACCCGCGCGTTGGCGGCGAAGGCGTTCTGCAGTTCCATCAGGCGCGCCATTTCTTCGTCGACATCGACGCCGTACTCGTTGTCGAGCCGCTGCGTCAGGGCATCGAGCGTCTGCTGCTGCGTCTCGTTGTTGGAGATCGCCGCCTCGGCAACGTTGCCCTGGTAGTTGAGGGTCTGCGAGATCAGATCGGCGACCGTGCCGCCCAGCCGCGAGCTGGCATTGGTCAGGCCAGCCCCCTGCCCGCCCGAAAAGCGCATGTCGTCGAGATTGGAGATCAGCTGGTTAAGCCGATCCTGGTCGCCCAGCGGAGTGGTGCCGGTGTACTGCACCAGGAGCTTGTTGTCGGCGACGATCGAGGCGTTGACGCTGATGCGGCTGGCGAAGCCGAGCTTCTGGCCGACGCCGTCGAGGCTGTTGGTGAAATCGGCATTGTTGGTGTCGACGAACAGCGAAAAGCCGAGCGTGCCGTTCTGCAGTCCGGATGAGGTGGTGCGGGTCGAAAGCGACAGCATGTCGGTCGTCCCGGCGACACCGTCGTCCATGATCCTGAGCGTATTGCCCGAGGGGTTCGAGACGGTGAGACCGCCACCCAGCCGGTTCTGCAGCTGCGAGGCGACACCCGCGGTGCCGCCGGAAAAATCGAGCCCGATCACCCGGGCGCCGTTGGCATCGATATAGTCGAGCGGCAGCTTGGTGGTGTCGTCGACCCGCAGCACGCGAACGGTCTTCTCCGCCCCGCCCTGGGTGTATTTGAAGGTGAACTCGTTGCCGTTCCTGACGGTCGAGAGGTCGACCTCGTAGCCATTGGACGGGCCCGAGGTGACCTGCGTGCCCTGGGTCACGTTGGTCGACATCGCCTGCGCGACCGAGGCGGCGATCTCGTCGAGCTGATCCTGGGCCTGCACCAGTTGCTGATCGCGCAACTGGATGAGGCCCGCAAGCTCGCCCGACTGCAGCACGTTCTGCTTGACGAGGTCGATTTCCAACCCGGCCGGAGTCATGATGGTGAGCTTGCCGACGCCGCTCACCGCATCGTTCGGGCTGAAGCGCGAGGCCGCCGACAGCGCACCGGCGCTTTCGTAGTTGAACACCGAGGCTTTGACATCGAGGATACCGACGCCGGAGCGGGTCATCAGGGACACCGTGCCGTCGCTGCGATAGCTGACGCGCAGATCCATCTGCTGCGACAGATCCTCGACCAGCCGGTCGCGCTGGTCCATCAGGGTAGCGCGGGAGGTGTCGTCGATGCCCTGGTCGGCGAGCCTGAGGTTCACCTTCTCCAGCGACTGCAACTGGTTGTTGATGGTGTCGACGCCATTGGAGAGCTTGGCCTCGATCTCCTGCCGCAACGACTGGATATCGGAGCTCAGCCGGTTGAGCGTCGAGGCCACGGTCTGCGCCTTCTGCACCAGGTCGGCGCGGTTGGCATAGCTGTCGGGGCTGGTGGCGGCGGCCGCGAGTGAACTCTCGAAGGCGTTATAGGCGCTGTCGATCGAGCCGACCGTGCCGGGCTTGCCGAACAGGGTCTGCACCCGGTCGAGGAAGCTCGCCTGCACGCTGGTGAAGCCGGACTCGGCGGTGGTCCGCGTGTAGTGCGCCTGGAGCGACTGGTTGAAGGTGCGGCTGAGCTGGCCCTCGCGGGCGTAGGTCGAGTTGACGCCCAACGAGTCGATGACGCTGACCGAACGCCGATGATAGCCGGGAGTACCGGCATTGGCGACGTTGTTGGACAGCGTATCGAGCGCGTTCTGGCCGACACGCATGCCCGAAAGCGCATTGCTGAGGGTAACCGAGAGCCCCATACCACCCTGCTCCAGTTGAGAAAGCTCCGGCGCGGGGGCTGCCCGCGCCGGAGAGGTTCAGCTCCGCGTCAGCGGATCATGTTCAGCGATTCCTGCAGCATCTGGTCGGCCGCCGAAACGATGCGGGTGCCGGCGGCATAGGCCTGCTGGGTGACGATCAGCTTGGTGAACTCCTCGGAGATGTCGGTGTTCGAGGCCTCGACGGCCGAACCGATCACCCCGTCGGTGTCGAGCAGCGGTTCGCCCGATTCCGACGTCGCCGCGAACACCCCGCCATCCATGCGCTTGAGCGCATTGACCGCGTTGAAGTTGGCGGTGACCACCTGGGCCACTTCGAGCTGCTGGCCGTTGGTGTAGGAGACGACGACGCGACCGTTGTCGTTGACCGCCACCGACACGAACTCGCCGGCGGCGTAGCCGTTCTGGTTGAGGGTCGTCACTTCGGCGTTGCCGTTCGGATCGGCGAACTGGGTCAGGCCCGAGGCGCCGTGCTGCAGGCGGATGTCGCCGATGGTGACACCGTTGACGGTGAGACCGGGCAGCTCGGTGGTCTCGACCGGCGGGTTGGGCGAGCCGTCGGGCCCGAAGGTGTAGTCGTCACCCACCCGGGTCCAGGCCGTACCGGTGCCGGTCGCCTGGGAATTGGTGAGGATGAACAGGTTCCATTTCTCGGCGCCGCCATTGGCGGTCGAGTTCACCTTGGCCCAGCGCATCTGCACGTTGGCCGGGGCGCCGTTGCCGGCATAGACCGTCACCGCGCCGCCCGAGATCGACTGCGAGATGAAGGTGTCGGCCTTGTCGGCGCTGATGGTGTTGACGCGCTGCTGCAAGGCGAGCGACGACGAAACGGTCGGGTTGTAAGTGCCGTCGGCGAGGCCGAGGCCAAGCGACGACGTGCCGGTGGTGTTGTCGGCGATCTGCACCACGTCGGTGGCGTCGGCGCCGGTCACGGTGATCGCGCCGCTCGAGTTGAGTGCGATGGTCGGCCGATCGCCGGCCGGCAATGCGCCGTTGATCGCCGTCTGGATGGCCGTCAGCAGGCCACCGACCGTGCCGGCGGCAGTCACGTCGATGTCGGTGCCGCTATTGGGACCGCCCTCGTTAAAGTTGAGCGTGACCGGCGTGCCGTTCACCGTGATGGTCAGGCTGTTGCCGGCGACGGCGAGCGTATTGGCGGCGGCGCCGCTGGTCGTGGTGGCGCCGGAGGTGGTGGCCGGGGTGTCCGGCGTGATGTTCAGGAAATCCTGGGCTCGCAGCAGCTCGCTGCCAGGCGTCTTCGAGGCCTGGTAGGCCGCGGTCTTGGGCAGCTGCGGCAGGTTCAGCTCATAGTTGACCGACGTGGTCTGCTGCGCCGGCAGGAAGGCGCTCGATACCTGCAGCACCTGCGGTACCGAGCTCGAGATGTTCTGCGTCGCCGGGTCGATGGGCAGGCCCTTGAGGTAGTAGCCCGAGCCGTTGACCAGGTAGCCGTTCTTGTCGAGTTCGAAGTCGCCGCGGCGGGTGTAGTAGTTGGCGCCGGCGAACAGGGTGTCGCCGTCCGACATGCCGATCGGCGGTTCGACGACGAAGAAACCGTTGCCGTTGATGGCCATGTTGGTTTCGGTCGAGGTGCCCTTGATGTCGCCCTGGATATTGTTGGTCGAGCGCGAATAGGCCAGCACCGAGCCGGCCGTCTGCCGCTTCTGCGCGGCATCGGGGATCATGTCGACGAAGTCGGTGTCGATGCGCTTGAAGCCGGTGGTCTGGCTGTTGGCGATGTTGCCCGAGATGTTCTCGAGCGCGAAGGATTGGGCGCGTAGCCCGGTGACTGCGGTCGAAAGAGCGCCGTAGATGCCCATAGTTTGCTCCATACCCCCATTTGGCGTGCGGACACGCGGGTTCGGAGAAGACAATGCAAGGGCGATGCCAGATCGATTGAGCGTTGAATTTGCTAGGTTTTTTGCCGCACCGGTAACGGATGTGGCGAGAACGGGGCAAAAGAGTCCGAGCCGGGCGGCAACTATTGCCGGGATGCGAGTGATCGTCCGAAGGGACAGGCCAATGTCGACCACGGCGCGCCACTACGATCAATGACAGCAGGTCAGGCCAGGACGTGGAGTGCCTCCGCATTGCCGACGCCACCGCGCCTGAGGGGCACGAAGGTCGGCCTGTACCATCTCGCGCTTTGCCGCCATCATGCGGCTATGCAGAGAAGTTTCAGTCAGCCCCCGTGTGGTGGGTGTTTCGTCGCCGGTCGCCCTGGAAAGCACCAACTCCGACTGCGCCGAGGTGGCGGTGGTCTGAAGTGACGATGAATAGCCGCTCCAACTTTTTCGGCCTGAGCCTGCGCGAACTCGACATTCTGCGTCGCCTGCTCGCCGAACGTAGTGTTTCGAGGGTGGCCGCCCAGCTTGGTCAGAGCCAGCCATCGGTCAGCGCCATCCTCCGCCGCCTGCGCGACATTTTTGGCGACCCGTTGCTGGTCCGCTCAGGCCAGAAGATGCTGCTCACCGACAAGGGCATGCTGGTCTCGACCCAGGTCGAGGACCTCATGAATGGCTTCGTCGAGCTGCTCGAGTCCGACGAGACATTTGATCCAGCCACGTCCGAGCGGACCATTCGAATTGCGGCAGCCACGTCATTCGAGTTCTTTCTCGTGCCCCACCTCATCGCCGAGCTGCACAAGGTTGCGCCGCGCTGCCGGTTGGAGCTGTTCGTGCCGACGATGCAAAGCGGTGTGGAGACAGAGCGCGAGACGGGTGGTCTCGACGCCATCGTCGGTAACTGGCCAGTGCCGCCGCCGCATCTGAAGCACATGCCGCTTGCGAACTCGGAGCTCGCCTGCCTCGTCTGTGCTTCCCATCCGTTGCCCGCCGGTACGCAGCTGACGCTCGAGGATTATGTGAGGTTGAGCCACATCTCCCCCTCATCCCCTCAGGATCTCTCCATCCGTCCGATCGAGGGCATGCTGATGCGGCTGGGGCTCGAACGGCGCGTGGTGGTGTCGGTGCCCGACTATTCGATCATTCCGCAGTTACTGCCCGGAACGCACCACGCCTTCACGGTGGGACGCCGCTATGCGGAGCACGCGACACGTGGCGGCAAGCTCAAGCTTCTGCTGATGCCGGACGAGCTCAAGGTCATGGCCTTCTACCTGCTCTGGCACGAGAGATCGCAGTCCAGCCGCTATCACCGCTGGCTGCGCGAGACCATCCGCCGGCTGGTCCGAGAGCGGGACGTATTGGCAGTTCCCGCTACCGCCCCATAAGGGCGCGGTTATGACGCCTATACGAGAAGGCCAACTGTCCCTGCGTTTGTACCGTGCCTAGTCTCCTCGCAACGTGCCTTTGCGAGTGGGCACGGGAAACAATGATCAACACAGCAGGGAAACCATGAAACGCATTGCTTGTTACGCGGCCTTGACCGCAGTGAGCCTTTTCCCGTGCCTGCCAGCCTTTGCGCAGGACTACTCGGGTCGCACTCTCGTCGTCGGCACCTGGGGCGGCGATATCGAACGGCTGTTGCGGGAGCATGTCGCCGGTCCCCTCGAGGCCAAGACTGGCGCCAAGGTCGAGTTTCTGCTCGGCGGCAGCGGTGACCGCATGTCCAAGATGGTAGCCGAGCGCAACAATCCCACCATGGATGTGACCTTCCAGAACATCTATGAAGCCCCCGCCGCACTGAAGGAAGGGCTGGTCGTCGCCCCCGACGCCGCTTTGGTGCCGACGGCTGCCGACGTCTGGGCCGGTATGAACGATGGTTGCTATGCCATGAGCCTGGTTGGTCTCGGCATTGCCTACAGCAAGGCTCTGTTCCCCGAAGCGCCCGAATGGGCCGATCTGTGGAAGGCCGAGTTCAAAGGCAAGATGGCCTATGCCCCCTATCCCAGCTCGGAAGGCGACGGGATGCTGGCTGTCGCCGCCCGTATCGCCGGCGTCAACGAACACGATCCGGACGCCGCTTTTGCCAAGCTGGCGGAACTGGGTGCTCCGGTGCTCAGCTATAGCAGCCTCGATGAAGTCTTCACGCTCATGGATGCCGGCGAGATCGCCGCAGCGCCGATGATTTCGGGCTACGTGCTGTCGAACCTGGGCAACTATGAAGGCATCGGTTTCGTGTTCCCCAAGGACCCCGGACCGGTGCTGGTGCGTGACATGGTCTGCCAGGTGGCCAACAGCCCTGAGCCCGAACTGGCCCAGATGTTCATCGACCTTGCGCTCAGCGTTGAAACCCAGACGGCCTATGCGAAGGAACTCAATTTCGGCCCCACCAACTCCAAGGTGGAACTGACCGAAGAAGAAGCCGCTCGCGTGATCAATACCCCGGAAGAAGTGAAAAGCCTGCTTCAGCTGGATTGGTCCTACGTCATCGAGCAGCGTTCCGACTGGACCGATCGCTGGAACAAGCAAATCCTTGGTCAGTAATCACTCCGGCCTGAACTAAGGATCTCATGCATTGAAACAGACACCGGACATCAAGCCGATAGCAACGGCGCTGCTCGTTGCACCAGCGGCCATCCTGATGTTCGGTGTCTTCATATTGCCGTTTCTGTTCCTCGTGGTGCTCAGCTTCTGGAGCCAGGCCCCCGGCTCCGTCGGCATGACCCCCAGCTTCACGCTGGCCAACTACGCACGCATCATCGGCGACAGCTATTATCTGGGCGGCTTGTGGACCACCCTCTGGCTGAGCGGGCTGGTAACGCTGCTCTGCCTCGTTCTCGCCCTGCCACTGGCGCGCTGGATCGTGCTCCACGCCAAACGGTCGAAGGGCCTGCTCATCGGGCTTTGCATTCTGCCACTGGTCTGCGGTGCGCTGCTCCCGACCCTCGGTCTGGTCAATCTGTTGAGCCCGCTGGGCTTCATCAATGGCGCGCTCAAATCCATGGGCCTGATCAAGACCAGCCTGCCGCTGCTCGGCAATATCGCCGGGGTCAGCATCGGATTGGTCCAGGCCTTCCTGCCGCTGATGATCCTGCCCCTCATCAGCACCATTGAGCGCATTCCGCACGATTACGAGAAGGCGGCCATGTCGCTCGGGGCAACCCGCCTGGTGGTGTGGCGCCGCGTACTGTTGCCATTGATGCTGCCGGGCATCGTGGCCGGCAGCCTGCTGGTGTTCTGCGCATCGCTCACCGCGTTTGTTACCCCCCAGATCCTGGGCCAGGGCAAGGTCGTGACTTTTGCTTCTCTGGCCTATCAGCAGGCCGCCATGGTGCTGGACTGGCCGTTCGCATCGGCTCTCGGCATGGTCATGCTGCTGTTCCTGGCATTGGCAGGGCTCGTGGGCGCGCTGGTTTCCCGCGGTCTTGGGAGACGCACATGACGTCCCGTTTTGGCAAGGCCATGCTGCTGGCCGCCGTTCTGGCCATCCTGCTCTTCCTGCTGGCGCCGATTCTAGTGCTGATCCTGTCGGCATTCGACAGCGGCAACGTCTTCCGTTTTCCGCCAAAGGGCCTGTCGCTGCGCTGGTTCGAAACGGCGTTCAACCATGCCGAATACCGCAGCAGTCTGTGGATCAGCACGGTGCTCGGCCTGCTCTCCACCGCGATCGCGGTGGGCCTCGCCAGTCTGGCCGCCTTTGGTCTGGTGCGCGGCAAGCCCTCCTACCGGCTTGCCATGGAGGTGCTGCTGCTGGCGCCGCTGACCCTGCCGCTGGTGGTCTGGGCCATCGCGCTGCTCTCGATCTACGCGCAGCTGGGCATCAACGGTACGCTGCTGGGCCTGATCCTCGCCCACGTCACCATCACCATGCCGTTTGCAGCACGCATCATGATCGCCACATTCGACGAGATCGATCCCAACCTCGAGGCCGCCGCCAAGAGCCTCGGTGCATCACCGTGGCAGGTGGTTCGTCGCATCACTCTGCCACTGGCTCTGCCCGGTCTGCTGTCCAGCACCGCAATCGCCTTTCTCGTCTCCTTCAATGACGTCGTGGTAACGACGCTGATCGCCGGCGCCGGCTGGATCACCTTCCCTGTCCGCACGTTCTCCCGGCTTCGCACCGAGGGTATCGACCCGACGACCATTGCCATCGGCGCCATGATCGTCGCCTTCACAATCCTGGTGATCGTCCTCGGACAACGCCTCTTCCAGCTTTCGAGGCGCCTCTGATGACCGGATCTCCTTATCTTCGCATCCGCTCCGTGCAAAAGAGCTACAAGGGTGCATTGGCGCTCAACGATATCGATCTCGCCGTCGAACAGGGCGAGTTCGTCTCCCTGCTCGGGCCGAGCGGTTGCGGCAAGTCGACCTTGCTGCAGATCCTTGCCGGCCTCCTGGAACCCGATCGTGGTCAGATCCAGCTCGACGGCGCCGACATCACCCATCTGCCGCCGTGGCGACGCAACATCGGGTTGGTCTTCCAGAACTACGCGCTGTTTCCCCATCTCAGCATTCGTCAGAATGTGCGCTTTGGCCTCGACATGCTGGGCATGGGGCGCGCCGAAGCCGAAAAACGCGTCGATGAGTCACTCGAGCTGGTCGGACTCGATCCGTCGCTGAGCCGGCGTCCGGGCGAGCTGTCCGGTGGCCAGCAGCAGCGCGTGGCCATTGCCCGGGCCATTGCGATCCGGCCCCGGCTGCTGCTGATGGATGAGCCTCTGTCCAACCTCGATGCCGTGCTGCGCCACAAGGTGCGCCTCGAACTGCGCGAACTACATGACCGGACCGGCATCACCACGATCATGGTCACCCACGATCAGGCCGAGGCTTTGGCCACATCAGATCGGATCGCGGTGATGCAGAGCGGCCGGATCCTGCAGTTCGAGGCCCCCGAAGCCCTCTATGGCGCCCCCGCCACGGCGTTCATCGCCGGCTTCGTGGGCAGCCCGCCGGCGAACCTGTTGCCCCTCACGGCAAGCGGGCCGGACAGCTGGACCCTGGCTGACGGTCAGCTCTGGCAGCCCGCGGCCATTCTCGCGCCGAAAGCCAACGGCGCCGAGGCCGGTACGGCCTGCCTGATGGCCTTGCGGCCGGAGACCCTCACCATCGGCACGACGGGTGAGGGTGGCCTGCCGGCGCGCGTCGCCGCTGTCGAGTTCAACGGTGGCGATCGTCTGGTGCATGCCGAAGCGGGCGGCACGCGGATCACGGTTCGCATCGCCGCCAGCCAGGTCGTCACTGGCCCCGAGATTCTGCTTTTCCCGCCGCCGCAGGCACCCGTGCTGTTTGACGCGGCGACCGGCGCACGCCTTTGATTCCAAGAGATTGATGGAGATTGTCATGACTGACCGTGGTCGTTGGGCAGGCCGCAACCCTGCCAAGGACGAACTGCGCAACGCCATCTGGGATCAACTCGTTGCTGACGGGGTGGCGATCGGCCCGGCGCGGAGCCACATCCCCAACTTCACCGGCGCGGATATCGCCGCCTGGCACATGGTACAGATTCCTGCCTGGCGGACGGCCAAAGCCGTGAAGGTCAACCCCGATTCAGCCCAATACTCGCTGCGGCTGCGCGCCTTGTATGACGGCAAGACGCTCTATTGCCCGGTTCCAGAGCTGGTGCAGAAGGCTCCCTATGTCCGGATCGATCCCGATCAGCTCAGGGACAAGGGCATATCGTACGAACTGGCGGCGAGCCACCAGGGCTACATGCACTATGGCGAGCGGATCGAGTTTACCGACATTCCAGAACTCGACTTCTGCGTGTTCGGCTCGGTGGCGGTGACGCGGCAGGGCGCGAGAACCGGCAAAGGCGGCGGATTTGCCGACCTGGAGGCCGGCGTGCTGAACGAACTGGGTCGCATACGGCCCGACACGCCGCTCGTCACCAGTGTGCATTCGAGCCAGGTCGTGCCGGACGGAGACATCGTCATGATGGATTTCGACTGCTGGATGGACTACGTCGCAACCGAGACCGAACTGATCGCCACGGCCAGCACGCATCCCCGCCCCAAGGGCATTTCATGGGACCATGTCCAGCCGGACCAGTTCGACTCGATCCCCTTCCTCCGCGAGCTGAAGCCCAAAGCGCAGCTGTAGGCGACGCGGATGAGCAGCTGAACCAGGGCATCCGGCACGGCGCTCTCGGCGGCGACCGCCTGTGACAAGACCGTGGTGGGTGCGAGGACGGGAGTGGTGTTTCGCTGCCCGTCTTCTTGCGCTGCCAGATAGCGCTGGGGGCTCCCCCTGCCCTTGTCCCGTCACCGCGCATCGTCTACATCGATCACGCCGAACCGGACCCGCCCATATGCTGTTCAATTCCGCCGAGGATTTCCTGAGCGCGCCGCGTCACGCCGTGACGGTGTTCGGCATGGCCGGCGTCGGCAAGACCTGGCTGGCGGCGCTGCTGCGCAAGCACCAGTGGTTCCACTATTCGGCCGACTACCGCATCGGCACGCGCTACATGGGCGAGTTCATCGTCGACAACTTCAAGGCCGAGGCCATGAAGGTGCCGTTCCTGCGCGACCTGTTGCGGTCTGACTCGATCAAGATCGACAGCAACATCACTTTCGCCAACCTCGATCCGCTCTCGACCTATCTGGGGCGGCCGGGCGACACCCGCCGGGGCGGGCTGCCGCTTGCCGAGTATCAGCGCCGCCAGGAACAGCACCGGGTGGCCGAGATCGCGGCGCTGGAAGATGTACCCTATTTCATCGAGCGCGCCGACAAGCTCTACGGCTATTCGAACTTCATCGCCGATACCGGTGGCTCGCTGATCGAGGTGGTGGACCCCGCCAATGCCGACGATCCGGTGATCAAGGCGCTGACGGCGAGCACGCTGCTGCTCTACATCCGCGGCACCGAGGATGACGCGCACAAGCTGATCGAGCGCTTCAAGCACAGCCCCAAGCCGATGTATTACCAGCCGCACTTCCTGATCGAGAAGTGGGATGAGTTCAAGCAGCTGAACAAGGTCAAGGACGACACCGGCGTCGACCCCGATGCCTTCGGCGCCTGGGGTTTTGAGGCACTGCTCAAGGACCGGCTGCCGCGCTACCAGCAGCTCGCCGACAATTTCGGCTACACCATCGAAGCCAGCGACCTCGCGACGGTGCGCGACGGCGACGAATTCCTCGACCTCGTGGCAGGGGCGATCCGCAAGCGAATGCGATAGCGCCTTTACCGGCGCCGCTTCCGCTCACCCGATCGCTATCCTATCTAGAGGCACATCATGCCCATTCGTATTCCTGACCACCTGCCCGCGGCCAAGACCCTCCAATCGGAGGGCGTCATGGTCATGGACTCCTCCCGCGCCGCCCGCCAGGACATCCGCCCGCTGCAGATCGGCCTGCTCAACCTGATGCCCAACAAGGAGCGGACGGAGACGCAGTTCGCCCGGCTCATCGGCGCCACACCGCTGCAGGTCGACCTGACACTGGTGCGCGTCAGCGACCACAAGTCCAAGAACACCTCCGAAGAGTACCTCAAGAGCTTCTATTCGACCTGGGAAGAGGTGCGGGAGAAGAAGTTCGACGGCTTCATCGTCACCGGTGCACCGGTGGCGAACATGCCGTTCGAGGAGGTCAAGTACTGGTCCGAGATGCTCGAGATCATGGACTGGACGCAAACCAACGTGCACCACACCATGTTCATCTGCTGGGGCGCGCAGGCCGCATTGCACCATTTCCATGGGGCCAAACGCTATCGCATGCCCAAGAAGGCGTTCGGGGTGTTCCGGCACCAGCTGGTGGGGCCGCAGACGCCTTGGCTGCACGGCTTCTCGGACAGCCCGATGATCCCGGTGAGCCGCTACAACGATATCGACCGGACCAGCCTGGGGGAGAACCTCGAGGTGCTGATCGATAACGACGACATCGGCGTCTGCATGCTCGAGGACAAGGCGCGCCCTGCCCTCTACATGCTGAACCACCTCGAGTACGACAACCGCTCGCTCGCCGATGAGTATGAGCGCGACGTCAAAGCGGGGCTGGACACGGCGCCGCCGGTGAACCTGTTCCCCAACGGCGACACCACCGTGGAGCCGGAGAACCGCTGGCGCAGCCATGCGCATCTGTTGTTCCAGAACTGGATCAACGAGATCTACCAGACCACACCGTACGAACTCGAGAAGATCGGGCTGGGCGAGTAGTTCGTTCGCAGGAACCGAGAGAGACGGCTCCTCCCGCGGAGAGAGCCGTCTCTCTCAGTCAGTGCATCCCCTCAGCCGACTGCTTCAGCCCGTCCAGCATCATCGTCCAGTTCTTCTCGAACTCGGCGCGGGTCCTGGCGTCGACCTGGGTTTGCTTGCCTTCGTTGAACTGGCTGAGCGTCACCCTGGTGCGCTGGCCGGTCGGCTCCAGGCGGTATTTCACCAGGTGATAGCTGAGCGGACGCTTGCCGGAGCCGTCGGTGTCGCTCCAGTGGGTGAAGCTCAATTCCCTAGCCTCCGACAGCGTCTGGATTTCGCCGCGATCGGTGAACGGCTTGCCGTTCCACTCGCCTTTGAAGGTGATGGGATGGCCGATCCTCCAGTCGGTCTCGATGACCGTGCCGGGGAACATGGCGCCTTCGCGCATGGCCTTCCAGACCTCGGCAGCGGGCGCGGCGATGGTGGTGCCGACTTCGACAACGGGTTTCTGCATTTCGTCCTCCATTTGCTGGAGGATCAAACGCCCGGTCGCAGCGTCAGGTTGCCGATGCCCTGCGGCACGAAGTTGAACAGTGCCGCCTTCCAGGCCTCGTCGTTCCACAGATCGGTGTAGCTCCAGCTCGCGGCGGTGGCGAGCAGCAGCAGCAACAACGACAGTACCCGCATCTGGAAGGGTAAGCGGACCACGGCGAGCCAGGAGAGGAAGGCGACCAGCAGCGCGATCGGCGGTACGATTGATGTCATCGTCGTGGTGAGGATCGAACGGGCAAACACCAGGTAGAGCGGCAGGATGATCACCGCCAGCGCACTGTAGACATGGCGGCGTTCTGGAAGGTCCGGCCAGAAGCAATAGAGCAGCGGAACCAGCAGCACCGGCGCGAACACCGCCAGCGCCTCGAGCCCGCTGGCCAGCACCTCGGCGTCGAAGTGCGGGTTGGCATAGGTGCCGACATAGGGGAGCAGGGCCGAAGCGACATCCATGCCGGCCTGGATGATGAAGCCGACAATGCCGATGGCAACGATCAGGGTGGGCAGGATCGCCACCAGCAGCATGGCGACGAAGGCCCGCGCGTCGGTGCGCGCGTCGCGGTCGGCCAAGGCAGTGGCGATGGCCAGCGGGATGATCAACAGCGCGGCGATGGGGCTGGCCAGCAGCAGCAATGGCAGCAGCAGCCCAAGCCCGATGGCCGACTGCACATCGCCGACGTCCTCGAGCGAGCGAATGGCGGGGATCAACGCAGCGAAGGCGATGTACAGCGGAATGGCGCGCGAGGAGGCGGTTACCGTGTAGAGCCCGCCCGCATGCAGCATCAGCGCGACCAGCGCGATGAAGGCGCCGATGCGGAACCAGCCATTGGCGCGCAGCCGGTCGTAGAGGGCGCCGAAGGCGAAACCGGACACGATAACGGCGGTCAGCGACAGCGCCCATTGCTGCAGTTGCGTGCCCGGCAAGAGGCTGACGACCCGCAACACCACCTGCGACAGCCAGCCGCCGGTCCGCCACGCCTCGCCGGCCTGCAACTGCTCGACATCGCGGCGGACATAGCCGCCGTCGATGACATGCAGCGCCACCACGAGAAGCACGATCACCGCCGCCAGTGACCAGAGGATCGTCGCGGGGCGCCAGAATGGCCGCCGCTGCTGAGCCGGGACGGGAGCTGTCGCGAGATCGATGATGCTCATCTGGCCGCCTCGCCCTTGACCTGCTCGAGCGTCTGCTGCGTGACGCTGGAGGTGCCGTGCTCGGTCTTTTCCCAATAGTGCGGGTTGAAGATCAGCTGCCAGAACGCCTTGTAGGCAGCGATCGAGTGCAGCACCCAGTAGACCGGTAGCAGGATGCCCACCGGCACCAGGTCGTAGTACTTGCGCTTCAGCGCCGCGATCACCCCGAAATAGACGAGGAACAGGTTGCCGATCACCAGGTTGAACAGCGCCATGGTGCCGAACGGCTCGGGGAACAGCCAGCCGAAATCCCAGGTATTGGTGCACCAGACCAGCAGAGTGATGACCCACAGGATCGGCGCCAGCAGCATGGTGAAGGGCGGCGCGCCGATGAAGAAATGGAACGAGAAGAAACCCTTGGCGCCAATCGAGCGCCAGAGCTGGATCGGGTGCCGCATGTGCACCAGCCAGGTCTGCATGTAGCCCTTGATCCAGCGCGAACGCTGTTTGATCCAGCTGGGCAGCACGCCATTGGCTTCTTCGTAGGTGGTCGAGTTGATGACACCGACGGTGTAGCCTTCCTGTGCCAGCCGCACGCCGAGATCGGCATCCTCGGTGACGTTGTAGGGATCCCACGCCCCGACCTTGCGCAGCGCCGAGAGCTTGAAGTGGTTGGAGGTGCCGCCGAGCGGGATCGGCACCTTGAGCCAGTCGAGTCCGGGCAGCAGGAAATCGAACCACTGGCTGTATTCCAGCGTGAACATCCGCGTCAGCCAGTTCTCGGAGCGGTTGAAATAGTTGAGCCGCCCCTGGACGCAGGCGAGCCGCGGATCGCCGTTGCGGAAGGCAAGCACCGCCTTCTTCAGCTGATCGGGCTCCGGTTGATCCTCGGCATCGTAGATGGTGACGAACTCGCCACGGGTGAACTGCAAGGCATAGTTGCAGGCCTTCGGCTTGGTCTTGGGCTGGCTGGGTGGCACACGGACGATCTCGAAGGTGCCGGGCAGCCGCAGCGCCTTGGCCGCCTCGATGGTCTCGGTGTCGTCCTCCTCGAGAACGAGTTTCACCTCGAGCTTGGACGCCGGATAATCGAGGCCCTTCAGCGCCTTGGTGAGCAGAGGCAGCACCTTGGCCTCTTTGTACATCGGCACCAGCACGGTGTAGATCGGCAGCTCGCTGTCCTTGAGCGCGGCGATTGCCTCCGGCGAGATCTCCATGTCGGCCTTGCGCGACGAGCCGACGAAGGTCAGCACGAACTTGAACAGGAAGGTCAGTGTGTAGATGGTGGTGAAAGCCGCCATCAGGACCACCAATGTGGCCATCGGCGCGAGGACCAGGCTCAGCGTCACCGCCGCCAGCAAGGCCCAGAGCACCAGCTTCTGCGGCCGCGTCACCGTGTACTTGGCCGAGTGCTCGGGCTTCCAGGAATAGAGCGCCTCGCGGGCAAAGAAGCTGTCCCACTCGCGAAACAGCTGCTGGGTCTGCCACAGGATGTCGAACGGCGAGGTGATGACGAACTCGTAGTTGTCGGCGCCGAACCGTTCATCGCCCCAGACGAAGTGCTCTGTGGTGATCTCGGTCGCGGCGAGGATCAGCCGGCCGCTGATCCGACGCCACGGCACGATGTTGCGTTCGGCATAGTCGGCGCGATCCTCCACCCGCGTGAGGCTCTCGTCGATCGGCTGCTGCTGCAGATCGACAAAGGGCAGCCCGTACACTTCGGCGACGCCCTTGTAGTAGTCGATCGGCCGCACCAACCCGAGGGCAATGATGGTGGAGGCAAGGCTCGAGCCCCACTCCGCCGTTTGCCGCATGGCGATGGCAAGGTCGGTGAGCCGGATCAGCTTCTTGGAAATCAGCAGCTTGGCGACGTCGAGATGCAGCCGCTCGCCAGCCGTGCGCTCGCGCGGAACGCCGAGGAGTTCCGACGGATTGCCCTCAAAACTGCGAGCTACCGCGTGAGCCATGCCGCCAGTCAACGCGGCGAACAATGAAGAAAGCCCAAATCGGCCGATCACGATTCGTCTCATCGCGCCAAAGCGCTAGCCTTGCATTCGGCCGGGGACCGCCTACCTTCCGGGCAACCATGGAAAGCGCTCGGGAGCGCCAGTGCCGCAATCGCCGACGACCATCACCGACGAAATCGGCATTGCGCTGGGCAACCTCGCCGACGCGGCGGTGGCGCCGTTCACCCCTACCCTCAGGCTCGGGGTGACCGGGCTGAGCCGTGCCGGCAAGACCATTTTCATCACCGCGCTGATCCACAACCTGTTGACCGGCGGGCGCCTCCCCGGCTTCGCCGCGCTCACCGAAGGCCGGTTCATTGGGGCGCGGCTGGCAGAGCATCCCGATGCCGGCATCCCGCGCTTCGCCTATGAGCAGCACCTCGCGGCCCTGACGGCAAAGGAACCGCACTGGCCGGAATCGACGCGCAAGATCAGCCAGCTGCGGCTGACGCTGAAGTTCCAGTCGAAGCGCTGGGTGTCAGGGATGTTCGGCCCGACCGTGCTCAACCTCGATATCGTCGACTATCCCGGCGAGTGGCTGCTCGATCTGCCGCTCTTGTCGCTGAGCTTTGCCGAGTGGAGTGCGCAGGCGCTGAAGAGGGCAGCACAGCCGCACTCGGCTGCCGAGGCGGCAGCGTTCCTCAACGAACTCGGGCAGGTCGATGCCTCGAAGGAGGCGACCGACGTGGATGCCGAGCGGCTGGCCGCCGCATTCACCGACTACCTCAGGCGCAGCCGCGAGGATGGACGGGCGCTCAGCACCCTGCCCCCAGGCCGCTTCCTGCTGCCGGGCGACCTCGAGGGCAGCCCGGCCCTGACCTTTGCGCCGCTGCCGCCGCCGGCGGGGGCGGTCCGTTCGTCGAGCCTCTACGCCATGCTGGAGCGCCGCTACGAGGCCTATAAGGCGATCGTGGTACGGCCGTTCTTCCGCGACCATTTCGCGCGCCTCGATCGCCAGGTGGTGCTGGTGGATACTTTGCGCGCGCTCAATGCCGGCCCAGCGGCTGTGGCCGACCTCGAAACCGCGCTGACCGACATCCTCTCCTGCTTCCGACAGGGCGACAACAACCCGATCACCCGCCTGGTGGCGCGCCGCATCGACCGGATCCTGTTCGCTGCCACCAAGGCCGACCATATCCACTCCTCGAGCCATGACCGGCTGGAGGCGGTGATGAACCGACTGGTGGCGGACGCGGCACGCAAGGCACGCTTCGCCGGCGCCGAAACCCGTTCCATGGCAATCGCGGCAATCCGGGCGACGAGGGAGAGCGTCATCGAGGACGGCGGCGAGAAGCATGAGGTGATCGTCGGCACGCCGCAGGCGGGCGAGGTGCTGGATGGCACAACCTATGACGGCAAGACCGAAATCGCGCTGTTTCCCGGTGATTTGCCAGAACATCCTGATGCATTGTTCGAGGATGGCCGGCCAGTGGCTTTGAACTTCCTGCGCTTTCAGCCGCCACAGCGACTGGAGAAGAACGCCGAGGGCAACGTCGTGCTGCCACATATCCGCTTCGACCGGGCGCTCGACTACCTGATCGGGGATTGGCTCAGATGAAACCGCCGTTCGCCCGCACCGTCTCATCCAACGGGGCCACGGCCGAGGAGCCGCGTCGCCCGCGCGTGTTCGAGCCGGCGCAGGCCGTCGCCCTGCCCGAGGCAATCGAACCCATCACCGATATCGACGTGCCGCTCGATGACGCAGTGCGCCCGCCAAAGCTGCTCGGCTGGGCCGGGCGGATCGCCTGGACGGCCGGCGGCATCCTGGTGTCGCTGGCATTGGGGCTCGCAGCAGAGCGGCTGATCGCCGATTTGTTTGCCGCGCAACCCTGGCTGGGCTGGGTTGCGCTGGCCGTGCTGGCGGTACTGGTGATCGCCCTGCTGGTGATCATCGTGCGCGAGGTCGCCTCGCTGAAGCGGCTGCGCGCGCTGGATCGACTTCGGCGCGCTGCGATTGCGGCGCTTATCAGCGACCGCAACAAAGACGGCGCGGCGATCACCCGCGAGTTGCTCGAGATCTATGCCCGACGGCCAGACCTGGCTCGGCCGCGTGACGAGCTTGAAACCAATGCCCGTCACGTGTTCGACGGCGCCGAGCATGTGCGGTTGGGCGAGCGCCTGCTGATGACGCCGCTCGACCTGCGGGCGCGGGCGCTAACCGCGGCTTCGGCTCGACGCGTGGCACTGGTGACGGCGGTTTCGCCGCGCGCGCTGATCGACATCGCCTTCGTCATCTTCGAAAGCGTCCGGCTGGGCGGCGACATCGCCCGGTTGTATGGCGCGCGGCCAGGCCTCATCGGTACCTGGCGGTTGATCGGCGCCATCCTCGCGCACCTGGCGGTGACTGGCGGCCTGGTGTTGACCAACGGGGTGGTCGAACAGCTGGTCGGCCAGGGGCTGGCGGCAAAACTCTCGGCCCGGCTCGGCGAAGGCGTGGTCAACGGCCTGATGACGGTACGGGTCGGCATCGCCGCCATGCGAGTGGTCCGTCCGCTGCCGTTCGAGGTGGTGAAACAGCCGATGGTCAAGGATTTTATCCCTGAGCTGGCTAACGTGCTGAATGCGGAGAAGAAGTAGGCGCGCTTCTTCGCTCCTCGCGTCCGCTCGCATCGCGAGGAGCGCCCCACATTGTCGGATTTCTCCAATCTAGCTTCCCTGCCCCTCGCTAGAACTGAGGACATCAACACGGCCAAGCGCCAATAACGGAGAGTAGAGATGTCGATCCTCAGCACCAGCAGCAAAGCCGCCGTCACCCTTGCCTTCGCGCTGCTCGCCAGCGCCTCCATTGCGGCCGAGACGATCGTGGATCTGCCGAGCGGCGTGAAGGGCACGCTCTCAACCCCTGATAGCGGCGCCACCGGCCAGGCCGTGGTGATGCTGCATGGCTTCGGCAGCTCTCGCGACGAGGTGGGCGGACTGTTCGCCCAGCAGGCCGCGGCGCTTGCCGCCGAAGGCATCGCCTCGCTCCGCATCGACTTCCGCGGCTATGGCGAAAGCACCGGCGACATGGCCGATACCACGCTCGAGGGCCTGGTCGCCGACGCCGCCGAGGCGCGGGCCTATCTCGGCGACGTCGAGGGCGTCGACGCGGCCCGGGTCGGTGTCATCGGCTACAGTTTTGGCGCCGCCGTCGCCATGCTCGAGCCCGAGGACTTCAAGTCGGTGGTGGTGTGGGGCCAGATGGGCGACCTGCAGAAGGAGTTCCACGAGTTCCTCGGCCAGGATTTCTACGACAAGGCGAAGGCAGAGGGTTCGGCCAGTGTCGATCTCGGTTGGCGCGTGGTGACGCTGAAGCAGAGCTTCTTCGACAGCCTCGCCAAGGGTGATCTCGCCGCGCGGTTCTCGGGCTATGCCGGCCCGTTCCTCACCATTGCCGGCGAAGCCGACCCAGCCACCGGCTACTTCGAGCTGTATCTGGGTCTCGCCAAGGGCAAGACCGAGGCGCTCAGCATCCCGGGCGCCGACCACATGCTCGGCGTGTTCAGCGAGCAACCGGAGATCGGCAAGCAGGTGATCGACAAGACCACCGCCTGGCTGAAGGACACGCTGTAAGCAGCGGCATCGAAGCAATGGGCCGGGTCGCACCCGGCCCATTTGCACGCACGGTGAACAGTGCGTTCGCCAATCACATGCATGTGCCGTCTTGCGCCGCTCGGACCATAGGCACATATCCACCCCCAGTCACATTTCGTAACCAGGGGGCACCAATGTACCGGGTCGCCGTATTCGTCGGGAGCACGCGCCCGACCTCCTCCAACCTCAAGCTCGCCAAGGCGCTGGAAAAGCTGGCCGCCGGCAAGCTGGAGTTCCAGTTCATCAAGATCGACAACCTGCCGTTCTACGACGATGCGCTGTGGAACGATCCACCAGCCGAAGTGATGCGGCTGAAGCGCGAGATCGCCGCAGCGGATGCCGTGCTGTTCGTGACGCCCGAGTACAACCGCTCGATCCCTGGCATCCTCAAGAATGCCATCGACTGGCCGTCACGGCCGTTCGGCGAGAGTGTGTGGACCGATAAGCCGGGCGCCATTGCCGGCGCCACCGGTGGCGTCAGTGGCACCGCCGCCGCGCAGGTGCATCTCCGCTCGATTCTGCCGGTGGTGGGCGTGGCGCTGATGGGCCGACCCGAGATCTATTTCCAGTCGCGGCCGGGCGCGATCGACGACGATTACAACATCACCGACGAGCGGCTGAGGACCAACCTCAACATCTGGGTCGAGCGCTTCACCGACTGGATCGGCATGTTCGCCAAGCCGCAGCAGGCGGTGGAAGAAATCGAGCGCAAGAGCGCCTAGAGCTTCTGCTGAAGGCGCTCCTGGCGCCTTCACACAAGAGTCGCATCAGCGGGCTACCCGTTCCCTTATCCGGCACGTCGCCGGCGATATGGAGATGCGCGATGCCCAACTATCTCTTGGCCTACCATGGCGGGGGCGAACCCGAGAGCGAAGCGGCGCAGGCGGCAGTGATGCTGGCCTGGAACGAGTGGCTTGAGGCAACCGGCGAAGCGATGCTGGACCTCGGCAGCCCGGTCGGCGCGACGATGACCGTCGGCCCTGACGGCTCGGTGGGCCCGGCTCCCGCCGATCCGATCAGTGGCTACTCGATCATCGAGGCCGACGACATGGACGCCGCTCTCGCGATCGCCAAGGGCTGCCCGGTGCTGGCCGACGGCGGCAGCGTCGAAGTCTCCGAACTCGTCGACATGGAGTTTGACGACGAGGACGATGATGACGACGAGGATGAAGACGAAGACGATTGAAACCCGCTGGTGATCGCGGCGCGCCCCCAAGCGGCGCCGCGACCACCAGGGGCTCTCACTCGGCGTTGAGCGGGTGCAGCCGCGCCTTGCCGCCGAGGATCAGGAAAGCCGCAACGCCCAACGCGCCATAGATCACGATAAGCGCCAGGATGTCGCCCCAGTTGGGCTTCAGCACCATCAGCGCGACGATGGCGATGATGCTGGCATAGTCGACCATGGCGATGCGGATCATCCGGCTGCCGAACACGGCCGCCTCGGCGATCTTGCCAGCGGCGATAAGCTTGGCCGCCTCTTCGCCCATCGGCCTGAGGAAGAAGTGACCGCCGACGAAACTGGCCAGCGCGCCAAGCAGGCCGAGGATCACCCAGGCCTCACCCCAGAGGCTCCCAAGCAGCACGATGACGAGGCCGAACAGCAGCGTCAGGCCCGAAGCGGGCAGGAACCACAGCAGGGCCAGGCTGCCGAGGCTGCCGGTGACCCGCATCAGGCTCTCATCATCGCCCTGGCGCATCGCCAGGATGGCCTGCAGCAGCATGACCGCGCCACCGCCGAACCAGGCCATGGCCGCCAGCACATGCAGAAACTTGAAGATTGTATAGAAGTCCATCGATCCCTCGCGTGCCCCCCGCGAAGGCGCGCTGGGTAGGTCGGCGTGGGTGAACCGGGGATGAATGGGCTTCGGGATTGCTGCCCCCCCTCCCGCCCTCCCCCATCAAGGGGGAGGCGTGGCATCGAGTTTGTGGCGCGATCGTGCCCTCCGCACCGGCGGGCACCTCCCCCTTGATTGGGGAGGATGGGAGGGGGTGGAGCCCGGCGCACAGCGGGTCGAATGCCCCTCTTGCGAAAACCAAGGACCCAGCTGCGCTAAGCCCAAGTTTTCGATTTCTCCCCCGCAAGGGGGAGATGAGCTGTGGCACTATCCTGCTCGAGTGACCGATTCCCCCAGGTACGCACGATGAACCTCAAGCTTGCAGCCCTCTGTGCGGCAATCCTCTGGGGCTTCACCTACATCATCACCACAACCATGCTGCCGCATAACCCGATCTTCATCGGTTCGGTGCGGGCGCTGGGTGGCGGGCTGCTGCTGCTGGCCTTCGCGCGGCAGATGGTGCCGCAGGGCTACTGGCCGAAACTGATCGTGTTAGGCAGCCTGAATTTCGGGGCGTTCTTCGCGCTGCTGTTCGTCTCGGCCATCCGGCTGCCCGGCGGTGTCGCCGGCACCTTCCAGACGCTGGGGCCGCTGATCACCATCCTCCTCGCCTGGGCCCTTTTGAGCCAACCGCCAACCCTGATGAAGATCGTCTCGATCCTGATCGGCGCGCTGGGCGTGACGCTGGTGATCCTGCGCGCCGACGCCGGCATCGACATGATCGGCGTTGCGGCCGCGCTCTGCAGCGTCGTGGCCGGTTCGCTCGGCGGCATCCTGATCAACCGCTGGGGCCGGCCGCCTCGGATGTCGCTCGTGAGCTTTACTGCGTGGCAGTTGCTCATCGGCGGAACCGAACTGGCGCTGTTGGCACTCGTCGTCGGCGACCTGCCCACATCGATCACCATGACCAACGTGCTGGGGTTGGCAGTCATCGCGGTCGTACTGACCGCCCTGCCCTTCATCCTGTGGTTCCGCGCCATCGTGGCCTTGGGCGCCGCGTCGGTGATCCCGTTCGTACTGGTGACGCCGGTGGTCGCCTTCATCCTCGATGCGGTGATCCGCAGCGTGGTACCGAGCCCGCTGCAGCTGGTCGGCGTCGTGCTGGTGATGACCGGGCTGATCGTCAACCAGTGGGCTGGAGCGCGGGCCGCCAGAACGTCCGCCAGCAGGCCCGCCTGATCACCAGGCGAGGCGTTTCGCCTCTTCCTCGCGCTCGGCGAAGCGCTCGCGGGCTTCCTCGACGCGGTGGCGGTTGGCGTGGGCCCAGTTGCCGATCACCTTGAGCGGCTCCTGCAACTCCCGGCCCATCTCGGTCAGCGCATAGTCGACGCGCGGCGGGATCGACGGCGTCACCTTGCGGGAGACAAAGCCATCTTTTTCGAGATCGCGCAGCGTCGCGGTCAGCATCTTCTGCGATACGCCGTCGATGCGCCGCTTGATCTCGGAAAACCGCTGCGGGCCGGCGCTCAGCGCCTGCACCACGAGAATGGTCCACTTGCCGCTGATCTGAGCCAGCACCTCATGGACCGGCACCATCGCCCGCGTGCATTCGGCGAAGGTCTCAGGCTCCTTTGGATCGTGCTGGGGCGCCCAGCTCGGGGTGCCGGGGGTGGCCGCCGGCTGTGGTTCCGTGTGGGTGACCAGGTCGTCCATGGGTAACTCCGTCTCGAAACGGTGCCGTCTTTTGCACCTCTGAGGTAGTCACCAACATAGCGCCAGTTACTGACGGTGACTAGGTCTCTGTTGGTGGCTACCCATGCACTCCCTCCAAGGCAGACATCAAATGAGCAGCAAGCCGCGCATCGGCATCATCCTCTCCACCACCCGCGAAACCCGCTTTGCCGACCGGCCGGCGCAATGGGTGCTCGACATCGCCAAAGCCCGTGGCGACGCCGATTACGAGATCGTCGATCTCAGAGATTTCCCGATCCCGTTCTTCGATGCGGTCGGCTCGCCGCGGTTTGTGCCGCAGACCAATGAGGTGGCGCTGCGTTGGGCGAGAAAGGTCTCGGAGCTGGACGGCTACATCTTCGTCACCGCCGAATACAACCGCTCGATCTCGGGTGTGCTGAAGAACGCGCTGGACCACATCTACGACGAGCCGGCGCGCAAGCCCGCCGCCTTTGTCGGCTACGGCGCCGTCGGTGCGGCGCGGGCCGTCGAGCAGTTGCGGCTGATGGCGGTGGAGCTCAGCATGGTGCCAATGAAGGCAGGCGTGCACATCAACATGGAGCCGCTGCTCGGCATGCTGCGCGGCGGCAAGGACTTTGCCGACTATGACTACCTGGCGCCGACCGTGACCGCGATGCTGGATGAACTGACCTGGTACACCAGGACGCTGAAGGCTGGCCGCGAGGCCGAGGCACTCGAACAGGCCGCCTGACCTCTGCCGGCCGGCGGCGCCCGTTGCCGTCGGCCAATGAATCTGCGGCGCTCAGGGAACCTATGGGTGCCTTGGCGCTTTCATCCCTCCGCGAGAACGATGCGCCGCGGACGCCACTCGGTCTCGACGAAGTGGGAGCTGAAGCTGGCCCGTATGCTCACGTCGGTTGCGCTGTTCTCGACAGTTGCGCTCGCTGCCCTCGCCCTTACCGCCACCGGCCTCAAATACAGCACCGACATGATCGGACAGATGGCGGCCGCCACACCGGTCAAGACCACGAACCTGCGGCCGCGGCACGTCGCCACCCCGGTGGTTGCTCGCGCCGACGACCTCAACGTCGCCCGGTCGGTGCCTGTCGTCACCGCGAGGCAGAACGTTCCGACCCGAGTGGCGCCGCCCGGCTTCACCCACTCGGTAAGCGTCGAAGCCCTGAAAGTCCGAGCAGGGCCGAAACAGATCGCGCCGCAGGTGTTCACGCTCAAGGGCGGAAGCTGGGTCAATATCAGTGACAACGTCGAGGGTTGGGTGCGGATCACCGACCAGGCCGGCCAGAGCGGCTGGGTCTATGGGAGTTTGCTGCGGCCCGCGACACAGAGCGAGCTGCGTCAGGAGACGCAGCAGGAGTAACGGGCCGCCTCAGAGCCCGGACGATGCTCCCTGATGCGCCGCACGGGAGTATAGGCGCAGCGGGCGTCCAGCTTGACCTCCGGACGCCCGCTGTTTGCATTGCAGACGATGGTCAGGCGGCCTCGGAGTCCTTGGCGGCACTGGGCGCCAAGGTAACGCGCATACCATCGAGTTCTTCGCTGAGCAGGATCTGGCAGCTGAGCCGCGAGTTCGGCTTCTTGTCGAGCGTCGAGTAGAGCAGATCCTCTTCGTCGTCGCTCGGGTCCGGCAGTTTCTCGAACCAGCCATCCTCGACATAGACGTGGCAGGTGGCGCAGGAACAGGCGCCACCGCACTCCGCCTTGATGTTGAGGCCCCAGTCGCGGATCACTTCCATGGTGCGCCAGCCCTCGAGCCCTTCGAGCTCATGTTCGACGCCGGACTGGTCAGTGACGAGAATTTTCATGGGGTACTGCGTCTCATTTTCAGAACGGCCTCTTTAGCACAGAGAGTTTTCGGGTGAAGTGGCCTTTTGGGGTAGCAGTTTACACGGCCGGGCGTAGTGCGTTGCCGGTGGGCAAGATAGCCTTGAGATAGGCAGCTATCGAACGCGAGAGGACCACATGAGGCCCTATGAGAAGCTGCATGCGCGCTGGCGGGAGCACGGTTATAGCGGTGGGCAAATCTACAAAGATGTCCATGTGCCGCTGGAAGAGTGCGGATTTCCGTTTCCCGGCGAGGCGCAACTAGAAGAAATCGAACAGCGCTGTGGCTTCGAGATACCGGCAGACTTCCGCGAGCACCTACTGCATGTTCCTCTGACTGGCGAAGGCATCGACGGCGGAGGTGAGCTGGTGCTCTTCTGGTCGGCCGACCGTATTACGAGCATAGCCGACAGCTACAAAAAGAGCCGGTGGTTGGTGGATGGATGGGATCATCCCGGACGCCCCGAGACCCATCTCATCTTCTGCGATTTCATGGTGTCTTGCTGGGAGTGGGCGGTGGAGTGCGCACAGGGACCCAACTATGGGAAGATTGCACTCGTCTCAAGCGACTCCGATGAGTGGTTTGTCTACCAGTCCTTCGCAGAGATGGTCGACGACTATGTCGCCAAGGACGACCTCGACTTCGCCATCCAGTGGAACCGCCCTATCGCAGATAGAGACCGCAGTTAGCCCCCCTCCACCAGCTTCGCTGATTCCCTCCTCCGCCTCGAGGGGGAGGATCATTGAGAAACTCGGCGTGGTCAGACCACGCCGAGTTTCTTCTGCAGCTTGGTGGAGCTGGTGGTGTACTGGAACACCACGCGCTCGCCCGGCGACACCACGGCCTTCGCCGCCTGGGCCATCAGGGCAGCTTCATGGAAGCCCGAGAGGATCAGCTTGAGCTTGCCCGGGTAGTGGTTGATATCGCCGATGGCGAAGATGCCCGGTACCGAGCTCTCGAACTTCTCGGTATCGACGGTGATCAGGTTGTCGTTGAGCTCGAGGCCCCAGTCGGCAACCGGGCCGAGCTTCATGGTGAGGCCGAAGAACGGCAGGAGGCGCGTCGCCGGCAGCGGCGTATCGCCAGAATCCATGGTGATATGGACGTGGTCGATCTGGCCGTCCTTGCCTTCGAGCTTGCCGATCTGGCCGAGGAGGAAGTTGATCTTCCCTTCCATGACCAGCTCTTTCATCTTGTTCACGGAGGCCGGCGCCGCCTTGAAGGCGTCGCGACGGTGCACCAGCGTCAGCGAACGGACGATCGGCTGCAGGTTCAGCGTCCAGTCGAGCGCCGAGTCGCCGCCGCCGACGATCACCACGTCCTGGTCGCGGAAATCGTCCATCTTGCGGACGGCGTAGAACACCGACTTGTTCTCGTATTCCTCGATGCCGTCGACCGGCGGGCGCTTGGGCTGGAACGAACCGCCGCCGGCGGCGATCACCACCACCTTGCAGCGGAACACCTCATCGGCGTCGGTCTCGAGGCGGAACGAACCGTCTTCCTGCTTTTCCAGCTTGGTGACCATGCGGCTGAAATGGAACTCGGGCCCGAAGGGCGCGATCTGCTGCATCAGGTTGTCGGTGAGGCCCTGCCCGGTGACCATCGGGAAGCCCGGAATGTCGTAGATCGGCTTTTCGGGATAGAGCTCGGCGCACTGCCCGCCGGGACGGTCGAGAATGTCGATGAGGTGGCATTTGATATCGAGCAGACCCAGCTCGAATACGGCAAACAGGCCCACAGGGCCGGCGCCGATGATGACCACATCCGTGACGATTTCGTTCGACATTGACTTCTCGTTTGGCTGAAGGCCGCTCCGGCCTTCCAGTTCTCAGGGTTGTGCGCAGCCTGTCACGCTCGGCGCGGCGAAACGGCTGCCCCGCCGCGGCGGGAAGCAGCCGTGAAACTTTGATCAGGCGTTCTCGAGCGCGCGGCGCAGGAACGGACGGGTGCCGACCGGCACCTCGGTCAAGCCGACCGGCTGATAGAACAGGTCGACGGTCGCGAGCTTGCCCGCTTCGAGCGCCTTCCTGGTCGGCTCATGCTTGACCACGAAGGCGTTCATGCCGCAGCGGCGCATGTGCGAAATCTGGTCGTGCAGCACATCGCCGACAGCCCGCAGCTCACCCTTGTAGCCATAGCGCTCGGCGATCAGTCGCGACGAGGAATAACCGCGGCCATCGCCGAAGGCGGGGAAGTTGATGGCGATGGAGCTGAAGCGATCGAGATCGCCCTTCACCAGTTCGACATTGTCGCCCGGCGATACCAGCAGCCCGATCGGATGCGGGTTGGCCAGCACGGCGTCGCGGTGCTCGAGGAACACCGGCAGCGGAATATGCGTGTAGCGCACGGTCGCTGCATCGTCCCCCTCCGCCCAGGCGCGGAACGGGTCGGCGATGAAGGCGCCGTCCTTGAAGAGATTCAATTCCTGAGCGGCCATGGGTTTGGCGATGGCTCCGTTGAAATCGAAGTGGATGCCGCACTCTTTCTTGTTGAGCCCGCGCCAGCGGCCGGCGCGCGGATCTTCGCCTTCGGCCACCACGCTCGTGCACGGCGCGCAACCGATCGACTTGTAGCCCTTATTGTAGAGCGGGTGCTCGGGCAACCCATACTTGAGCTTGTAGGTCGTGATATCGGCATCGGAGAAATAGGCCAACGGGTTGACCTTGATACGGTCATCGCTGGTCAGCTCGAAATGCGGCAGCACGCCGCGCTCGGCGGTCTGGTAGCGCTTGCGGCCGGTGACCCAGCCGCCAAAGCCCGAAACGGTGGCGTCGAGCGGCTCGGTCTTCCGGATATGGCAGCAGGAATCGGGATCGGTCTCCCACAGGTCGCCCTTGGGGTCGAAGCGCTCGATATCCTTGCTGTCGGGATGGAGCGCAATGACGTTGGTGAGGCCAAGGTGGCGCTTCAGCGTCTCGACATACTCGAGCGTCTCGGCAAAGTGCTTGCCGGTCTCGAGAAAATAGACCGGCAAGTCCTTCTTCACCTCGGAAACCATGTGCAGCAGCACCGAGGAATCGGCGCCGAACGAGGAGACGATGGCGACATCGTCGACCAGCAGTTCCTCGACGGCCTGGCGCAGCACGGCGACGCCATCCATCTCGTCGAACATGCCGTTGAGCGACATGATGCCGAGTTCGCGCAGCTTGTCCGGCTTGTGGGTGCGGGCTGTAGCGACGGCGAGATCAAGCATTGCCGTACAGGGCCTCCTTGAACGGCGCGTCGCCCAGCCGCCGGTAGGCGGCAATGAACGGCTCGTCGGCGCTCACGCGCTTCGAGATGTACAAATCGACCAGCCGCTCGATGGCGGCCGGCACCTCTTCGACCACGAAGCCGTGGCCGAGAATGTTGCCGATCGCGGCGTTCTCGGTGGCATCGCCGCCCACGGTGATCTGATAGAGCTCGGTGCCCTTCTTCTCGACGCCGAGAATGCCGATATGGCCCACGTGATGGTGGCCGCAGGCATTGATGCAGCCCGAGATCTTGATCTTCAGATCGCCGATCTCGGCCTGCCGTTCGGGCGAGGCGAACTTGCGGCTCAGTTCCTGGGCCAGCGGGATCGAACGGGCATTGGCCAGGGCGCAGAAATCGAGGCCGGGGCAGCAGATGATGTCGGTGATCTGGCCGGCATTGCCTTCGGCCAAGCCGTGCTCGACCAGCGCGGCGTAGACATCAGGCAGGTCGGTGATCCGCACATGCGGCAGCACCAGGTTCTGCTCGTGGCTGACGCGCAGCTCATCGAACGAATAGCGCTCGGCGAGATCGGCGACGACTTCCATCTGCTTGTCGGTGGCGTCGCCCGGCGCGCCGCCGGTCGGCTTCAGCGAGATGGTCACCGAGACATAGCCGGGCTGCCGGTGTGCGTTGAGGTTGCGCTCGAGCCAGCGGCCGTAAGGCGGGTTGAGGATCTTTTCCCTGGCCACATCGACGGTGGTCTCGTTGATCAGCTCGTAGTCGGGCTGCGCGAAGTACTTGGTGATCCGGTCGAGCTCTTCCTGCGGCAGGGTCAGCACCCCGCCCTTCACATGGGCGAATTCTTCCTCGACCTGCTCGCGGATGGTGTCGATGCCGGTCTCGTGCACCAGGATCTTGATGCGCGCCTTGTACTTGTTGTCGCGGCGGCCATAGCGGTTGTAGACGCGCAGGATGCTCTCCAGATAGGCGAGCAGATGCTCGTGCGGCACGAACGGGCTGATCTGCTTGCCGATCATCGGGGTGCGGCCGAGGCCGCCGCCGACCCAGACCTCCCAGCCGATCTCGCCCAGCGCGTTGGTCGCCGCCTGCAGGCCGATATCGTGGAAGCGGATCGCGGCGCGGTCGGTGGTCGAGCCGGTCATGGCGATCTTGAACTTGCGCGGCAGGTAGCTGAACTCGGGGTGCAGCGACGACCACTGGCGCAGGATCTCGGCGACCGGACGCGGATCGATGATCTCGTCGGCGGTGGCGCCGGCGAACTGGTCGGTAGTGATGTTGCGGATGCAATTGCCCGAGGTCTGGATCGCATGCATCTCGACCGAGGCGAGGTCGGCCAGGATCTTCGGGATATCGCGCAGCTTGGGCCAGTTGAACTGGATGTTCTGCCGCGTGGTGAAGTGGCCATAGCCGCGGTCGTAGTCGCGGGCGATGCGCGCCAGCATGCGCAGCTGCTTGGAGCTCATCGTGCCATAGGGCACGGCGATACGAAGCATGTAGGCATGAAGCTGCAGGTAGAGCCCGTTCATCAACCTGAGCGGCCGGAACTGGTCCTCGTTGAGCTCGCCGGTGAGACGGCGGGCCACCTGGTCGGAAAACTGCGCCGTGCGTTCCTTCACGAACGCGGCGTCGAACTCGTCATATCGATACATGGCCGTCCTCGTCGAGATGCTGCCGGTCGAAACGCGGGGCGGTCGGCCCCTCGGCGCGGATGCGCTCGCGGATGCGGTCGGGATGGATCACCCCATCGCGCAGCGACACCGTTTCGACCTCAATGGAGTTGATACGTCCGGTCTTCTTGGTGGCGGCGATCGCGGCATCCTTGGCCTCGGCCTCTTCCTTGAGGAAGACGCGCGCCTGCTGCAGCTCTTCGACCCACTTGCCGCCGCGGTCCAGATAGACCGTCGCGCCGCTCATCAGCTCGTTGCCGGTGAGGATTTCCATGCTCTGTCCTACGCCACCTTGAATGCGGAGCTGGCGAGTTCGATCGCGTCGCTCCAGTCGCCATGAGCGATCGCCTCGCCCACGAAAATGATTGCCGGCCCATCCTCAAGCTCGATGCTGCCCGAGGCGAGGGTGCCGAGCGTGCCGCGATAGAGCATGCGATCCTTGCGCCCTGCCCTGACCACCACGCCGACCGGAATGGTTGCCGCTGCGCCCTCGGCGATCAGCCGCTGCGCGGTCGGGCCGGCGACGGATTTGCCCATGTAGAGCGCCAGGGTCAGCCCGGTCGACGCCAGGGCCGCCCAGTGCTTCAATTCCTCGGATTCGGCGCCGTGCGCCGTGGCGAGGACGAAGCCGGTCGAAACCTTGCGCAGCGTCACCGGGGTTGCGGTATCGGCAGCGGCCGCCAGCGCCGAGGTGACGCCGGGCACGATGTGATAGGCAATGCCCGCCGCCTTCAGCGCCTCGATCTCTTCGCCGGCGCGACCGAACACCATCGGGTCGCCGCCCTTCAGACGCGCCACCCGCTTGCCGGCTGTGCCGAGCCGCACGATCAGCGCGTTGATCTCGGCCTGGGTGAAGGAGTGATGGCCCTTCTGCTTGCCGACGAGTATCCGCTCGGCGTCGCGCCGCCCCATCTCCACTGCCGCCGCGGGGACCAGGTGATCGTGGACGATCACGTCGGCTTCCTGCAGCAGCCGCTGGGCGCGCAGGGTCAACAGATCCTCGGAGCCAGGGCCGGCGCCAATCAGCCAGACGACGCCCGGGCTGTCGCCCTCGGCGCCGTGCTGAGCGAGGAGGCTCGCCGCCTTCGCATCGCCCTGCCCGCGCAGCAGCGCCACTTCGACTTCCGGCGAGGTGACCAGCTCTTCGTAGTAACGGCGGGCCCGCGCGCCGGGCAGCAGCGCTGCCACCTTGTCGCGCATCGAACCGGCGAGTTTTGCAAGCGCGCCCAGGTTCGGAGACAAAGCCGCCTCGATCCGGGCCCGGATCAGTCGCGCCAGCACCGGAGCATCGCCCTCGGTGGCGACGGCGATCGTCACCGGCGCCCGATCGATGATCGACGGGGTGTAGAAATCGCACTCGTCGGGCACATCGACGACGTTCAGGGGAATCCGACGGGCGCGCGCCGCGCGCTTGGCGGCCTCACCGTCCGGGCCGTGGTCGGCAACAAAAACCAGCGCTGCATCAACGAGATCAGCATCCTCGAAGGGTCGCGCCAGCACCGTTGCCGGCAGCTCGGAGAAATCGGCTTCAATGTTTCGGGAGATAATGACGACCAAAGCAGTCGTCTTAGTAACCAACCGGGCCTTGTTTAGGGCTTCTTCTCCACCGCCGATAATGACGATGCGCTGACCCTGGACTTTGTAGCTGACGGGGAATGTGTTGAGTTCACCCATTCACGGCCTTTCCGGAGCCGGATACATACTGACTTCGGGACTTCCGGACAAGCTATTGAAATTCAATAGCTTTAATGTTTCCCGCCGAAGCGTCGGATTAGAATTGCGTTGAGGCGCGGCACCCCGCCTCGGCAAAAGAATCCATACTGGGCGTCAATGATGGAACGATGGCGCTGTCCGATGCCGTTCGCGGCAGATCAGCCCTGCCGCTCCGGCACGTGGACGACGAGGCCGTCGAGGGCATCCTTGACCTTGATCTGGCAGCTGAGACGGCTGGTCGGCTTCACCGCATAGGCGAAATCCAGCATGTCCTCTTCCATCATCGAGGGGCCGCCGACCGTTTCGGTCCACGCGTCGTCGACATAGACGTGGCAAGTAGCGCAGGTGCAGGCGCCGCCGCATTCGGCGACGATGCCGGGCACGCCGTTCATGATGGCGGTTTCCATCACGGTCGAACCGACTTCGCCCTCGGTCTCGTGCCGCGTGCCGTCGGATTCGATATAGGTGATGTGGGGCATGTAGGTTCGCTCGGGAGGATCAGCCGCATATAGCGGTGCGCGCCCCCCGTCGCAAGCACGCCAAACGGCGCAGCCCTATGCGGAGGCTGCCCGGATCCGCGCCGCGCCCGAGTTCACCAGCCAGGTAGGGAAGTTCTGCAAGGCCGGATAGAGCCGGCGGAGCGCCTCACGATCCGCCGTCGGATAGCCGTGCGTGTTGAGCCAGTCGACCAGCTCGGCCAAGAGCATGCTGGCCTCGCGCAGCGCTGCGACAGGCACCAGTTGGTGCGCCACCTGCCAGCCAAGCGAAGCCCCGAGCTGTCGGGCGATTTGCGGTACAGTGAGCCGGTCTCCAGCAATGTCGATAGTCGCGCCGAAATGCGTTTCGCCCTCGTCAAACAGGGCCGCGACGATACCGCCGATGTCATCGGTGGCGACGAGACTGACCGGCAGGTCGGGGTCGGTGGGGTCGGCCAGGACGCCGCTTTTCAGCGCCGCCGCCTGGGCCACGTAGTTGTCCATGAAGCCGGCGGGCCGCACAATGGTCCACGGGACTTGGGCGGCGCGCAGATATTGTTCGACGGCCCATTTGCCGGATGGCCGGAAACTCGCCTGCCCGTCGGCAGCCAGCACCGAGCAATAGATGAAGTGCTGCACTCCGGCCCGCACCGCGGCGTCGACGACACGGCAGCCAAGCTGCGCCTCCTCGCGATCGATCTCGTGTGAGGGCAGCCAGGCCGGTGGCTGCACACTGAACACGCCATACGCACCCTGCATCGCACGATCGAGGCTGTCGGCATCGCCCATGTCGCCGGCAACCACCTCCCCGCCGGCCGCTGCGAAAGTCTCGGCTGCCATTGAGCCCGGTGTGCGGGTCAGGCCACGCACGCTCCACCCGGCCCGGAGCAGGTGCCGCGCCACAGCTCCGCCCTGCTGGCCCGTTGCCCCAAGCACCAGTATCGTTCGATTGCGCTCCATTGTTTGCCTTCCTTCCATGAGTTACGAATCTATACTCACGCGAGGACAGCGGCTGAAGACGGCAGATTCTTCTGCCTCGGTATGCTTCGTCTCACCTTTGCGATGGAGACGGCCAATGGCTACGGAACTGCCCAGATTGCGGAGCTGCCCGCCGCACGAATTGCTGGCGCGGATCGGCGACAAATGGACGGTGATGGTGCTGGTGGCGCTGTCGCTGGCGCCCGACAACCGCCTGCGCTTTTCAGAGTTGAAGCAGAGCGTGGTGGGGATTTCGCAACGTATGCTGACCAGCACGGTGCGAGCGTTGGAGCGCGACGGGTTGCTGCTCAGGCACTATTTTGCCGAGGTCCCGCCGCGGGTGGAGTACCAGCTCACGGCGCGTGGGCAGAGCATTCTGCCCTTCCTCAGCGGGCTGATCGGCTGGATCGGCGAGACCTGGCCGGAGATTCAGCAGTCGCGCGCCGAGTACGACGCGCGGTGAGATCAGGCCTCGTCGGCGCTGATCAGTTCGGCGATGAATTCCTGGCAATCGGCCACGGCTGCGGCAATGTCCTGGATATGCTCCGGATTGACCGGCTCACCCGAGCGCAACGCGTCTTCGGCGCGCTTGGCGAGATCGCGGACGCCCCAGGCGCCGATGCCGGCAGCGGCGCTCTTCAGCGTGTGCAGGTGCTCGAGCAGCAGGGGGATCGAGGTGCTCTCCTCGATGCGACCGAGATAGACGCTCGACATCTGGGCGTAGAGGCGGAGCACTTCGTCGCGCAGGCCGGGATCGCCGAGCGACTGCTGGTCGAGGTGGTCCATGTCGATCGGAGCATGAGAAAGGTCCCGCGAAACGGTACCTGCCCCGGACTCGACTGCTATATTCCTAACCATCCCCGCAACCCTTCCTACCGCCCGGACCTGGGCTATGGCAGGAAGCTAGCGAGAGCGGATGAAGGGCAGCCAAAACCAATGGGTACAATCTTATCTATGCCCTTAACCGGCCGCATTCCGACCCGAAATTAACCTTCCATTAAGAATGCGTTCGGTTTGCCTCAAATTGTATGTATGTTTGAGGTCCACCTAGCGTGCGGCGGCGTGGGGCATAGGGCAGACTGCGGGGCATTTGAATCGCATTTTACCCAATTTGGACGACTAACCGGAACCCCGGGGGTGGTCCAATGCAGGCTCTGATCGTCCGCCAAGTGCCGATGCGAGAGTTGTAAAGAGTTATGGCCAAGAAGACCGCAACACCCCAGAACGATCCTGCAACTCTGGCATTCTCGGCTGTCGAGGACGCTCTCAAGGACTCGGTTTTCGCAAACCTTGACCAACCTGCTGCAGCGGAAGAGCCGCCGGCCGAGAAGGCCGCGCCGAAGCTGCCGCCGCGCGACAACTCTGCCCGCTCCGAGCGTCAGCGCACCGCCGACAAGTTCGCGGCGCAGACTGGTTCGGTCGCCAATGACGACCGCTTCCCCTCGTCCAAGATTCTCTACGGCCTGCAGTCGAAATCCTCGGGCACGCCGACCATGGTGGCCGGGCTGGTGGCGCTCGGCTGGGTGGTGGCGATCGCGCTGGTGGCGATGATCCGCAACGGCGCCGACATGGGCACCGCCTCGTTCTGGGGCTCGAACGATTTCATTGGCCTTTTGGCGCTCGCCATCGTGCCGGTGATCGGCATCTTCGCCATCGCGACCCTGATCCGCCGTGCGCAGGACCTGCGCAACGCGGCGGCGGCGGTGACGCAGGCGGCGATCCGCCTCGCCGAGCCGGAAACCACGGCGTCCGAGAAGGTCGCCTCGGTCGGCCAGGCGGTGCGTCGCGAAGTGAATGCGCTGGGCGACGGTCTGGAACGCGCCCTCAGCCGCGCCGGCGAGCTCGAAGTGATGATCCACAACGAGGTCACGGCGCTCGAGCGCACCTATTCCGACAATGAATCGCGCATGCGCGCGCTGATCCAGGAACTGGCCAGCCAGCGCGAAGCGGTGATCACCAATACCGAACGCGTGCGCGAAGCGATCACCGAGAGCCATACCGGCCTGGTGTTCGACCTCGACATGATCTCGCAGCGCATCGCCGGCACCATCGTCGAGTCTGGTGGCAACCTGACCAAGGCGCTGGAAACCGCCGGCAACTCGCTCAACGGCGCCTTTGGCGAGCGCACTGAGAGTTTCGTGTCGCTGATCGACCAGCGCACCAGCCACCTGCTGGTCGCCCTCGACGATTCCGCCTCGCGTCTCAACATCACGCTCGAAGACCGCGCCGGCACCATCTCGGGCGCCTTCGAGAACCGCACGCAGGAACTGAGCGCGGTGATCGACGGCCGCATGCAGTCGCTGACCGAAGCGCTCGACAGCCGCGCCGTGACCCTCTCGGACGCCATCGACAACCGCACTTCGTCGCTGGCAAAGCTCCTCAGCCAGGGCGGCATCACCCTGCTCGACCAGTTGCGTGACCGCGGCCACGAAGTGTCGAGCGCGCTCGACATGATCGGCACCCGTATCGCATCCGACATCACCGGCCGCGCCCGCGAAGCCGAGCAACTGCTGAGCGGCCTCAGCCACCAGCTCGACGAGCAGGTGCAGATCCAGGTCAACTCGATGGAATCGCGCCTGCAGTCGGCGATGATCGAGCTTTCCGGCGCCCTCGACGACACCACCGAACGTGCCCGCGTCACCCTCACCGGCGCCGGTTCGCAGAACCTCGCGCAGTTCGACGCGCGCCTCGACGAGATCGCGGTGGTGATCGACAACCGCCTCGCCAGCCTCGATGGCGTGATCGGCGACAAGGGCGACAAGCTGATCGCCGCGCTCGACAAGAACAATGCGAGCTTTGCCGCGCGCGCCAACGTGCTGGAGATGGCGCTCGACGAGAAGTCGGAGCACTTCAACGAGATCGTTTCGCAGCGCACCCGCGAAATGACCGAGACGCTCGGCCAGCGTACCAAGCAGATCACCGAGGCGATCGCCAACCGCTCGCAGGAAATCTCGGACTCGCTCGAGGGTCACACCCAGATCATCGCCGACGCGCTCGACAGCCGGACCCAGCTCCTGGGCGACACGCTGAGCAGCCGCCATGGCGAGCTGAGCGCCGCCCTCGACGAACACGTCAAGGCGTTCGACGTGACCATTGCCGGCCATGCCCGCGCCATGGACACCAACATCATCACCCACGCCCAGGCGATCGACCTGGCGCTCGGCTCGCGTGTCGAGCAGTTCGACAACGTGCTCACCGGCCGCGCCAAGGAACTCGACCAGGCGGTGGCGAACCGTACCCAGGCGCTCGACCAGTCGGTGGCGACCCGCACCCAGGCTATCGACCTGGCCCTGCAGCAGCATGCCCAGCAGATCGGCGACAGCCTCGACCAGCGTACGGCGACGCTTGACTCCGCCCTGCAGCAGCACGCGCAGCAGATCGGCGACAGCCTCGATCAGCGCGCCCAGTCTCTCGACACCTCGCTGCTGCAGCACGCTCAGCGCATCGGTGACAGCCTCGATCGCCGCAGCAGCGCCATCGACGCGACGCTGCAGCAGCACGCCCAGCAGATCGGCGACAGCCTCGACCAGCGCACCCAGGCGCTGGCGACGACCGTCTCGACCCGCTCGGCCGAACTCGCCGACGCGCTCAACACCCGCACCCAGCAACTGGCCGAAACGCTCGGCAGCCACACGGTCGGCATTGCCGCGGCCATCGGCGAGCGCACCAGCGAGTTGGCCCGCACCATCGACGCCCAGGGCACCACGGCCCGCGACCGGATCGATGCGAGCCTGCGCAACGTCACCGAGGTGATGTCGGAGCGTGCCGGCGCCGTCTCGACGCTGATCGAATCCAAGGTGTCCGAAGTCAGCGAAGGCCTCGGTCGCGGCATCGACAGCGCGATCCTGCGCATGGCCGATGCCGAAGCCGGCGTGAACGCCCGGATCGAGAACGCCGCCAGCACGGTGGGCGAGAGCGCCCGCAAGGCGGCCGACATCATCGAGACCGGCGTCAACTCGGCCCGCAAGGCGATCACCGACATGGTCGACCAGCGCCTGGGCACCCTGCCCGAAGCGATCACCGCCCGCGCCGACATCACGGCCGAGCGCCTGGCGTCGCTCAACACCGCCATCAATACTGCGCTGGTGCAGTCGATGACCGACCTCGAAGCCGGCGCCGACCGTATCGAGGAGACCATCTCCCGCCGCATCGTTTCGGCGACGCAGGGCATTGCCGACGACGTGACCTCGACCGCCGACCGGATGGATGTGGCGGTGGGTCGCGCCCTCGCCCAGATCCAGCAGGCATCGAGCAATATCGACGAGCTGATCTCGATCAAGGCGGTCGCAGCGGCCGACGCCATCGGCGGCAAGGTGGCCGAGATCAACCGCGTCGTCTCCGAGCAGACCGACGCCTTCTCGGCGCTGGTCTCCGACAGCTCGGCGCAGCTGGAGATGAGCCTGCAGAACCATGGCAACGTGCTGGCGCAGGCGCTGATCACCAACGCCTCGCAGGCCGAAGACCTGATGAACCAGTCCACCTCGCGCATCCTCACCGATGTGACGACGGCGCTGGGCAAGCTCAACGACTCCAACATGCTGCTGCAGAAGGTGCTCGACGCCTCGACGGCGAACCTCGCCAACCTCGAGAACTCGGTGGCGCAGCAGACCGCGACCTACTCGACCACGGTACGCGAGGCGATCGGCTCGACCGAAGAAGCCGGCCGCCTCGTCACCGAGCATGTCGGCGCACTGCAGGCCTCGATCGCCTCGATGGTCAACGAGTTCGGCTCGATGCTCGGCAATCTCGACGCCGAGGCCAAGAGCCTCGACAGCGCGGCGCAGAACCTCTCGGCTTCGGGCACCATGACCCTCGCCAACCTCGACGAGCGCCGCTCGGCGATGGACGAGCTGGCGCAGGCCTTCACCGCCCGCGCCGACGAGATCGACGGCCGCATGCGTGGCTTCGCCCACTCGATCACCGAGACCGTCGAAGAGACCGAGCAGCGCCTCGTCGCCGCCCGCGAGTCGATGGAACAGCTCCTCGCCTCCACCACGTCCGGCGTTGCCGAGACGTTGGAAGCGACCTCGGGCACCATCAATGCGGCGCTCGCCGACACCACCGGCCAGCTGCACAGCGTGCTGACCAACACTGCCGAGATGGTGCAGAGCGCCTTGGGCGAGACCACCGGCCAGCTCGAGACGGTGCTGACCAGCACGGCCGAGAAGGTGCAGAACGCTCTGGGCGAAACCACCAGCCAGCTCGAGACCGTGATGAGCAGCACTGCCGAGCGCGTGCAGAGTGCCCTGGGTGAGACCACTGGCCAGCTCGAATCGGTGATGAGCAGCACCGCCGAACGCGTGCAGACCGCGCTGGGCGAGACCACCGGTCAGCTGGAGCAGGCCCTCACCGGCACCACCGACAAGGTGCAGAATGCCCTGGCCAGCGCCACGGCCGAGATGCAGTCGGTGCTCGGCAAGAGCACCAACCTGCTCGAGGAAGCGCTGGAAGGCACCTCGCATCGCGTCGCGACCCAGCTCGGCTCGTTCACCGATACGGCTTCGAACGAAAGCCAGCGCGCGGCCGATGCCCTGCGCCAGACCCAGGCGACGATGATCCTCGAGATGCAGCAGGCGCTCGAGGCCGCCACGCAGCGCTTCAACGAGACCGCCTCGGCCATGCGCGCCACGGCCAAGGAAGTGGGCTCGGAACTCGAGAATACCCGCTCCGAACTGGCGCGCGGCGTGATGGAGCTGCCGGAAGAGACCAAGTCGAGCGCCGCCGCGATGCGCCGCGTCGTGGCCGAGCAGATCGAGGCGCTGGCCGAGCTCAACGCCATCGTGCGGGCCCAGCCGGCGACCCACGACCTCAACGAACGCCGCCCGGCCCCGAGCCGTCCGGCGCGCGACGAGGCCCCGTCGCGGCCTGAGCCGCGCCCGGAGCCGGTCCGTCCGGAACCGACGCGTGCCGCCGAGCCGCCGCGTTCGGAGCCGGCCCGTACCGCCTCGCGTTACACGGCGATGCCGGAGGTTTCGGCCCCGGTGGTCACCGCGCCGCGCCCGCAGCCGGTGGCCGAGGCCAAGCCCGCCGCGGCGGCGCCCAAGACCGAGGAAGGTGGTGGCTGGCTGCGTGACGTGCTGCGCAACGCGTCCGGTCCGTCGGCAGCTGCGGCTGCTCCGACCCCCGCGGCTGCGGCGCCGACCCCTGCTGCCGCCCCGACCGCCGCGCCGCAGAACCTCTCCACGCTCACCGAGGAGATTGCCAAGGCGATGGAACCGTCGGCGCTGGCCGATGCGTGGCAGCGCTACCAGGCCGGCGAGCAGAACGTGTTCTCGCGCCGTATCTACACGCTGGGCGGCCAGGCGACCTATGACGAAGTGCGCAAACGCATCCAGCGCGACAGCGACTTCGCCAAGACCGCAGCCACCTACATGGCCGAGTTCGAGCAGCTCTTGAAGCGCGCCGCGACGGGCACGAACCCGGCAGGCGAAACCCGCGAGTACCTGCTGAGCGACCGCGGCCGCGTCTACACCATGCTGGCTCATGCCAGCGGCCGTCTCGGCTGAGGCACACCGGATTGACCTCGACTAGGGGCCCGCGGGAAACCGCGGGCCCTCTTTCTTCGGGCCTCAAATCCAGATGTCGTTCCGAGCGGTCCGTTCGCCCGGCGACGAGCCGGTATTGGTGACGCCCCGCGGCTCGATCAGCATCATCTTGACCTCAGTTGCAGCGAAGGGCTTATGCTCCACGCCCTTGGGGACGACGTACATCTCGCCCGGCTTCACCGTCACTGCACCATCGCGAAAATCGATGCGCAGCTCGCCTTCGAGCACGATGAAAGCTTCGTCGGTGTCGGGTGATCGTGCCAGACGAAATCGCCTTCAATGCGCACCAGCTTGAACTGGTAGTCGTTCAGCTCGGCCACCACCTTAGGCTGCCACTGCTCGGCAAACAGGCCATACTTCTGAGCGAAGTTGATCGGCTGGTAGCTCTTCGGCGCGGCATCGTTCATCGATCTCTCCTGAGGTTACCTCGAAGAGATAGAGCGCGGCGCCGGCATTGCTAGCCCAGGCGCGCCTCGGCCGGCCGCTTGGGTCCCTGCATGGTGATCGACAGCCAGATCAGCAGCGCCCCGACAAAGGCAAAGCCCGCCGCAATGAAGTAGGCCTTGGCGCCCATCAGGCCGGTGAGCCAGCCGAAGGCGATCAATGCGATGACGCTCATCGCCTGCTGCAGCATCTGAAAGAACCCCTGGGCCTCGGCGGCAATCTCGTCGCTGGTCCAGTTGGCGATGAAGTTGACGCAGCCCATGAAGCCGAGCGCGAAGGTGAACGCGTGCAGCAGTTGCAGCGGGATCAGGAACTCGAGCCCCGGCTGGAAGCCCATGCAGATCCAGCGAAACACCGCCGTGGCGGCCGAGAGCAGGATCAGGCTGCGGGCGGAGAACCGACGGGCGATCCGGCCGAATACGAACATGATGGCCGCTTCGGCGAAGGCAGCCAGCGCCAGCAGCGGTGCGATCAAATCCGCCGACAGTCCCTGCTCCATCCACAGCAAGGCCTGGAACGCGTTGAGCACGATGTGGGTGGCATAGACCATCGAGAAGCCGACCAGCGGCAGAAGGAAGAATGGCTTCATCACCGCGCCCAGATGCGTCGCGCCCGCGGCCGGCGGCTTCTCGTCACCTTGGGGAGCCCGGAAGCGCGGCAGGCCGAATGACACAAGGCCGCGCAGGATCGACAGCCCGACGAACATCGGCAGGAAGATGCCGCCGCCATAGGTGCTGATGACCCAGCCGACGGCGAACAGCGTCACCATGTAACCGACGGTGCCCCAGGCGCGGATCGGGCCATACTGCGTGCCGCGCCGCCGGGTCATCCGCATGGTGGCGGCGTCGACCACCGGACCGATGACGTTGATGGGCAGGAGCGCCAGGGTCCAGATGATCAGGATGCCCCAGAAGTCGTTGACGTAGAACAGCGCGATCGGGATCAGCGCGCCGAGCGTGCAGCCCAGCACGATCACCTGCCGCCAATCCGGCGCCTTGTCGGCGATGCGGCCGACGACGATGTTGAGCAACAGCGTGACCAGCACCGGCACGGCGTTGATGATGCCGATCTGCTCGGAGGTCAGCCCCTTGTCGGCGAACCAGATACCGCCATAGACGTTGAACGCCGCGCCCGCCATGTAGATGGAAAAGTAGAACGCCGTAGCGCGCAGCTCGGGCGTGATGAACGGCTCATTGGCCGATTTGGCAGGCATATCAAACCTCAGGGGGCCGGATCGGCTACGCTCAGCTGGTCCGACGTGATCGGGTGCGCGGTTGGGGGCTGCAATCTCAGGGAGAGCACCACGCAAAGCGCCCCGAGAACGGCATAGGCCGCGACGAACAGCCACGCCATTGGACCAAAGGCGGCCACGAACCACCCCATGGCGAGGATCGCCACCACCGACAGGGCCTGCTGCAGCACGTAGGAGAAGCCCTGTGCCTCGGCGGCAATGTCGTCGCTGGTCCAGTTGGCAAGGAAATAGATGCCGCCCAGATAGCCCATGGCGAAGGTGATGGAGTGCAGGAGCTGCAGCCCGAACAGCACCCAGACCGGCGGCGAGAACGCCATCGCGGTCCAGCGGAAGGCAGCAACGAGACAGGCCAGGATAATGATGTGACGGGCCGAAACCTTGAGCTTCAGCCGGCTCCACACGAACATCATCGCCGCTTCGGCAGCGGCCATGGTGGCGGTAAGTGGGCCGATCAGTCCGGGGGAGATGCCCTGCTCCGTCCACAACACGGCCGCAAACGCACTCATCGCACTATGGGTCGAATAGAGGATGCTGAGGCCGACGAGGCCCATCAGGAACCAGGGTTTCAGGACTTCGCGCAGGCGGCTCGCACCCTTCCTGGTCGCGGTGCGATCCTCACCGGAGCGGAACTGCGGCAGCTGGAACGCGAGCGCCGCGCGCAGCAGCGCAAAGGCGACGAAGACCGGCACGAACGCCCCGTCGCCAAGCCAGGCGATCAGCGGTCCGCTGCACAGCGTCGCCACCATGAAGCCGACGGTGCCCCAGGCGCGCACTGCGCTGAAATCGGTGCCACGCCGCTGCGTCATCCTGAGCGTCGCGGCATCGACAATGGGAACGAGAGCAAAGGCCGGCATCACCGAGAAAATCCAGATGCCGAGGATGCCCCAGAAGCCGGAGACGAAGAACAAGCCGATCGGCACCAGTCCCGCAATCAGCGACAGCACGATTATGACGCCGCGCCAATCCGGCATGCGATCGGCAATGCGGCCGACCAGCTGGTTCACCAGCAGCATGGCGACCAGCGGCGCGGCGTTGATGATGCCGATCTCTTCGGCGCTGATGCCGTGGTTGATCAGCCAGATGCCCAGATAGACCGAGGCGACGCCGGTGCTGCCGAAGACGGTGAAATGAAAGATCGCGGCGCGCAGCTCGGGCGAGATGCGCGGGGCGATGGTGGTCGACGACATCCGGGTGTGCTCCGGGCGGGAGAATCCGCCGCACGGGCGGACAGTGCAGAGCGGGCAGAGAAAGATCAACCGGCTCGGCGTTAATGCGCGTTACGTGGTGCGCTTATGCCGCTTTGGCCGCAGCCTGACGCACCGGCACCAGCGCCGCGAGGAAGATGTCGGCGCAGCGCGACCAGGTGAAACCCAGGGCATGAGCCCGAGCGGCATCGCGACTGAGGGTCAGCGCGCGGATCACGGCGAAGCCGAGATCCTCGTCGAGTGCCCCGCACGAGGGGTCGGTAAGGATATCGCGCGGCCCGGTGACCGGATAGGCGGCGACGGGTGCGCCCGAGGCGAGCGCCTCGATCATGACGTTGCCGAAGGTGTCGGTGCGGCTGGGAAAGACGAAGACGTCGGCCGAGCGATAGAGCCGAGACAGCTCCTCGCCGGTTCTGAGGCCGAGGAACACTGCATCGGGATAGCGCACCTCGAGATCGGCGCGGGCCGGACCATCGCCGACGATGATCTTGGTGCCGGGCACATCGAGCTTCAGAAACGCCTCGACGTTCTTTTCCACGGCGACCCGCCCGACATAGAGCAGGTGCGGGCCGGGCAGTTCGAGGAACTCGCTTTTGGGCCCAGGTGAGAAGCGCGAATGATCGACGCCGCGGGTCCAGAGCCGAGTGTGGCCGAACTGGCGGGCGGCAAGCTCCTCCTGCATGGAGGCGGTCGGCACCAGCGTCGCCGCCGCCGGGCCATGGAACCAGCGCAGGAAGCCATAGGTCCACTCGGTCGGGATCGGCATGCGCGCTGCAACGTATTCGGGGAAGCGGGTGTGGTAGCTGGTGGTGAAGGCCAGCCCCTGCTCGAGGCAGACGAACCGCGCCAGCAGCCCGAGTGGCCCTTCGGTGGCAATGTGAATGTGTTCCGGCGCCTCGCGGGCAATGACCTGCCCGATGGTCATCGGAGTGACCAGCGAGAGCCGAATTTCGGGATAGGTCGGCATCGGGAAGGTCCAGAAGCCTTCGGGAGTGAGGTAGCTCACCTCGTGGCCACGTCCCATCAGTTCCCGGCCAACGGCCTCGAGACAGCGGACGACGCCATTGGTCTGCGGCAACCAGGCGTCGGTGACGATCAGAACCTTGCGCATCGAACCCACCCATCGGCAAGCGATGGCGTGGGGTTTACGGGAGTCGGGTGACAGGGCTGCGAATGGGGTGTGACGGTGGGATGACGGGCGAGCGCCGACTGTCACACAGGGACGATGGAGCGCGGGGCCACCCCCACCCTCATTCCCTCCCCACAAGGGGGAGGGAGGCGAAAGCCGCAGTGCTTCGGTTCAAAACGTCTCCCTCCCCCTTGTGGGGAGGGATCAAGGGTGGGGGTGGGCCCCGGTCGCGATGTGAGCTTACTGCCCCGGCACTGCCGGGGCGCGTCGCAGCCGTAGCCGGCGTGGCTTGCGCGGCAGTGGCGTCTCGGTCCAGCGGACCAGTTCCAGCACGCCCTCGTGCGTCTCGCAGACGGCAGTGCAGCTCTCCACCCAATCGCCGGTGTTGACGTAGTGGATGCCCAGCCGCTCGTGCATATCGGCATAGTGGATGTGGCCGCAGATGACGCCGTCGGCGCCGCTCTCGCGCGCTTCGAGGGTCAGAGCTTCTTCGAAACGGCCGATGACGCTGACGGCGTTCTTCACCTTGTGCTTGGCCCAGGCCGAGAGCGACCAGTAGGTCAGGCCCATGCGGCGGCGCACCCAGTTGACGGCGATGTTGAGGCGCAGTGCGGCGCGGTAGGCCCAATCGCCGACATGTGCCAGCCACTTGGCGTGCGCCACCACGACGTCGAACTGGTCGCCGTGGATGACGACGTAGGTCTTGCCCTGGGCCGTGGTGTGTACGGTGCGATCGACGAACTCGACCTCACCGAAATAGGTGCCCAGATACTCGCGCAGGAACTCGTCGTGGTTGCCAGGCAGCACCACGATGCGAGTCCCCGCCAGCGCCTTGTCGAGGAAGATCTCGACCAGCTGGTGATACTCCGCCGGCCAGTGCCAGGCCTTGGCGAGCCGCCAGCCATCGACGATGTCACCGACCAGATAGATCGTTTCGGCTTCGTGCCAGCGCAGGAAGTCGATCAGCTGGGTGATGCGGGTGGGGCGCATGCCGAGATGCACATCGGAGATGAACAGCGCGCGAACCCGCCGTACCTCCCTGCCCTCTTCGCTCATGCCGTTGCCTCTCGCTGTCGGGATCGGAAGTTTAGCCCATTTAGCCTATGGGACGGGAGCGCTTTCGGTGCGCCCCGGCCACGAGGTGGGGAAAACTTCGGCCCCTCATAAGGGAAACCGTACCGTTGCGACAACCCTGCGACGGGTTACGGCGCCGGCGTCAGCCGGGTGATGATCCCGGCATGCTGCGGGAAACGCGCCAGCAGCTCGGCGCGGGTGACGAGGATCATGTCCTCCATCTCCCAGCCGGGCGCCACCACTTCGCTGACGAGGCCGTATTCGCCCGCCGGCAGCTCGGCCGCTTTCCAGACACCACCAGCCACGGCGAGGCTCGGCACCTGCCCGGCAGCAAGGTCCGGCCCCAGCACCACGGCCTCGTAGCGGCCGTCGGGGTGAATCATGTGGTAGGTCAGCGGCGCACCGAAATGGTGGAACTGGATGCCGTCCGAGTGCTTGGTGTGGAAGTGATCCACCGGGGAATCGTCGGTCAGCATGTAGTAGATGGAGGTCATGGTGCCGCGCGGCCCGCGCGCCGTTTCCAGCTTGCCGCGATGCGTCGGGCGAAACGTCTCGCGGAAGTAACCGCCCTCGAAATGACCGCCAAGCCCGAGCGAGGCAATCACGTCGGCCTTACTGAGCCTCGACATCTGCGCCTCCGATGCGGGCTTTCAGCGCCACGATGCGCTTGAAGCTCTCTTCGATCCGCGTCCTGAACGCCGGATCGGCCTCGGCTTCAGCAATAAGGATGGCGCGGACCTCGTCGCCGAGCGTCGCGCGCTGGTAGGCCGTGTTGGAGAACAACAGTACATCGACGCCTGCGCGCACCGCGTTCAGTACGGTTTCCTTGAGGCTGAAGTGATCGCGGATGGCGCCCATCTCGAGATCGTCGGTGATCACCACGCCCTTGAAGCCGAGTTCACCCCTGAGCTTGTCCTCGATCCACGGCTTCGACAGGCTCGATGGCATGCCGGACGGATCGACCTTGGTGTCGATCAGATGGCCGATCATCACCATGTCCTGATAACCGCCTGCTATCAGCTCGCGATAGGGCTCGAGTTCGCTCTCCTGCCAGGTCTTGGTGATATCGACATAGCCTTCGTGACTGTCGGCGGTGGATGAGCCGTGCCCGGGGAAATGCTTGAGCGAAGTGAGCAGGCCCGCCGCATGGTGGGCGGCAATCACCTCGGCAGCATATTCGGCCACCACTTTGCCGTCCTTGCCGAAAGCGCGGCCGTATTTTGCGATCACCTGATTGTTGGGGTTGATCGAGAGGTCGACCACAGGCGCGAAATTGACGTTGAAGCCCCAGGCGGCAACGCTCTCGGCCTGCTCGTCGTAGATGCCGCGGGCCTCGGCCGGCGTGTTCCTCGCTGCGACCGACGCGGCGTCCGGGATTTCCTTGAAGCCGACGGATTTGTCGAGCCGCTCGACCAGCCCACCTTCCTGGTCGAGGGTGATGAACGGCGGCAATCCCGGCGGCGCCACTTCGCGGAATGCGGCGTTCATCGCTTCCACCGCCGTGCGGCTCGCAACATTGGTCTTGAGGTACATCACCCCACCGATGTCGCCGGCAGCCACCTCGGCCCGGAGCGCCGCAACTCCCTTGTCATCGACGCCATTGCCGACAAAGCCGACGACGATCATCTGCCCCGCCATCTGTTCGAGCGACTGGGCGAGGGACGGCGTAGCGGCAAGGGGCAGAAGCGTCGCGAGAAGCATCGTGGCAAGGCGCATGAATGATCGGACTCAAAGAATCGGGAGGCGACAATTGGCCGAACAGTGCGGCGAAAGCACGGAGCCGGGAAGGCGGAAACGCAGCGTCCTCCGACCCCACCCTAACGGCAACTGCGTAGAGAGATGGCGCGGGCTGCGCCAAGGCCGGCGGCGCGTCTACAATCGGCAACGGGGTGGGAGCGGCGACGATGAAAGTTGCGTCATTCTGGGTGCTGTTCGGCGTCACCATGGCCATCTATCTGGCGATGGTGCTGTGGTCGCTACCGCTGTTGAGCGCCGCGACCGGCGGGCTGGCGCCGTTTGACCTGCGGTTCGGCTATTCCCTGGCCGAGGCGCAGGCATTCCTGGCGGCCCTGCCACCGGAGCAGAACGCGTTCTACGCCAATACCCAGCACGTGCTGGATCTGGTTTTCCCGCCGCTCTGGTCGCTCACACTGTTCTTTGCCATCGCTGCGTTGGCACCGCCGGCGATCGGGGCGTGGAAATGGGCGCTGGCGGCGTTGGCGCTGCCGCTCGCGTTCTTCGACCTCATGGAGAACTTTGCCGTCGATCGGATGCTGGCGGCCGGCGCTGACGGGTTGACGCCGGAACTTGTGCAGGCAGCGAGCCGGTGGACCATGGTCAAGGCAGGCTTCACCACGCTCGTCCTGACCCTGCTGCTGATCCTGCTGATCGCTTACTGGGTGCCGCGGCTCCGCAAGCCGGCGCAACCCTGAGCCGCTAGGCCCGGCACGCCTCCCCCGTCACGGGAGAGGCGTGGTGGTCAGCCTAGCGATTCTGCCGGTTCTCGATCAGGTCGGTCACCACGCTCGGATCGGCGAGCGTGGTGGTGTCGCCGAGTGCGCCATAGTCATTCTCGGCGATCTTGCGCAGGATGCGGCGCATGATCTTGCCGGAGCGGGTCTTGGGCAGGCCTGGAGCAAACTGCATGAGGTCGGGCGAGGCGATGGCGCCGATTTCCTTGCGTACCCAGTTCCTGAGCTCGGTCTTCAGCGTGTCGTCGCCCTTCTCCCCGGCCATCAGGGTGACGTAGCAATAGATGCCCTGCCCCTTGATATCGTGCGGATAGCCGACGACCGCCGCCTCGGCGACCTTCGGATGCGCCACCAATGCACTCTCGACCTCGGCGGTGCCGATGCGGTGGCCCGAAACGTTGAGCACGTCGTCGACGCGACCGGTGATCCAGTAATAGCCATCCTCATCGCGGCGGCAGCCGTCGCCGGTGAAGTAGTAGCCCTTGTAGGTCTCGAAATAGGTCGACACGAACCGTGCATGGTCGCCATAGACGGTGCGCATCTGGCCCGGCCAGCTGTCGGCGATGCAGAGCACGCCTTCCGCCTTGGTCTGCTCCTGGAGCTTGCCCTCAGGCGACAGCACGATCGGCTTGATGCCGAAGAACGGCTTGGTGGCCGAGCCGGGCTTGGCGGCGATGGCGCCGGGCAGCGCCGAAATCAGGATGCCGCCGGTCTCGGTCTGCCACCAGGTGTCGACGATCTCGCAGCGCTCCTTGCCCACATGCTTGTGGTACCAGAGCCAGGCTTCGGGGTTGATCGGCTCGCCGACCGAGCCAAGCAGCCGCAGCGACGGCATGGCGTACTTGTCGGGGATTTCGGCACCTGCGCCCATCAGGGCGCGGATGGCGGTGGGCGCGGTATAGAAGATGTTGACCTTGTGCTTTTCCACCACCTGCCAGCAACGGCCGGCATCAGGATAGCTCGGGATGCCCTCGAACATCAGCGTGGTCGCGCCGTTGGCGAGCGGCCCGTAGACGATGTAGCTGTGGCCGGTGACCCAGCCGACGTCGGCGGTGCACCAGTAGATTTCGCCGGGGCGGTAGTCGAAGACGCGCTCATGGGTGAGCGAGGCCCAGACGATGTAGCCGCCAGTGGTGTGCAGCACGCCCTTCGGCTTGCCGGTTGAGCCCGAGGTATAGAGGATGAACAGCGGATCTTCGGCGTTCATCGGCTCGGGTGCACACTCGGCAGAAACCTTGGCGGCCTCATCGGCGTACCAGACGTCGCGGCCGGCCTTCATCTCCACTGCATTGCCGGTGTTCTTGACCACGATGACGCGCTCGACGCCGGGGGTCTTGAGCAGCGCTTCGTCGACGTTCTTCTTGAGCGGAATGGTCTTGCCACCACGCCGGCCCTCGTCGGCCGTCAGCACGATCCTGGAATCGCAGTCATTGATGCGGCCGGCGATGGAGTCGGGCGAGAAACCGCCGAAGATCACCGAGTGCACAGCGCCGATGCGGGCGCAGGCCAGCATCGCTACAGCGGTGTCGATGATCATCGGCATGTAGATGGTGACGCGATCGCCCTTCTTGACGCCATTGGCCTTCAGCACGTTGGCGAAGCGGCCGAGCCGTTCGTGCAGTTGCCGGTAGGTGACCTTGTCGTCGGTGCCCGGGATATCGCCTTCCCAGATGATCGCGGTTTCGTCGGCGCGTGTCGCCAGGTGGCGATCGACGCAGTTGTAGGAGATGTTGAGGACCCCGTCCTCGAACCATTTGATCGAGATGTCGGGATAGACGTAGCTGGTGTTCTTGATCTTGGTGGGGGCCTTGATCCAGTCGATGCGCTGCGACTGTTCCTTCCAGAAGCCCTCCGGATCGTTCAGCGAACGGGCGTACATCTCTTCGTACTGCGCTGCCGTGGTCCGTGTCCGGGCAACCGCCGCCGCGCTGGGGGCGAACACCAAACTCTCGCTCATCGATAGTCCTCCGATTTTGCGAACCGTTCTAACCAAGCCCCGAGGGTCGGGCAAGCAGACCACTTGCCGCCTTTCGGCCTAGTGGGGCGCGCTGAAAACCCTTCGGAAACCCTCGCGGTAAACGCTTTCTCGGCGGTTTGCCCGGCACAATGGCGGCAATACCATTTGGAGGCTCCCGATGCCCGAACTCGGCTATCACGCCGCGCGAGCGGACGAACTCGACATGATCCACGCCGAGCTGATGGCGGTGATAGACGAGTCACCGCACTATTCGGAACGCTTCAAGGAGCATGAGAAGGGCCGCCTGACCAAGGGGTTCCTGCGCGCCCTGCAGCGGGTCGACCCCTTCCATGTGATCATCCTGACGCAAGATGGCCAGGCCGGCGGCGGACTGATCTCCGGCCCGGAGACCGGTTCGATCTTTCGCTACTGGAGCTGGATCTTCCCCTCGCATCGGCAAAGCCGGCTCGGCCTCTATGGCATGCGGGTGTTCGACGAGCACTGGGACAACGGCAAGTTCCACAAGGCCTTCACCTGGGTGCGGCCGGAGAACGAAGTGGCCCTCGCCCTGCTCCGCCGCTACGGCTACGAGCAGGCGGCATTGCTACGCCAGCAGATCTTCGGGCAGGACTACGTGGTGATGGAGAAATTCTACACCAAGCTCACCGAGGATTATGACTCGGGCATGAGCATGGGCCGCATCGCCAAGTTCAAGGCCCGGGTGGATACCTTGCTCGGCCGGTAGTCCGGGTCCGCCGAACCGCCCCTCTAGAGCTGCTTCACCCGTCGCGCCGCCAGCAGTTCCACGAGCCGCGGCCCGATCGACACGTCGATCCCTGCCATTCGCTTCGCCGTCAGCCACATTGCCGCCGACCAGAAGGTCTGCGCGGCGAGCGCCGCCACCGCGGCTCCCATCAGCCCGTGCGCCGGCACCAGCAGGATATTGGCCCCGATCAGCACACCGATGCCGAGCCCGATGGCCGGCAGCGTGGCATAGGGGCGATCGTGGATCGAAAGCACCAGCGCGGCGGGGCCGAACAACGAGCGGATGCAGAGCGCGAGGCAGAGCACAGCCAGCGGCACGACGCCAGCCTGGAACGCAGGGCCGAACAGCATCAGCAGCAGCGGGCCGGCGACGACCACGATGGCGAACAGCGCTATCGAGATGGCGCAGGCGACAAGGTTGGCTTCGCCGATCTGCTTGAGAAATCCCGGCCGATCCGCCGCGGCGTTCCGCTCGAACATGTCGGGCAGCGTCACCGCGTAGACCGCCGAAACGCCGAACGCCACCAGCGAGAACACCCGGGTGCATACGCCGAACACCGCCAGGCTCTCGCGGTCGAGGAAATGCGACAGGATCAGCAGGTCGATGTCGAAGAAGAAGTCGGTGGCCAGCGCAATCACCACCCATGGCAGGGCGAATCGCCACCAGCGCCTTGCCTCTCCCGGCATAGCCGGCGTGGCATCGGGGATGTGACGTGCGGCGCGCAGCACCCAGGCGAACTGGGCTGCGGCAATGGCGGCGAAGCCGATGGCGAGCAGCCAGATGAGCTCGGCAAACCTGGCTTCGGCATCCCCAGCCAGCGCCGCGAATGCAAAGCAGAAGACGATGAGCAGCGGACGGAAGATGGTATCGGCGAAGAAGCCGGAAAATGGGCGCTTCAGCCCCACCAGCAGTGCGCTGTTGCAGTAAACCACGGCCGTCGCGAGCGCCATCAGGCAGGCCGGCACCCAGTGGGCGAGCAGCACCCTGCCCGGCTCGCCGAACAAGCCGGCCAGCGGATAGCCAGCGACCAGCAGTACCAGCGAGCTCAGGGCGACGTGACCATAGGCGCGGCGCATGAAGCCACGCAGCAAACGCCCCTCGCCCTTGGAGCGATACTCGGCGGCGAAATACGTGCCGATGGTCTCGAAACCGAGTGGCATGACCACCGCGACGATGTTCACAGTCGCGATGATCAGCAGATATTCGCCGAGAATGTCAGCGCCCCAAAGCCTGGCAATGGCGGCCTGGGCGAGGAAGATCACCCCGGCGCCGAACAGGCGGGCGCCGAAGATGACGCTCGATTGCGAGACGAGGCGCTGCCTGAGGCTCATTCGGCGCTCCGCAGCTGATCGGGCTTGGCCCGGTCCGGCCGCAACCGGTCGACATAGCGGCCGACGGTGTGGGCCAGTTCGCGACCGGCGAAGGCGCCCTCGCCAAGCAGGCGCGGCCACCAGTGAGCCGCATAGTTGGCGACAGGCGGCACCGGAGTAATGACGCCACGCTCGCCGACCATGCCTTTCTTGAACTGGTGCAGCCCCTGGAACCCGTCGGTGCCGCCGAGGTCGTACCAACGGGCCGGCGTGTTGTCGCGCAGCCAGCGGATGATGTGCCAGTGCAGGAAATACCCGGCCCGCAGCTCGAGCGCCGCGGCACTGGTGGCGCCGTAGAGATAGACGGCGCGGTCTCCGGCCTTGAAGATGACGGCGCCGGCGACGATCTCACCCGAACCATCGCGGACGAAGAACAGTTCCGGCCGCAGCGTCGGGTTGTCCATCGCCAGCAGGGCCGGCACGGTGCCATAGGCCGAATGGTCGGGAAACTTCTTGCGGTCGACCATCTGCTCGTAGAGCGCATCGAACTCGACGCGTCGCTCCGGTCCGGCGTGCTCGAAGCTCAGCCCTGCCTTGTCGGCCTTGTTGAGGTGATAGCGCCACTTCTGGTGAAAGCCCGCCCGCTGCTCGGCGTCGCTCAGCCTGAGGTTGACGATATAGCGATCGGGAAACAGCAGCTTTGCACCTTGCCGAAAGCCGGCCTGCAGCAGGTGCTGGTACTCGGCATTTGCCGTTCCGAGCGCAGCGCGCGGCAGCACCGACAGCATCATGCGACGGCGGACCGCATATTCTCCCGACAGCGCTTCGACCATCCGCGCATAGATGGCGTTGGCATCAGCCGTTCCGGTACGGCGCAGCATCGGTGCCCACTTGGCCACCGCAATAGCGCCAAGGCCAAGCGGCAAGGGCTGAACCATGATCAGGCAACCGCCCACCACCTCGCCCGCCAGGGTGAACAACTGGGGCTCGAGCGCCACGCCCGGCCAGCGGGCCCGGGCGAAGGTCGCCAACTGCTCCTGGCAGACCCCATCAAAATCGGCGATCGCGTCGTCCCAGGCATCCGGCTCGACCAGCCGCATTGCGAAGCTGGACGCGACCGGCCGCGACGGCGTGGCAAACTGCGCGACGGGGCTGAGCGAGAGGGCGGCAAGCGACATCGACGAAATCCGGCAGAAGACCTGCCGGACGCTATCGTCCTCGCGGTGAGGAAATCCCTACGGCCCACCGCGCAATGCGAGGAAACTCGGGCCGTGGTTACGCGGGAGTTAGTGCACGCCGGGGACTGGCGGCGCGCCCTTGATCAGCGGGATCATCGGCAGGGTATGCCCGAGCAACTGGTCGGCGCCCTCGTAGAGCATCTTCACCGCAACGTAGAGAATGATCACGAGGCCGAGCCAGGCGATCCAGCGATAGCGATGCAGCAGTCCGGCCACCAGCGTGGCGGCGACGCCCATCAGCAGCACCGAAAGGCCGAGGCCGAAGATCAGCGCCACTTCGTGGTGCTGCGCGGCGCCGGCCACCGCCAGCACGTTGTCGAGCGACATCGAGACGTCGGCGATGATGATCTGCCAGACCGCGGCGCTCAGCGTCTTCTTCTTGCTCTTGCCGGCCACTGTACCGTCGGCATTGAGATCGGCATCGGCGAGCGCTTCGGTCGCCTCGTGCTCGTCCTCGTGCGAGACCGACAGCTCGCGGTACATCTTCCAGCACACCCACAGCAGCAACAGACCGCCGGCAATCAGCAGGCCGCCGCCCAGCGCCAGCAGCTGCGTGGTGATGAGGGCGAAACAGATGCGCAGGATCGTCGCGGCGATGATGCCGATGAGGATAGCCTTGCGGCGGAGGTCGGCCGGCAGTCCGGCAGCGGCAAGCCCGATGACGACCGCGTTGTCGCCAGCAAGCACCAGATCGATCATGATAACCTGAAAGAACGCCGCAAAAGCCGAAGCATCAAGGCCGAAGGGCATTCCGGGTCATCTCCGTTGGCAAGGGGTGAATGGCGCTATGTAAGCGGCGCGGCGGGCCTTGTGAAGAGCGCCTTTGGATCAATTCGGCGCTCTGCCGTGGTTTTGCGCCGGCGCGGAGCCGTTTCCAAGGCGGACACAACCGACCAAGGCGAATCGCACCACCAAGCCAGCGAGACCTGGCGCGGCATGCCGTCACCGGCGCGCCAACGCACCGGGCACACCGGCCCCGCGGGGCGGACCGGAAGTCAAATCAACGATCTAGGAGGATTTGGTGGGTGCGCACGGACTCGAACCGTGGACCCGCTGATTAAGAGTCAGCTGCTCTACCATCTGAGCTACGCACCCGGTCCGAGCGGCTGACTAACAGGGGTTCCCCACCTTGTCCAGCACCTATTCGCGTTGCTGTGGACTTTCCTGCTTTTGCCAGATTGGTAAGTTAACGCCGCAACGCCCAAAGCCCCACGAAGAGCCGATGCACGACCTGCCCACCGACGCAACCGAAGCCATCTCCCTGCCGCTGCGCTGGCTGGCCGATAATTCGGTGGCCCTGCTAAGCGCCCTCATCGTGCTGATCGCCGGCTGGTATCTGGCGCGGGTGCTGTCGCGTATGGTCAGGAATCTCCTGCCCCGCGCTTACGGCGTCGACAAGAATTTTGCGCCGCTGCTGGCGCAGGTGACGCGTTACGGCATCATCATCTTCGCGGTGGTCACGGCGCTGAGCTTCGTCGGCGTCTCCAGCACCTCGATCTATGCGGTGATCGGTGCGGCCGGCCTCGCCATCGCGCTGGCCCTGCAGGGCACGCTGGCCAATATCGCGGCGGGAATCATGCTGGTGTGGCTCAGGCCCATCGCCATCGGCGAATACATCGTCGGCGACGGCGTCGCCGGAGTGGTGGTGGAAATCGGCCTGTTCGGCACGCGCCTGCGCTCCACCAGCGGGCTCTACATCTTCACGCCGAATCAGAAGCTCTGGTCGTCGGCGATCACCAACCACAGCCGCGAGCCGCGCCGGCGAATCGATGTGAACATCACAGTGCCGGATACGATCAACGTCGCAGCGGCCCGCCGGACCATGTTGAAGATCGCCACGTCGGACAAGCGCGTACAGGTCGACCCACCGCCGACGGTGCACGTCGAAAGCTTCGTCGGCGACAAGATCATGCTGCAGCTGCGCGCCTGGGTGCCGACGCCCGAGTACCTGCCGACGCTGCGCGACCTGACGGAAAAGGCCAAGCTCGCCATCAACAAGATGCTCAGCGCCGACGACGAGCACGCCCAGGTCGAACTGGCGGCCGACCCGCACACGCAAGGCGCAGGTGAGCGGACGCCGGATCTGACGTGAAAAGCGAGTAGCGAATAGCGTAGCGAATGGAAGCGGTCCTCGTTCCCTGCTCGCTATTCGCTACTCACTACTCGCTCACTCACGCATGCCCGTCCAACCCTTTGAAAGCGTCCTTGCCCCAGATGGCCTCGACCTGGCCGTTCTTGCCGCAGCCGGCGCGATAGCGGGCATAGTGCTGGGCGCGGGTGAGGCCGTTCTGCAGCATCTCCGAGCCCTTCCAGAAATCCTGGTGATAGTCCTCGGCCGGCCAGAAGGTCGGGGCCATGGCGACGATGGTGGCGACCGGTTTGCCCAGCGCCGCCGCGGTCGCTTGCTTGCCCGCCTCGGCCACCTTCAGTTCGGCGTCGGTGCCGGCATAGATCGCCGTGGTGTAGCTTTCGCCGAAATCGCAGAACTGGCCGCGGGTCTCGATCGGATCGATCAGGTGGAAGAAGGTATCGACCAGCTTGTCGTAGCTGGTGATCGTGGGGTCGTAGACGATCTTGACCGCTTCGCGGTGCCCGGTGGTTTCGGTCACCACCTGCTCGTAGGTGGGGTTGTCGACGTGCCCGCCGATATAGCCGGACGTGGTGGAAATGACGCCCGGCGCATGGTCGAAATCGCTCTCGATCGACCAGAAACAGCCACCGGCAAAGATCGCGGTGGCCGTCTCAGCGCCCTGTGCGCCAGTCATTCCCAGCGCGCCCACGATTGCCACCGCGAGCGCCAACCTGTTCTTCATCATGAGAGTTCACCCCGAAGGTTCTGTTGCCGCGATGATTGTCCCGCGCCCGCGTCACGCACAACACAAACTAACGTGCGGCCGGCCGATGTAACCATTGAGATACGGGGTGCGAATGGATGGAGTTGCAGCACGCGCCGGGCGAGATAAGTTCGCCGCACCATGCGCTCCATTCTTACCACCCTCGCCCAATCGCTGCCATCCACCGTACCGTTCACCGGCCCGGAAGCGCTGGAGCGGCGAACCGGCGTCGCATTCCGCGCCCGGGTCGGGGCCAACGAAAGCGGCTTTGGCCCCTCGCCCAGGGTGATCGCAGCGATCGCCGCGGCGGCCGGCGGCGTGTGGATGTACGGCGATCCCGAGGTACACGAGCTGAAGGGCGCACTCGCAGCGCACCTTGGCATTCCCGCAACCAACGTGGCGGTCGGTGAGGGGATCGACGGACTGCATGGGTTGATCGCCCGGCTGATCACCGAGCCCGGCGACGTGGCGGTGACCTCGCTGGGCGCCTATCCGACCTTCAACTATCACGTCGCCGGCTTCGGCGGCCGGATCGTCGCGGTACCATATTCGGGTCACCACGAGGATCTCGAGGCGCTCGCCGAAGCGGCGCGGCGCGAGCGCGCCAAGGTGATCTATCTCTCCAACCCGGATAATCCGATGGGCACCTGGTGGAGCGCGGCCCAGATCGAGCGCTTCATCGCCGCCGTTCCGGAGGAAACGCTGATCCTCCTCGACGAAGCCTATTGCGAGACGGCGCCACCGGACACCCTGCCCGCACTCGATATCACCCGTCGCAACCTGATCCGCACCCGTACCTTCTCCAAGGCCTATGGCCTTGCCGGCATGCGGGTCGGCTACGCCATCGGCGAGGCCGATTTCGTCAAGGCGTTCGACAAGGTCCGCAACCATTTCGGCGTGACCCGGCTGAGCCAGGTCGCGGCGATGGCGGCACTGGCCGATCAGGACTGGTTGGCGCAGGTCGTGGCGCAGGTCGCCGCCGGCCGCGAGCGCATCTACGCCATTGCGGCGGATAGCGGCCTCGCCACGGTCCGCTCGGCCACCAACTTCGTTGCCGTCGACTGCGGGCGCGACGGTGACTATGCACTGGGCGTGCTGAGAGCGCTGGAGGCCCGCGGCGTGTTCGTTCGGAAGCCGATGGCGCCGGGCCTCGATCGGCACATCCGCATCAGCGTCGGGCGGCCCGAAGAGCTCGATGTCGTGGCGGCGGAGCTGCCCCTGGCGCTGCGGGACGCTGCCGGCTGATCATACATATTTAGTTCTGGTTCCGAACGCTTCGTTAGCGAAAGTACTGTCTACTGCGGGCTCGATTTTGGGGCCCATCTCATGAGCAGAATGCTCCTTGAGGTCTACGCGCAGACAGAACTCCGCAGCCGGAGCCAACAGCATGGCGGTATTGCCGCGTGCCTGAGCCTGGTTTTGCTGCTGCTGGCGGTTTCGCCGTCTCTGGCTTTTGCCCAAGACCAGGCCGTCGCCATCCACCTCATCGACATGGCCCAGGACTCCGAGCTCTCCATTACTGCCGCAAGCCTGGCGGACGGCTGGTACGACGAGTCGGAAGACAGCCGGGTCTCGGGCTACGAACTCTCCGACGGCACGCCGGTGCAGTTCGCGGACTGGTATCACACCGACTGGCCGGACACTCGCGTCGACCTATTGACGCAGTTCGGCGACGATTTCGGTCTGCTCTGGGGCTTCAGCACCGGGGAGCGCGGCGAGAAATACACGATCGACCCCAGCCTGCGCGTCGGCTTCGTCGCCCAGGCTCATCCGGCCGCCAACTCGATCCTCTCGCTCACGGTACGCGCCGTCGCCTGGGGGAACCTCAACGAACAGACCTGCGAGGGTGATTACGGCGAAATCGGCGGCGTCCAGACCGTCAATTGCCGCCTCGCTGCAACGTTCCTGCCGCCGGAGGAAACGCTGCAATACCTCGCCCATGCCGAACCGAACCGCCTTCACATCTCGCTTAGCTACAGCGCCAGTTTCTAGCGTTCAGGAGTGCACGCCATGACTTTGCGTCTCAAGTATCTCGTAACCGCAGCCGTTGCCGCCCTTGCCCTGCTGGGCGGCGCTTCCAGCTCGATCGCCCAGACCACCTCCCCGGTTCTGCGCAGCTGGATGAGCCCCGACATCGCCGACGCGTGGACCCAGGGCTACAAGGGCCAGAAGACCACCATCACTATCGTCGACGACTTTACCAGCAGCTCGAAATTCACCGGCAACCTCGGCACCGGCTCGCTGCTCTATCGGCACGGTGAGTGGACTCGGCTCGAAGCCAGCATGATCGCGCCGCTCGCGACGATCAAATCGCAGAGCTTCTACTCGGGCACGACGGTGCCACTGGCGGCCGGACTGAACGTGCTCAACCTCAGCTACGGCATGTATGCAAGAGGCACCTACAGCCTGAGCCAGCTGGGCTGGAGCGCCCAGGAATCCTCGATCATCAACTATGCCAAGAACGGCAGGGCGGTGATCGTGAAGGCCGCCGGCAACGATGGCATCGCCATCGGGTCGGTGAACGCCGCCGGCAACAAGGACTTCCTGAACCTTGCCCTGGTCGGCGCACCGTCGGCGCTCTTTGTCGGCGCCCTCACCAGAAACGGCACGGTCGCCAACCCCGCCAGCCTCGCCTCCTATTCGAACAAGGCGGGCACGAACACCGCCGTACAGAGCCACTTCCTCGTCGTTGGCGTCGAAAGCAGCAAGACCGGTCTTGCCGGTACCTCGTTCGCCGCGCCGATCATTTCCGGCTATGCCTCGATCCTGGGCAGCAAGTTCACCACGGCGACGCCGACCCAGATCACCAACCAACTGCTGAACACGGCGCGCAAGGATACGCTGCTCAACTACAATGCGGCGACCTACGGGATGGGTGAAGCCAGCCTCAGCCGCGCGCTGGCGCCGCTGACGATCCGCTAGCCCCCAACACTGTGACATCCCGGCTGGCCGGGATGTCACCTGCTGTTTGCCGCCTGCAACGCCGCTCATCCCAGTTCCTTGCGCGTTCCCAAGAGGATACTGGTCTCGGTATTGGCGATGCCGTCGATCTGGCGCACCTTGCGCAGCAGCTCATCGAACTCGCGCAAGGTCGGGGTTTCGATCTCGGCCACGACATCCCACCGGCCATTGGTGGTGTAGAGCCCACGGATCTCAGGAAAGCCGGCAAGGCGGCGGATGATCTGCTCGGAGTTCTTGCCGTCGACCTCGACCATGGTGACGGCGCGCACCGCGTCGACCCGCCCCTGGGCCTGCACCATCACCGTGTAGCCGGCGATGACTCCCGAACGTTCGAGCCGCTCCATGCGCGCCGTCACCGTCGCGCGCGACACGCCCAGCTGCACCGCGAGCTTGGCGACCGGCATGCGGCCATCGGTGCGCAGCAAGGCGATCAGGCGGTAGTCGAGGTCATCGAGGCCAGCTGTACTATTTGTCACAATGTGCCGCCATTTTGCGCAGTTCGATGCGCACTCTTATCACTTTCTCGGCTTTTCGTCAGCACCGCCCGGATCTCATATCGTGCGGACCATCGCCTATCGAGGACACCGAGATGCTCCACGACGCCCGCCCCCGCCGCCCCTTTGCCGGCAACCGCATCAACCTGATCGGGGTGCCGACCGATGCCGGGGCGTCCTGTCGTGGCGCCGCGCTTGGTCCGGACGACCTGCGGACCGCGGGCTTGGCTGAGCGGCTTGCGGGCCTCGGCTATGCGGTTGCCGACCTTGGCGATGTCGGCGTGGATCGTCGGCTGGCGCCCGCGGCGGAGATCGACGCCCTCGCCGTGGGGGCCAGCGAGGCCGGCTATCGCAGCCTCGAGAACGGCGCACGGCCGATTTTCCTCGGCGGCGACCACTCGATTTCCATGGGCTCGGTGGCGGGTGTAGCTCGGCATTGCCGCGATGCGGGCCGGCCGCTGTTCGTCTTGTGGTTCGATGCGCATGGCGACTTCAACACCTGGGCGACCACCGAGACCGGCAATATTCACGGCATGTCGCTGGCGCGCCTGTGCGGCGAGCCGGGCTTTGCCAATGACGATGCCTGGTTTGCACCGGTCGACCCGGCGAACGTCATGATCCTTGGGGCCCGCGCCCTCGACTGCGAAGAGGCGCAGCTGATCGACGAGCGCGGCGTCGAGGTGGTGGATATGGACACGGTGCGCGTCGTCGGCGTCGCCACGCCGCTCCGCCGATTCCTCGATCGCGTCGAAGCCGCAAACGGCCACCTGCACCTTTCGCTGGATGTCGATGCCATGGACCCGAGCCTCGCGCCCGGCGTCGGCACCACCGTCGCCGGTGGACTGACACTGGATGAGGGTCGCCTGGTGATGGACATGCTGCACCGGAGCGGCCGTGTCGGCTCGCTCGACCTGGTGGAGCTTAACCCCGTGCTCGACAGCGGCGGCAAAAGTGCGGACCTGATGGTCGACCTCACCGCTCGTCTGTTCGGAGAGGCCGCCGCGGCACGATCCGCGACCGAGCAGCGCGCCCTGGCCACCGTCTGAAACTCAAACCGAAGCCTGACTGCTTCCCAAAGTAAGAGGCCCAAATGACCCAGTTCATCGGCACCAGCGACATCCGCGCCCTGCTGGAGCGCGTCGGCGTAGAACCCTTCCTTGTCGGTCTCGCCGACTACATCGAGACCGATTTCCGCCGCTGGGAGCGCTTCGAGAAGGCCGCCCGCCTGGCCAGTCACAGCCGTAACGGAGTGATCGAGCTGATGCCGACCTCTGACGGCGAGCTTTACGCCATGAAGTTCGTCAACGGACATCCCGGCAACACCGCGGCCGGCAAGCTGACCGTTACCGCATTCGGCGTTCTGGCCGACGTGGCGACGGGCTATCCGCTGCTGGTGTCGGAGATGACCATCCTCACGGCCCTGCGAACCGCGGCAACGTCGGCAGTTGCGGCCGGCGTGCTGGCGCGCCCCGCGAGCCGGACCCTGGCGTTGATCGGTGCCGGTGCCCAATCCGAGTTCCAGGCGCTCGCCTTCAAGGCGTTGCTCGGCGTCGAAGAGGTTCGGGTGTTCGACATCGATGCTGAAGCGATGGACAAATTCTGCTGCAACCTGGCGGCCAGTGGACTGCGGATCGTTCGTGCCGGATCGGTCGCACAGGCGGTGGACGGCGCGGACATCGTCACCACCTGTACCGCTGACAAGACCCGAGCGCAGGTGCTGTCGCCGGGTCTGGTGCGGCCCGGGATGCATCTCAATGCCA